>ENA-UOOK01000005-UOOK01000005.1-fermentation-metagenome-genome-assembly--contig:-NODE-5-length-199156-cov-8.951256_pt1 | contig 199156 bp, 135 predicted proteins | sample MGYA00245777_ERZ724023 | MGnify/ENA primary metagenome ERZ724023 (study PRJEB28704, sample SAMN03018312) | fermentation metagenome | biome: anthropogenic terrestrial biome; feature: soil; material... | reverse complement strand
GAGGTCGGAAAATGAAATAGGAGGAAACCTATTTCATTTTCCTCCTACTCGATTGCAGGGAAGGAAAATAAACGTTATTTTGCAATGTCTAAACAGCTCAGATCATGAAAAGAAACAGGACATTGGCCACTCTGGCCCTGGTTTTTGCAGTTGCTGCACTGGTTGCATTGACAGCAGGCTGCAAGAAACAGCCAAAGTGCGGTTGTGACGGTGACGCACTTGATTCCCTGGATAAGAAGAATGTATATATCTCCTATGATGCTGTCAACAAGACGGCAAGGTTCACAACAATCTGGGATCAATATTCAATATATTACTTCTGTAATCCATCGCAATGGATCAGTGAACTGACCAAATTCGACCAGGGTGAGGAGATTCTGGTATCAGGGGAGTACTTTTACGAGTGCAACTACCTGATGAACAGCAGTAACTCTTATTACTACAGTTATATGAGGATGTACCAGGTACAGGTTACGGCAGTGGCTTCCAATGAATGGGGAAAGTGACGCTGCCCTTCGATGCAATGATCTGCCGGAAAAGGTGTCTACCTACAACATATCCTTCATCGGAGCGGGTAACGTGGCAGAGTCACTGGCCACAGGGCTGGCAGCTGCAGGTCACCGGATAGTATCCGTTGCCTCACGGAGCGGCATAAGCGCCCGGGAGCTGGCGCTAAAAACCGGGGCTGAATACCGGAATGATCTTACTGTACCAGGTGAATGCGATCTCCTTCTGATCTGTGTCAATGATAATGCGGTAGCCGATGTAGCTGCCTCAGTAGTCACACCACCGCATACAGTCATCGCCCACACTGCCGGCAGCATACCGATTGAAGCCCTCGGGCGGACAACCGGCGCAGGCGTATTGTATCCGCTGCAAACATTTACCAAAGCCTTTCCGCCTGATCTGCGTAAGGTTCCGTTCTTCATTGAGGCAACTGACAGGCCGGCCATGGAGATGCTGAGGAATACAGGCAGGAGCATCGGGGCCGGGGTATGGGAGTGTGACTCACAGAGCAGGAAAAAGCTTCACCTGGCGGCCGTCTTCACAAACAACTTCTCAAACTTTATGATGACAGCCGGCGAGTCGGTCGCCAGGGAAGCAGGCATTGACCCGGTGCTGCTCAGGCCCCTGATGGAGGAGACGGCGCGCAAGGCTTTGCGGACAGGCCCTGAAGCCGCCCAGACAGGGCCTGCTGTGCGACATGACACCGGCACAGTGAAAAGTCACATCGAATTGCTATCTTTCTCACCACAATACCAGATACTCTACCGGCTTGTCAGCAGAATGATAGCCGGACATTACAGGAAAAGAAAAAAATGACGAATTTCAAGGAAGAGTTACGGGGAGTAAAAGCCTTTGTCTTTGACATCGACGGGGTACTGTCAACACAGACAATCGCTCTCTCGGTATGGGGTATTCCCCTCCGGACCGTTAATCTCAGAGATGGTTATGCCATCCAGCTGGCTGTCAAAAAGGGATATCACGTAGGGGTGATTTCCGGAGCCAATTCAAAGGAGTACATAAAAAGACTTAAAACACTGGGCGTCAATGATATTTTTTTGAATTCCCGCACCAAGAAAGAGAGTATGATGGAACTGGCCGCCCGGTGGAAAATAGACCTGAAGAGTATACTTTACATGGGTGATGACATTCCTGACTTTGAGGTGATGAAAATGGTGGGCCTGCCTTCCTGTCCGGCGGATGCCGACAGCGAGATAAAACAGATAGCTGTTTACATTTCAGATAAGAAAGGGGGAGAGGGATGTGTGCGCGACGTGATTGAGCAGGCGCTGAGACTCCACAAAAACTGGATGGATTATGAAGCATTCTCGTGGTGAGAGGTTGAAGGACCTTCTGGATCTTGTCAGACTGCCAAACCTGCTCGTTGTGGCAGTGACAATGATGCTGATGAGATACGCAGTCATAAGGCCGCTTCTCGGCGCCATGCAGGTGACCATGGCCGGAGATCCGGCGACCATCGTTGCCATGAATTTCCGCCTGGCCTGGTTTGACTTCCTCATACTTGTTATATCAACCTGCCTTATTACTGCCGCAGGATATGTGATCAATGACTACTTCGATATCCGTGCTGACCTGATCAACAGGGGCACTATCATAGTAGGAAACACAATCACCAGGCGTATGGCAATGATGTACCACAACGTGTTTAATATCCTTGGCGTTGTTGGCGGTGTCTACGTATCTGCCCGTATAGGGTATATCTGGCTTGGGATCTTCTTTATACTTATATCCGGACTGCTTTATTTCTATTCGGCCACCTACAAGCGGCAGTTCCTGGTGGGGAACATTATCGTAGCCCTGCTGGTTGCAATGGTGCCTCTGCTTGTGGTGGTGTATGATGCGGCCCCTGTTTATGTTTATTATTCACAGGCCTCGGCCGGCTTCCCGGGAGTGGCTATACTCTTCTGGTGGGTAGGAGGGTTCGCCATGTTTGCTTTCCTTACAACACTCATCCGCGAGATAATCAAGGATATGGAGGATTGTGAAGGTGACCGTGAGACAGGCAGGAAAACACTCCCGGTAATCTCAGGTCCTGCAGTCTGTACTGTCATCGTAGTCCTTCTTTCAGTTGTAACTGTGGCACTGCTTTATTATGTGTGGTTCAGGCATCTTCGTGACACAGTCACCCTGGTGTATGTTTCGCTTCTCCTTGCTGTTCCGCTGGTGGCGGTGATTGTCAGGGTGCTCACTGCCAGGGAAAAGAAGCATCTTACAATGGCAAGCAGGCTGATGAAGCTTATCATGCTGGCTGGAATCCTCTATTCACTCGTTGCAGGAGCAATCATCTCTTCAGGGAAAATTCTTTAGGATGTTTTCAGACAGGTTGCAGAGTTTTGACCTTATCCTTGCTTCGGGGTCACCGAGGCGCCGGCAACTTATGATGGAGGCCGGGTTCAGATTCAGGGTGGCTGTTACCGGCTTTGAAGAATGCTGGCCTCCTCATATCAGGGGAAAGGAGATCGCCGAGTTTCTGGCAGCAGGCAAGGCGGGCTCATGGGAGGAGCCTCTTGCTCCCGGGCAGGTACTGATCACTGCTGACACCATTGTATGGTGTAACGGAGAAAATCTTGGTAAGCCTGCAAATGATGCGGAGGCGATCCGTTTTCTGAGGCAGCTCTCAGGGTGCAGACATGAGGTCATTACAGGCATATGCCTGAGAGACAGTGAAAAAGAAACTGTATTTTCAGTTACCACAGGAGTTACCTTCAGGGAATTGAGTGATGATGAGATCAGGTACTATGTCAGGAACTACCACCCCCTCGACAAGGCAGGCGCCTATGGCATCCAGGAGTGGATAGGCCTGAGGGGTATAACAACAATTGAAGGATCTTATTACAATGTTGTGGGTATGCCGGTGAGCGAGCTCTACACTGCCCTTCTTGATTTTACCGGAAACGAAACCAGAAATAAAACCAGAAACATATGAAAACGAAACTTATCACCATTGCGGTCCTTCTCGCCATGGCCACACCGGGAGCGTTCGCAGATGAAGGGATGTGGATCCCCGTGCTCATTGAGAAATACAATATTAAACTGATGCAGGAAAACGGCTTCAAACTGACAGCTGAAGATATCTACAGCATCAACAGGGCATCAATGAAGGATGCCGTTGTTATCTTCGGAGGAGGCTGCACCGGAGAATTTATTTCTGACAAAGGGCTGGTTATAACCAATCATCACTGCGGTTATGGCTACATTCAAAATCACTCCACTCTTGAGCATGACTACCTGACCGACGGGTTCTGGGCCCGCTCCAACTCCGAGGAGCTTTCAAATCCCGGCCTTTCGGTCACGATCCTGAAATATATGGAGGATGTGACTGACAAAGTCCTTAAAGGGGTCACTGACGACATGGACAGGGACAAGCGTGATGCAGCCATCAACACAAATATCACAGCCATTAATGCAGAGGCTGTAAAAGGTACACATTACCAGTCGGCTGTCAGGCCTTTCTTTTTGGGCAACCAGTACTTCCTGATAGTCAATGAGGTCTTTCGCGATGTAAGGCTGGTAGGCGCCCCGCCGTCAGCAATCGGGAAGTTCGGCGGTGATACCGACAACTGGGTATGGCCAAGGCATACAGGAGATTTTTCCCTCTTCAGGGTTTATGCCGACAAAGATAACAAGCCTGCAGCCTACTCTGCCGGGAATGTGCCCTACCATCCTGCATACCACTTCCCCGTGTCAATCGCTGGCGTGAAGGAGGGGGACTTTACAATGGTCTTTGGCTACCCGGGCAGAACACAGGAATATGTGCCCTCTTATCATGTCAGGATGTTGAAGGACGTCATCTACCCGAAACAGGTTGAAATACGCGGTAAAAAGATCTCCATTATGGAGCAGGAAATGGCGAAGGATCCGCTGGTCAGACTTAAGTACTCGGGCAAGTCATTCGGCCTCGCCAACGGCTGGAAGAAATGGATGGGAGAGATACAGAGCCTTGACAAAATGAATGGTGTGGCTCGCAAGCAGGCCTTTGAGAAGGAATTCATGAAGTGGGTGGCAGCTGATCCGGTACGAGTCCGCAAGTATGGCAGGATTCTTGATGAGTATTCTGAGATATACAGAAGCTACGCACACAACTATCTGGTAAACTCCTACACCAATGAGGTGTTCGGCTCATCAGGCACAGAACCGGCATCACTTGCCGGAGCCTTCAGGAAAGCCGTGGAAATGGCCTCCCAAAAAGATCCCGGGCTTGACAAGGAACTGAAGAGACTGCAGGAATATGTCGCCGGATACTTCCGTAATTTCGACCGCAACGTATCGGAACAGCTCTTCGTGGCTGTCATGGATCTTTACGGGAAGAACATCGACATGGAGTGGCAGACTGATGTTTATAAAGAACTGGCTGCATCATGCCGGGGTAATTTCGGTCTGGTGGCCGGAAAGTTTTTCGATAAGTCAATTTTTACCGACGAGAACAGGGTGAAGGCACTTATCAGCAATTTCGATCACAAAAAGGTTGAGAAGGATATCTTCTACCGGATGGCTGTCTCGGCTTCTGACCTGACTGCATCACGCCTCAGGGGAGAACTTTCAGCGGCCGATGCCAGGCTTGCAGAGCTCAACAAGCTTTACATGGCCGCCCAGATGGAGCAGGGGGGAGACAAGGTCTTCTATCCTGATGCAAACTCAACTCTCAGGCTGGCATACGGAAAGGTGATGGGTTATGACTCGCGTGATGCTGTCTACCATAAGCATCAGACAACCCTCACAGGTGTGATGGAGAAGGACAACCCGGAGATATATGATTACGATGTGCCTGACAGGCTGAAGGAACTGTATGAGAAGAAAGATTTCGGGAGGTATGGATTTGACGGCGATATGCCGGTATGCTTTATTGCCAACAACCACACCACCGGAGGTAATTCGGGCAGCCCGGTGCTGAACGCAGAGGGTCACCTGATTGGTGTAAATTTTGACCGTGCATGGGAGGGAGTTGCCTCTGACATAATGTACAACCCGAAACAGAGCCGCAATATCAGCCTTGATATCAGGTATGCGCTCTTCCTGATTGAAAAGCTGGGCGGTGCAGGTTATCTCATTGAGGAGATGACACTGGTTGGCGAGCCTCAGCATACTCCCTGACCTGGAAGAAGAAGGCCTGTAGTCTGGTCTCAAGGGACACGCTGTCCTGGCCGTCATATGGTATATTCAGGAACGGTATGTTGTTGTGATCCTTCCTGAAGGAGTCACTGACTGATGCGATAAGCGTTCCCGGCATGCATGTGAAGGGCAGGATGGCTGCTATTCCGGACACCCCTCTCCCGGCCAGTGCAGAAGACAATCCGAGGGCTATGGGCGGATCGCCGTCATAGAACTCGCTTACGTACCTGTTGCTCAGCCTTAGTATTTCATGAAGGGAGACATCTTTGGACGTATCGCTCATTTTCCTGATGCCTCGCAACAGGTAATCAACCAGAACCTCCTGGCCAATGCCCTGTATCTTTGACCTGATGACGCCCTTCGTGTCGTTCTTCCAGCGGCTGTCACGTGTATAGCGGTGTGTTGAATAGGTGATCCATTCGGAGAAGGGACCCACAAGCACTTCGGCGCCAAGAGCTTCGAGCCGGTTAGCTATGTTGCCGTTGCAGCCTGCGTTATCACGCATGAAGATCTCTCCGAGGACGGCTATCACCGGTTTTCTCTGGCTTTTATCGACCTTCACGGCCATGAAGGCCGAAGCAGTCTCGATCAGAACCCTGCGGAGACCTCTGCAATTGTTCCCGACAGATGCTTCACCCTTCTTCAGTGCTTCAAGGTAGACAGCTTCGCTATCGCCCGTATGGAGCTCGTAAGGCCTGGTTTCCCTGTACAGCTTCCTGATGAAGTCAAATGCCACGAACCCTTTCCACGCGTTGATCCTGAACCGCTGGCTGCGGTCTCCTGCCAGATCCGCATACGAGGTGTCATTTGAGGGTGTGACCAGTTCTGCATCCCTGAAGCCAAGCCGGTCAAAGAGGATCCTCTGGAACTGATTGTACTGCCCGAACCGGCATGGTCCGTTATGGTCAGGCATGAAGAAACTCATACGCGAGGGATCTGCTCCCGGCTCCATCAGCTTCCGGAGAAAACTACCTGTAGTGCAGATCATCGGGAAGCACTCTTTTGACGAGGTATATTTCCTTCCCAGGGCGATATCTTCCTCCGTTTGCATGGGCAGTACCTCAGAAGGGATGCCAACACTCCTCGCTGCTGCTGCAACAAACCGTGCACCGTCATGCATGTATGGGAAATAGAGGGTTCTGTTCGCCGGAGGTTCAGAAGGGCTGGGACGGGGTCTGATCACATCAACCGCTTTCCTTGCATTTTTCTCTGACCCCTCCAGGCTGTCAAGAAAAGCCTCTATCCGGGTGACCATACCGGCGTCTGCAGAGTGTTCATCAACTTCCAGGTGCAGGAAGGGCTTTCCCTTGAGCTCCTCGGTAACGTAATGCCATATGAATGAATCAGGGCCGCACCTGAAGTTGCTGATATAGACGGCATACAGACCATCAGTGCGGGCAACGTGCTTCGCGGCTGCAATAATCTTCTGGCCGTTTGGCCAGTACATGTTACGGTAATTCTTATACAGGTCAGCAACGGAAATGTCAAGCATGTCAAGCGGAATGGGCATCACATTCTGTGCGATGAGCTTCTCTGCCAGGCTGAGATTAAGGTGGGGATCAGTGCTGTTGTATGGCCTTCCAAGAATAACTGCAGGCCTGCATCCATCAGGAATCTCAGCAAGCACCCTGCGCCCAAGATCAGCCACACCTCTCTCAAACGCTGTCTGCATGCTGTCAGCTTTCTGCAGGGCCTTCTTCACGCTGGCGGTATTAAATCCCATCTTCTCCCCGAAAAAAGTAATCATCTCTTGTGTCAGAGCACGCTCAAAATACCTGAAATGCAGGGTGGGGATGAGAAACTTGTTCTCATCTACCCTGTCACGGAGCGCTGCCCTCACCATGAACGGAAATGACTGTACCCACGGACAGTTGGAGTTGGAGGTGCTGTCTCCCTCTTTGTACTTGCCGCTGACAATAAATGGCATGAAGATGTAGTCAACACCCTTCTCGGCAAGGTCAATGACATGCCCGTGCATCATCTCCACCGGCAGGCATGTTTCTGAGGTAACCGTCTCCAGGGACCGGGACACAAGGGCTCTGTCAGACTCACGTGACAGCACAACCCTGAACCCCAGCTCCCGGAAGAAGGTTCTCCAGAAGGGGAACTGCTGGTAGTAGATCATCAATGCCCTTGGGATGCCTACAGAAGGCCTGTCGTCAGGCTCCTCCTCCCGGTAATCACCCATCAGCATCTCTGTCCTCCTGAGAAAGAGATTGGGAATATTCTCATTCTTTTTCTTCCTGCTGTCTGTCTCCCATTTTTCGCATCTGCCGCCGTAGAAGAGGGGTTTTTTCTCCCCGGCTATCTTCACACTGCTGATCTCGCAGTGGTTGACACAACCGCTGCAGACAAACCGGCTGAGTTCATAGCTGGCATTCCTTATACCGAATCCTTTAAAGGTTGTCTTCTGCCCCTCAGTCATTGACTTCTGTGCCAGGATTGCAGCTCCTATGGCCCCCGTAACATCGAAGTGGGGCGGGATGATTATCTTCTTCCCGAGAACCTGCTCAAAGGCAGCCACAACAGCCTTGTTGTTGGTGACACCACCCTGGAAGAAGATACGGTTGCCTATCCTGCGGTCTGCCACCACTTTCTGGAGGTAATTATAAACAATGGAATAAGCAAGTCCGCCAACCAGGTTCTCATCCCTGGCTCCCTTCTGCATGAATGTGTTAAGGTCAGATTCCATGAAGACAGTGCAGCGGTCCCCAAGCTTCACGGGACTTTTACTGCTGAGGGCCAGGTCGCCGAACTCCCCGACTATCTTTATGTTCAGTTTCTCGGCCTGCTCTTCGAGGAACGATCCTGTCCCTGCGGCACAGACTTTATTCATCTCGAAATCAACCACCACCCCGTTTTCTATGCTGATGTACTTGGAATCCTGCCCGCCTATCTCGAATATAGTGTCTACAGTGGGGTCATAGTCTATTGCAGCGGTTGCCTGCGCGGTGATTTCATTCCTGATTGTGTCAGCACCAATAAAGTCGCCTGTCAGGTACCTCCCTGAGCCGGTTGTTCCTGCACCGATTACCTCAACAAAATCGCCTGCCTCGTCGTAGATTTCGGTAAGCCCCTTCTTGATTGCTTCGAGTGGTTTGCCGGCCGTTGGAAGGTAACGGCGAGCCACCACATTATGTTCAGGGTCAATCAGGACCACGTTAGTACTGAGTGATCCGACGTCGATTCCCAGGTAAACGCGCAATTTCCCCTGACCGTTGCTTTTTATCTTTACCTCTTTGTTGTAGAGGGCGACCGATTCTTTCAGCCTAGGCAGGCTGACAAATGTGGCCGTGCTCCGGTGAAGGTACTCCTCAAGCTTTTCAAGCCCTGAGAAGCCGTTGGCATGGTGGCCGTCAAGGCGTGAGTAGAGCACTGCACCTATCGCACCCATTGATGCATGATGCTCAGGTATTATAAGTTCTTCCTGGCTGAGTCCCAGAACTTCCCTGAATGCCCTTACCATACCGGCGTTCGCTGCAACGCCGCCGGTGAACAGCACCGGCTTCTTCATCTCCTTCCTTCTGGCTACTGTGCTGCGGAAGTTGCGTGCAAGGGCAAAACACAACCCTGCAACTATGTCATGGAGCGGCGTGGCAATCTGCTGGTGATGGATCATGTCACTCTTCGCGAAGACACTGCAACGTCCTGCTATACGGGGAGGGGAGACAGACTTCATAGCCATTTCTCCGAACTCATTCTCGATACGCACCCCTATCCTCCTTGCCTGCTGGTCAAGAAACGAACCTGTCCCTGCTGCACAGATACTGTTCATCTCGAAATCAACCAGCCTGGGATAATCATCTGATTGTTCCCTTTCAAGAATTATCAGCTTGGAATCCTCTCCGCCAATCTCTATGACAGTACGTGCATCAGGAAAGAATCTCGATGCCGAGGTAGCCTGGGCTATTATCTCATTTACACAAAGACCACCGATGAGGTCCGTAGCCAGCCTTCCGCCAGCTCCGGTGACAGCCAGCCCCTTCACGATGCTGTCAGGGTGTCGGCTTAAAATGCTGGTGAGCCTCTCGTGCAAAACAATGAACGGTTTGCCATGGACATAGTCATAATAGTCTTCAAGTATGTTGTAATTTTCATCCATTACAACACTGTTCAGGGAAACTGACCCGATGTCAAGACCAATCAATACCCCGGTTCCCGCAGAATTTGAAGCTGCATCCATTTTTTAAAAAATTAAAGAACTAACACCGTTACGATTGATATTACTAAGTTAATAGATTTTGCACATTAACAAATTTATTGTGCATAAATATCACATAATACATAAGCGGACATCTAAAACAAAAGAGTCGTCCCCGTGAAGGAGACGACTCTCTGTCTCTGCCTGTTTCTGTGTCTGCCACCTCCGGGAGGGAGGATGGACAGATGTCCGGCAATTTTTAGTTTAGCAGGATCTTCATATCCTCGTCGGGGGTGGTGATGCCTGTTATTCCGAATTTTTCCACCAGCACATTCACGACGTTGGGGGAGAGGAACCCCGGGAGCGTTGGCCCGAGGTGGATATTCTTCACTCCGAGGTAGAGCAGTGCAAGGAGAACGATCACCGCTTTCTGCTCATACCATGCGATATTGTATGCTATAGGTAGTTCATTGATATCATTCCTGCCGAAGATATCCTTGAGGGTAAGGGCAATGACTGCCAGGGAATAGGAGTCGTTACACTGGCCGGCGTCGAGTACACGCGGGATGCCGTTGATATCTCCGAGTTTAAGCTTGTTGTACCGGTACTTGGCGCAGCCTGCGGTAAGGATGACAGTATCCTTCGGCAGTTTCTGAGCGAACTCGGTGTAGTAATCGCGGCTCTTCATCCGTCCGTCGCATCCGCCCATGACGAAGAACTTGCGGATAGCACCGCTTTTCACTGCGTCAACCACCTTGTCAGCAAGCTGAACAACCTGGTTGTGTGCAAAACCGCCTATGATTGTTCCCTCTTCAATACCTACCGGAGCCGGGCATCTTTTGGCATGTTCAATGATGACTGAGAAATCCTTCTCCTTGCCGGGCTCCCTGTCAGGGATATGCGGGCAGCCGGGATAGCCTGATGAACCGGTTGTATAGACGCGGTCACGGTAGCTGTCACGCAGAGGAACGATACAGTTGGTGGTAAAAAGGACCGGGCCCCTGAAGGTTTCGAACTCGGTTGTCTGCTTCCACCATGAGTTGCCATAGTTGCCAACGAAGTGGCTGTACTTCTTGAATGCTGGATAATAGTTGGCAGGCAGCATCTCGCTGTGGGTGTAGACATCCACGCCTGTACCTTCGGTCTGGCGGAGCAGCTCCTCCATGTCCTTCATGTCATGGCCGCTGATGAGGATGGCGGGATTATTCCTTACGCCAATATTAACCTCTGTCATTACCGGGTTGCCATAGGTGGTTGTATTGGCCTTGTCAAGAAGAGCCATCACCTCCACACCGTGTTTGCCTGTCTCAAGCACCAGAGCCACAAGCTCATCAGCAGAGAGGGTGTCGTCAGTAGTGGCTGCAAGAGCCTTCTGGATGAACGCATCAACACTGTCACTGTTGAATCCCAGGTTACCAGCATGTTCTGCATAGGCTGCCATTCCCTTGACACCATAGGTAGTGAGTTCACGGAGTGACCTGACATCTTCATTGGTGGTTGAGAGGACGCCGACTTCAGCGGCTTTGGCGGCGAGGTCAGCCTCCCCGGCTGGCTTCCAGGTAACACTTTCATGTAGGTTGCCGGGGATTGTTATGCCGTGGACTCTCATCTCGCCGGCAAACTTTTCCCTGAGAGCAATGCCTTCATGAATCTTTTCAATGATCTTCACCTTGTCAAAGTTGGCGTTGGTGATCGTGGTGAAGAGGGCTTCCTGCACAAAGCGGTCAACCTTTGCGTTGGAATAGTGATTCTGACGTGCGATGGTCCCGAGGATGGATATACCCTTGGCAATCCACACCAGCATGTCCTGCATCTGAGCTACATCATCCGTTTTGCCGCATACGCCCTTTACGACACATCCGGTTCCTTTTGCCGTCTCCTGGCACTGGTAACAAAACATACTCATCTCTTGATTTTTTTTAGTTTATATTCAGATTTATACTTTTATTTTACATCCATTCTTCCTGCAGTATCCTGCCTTCGATACTGACTATGACTGCCTTAACGGGCAATTTGCGTGAAGCCCTGGCCAGAGCGGCCCTGACCATCTGCATCAGTCCCCCGCAGCAGGGAACCTCCATCATCATCACGGTTATGGTGTTGACCTTTGCTGTATCGATCATGACTGTCAGTTTGTCTATATAGGTTTCGGTTCCGTGATCAAGTTTTGGGCATGCTATTGCCAGCGCTTTACCCTTCAGGAAACGGCTGTGGAACGAGCCTGTTGAGAATGCCACGCAGTCTGCTGCCAGCAGAAGGTCAGCTCCCCTGTATGCCGGTGAGTTGGGATTGACGAGGTGCATCTGCACAGGCCAGTGTGTGAGCATGGAGGGTGACTCTGACGATGCAGTTCCGAAGACAGGGGCAGGTGTTATTAACCTCTCAGCGCTGCCCGGGCAGCTGCCGCCGTGATGCTGGTGCCTGTGCTGGTGTCCCTGCTGGTGGTGGTGATGATGCTGCTGAAGATGAGGCCCTTCTGTTGCAGCCTGCGCCTGCGCCGATCCGCGCCTGCCGCTGACAGCATCAAGAACCTCAGCCACATCAAACGACAGTTCACTGCCATGAACCTCAAGCCAGGTAGTCCCCTCCTCAAGGTAGCCGTACTCATGGTGGTCCTTCAGATGCTTCAGATGGGCTATGACAGTATTCGGACCCTTACCAACCATCTCGCTGATAACAGCTATTTCATCATATGGTTCAGCCTCACGCTTCTCGATTGTGATTGCACCTTCAGGGCAGTGTCCTATACATGCCCCGAGTCCGTCACACATCAGCTCAGATACAAGCCTTACCTTGCCGTCAATTACCTGTAGTGCACCTTCATGGCAGTTGGGCACACAGACCCCGCAGCCGTTGCACTTCTCCTCGTCTATCTTTATAATGTCTCTTTGCATTTTGTCTCCTCAGTTTTATGATGCAAAGGTATGCTAATCACAGCAGGTGGTCTGTAACATATGTTACAATTTCCGGATTATTTCTACATTTAACAAAAAAATTGCAATGCGTTTTCCGGTACTCCACAATTCGCCACTGTTCAGGGGACTGACAGAATCAGAAATAGAAAGCCTGGTGGCAGCAGTCAGTTTCAGGGTAAGGTTTTATCATACGGGGGCTGTAGCCGCACTGGCAGGCGAGCAGATATCGTCATTGATGATAGTACTTTCTGGAAGCGTCAGGGGAGAAATGTCAGACCTTTCAGGACGTACAATAAAAATTGAGGACATTAATCCACCTCAGGCACTGGCTGCTGCAGTGCTCTTCGGTGACGGAGCCAGGTACCCGGTGACCGTGACAGCCAATTCTGATTCTGAGATACTGATTATCAACAAGGAAGATTACCTTGCCATGATGACCAGAGACAGGCGGGTATTGTCAAACTACCTCTCATTTATCTGTGGCAAGGCGCAGTTCCTTTCAGACCGTCTCAGGTTTCACTCATTCCATACAATTAAGGGGAAGTTTGCACATTACCTCGCTTCGCTTCCCGGTGCAGCCACAGGCCGCGTGGTCATAGACCGCTCACAGCAGGAACTCTCAGAATACTTCGGAGTGACACGTCCTTCACTTGCCAGGGCAATCGGTGAGATGGAGCAGGAGGGACTTATCTCCGTTGACCGGAGGGAGGTAAGGTTCCTTAACCTGAAAGGCCTGTCCGCGCTTATCGGTACCTGAACACCTGGTCAGTACCTGGAAGTATCACGGTGAAGCATGTACCGTTGCCGGGAGTGCTCTCCACAGTAATGGTCCCCTTGCTCAGTGCCACCAGCTCATGAACGAGCCTAAGGCCTATCCCGGTACCTTTTTCGGAATCGGTACCGGGAGTTGACTCAATCTCATGTCCGGTAAAGAGCCTCTTCTGCCTTTCGGGAGTGATCCCGACCCCGTTGTCACAGATCCTTATTGTCACCCATTCGGAAGATTCTTCCCTCTCCTTCACATGGACCGTCACCTTCCCTCCGTGATAGCTGTACTTAATTGCATTCGTGAGAAGGTTCCGGATTACTATATCAACCAGGTCCCTGTCAAACCAGCCTTTTGATCTGCCCACCTGGGTGAAATTCAGGTCAATGTTCTTCCTGTCAGCGCTGTCTTTTAGTATGCTTATATTTGTCAGGATTATGTCAGCAAGGTCATTCTCGGCAGGAGAATATTTTATCATGTCTTCCTGACCCCTTCCCCAAACCAGCATGTTCTCAAGGAGACTGATGAGCCGCTGGGAGTACTGGATGCATGAGTCTGCGAGTGATTCTGTCCTGTCACGGAACTCCTCCTCCTTTAGCAAATAGAGGGTGTAAAGGATATTAACCACAGGGCTTCGCAGGTCATGTGCAATAACAGAGAATATTTTGTTTTTCAGGCTTATCGTCTCAGTGAGCTTTTTATTCTGCAGGGCAATCTGTTCATTCCGCGCATTGAGCTCTTCTGTGCGCTCCGTGAGCTCCCTGGTGCGTTCCTCAACCCAGCTCTCGAGGCTACGGTTCAGTTCCTCGAGCTGCATCGAGAGCTTCTCCCTCTCCTTGCCTCTTCTTACCCAGTCAGCTATTAAAAGCGTAGCCTGAATCATCACGAAGACAAGGATCAGGAATGACAGTATGTAAAGCTGCTGGTTCTTTTCAAGAGCATTTGACAAAAGGATGTCAGATACCACTCCGATAGCGATGGCCAGGAATGCCACAAGGTACAGGATGTCTCTCCGGTTGCCGTTAATAATACCCCTGAAACTCATAGAGACAGCATAGAGCATTGCTAACAGTGCGATGGCCTGTATACCAAATACTGACCATGAAAAGATACTGACCGGAAGGATAACAATGGCAGCCACCCAGGGGATAAAAACGATGTCCACTGCAACAGCAAATCTCCTGAACCACCTGGCAGGATATATCAGGTAGGCCAGCCACATCCCGGATGTTATTATAAATAACAGTATCAGGTATTCTCCCCTGATGATAAGGTTCCAGTTTCTTATTTCGACAATCGTTGCCAGGTAAGGGGCTGAAAGAAACGGACGGAGGGCGAAACAGAGGACCAGAACGGCAAACATAAACAGCTTTTTGTCCCTCCGGTCAAGAAGATAGAAGGTAAGGAAGAAGATGAAAGATGTAAACAACACTCCGGACACCAGTATGGAGAAAAACCACTGGTTAGTAAAGTTGGTCCGTATCATGTTGAAAGTTCCCACCTTCATTGGCATCCAGAACCCGCCGCGACGATGTTCATAGTTGGAAACCCTGATAAGAAGTTCAAGGGTGTCACTCCTGGGCACATAACTGAAGATGAGTGGTTCATAGGCGGGGACCGACTCAGCCAGACTTCGTGCCGGGGTGCCGTTCCTGGCCATGGTGACACCGTTGATGCTTATTTCGTAGGATGTGTCAAATACCGGCATCTCAAATCCCATCCTGTCGCGGTAACCGCGGGGTAGCACGATCAGTGCGCGATAGGTGCCGTAGCCGAACCGCGGAAGCTTCCTGCCGTCTACAGTGTAATCACTCCAGTAACCGGGAACTGTACCGTAACAATCAGGGATCAGTGTGTCACAGATATCTCCCGGTGTGCCGGGGATGAATGTGCCGAAATAAAATTCCCACTCTCCGTTCATCCTTACGGTGAACTCATCTCCCTGCTGTATCTCACGGAGGTCAAGAACCCCCTTCTCAACCCTGGCGGCAAAAGCGGCAGAGCTGGCTGAAATAAGAATCAGCAATAGGAAGGCAATGGAGCCTCTTCCCGGCACATACATCCTGGCATTCACAGGTTTACTGGTTTATAAATCCCCGGTTTTCGAGCAGAGCCTCTATGCCGGGCTCCCGTCCCCTGAAGGCAATCCACATCTCGAGCTCATCCTTTGATCCCTTCCGTGAAAGGATTTCTTTCTCGAACCGGGCGGCAACCTCATGGTTGAAGATGTCTCCCGTCTCCTTGAAAGCCTTGAATGCATCCGCATCAAGTTGCTCGCACCAGATATAGCTGTAGTAACCGGCCGAATAACCACCTATGATATGGTTAAAGTAGGTTGACCTGTAGCGGGGAATAATCTCGCTGATAAGCCCGTATTTCTCCATCGCCTTCTTCTCGAATTCACCGATGTTGAGTTCAACAGGTTCTGTAAGTGAATGGTATTCCATGTCGAGCGACGAGGCTGCAAGGTACTCAACCGTGGTGAAGCCCTGGTTGAACTTTCCTGCCTTCTCTATTTTTTCTATGAGGGCGTCAGGAATGACCTCGCCTGTCTGGTAATGTTTGGCATATACCTTCAATACCTCCGGTTCAAAAACCCAGTGTTCCATAACCTGTGACGGTAATTCCACGAAGTCGCGTGACACACCGCTGGTATATACTGTGTTTGAGAGCAGGTTATGCAGTGCGTGACCGAACTCATGGAAGAGCGTGCTCGCCTCATCGGGGGTCAGAAGTGAGGGCGTATCACCTGAAGGAGGAGTAAAGTTGGTAACCATGCTTACCAGCGGTGTAATGAATTTCCCCTTTTCGTCGAGACGCTGTGGTCTCATGCCGCTGCACCATGCACCACCGCGCTTGGAAGCCCTCGGATGGTAGTCGATCATCAGGATTCCGACGTGCTTGTTGTCTCGCTTAACCTCCCAGGTCCTGACATCAGGATGATACAGGGGTATATCGTTCCTCTCACTGAATTCCAGCCCGTAAAGCCTGTTGGCGACATAGAACATACCGTCAGTGACGTTTCCGGCTGAGAAATAGGGCTTCGTCTCCTCATCGCTAAGGTCATACTTTTCTTTTCTGATCTTCTCGGTGTAGTAGAACCAGTCCCAGGGTTCGAGCTTGAACTTGCCGCCTTCCCTGTCAATCAGTTCCTGCTGGGCTGCAGCCTCGGCTTTTGCTACCGGAAGGGCAGCTTCCCATATCTGGCCAAGGAAATTGAGGACTGTCTCAGGCTCTTTAGCCATGTTGCGCTCCAGAACATAGTCGGCATGACTGTCATATCCCAGAAGCCTGGCCTTTTCGACACGAAGCCTTATAATGTCGGCCAGAATCATGTTGTTGTCATGTTCGTTGCCGTTGTTGCCACGCATACTGTATCCCCTGAACATCTTTTCCCTCAGGGTCCTGTTATCAGCATAGGTCATGAAAGGTATGTAACTGGGGTTGTGGAGGGTGAAGAGCCATTTGCCTTCCATATCCTTCGCCTTTGCAGCAGCTGCAGCCTGCGCCCTGATCCCTTCAGGAAGACCTGCGAGGTCCTGTTCATTGTCAATGACCAGGCTGAAGGCATTGGTCTCAGCCAGCAGGTTTTCGCTGAACCTGACACCAAGAAGCGATAGTTCGCTGTTGAGTTTACGGAGTATTTCCTTATTCTCGGGCGAGAGACCTATACCGCTCCTTATGAATCCCTGGTATTCGTCTTCAAGAAGCTCGTTCTCTTCAGGTGTGAGATTGAATTTATCGCGGTTTTCATATACTGATTTTACCCTTTCAAAGAGTTTTTCGTTTAGTGCTATATCATCGCTGTGCTTTGAAAAAAGCGGACTCAGCTCCCTTTGAAGCGCCTGGATTGAGTCATTGGTGTTGGCGCCTGAAAGCGGTCCCCATGCACGCTGAACTTTTTGCAACAGCTTGCCGGTGAATTGCATTGCCCTGATGGTGTTGTCAAAAGTGGGTTCGTCAGGACTGTTGATGATGGCATTGACCTCAGCCATCTCCTCTTCCATGCCTTTCAGGAAGGCCGGTTTAAAATGTTCAAACTTTATTTTGTCAAACGGGGGAACTTCAAATGGCGTATCCCAGTCACAGTAAAAGGGATTCTCGCAGCTCTCCTTTTTACAGGAGATAACTCCGAGAGAGGCAATCAATAACATTATCAGGATTTTTTTCATTATGATTGGTGTTTAGGATTAGATGGCTAAAATATGTATTAAAGCCATAAAATACAATTGAGCGGGGTGTATTTGGCCTGTTTTATAGCATTCTGTGAGAAACAGGCTAGCTGAATTCTATCAGCGGATCTCCCTTGCTTATCTTATCGCCGCTCCTGACCAGAATTCTCTTCACCGTACCCTCACGGTCAGATACCACCTCCCTGATGGTTCTCCCCATCATAATGTACATCAGAATCTCACCCTTCCTGACTTTCTCGCCCACGTTCAGCATTTCCTCATCCGGCCAGTATGTTGCAGTCCCTCCTGAGTAAAGGAAGGCTATGCCTCCCTCAGGTGAATGAAGGAGCTTCCGTGGTGGTGTTTTTGCCGGTGCTCCCTGTGATAACTCCGCCTGTTTATCCTCGATCTCCTTCAGGAACCTTTTCTGTGCCACACCTGACTTATAATCGCGGTATTGCCTGTCATGCATTGCAAGTTCAAAAAGCTCCTCCTCATCGGGTCCGACGGGCCACCCGTTGTCTTCCATCTCCTTCCGGTAGGTGTCAAGGGCATCAGGGTAATTGTCCTGCGGATTACCTTCATAGAATTCCTTTCCTTCTTTTCCGGCCAGCTCCACCAGTTCGGGAGCCAGGGGACCGGGAAGGGTACCGGCACGTCCCAGAAGCATATCCCAGGTATTCGGATCAATCATTGCAAATCTTTCCTTGCCGTTGACCAGCGAGACTATGTTCATGAGAGCCACATTCTTAACATACTGGCTGAAAGGTGTTACAAGCGGAGGATAACCCATCATCGGCCATATATGCTCAACCTCCCTGAAGAGCTGCACCACCAGTTCATCTTCCGTCATCTCAGGCTTGTTCCTGGCTTTAAGGGCAGAATTGATGCCCTGGTGAACACCCTTCAGATCTGCCATCATGCTGCCCATCATTCCACCAGGGAGGCCTGACCCGATCAGGAGAGAGGTCATCTGCCTGTTGCGGGGATCAATGAAATAGCCGAGGAAGTCATTTATGAACTCCTGGGTCAGTGTCCTTACCTTCATATAGGCATCCATGTTGATCTCAGGTACATCAAAACCGGCGTCGCTCATTACAGCATGTACAGCAATCACGTCAGGATGGACCATTCCCCAGCTGAGGGGTTCCATTGCCACATCCAGGTAATCAGCACCGGCTCTTGCTACCTCCAGCATCGAGGCCACCGACATGCCGGGACCGCTGTGACCGTGGTACTGCACAATAATGCCGGGGTATTTGTTCTTGATCCTCCTTACGAGCTCACCGAGGGAGGCGGGCCGGCCAACACCGGCCATATCCTTGAGGCAGATCTCATCAGCACCGTACTCCACGACATGGTCGACAATACCCATATAATAATCGACGGTATGAACAGGCGAGTGCGTTATTGAAAGGGCTGCCTGTGATATCATCCCTGCCTCTCTGGCATACTTTACGGAAAGCTCGAGGTTACGGTGATCATTAAGTCCGCAAAAGGAACGCGCAATATCAACTCCCTGCGCTTTCTTGACCCTGTACATCAGCTTCCTTACATCGGCCGGTACCGGGTACATCCTGAGGCCATTGAGAGCCCTCTCCAGCATATGTGTCTTAATTCCTGCCCGGTTGAACGGCTTCACCCATTCCCTTACAGCAGTATTCGGATTCTCGCCGTAAAGCAGTTGCACCTGCTCAAATGCCCCTCCGTTGGTCTCTATGCGGTCAAAACAACCCATCTCAACTATGTGCGGAGCAACAGTTGTCAACTGGTCGACCCTCGGCTGGTACTTGCCCGATGACTGCCACATGTCACGGTACAGGAGGCTGAACCTTATCTTCTGTTTCATTATACGTTGTATTAAAAACTGCCCACAAATCCGGGGGCGGCATTTCAGCCTCAAAGATAATCCGGTTTAACTCTGCAGAATTGACAATTGTCAATAATTAAATGAAGAAGATACCCACACGGGGTATCTTCGTTTCAACCTAAACCTGATCGTAGACAGGCCGGACGGCCTGATTAAGGAAGGAAAAAAGTCTTTCTTCCTGGAGCTACTCTTTGATAACCTCCGGGAAATAGGATGCAATCAGCATGGTTGCATCAAATTCTTCTGTGAAACCCCGGGAAATGACCTTCTGGTGGAAGTAGTCAAACCTGTCGAGGTTCTCATCGGCCGTTTCAAGACCTGCAGCCTTGTACTTGTCGCTAAGCCGGTTGATCCCAAAGTATTCTCCGTTACAAGTGTACATTACTGAGAGATCGTCGGAGATAACCAGGTAATTCTTGCACTTCTTCTCCTTGTCAACAAGCACCTTTACCTGCAAAGGCGATTTTTCATAACTGATGAGGTAGCATTTCATCTCCTCACCTGCCAGCATTACAGTCTCATCCAAACGTTCAATGGTGTAAGCACCAAAGGGCGTGTTTGACTCACCCCTGACAATCACCTTGCCGAATGAGAGCACCGAAAACACTGCAAATAGCACCAGAACCAATGAAATTCTTTTCATGACTAACCCGTTTTTGTTAAACACCTAACTGTCCTGTAAAAAAGCGGAACTGTCCTTTTCCATCTTCTTTCCGTAATAAAGACCGTCAACACTCCCCTCTGTTGCATGGATTCTTTGTTAATCTTGTGTTAAAGATCCGTGGAATTTTATAATCAACACATTGTCAGTATTATAATAATGCAAAATAAAATCCGGCATTGCTCTCCCTGCTCCCTTTTTGGCAGATATAGAATCATTTCTTATCTTTGTAATCCAAATTAAGGGTATGAACAGTATGGAACACAGGTTTATGATGAACCGCCTTGGCAGGAGGCTTTATCATTGCCTGATGTTCTATGCCGGGTAGCCTTTCATGAGGGGTTTGCGAACCCCTGTCCCTTATTCTGTATTCCCGAAATCAATTCTTACATTATGAAAGGCTTTGTATTCAGTATAAAAAGATATGCTATTCATGACGGCCCCGGTATCAGGGTCACGGTTTTCATGAAGGGATGCCCGCTTGACTGCTGGTGGTGCCATAATCCGGAGGGTAAGGATAAGAGTATCCGCATGGTTGAAAGAATCGACAGGGTGGGAGACAGGGAGTTCAGATCGGAGGAGCAGGTTGGTCATGAGTACGCCCCTGAGGAAATACTTGCAAAAGTGCAGTCAGACAGGGTCTTTATGGAACATTCAGGAGGCGGAGTCACCTTCTCGGGAGGTGAACCCCTGATGCAACCAATCTTTCTCCGCGAGACACTTACCCTCCTGAAACAGTCAGGATTCCATACCACTGTCGACACATCGGGTTACGTCCGCAGCGAGATACTGCGGACGGTTATGCCGGTCACCGATCTTTTCCTTTATGACATCAAGCATACTGACCCGGATATCCACAGGAAGTACACCGGCGTGAGCAATGACCTGATAATATCCAACCTTGACATGCTCCTGGCAGAGGGGAAGGATGTGATGATAAGGATCCCGGTCATTCCGGGGGTATCAGCCGATGCTGCATATATGGAACAGCTCCGCAGTTTCTTAGAGGGCCGCAACAACGGACACGTTAAAGAGATAGACCTGCTGCCCTACCACAAGACGGGCAGCTCAAAGTATCGCCGTTTCGGAATGGATGACAGGATGGCTTCTGTCACCCAGATATCAAACGGCCAGCTTGATGAATACATTGACATATTAAAGCCGCTCGGGATACATGTCAAAAAGGGCGGATGAAAACAGAACAAGGCAGCAAACAATTGATTATGAAAATGACAGACAGAGTTTTGAGGCTCAGGGAACAGAGCCTTAACGCAACCGAGACAATAACGGCGGAAAGAGCACAGCTTATCACCCGCTTCTATGCCACAAGGGAGGTACAGGGCCTTTCGGCACCTGTCCTCAGGGCCCGTGCCTTTGAATACCTTCTGAGGAACAAGGCCATATGTATCAATGATGGTGAACTTATCGTGGGTGAAAGAGGCCCGGCCCCGAAGGCTACTCCAACCTACCCGGAGATAAGCCTTCACTCGCTGCAGGATCTCGATATCCTGAACAGCCGCGAGAAGGTCTTTTTCAGGGTGAGTGATGAGGTCAGAAAGGCCTACAGCGAGGAGATCATTCCCTTCTGGGAGGGACGCAGCAACCGTGACCGCATCATGGAGCGGATGACCCCTGAGTGGCTGGCCGCCTACAGGGCAGGTATCTTCACCGAGTTCCAGGAGCAAAGGGCACCCGGGCACACTGTTCTGGGTTACAAAATGTTCCACACCGGCTTCCTGGATCTTAAAAAAGAGATAGCTGCTGCTGCCGCCGCACTTGATTTCCACAGTGATCCGCAGGCATATGAACGCAGCGAGGAACTGAAGGCAATGGATATTGCCTGTGATGCGATCATAATGTATGCAGGAAGGCATGCCGACAGGCTTGAGGAGATGGCTTCGGAAGAAAAGGATGCAACCAGGCGTAACGAGCTTGAGAAAATGGCTGCTGTATGCCGCCGCGTGCCGGCAAATTCACCCGATACATTACATGAGATGCTCCAGCACTACTGGTTCATTCACCTGGGTGTGGTTACCGAGCTCAATCCGTGGGACTCATTCAATCCAGGCCGACTCGACCAGCATCTGTGGCCTGTATATAAAAAAGGCGTGGAGAGCGGAGCCCTGACTCCTGAGGAAGCCTATGAGCTCCTCGGATGCTTCTGGGTCAAATTCAATAACCATCCCTCCCCTCCGAAGATGGGTGTCACCGCTCAGGAGAGCAACACCTATACCGACTTCTGCCTGATAAACCTGGGAGGAGTGAAACCTGATGGTACTGACGCTGTCAACCCGATGACCTATATGCTCCTTGATGTTATCCGGGAGATGCGGATATTGCAGCCCAGCTCGATGGTTCAGGTAAGCCGCAAGAACCCTGACTCTTTTGTGCACAAGGCACTGGATATAATTAAAACCGGATTCGGACAACCTTCTGTCTTCAATACGGAAGCCATTATCCAGGAGCTGCTCAGGCAGGGCAAGAGCATAGTTGATGCCCGCAACGGAGGAGCATCCGGATGCGTTGAGACAGGAGCCTTCGGCACCGAGTGCTACTGGCTCACCGGATACTTCAACCTTGTGAAGATACTCGAGGTTACCCTCAACAACGGATTCGATCCCCGCACAGGCGTTCAGGTGGGACCAAAGACCGGCGAACCCGCTTCATTCTCCACCTTCGATGAGTTCATGCTGGCATACAGGGAGCAGATCAACTACTTCGCCGATGTCAAGATCAGGGGCAATAATGTCATTGAAAAGACCTTCGCCATTCACCTTCCTGTCCCGTTCCTGTCACTCCTGCTGGAAGATTGCATAGCCAATGGCAAAGATTACAATGCAGGCGGAGCAAGGTATAACACCACATATGTCCAGGGTGTGGGTCTGGGAAGCATTACTGACATACTCACCTCGATAAGATTCAATATTTATGAAAAGAGGAGGTTTACCTGGAATGAACTGCTTACCGCGCTGAAGAACAACTTCGAAGGAGCAGAGCAGATGCAGTATGACATAATTTACAACACCCCGAAATACGGGAATGATGATGACTATGCAGATGCCCAGGCAGTCTCGGTATTCGAATTCTTCCATGATGCCGTCAGCGGAAAGCCTACCCCCAGGGGAGGAATACACCGTATCAACATGCTCCCTACCACCTCACACGTGTACTTCGGCAATGTCACGGGTGCAACTCCTGACGGACGCAAAGCATGGGTTCCCCTTTCAGAGGGCATATCCCCGTTCCAGGGTGTTGACCGCCATGGACCAACAGCCGTAATCAAGTCGGCCTCCAAGATAGATCATCTCAGAACCGGCGGAACACTGCTTAATCAGAAGTTCTCACCTGAGTTTTTCGAAGATGAAGGAAGCTACCAGAAGCTGACAGCACTGATAAGAAGTTACTTCAGCCTTGACGGTCACCACATACAGTTCAACGTGGTCAATGCCGGGACACTCCGTGAGGCGCAGAAACACCCGGAACTGTACCGTGACCTCATTGTCCGCGTGGCAGGTTACAGCGATTATTTCAATGACCTGGGAGAGGATCTTCAGAACGAGATCATCAGACGGACCGAACATCATGGGTTCTGACTCTGATGAAAATTGTGACCGTTGTAAGAACCTGATGAATATCTTACAGCTATTACCGGCCTGAGAGTCCCGGACTGATTCGTCCATGGCGTCTGCATAAACCGCATTTTAAGCAACCGGGAACCAAATATTATCGGTTTTTGGTTGCTTTTTTTTTGATTTTTTATTATATTTTGAAAGAATTAAGAACTGCAGAACCCCGGCAGTGGCAGATTTCGATAAGTAGTTCATAAGTCTTTGGCCGTGAAGAAGATATTTGACTATTTTGACACCCGCTACAGGGCTGATATGCTCGGGAAGCCTGTTGATCAGACAGGCCCGGTCATAACTATATCGCGTCTGACAGGGTGTGACGGTCGCGAGGTGGCTGCTGAGCTGGTGGCACAGATGAATCTCAGGTATCACACGAACAGGTGGAAATGGGTAGACAAGGATATAATTTATCATGCCGCCCATGAGTTGAAGACTGACACCCAGCGTGTGGAGACCTTTTACCAGGGACTGGGAATGACAGACATTTCCCAGATGATAATGGCATTCTCGGGCTCCTTTGTGACAGACAGCTCGGTGAAGAAGGCCATCAGGGAAGTGGTTCTCTCAATCGCCCGTGACGGGTATGCAGTGATAATAGGCAGGGGGGGAGTCTCTATCACCCGTGATATGCCCAATGCTCTTCATGTGAGGCTGGTGGCTCCCATGTACTGGAGGGTTCAGAATGTAGTGAAAAAAAAGGGGATGATTATTGAAAAAGCCGAGGAGTACGTTGTGCAGACTGACGAGAAGAGGCAGAAGCTGATTGTTGATTTCCTCGACAAGAAACCCCAGTGCATAGATCATCTCTTTGATGTGACACTAAACAGGAGCAGTTTCACCCTTGAACAGATCTCATCTCTGGTTCTGACGATGTATGAGACGAAGCTGGGGCTGAAACCACAATGATAAAGTTGTGCGTTTTCGGAGTTTGGCACAACTGGCTGGTTGGGTTAACAGGAGGGTAGATGAAAGGGCCGGAAAACGATGGTTACCGGCCCTTTCTGTAACATGTGTCAGAGACAACAGATGTCAGAGATTCGTTTTATATGTTCAGATGTCCGCCTGTCCAGTGACATGGCATATGCATCCCAGTCTTCAATGTGGAAGCGTGCCACTCCTGTTTCTATGGCTGCCCTGGCTACAGCCGGTGCAACCCTTGATATAAGACGGGGGTCGAGGGGTTTTGGTATTATGTATTCCCTGCCGTAATCAAGGCTCTCCAGGCCATATGCCTTCAGTACTGACTCGGGAACCTTCTCCCTGGCAAGCCCGGCAAGGGCACGTGTTGCGGCCAGCTTCATCTCTTCATTGATGGTCCTGGCCCTTACATCCAGGGCTCCTCTGAAGATGAACGGGAACCCGAGGACGTTATTTATCTGGTTGGGATAATCTGACCTGCCGGTGGCGAAAATCAGGTCATCACGGGTTGCCATGGCAACCTCATAACTTATTTCCGGGTTTGGATTGGCCATTGCAAAGACTATCGGGTTGGGAGCCATGGTGCTCAGCATCTCTCCGGTAAGCATATCGGCCACAGAGAGCCCGAGGAAGACATCAGCCCCTTTGACCGCCTCCGTAAGGGTGCTTATGTCGAGGTTGGTAACCCACTCTTTCTTGTATTTGTTCAGATCGGTCCTGCGGGAGTTAATTACACCCTTGCTGTCAACCATTATGACATTTTCCTTTTTCACTCCCAGGGCCACGTAGAGCCTGGTGCACGAGTTAGCTGCGGCGCCTGCCCCGCAGACCACCACCTTCAGGTCAGAGATCTTCTTGCCAAAGATATCAATGGCATTCAGCAGACCTGCAGCGGATATTATTGCCGTACCGTGCTGGTCATCATGAAACACCGGGATGTCAAGCATCTCCTTGAGCCTTGTCTCAACCTCGAAGCACTCCGGAGCCTTTATGTCCTCCAGGTTGATCCCGCCGAAGGTGGGAGCCAGTTTAGCACATATCTCAATCAACTTCTCCGGGTCCTTCTCATCAATCTCAATATCAAACACATCCACGTCTGCAAAGACCTTGAAAAGCAGTCCTTTGCCTTCCATCACAGGCTTCCCGGCCAACGCTCCTATGTCACCCAGTCCAAGAACGGCTGTACCGTTCGAAATGACTGCTACAAGGTTACCTTTGGCAGTGTACATATATGCATCATCCGGATTCTTCTCTATCTCCAGGCAGGGGTAGGCCACACCGGGAGTGTAGGCCAGGCTGAGATCAAACTGGGTACAGTAAGGCTTGGTAGGAATCACTTCCACCTTACCCTTGCGGCCGCGGCTGTGGTACAGGAGCGCATCCTCTTTTGTGGCTTTTGGCATGGCAATATGTGATTTGATTGTGAACGGTCCGGAATAGCGGAATTACTCTTACGAATTTAAGACAATTATCAAACTGTTCCTATTTTTTCAGAATAATATGCCGGATTCCTTTTGCACTCTTTGGGAAAATAGATATTTTCATTGCTTTAAAAGGAACCTGAGGAGACCACAATGAATTCTGAACTTCAGAACATCGCTATTGGCGTGGATATTGGCGGCAGTCATATCACTGCCATTGCCGTTGATATGACTGCAAACCGCATTATTAACGGCTCGAGGGCTGAGAGCCCGGTTGACAACAAGGCAGAAGCTGACGTGATACTTGCCGTCTGGAGTGATACCCTGAAGCAGGTGATGAGGGGGATACAAATCTTCAATCTCCGTGGTATCGGATTCGCCATGCCGGGCCCCTTTGACTATGTCAGGGGCATCTGCCTGATAAGGGGTGTCCCCAAGTACGAAAAGCTTTATGGGGTCAATGTCGGCAAAGCCATTGGCTCGAGGCTCGGGCTGCCATGCGACTGCAGGGTGAGGTTCATGAATGATGCCAGCTCATTTGCAGTTGGAGAGGCGTGGGCCGGAAAGGCTGCAGGTTACCACAGAATGATGGCCATCACTCTCGGTACCGGTTTCGGTTCAGCCTTCCTTGAAGACCGCATACCAGTGGTGGAGGGAGACAGGGTGCCGAAAATGGGCTGCGTATACCACCTCCCCTTCGGCAATGGAATTGCTGACGACTACTTCTCAACCCGCTGGTTCACCGCCCGTTACCGGGAGGTAACAGGCCAGGAAGCTGCCGGCGTAAGGGAGGTAGCCATGATGGCAGGAAGAGCCCCTGAAGTAAAGGAAATCTTCAGTGAATTCGGAACGGGTCTGGGAGGCTTCCTGGCACCGTGGCTGATCCGATTCGGTGCTGAAATCCTGGTAATAGGCGGAAACATCTCACACTCCTTCAACCTCTTTGGTCCTGCCATGGAGAACACTCTCCGGAGAGAGGGATGTGACACAATAATTGCAATCTCGGAACTGAAGGAAGATGCAGCCCTGCTGGGAAGCGCATACCTCCTTGACGATGATTTCTGGAAGGCAGTACAGCCAGCACTTCCGTTAATGTAAGACTGAACAACCTGAACAATATGAATGAGAAAAAAATCGAGATGAGACTGGTGGTGCCGGTACTCCTCTCCTTCTTCGTTATGAGCTTTGTTGACCTGGTGGGTATTGGCAAGGACCGGGTGGCAGGCGACCTTGAACTAAGCGATTTCGTTCTTGGACTTATTCCCTTCGCGGCTTTCATCTGGTTCTTCATACTCTCGGTTCCTGTGGGAATTATCCAGGCCCGCGTCGGAAAAAAGAGGATGCTCAACGCGGGGATGATCATTACCGGTATCGGGCTGTTCATTCCTTATTTCTTCTATAACTTCATTACCGTCATTGCAGGCTTCGCCCTTCTGGGCATCGGAAACACCATCGTTCAGGTCTCTGCCAACCCGCTTCTCGTTGACGTGGTACCGGTGCGCAGGGCGTCAAGCTTCCTCAGCTTCTCGCAGTTCATAAAAGCCATCGGCTCAATGCTTGCAGCACCACTGGCAGTTATCTTTGCACGCAGGTTTGGCGACTGGAAACTTCTCTTCCTGGTCTATGGTATCATCTCATTCCTCAGCGTACTGTGGCTGGGAACTGTAAAGATTGAGGAGACCGCCGCATCGGGTACAAAGGCCTCAATGGCATCAGCCTTCAGGCTGCTCGGTAACTCATACATCCTCATGATGGTGCTCTCGATCTTTCTGGTGGTTGGGATTGACGTGGGATTCAACTATTTCTCAGGTAAATACCTTACTGCCAGGTTCGGCTTCGAAGAGGTTACCGCCCAGTCGGGACGCAGCATTTACTTCTTCGGACGCTTGCTCGGCACCTTCGTCGGAGCTCTCATCCTGACCAAACTCTCTTCTGCAAAAGGGTTCTTTTACAGCGCTATGCTCTCCATCATCGCCATTCTGCTTTTTATGATATTACCGGTATCAAAAGCTGCAGCCTGGGTCCTTGTCTTCCTGATCGGGTTTGGTGTGGCAAATATCTTCCCGCTGGTCTTTTCGCTTACCGTCCAGAAGTACCCGGAGAGGAGCAATGAGATATCCGGACTGATGATGATGGCCATCTCCGGAGGTGCTCTCATACCGCCGGTGATAGGGCTGGTGAGCGACTCCCTTGGTGTGGTGCCGGGGATGGGGGTACTGCTGTCCTGTGCGGCTTACCTGCTGGTTGTCTCCTGGATTATCATAAGGAAGAAAATGGTCAACATCTGATTCACCGGGCTGAAACAGATTTTCCATTATTAAGGTAACCTTCAGTAATTAAGAGAATTATGAAACATATTGTCGCTGTAGCCCTGTTTCTGGCCCTCTGGTCCTGTGCCAGGCAGGAGCCTGTCAGACCCAACATCATCTACATCATGACCGATGATCACGGTTACCAGGCTGTTAGCGCGTACGGCAGCGGACTTAACAAAACACCCAATCTTGACCGTATTGCAGATGAAGGGATCATCTTCCGCAACAGCTTCGTGTGCAACTCCATCTGTGCACCCAGCAGGGCTGCAATGCTGACCGGAAAACACAGTCATGCCAATGGCCATATTGACAACAGGGTCAGGTTTGACAGTTCACAGGTGACCTTTCCAAAACTGCTTCAGCAGGCCGGATACCAGACAGCCCTGATTGGTAAGTGGCACCTCAAAAGCGAGCCGACAGGGTTCGACTACTGGAGTATACTGCCGGGACAGGGAAGCTATTACAACCCTGACTTCATTGAGAAGGGACGTACTTACCGCCAGACAGGATATGCCACTACCATCATCACCGACAAGGCTATAGAGTGGATTCAGCAGAGAGATACAGCAAGGCCTTTCTGCCTGCTGATCCATCACAAGGCGCCACACCGGAACTGGATGCCCGATACGATGGACCTTGATCTGTATGACGGTGCGGTGTTTCCCGTCCCTGACAACTTCTTCGACACCTATGAAGGAAGAGAGGCAGCCACCCTCCAGGAGATGGGCATCAGCAAGGATATGCGTATGTCATATGACCTGAAGATCACAGGTACTGACGGCGACTCGCTTACACAGTCAGAAAAGGATTACATATGGTATCTGGAACACCGGATGACACCTGAACAGCGAACTGCCTGGCTCAGGGAGTATGACAGCATAAGCAGGGAATTCCTGGCCGGCAGGCCTGAAGGAGACTCACTGGCACTCTATAAGCTTAACAGGTACCTGACTGACTACCTTCGGACAATAGAATCGGTTGACAGAAATACCGGCAGGTTACTCGACTATCTCGAATCAGCCGGGTTGCTTGAAAACACACTTGTAGTCTATACGTCTGACCAGGGTTTCTATCTTGGCGAGCACGGCTGGTTTGACAAGCGTTTCATGTACGAGGAATCGTTCCGCACACCTCTGATGATGAGGCTGCCTTCGTCACTGTCAGCCCATGGTGATATAAGCGAGATGGTACAGAACATTGATTATGCACCGACATTCCTCGAGCTGGCAGGTGTGACACCGCCTCCTGACATGCAGGGAGTGTCACTTGTTCCGCTTCTCTCAGGCAAAAAGAAAGGGAAGTGGCGCGATGCGCTCTATTACCATTATTACGAATATCCTGCCGAACATGCAGTCAGGAGACACTACGGAGTTCGTACCGACAGGTACAAGCTGATCCATTTCTATAATGATATCGATGAATGGGAACTCTATGACCTGGTTGAAGATCCGCATGAGATGAATAACCTTATCGATGACCCTGAATATGATAAGGTGGAAAGCAACCTCAGGAAGAGGCTTGCTGCGCTCAGGAAAGAATATAATGTCCCGGAAGAATAATACAAATACAGATACTATGTCAGAAAATTCATTCAAAAGAAGAGAATTCATCAGGAGAGGGGTGCTGGCCGGTGCTGCCCTGACAATTGTTCCGCGTCATGTGCTGGGCGGTAGCGGTTACCTGGCGCCGAGTGATCAGCTTACCAAGGGAATCATTGGCGTAGGAGGGATGGGACTTGGCCATTTCAGCTACGAAAACACCCGTCTGCTGGCAGTTTGCGACGTTGACTCCGTCCATCTTAAAAGAGCCGTCGATAAAGGTGGCAGAGGGGTGAAGGGGTATCACGACTTCCGTGAGCTGATTGCCAGACCTGATATTGACATTGTGCATATTGCCACACCCCCGCATTGGCACGGCATCATTGCAAAATTGGCCGCTGAAGCTGGTAAGGACATATGGTGCGAGAAACCTATGACCCGCACCATAGGAGAGGGAAAGAGACTGGTTGAGGCAGTGAAGGCCAACGGCCGGATGTTCAGGCTTAATACCTGGTTCCGGTTTACCGGACAGTTCTATGGCCTGGGAACCACCGTGATGCCACTGAAGAAAATTGTCAGCAGCGGTATACTGGGATGGCCGCTGAAGGTGACCATAAGCGGGATCACCGGTTATGACTGGAAGTTCTACTGGAGCGGCAGGACCGACCTTCTGCCCGAGCCTGTGCCATCAGAGCTTGATTATGACATGTGGCTGGGCCCTGCACCTTACAGACCATACAACAAACTCAGGGTACACGAGAACTTCCGCGGATACTGGGATTATGACGGCGGAGGTCTGGGAGACATGGGACAGCACTATATAGACCCCGTCCAGTACCTGCTTGAAAAGGACCATACAAGCCCTGTTTCCGTGGAGATTGACGCACCCCAGCAACACTATGATGCAGTAGGATCATGGCGCAGGATAACCTATACCTACGATGATGGCTGCCAGATAATCCTTGACGGTGAGAACCGCGATAAAGACGCAGCTTATATTGAGGGCCCGCTCGGAAAAATATTCAAGGGCTTCGTCTCTGACATCCCCAACCTGGCAGAACTTGTCAGGGATCTTCCCGATCCTGCACCGCAGATCACCAGCTTCACTGATTCGGTAAAGACTAGGAGACCATTTGCCCTTAACGAGGAGAACGGCCACAGGTCCTGTACCATTGTGAATATGGGTGTGGTGGCTTTGCGCCTTGGCAGGAACCTCAGATATGACCCTGTCAGGCAGCTATTCATTGATGATGATGCGGCCAATGCCCTGATTGACCAGCCTATGAGAAGCGGATGGCATATGTAAACAATTTTAAAAGTATATCATGAACAGAATCAAAAATCTATTGATCCTGGCGGCCCTTGTACTCATCAGTACAGCCGTCAGTGCCCAGGATGTGAGGACTCTCGGGACGAAAGTGGCAGATCTGCTGGCAAGGATGCCGGCTGACAACCTGGAACTCGCCTCCCGTCTGATGGAAGATATGTATGCTCTGGGAGATGAGGGCAGGGCGATGATATGTGAACAGGTGGTGCCCGCCGGTGAAGGCGATGATCTGCGTGCCCGCTATGCTGTTTCATCCCTTACGGCGCACCTGTCGGGGAGCGGCGATGATACCAGGAAGCGTGCATGGGAGAGACAGTGCATACAGTTTATGCAGAGAGCCACTGACAGGGAGGTGAGGTCTTTCTTCATGAAACAGCTCAACCTGGCAGGCTCTGACATGGCTGTCAGTGCCCTGTCTGATTATGTCATCTCACCTGAGATGTGCGATGACGCCGTCATCGTGCTTCAGTCGGTTGGCAGTGAGGCGGCAGCTGCCCTTCTGTATTCATCGCTCAGCGCCGGCCAGTGCCCTTGCGCAGCCCAGGTGATGGTGGCGCTGGCTGAAACGCACCCGGGCACAACAACAGACATATACATGAAGAAATACCTTGGCGGTAATGACGCAGAAAAAACTGCTGCCCTCTTTGCAATAGCATCCACAGGTGCTCCGGAAGCTGCCGGAATACTTCTTGATGCAGCAACGGCAGCCTCATTCCGCCGTGACCCCACCGGTGCGGTTCAGTCATTACTCCTCTATGCAAAAAAGATAGGCCTGGCCGGTGAGATTAAGAAGATGGAGCGTATTACAAGCCAGGTACTTGAAGCCAGCAATACACATGAGACAGCCTCCCAGAGGCTGGCAGCCATGAGTGTTATAACCGAGGTAAAGGGCATCGATGCCCTGGGAATGCTGCTTGAGGCTGCCGATGATCCTGATGTAGCCATCAGAGGTGGAGCGCTGCGACTGGCATCAGGCATACCGGGAAGCGAGGTAACGAAAAAATGGATCAGCAGGTACGCCAGGGTATCAGAAGCTGCGAAACCGGAAATACTATACATGCTCGGTGAGAGAGGCGATGAACTGGCAGTGCCGCTTATGATGAAAGCGCTTGACGATCCGTCACAGGAGGTGGCCGCAGGCGCCGTAACTGCACTTGCACGGCTGCAGGGGACCAGGGCTGTTGACCCTCTCATTTCATGGATTCTGAAATATGATAGCGAGGAGGGCCACCGCGCTGCTGCAACAGCCCTTACAACCATACTCGACAGTACGGGGATGAGGAAGATAGCTGCTTCACTCCCTGCTTCAAAGGGTAACGCAACCGTTACCCTTATCAGGCTGATTGCCTGGTCAGGCGAAAAATACTACTTCAGAAATATCCTTCCGCTGACAGCCTCTGATGACATTGCTGTAAGGGCAGCAGCCATCACAGCATTGCCGGCACTGGCTTCATATGATGATCAGAAAGAAATAATAGCTCTCCTTGATGCTGCATCAGACAGGGCGGAAGTAGCCGAGCTTCAGCGGGCGCTGCTAAATGCCGCAATGAAGGGTGACGATCCTGACTCCAGGTCAGCGGTCATCCTTAAGGCGCTTGACAGCAGCCGTGACAGGCTGAAGCTCATTCCTCTCCTGGCTGGTACAGGAGGTGAAGAGGCACTGAAAAGGGTGGCAGCGGAGTTTGAGAACGGCGATGCCATTACCCGGGATGTCTGTTTTGACGCCCTCTCGCATTGGACTGATCACTCAGCATCAAAAGTATTGCTCAATATCACAGCTTCAGGTAACAAGACGTTTGGCATGCCGGCATTTGACGCTTATATGCGGATGGTCTCGGTCGCCCACCTGACTCCTGAACGCAAGCTTCTGATGATAAAGGATATAGCTCCATATGCCGCAGCACCTGATGTCAGGGCCGGTATGGTTGCATTCGCGGCTTCACTGGCTCTGAGACAGGCGGAATTTTTTATTGCTCCCTATTTGTCTGATCCTGCTGAAGAGGTCAGAAATGCGGCGCTGGAGGCAATTGAAACACTAAAAGTACCTGAAGATGAGGTGTTTGAGTCGATATTCAACGGCAGGGACCTCACCGGTTGGCAGGGCCTCGTTGGTAATCCTCTGACCAGAGCCGGAATGAAACCGAAGGAACTGGCTGCCAGGCAAAAGGAGGCAAACCTCAGAATGCTTGAAAACTGGAGTGTCAGGGATGGCATGATCTGGTTCAGCGGTAAAGGCGACAACCTCTGCAGCGTAAAGGAGTATGACGATTTTGAAATGTATGTCGACTGGCGGATCACGAAGGAAGGTGACAGCGGAATATACCTGCGTGGTACCCCGCAGGTACAGATATGGGATATCTCACGGACCGATGACGGAGCCCAGGTAGGATCGGGAGGACTATATAACAACCAGAAGAATCAGTCTGAACCTGCTACAGTGGCTGACAATCCGGTCGGGGAATGGAACAATTTCCGTATTCTCATGAAAGGTGAGAATGTCTCAGTCTGGCTAAATGGTGAGCTTGTGGTCGATAATGTCATCATGGAGAATTACTGGGACAGGTCAATCCCCATCTTCAAAAAGGGCCCGATAGAGCTCCAGGCACACGGAACCGATCTCGCCTTCAGGGATATATATGTACGGGAGATAAAGCCTTCTGAATATAATCTCACTGACAAGGAGAAGGAGGCGGGATTTATTGCACTGTTCAATGGAAAGAATCTTGACGGTTGGATTGGCAACAAGGTATCCTATATGGTTGAAGATGGCATGATAGTCATCAAGCCGGGAAATGACAGCGGTGGAAATCTTTACACCGAAAAGGAGTATTCTGATTTTGTATTCCGTTTTGAGTTTCAGCTCACTCCCGGAGCCAACAACGGCCTTGGAATACGCACTCCGACTGAAGGTGATGCTGCCTACGTGGGTATGGAACTGCAGATACTCGATAACACCGCATCGATATATGCTGATCTTGAGCAGTACCAGTATCACGGATCTGTATATGGTGTTATCCCGGCACGGAGGGGATTTCTGAGACCCGTGGGGGAATGGAACTACGAGGAGGTGACCGTACAAGGTACGAAGGTGAAAGTAGTACTCAACGGAACGGTAATAGTTGACGGGGACATAGCTGGTGCCATCACAAATGGTACCATGGACGGCAAGGAACATCCGGGGTTGAAAAACAGCAGCGGGCATATCGGATTCCTGGGCCATGGTTCAGTGGTAAAATTCAGGAATATCCGCATCAGGGAACTATGATTTTTTTGTCATGCCGCAATGGCGTATTAATCAACAATTAATCAACAAATGTCAAATTGATGACGTCTGAATTTTGAACGCAACATAAAAAGTATCATTTTTGACCGCCCTGCATAAGGAAGGACAATTTGCTCCGTTATTATAACGGTAGCGGGGGCAGAGAACAGAATAAATTATGAGAATACTTATCTGCGAAGATAATCTGATGGTTTCAAGGGCAATGTCTGTTGTCATAGAGAAGGAAGGATATGAGCCGGTTACCGCAGGTGATGGTAACAGGGCTATCGAAGCCCTGCAGAAGTCTGACTTTGATCTTGCCATCGTTGACATCCATATGCCCTATCACAGTGGTCTTGAGGTGATCAGATACCTTCGTACGGAACTGAAGAAGCAGACGCCGGTACTTATCGTCTCCGCCTTCAGTGATCCACAGATCCGTAGACAGGCCGGCGAGATGAAAGTAAGTGGTTACCTCACCAAACCGTTCGATCCGGACGATCTTCTGAGGAAAATCAGGGCCGCAGTAGCAGTAGTTTAGGATATGGGGCGCAAGAGTAACATAAGAGTTTTAATTGTCATGGTCATGTTGTGCATGACTGCCGGCATGCTCCTGTCGCAGACGATCACCAATCCTGAAGAAGAGTATGCCAGAATACGAATCCTTGCATTTGACGGCAAATATGCGGATGCTGAGCCTGCCGCCAGGCTTCTTGTGAAAGAATTTCCGGGTTATGGTGATGCCCGTGTTCTCCTGGGCCGTATTATTGCCTGGCAGGGACGGTATAATGAAGCTGCAGCCGTGATTGACACCCTTCTTACCTCTGAACCGGATAACAACGACGCACTCTCTGCCATGGCTGACATACGCAGATGGTCACGCGACAGGTCTCAACAGGTAACAGCCCCGACAGACATCAGGGCAGGTTACATGTTCGATACCTACAACGAGCCTTATGAACGTTTATGGCAGGTCTTTTCCCTTGGCGCCGGTCACCGCTTCTCCCGGGGAACCGTCGTGGCATCCGTAAATTACGGACACATTAATGCGGGACCTCCTTCCGGCACCGCCGGTGATGACTTTCAGTTCGCTGCAGAAGCGTGGCCTGAACTGACCAGGAATAACTATGCATATGTTGCATACGCATACAGTGACGGTCCCTGGTTCCCACGGCACAGGGCTGCACTCGAACTGTGGCAGACCCTCCCGGCAGGGCTGGCTGTATCAGCCGGTGTCAACTATTACTACTTTGACCATAATATCTTTCTCGGAACAGTCTCCCTGGAAAAATACCTGGCAAAATACTGGTTCTCCGGAAGAGTCTATTTCCATTTCAAGGATATCGGGGTCACAACCTCATTCTTCATCAATGCCAGGAGATACCTCGGTGCAACTGACTACGTTCAGCTCACTCTAGGTACAGGGACGGCTCCGGATGAGCCCTATGACATCATCACTGACCTCGAACGGCAGAAGGCCTCCTCCGTCAGGCTGACATGGTTCAACCAGATCAATCCCTGGTGGTCTTTCAGGGTAGGTGCAGGGTACTCATACGAAAAGTACAACACAACATCAAACCGCAGCAGGTTTGAAGGTAATATAGGTTTAATAAGAGGTATCGGAAAGGCGAAATGAAGAAGACAATGACTATAGTAATTGCCTTTGTCGTCACCGCTTTAACATTGCAGGGCTTCAGTCCGTCTGAAGAGAACAGTTTCGACTCCGTTCGCTCACACTCCATGGAGCCAGCCCTGCCCGTCCTCTCCACTTTCCCGTCGGAACTTACTGTTGGCGGGCTGGTGTCGCTGGCCGGCGGCAATTATGCCATACAGATGGGAGCATTCACCCACCGTTCCTATGCCGAGGCACTCAGCAACAGGATTGCAGGGATGACAGGTCTCACCGTGGACGTTATCGAAGATGGTGATTTGTTCAAGGTATTCATAAACAGCTCACTGAGAGGAGAGGCACCATGCCTTTTTATTCCTGTTGCATTCCATGGAGAGCGGAAAGTGAAAGCGCCTGCAGAAGAAATTAAAAAGCCTGCAGGCAATAATCCGGTTTCAACAACAGACACCAGTTCAGAAAAAGCCCGGGAAACCGGAATCTCTCAGGATTCAGTCAGTCAATCAGCCAATGCCAAACCTGAATTGGTACCTGACACAGCATTAATACAGGCGCAGGAGTTACGGGCTGAACCACAGGCAATCACCACGGAAGATACAGAACCCGCTGAAGCACAGACTACAGTAGACAGACTGAGGAAGTTCTTCCTTTTCAATGGCAGCAACCCATGGTTGACCAGGTACAATTACTTTGGAAAATCTGTGGCGCTGGTGAATGCCCTTATTATTACAATTATTGCATCCCTGGCAACAATGCTGATCCTCCTGCTGGTGATTCTCCTTAACAGAAGACGGATGGAGAAGGAGGCAAAACTGAGACAATACCTTCTTGAACAGTACCAGGCGCTCATTATTGATTATCTGTTCGGCAGCAGCGGTCCCGAACCTTTCAGAAAGATTGCATCAGATAACTACCGCAGGCAGGTGCTTATTGACCAGATGATTGACGTGAGCGTGAATCTGAAGGGTGATTCCCGGGAGAAGCTTACGAAGCTTTACCTGGAACTGAAACTTGAAGAGGATTCACTTGAGAGGGCCCACAGCCGCCGCTGGCACAAGAGGATCAAGGGCTTCCGCGAACTGGCTTTCATGGGAATCAGAGATGGGAATGATGAAATGTACAAATCACTCAACTCCAGGAATGAGATCCTCCGGATGGAGGCACAGATAGCCCTGGTACGCCTGAGCGATAAGGATCACTTTGACTTCCTGTCACACCTGAAGAGGCCGTTCTCACTCTGGGAACAGATTACCCTTCATGATCTTATACTGCAACACGATCTTCCGGTACCTGATTTCCAGAGATGGCTCTCGTCGGAGAATCCCACAGTGGTCATGTTCGCCCTCAGGATGATAAGGGAGTTCAGGCAGATGGAAGCTGAACCGGAGATCAGAAAAGTTCTGCTTCACCGTGAACCGCGGGTCAGCAGACTTGCTGTGGAGGTGGCGGGTGACCTTGGAATGAAAACAACACTGGAGACTATGAAACGCATGTACAAATTCCAGGAGTATAACAACTGCCTTGAGATTGTAAAGTCAATGGGCAAGATGCCGGAGTCATCCATGCTCGGATTCCTCAAGCTGGTGCTTGACAAGGAGGATGATGTACAACTGCAGATAGAGGCTGTGAAGGCCATAGAAAACATGGGTGAGGTTGGTGTACAAGCCCTTGTCAAGGTGATGAAATCAGAGTACAAGAACTATAATATAATTGTCAGGCACGTGCTTGACCGCAGGATATACTGAAAACCATGGGATTCATTTTCGCACATCTGATATTCTGGCTGACCCTGGTCCTCTTTGCGACTTACCTTCTCCTTGGCATACACTCTGCCCTGGCTCTGAGGAAGTACCTGCGAAAGAACAGTTATGTCAATTACAATTCACTCGTCCTATCTCCCCTGAGCCCAAGGATCACCATCATAGCGCCGGCATTCAATGAGGGGAAGACCATCATTGACAACGTCCGCACACTGTTGTCACTCTACTATAACAACTTCGAGGTAATTATCGTCAACGACGGATCAACCGATGATACCTTCTCAAAGATCAGGGATGCCTATGAACTCGTCAGGGTCAATTATTATTTTGACTACCGGATTCCATGCGAAAGGATCAGGGGTGTCTACCGTTCAAAGGACCCGGCCTATAACAGGCTTACTGTCATTGACAAGAACAATGGAGGGAAGGCCGACTCACTTAATGCCGGTATCAATATCAGCCGCAGCAACCTGATAGTGACAATTGATGCCGACTCGATCATCGAACCCGACTCAATCCTTAAACTCGTCAAGCCCTTCCTCGAGGAGAAGGAAAAGAAGGTCATAGGTACGGGTGGTGTCATTCGTATTGTCAACTCATGTGATGTAGAGCGTGGTCACATTCGTCAGATCAACCTGCCGAAGAAGTTCCTGCCCAGACTGCAGGTGCTAGACTATACCCGTGCATTCCTCCTCGGCCGTATGGCATGGAGTCATCTTGACGGACTGATGTTGATTTCAGGGGCTATGGGCATGTTTGACCGCGAAACGGTAATCAGGGCAGGTGGTTACAACGTCAAGACCGTTGGGGAAGACATGGAACTGGTGCTCAGGATGAGGCGCTATATGGCTGAGCACAAGCAGAATTACGAGGTTACCTATATACCTGACCCGTTATGCTGGACCGAAGTCCCCACAGACCTGAGGTCGATGCGTAAACAGAGGACCAGGTGGACGAGAGGTCTTATTGAGTCACTCTGGGCTCACAGGAAGATGATGCTTAACGTGAAATACGGGAGGCTGGGGCTTCTTGGCTATCCCTACTGGCTCATGTTTGAATGGGCAGCACCACTGATTGCATTTCTGGGAATCATTTACTCAATATATCTTGCAATTACCGGTGCACTGAACTGGCCGTTCTTCCTGCTGCTCTTCCTCTTCGTCTACAGCTTTGCTGTGAGCCTTACCACATGGGCTGTACTCTTTGAGGAGATAACCTTCCATAAGTACCGCAGGAAACGTGATGTGCTCCGGCTGATAGGCACAGCCATGCTCGAACCCTTCTTCTACCCGGTCCATACCTATTTCGCTGTCAGGGGCAATCTTGAATCACTGCGCGGAAAGAAGGGCTGGGGCAAGGCCGAAAGAAGCGGATTCCAGAACAAGAAGAAGAAAGAAGGCTGAATTGCCTTATTCCACATAACCCGGAATCACGGCGAGTCCTTCCTCTATAATATGAAGTGACTCCTTTTCCCTTTCCACAGTCTGTGGTACCGTCAGCCACTTCGGCCAGCTGTACCTGGTTGTTGCGTTGGTGACAACATCCTTGTGCCAGACAGAGACTGCTATCCCGTCAGATTGCGCAGTGATGATCTCAAAACTGTAACCTTCGTTGTATGGTATGGCGCCGTCGTTGACAGTCATCTGGGTCGGGTCAAAGAAATAAAGCATGGTCCATGGCAACCTGATCATAATTTTCCGGCCATTCCAGGCCACAGCAGCCCTGTCTCCTTCAGTAAAGGCCGGGGCATGTTCAAGCGGCACCTTTCCAATATCCTGGTATGTAAGCTCGAAACCGTCATTTGTCCAACGCATCAGCTTCCACGGGGCGCCGTCGGTAGTTGTGCTTTTAAACTTCTGAACCGGGTCAGTGAGGTTGAAGCGCACCGTCAGTCCGTTCATGTCATACGCCTCTGTCACATGATGCAGGGCCGTATCATCATCAAGGGCGAAAGTGAGCAGGAACTCTGCCCTGTTTCCGGTGACAGCACCGTTGGGCAGTGTTGATTCACCTGTATTGCCGAGGTAGGTGTCAAAAGCCACCATGAATTCATCGGCAGGAACCAGGTCCGTGGCTGTGTTGATCTCAAGATACAGGAATCCCTCGTCATGTGTTGCCCTGACAGAGTTCACGGGGCCTGACGGCTGATCAGTATTGTATGGCACAAAACCGGGTGTTTCTTTCTGATCGAAGGCCATGAGACCGAAGCACTGTTCGGGAGATGTCTCGTTATGCCATAGCTGGCGTGTGGGTATTGTCTCCCCTCCAGCGTTAACACCGTAAGCCTCCTGGTAAAGAACTATCCACGTAGGCTTGAACCACTCGTCCATCCACGCGAACATGAATCCTCCGGCACAGCCGGCATCGAGCATGTTATGCATCATCCGCATATTCATCTGTCCCTGCTGTTTCTCCGAGTTACCGCCGTGATCCATGGAACTGTACGACTGGTGGGCGCTGCCCCAGCTTGAGGGAACGCCAAACTCTGCTATCACAAGTGGCATGTTGCTGTAGTGATTCTTCATGGCAGTGAGATACCCTGAATAGCTGTTGGGGCCCTGGCTGTCCCTGTAACCAAGGTAAGAAGGCTCCTGGCTGATAAAATTGGGATAATACGGATAGGCGTGATAACTGGCAAAGAGGCCGGGCCCTCCGCTGCGGGTAATTTTCGTAATATCAAATGAGGTCACATCCTCATCGGTAAAGATCTCCGTGGGATGCTCAAGAGGGTCAAGCGTAGGCCAGCTCGAAAAACTGACCGGCCTGCTTACTGAGTACTCATTCTCCTCAAAAACCACCACCCTGTCAAGCATCTCTGTAATAAAAGCTTCTGAAGCCGTGCTGCCGCTGATGCTGAAACGTGTCCCCGAATAGGAGGTGTTGCCCGGGTGAAATTTATTCGTTGAATCTATTTCCTGCGGAGCAACCTCGCGGCCTATTATATATCCTGCAGTCCATTGCGAGATATCAGTCCTGTAAATGCCGTATGACTTGCCATACCTGAAAGCAATATCCGCATTACCGTGGATGCAGTCGATCACCTCTGCAATCTCCGTACTGAATGCTGACCGGCGCCTGACAAGATCATAGCACCCGGGATCAGAGCCATCCTCAACCTCCTCGAGCCATATACCCTGGAAGAGCAGCAGTGGCCTGTCCGGATTACGCTGGTTGTACTCAGCAAGTTTCTCATAGAAGACCGGAGGATGAAGTGTATAGACCCTTAACGAATTGAATCCTGCCTCTCCCATCCGGTTTATCCATCTCTCATAGGTCTCTGCCGCAATGGCGTATGCAATCTCGCCGGGGAAGTATCCGGGTGGCGACGATCCGAGATTAACCCCCTTGAGGATCATTTGCTCGTATTCATCGCCGAGATATCTGGCGATATAATTTCCTGATACGGTAAAAGGTATCGCATTTTTACGCGTCAGAATGAAGTCGATGACAGTATCCCTCGCAAGGGTGATGTCAGTAAGTCTTACCGGGTAGTAGTCCGGGGCTGTCACCTCAGCGGTAACCGGGAACCGCAGCTCAGGCCCGGGGGGGGTAACCTCAGGTGGCATCATAACAGGTTCCAGCCTGCTTCCGGCGGAGGCAGAGGCATCATCGTAAGCCTTGACGAGCCTTCCGCTGTATGACCGGCCTTTGAAAGTGATGGCGTAGATATATAACCCGGCACTCATCGGGGCATTGTTCTGCCCGCATCCGTCCCAGATGGCATTGTAGCTGCCTGGCAAAACATCAGGAAAGACCATTATCCTTACCTTCTCTCCGGCCAGGTTGTATATGGTAAGCATTATGTCACCCTGAATGTTGATAATAAAAGGGATGTTGACGCTGTTGTTGAACGGGTTTGGATAGGGAGTGCCGGCTATGAACTCCCCGGCTATGTCAGAATATAAACCGGTTATCTTTACAGAATACCGGCCGTCAGTTCCTGTGATTACCCTGAACTCCCTGGAATTCAGGAAGAAGGAGACGCGCGAATTCATTACGGGAGCTCCGCCCCGGTCTGAAACCGTACCCGTTACTGTTACATCCTTAGCAAAAGACTGTGGAATAAACGCTGTCAGGCTTAAGATGCTGATAAACAAACGTATGAAATGCATAGCCATAATTGTCTGCTTCCGGTAATAGTTGATTATGAACATCTCTCCATACCAAATGTAACATAAAGCATTGTTAAAATCCCGGGAATTTTTCAACATTAGCCTGTGATTTGTCTATATTGGAGGAAATCCATACATTTATACTTTGCTGCTGTTTCACATTTATGGAAAAAATAAAAATCAAGGAGACCACAAAAACCCCTTCGGTAAGTTTTGACCCGGAGCAAGGTCTGTTTGAGATGCGGGGTAAGTCCATCCCTGAAAACTCAAACGGTTTTTACGGGCCGCTTATTCAGTATGTGGAAAAATATGCCGGCAGCCCTGCGGAAAGGACAGTTCTCAGCGTAAGGTTTGAATTCTTTAATACCAGTTCTTCAAACAGGATACACGCTCTATTTAAGAGATTTGAAAGGATCTTCCTGGCTGACAGGGACGTACTGATAAGATGGTACTGCGAAAACGGCGATGAGAACATGAGGGATGCAGGCAAGGATTTTAAAGCAATTCTCCAGGTGCCTTTTGAAATAGTCGAAGTGGATGAGCTTTGATTCCGGCCCCTGTTGGCCGTAAAATGAAATTTTACCTATTTTAGCAACTGAGATTTTACCGGATGGCACTGAACTATATCTGGATTGCTTTTTTTCTGATCGGGTTTTTGTTTGCGCTGGGTCAGCTCATCTTCAACGGTGACACCACGATTTTTAACAAAATCGTCGAATCGACATTTTCAAGTGCAAAGACAGGCTTTGAGATCTCCCTGGGTCTTACCGGGGTCCTGACACTATGGATGGGACTGATGAAGGTAGGGGAGAAGGGTGGTGCCGTATCACTTCTTTCCAGGGTTATCGGACCCCTTTTCAGAAGACTTTTCCCAAAACTCCCGGCTGACAGCCCTGCCCATGGATCCATGATGCTCAACGTTGCGGCCAACATGCTTGGCCTTGACAACGCTGCCACCCCCATGGGTCTGAAGGCGATGAAGGAGATGCAGGAGCATAATCCTGATAAGGAGGTTGCCTCTGATCCCATGATAATGTTCCTGGTGCTGAATGCTTCAGGGCTTGTTATTATCCCGGTGACAATAATGGTTTACAGGGCACAGCTTGGGGCTGCCAACCCGGCTGATGTCTTCATACCCATCCTGATTGCAACATATATTGCCACGCTTGCAGGCCTTATAAGTGTGGCTGTTGCCCAGAAGATCAACCTTTTCAACAGGGTGGTGCTTTCTTACCTCGGCGGCCTTACCGCAATTATTGCAGGCATAGTATGGTATTTCACCACCCTGCCTCAGGAACAGATCAACACAATCTCAACATTCGCGGCAAACTTCATCCTCCTCTCCATAATAGTCTCATTCATAGTGATGGCGATGTTAAAAAAAGTCAATGTTTACGAGACTTTTATTGAAGGAGCCAAAGACGGATTCAAAACTGCCATCACCATCATTCCCTACCTTGTTGCAATACTTGTGGCCATCGGGGTCTTCAGGGCTTCGGGAGCCATGGACCTGCTTGTTGACGGCATAACAGCAGTGGTGGCCTGGATGGGGCTCGACACCTCCTTCACCGAGGCATTGCCCACCGCTTTCATGAAGCCGCTCAGCGGAAGCGGCTCGCGCGGAATGATGATTGACGCCATGAAAATACATGGAGCCGACTCCTTCGTGGGCCGCCTGGCCTGCTGTCTTCAGGGTTCGACAGACACAGTCTTTTATGTACTTGCTGTCTACTTCGGGTCTGTCGGAGTCAGGAATTCGAGGTACGCAGTGATTTGTGGACTGATTGCTGACATAGTGGGAACCATTTCTGCCATTTTTGTGGCTTACCTGTTCTTTGCCTGACAGACCGTATACTGAAGCAATGCAGATTCCTTAACCATGTGCTGCCTGACTCATGGTGACAACTCTCACCTGATGTCGCATCGCATTTTTTATCTCTTCCGGCAGAATTTCTCACATCCAAATTGTAATTTTGCCACACCCTGCCGGTAATCGTTAACAGGCAGTGGTACAGGTTTACGTTAGGTTTAATCTTCTATTTCAGTTATGGGACGCGCATTTGAATATCGCAGGGCTTCCAAGGAAGCAAGATGGGACAAGATGTCGAAGCTTTTTCCAAAACTCGCCAAGTCAATAACATTGGCGGCAAGGGAAGGAGGGACTGACCCGGAGATGAATGCCAGGCTGCGGACGGCCATTATGAACGCCAAGGTGCAGAACATGCCCAAGGATAACATCAAGGCCGCTATTGAGCGTGCTTCCGGAAAAGACACCGCTGACTACTCCGAGATCACCTATGAAGGCAAAGGCCCAAATGGAGTGCTCATCATGGTGGAAGCTGCCACTGACAATAATACACGCACCATTGCCAATATCAGGGCATACTTCAGCAAGAACGGCGGAATGGTCGTTCCCACAGGCTCCCTGGAATTCATGTTTTCTCGCAAGGCTGTGTTTGAGTTTGACGCCCCTGAAAACATCTCGAGGGATGACCTGGAACTTGAACTGATCGAGGCAGGACTGGAGTCACTTGAGGAGTATGATGACGCCTGGTATGTATATGGCGACTATGCCAATTTCGGTTCTCTGTCAAAGGCATTGGAAGATAAGGGGATAGAAGTAAGAAAGGCGTCACTGAAGCGGATCGCACTCAATCCCGTCACACTTACGGAGGAGCAGATGGCCGAGGTTGAAAAGCTCATTGACCGCATTGAGGACGATGATGATGTCCAGGCGGTCTACACCAACATAGCCTGATAATTTGCGATTTGCGATTTGCGATTTGCGAATTACTGCCGGCTGGTGACTGGTTTATTGCTGCAGCCTCTTTCTCAGTTCCCTGAAATCAGGTAAAATCCGGCTGAGCAATTCATAATATTCCCTCCCGTGATTGTGGTGAACCAGGTGACACAGTTCATGAATGATGACATAGTCTATCAGATCGGGAGATTTCTTCATCAGCTCCCTGTTCAGCCAGATGGCTCCGCCGGTGTGGCAGGTTCCCCAACGGCGTTTCATTTTCCGTACACTGATTGTCCCTGGTGCCGGCAGGAGATGGGAGTATTGCTCTGCAAGCCTCCTTGTCCGTTCCGGCAGGTATGCCTTCGCCTCACGCAGGTACCACGCCTCGGTCATATTTGTCAGGTCCTCCGGCGCCGGATCACGGGTTACATTGAGAATGAGCCCGTCTTCGTTGTGAGAAACCCTTCTGGCTGATCCGTGTCTGACAGTCACAGTCAGTTCACGTCCCATAAAAGGCACGGTACCTCCGTCAATGATGGTAACAGGTGTTCCGGGAGGCGTGACATGCTTTAGCCTGCTGACCTGTCGCTCAATCCATGGTGATTTATGAGCTGCAAACTGCATCAGTAACTGCAACGGCACATACCACGGGGCCCTGATGAGCAGGGTGCCTCCTGGCTGCACATAAAGCGCCACCGTCCGCCTGGATGATCTTACTATGTTGACCTCCACCTCCCCTGATGCCAGGGAGAGGGTCCTTTTACGCATGCTGAGAATTCCTGACAGGTTTTTCTATTTAACGTTGAAATAAGGTTGCATTGCTACCTTGTAACCGGTAATGAATCCTGCCTTTGACACATTGACAAGTTTGTCAAAATCAATGAACTCATAATCGTCTGTCTGCTTGTGGTAATCCTTGTGAAGTCCTGTGAAGAAGAAAAGTACAGGTATCTTCTTGCGGTAGAAGGGATAATGATCTGATCCTGAAAAGTGTGTTCCCTTTCCCTCATCTATGGGGTAAACACCCGATTCCTGGCATGCACGGGTGGCAATGCTGATCAATTCGGGACTCCCGTTGCCGTGAATCACCTTTATTGTGTCAGGGCCGGTGATGTCTATCTCGCCGGACAGTGATGCCCCGACATCGGTGTCCCGCCTTGATCGTGCTATCATGTCAAAATTGATAGCTGCGACAGTCTGTTCAAGCGGGAATGGGGGATTCTCAGTATAGTAAGTTGAACCATGGAGCCCCTCTTCCTCTCCTGTTGCCCATAAGAAAATTGCGCTTCTCGCCGGTTTCCGCTTTAACGCTGAGAATGCAGATGCTATGTTAAGAAGCCCGGCACTTCCGGAGGCATTGTCATTTGCACCGTTATAAATATTGCCCGCAGCATCCTTCCCGACATGGTCATAATGGGCAGTGAAAATCACAGCTTCCTTCTTCAGCAGCGGGTCAGATCCCTCTATATACCCTATAATATTGTTGCTGGTAACGGTATCCTTGACTACATTGACACTGATATGCGTCCTGAGGTTTGGGATGACAAATGATGCCGGCCTGCGGGAAGAGGCTATGCTATCCTGCAGTTCCTTCAGTGTGTGCCCTGATCCTTTCAACATCTGATCAGCGGTTTCGGCGGTGATGGAGTAGGCGTTTAAGGAAAAGCTGAATATCTGTTTTCTGAACAGCGGTGTAAGCGCGTATGATGAGCCCATCGAGAGAAGGTCCGACGAAATATCATTTCCGAGCGCCGGATCAGCAACAAAAAGGATGGCTTTAGCCTGCTGCAGTATTATGGTGGGAAGCTTTCTGACCTCGGTCATCTCGCTGATACCGGTACCCGGCGCCGGCATTCCGTTCCCAGTGATCTCCGGCAGCCTTGTCATTATTATGACGATCCTGTCCTTAAGGCTGATCCCGGCCAGATCATTGTATTTTTCCGTGCTGTTCATGTAACCGTAGCCTCCAAAAACCACCTCGCCGTCAAGGCTGATGGTGTCTGTCGGAGGCATGAGCGGCATGATACCGACAGAACCGATAAAACCTGAAGAGCTGTCTGTGAGAGTCATTTGTGACCCGCCCGGAACTATCTCAGCCTTTAAGTACCTGAGTGGGTGAAACAGATCATTAGAGCCGGGTAGAGGACGCAAACCAAGCTTCAGAGCTTCAGCTTTAATGTATTCTGCAGCGGCTTTGTTCCCTTCACTCCCTGTCCTTCTCCCCTCAAGGTTGTCTGAAGAGAGGTACTTCATATATGCCTCCGAATTCTCCAGGGTGATGGCTCTCAGAGCTTCCTTCTGCGAGTAGGACGGCAGTGCTGCCAGCAGTGCGGCAGCTACGATCAAAGGCTTAATTCTCATGCTGTAAACAGTCTTTTAAAAAACTGTAAAGTTATATAAATGAGGAATCCGTTATTATTTAATCCAAGATAAATTAACGACCGGTCTTCAATGTAAGAATGACTATCTCAGGAGGCATGAAAAATCTTGCTGCCATTCCCATGGTCCCCAGACCTGATGTTACATACAGATGACTGCCCTTGAATTCATAAAGACCTTTCCAACGTTCATGGATCAGCGAAGCCGGCGACCAGATACCCAACGGGATGGCTGCCTGGAACCCGTGAGTGTGTCCTGCAACAGAGAGCTGGGGTATCCTCCCGGAGACAGCAGACAGGAGCCACGACTCCGGGTCATGAAGCAGCAGGATTGTGAACAGGGAATCAGGCAACGGGTTGAGAACCTTCTCAAAATCACCGTAACTCATGTCTAGGTGGTGACCATGGGTTTCTACTCCGGCAACAGCCATCCTCACTCCCCTGTGACTGATGATGACTGCTGTATCTCTAAGAAGGGTGTATCCTGACTTTTCGATACTCCTTTTAACCATCTCACGGCATAGATCTCCGTACCTGCCGTCATATGTGGGATAATATGTGCCATCGTCATGGTTGCCTTCAACGGCGAAGGAACCCGCCAGGCCTGCTGCCTTGCTCAGAATAGTGTCACACATGCCGAACTCCTGCCAGCCGTAAGTAATGAAATCTCCGGTGTTGAGCACAAGATCTGGTTTCTCCTTTCCAACCCGGGTTATTGCTTCGTCAAGCCGGTCATAGTCTCCATGCCATGACGAGAGATGAAGATCGCCTATGAGAGCTATTGTGAGTCCGTCAAGAGCCTGATTAAGTCCCGGAACCGTGACATCCTGCCTTACAGTCCGGATATCAAACCGCTGTCGGAAGTAACCGTCAGCGACAAAAAGCATTACAAGGATGAACAGGATAATATTGGTAATCCCGGTCCATTTCATCTCCCGCTTCATGACTGACCCGGCTAACCGTCCAATGAGTGAGACGGTCAGGCAGGCTCCGGCTGATGTTATGAGCAGGAGGGCTGCAACCCCCATCTGGATCTGTCTGAAGGCATTTGCCGGTTCGGCAAACTCGCCCCGGTACAGCACTATCCTGAAAAAGAGAGTGACAAAGGCGGCTGTCACTGCTACCTTGAGCAATAAAACAGCAAACCGGAGCACAATGTTTCTTCCCTTAAGGGCTCTGATCAGAATGTGCCAGAGAATCAGGTCGGCAACCAACAGTACCAGGTAGAAGAACATCTGCAAAGTTTTGGACAAAAATAACATTTAAGGGATAATCCGGTATCGAATTCTCTTTTTGGTTTACTTTTACCGTATGGTGACTGTTGAACTAATACCAGGAGGCAGTACGCCGCCGGACGTATCATATGTTGTTATTGCCGCCCGTTATGAAGGGGGCTGGCTGTTTGTGAAGCACCGCAGGAGGGGAGGATGGGAGATGCCTGCCGGCCACCGGAAGCCCGGGGAGGATACTGTAGTGGCAGCAGTGCGTGAGCTGACAGAGGAAACAGGAGCGACTGAATTCATCATGGAACCTGTTTCATATTATTCAGTTGATACAGGAGATGGAAGACAGTACGGGAGGCTCTTCTGCGCTGTGGTGGAGCGTATGGGAGCACATACTGACACTGATGAGATAGAGGAGGTAAGGATATTCAGGCGCCTGCCGCGAAACCTTTCCCTTCAGGAAGTAATGTCATTTCTGTACAAGGTGGCCAGGCAGCATAATAAAGGTCTGAAAGTCTGAAGGTCTGAGAGTCTTGCGGTCATGCGGTCTTGCGGTCTTGCGGTCTTGCGGTCATGCGGTCTTGCGGTCATGCGGTCTTGCGGTCATGCGGTCTTGCGGTCATGTGACGCAAATCGCTGAATGTGAGATATTTACACTATCGCCTACTGCCTACTGCCTCTTGCCTTATAACTCAGATATAGTCAACACTGACCTGCTTCAGCCACTTATCCTCAAGGATACGGGCTATGCGTTTGACAACTGTACGCCGTATCTCAAGATCGACAGGAAGCGTAGGATCCTGGTGGGCTACGTTGATGCGTGTGCCGACAATGAAGTTGATCTCATCGCTTTCCATTATCATTCTTACTATCTTGTCAGCCGGTCCATTCCCGAGCCTGACACTGTTTTTATAACCCTTGACAAGCTCGTTTACTTTCTGCAGGGTAAGTATTCCTTCAGTTACGAGGTCTACCCCCTCCATGAAGCTCTCGGGTGGCAGGTCGGGATCTTCGAAGACCAGTTCGTCAACGATCTTCCGGTTCAGTTCCCGTGCTACAATATCTGCGGTGGTGCCACCGCATAATATCACTTTGCCCTTGTATCCTGTCACCCTCTCTGCAAGCTCCTTATCCTTCTCCTCCTCGTACGGGGGGCCTGTACATATCAATAACTTGCGCGGTTCCCTGAAGTAAAGGATTGCACATGAAATGTCATCCTTTGCCTCGTAATTGTCATGTTTGTAGGCCATGTTGACAATCTTGGCCGCCAGGGTGGAGGCAGATATTGAGGGTTCACTGGCAACAAGTGAAGAGGCATACTGCTGTACGCTGTCGCGCTCCCAGCCCAGTGGCCAGGCAGCTGACCCCATTCCGCTCTGCGCAACACCATCGGAGAGCAGTATGATCCGGTCCTCCTTGGCCGGATAAAAGGTGCATTTGTGCAGGACCTTGCCGGCATTTCTCCCCTTGTCAAGGACAACATCCTTCCAGTCAGGCTCAAACGGCTGACTGCCCCTGAGTACTATACATTGAGGGTTGTCATACTCAAGTATGTTGGTCCGGCCGTCACTCTCAACGTCAACTATTGAAAACGTTGCATAGCTGATCTTCCTTTCGGAGCATACCGGGAGGGTGTTCATGATAATTTCTGCAATACGGTCAGACTCCTTGTGCTCGCGGGTGAAGTTGAGGGCCATGGTAGAGGTCAGGGTTGCCAGAATATTTGCCTTTACACCATGCCCCATGCCGTCAGAGAGAACAGTAATTATCCGGTTTTCTTCACGCACGTTCACTGACAGGAAAACATCGCCACAGATACGCTCATCGTGATGATTACGCTGCTGGCTGTTCACTTCGATGAAGAACTGCCTCTCCAGTACTGCTGTAGCGTTACTTTCCGGTTGCATTCTTCTTCTGGCGGAACGATTCGACGATTGAGTTGAGCATCTTCTCGGTATCTGAGGCTCCTTCACCCAGGAGGAACCCTATCTTCTGAACCATTTCAAGGTTCTTGTCAATAACATCGGAAACCCTGTTGATCACCTCCTCACGCTGCACCTCCGGGGAGAAGAGGTCACGGATAACTGCACCGGCAATCCTGTTCTGCCTGATCGGGAAGATAGAGATGTTGAACATCCGGTCCTCAAGTTGTACGTCACGGCTGATGACTGATTCGTTTTCACGCAAAACGAAGGAGAAGATATTGTACACATTGAATGGCAACAGGGTTTTCAGATCGGCTCCGCGAAGGCCCGGGATGATCTCTGCAATAGCCTTCGCATCTTCACCTATTATCTCCAGGAAACGTTCGTTTGACTGCAGTATCTTAAGGTCATTATCTACTATTACAACCCCGTTGGGCAGCTTGTTGAGCATACTGTTCATTGTGTCAGAGGCATCCTGTGCCGCATCCTTTTCACGCATAGCCTGTTCTTCCGATTCCTTCAGGGCTTTTTTCGTCTCCGAGAGCTTCTTGTTGGTCTGCCTCAGTGTCTCAATATACTCCTGTTTGTTGCGCAGATTGTAGGTGTGGCACATCTCTGGAACAGCAAGTCCTTTTGCCACGGTGGCGGCAAACTCCCTGCATGATCCGTAACCGCAGGCATTACAATTGAGCTCTTCGGCACGGCTGCCTTTACCGATGATCTTCATAACCTCTATGATGGCTTCCGGGGACGGATCCGGAATCCGCTGGTCATTAACCTTAAACTGATGCGAGAGATCAAGATTTGACCACCGCTCCATGTCCTTCTCCCACTGTTTCTTGTTCAGGGCCTCAACGCGCTTCTCGGCATACTGCTTCACAAGCGAACGGCGCCTGAAGCGTTCGTCATGCCTGATCATGCCAGGACCGAGCATGCATCCCGGACAGAAAAAGAGATTGAAGTGATGCCTGATGGTGTCAATGTGATGGTCAAAGTCACTGATGGCCTCTTTTACATCTTCAGAACCGGAGGCGGTGATGACCTGGCTTGATACAATATCGCGCTTGATACCTGCAGCCTGAAGTATGCCTGCAGGGTAAGGATAGAGCGCACCCCAGTTGCCGTAGGGAGGATCAAACTCAGCCATCTTGACAGTCTTCTCCTGTATCTCAAACTCTTCGAAGAGCTGCCTGATCTCAATGAACGTCAGAACAGCCTCCACCAGATTTCTGTCTTTGTAAAGGGTTGCTTCAGCCTTGATGTCAATACAGGGTCCGATGAAAACGTTTGCCACATCCTCACCGTAGAGATCACGTGTCACCATTGCCGTTGCAATCATCGGTGAAACCAGCGGTGCAAGGTTGGGAACCAGGTCCGGATGATACTTTTCTATCATTTCAACTATGGAAGGACAGTTGGAAGTGATATAATACTTCCCGCTTGACTCCTCGAAGAGATTCCTGTATGCATAAGCCACCAGGTCAACACCAAAGGATACCTCATGAACATACGTGAACCCCAGGCTACGTATCATCCCCACAAACTTGCGGTAGTCGGTTATGTCATCAAACTCCGATGCGATGCTTGGAGCTATCAGTGCTGCAGTACGGCGGCCAGAGTTCAGTAACTGCTTCACCTGGCTGCGTGAATCCCTGAACTCAATGGCCCGGGGAGAACATGCCAGGAAACAGAGGCCGCACCCAATGCACCTGTCAGCTATTATCACCGGATGCGCTCTCTCAGGCTTTACCTCAATGGCATTCACCGGACATACCCTTACACATGAATAAGAATTGCGGCACCTATCCTCATTTATATATATAACCTGATCCGGTATATTCATAATCAGTTAATTAGATGTTTGGCGCAGACAAAACCAGTTCATTTTCCAGAATCTTTTCTATATCCTGTACACCAACGCCTGTAAAGGTCTTTCCGTTGATGATTATAAATGGACCTTCACTGCAACGGTTCATACAGCGCGCTCCCCTGAGCAACACCTTGTCATTAAGGTGATTCTTCCTCAGAAAATCCCTGATGACCTGAACGACCTCTCTGTTACCTCTTGAAAAACAAGAACTTCCAAGACAGATCTCAATGTTGTACGATTGTCCCAACACCCTTTTCTTTAGTTCATACTCACTCAAAAGTACAACAATTTCCAACGCTCCCACCATGCAAGAGTTAATTTCCACTATTGTTTGTTAATAAATTAACAATGTTTTTGAAATAACAATGAAATTAATTAGTTTTGTATTTGTCTGAATAGTCAGATCGTTTTAAAATGAATAAGATAGATGATATTCTGAGCCGTTACAGGGAGGGGAGTCATGAGAACCTGATTCCTATTCTGCAGGATGTTCAGGAAGCAGAGGGATATCTCACCGAAAGCGCCATAGTGCGCATCGGCGGGTTCCTGCGGATGTCCACAACCAAGATATACGGTCTGGCGACATTTTATGACCAGTTCAGGTTCATTCCGGCCGGCAGGGTACACATGCGGATCTGTAACGGGACAACATGTTTCATAAATGGTTCGGGTGCTGTGGTGACTGCTGTCAGGGAGGCCCTTGGCATTGAACCGGGGCAAACGACGCGTGATGGCAGGTTCAGCTATGAACTGACTGCATGCCAGGGCGGATGCAATGAAGGGCCCGTGGTTTGCACAGGTGAGAATTACCATACCCGTGTACGCCCCGAGGATGTTCCTGAACTTGTTTCAAAACTTAAAGCACTGGCTGACACGCGATGAAGCTGACTAAAGATTCCGGTATAATGGATTTCCTCGTTAGCGAGGTGCTGCTGCATGCCTCTGACACGTTGCCTGCAGAGACATCCAGGAAACTGGCCGAGATCAGGCGTGACAAGCCGTCGGTTCCGGTAATATATGTTGCTACCGGTTCGGCGGCAATCATTGCCGGCTCCCATGCCACCGCAGGAGCGGCTCAGCAATATCTCGATGAGATGAACATAAAGGGTGAAGTGGTACTCACCGGATGTCACGGACCTGCCGCTTTCGAACCTCTTGTCTGCGTTCATCTTCCTGGAAAGAACAAGCTCATTTTCAGAAATATTACAGAAGACAAAGTGGAGCCTTTGCTCAACGGTGTCTTCCATAATGATATGCCAGTGGAAGATCTTGTGGCACAGTCGGGCAGCTTCGGTTTCGAAGCCTGGCATGAGATCCCCTTCATTGATGAGATACCGTTTTTCAGGTTGCAGAAGAGGGTGGTGCTTAGCAACTGTGGCGGTTATGACCCTGAGAGCATTGAGGAATACATTGCGCGCGGGGGCTACAGGGCGTTCATTAAGACCATACGCAATTACACGCATGAGGAGGTATGTGACATTGTGGAACGAAGCGGGCTTCGCGGGCGGAGCGGAGGTGGCTTTATCACCGGGCTGAAATGGAAATATGCCCTCAACTCGGCCTCAGACAACAGGTATCTTGTCTGCAATGCCAAGGAGAGTGACCCCGGTTCATATGCTGACCGGTCAGTGCTTGAGGGTGATCCACACCGGCTTATAGAGGGTATCTGCATCGCTTCTTATGCCATAGGCGCTTCAACAGCAGTCATTTATCTCAAGACAGGTTCACCACACCCGCTGGCACGGCTTCGCAAAGCCCTCATAGCGGCTGCAGAGTCAGGAATCATCGGCCATAATATCCTCTCCAGCGGATTCAACCTCGAGATACTCATCAGGGAAGAAGCAGGGGCATTCGTTTGCGGGGAAGAGACAGCGCTGATCGCCAGCCTGGAAGGCAAACGTGGCATGCCCGAGCTCAAACCTCCATATCCCACAACCAGCGGACTCTACGGTAAGCCAACAGTCATCAACAACGTTGAGACACTCATGAATGTGCCGCTCATCATGTCACACGGCCCTGAATGGTTCCGCTCAATGGGCACTGAAGGAAGCAAGGGTACCAAACTATTCTCCCTCGGAGGCAGGGGTCGCTATACAGGCCTGATAGAAGTGGAGATGGGAACCACCTTAAGAACAATTGCTGAAGGAATAGCTGACGGCATAAGGGACGGAAATGCATTCAAGGCTCTCCAGATCGGGGGCCCCTCAGGTACCTTTATAACCGAAAAGAATCTTGACCTGCCGGTCGACTTCGACGTGCTGAAGGCAAACGGTATTGCCATGGGGTCCGGCGGGTTGATAATCATTGATGAAACAACATGCCTGGTCGATTTCGTCAGGTACTACATGGAGTTTATCCACAAGGAGAGCTGTGGCAAGTGCATCCCCTGCCGCGAGGGTACCGGACGAATGCTGGAGATACTGGAGAATGTTGTCCGCAAACCGTTGAATGAGGATTCCAACGCAACCCTTGAGCGGTTCAAGGGAGTGATGCAACTGGAGACCATAGCTTCGGTGATGAGGGACACTTCGCTCTGCGGCCTGGGTCAGACTGCTCCCAACCCCTTCATCAGTGCCCTTGATCACTACCGCGAGGAGTTCGAGGAGCATATCTTTGACCGCCGCTGCCGGGCTAATGTTTGCCGGGGCCTGAGGACCTTCAGCATTGATGTTGAAAAATGTACAGGGTGCACTGTCTGTGCCGCCAAATGCCCTGTCAATGCCATTTACGGCACCAGGTTGCAGCCTTTCTTCATTGTTGAGGACAAGTGCATAGGGTGCGGGGTTTGTTATGATGTTTGCAAGTTCAGTGCCGTCACAGTAAAATAAGCCATGCAGTTCACAATTGAAGTAAACAACAAGAGCATCAGGGCAGAGAAGGGTGAGACCATTCTTTCGGCGCTCAACCGCAATGGCATTATCATTCCCACTCTCTGCCGGATGGCGGAGTTCACCCCGACGGGTGCATGCCGCATGTGCGTGGTCGAGGTCGAAGGCCGTGACCGCCTCGTCACTGCCTGTTCCGCACCTGTCGAGGAGTGGATGAAGATAAAAACACATTCACCTCGCGTCATCAGGGCCAGAAAAACAATCGTCGAGCTGCTGCTCTCCAATCATCCTGATGATTGCCTCTATTGTGACCGTAACCTCGACTGTGAGCTTCAGCGCCTCTCTGCCGAGATGCAGGTGAGGGAACGGCGAATACGCGGAAGCAAGATCAAACCCCGTCGTGACCAGTCGAGTCCCGCCATAGTGCGCGAACTATCAAAGTGCATCCTCTGCGGCCGCTGTCTAAGGGTCTGCGAGGAGGTGGTCACCGCCACATCAATTGACTTTATCGGCCGCGGAAGATACACCCACGTGGGCCCGGCAATGGACCGCGACTTCAACTTCTCAAGCTGCATTCATTGCGGCCAGTGCGTGCTGGTATGCCCCACGGGAGCGCTGCATGAGAAACATTACCTCTCCGAAGTGCAGGAACAGCTTAGTAAAGGAGATGTGACACGTGTGATACAGTATTCACCGCTTGTACCGTATGCTCTGGCAGAAGAACTGGGGGTAAAGTACAACCGTGACTTCGACAGGCTGCTAAATGCTGCCCTCAGAAAAACCGGCTTTGACCGGATATTCCTGTCGGGAACTGGTACAGATATCCTTATTACTGAACTTACTGATGCTGTCCTCAGCGCCAGGAGTAAGAACGACAGGAAACCGCTTATTGTCTCAGCATGCCCTGCCTGGGTCAAGTACTGCGAGCAGTTCCTTCCGGAGTTGCTTCCCATGCTCTCAACACTGAAAACACCCCAGCAGATCTCGGGTGCCATAATCAAATCGGTCGTCCCTGTAAGCGATGATAGATCAAGGGTATATACTGTCTCCGTAACACCTTGTACTGCAATGAAGTTTGAGGCGCGCCGTGACAGTATGACCAGGAAAGGAATCAGTGATATTGACACCGTGCTGACGGTTCGGGAACTGGCACGGTTGATAGTGCTTTACGGCATCGATATAACAAATATCGATCCTGAGCCTGCCGATGAGCCCATGGCGTTGCGCAGTTCGGCATCCCTGCTCGCCGAGTCGGCAGGAGGCATTACCGAATCTGTCCTCCGTTCGCTGGCAGCACGCATTGGAGAGAAGGGGGCAGAAAAGCCTGCCCTGAAGAAACTGCGAAACGCCGGTAACTTCCGTGAGACAATAGTCACAGCCTGCGGTGAGAGTTACTCTGTTGCAGTGGTCGACGGGCTGAAAGGCCTCGCCAGGATCAGGCAGATGATTGAGAGTGGTGCAAAGTATGACCTCATTGAGGTGATGGCATGTCCCGGCGGCTGTGTCAACGGAGGCGGAATGCTGCCCGCCGGATCTAGAGAGGCGGTGAAGCAGAGAAGCAGGTTCATATGGCAGACTGACGACCAGGAGGCAGTCCGCGGTCCCGAACAGTCGGCCTCAGTGGCCGATCTCTATGGCAGGGTATTTGACCAGTGTTCGGAGCTTTCTGACAAGAAACTGTTTCATACCCACTTCAGCAGGAGGGAAGTATTGCTTTAAAAGAGAAAGGCTATGTTGGTATATACAATAAAAGAACTGTGCCGCACATGCTACACATGCGTGAGGGAGTGTCCTGCCCGTGCTATCCGTATTGTTGGAGGACAGGCCGAGGTGATCACCGAGAAGTGCATAGCCTGTGGCAACTGCACCAAGGTGTGCAGCCAGGGAGCAAAGGTATTTGTCAACACCACAGACCTGGTAAGAAAGGTTCTTTCAAGACCCGGCAGAAAGGCTGCAATAGTGGCACCAAGTTTCCCGGCTGAATTCCATGACTTGCCTGATTATCAGAGTGTGGTGGGCATGATTAAAGCCCTGGGCTTTGATTATATCACGGAGGTCTCCTTCGGGGCCGACCTTGTGGCTCATCGTTATCGCAATCTCATCAACCAGGCTGGTGAAAGAAATTATATTTCATCTGACTGCCCCGCAATAGTCTCCTTCATTAGATTTTACCATTCAGACCTTACCCCGGACCTGATCCCTGTGGTCTCTCCGATGGTGGCGATGACCAGGGTCATGAGAAAGATGTACGGCGATGACCTGTCAGTGGTTTTCATTGGCCCCTGCGTGGCAAAGAAGGCTGAGAATGCAGAGGTGGATGCTGCAATAACATTCATTGAATTGCGGGAGATGCTGCAGGAATCAGGAATCAAACCGGAGACAGCAAAACCTTCGGAGTTCGATCCGCCACTGGGCGGAAGAGGTGCCATATTCCCGGTGACAAGAGGTCTGCTACAGACTGCCGGCGTTAATGACGATGCGATTACAGGAAATATTATTGCAGCTGAAGGAAGGATAGGATTCCAGGAGGCAATAAAGGAATTTGAACAGGGGATGATAGGCGGACAGCACCTGGAACTGCTCTGTTGCGAGGGATGCATCATGGGCCCGGGGATGAGCAAGGGTGGTAAACAGTATAACAGAAGGGCCCAGGTGAGCGCCTATGCCCAGAAAAAAATGGCCGGCCTTGATATGGAGGAGTGGCACCGAAACATTGAACTGTATGATCAGCTCGATCTATCTGTCCGGTACCGCCCTGAAGATAAACGGCAGCTTATACCCCCGGATGATAATAAAGAGGTACGGCAGGTCCTTGCTTCAATGGGTAAAATCACTGAAAAGGACCATCTTAACTGCGGAGCATGTGGTTATGACACCTGCTATGACCATGCTATCGCCATCATTAAGGGACTCGCTGAGGAGGAGATGTGCCTTCCCTATACAATAGAAAAACTGCACAAATCAGTGCAGGACCTGGCACTTTCCAATGCCAAGCTGACCACCATGCAGAATGCACTCAAACAGTCGGAGAAGCTTGCTCACATGGGACAGCTTTCAGCCGGAATTGCGCATGAACTGAACAACCCTCTTGGGGTGGTCATAATGTACAGCAATATACTGCTTGATGAGTGCAAACCTGATGATCCCGTGCGCGAGGACCTGCAGCTTATTGTGGAACAGGCAGCAAGATGCAAAAAGATAGTCGGAGGATTGCTTAACTTCGCCCGCAAGAACCAGGTGAACCACCAGTTCATAGATATCAGAAAACTCACCGAAAACAGTGTGGCCGGCGTGGTTTTCCCCGATAACGTTAAGACAGTAATCGAAGACCGCACAACCAGCCCCGATGCATCAATTGACTCCGAACAGATGACCCAGGTACTTACCAACCTCTTCAGGAATGCATCAGACGCCATGCCGGGGGGCGGTACACTGACAATCTCCCTCGAGGACACTCCCAGTGATGTGATCTTCATCGTTTCTGATACCGGCAGCGGGATAAAGGATGAGGATAAACCGAAGATATTCGAACCCTTCTTCACAACCAAGGGACTGGGCAAGGGAACAGGCCTGGGACTTGCAACAACTTATGGTATCGTAAAGATGCACAAGGGCCAGATAACGGTTGAAACCAACAATGACCCGTCAAAGGGCCCCACCGGAACCACATTCAGGATCATCCTTCCCAGGAGACCCGAATAGAACTGCCTGAAAACAATGTACAAACAAAACAAACATCAATAATGAATAAAATTTATACAGTTCTGCTTGCTGACGATGACCCCGATTACCTCTTCCAGGTAGCATTTTACCTGCGCAAGGCAGGCTTCGAGGTCATGGCAGTGGAGAGCCAGGCTGAAGCTGAACAGGTGATAGCTAAAATGAAACCTGACATTGCCGTCTTTGACCTGATGATGGAAAGTGATGACAGTGGCTTTATCCTCTGTTACAAGATCAAGAGGAAATATCCTGAGGTGCCGGTGGTACTTGCTACCGCCGTCTCAAGGGAGACAGGCATAACATTCGGACTTAGCGGAGGCCAGGACCGTGAATGGATAAGGGCTGACCTTTACCTTGAGAAAGGTGTCAGGCCTGAACAACTTGAACTGGAGTTAAGGAAGCTTCTTAAGATCTGACCATGGCACAACTGAAGATACTTGTTGTTGATGACGAACCGGGCATAAGATCGGGCGTCTCAAGGATCCTGGGGAACTTTCATGTTACGTATCCATTTATGGATGAGGACTATACGTTCAACATAATGGAAGCGGCCACAGGAGAGGAAGGAATTGAGATTATTGACCGGGAGATGCCTGATATCCTCCTGCTTGACAACAAGCTGCCGGGTATCCAGGGTGTTGAGGTCCTTGAATATGTGAGGAAGAAAAACTATGACATCGTTGTTGCGATGATAACCTCCTATGCCTCCATCGACGTCGCCGTCAAGGCGCATAATGACGGGGCCATTGACTTCATACCCAAGCCCTTTACTCCCCAGGAGCTTAAGTCTTCAATAGAGCAGATTACCAAGCAGCAGTACCTGCGCAGGATAACCCATAAACTGAAAGTGGAGGGGAGAAAGGTACGGTTCCAGTTCCTTTCCGTGCTCTCGCACGAACTGAAGGCACCGCTCAATGCCATTGAAGGCTACCTCAGGATGATGCAGGAAAGGCAGATGGGTGACTCACTCGATGAATATGCTTCGGCTATAGAGAGGTCGCTTCAGCGTATTGAGAGCATGAGGAACCTGATTATGGACCTGCTCGATTTCACCAAGGTGAATTTCGAGAGACAGATGGAAAAGATGCAGAACGTGAACCTGAAGGAGCTGGTCTCAATGGCTGTCGTTACCGTCAGCCCCTATGCAATTCATAAGGAAATTCATTTTGAGACTTCGGTTAACGGATGTGAAACTATCTGGGCAGATCCGAATGATTTCGAAATAATTCTTAATAACCTGGTATCTAACGCCGTCAAGTACAACAAGCCCGGAGGAACAGTCACCGTCTCCGTTGACTGCAGTGAGAATGAGTTCACTATCAGGGTGGCAGACACAGGCATAGGGATGAACAGTGAAGAACGTGACATGCTGTTCGAAGAGTTCTCGAGGATACGCAATGACAAGACCCGCAATATCAGCGGGAGCGGCCTGGGACTATCGATAGTGAAGAAGGTGGTTGATCTCTATCATGGGGTGATTAATGTTGAGAGTTCCCCCGACAGGGGATCAGCCTTTTCGGTGATAATACCCAGGTCACAGGTTTCCAATTTAAAGACAGGTATATGAAAACACTCCCGGGAAAGACCGTTGAACGTCTCAGCCAGTACAGGAGGGCACTTGCCTCAACCCTGGCTGCCAATCGAAATTATGTTTTTTCACATGAGCTTGCCGCGATGCTACACATTACCGCTGTACAGGTAAGGCGTGACCTTATGCTTATCGGATACGGCAGCGTAATGCGCAAGGGTTATGATGTGAGGGAACTTATCAGTACTATCGGATCAATAATTGATGCCCCCAGCGGACTCAACGTTGCCATCATCGGGATGGGCAACCTGGGAAGAGCCATCACCGGCTACTTCAGGGGCAAACGGACAAATATGAACGTGGTGGCCGCCTTTGACGTTGATCCCCAGAAGGTAGACAAAGTGGTGGCCGGAGTCCGGTGCTACAATATAAGCCAGATGAGGAAGCTGAGAGAGGAGCTGGATATCATGGTTGCCGTGCTGGCCGTTCCGGCTGACCAGGCAATTTCCACTGCCTCCCTGCTGGTCAGTAACGGGATAAAGGGTATCATGAACTTCACAACCGTGCCTCTCAACGTACCTGATGCCATCTATCTCGAGGAGTTTGACATGATAACCTCAATCGAAAAGGTGGCCTACTTTGTCAAGGAAAACCAGCAGCCTGAAGGGTAATGAGAATTTTCAGGAGCTTTCAGGAAGCCTCGGTAATCAATGCCCCTGTTGTTACCACAGGCACCTTCGATGGCGTGCATATCGGGCACCGCACTATCATCAGACGGCTGAAGAAACTGGCCTCTGAACACGGCGGCGAAAGTGTGCTCATCACCTTTCACCCCCATCCCAGGGTTGTGCTATACCCTGAGACCGCGGGAAAGGGACTTAAGCTCATCTGCTCCCAGGAGGAAAAGATTGAACTTCTGCGAAAGGCAGGACTTGACAATGTCATAATCATTGAATTTACCCGCGAGTTCTCTCGGATCACCAGCGAGGAGTTCGTAAAGGACATCCTCTGCGGCATCCTCAGGGCAAAGGTCATAGTTGTGGGTCACAACCACCACTTCGGGTTCAACCAGGAGGGTGATTACCGGAAATTATGGGAGTGGAGGCAGAAATATGGCTTTGAGGCCGAGGAGATACCAATGCAGGAGGTGCAGAACGAGACCGTCAGCTCTACGCGAATCAGGCAGGCACTGACGGAAGGATACATCCAGCGCGCCAATGCCTACCTCGACCACTTCTATCTTGTTATCGGCACTGCTGTTAAGGATGATCCGCGTCTGGCACCCCAGGTTCCGATGATACGAATACCGGTGACTGATGTGACAAAGCTCGTCCCGGCACCCGGTCTCTATGCTGTCTCCTGTGCTGCCGAGACCTACTTTTCAAGAGGTATGGTGTTCATCCCCGACAGCACCGGTTCCCTGCCGGACCTCTTTCTCCATCTTGAGAACTATGAGAGCGACATCCCTGGGAAAAGAATGACTCTTTTCTTTCATAAAAGGCTGGATGCGAGCCGCCTGGCCTCTGATCCGGCCAAGGCACTTGTTACAGGCGCAGACGAGATGGAGGAACTCATCTTCTGACCGCATTGAACAACAAGCGCCCTTTTTTCGTATCTTTGTACGTTAATTTCTGAGCGGGGGCGTAATTAAAATTGTAGAGTTATGAAATTCAATCCTGAAAAATGCAGTATTCCTGACCGCAGGATGGAGCCGTTCATTGATCCGGCTGAACTGTGGGCACATATAAACAATAACAAGGCTGATGCCGTAAGGGTAAGGGAACTTATAGCCAAGTCACTCTCCAAGGAGCGCCTCACCCTGGCAGAGACAGCTGCACTGATCAATGCCGAAGGAGACCTGGTTGAGGAGATCAAGGCCGGCGCACGTGAGCTCAAGAAGAAGGTCTATGGCAACAGGATAGTGCTCTTTGCACCCCTTTATATAGGTAACAAGTGTACCAACAACTGCCAATACTGCGGTTTCAGAACTTCCAACAAGGACGCAAACCGGAAGACCCTCACCGATACGGAAATCGTTTCCGAGGTTGAAGCTCTTGAGGATAACGGCCAGAAGAGGCTGATACTTGTCTACGGAGAACATCCTGAGTATGGCCCGGAGTATATCGCCCATACGGTGCGCCTGGTTTACGGCATTAAGAAAGACCGCGGCGAGATACGCAGGGTGAACATCAATGCTGCCCCTCTTGATGTTGACGGGTTCCGCACTGTCGGCCGGGCAGGGATAGGCACATACCAGATATTCCAGGAGACCTATGACCCGGAAGCCTACAAATGGTATCACCTCGGCGGAAAGAAAAAGGATTATCAATGGCGCCTGACAGCTCTTGACAGGGCTCAGGAAGCCGGTATTGACGATGTGGGCATTGGTGCCCTGTTCGGTCTTTATGACTGGCGTTTCGAGGTGATGGGCCTGGTAAGGCATACAAATCATCTGGAAGCCTGCTATAATGTGGGCCCGCACACCATCTCATTCCCACGGATAAAGGATGCCTCGGCACTGAACCTCAACGGGAAGTACTATACCAGTGACGATGACTTCAAGAAGCTTATAGCTATTCTTCGCCTTGCGGTGCCCTACACAGGACTGATACTTACTGCCAGGGAAGCTCCGGACGTCCGTTCCGAAGCCATGGCCTTCGGGGTGTCACAGATAGACGGAGGAACCAAACTTGAACTGGGCAGCTACTCGGCCTCAAGGAATGAGGAACAGAACCTTAACCGCGAGCAGTTCAAGATAAATGATGAGAGGTCCCTGGCCGATGTCATCAATGAGCTGATAGACAATGACTACATCCCGTCGTTCTGTACGGCATGCTATCGCCTGGGCCGCACCGGCGAGCACTTCATGGAGTTCTCGGTGCCGGGCTTCATCAAGAGGTACTGTACACCTAACGCCATTCTTACACTCTCCGAATATATCGTTGACTACGCTTCACCCGCGCTGGCAGAGAAGGGTTGGAGGGCCATTGAAAAGAACATGGCCGACCTCGATGAAGGGATGAAGCAGAGCATAAGGAAAAAGATTGAGCGTATCCGGAACGGGGAGAGAGACCTGTACTATTAAAATAAATAATCATGGTCAGAGTATTAGGCATTAAGATCACTGACAGGATCAAGGAGGCAGGACTGGTTCAGAAGGCACTCTCTGAGCACGCTGCCGTTGTCAGCACCAGGCTGGGGTTCCACGAACTGAATGATGAACGGTGCAGCCGCGAAGGATTTATGGTAGTACATCTTGCAGGTCACATCGATGACTGTGAGGAACTGGCTGCAAAACTCAAGGGCATTGATGGCCTTTTTGTCAGGGAGATGGCATTCTCCCATGGTCTCTCTGACGCCCCGATGGAGTGTGAAGGCACCACAATAATCGGAATCATGGTGCCCAGGCGTGATGATCTGGGCCCGGCGGTACAGGCGCTGCTGACCACCTACGGGTGTGTCATAAGCACCAGGCTTGGGGTCAATGAAGTATACTTCGGCGAGCCGGCCGGACTGATCATCCTTGAGCTTGCGGGCGACAGGAGCCAGTTCGCTTCCCTCGAACGTTCCCTGCGCGAAATTGAGGAGATAGCCATCGGTCGTATCTGCTTCCCTGTCTGAGTGAAAAACTCATTGGATAAATATTTTCTCCTGTCTGAAAGAGAAATCATCGGAGGAATATTTTCTCCAGCCTCAGTGTGACCTCCGGACAGTATCTGATTCCTTATCTGAGCGTCTGTCCGAAGAAGACAGCGTTGACAAACAGTTTCGAAGTGCCATACCAGATGGCCCTGAAATTGGTATCGTCATAAATCGATATCACCCTCCCCGGACCCTGATGAACCGATACGACAGCACTGCCAGCAATCCGCTGAAGATTTTCTTTTGAGCAGTATCCGCTCAGCAGCGGATCAGCAGCGTATTTCACCGGCGTGTCCCAGTTGTTTCCTGTGATCTTCACCGCTGATGCATCGGTTTTGAATACCGGCAGATAAGGGCGGGTATAACCATAACAGAGCGGGTGTGAAGTGTCAATGACAGCATTGAAGATCGTCCCGGGAACTGTATTTATGGTCCTCTCCATCCCCCTGTCGGCATACCTCATCGAGGAGTTAGACGGCATCGCAGGACTTTCAGTGTAGGTTATCTGCGCAAACCCGTTGGAGGCCAGCCACCTGTTCCCGCCCCTGTAACCTACAAGGGTTCCGCCTGACCGGTTCCAGTCGCGTATCCGGTCTACAGATGCTTGTGAGATTGACGGATTCCCTGCGATGATGATGACGTTGTATTTGCCAAGGCTGGCTGAGCCCATCCTGGATGGGGAGACCAGTGTCACCGGCATGCCGTAACGTGTGTCAAGGAGGTGCCATATCTCACCGGCATCGTCGGATGGTGTGCCCTCATCAATTACAAGCAGCACAGAAGGTCTTGACAGTACAGTGAAGCCGCTGCTGCCCAGGTCAATACCTGCGGGAGTAAGCCCCGAAGAGACGCCGGACATGGTTATGCCACACTCCTCCGCCACCAAACGGAGAGTCTCAATGATATCGCTGCCGGGAACCGGCTTTTCATCCTGCTGCACCATGATGGTCCCGTAGCCGAATAGTTTCTTACTGCCATCGCTCATTACTGCTGTGAACGGCGTGTTTGCAACACGTGCTGTGAGGCCTGCGCTCTGCAGCATGTAAAGCGCCTTCGGGGCATAGGTGTCGCTCCACTCGAAGAGCCATGCATAATCTTTTTCAGTGCCGTTGACAGTCCCGTCAGGGAATGGCGGAGACGTCACCTGTTCCCCGGTAATTCCGGTAATATCAGCACTGCCCAGCGGCGTATAGTTCAGGTTGAAAGCCATTGGCATGACCCAGGTGGAGATATCATAGAAGACAGTATCGGAAAATGTCTTTACTGTTTCAAACAGGGCCCTGACAAAACGGTACTCCTTCTGCCTGGAGGGAACAAAATAACTGTCTCCCGGGGTATAGGTGACTCCGCTTTTGGTGATCTGGCGGCCGCACCTGTAAACCTCTATCCTGTGCCTGAGAAGGTTCTCGATGAAGCGTGCACATGCCCCCCGGTCTGTACCGGCACTGAACAGGTATCCCCTGACAGGGGATGCATCTGCTTCCCTGAGTGCCGAGAGATAGAACTCGCGCTGCATATCCAGCAGCCTGACCCTCATGTTAATTCCTGCCTCGATGGTTGAGAGTGAGACGGTAAACTGGTTGCGTATGGCAAATGGAAAAGAGAGCATCCCGCCCGGAACCTCGCGAAGATGACCCTTGGTGCCGGCCTGTTCGAAGAGGATCCCGATTGATCCGTGTGCATCAGGGTAGGAGGAACCTTTGCCCAGGTAATAGTCATCAAAGCTCTCCTCAGTGTAATAAAGGCTGCCGATGGAATCAAGGTATTTTGCATGGTAACTGCCTATCTCCGAGGTAATAGCCTGGTTGTCAGGAGGTATCACCGGGTTATTGCGCGATTGCACGCCGGGCTGAAAGAAGAACGTGGAGTTGGCTCCCATCTCGTGATGGTCAGTGTTGATGTTGGGCATCCAGCGGTGGAAAGCTTCCACGCGCCCCACGCTCTCGGGGTGCTGGAGCATCAGGTAGTCACGATTCAGGTCAAACCAGTAGTGGTTGGTACGTCCTCCGGGCCATATTTCATTGAACTCACGACCTGACGGGTCGGTGGCGAGAGTCATCCCGCGGTGCATGTTGACCCAGGTTGAGTGGCGTTGCAGGCCGTCAGGATTTAGCGAAGGGTCAACGAGGATCACGCATTTGTCCAGGATTTCGTCTATCTGAGGGCCCTGCCCGGCTACAAGATAATATGCCGTAAGTATTGAAGCGTTCGGGGCGCTCGACTCGTTACCGTGCACACCATATCCGAGCTTGATGATCAGCGGCATCTCTGAAGTGCTGACGCTCTTTGAGACTGACGGATCTGACAGCTTAAGGTGCTCCAGCCTTATCTCCCTGAGACGGGCCATGTTCTTCTCCGACGTGATGATCAGTTGCCCGAGTATCCTCCTTTCCCAGCTCCTTCCGTAATCCTCCCACACTGCCCTGCCGGAAAGGCCGTCAAGGAGCTTCATGTAACCCACCAGCCTGTCATGGGTTACATGCCATTCGCCCACCTCATGACCGATTGATCCGGGCACCGGGATGCTGCTGTCAAAAGTCACGTCTGCAGGCATGTAGTATTCAAGGGTGGGTCTTTCCTGGCTGAAACCGATCAGTGACATAAGGATGATCACTGATGAAAGGAGTATTTTTTTCATCACGTCAGGTTTAAGTAGTGTCAGCAATTTCGGAAAAAAGAGGATTGGATGTTATTGCAGGAGCTTGTTCTGCAACATTATCATTTTTTGTTCAGCCTCCTGCCGAAGTGTGGTGTGTCACCCCAGGCCTCAAGTCCCAGGGTCATTCCGGGTATCAGATCGAGGTTCAACCCGCTCACGTTTGACTCATTCACTTCGCGGTAGCCCGGCTTGCCCTCATAGATCTGATATCCTGCCCTGTACCTGGCTGGGGTGAGGTTCGGCATAACCACATTGGCTCCGCAGGAGATAGCCTTCTCCCGGCCGGCAGGATCAATTGTCTGCATGGCTGTAGAAGCGACGATGTTGATATCCTTCATGATGATCCTCAATATTGCTATCATCCTCAGGGTAAGGTTGAAACGCTCCCTCAGGAAGAGATTGTCAGTTCCCCTTTTCCCCAGTGGGGTATCAGAATGCTCAATGAATGGCCCCATGCCGCACATGTCGATATCAAAATCGCGCATGAAGATGACATCGTCAACCAGGTCGCCCATAGTCTGGTAAGGAAGCCCCACCATAACACCGGTACCTGTCTGGTACCCGGTTTCCTGTATAGTTTTGAGACACTCGAGCCTCCGGCTGTACCGGTGCATGTCATCGTCAGGGTGTACCCTGCGGTAAAGGGCCTCGCTTGATGCCTCAATCCTCAGCAGGTAGCGGTGCGCGCCGGCATCATACCACCTTTTGTAGGTCTCCCTGCTCTGTTCACCAAGCGAGAGGGTGATGCCCAGCTTACCGTCAGTCATCTGCCGGATTGTTCTGACCAGTTCTTCAATCGTATCGGTAAAGTTGTTGGATGAGTTTTCGCCAGACTGAATTGCAATTGAACCGAACCTGAGATTGTAGGCGTTCATCGCCGCTTCCAGTACCTCGTCGCGTGTCAGGGTATATCTGACTATCTTATCATTGTCACGTCTGACTCCACAGTAAAGGCAGTTCTTCCCGCAGATATTTGAATACTCAATGAGTCCGCGCAGGTATACATGGTTGCCCACATACCGGTCCCTGATGGCAGCAGCCCGGCGGAAGAGCAGGGGAGCCTCATCCTCGCTGCACTGAAGCAGTGCAAGGATGCCATCTCTGTCAAGGACTTTCCTGTCAAGAAGTGAGGCTATGCCTGAAGCCATTGCTTTTTTGAATCATTTAACGTTAACAAGCCGGATATCGATAAGTTCAAGCCGGTATCAATTAAGTCAGAAACCCCTGCCGAACATCTGCCAGAGTTCTCTTTTTAATTCCTGCCATCTGTTCATTGCACTATTTGCGAAAGCGTTGGAGTACCCGGTCACGACTATCCTGGCTTCTTCATTTTTGCCCTCGTTAACCATGATCTTCACTCTCTCCTCCAGCGCAGGCAGTTCTGCCAGTGCCTTAAGTTCCATCTCAGTAACAGCCGGTTCAATGAGTTTGCGACCGCGCTCCCAGTTGACAGACGACAGCCTGTTGGCTTCGCGGAAGGCCCAGATTGCGGCGTCTTCACGGTAGCGGTGCTGCCCGCAAACGCGGAAACTCTGCGGCAGTGACATGGTGCCAGAGAAGATGGGTATGCGCGGGCTCTGACCCGGATTGTCAAAAGAGAACCATGCCACGGCGCCTACCTCGTCAGGCAGCCATGAACGGCACTGTATCACATGTGAGTAGGAACAACCGGCAATGGCAATGGTACGTTGCCTCTCAATGGTGCCGGGCTTCAACTCGTTGATCAGGGTACGGATGTCTGCATTCATCCAGTTGTTTATGGCGGACGACTTCACCGTCTCAGTAACCTCGTTGCCGGCTTCGTCCTTCTTCTTTACTGTAACTGTCAGGTTCTTCGTCATATCCCAGGGGGTCCCCTCGTAGGTCTCGCGGAAGAGAGCCATAATGTCACTGACTGATAGCTTTTTGTCAGCCTTCACCGAGAAGGGAAGCTCCTCCATCTCCATTGTCAGGTTCAGGCGCGGTGCAAGTTTATTCAGCACATAAAACTCACGGATTGCATAGGGCTTTCCTGTGCCGATCACCCTGTAGAATTTGAACGGTTCCTTCCCGTCCCAGTAACCAAGGTCCTTTGCTTTTTTTCGCAGGTCGGAGGAGGTCATGAAGTGATCAGTATCCCTGAAATTGACAATGGAGATTCTCGGGATATTTGCAGCTATGCCGATATGGTCATCAGGAATTCTCTGTGCCACCCACAGTGCCGAGGGTTTGCCCGGCCCTGATCCTGTTATTTCGAGCTGCCATACTTCTTTCGGGTCTGCTATCGTGATGCACTCGGCCAGGTCTGCATAGCCGTACTGCTCTGCCAGCGCTCCTATAAGGGCTATTGCCTGGCGAGCAGTGGTGCAGCGCTGCAGCGCAATCCTCTCAAGCTCCTCTATCAGGAAGAGACCGTCCTTGTTTATCAGCTCCTGCTTCCCGTAGATTGTTGTTTCGCCTATGGCGAGCTGCTTTTCGTTGAGGCATGGATATGCTGTGTTTAGGTATGAATATGTCGATTTAACTTCCGGAATCTCCCCTTTGAGTATCACATTGGTCATGTCCCATGCCTCCTCGGTCTGACTTGTGCCCCAGTAGACCGGATGAACAGTGTCACGCTCAAACGTCATTGCCGGAACAACCTCCAGCCATGTCCGGTACCTTCCGTCGCAGGTATGCGAGGTCATCACAGACCCGTCTGTGGAGGCCAGCCTTCCGACCATGATGCTGGTGCAGTTTTCGGCGTAGCCGGGACCGTCAGGGTCAATTTCCTTTTCGGGCCGGGAATAGACAACGAGTGAAAGATTCAACAATGCGACCGTCAGAACGGTGGAGAAGAACCCGAAATAAGATTTCATCATCAAAAATTGTTTCAGTTCAATAAAAAGTTAATCAGATCAGCCGGGCAAAACCGGCATGACACAAAAATAGTCGGGCTGTTGAAATAACACGGCATAAATATAATATTCTGCAACATACCTGCTACCAGTACTGATTTATCCAGGATGGTTAACTTATCATTTGGTAAGTTTTAAAATGTTTTTACCTTGCCTGCAACAGATACCCTGATTATGATTAGTGCTAAATTATTGAATCCTAAAAGTATAGTCGTTGTTGGCGGATCAGACGACGTCACCAAGGCAGGAGGAAAGGTGCTAAAGAATCTGCTCAACTGTGATTTTAGTGGTGAAATTTATGTTGTTAACCCTAAAACGCCTGTTGTTCAGGGGCTGACAGCTTATCCCGACGTTTCGCAGCTTCCCCGTACCGACCTGGCAGTGATTGCCGTTGCTGCCCGCTACTGCCCGGGAATAGTCAGGACACTGGCAACGGAGAAGGGTACTGGCGGATTCATTATTCTTTCTGCAGGATTCAGCGAGGAGAATGAGGAGGGTGCTGCCCTGGAAAAGGAGATAGTTGAAACTATAAACAGCACCGGAGGCACACTCATAGGCCCCAATTGCATAGGTTACCTCAACAACAACTACCATGGGGTATTTACGGAGCCCATACCCAGACTCTCACCGCAGGGAATTGACTTCATCTCAGGCTCCGGGGCTACGGCCGTATTCATCCTTGAGACCGCTATCACGGGCGGGCTTCCCTTCTCCAGTGTCTGGTCGGTGGGCAACAGCGCCCAGACCGGCGTTGAGGATGTGCTGGAGCATCTTGATATTACATTTGACCCGCTGACCAGTTCAAGGATTAAACTCCTTTATATTGAAAACATTGCCGACCCGCAGCGGTTTCTCAAACACTCATCGTCACTCATCAGAAAGGGGTGCAGGATTGCTGCGATCAAAGCCGGCTCATCGGAGGCCGGGTCAAGGGCTGCATCATCGCACACTGGTGCGATGGCCTCCCCCGATACTGCAGTGGATGCCTTGCTCCGAAAGGCAGGTGTTGTAAGGTGCTGCAGCCGCACAGACCTGGCTACCGTGGCTGCACTCTTTACATATAAACCGCTTAAAGGCAAAAGAATAGCAATAGTAACCCACGCCGGAGGACCTGCAGTGATGCTTACTGATGCTCTCAGCGAGGGAGGGATGGAAATTCCACGCCTGTCGGGCCCGGCAGCGGAGAGACTGCTCCAAAAACTCTTCGCGGGATCATCTGTGTCAAACCCGGTTGATTTCCTGGCCACCGGCACCGCCGAACAGCTCGGACATATAATTGACGCATGTGAAAACGATTTTGACGAGGTGGATGCCATTGCGGTCATCTTCGGCAGTCCCGGACTTTTCCCGGTGGATGATGTCTATAACCTGTTGCATGAGAAGATTCGCAGCTGCAAAAAGCCGGTTTATCCCATCATGCCGTCAGTCATCAACGTGAAGAGGGAGATCGCCGATTTTATAGCCAGAGGGAACGCAATCTTCACTGACGAGGTGCTCTTTGGAAAAGCGCTCTGTCGGGTTAACGCAACTCCTGCACCGGCTGTGCCGGAGAGCAACGGCCCCCTTGCAGACCTGAAAATAATCAGGGAGGTCATCGAGAGCGCCTCCGAGGGTTATCTGTCTCCGGAAAAAGTCAACATACTTCTTAAGGCTGCAGGTATTGAAACGGTACCCGAGAGTGTCGTCACCTCGGCTGCAACGGCCGTAAGGGATGCCGCAGCCATGGGTTACCCGGTGGTAATGAAGGTCGTTGGTCCGGTACATAAGTCGGATATTGGTGGTGTGGCGCTGAACATCACCGGTGAGGAGAGGGTCAGGGCAGAGTATGCCCGGATGATGGCATTGCCGGAGGTTACCGGTATACTTATACAAAAGATGATCAGCGGGTGCGAGCTCTTCTGCGGCGCCACACGTGAGGGACGCTTCGGTCACCTGGTGATGGCCGGCATGGGAGGGATCTTTATCGAAGTCTTCAAAGATGTTACAACTGCACTGGTGCCAGTCTCAGACAAGGAAGCCAGGTCAATGATCCGGTCACTGAAGTCATATAAAATAATAAAGGGTATCCGCGGTTCCGACGGCGTCAATGAGGAGGCTTTTGTCAGAGTCATAACCTCACTCTCCGGTCTCCTGACCGCTGCACCGGAGATAGCCGAGATGGATATTAATCCGCTACTTGGCACACAGGATAAGATTGTGGCTGTGGACGCCAGGATAAGAGTGGGCAGTCGGCAGTCGCAGTAGGCAGTAGTGGAAATTGGTCGTAGACCAAAAAGAATTGTAGAAAGAGGACCCACTGAAAACTAATGCTCGTAGAGCATAAAGAATTGTATATCAGCCTATTCGTATCCAAAATAGCAAATCTCACATCGCAAATCTCCATGAAGCGTTCAGATATTATTTTCATCATTGTTTTTATCGGCTTATTTGTTCCATTCTTCCTGTCCGACAAATTGTATGATTTTTTTGTCTGGTTCAGCACTGACCTGGCATTTACTGCAAGCTTCATAAAGTTTGCAATCCTCGCCACCATGGGTGAGATGCTCGGCAGCAGGATCAGGACAGGCATTTACCTGCCGGAAGGTTTTGCCCTGGTATATCGGGCGGTTGTCTGGGGATTTCTCGGAATGACGGTCAAGGCAGCTTTTATGATCTTCGGCGGCGGAACACCCATAATAATGGAACACCTGGGGATGACGAATGCCTCCACAGTCATGGCCGGCCCGTTAACAGGTGCCAGGGTACTGCTTGCATTTGCTATCAGCACATTCCTGAATATTTTTTACGCTCCCGTTCTTATGGTGACCCACAGGGTTAGTGACCTTCATATTGCTGCTGCTGCAGGTGACCGGCGCAAGCTTATGACGGTACCTGATGTAAGGAAGCTTCTGGCTTCAATCGACTGGAACAGCATGTGGGGAATTGTTCTCAGGAAAAGCATACCTCTCTTCTGGATACCGGCACAGACAGTTAACTTCCTGCTTCCGGAAGAGTTCAGGATGCTCGTTGCCGCCCTCTATAGTACAATCCTCGGGGTCATTCTTGCACTTGCTGCCGGGAAGAAAGTCTAAAGTCTGATCTGCCAGCTGGCGGATGAGGGTCTGAGAGTCTTGCGGTCGTGCGGTCTTGTGGTCTTGCGGTCTTGCGGTCTTGCGGTCATAGGATCAGGACCGCAGGACTGCACGACTGCAGGACGGAGCTAAGCGACAGACCTTCCGACCTTCCGACTTTTTCAAATATGACAAATAGCAGCAATCGTTCCCTTGTAAATTTTTATCTTAGGGCCTTACATGAGGGCACTAAATAAAAATTTTATGAAAAATACCCCCATTAACCGACAAACAGTAAGCAACGCAATAGTAACGAGCGGGATCACTGACCTGGGCCATGCAAGCATCAGGGAGATAGTCAAGCTGGTGAACGTACTCCGGCGTGAGACAGGTGTGGAATTCATAAGGATGGAGATGGGTGTACCCGGCCTTCCTTCAGCTGAGGTGGGCGTGAGAGCGGAGATTGAAGCACTGAGGAAAGGAGTCGCATCAGACTACCCTGACATCGAAGGCCTGCCGGAGATGAAAACAGAAGCATCGAAGTTCGTGAAAAACTTCCTTGATGTGGATGTAAAACCGGAATGTTGCGTCCCCACCGGCGGAGCCATGATGGGAGGAATGGCAAGCTTCATGGTCGCCAACCGGAATGACCGGAACAAAGAGGGAACACTCTTCATCGATCCGGGATTCCCGGTGCAGAAGACACAGACACGTATCCTGGGCCAGGACTTCAGATCATTTGATGTCTATAATTACCGCGGAGAAAAGCTTGGACCGAAACTGGAATCAATACTGGAGTGCGGAAAGGTGTCAACCATCCTTTACTCCAACCCTAACAACCCCTCATGGATCTGTTTCACTGACGACGAGCTTCGTACCATTGGCACACTGGCCAAAAAGTATGATGTAATCGTGATCGAAGACCTGGCCTATTTCGGTATGGACTTCCGTGAAGACTACTCGGTCCCCGGCCAGCCGCCATTCCAGCCAACGGTGGCGAAATACTGTGATGACTATATCCTGCTTATTTCAAGTTCCAAGATATTCAGCTATGCCGGTCAGCGGATAGGCCTCCTGGTCATGTCGGATCATCTGTATAACCGGCATTACCCGGATCTTCTCAGGTATTATTCATCTGAGATCTTTGGCAGGGCCATGATATTCGGTGCGCTTTACGCACTCTCATCCGGAGTAACGCACTCGGTACAATATGGTTTTACCGCCATCCTCAAGGCAGTCAATGAGGGGCTCTACAACTTTGTCGACAACACCAGGGCCTACGGGGCAAAGGCTGCGAAAATGAAGGGAATGTTCATAAAGAACGGATTCAGGATAGTCTATGATCTGGACATTGACCGGCCGGTGGCAGACGGTTTTTATTTCACCATCTCATACCCCGGCATGAGCGGGGGTGAACTGTTGCAGGAACTTCTCTCATACGGCATTGCTGCCATCACATTGAACATTTGCGGCAGTGAAAGACACGAAGGACTGAGAGCCTGCGTTTCACAGGTCAGGGAGAGGCAGTTGCCCCTGCTCGAAGAGCGGCTTGAACTTTTTAATAAGAATAATTCATTAGAAAATAAATAATACTTTTAAACCGCAGTAAATACAAAAAAATATGGCAAAAATTAAAGGAGCAGTTGTTGTTGACCGCGAGAAGTGCAAGGGTTGCGAGGTGTGCGTTGTGACATGCCCTACGGAAACACTTGCCCTGGCAACGGAGGTGAATTCAAAGGGATATCATTATAGTTATGCAGCCAATCCTGATGCCTGCATCGGTTGCGCAAACTGTGCAGTTGTGTGTCCTGACGGCGTAATTACCGTCTACAAGGTAAAGGTTGGATAAAAGAAAAACAATATAAGTTAATGGAAAAGGAATTGAAACTGATGAAGGGCAACGAAGCTATCGCCGAAGCGGCTATACGCGCCGGTGCCGACGGTTATTTCGGGTATCCCATCACTCCGCAGAGTGAGATACTTGAATATCTTATGGAGGCCAATCCCCAGGCAACCACCGGGATGGTGGTGCTTCAGGCGGAAAGTGAGGTGGCCGCTATCAATATGGTTTACGGTGGAGCCGCATGCGGGAAGAAGGTGATGACCTCATCATCCTCACCCGGCATAAGCCTCAAACAGGAAGGAATAACATATATCGCAGGTGCCGAATTGCCCTGTCTTATTGTTAATGTTGTCCGCGGAGGACCGGGACTGGGCACAATCCAGCCGGCGCAGAGCGACTACTTCCAGGCTACCAAGGGAGGCGGGCACGGAGACTATCACCTTCTTGTCCTTGCACCCTCATCGGTTCAGGAAATGGCTGACTTCGTCGAACTTGGTTTCGATCTGGCATTCAAATACAGAAATCCTGTAATGATACTCTCTGACGGTGCTATTGGACAGATGATGGAGAAGGTATGGCTCAATCCGCAGAAAAAGAGATCGGAAGAGATTCTCCCGTGGGCAACCACAGGCAAACCGGCCTCACGCCCGAGGAATATAATCACCTCGCTCGACCTCGATTCGGAGCGCCAGGAAAAGTTCAATCTCAAGCTGATTGCCAAGTATCGCGAGATGGAAGAGAAAGAGGTGCGCTATGAGGAGTTCATGACCGAGGATGCTGAGTATCTCTTCGTGGGCTACGGCACCAGTGCAAGATTGTGCCAGAAGGCACTGCAACTGGCAAGGGCTGAAGGGATCAAAGCCGGACTGCTGAGACCGATAACCCTCTTCCCCTTCCCGAAAAAGAGACTCAATGAACTTGCTGACAGGGTGAAGGGTATGCTGGCTGTGGAGATGAGTGCAGGACAGATGGTTGAGGATGTGATGCTCTCAGTAAACGGAAAAACAAGAGTACGACACTACGGAAGGATGGGAGGCATGATCCCGACACCGGAAGAGGTGGTGGAAAACCTGAAATCATTCATTAAAGGATAAGAGAGATGGCAGAAATTACATTCAATGATATTATAAAGCCTGAAAACCTGGCTTACACCAAATCAAAGCTGATGACAGACAATGTCATGCACTACTGCCCTGGCTGCGGACACGGAACCGCTCACCAGGCTCTGGCAGAGGTGCTTGAGGAGGAGAACCTGCAGAGCCGGACGGTGGGAATAACTCCGGTCGGATGCTCAGTGCTGATGTACAACTACATCGATGTCGATTTTCAGGAAGCGGCACACGGAAGGGCACCGGCTCTGGCAACAGCTGTCAAGCGGCTGATGCCTGACAGGTTTGTATTTACCTATCAGGGCGATGGCGACTTGGCTGCCATCGGTACCGCTGAGACCATACACACCTGCAACAGGGGAGAAAATATCCTGATAGTATTTATCAATAACGGCATCTATGGTATGACCGGAGGCCAGATGGCCCCCACAACCCTGCCGGGAATGAAATCGGCAACTTCACCATACGGACGCGACGTTTCATTGATGGGCTCACCCATCAAGATGGCTGATATAGTAGCTATGCTGCCGGGCACCTGTTATGTTACACGCCAGAGTGTCAATACCGCCGGCGGCGTAAGGAAGTTCAAGAAGGCTTTAAAGAAAGCAGTGCAGTACCAGAATGAGAAGAGAGGCACATGCTTCATCGAGGTGGTCTCAAACTGCCCCTCGGGATGGAAGATGACACCTGTTGAATCAAACAAATGGATGGAAGAGAACATGTTCCCGTTCTATCCACTTGGCGACTTAAAGGTACCTGCAGAATAGGAGCCTGGCCGGATTGAAGCATGTTTCGCTCTGCGCCGGCGACATAACTTAATGAATCAATATTACAGACCATGACAGAAGAAATAATAATAGCAGGTTTTGGCGGACAGGGAGTACTCTCAATGGGTAAAATAATGGCCTATTCGGGCATGATGCAGGACATGGAGGTGAGCTGGATGCCCTCATACGGTCCGGAGATGAGGGGAGGTACCGCCAACGTCAACGTAATACTCAGCGATGAACGTATAAGCTCACCCATCCTCAGGAGCTTTGACACGGCGATCATCCTGAACCAGCAGAGTATGGACAAGTTCGAGAAATCGGTCAAGCCCGGAGGCATCCTGATATATGACGGTAACGGTATAACCAGGCATCCTGAAAGGAAGGACATAACCGTATACCGCATCGATGCGGCTGAAGAGGCTTCCAACATGAAGATGCAGAAGGTGTTCAATATGATCGTCCTCGGCGGATTCATGAAGGTTAAGCCTATACTGAAAACCGAATATGTTCTCAAGGGACTGAAAAAATCACTGCCTGAACGCTACCATAATCTCATCCCGCTTAACGAAAAGGCAATTGAAAGGGGAATGGAGATTATCAAAAAGGTCTGAAGGTCCAAAGGTCTGAGAGTCTGAAAGTCTGTCGCTTCGCTCCGTTCTGCTGTCCTGCAGTCCTGTAGTATCATCCCGTGACTGCAAGACCGCAAGACCGCAAGACCGCAAGACCGCAAGACCGCAAGACTGCAAGACCGCAAGACCGCAAGACCGCAAGACTGTTGATTGGTACTGCCAACTTCAATGCTAATACTCTCGCTGCCTGTACGGATTCCCCTGTTGTTCCCTCTTCACCCTGTCACAGTCAAGATCTACATTGAACCCGGGAGGTGCTTCAAACTGCGATTCTGCAATCACTGAGAAATCCTTGTCAGCAAGCAGCTTCTGCATAAAGATCCCGAATACAGGCAGGGCCATGTTTGCTCCCTGGCCCATCGAGAGATCCTCGAAGTGGATTGCCTGATCCTCCCATCCTGTCCATACTCCGGCTACAAGATCAGGCATGACACCCATGAACCATCCGTTGGAGTGGTTCTGAGTGGTTCCTGTCTTTCCGCCCATCTGGTTGGCAAGCTTATAGGTAAGCCTCAGCCTCACGGCGGTACCGTTACTTACCACACCTTGCAGCAGTGAGGTCATAAGGTAGGCATCATTCTCGCTGATAACCTCGTCAATGAACGGGGTGAACGTGGAGATGACGTTTCCGTTGCGGTCTTCAATACGCGTCACATAAAGCGGCCTGGTATAAACCCCTTTGTTGACAAAGGTTCCATAGGCTCCCACCATCTCTTCAACGGAAAGATCGGAGGTACCGAGAAATATTGAGACCACAGGGTCAATATAGCTCCTTATTCCCATACGGTGCATAATGTCAACCACTGCCTGCGGCGAAAACTGCTTCATCAACCAGGCTGAAATATAGTTTTCAGACTGGGCCAGTCCCCACTTCAGGGTCACCATCTTGCCATGGTACTCTTCCGGACCGGAACTCCGGGGTGTCCAGATAGTGTCATTGACCTCGAAGGAGCGTTCGATATTTGCAATCTCATAGCAGGGTGAGTAACCGTCCTGCATCGCCAGTGTATACAGGAAGGGTTTGATGGTGGATCCCACCTGTTTCTTCTGCTGGGTAACAGCATCATACTTGAAGTACCTGAAGTCTGGCCCCCCTATATAAGCCTTCACATGTCCTGTATGCGGATCCATGGCCATGAATGACGACCTTACGAAGAACTTGTAATATCTTATTGAATCAAGCGGCGTCATAACGGTGTCTGTCTCACCCTTCCACGAGAACAGTTTCATAGGTACAGGTGTGTTGAATGCGAGCGTAATGGAGTCCTCGGGCACCCCGGCCCTCCTCATGCTCTGGTACCTGTCGCTCTGTCTGACTGACCTTGCCATGATCTGGTTCACCTGGGTGGTGGTGAGGTCATTTGAATAGGGTGGATTCCGGTAACTCTTTGCCCTCTTATCAAAGACCGGCTGAAGGTTTTTGGAAAGGTGCTCAACAAGAGCCTCTTCAGCATAGGTCTGCATCTTTGAGTTCAGGGTGGTGTAGATTCTAAGGCCGTCACGGTAAATGTTATAGGGTGAGCCGTCAGGCTTCGTGTTCTTGTAGCACCAGCCATAGAGCGGGTCGTTCTGCCAGCGCCAGAGAGCCTCATTGTAGGCATCATCCGAGAAGAACCTGTCCCTCTGCGGTTCCCTGCTGTTCATCGTTGACCTGATATACTCCCTGAAGTATGTTGCCGGGCCTGTGTTGTGACTGTCTTCGCGCAGGTCAAGGCCCATCGGAAGCTGGCTGACCGAATCGGCCAGAGAGCGTGAGATGTATCCGTATCTCTCCATCTGGGAGATCACCACATTCCGCCTCTTCAGGGCGCTCTCCTCATTGCGGAGGGGATTGTAGGCAACCGAGTTCTTAAGCATGCCTACCAGCATTGCTGATTGCTCGACATTCAGTGAGTCAGGGGTGGTATTGAAATAGATTCGCGCAGCCGAATTGATCCCCACGGCATTATAGATGAAGTCAAACACATTGAGATACATCGTTATTATCTCTTCCTTGGTGTAGCTCCGCTCGAGCTTCACGGCCGTCTGCCACTCCTTGAACTTGGCCACTGCCAGTTTGGAGGCACGCACAATGGCCGGATCATTGGAGAGATCCCTCGGAAGGAAGAGATTTTTCGCCAGCTGCTGCGTGATTGTACTGCCACCTCCTGTGTTCTGACCCAGCATGATGGTCTTGACAAGAACCCTTGCAAGGCCCCGGAAGTCAATGCCTGAATGCCTGTGGAACCTGATGTCTTCAGTGGCAATAAGTGCATCAATCACATACGGTGAGATATCTTCGTATTCAGTCCAGGTACGGTTCTGAATGTAAAACTTGCCAAGGAGGACATTATCTTCCGAATAGACCTCGGCGGCAAGACTGTTGTCAGGATTCTCAAGCTCCTCGAACGAGGGGATTGGGCCAAGCCTGTTTGCGGAGATCAGTAAAAACAATGTCAGCAGAAACACTGCCGGCAGAGATATAATTACCCAGAACCAGATAATGTTTTTCCGGAATTTTTTATCCCTCATGATACCCTCATTATAAGGCCGCTAATTTAATGATTAATACAGAATTTTTCTCAAAATTTTGAAGTTGGCGCCCTTATTCATTTACTTTGCCCTGTTTTTAAAAAAACTCGGATGACTGATAATCTGGTAATAGTTGAATCTCCTGCCAAAGCAAAGACTATAGAAAAATTTCTGGGAAAGGATTACACCGTAGTGTCAAGCTTCGGGCATATCCGTGATCTGGTAAGAAACAACCTGGGTGTGGAAGTTGAAAACAATTTCGCACCGGTTTATGAGATACCTGAAGACAAGAAGAAGGTTGTGGCTGAGCTTCGCAAGCTTGCAGACAAGGCCACTACGGTATGGATCGCTTCCGATGAAGACCGTGAGGGGGAGGCAATTGCATGGCACCTTATCTCCGTTCTCGGGCTTGACCCGGGAACCACGCGCCGGATTGTATTCCATGAGATAACTAAAGATGCCATTACCCGTGCTGTGGAATCACCGCGGCAGGTAGATATGAACCTGGTTAATGCCCAGCAGGCGCGCCGTATCCTTGACAGGCTGGTAGGCTTTGAGCTTTCTCCGGTACTTTGGAAAAAGGTCCAGCCCTCACTCTCAGCAGGAAGGGTACAGTCAGTAGCAGTGCGCCTGCTTGTTGACCGTGAACGGGAAATAATAGGCTTCATTGCTGACTCAGCCTTAAGGGTAACCGGTACATTCAGTGGAACCAACAGTGAAGGGACCGACGTACAGCTCAAGGCAGAGTGCCCCAAAAAATTCAGCACGGAGGGAGAGGCAAGGTCCTTCCTGGAGAAGTGTGACGCCTCTTCATTCACTGTTGAAAATATAATTGTCAAGCCCGGCACCCGCTCGCCGGCCCCTCCCTTTACCACCTCCACCCTGCAGCAGGAGGCTTATCGCAAGCTGGGCTTCTCTGTGGCGCAGACCATGTCCGTGGCACAGAAACTGTATGAGGCCGGAAAGATCACATACATGAGGACCGACTCTACCAATCTCTCCACACTGGCGCTCAATACTGCCAGGGAAGTGATTACAAATGAGTACGGAGCAGGCTACTCCCGCACCCGGCAGTTCAAGACACACTCACGCGGTGCCCAGGAAGCACATGAAGCCATCAGGCCAACCTACTTCGACAGGAAGGAAGTTACCGGGAACAACAATGAGAAGAAGCTGTATGAACTGATATGGAGAAGGGCAATAGCCTCCCAGATGGCAGATGCAAGGGTGGAAAAGACAACCATAAATATCGGCATGTCTGCCTCACCTGTCAGCTTTACTGCAACCGGTGAAGTCGTACTCTTTGACGGCTTCCTGAAGGTTTATACCGAGTCATTTGACATCAACGCTGCCGAGGATGAAAAGGCAATACTGCCCCGCGTTGACAAGGGGATGAAGCTCATACCCGGAACCATCACAGCCCTTCAGCGCTTTACCTCACCCCCTCCGCGGTATACGGAAGCGAGCCTGGTGAAGAAGCTTGAGGAACTCGGGATAGGAAGACCCTCAACCTACGCACCAATCATATCCACAATACAATCACGGGGATATGTGGCCCGTGAGGACAGGCCCGGGGAGAAGCGTACCCTTGCGCAGCTGACCCTGACGAAGGGAAAGATAACCAGGAGTGAAAAGACGGAGATAGCCGGCAAGGAGAAGTCAAAACTCTTCCCGAAGGATATTGGTATGATTGTGAACGACTTTCTGATTGCCAATTTTCCTGACATCCTCGACTACAACTTCACTGCAGACGTGGAAAAAGAGTTTGATGAGATAGCCTCAGGGGAGGTTAAGTGGGAAAAGATGATCTCCACATTTTACGGTCCCTTCCGCAAGACTGTAGACGAGTCTCTTGCCACCCGGGCGAAAATGACCGGCGCGCGGCAGCTTGGCACAGATCCTGCAACGGGCCTGCCGGTTGCGGCGAAGATGAGCCGTTTCGGGCCCGTTGTACAGCTGGGCGAGGCCTCCGGGGAACAGAAGCCCCGTTTCGCCAACCTCAGACGTGACCAGCTGCTGGAAACCATAACTCTTGAGGAGGCCCTCGCCCTCTTCGCGCTGCCGCGCGCCGTGGGTACCTTCGAAGATAGTGAGATGACCGTTGGAGTAGGCAAATTCGGACCCTATGTCAAACATGCAGGCAAGTTCTACTCTTTGAAGAGAGGCGTTGATGATCCCTATACTATAACCGGGGAGAGAGCAATTGACCTGATCAGGGAGAAGAGGGAAGGCGACAAGCAGAAGGTGATCAGCGAACTTGGAGATATCATGGTGCTCAACGGAAGGTATGGTCCCTACATTATGCATGACAAAACCAACTACCGCATCCCGAAGGGAACTGATCCCCATAAGCTTACCAGGGAAGAGTGCCTTGCAATAATCGAGAAGGGCACCAAGACCAAAAGCACCAGGGGAAGAAAGAAGAAGTGACCTTATATAATATGATTGACCTGAACCAGTATATTGATCCCGTCTGCCTTGACAAGCCGGGTGTGGAACCGCTGAAGGGGTCTTCTGCCTTTCCTCATAATGTGGCCGTGAATACCGGGAATGAACCCCTGGGTGACCTTGACGGATTTGCAGTGGCCATCCTGGGTGTCCCGGATGACCGCTCGTCATCGAATACAGGAGCCGCACAGGCGCCTGATGCGGTCAGGAGGAGCCTCTACTCCTTCTCAAGGCTGCCAGGCAGGCTGAAGGTCACTGACCTGGGCAACTTCAGACCGGGAGCTTCATTCGATGATACCATCGCAGGTCTGCGCGACATTCTTCTTCAATTGCTGGAACGGAACATCGTTCCTGTCATCATCGGGGGAACAAGCTCCCTGATGCCGGCCATAGACAGGGCGCTCTCGGCAGGAAAACAGAAATGGTCACTGGTTTCGGTTGATTCACGTATCGACTTCACCCCAGAGAAAAGACCGGCCGACTCACTCAACTGGATGAATGACCTCATCTACCGCAACGGCAGTGGTCTTTCACACCTCTCTGCCATAGGACACCAGACCTATCTCACTGACCAGCAGGTGGTGAACAGGTTCAACCGTCGTCATTATGACATGATGCGCATTGGCGAGGTTCGATCGGCAGTGCATGAGACCGAGCCGCTCTTCCGTGACGCAACTGCCGCTCTGTTTGACATCGGTTCAGTAAGACAGTCCGATGCCCCGGGAACATTCCTTCCGTCAGCCAACGGGTTTTACGGTGAGGAGATTTGCCTCCTTGCCAGGTATGCAGGCCTGTCTGACAACCTGAAGGTCTTTTCCGTGATGGAGGTCAACCCGGCCCTTGACACCAGGATGCAGACATCGCAACTGGCAGCTCAGCTTGTATGGTTCTTCCTCGAGGGCTTCTCGCAGAAACAGTACGAGGTCTCTTACCTTAATGACCAGGGAAACAGCAGATTTACCCGTTATCATGTGACCCTCAGTGACCTGGAGGGCGAAGCCATCTTCATCAAGAGCACAATCACCGAGCGCTGGTGGATGGAGATCCGTAACACCCTGGGCGAACCAAAATATCTTGCCTGCTCTTATGAAGACTACCTGATGGCTAACCGTGATCAGGTGCCCGTGAGATGGTCACGGGGAATGCTCCGTTACGGCCACTGATTTTTGGCTTCATTTTTGTGGCATGTATATTTTTTTATTTATTTTACCCGTTATATATATGTGTTTACAGGCACTACCCGGCTATGAAGAAAATCAGGATATTTATCCTCGCATTGTCACTCCCGGCAGGCATCATCTGCGGTCAGCAGGACCCGGTGTTCAGCCATTACATGTTCAATACCCAGACCTATAATCCGGGGTTTTCGGGCATGTCGGGGATGATCACCGCCTCAGCCCTTACGCGTCAGCAGTGGGTGGGGTTCCCCGGGGCGCCATCCACAATGCTTTTCAATATCAATGCTCCCTTCAGCCTCTTTGGTTTCCGGAGTGGTGCCGGCCTGCTTGTGGAGGCTGACAAGTACGGATTCAGCAATGATATTGACATCAGCCTCTCGTATGCAGGCCTTTTCTCCGTCGGATCCGGTACCCTCGGGGCCGGCTTCAGCGCCGGGGTGCTCAACAAAACTGTTTCCCCGGAATGGTTCATCCCTTCAGGTCCGGGCCATACTCCTCCTGCAGGTGACCCGCTTATTCCTGAAAATGATGAATCTTTTCTTGCTTTTGATTTTTCCGCCGGATTGTTCTACCAGGGATTTAACTACTATGCCGGGCTGTCAGTGACACACCTTAATCAGCCGAAAATAAAATATTCCCAGACAGCCACTTACGTCAGTCGCCAATACTACTTTACTGCCGGTTATTTTTTCCAGCTGCCAAATCCTGCCTTTGAACTCGTCCCCTCAGTTTTTATCGTAAATGACGGCGCCACTACACAATATATAGCCACAGGAATGGTTAGATACAATAAAAAGATATGGGGTGGCGTTTCTTACAGGATAAGTGATGCAATCACAGGATTCGCAGGCATAGAATTGTACAACGGTCTGAAGATTGGATATGGATATGACTTCCCGATATCGGAGATCAGAAAAGGAACCAGCGGCTCACATGAGTTCGTTGTCTCTTACAGTTTCGACATTGGACTCGGGAAGAGCGTTACCAAATACAAGAGTATCCGTTTCCTTTAAAGGACAGGAAAAAATAAAATTACTTGCATATTTTAAATTAATGAGTATATGAAAAAGGTAACCCTTTTAGCTCTTGCGTTGATCTTGATTTTAAGCAGCTGTGGCTCTTATGATTCAGGCGAGTTGACAGGCGTTCAGGGAAGGAAAAAGTTCTATGAACCGGAGCCGTTTGAAATGGCATTCATACCGGCTGGTTCCTTTGTACAGGGACCAAGTGACCAGGACCCTCTGCGTGCCATGAACAGTCTCTCCAAGACAGTTACAGTGGAAGCATTCTGGATGGACCAGACAGAGATCACCAACAATAAGTACCGTCAGTTCACCTACTGGGTGCGTGACTCCATCCTCAGGACAAGACTGGGAGAGGAAGGAATTGAGGGTTACGAATTCTTCAGGACTGACGAAGAAGGTAATGTCCTGGAACCCAACGTGCTGAACTGGGAGGAGGAAATTGACATGGAAGATGAGAACGTCCAGGCCGTAATGGAATCTATGTATTATCCCCCCGAAGAGAGATTCAACGGGAACAAGCAGTGGGACACCCGGCTCCTGAACTATTCATATTTCTGGGTTGACTACAAGCAGGCAGCTAAAGCAAAGTACAACTATAAGGAACAGAAGTACGAAGGTACTGTCACTGACCTGGAAGGCAACACAACCGAAGTGAAGGACCGTTCATCATTCATTATGCATCACGTGGTGAATATCTATCCTGACACTCTTGCGTGGATAAGGGACTTTACCTATTCATTCAATGAGCCGTGGGCAACGCTCTATTTCTGGCACCCCGGCTATGATGACTACCCGGTAGTGGGTGTCTCATGGATTCAGGCACGAGCATTCAGTGTATGGCGTACCAACTTCATGAATGAGCACCTGCGCGCACAAGGTATAGCTGATGTGCACAACTACCGTCTCCCGCTGGAGACCGAGTGGGAATATGCCGCTCGCGGTGGCCTGGACCTCTCTATGTATCCCTGGGGCGGACCATATACACGCAACTACCAGGGCTGCTTCCTCGCAAACTTTAAACCCCTGCGCGGAAACTACATCGACGACGGAGCCGTTTACACCATCAAGGTGGCCTCCTTCGAACCCAATGAATATGGACTGTTTGATATGGCCGGCAACGTAGCCGAATGGACTTCAAACGCATATCATCCCTCATCATATGTCTTTACACATGACCTCAACCCCGACTATGAATACAACGCCCGCCCGGACGATCCGCCCGTGCTCAAGCGTAAGGTCATCAGGGGAGGCTCATGGAAGGATATTGCTCTTTTCCTTCAGACTTCAACGAGGGATTATGAATACCAGGACTCAACAAAATCATTTGTCGGGTTCCGCAATGTGAGAACTTATATCGGAGTAAATAACTAATACCGTTAAACTTAAAAACTTAATTATATGGGCCTCTCGGAACTTGTTCATACCAGTAAATGGAAAGCATTCATGTCCAAACTTTACGGCTGGGGCGCCTCAGTCGTGATCATCGGTGCGCTCTTTAAGATACAGCACTATCCGATGGCCGGACTATTCCTTTCTGTGGGTCTTATCACAGAAGCAGTTATCTTCTTCTTTTCGGCCTTCGAGCCGCTCAAGGAGGAGCCTGACTGGAAGCTTGTATACCCCCAGCTTGATCCGAATTACTCTGGCGAGGATATCGGTTTTGCAGCTGTTGGTGGCGGTGGCGGTGGTTACGGCTACAGCGGTGGCGGCGGAGCCGGTCTCTCACAGTTTGACAAGATGCTGTCTGACGCAGGAATCACTCCTGCCGTGTTTGACAGCCTCAGCCAGGGACTGAAGAAGCTCACCGAGACCACCAATAATTTCAACGCAATGGGTGACCTCGCAGCAACCACCAATGAGTATGCCGGAACAATCAGGAAGGCTAATGAGTCTCTCCTGAACCTCTCCGAGTCTGTGAGGCAGACTGCACGGTCAATGACTGACACCAGCAACGTCTACCAGGCAATAGGAGAGTCTTCAAAGACCATCGAGGCCGGCGGCAGATCATACCATGAGAAGCTCGAGGCTCTCAACAAGAACCTCTCTGCCCTCAATGCAGCATATGAATTGCAGCTCCGTGGCACCAATGATCATGTGAAGAGCGCTGAAACAATCTACAGGGGAATGGAAGGGCTGATGAAAGACCTCACAGGTTCAGCCGATGACACGAAGAAATATCGCGAACAGGTGGCAAAACTCAATGAGAACCTCAGCTCGCTGAATAACGTCTACGGCAACATGTTGGCTGCCATGAATGTGAAGTAATGTTGAGTTCATCAAAATATCCGTTAACATCTAAACTATCTGCAAATGTCTAAGGGAAAAGAAACCCCGCGGCAAAAGATGATCGGGATGATGTACCTCATCCTGACAGCAATGCTTGCTCTTAACGTTTCGAAGGAGGCAGTGGAGGCCTTCAAGAAGGTTGACCTCAGCCTTACAAAGACTACTGCCAATTATATCAAAAAAAATGATATAACCTATGCAGCTTTTGATGCCGCGGCGGCAGAGAATCCTGAAAAGGCAGGTGCCTGGAAGACAAAGGCCTATGAAGTTAAGGGACGTGCCGATGAACTTTATAATTACATACAGGACCTGAAAGTCGAGATCATTACCACCGCTGAGGGAGCCGATTCGGAAGCTCTTCTTCCTGATAACCAGATTGATATCAACATGGTAAAAAGGATCGACGAAAATAATATCCCTTCTGAAATACTTGTCGGCGCAAACCAGGGCGGAAAGGGCAATGACCTCAAAGCCCTGATAGAAGATTACAGGGAATACCTCGTAGAAATCCTGGAAGGTAAAGATCCCTCGGCAGAACGGTCAATACTTGATATTCTCAATACTGATGATCCGCAGAACCTTGAAAAAACAGGTACTGAAGACTGGGTTACAGCCAATTTCCAGACTTTGCCTCTCGTTGCTACCATTACAATACTGTCAAAGATGCAGGTTGACGTCCGCAATGCTGAAACCGATGCTCTCAACTTCCTGTACACACAGATTGACGCAGGTGCCTTCAGGTTCAACTACATCGTTCCAACAGTAACGACCAACACCTCCTATGTGATGCAGGGCAATACTTACGATGCGCGCGTTTTTGTGGCTGCAACCGACACCACCCAGGATCTGGAGATTTTCGTAGGCCCATATACAACGAAAACAAATCCTGACGGAAGCATGGGATATGAACCCACCAGCCAGGCCACACAATTGCCGATAGATGAATCAGGCAAGGGTATCTACAGTGTGAAGGCTGGCTCAGTAGGTGAGAAATCATGGGGCGGAGTCATCAGGATGAAAGCTCCGGACGGCAGCGTACGTACATACAAATTTGACCAGAAATATTCCGTGGGTATGCCGAACGTGGTTGTGTCACCCACTGCCATGAACGTTCTTTACCAGGGAATACAGAACCCCCTTGACATTTCGGTTCCCGGCGTCGGATCAGATAAACTGACTGTCAGAATGACCAACGGTGATGTCACCAAGGGTAAATACAAGAATTACCGCGGCGAATATGTTGCCCAGCCACGTACCGTTGGCCAGAATGCACAGATCATCGTGTCAGCCAATATTGACGGAAAGGTACAAAGCTTCCCGCCCGTGGAATTCAGGGTCAGGAGATTGCCAGACCCCGAAGCACGGTTCGCCAACATGAAGGAAGGTAACGTTCTCAGGAGCGTTGCCGCCGCACAGCAGGTAGTGACCGCAGTGCTCGAAAACTTTGAGTTCGACCTTACCTATACGGTAACAGGCTTCACGGTCTCTGTCAATGACAAAGGCTATGAAATCACGGCCGAATCAAATAACAACAGGCTTACCGACAAGCAGAAAAGCCTTATTTCCAACCTGCGTGCCGGACAAAAACTCATTATTGAAAAGATCAAGGCTGTTGGCCCCGATGGCAAAACCAGGGACCTTAACCCGATCATACTTAAGATTAACTAACAACAGAAGATACAAACCATGAAGAGGACAATTCTGGCAGGCCTCGCAGGCCTCCTGATGTGTACAGGCGCAATGGCCCAGTCGTTCGGCGACATCTACACGAAACAGATGCCCGATAATCAGAAGGTTAATTACACTTATCTGAATGAGTCAGACGTGATCTGGTCAAAAAGACTATACAGGATAATCGACCTGAGGGAAAAGATGAACCTGAACCTATACTATCCGTCACTTAAGTATGATGCGGCTCAGAACCGGTTTGCATCAGAGATGTCAGACGGAAGGATGAACCTGTCAGGTATTCTCCTCAACGAGATCCTTTCAGGAAGGGTCCCGGCCACAGATGGTGACGCCATGACAGTACCTACAACCTACAATGACATCGCTGCCAAGATGAACCGTGATACGATCACGATAGCTGTTGTCGGCGCTGACGGCCTGGAACATGACTCAACCGTGACCAATATGGAGAATCCGGCAGACATCAAACAGCTCATGGTGCTTGAGGAGTGGTTCTTTGACAAGAAACATTCACGCCTTGATGTCCGTATCATTGGTATATGCCCCATCTACATGGGCTATGATCCCATCACCTCCAGGCTTGTCAAGAGACGTCTCTTCTGGATAAGGTATGAAGATGTAAGGCAGGCGCTGGCTACCAATGAGGCATTCAACACGTTCAATGACGCCCAGCGCATCTCCTTTGAGGACCTGATGCTTCAGCGAAGATTCAGCGGTTATATAGTTGCCGAATCCAACGTCTACGATGACAGGTCTATCAACCAGTACAAGATGGGCCCTTCACAGATATTCGAAGCGGAAAGGATTAAAAACGAGATTTTCAATTTTGAACAGGATCTTTGGGAATACTAGGCAGGTAATCTGCATCCATTAATGATAGCGGCAGGTTTCAGACCTGCCGCTATCTGTATATTATCTGCATTATTTCACGTAACGGCGGGCCTGAGACCCGCCGTTACGTGCATGATTACCGTATTTTATATATGTTCGCGGGACAGCGTGTTATTACAGGTATTTCTCCCCGGCCTCCCGGCCAACGTCCTCCAGGTAGAGCTTGATATTCTGTTCCTGCTCGCGCGAAACAATCAGGAGAACATCACCACTGTCAATGACGATATAATCATCCAGCCCCTGTATGACCGCAACCTTGCCCTGCGGCAGGCTGACAATGTTTCCCTCGGAATTGTAGGTAAATGCTTTTGAGCTGATCACTGCATTGTCATTCTTGTCATGCTCTGAATGAAAATAAAGCGAGCTCCATGTGCCCAGATCGGACCATCCCAGATCAGTGCATATAACGTACACGTTGTCAGCTTTCTCCATAATGCCATAATCCACCGAGATGCTGCTGCACTGTGCATAAGCCTGCGTGATGAACTCCCTTTCAGCCGTTGTGCTGAAGAGTGACTTTCCATCATTGAATGTGTGGAAGATGTCAGGCAGGTGCCTGCTGTACGACTCCAGTATGGTGGAAGCCTTCCAGATGAAGATTCCGCTGTTCCAGTAGAAATCCCCGCTCTCCAGGAAAAGCTTTGCCATGGCCAGCCCCGGCTTTTCGGTAAATGCCTTCACCTTGTGAAGTCCTTCGTAACCGCTGACCGGCTGCATAGTGTTGGCCTGTATGTAGCCGTAACCCGTCTCCGGACGGTCAGGTCTTATACCGAGAGTGAGCAGTGCATCATTCTCCGAAGCGAACCTGAAAGCCTCATCCATCACCTTACTGAACTCATCCTGTTTTAGTATAAGATGATCCGAAGGGGCCACTGCAATCACTGCATCATGATTCTCAGTCATTATGCGGAAGACACCGTATGCAATGCACGGGGCGGTGTTACGCCTCAGCGGCTCGGCCAGGACATGGTCCGGATCTATCCCGAGCTGGCTGACAACAATATCACTGCTGTCCTCGTTGGTTACCACGTAGATATTTTCAGGCGGACATATATTGGCGAAACGCCGGTAAGTCATCTGGATCAGGGTCTCTCCCGTCCCCAGAATATCAAGGAACTGCTTTGACTTCTCTCTCCTGCTCAACGGCCAGAAGCGGCTTCCTACACCTCCGGCCATGATCAGCAAATAGCGATTTTTCATAATTATTCTTGATCGGTCTGCAATGCCGCAAATATATAAAAACCATCGGAGGAATACGGGTGCCGGACAGGAAGCAATGAATTATTGTTAAATTTGAACAGACAAAAACTTCCCATGTTCAGATTCTTGTCAGGATTCGGCTCTTACTGGATATTGCTCGGCAGGGTGTTTGCAAGACCTGAAAAGCATTCAATATATTACCGTCAGACCATGAAGGAGCTGGTGAGCCTCGGTCTGCGGTCAATAGGGATAGTCACAATCATTTCCTTCTTCATGGGTGCTGTTATCACCCTGCAGACAGCCTACAATACCGAGAACCCCATCTACCCCACCTACCTGATCGGCCTGGGTGCCAGGGACTCTATCATCCTGGAGTTCTCTTCAACCATCGTTGCCCTTATCCTTGCCGGCAAGGTAGGATCAAACATAGCATCCGAAATCGGCACCATGAGAGTGACAGAGCAGATTGATGCCTTGGAACTTATGGGGGTCAACTCTGCCTCATACATCATACTCCCGAAGGTTGTGGCAACCGTCCTCTTTAACCCCTTCCTCACCCTTATAAGCATAATCACCGGAATTATCGGCGGATGGATCGTCGGCACAAGCGCCGGAGTCATTACCTCGCAGGATTATATCTACGGTATACAATACGCTTTCATCCCTTACTATATCACATACTCAATTATCAAGACAGTCTTCTTTGCTTTCATCATCTCAACAGTTTCTGCCCACCAGGGATACCATGTGGAGGGAGGTTCCCTCGAAGTAGGGCGTGCTAGCACCAAGGCAGTGGTTTACAGCAGTGTGACAATCCTGCTTTTCAATGTCATCCTCACACAACTGCTTCTCTCATGATCAGGGCAGAACATATATCCAAATCATTTGGTGACCGCCGGGCGCTGACGGACATCACCGCAGTATTCGAGCCGGGAAAAACCAACCTGATAATTGGAAAGAGCGGCTCCGGGAAAACTGTTTTTCTTAAATGCCTTGTTGGATTGCTTGATGTGGATGAGGGAGAGATCTATTACAATGATGTGCCTTTCACCCGTCTTGACTTCCGCAGAAAAAAGGAATTGCGCCAACAGATGGGCATGCTCTTTCAGGGAAGCGCACTCTTTGACTCAATGACTGTTGAGGAGAATGTCAGGTTTCCTCTTGACATGTTCACCGGTATGTCATACCAGGAAAAACTTGACCGGGTAAACTTCTGCCTTGACCGGGTGAATATCCTGAACTCGAACCGGCTTTTCCCATCCGAATTATCAGGCGGGATGAAGAAGCGGGTGGCTATAGCCAGGGCCATCGTACTCAAGCCGAGGTTTCTCTTCTGTGACGAACCCAACTCAGGACTTGACCCTAAAACATCAATAGTCATTGACGAGCTGATACGGGAGATCACCGTCGAACTCAACATGACCACCATTGTCAACACTCATGACATGAACTCCGTGATGGAAAACGGAGAAAAGATCATCTTTATCGAAGAAGGTGAGAAATGCTGGGAAGGCAACAGGAACGAGATCCTGAAGTCAGACTGCAGCAAACTGAATGACTTCGTCTTTGCCAACTCACTGGCAAGACAGCTCAAGGATTCTCCAAGGTAAAAATCAATCTACATCAGGGGAAGAGTCTCATCCCTTTCCCTGTTCCCGAACAAGAGGTTGAGGCCCAGCCTTGCATGGAATGTATTCATATTTTCGGGAAGCCTGAGCGTCTCATCTCCGCTGGTAAAGCTTGAATACTTAAAGGGTATATTGTCAACCAGGACAAAGAACTGGAAGGGTCCTCCTCTCAGGGCTATCCCGAAGCCAAGGTTGTCATAGCGCCTGTTAGCCGCAGTATAAGCCAGGGTGGTTGAGAAGATATTGCCGAAGTGAAGGTTACCTGAGAGTGTCACTGACTGGTGTGCCTGATGCCCCTCAAACCGTGTCTGTGACAATACTCCCAGGGTGAAGTACCTGACCGGTGTGTAGCTGAAGGCAGCAACTACTTTTGCAGGCAGGTATGTAGTGTACTCCTGCGGTGAATCTTCAAGTTTCAGTACATTCTGGAGGCTGTCTATGGTCCAGTTTATCAGCTCTTCGAAATCAAGGCTTTCATCATACACATCCTGCATGGTCAAACCGTTGAACTGGAATGTAGAGTTGATGGTAAGTTGTGACAGGTCCCTCTTCCATTTAATAAAACCCAGATCATTCACAGCTGCCGATACGGCAAGCTTTTCGCTGAACCTGTATTCCGCACCCAGGTCAATTCCCACACCCGGGTTAGCCAGCTCTTTCAGGTATGATATTGTGTTGCGGGTATCATCGAACCTGGCCTCATCAAATTCTGCTCCGTGGATAGTTCCGTCACTCTCTGTGGTGAATAGCACCGGGGCACTTATATTCATCGAGATATCGGCGTCAGCTGTATGCGTGAAATCTTCATTGACCGTGAGCGTGGAATGATTGTTGGTCAGGTAGGCCGATGCCACACCCGAAAGAATCTTAAGCCTGCCTCCTACCCTCAGTTTGTCGGTGACATTACCGGAAGCCCCAAGTCCTGTCTCGTGGTAGACCATCATGTCTGACCTGAAGGAAGAGAGGTCAAGGGTTTTCCCGATGAAGTCACTGTTGCCGCCTAAACCCAGCCTGAAGAGATCACCGGGAAAAACAAGGTTGGCTTCTGCCCGTGTAGTGATGTCAAGGCTGAACCTGAGGTTGTCTTTCACTGTAAAGGCGAGACCGAACAGTCTGACTCCGACCTGAGGCTCCGCCGAGTTGTTGCTTCCCAGTCCTGCCAGGAAGTCAGTCAGCCATGGCCCCCTTTCCAGGAAGGTGAGGGTGGAGTCTGAGATGACACCGCTTGTAAAGAGGTCCGACAGGCTCAGAAAGTTATTGTCAAGTCGTACGGAGATATCAGATACTCCTGGAAGTCCAAGGTAAAACCGTCCTGTCGGCTTTAAGGCCGGATTGAGGGTGGTTGCCTGAGGCAGGTTCATAAAATAAAGAACCTGGCTGTTCTGTGAATGGCCTGCGGTGACTGCTGACAACAGCAGAGTCAGTGCCAGAATTTTCCTTTTCATAGGTCTTGTTTATTTTGAACCGGAATTCAGTTCGTAATTGCATAGGTACGTCTCATCCTCAACTGAGATGAGGTTCCAGGTACTTTTATTTGTCACCCTTCCCGTGTTGAACAAGGGTCCTGCCGGACGCGGGAAACCATTCACAGAAGCGCCGTTTCGTCCGATGAGATGAAGCATCCCTTTCCCCGGATCATATAAAGCAATTTTCCTTTCACCGGCTCCGGCAGAAACGACCCATGGTCCTGCCGATTCCCTTCCGCCGGTACTGTATCTCCATATCTCGCGGCCCGATCCGTCAATGACTCTCAGAACCCCCTGGTCAAGTGTAATGCGGTCAGTCACCTCGTCCCCATCAATGTCAGCAAATTCTGACCTGTGCGAGGAGGAGATCCCGGTAATAGTGTCTTTTTTTACCGTGCCGTCAAACATCAGCCTGACAGTGGCTCCGTCGGGAGCGGAGAAGATGATGGCAGGATCATTGTCACCTGTCAGCCTGGCGACCGATCCCGGTGCCTTCACCAGAGGTTCAGGGTGGGCTACCCTGATATTACCGGTGCGGTCAAGCACATAGACAGCCTGATCATCAGCCACAAACAGGTAATCCTTACCCCTGACCCTGAAGAATAATACCGGATCAGTAACCTTCCCCCTGGTGGTGAAGGGACTCCACCCTCTGACCGGATTGCCTGACCGGTCATAAGCATATATCTTCCGGTCATTGCCGGCTATGAACAGCCTGTAGTCCTTGTTATTCTCATAATCAAAGAGAGCAAGGGTGTTTGAAGCCGGAGACCGCATCTTTACCGGGAATTTATCGACATAGTTGCCGTTGCGGTCAATAAGGTGCATATAATCACGGCCTGTGAAAAGAAGCTGCAGCTTACCATTTTTATAGTAGTCTATCATGAAGATATCCCCGGCGATCTTTTCCCTTATTGTGGCTTTCCAGAGTATCTTGCCTGAGGAACTTATAAGGTAGATGTTGTTGTTGCGGTCCTGTATGAATATCTCCGTTGCCCCGGTGTTATGGTTGGTGAAGAAAAACGGTTTAACCGACGGTCCGGCATCAAGCTTCACCTTCCACAGGAGCCTGAGCCCGGATGAATCACTCTCACCGGGCGTAATATCTGTGGTTGTGGTGGCAGCCATGGTGCTGTCTGCGTGGCCGCCGCCTGAGCTGTACCGCACCGAGAGACTCGTGTAGATCATCTCATTGCTTGGCGTCATGCTCACACCCACACCGCTGATTCCTGAAAGAGCCCTGTCAGTCAGGGAGGCAGCTGCCGCCGGGGTGAGATACTCCGACACCAGTGACTTCAGCACCCTGCCCGATGAATAAAACAGGAAAGAGCTCTTTGTGGGAAGGCTCTTCTCCATCTCCCTGAATCCGGGGTCATTTATAAGGGTATTGCCGCCGGCTGACTCCCTGAGCACCGCAGCAAGCGCTTCAGGCGATGCAGAGAAGACCATGTATGACCTTGCAAATGTCACCCATCCGTCACCGGCCCTGCTCCTGTCAGACCCTGCCAGGATAGATGACACCCCCGTAAAGGGCATCCGGTAGATCACCTCCTCAGTTCCGTCACTATTCCTGGCTGAAGCCACGAAATGATTCTCCCTCAGTCCCATGGAGCGGTACTTGGCCGTCAGCCGCTGGCGCAGGACCTCTTCCGCCGACTGGCGGTCAGTCATCCGAAAGAGTCGAATCCTCTCACTTCCCTCACCGAAGGCTATCAGTCCTTCGGTAACCTCTGTGCCGGTAAAGGGACTCAGGATGAGGGCAAGGTCAGTAGCGTTTATAGATGCCGGCTCAGTCACTGTTTCACCTGAGAGTGATGCACGATGCATCACCGTGCTGTAGCTGAGGGTATTGCGTGGTAACAGCTCATGCACACCGCATTCGGCAGGTGCAACATCCCTGAGACGGTCGGCACCCGTACCCGCACCGGAGGTAGTCAGGAATCCGCTTATGAAAAGTCCATCCTCCGCGGTGGAGAGATCTCCACCACCGGCAATTGCCACTGACGAGATGGCAGAGATATCTTCAGGGTCAGTGAATGACTTCAGGAACGGCGGCAGATTTCTGAACAAGATGAAGAGATTGTCAGCCGACTTGCCGGCAGCGCTGACCACCTGGGTGAAGCCCTGCTGGTGCCGGATGTCTGAACCGGCGCTTTTGTTGTCAAGAGCGGCGGTGATCATACTCTCCGTAGGAGCTATTATCATTATGCCGGAGGTGAGAGCTAAATAAACAGGCGTCTGCCTGCTCCCCCGGTTGAATGTAAGGGTGAATGTACGTGTGCCTCCAAGGTCACGCTTGTCGGCCACCGTTGCCCCTGCCTGGCTGCACAACGCCGCAAGTTTCCTCGCTGTGAACGCGGGACCGGTGCTCATCACTGCCAGCGGCATAGCCTGCCGCTGTCTTATAGCATGAAATGAGATGAGCATCTTCCGGTTGCTTATAAGTTCACGAGCTTCCCTGCCACCGGTTACGCTGTCAATTGCAGAAGCGGAGCGAACAAGGGAAGCAGCCCAATCCAGGCCTGACAATCCTGACAGAACACCTGCAGGATCAGTAATACTGGTAAGGAGTTCGGGAAAATCACTGGTTTCAATGATGAAAAAAGCATCAGCAGGCACTGCCTCCCACGGGTCAATGACCACCACCTGTTTCTCCTTGCGGAGAAAAAAAGCCGCCACAGCCAGAGCAATGGCAAAAAGCCCCACCAGTATGATGCCGGTTCTCTTCCGCACAACCATCCTTGTTCTTATCTAACATCAAAAATATAAAATATTAGATTGTCCCGGTAAAGAGTTTGACCAGACGCGCCTGTTATGCCGGGAAACATATCCGGAACGGACATGAATGGAACGCTTTTTGTGCGAAAGAAAAGGCCAAATCACTTTTACTGATGAACAAATTCACCTTTTTGCTGTTTTTTTTAGCTCCGTTGCTGAGCCTTAGCGCCCAGACAGTCACTGTTCTCAGTGCCGATGACGGCAAACCTGTTGCGGATGTAGCTGTTTACAACGAAGCCAGAACACAGTTCGGCTATACCAATTATTCGGGGAAGGTGAGTCTTTCGGAATTCGGGGAGGGACAGCCTGTCTTCTTCCAGCATTTTTCATACGAGAGGGTTTCATATACCCTTGACGAGCTTAAGGCAGCAAAATGGGTGGTGGAGCTCAAGACAAAGACCTTCGAGGTGGAGGAGTTCATCGTCTCAGCAAACCGCTGGGAGCAGAAATCGGAGGAGGTGCCCAACTACATCAATGTGGTGGCGCTCCCTGCTGTCAGGATAATGAACCCTCAGACGGCAGCTGACCTGATCTCCATTGGCGATGTCTTCGTACAGAAGAGCCAGCTTGGAGGAGGCAGCCCCATGATACGAGGTTTTGCTACCAACAGGGTGCTGATAAACATTGACGGAGTCAGGATGAACAATGCCATCTACCGCGAGGGTAACATCCAGAATGTCATTTCAATTGATCCGAATATCATAGAGCGTACAGAGATCATCTTTGGGCCGGGTGCAACTATGTACGGCAGTGATGCTCTGGGCGGTGTGATGGATTTTCATACCCGTAGGGCTCTCTTCTCAACGGGAGACTCCCTGCTCGTTAAAGCAGAGGCGATGGCACGCTGGTCATCTGCTGCCGGCGAACAGACTTATCATGCATGGATAAACACCGGTGGCAGGCGCGTTGCATTTCTATCATCAGTTACATGGTCTGAATTCGGCGACCTGGTTATGGGATCGGTATCACATCCTGAGTACCTCCGCAATGAGTACCAGGCGCGTATCGGCAACCGTGACAGCGTGATGATGAACAACAACCCACGGAGGCAGGTGGCTTCGGGCTACAGGCAGCTCAACACCACTAACAAGCTTCGTTTCAAGGTGGGAAAACACCTGGATATAGATCTGGCACACCATTACTCCCACCTCTCAGATGTTCCCCGCTATGACAGACTTATACAGGTAAAAGGAGGGACCCTGAGGTACGGCAACTGGTATTACGGGCCCCAGGTATGGATGATGACCAACGCATCAATGCGCTACAACAAGCATGCGAACCTCTTCGACGAGATCCGCCTGACAGTGGCAAGGCAGGATTACCGTGAGAGCCGCCATGACAGGGCCCTCAACAAAACAGCCCTCAATGAACAGTTCGAAAAAGTCGGGATCTGGTCGGCTAACCTCGACTTCGATAAAAAGACCGGGAAGAGTGACAACCTGGTGTACTACGGAGCAGAATATGTATGGAACAATATCCGCAGCACTGCTGACATAAAAAATATTCTTACCGGTGAGACAGAGCCTGCCGGGTCACGCTATCCCAACGGGAAAAATATTTATAACAGCTTCTCGCTGTACGGTGGTTACAAGTTTAATCTCAGCAGCAAGTTCACCGTGAGCACGGGAGCCAGGTACAATTATGTAAGTCTGAACTCGGAGATAGCTGACAATTCATGGTACAACTTTCCATTCACCACCATCGAGTCAGGCAACGGTGCCCTCACCGGTGCAGCCGGTGCCGTCTACAGGCCTGACGGTCGTACGGAGCTGACCGTCAACCTCTCCACCGGATTCAGGGCTCCCAACCTTGACGACCTGGGCAAGGTCTTCGAGTCAGCCCCGGGCGTGCTGGTGGTACCCAACACTGATCTCAGGCCGGAATACCTTTACAACATAGACATGGGAGTTTCAAGGGAGTTCGGCAAAATGCTCCTGGCAGAGGCTTCGGTATTCTACTCCTACCTTGACAATGCCATGGTGCGACGCGAATTTCTCTTCAACGGAGAACCCACATTTATCTTCCAGGGCGAGGAGAGCCAGGTCTACGCCATGGTCAATGCCGGATACGCAATAGTCTATGGCACCCAGCTGAAAGCCGAACTGCGCCCTTCATCATTCATCAGGGTCAAGTCATCACTCAGCCTCACCGCCGGACATGACGATGAGAAAGCTCCGCTAAGGCACGTTCCGCCGCTGTTCGGGGCAACACACCTGATCTATGAACGTTCGGCCCTGAAGACTGACCTCTATGCGGTCTATAACGGAAGCATAACCAATGACAGGATGGCCCCGGGTGAAAAAGATAAACCATATCTCTACGCAAAAGACGACAATGGCAACCCCTGGTCACCAGGATGGTTCACACTTAACTTCAAAACCTCCTACAACCTGAGCAACAGGCTGGAGTTGACAGCAGGGATTGAAAACCTGCTCGACCTGAGGTACAGGCCCTACTCTTCAGGCATTGCAGCACCCGGAAGGAACTTTATTATATCCGCAAGAGTCAAAATTTGAGATCAGGGAGCAGGCAGCAGGCATTAACCAATAGCGATACCTCCGCCCCGCCATCCTTTGGATTTCCAAAATGAATGTGTATTTTTCAGGAAATTTGGTATTCAGAGGGTGATGAATTGTGGTTACAGGCTTGCTGAAATCAGCAGCAAAAAAGACATCAGAGACTTTCATGATCTGCCGGCATCTATAAACAGGGGAGACAGTAACTGGATAAAACCCCTCTTTAAGGATATTGAATCGATCTTCCACCCATCGTCTAACACGCTCTTTCGCAGCGGTGAAGCCATAAGGTGGTTGCTGCGCGACGAAACGGGAAATGCTGTTGGACGGGTGGCAGCCTTTTACAGCAAGAAAATCGCAAGCGCCCATGGAGAACAGGTCGGCGGAATGGGTTTCTTCGAGTGCATAAACAACATTGAGGCCGCAGCAATGCTGTTTGACGCCTGTCGCAACTGGCTGGAAGAAAAGGGCATGACCATGATGGAGGGGCCGGTGAATTTCGGTGACCGTGACCGCTGGTGGGGATTGCTGGTTGACGGATTCATACCCCCGAACTACTGCATGCCCTATAATCCACCCTACTACAGGGAGCTCTTCGAGGCTTACGGATTCAGAAACTATTTCGAACAATACACGTACCACATGCCTGTTGACGACAGCAGGCTTGACGCTGTCATCAGGGAAAAGGCAGAAAGGGTCTTCAGCAATCCCGACTACACATTCAGGTATATGCCCCTGAAAGAGTTGCGTGAAATATCACGCAATTTTATGATTGTATACAATAAAGGATGGGCCCGGTTCCCGGGTGTCAAGACAATAAGCGAGGGCCATGCAAAGCTTATCCTTAAAAGCATCAGGCCGGTGCTTGACGAGAAACTGCTCTGGTTCGGCTTCTACCGCGATGAGCCCGTCTGCTTCTTTATCATGCTCCCCGAGGTCAACCAGATTGTCAGGCACCTCAACGGAAAGCTCAACCATGTGGGACGGTTGAAATTCCTCTGGTACAGGTATGTCAGGAATGAACTGACCAAGGCATTCGGCCTGATCTTCGGAATTGTGCCGGAACATCAGCGCAAGGGGGTGGAGGGAGCCCTGATAATGTCATTCGCCAGGCTGGCCATGTCTGACAGGTTCCCGTACAAAGAGCTGGAATTTAACTGGATAGGCGACTTCAACCCCTCAATGATGCATCTTCTTGACCAGATAGGGGCAAAAATAATCAAGACACACATCACATTCCGGTACCTGTTTGACAGGGATGCACCCTTCGAGAGGGCACCGGTGGTCAATGTGTGAATGGCTTGTAGCCAATGATCTCCCTGACCTCGCGGATGGTTTTTGAGGCGCTGGCTCTTGCCTTCTCCGCACCCGTTGCCACAACCTTCCCGAGATAGTCGGGATCATTGAGTATCTCGTTGATGCGTATCCTGATGGGATCCGTGACCCTGATGATATCCTCGGCAAGCTGCTTCTTCAGGTCACCATACCTTATCCGGCATGCGGCATGCTGCTCACGGAAATACTGAAGTGCGGAGGGATCGGATACCACCTCCATTATTGTAAAGAGGTTCTTTACCGGCTCTGACGGTTCGGCACCAGGTTTCTCCGGCCCTGTATCTGTAACGGCTTTCATTACCTTTTTGCGGATCTCGGCAGGCGTGTCAGCAAGGAAGATGCCATTGCCCTCGCTCTTGCCCATCTTACCCGTGCCGTCAAGTCCGGGGATCTTTATAAGTTGTTTGCCGAAGTTATAGGCATCGGGCTCCGGGAAATATTCCACCCCGTACATTGTGTTAAAGCGTCGCGCAAACCTGCGGGTCATCTCCAGGTGCTGCTCCTGGTCCTTTCCCACCGGTACCTTATGCGCCCTGTGGATGATAATATCGGCAGCCATCAGCACCGGGTAGGTCAGCAGCCCGGCATTGATGTTGTCAGGATGCTTGCGGATCTTCTCTTTGAAGGAAGCAGTACGCTCAAGCTCGCCAACATAAGAAATCATGTTCAGCAGGAGATAAAGCTCGGTCACCTCAGGCACATCGCTCTGCACATAGACCACCGCCTTCTCCGGGTCAATTCCCGCTGCAAGGTATTCGGCAAGTACCTGCCTGATGTTGCTATGAATGTCATCAGGATGCGGATGTGTTGTAAGTGAATGATAATCTGCCACAAAGAAAAAACAGTTATTCTCATCCTGCATCCTGAGGAAATTCTTCAGAGCACCAAAATAGTTACCCAGGTGAAGATTGCCCGTCGACCGTATCCCGCTTACTACCGTATCCATTAATAAAATATTAGCAGCTGCAAAAATAGTTATTCTGAGTGACTAATGTGATTAAAGTGTGCTAAAGTGATCCGGCACTGCAACCGATAACCGACAACCGATAACCGACAACTCCCAACTAATTTCGTATTTTTGCAGCGTAATTCATCCACAATGGAATCGACACGGCAGAAGAAAGTCGCACGGCTCGTGCAAAAGGAGCTTGCGGAGATCATCATGCATCACGGGGCCGGGCTGGCGCCCGGTAAAATGATCTCGGTGACCACGGTACGCGTCAGTCCTGACCTGTCACTGGCAAAGACATGGATCAGCGTTTTTCCCTCAGAAGGATCTGCCGCTACCCTTGAAGTACTGCGTGCCAGTGTACCAAGACTGAGGTATGAACTGGGACTGAAGGTGCGCAACCAGCTGCGTATCGTTCCAGAGATAGCCTTCTTCATTGATGACAGCAACGATTATATAGACAATATTTCCAAACTGCTCAAGGAATAAGCCCGATGCACTATGACCCGATCAAGGAGCTCCTGGGGAAGGTGTTTAACCGCCGACCTTTTCTGCGGAGGCTCTTCTACCGTCTGCTGAACATCCTGCTCCTCCGTTCATGGCATGTCAGGCGTGCTCTCAGGAGACTGGGACCTGCGCTGCCGCGCGAAGCAAAGGTTCTTGATGCCGGCATGGGCTTCGGCCAGTACTCATGGTGGATGGCCACACATTTCCCCTCATGGCAGATCACCGCTGCTGATATTAAGAGCGGACAGGTGGCTGACTGCAATGAATTCTTCCGCCGGACAAACCTTTCAGGCAGGGTGCATGCCGTTGAGGCTGACCTTGTTACCTGGAACAGCGGGGAGATCTTTGATCTCATCCTGTGTGTTGACGTAATGGAACATATTGCAGGCGACCGTACAGTGTTCGCCAATTTCCTGAAGATGACTGCTGAGGGCGGTTACCTTGTCATCTCAACCCCCTCGGACCAGGGTGGTTCGGATGTCCACTCTGACAGTGACACGTCATTCATCGGTGAACATGTGCGCGACGGCTACGGCAGTGAGGAGATAACGGAGAAGCTTCGGACCGCAGGATACGGCGAGGTCAGTGTGTCATACACCTACGGCACCCCGGGCAGCATGGCATGGCGCCTTTCCATGAAATATCCGGTTATCATGCTTTCAGGATCAAAACTCTTCTTTATTCTCCTGCCTTTCTACTATCTTGCCATTATGCCGTTGGTGCTGGTGCTGAACTGCGCTGACCTGAACAGGAAGCACAGGAAGGGAACCGGATTGCTGGTAATTGCCCGCAGGAGCAGATGAAGCTGTCACTCTACATAGCAAAAAGATACCTCTTCGCGAAGAAATCGCGGAACGCCATCAACGTGATCTCCGCCATCTCAGTGGCAGGTGTGACCGTGGGTACAATGGCACTGATAACCATCCTCTCGGTCTTCAACGGCCTGGAGGATATGGTCAGAAGCATCTTCAGCACCTCTGACCCCGAAATAAAAATCACCCCTGTTACCGGGAAGGTGTTCACCCCCGACAGTCTCATGCTGCAGCGGCTGGCTTCTGCTGAAGGAGTTGACGTTTTTGCGATGACCCTCGAGGAAAACGCTCTCCTCCGCTATGACGAGCAGCAGTATATAGCCACAGTGAAGGGAGTGTCACTCAACTATGCCGCTGTCACTGATCTCGATACCGCCATGTGGGATGGCAATTTCATCCTCCAGGGCGAAAACGGGAATCCATATGCGGTAGCCGGACTGGGGGTGGCGAACTACCTGGGAATGCGGCTGAACTTTGTCTCACCGCTGGCAATCTATATTCCTGACCGGAAGGCAAAGATCCGGGGAACGCCTGACAATGAATTCACAAGGAAATATATATTCCTCTCGGGAATTTTTGCCGTTGAACAGGAGTTCGATTCAAAGTATGTATTCCTGCCTCTTGACTTTGCCAGGCAACTGCTTGACTACACTGACGAGGTAAGCTCTATAGAGGTCAGGTTGAAATCCGGGGCAGACGAGAAAAAGACGCAGAAAGCCATCAGGGATGTGATGGGTGACCGGTTCCTGGTGCAAAACCGATATGAACAGCAGGAGATTTTCTACAAGGTGATGAAGGCCGAGAGGCTGGCAATCTTCGTTATCCTCTCTTTCATCCTGATAATTGCTTCATTCAATATCATCGGTTCACTGACAATGCTGATAATTGAAAAAGAGAGGGACATCAGCATCCTGAAAAGCCTGGGTGCAGACAACCGACTGATCAAAAGAATATTCATATATGAGGGATGGATGATCTCGTTTATCGGAACCATCCTGGGCCTCCTGATGGGATTCATCCTCTGCTTCGCACAGCAGCAATTCGGCATTGTCAAGCTGGCGGGTGAGTCACTGCTCATAGATGCCTATCCCGTCAGGATGCGCCTGGCTGACTTCTTCGTGGTGGCTGCAACAGTGCTTGCCATAGGCTACGCTGCCGCATGGTACCCGGTACACTATCTCTCGCGCAGGCAACTTAAAGACAAGGAAAAAGTGACCAGATGAGAACGGGATACAAAATATTCGTTGTGACTGTCATGCTGATGATTATGTCATGCGGAAGCTCTGAAAATGAAAAACCCTCGCGAAAAATGCGCATCCCGGAAGATAAGCTTGTGGAGATACTTACTGACACCTATCTCACGGCAGGGATGATGGATCTCATTTCAATGAGGGAGACCTGGGCCCGGCGTGACTCCATTCTGAACTATATCGATGTCATCGGGAGCCACGGCTACACCTACGAGCAGTTTGACGCCACGATGAAGTACTATTTCTCAGGCAAACCCAGAAAGCTGTCCAGGATATATGACAGGGTAACCGGGAATCTGCTTGAACTGGAAACGGAGGTGATGACCGAACAGAATGCGATAAAACCTTCTGAAAAAAACCTCTGGCCCGGCAAACCCGATTACCGTCTGCCGGAAGACTTCACCCGTGACCCGGTCTGGTTTGATATCCCGGTTGAAAAGCCCGGGGAATATATCCTTAAAGCTGACATTCTGGTCTTTGATGACGATAAGAGTCTTAATCCGAGGGTTACTGCCTATTTCAGTTACTCTGACAGCATTGGGGAGGAGAAGCGCGACTACTGGCAGGAAATCTTTCTGAGTAAGGACGGGCTGCTTCGCAACGTTCAGATAAGTCACAGCCTTGACAGCATCCCCGGTGCGCGGCTGCGCGGCTGGCTCCTGAACCATGACAACCAGCCGGGGAAGTGGGAAAAACATGCCCGAATAACAAACATCAGAATAGTGCACGCTGACGACTTACCGGTGCAGTGACAGTGAGAAGAATATCTGCCCAATACCTGTTTACCTCGGCCGGAAGGCCACTTAAGAGAGGCATCGTCACCGTTGCTGATGACGGCACCGTGAACGGTATTGAGGATACCGGCGGCTCTCTCAGGGAGAGTGCTGCAACGGAGTTTTACAATGGCGTCATCATCCCGGGACTCGTCAACTGCCATTCGCATCTTGAACTGTCGCACATGCGAGGACTTATTCCCGCCGGTGGCGGACTTAGCGGTTTCATTACATCGGTTCGCGACATGCGTGAGTCATCGGAAAGTGAGATCATTACTGCCGCAAGAAACGGTGACGTTGAGATGCAGTCGGGCGGGGTGGTGGCATGCGGAGATATCTCCAACAGCCCTGTTACTGCCGGCATAAAAAGCGAAAGTCCCATCCGTTACCTCACCTTTGCCGAGGTCTTCGGCCTTGACCCTGCCATTGCTGGTGCGCGTATGAATGAAGCCCTCAGGGTGTGTGAGGAGATGAACCACCATGGTCTCAGGGCACAGGTGACACCCCATTCACTTTACTCGGTCTCCCCCATTCTGTCAGGGCTGATCAGGGAACAGATATCCACGGAATCAGTCATCTCGCTTCATTTCCTGGAATCGGATGATGAACGCACGATGGTAGAGGGGCATGCTGATGCAGCCCTTGACCTCTCCCGCCTCGCCTCCCGACTTCTGCTTGTTCACAATACGGTAATCACCAGGGAGGAGGCAGTGAAGGCAGCATCAGCCGGGAACACCTGGTTCTGCCTCTGTCCTTCGTCAAACCTGCACATATCGGGAAAAATGCCTCCCGCAGCCATGCTCAGGGAAGTGACCGGAAAAATTGTAGTGGGCACTGACAGCCTTGCATCCACAGACCGGCTCAGCATGATCAGCGAGCTAAAGCTTCTTCAGAAGGCTGTACCTGATATCCCGGCGGAGGAGCTGATAAGGTGGGCCACCCTCAACGGAGCCAGGGCCTTGAATTGTGATGACATCCTCGGGTCAATAGAACCCGGCAAGCGACCGGGCCTGCTGCTGGTGGAACCATTTGACCTGCAGAACATGCGTCTGTTGCCGGGGAGCCGGGTGCGGAGATTATTGTAAATTTGTAGCCTTGATCTATCATTTTCGTAATGCCTACTTTCCTTTTTGACAGTATCGTGTTCGGCCCGGTGCACAGCCGCCGGCTGGGCGTCTCTCTCGGGATAAATCTCCTTCCCGTAACACGCAAGGTGTGCTCCTTTAACTGCATCTACTGCGAGTGCGGATGGACACCGGCCAAACCGGGGCCGAAGGAACAGCTTCCGTCACGCCGGGAAGTCCGTGATGCCCTGAGGAAAAAACTCTCTGAGATGAAGGATCAGGGCAAGGCTCCTGATGTCATCACCTATGCCGGAAACGGTGAGCCGACACTGCACCCTGACTTCGCCGGAATAATAGATGATTCCCTGGCACTTCGTGATGAGTTCTTCCCGGAGGCAAAGGTGTCGGTCCTCTCCAATGGTTCCATGCTCCGCCGGAAAAGCGTTCGCGAAGCCCTGAAGAAAGTAGACCAGAACATGCTGAAGCTTGACTCAGCCCTGCCTGAAACCGTCATGCAGCTTAACCAGCCACACGTGATGACCAACCTTGCAAAGTATGAAGAGTATATAAGGGAGTTTGAAGGCAGGTTCATTATCCAGACCCTATTCGTCAGGGGTGAGTGCGACGGCCGCACAGTTGACAACACCACCGGGGAAGAGATCAGTGCCTGGCTTGAGGCCATAGCCAGGCTCAGACCTCAGCAGGTGATGATATATACCATCCACCGTGATACGCCGCTGGGTAACAATCTCAGGAAAGTGCCGGTAAGTGAACTCAATGCCATCGCCCGAAGGGTCAACCAACTGGGCATTGCCACCAGCGTCTCCGGGTAACAGCAATGAACGGACTGAAAGTCCTGATAAGCCCTCTCAGCTGGGGCTTTGGCCATGCGGGGAGAATGATACCGCTGGCAATGGAGCTGGAAAGAAGAGGCTGCGAGATAGTCTTCGCAGCTGATGAACCACTGGCGGAAATGATCGCAAGGGAGCTGCCGGGTGTAAGGATGGTTGAAATCCCGGGTCTCAGGATCAGGTACTCCCGTTTCCTTCCCCAGTATTTAAGCATCTTCCTGCAACTGCCCGTCATAGTTGCATCCGCTGTAAGGGAGCATGCCGTACTGAGGCGCCTCGCGGAAGACCTGGGGCCAGCTGTGATCATCTCCGATAACCGGTTCGGTTTTTACCATAAGAAAATCTTTTCCGTCTATGTCACACACCAGGTGAGGATAGCCTTTCCCGGATTCCTCAGGTTTCTGGAACCACTTGCTTCATGGATACACCGAAGGATAATAGAGAGGTATGATTTATGCCTGGTGCCAGATTATCGCGGCAGCGAAAACCTGTCAGGAAGACTCTCACACGGCATCAGACTTCCGGCAAATGTTGCCTTCATCGGACCCCTCTCAAGGTTTGGCCTGACCGGCCATGAACCATTTCCGCCCTGCCGGGCGAAGAGTAAACCATCACCGGATGATTCAGAGGAGCCTGGCACAACACTGATTCAACCTTACGCCTGTCTTATCCTGTCAGGACCTGAGCCGCAGCGCTCCCTGCTGCTCCGTAAGATCTCCGGATCTCTTCGGGAATTTCCTCTGGCAGTGCTGAGTGCCACATCGGTGAGTATGCCACTGCCTTCCGGCCGGGCTGTCACTTTTATTACAGGAGCTGACACAGCTACCATGCGGCAGTTCATTTGCGGAGCATCACTAATCATTGCCAGAGCCGGTTATACTTCAGTGATGGAACTTGTCTCCCTTGGAAGGGGAGCAGTGCTTATACCCACCCCCGGCCAGACGGAACAGGAGTACCTCGGCAGGTACCTTGACGGACGTTATGGTTTTATAACCATGAAACAAAACAGGCTTGAAAGGCTGGCTTCAATTATCCTACCTGAGCATAAAAAAGAGTGACAGGCCCATTATCAGGGCCCCGGCCGACAGTCCTGCCCAGACCTCTGCAGGAGTATGATCTTCGAGGTATATCCTGGATGACATAACCGCTCCGGCAGCGAGCGCCACCGCCACCGCCTGCCAGACCATGCTGATGTTGTACACTGATGCCATGAAAACAACCAGCACCAGTAATCCGCCTATGCCTGAAGCGTGCAGTGAGATCCTGTAAAAGATGGTTATCAGAAGAGTACTGAGTGTGACAAGTGCGATTGAGATAAAGAAAGCCCTGAAGAGACCGGGGACCTGCATCCTGATCAGAATAAACGCGGTCAGGCTGTACATCAGCAGGGAGAATGAAAGCAGGATTACCCTCTCATTCCGGTCACGGGCATTGAATGTCTTGATGGCGCCCCTGGCGTAGAGGACAGTGGCGAGGGCCATTGGCATCAGCAGGTTATTGGCCATGACCAGGATTAAAATCATCCTCTTGACCTGAGTTGGAATGAAGGAGTGAAGCGTGTGTGCGCTGTAAATGATCAGCAGTCCGTACAGCGGTAAAAAAACCGGGTGGAAAACAACAGAAAGTATCTCAGCCGCCCTTTTCAGCAATCTGTCATTTCCTGAATGCATCCTGCTCTTCTCCTCTCCACTGCCATTGTCTGGCAGTTCATTGTCTCCGGGGTTCATTTAATCTCCTTCCTCATCCTTGCAACTGGAATGTTCAGTTGCTCCCTGTACTTCGCCACGGTCCGGCGTGCAATCTGGTATCCCTTCTCCTGGAGTATCTCTGTCAGTTTCTCGTCAGTAAGCGGCTTGCGCTTATCCTCATTGCTGAGGCACTCCTGCAGTATCCTCTTTATCTCGCGCGTTGAGACCTCGTCACCGGCATCGGTCTGCATACCCTCGGAGAAGAAGAACTTCAGAGGGAAGATGCCGAAATGGGTCTGTATGTACTTGCTGTTGGCCACGCGTGACACTGTTGATATGTCAAGCCCGGTCATCTCGGCTACATCCTTGAGAATCATTGGCTTGAGTTTGGTGTCATCGCCTTCGGCAAAATAGTCTTTCTGGTATTCGAGAATGGCGTTCATTGTCAGCAGCAGCGTATTCTGCCTCTGCCTCATGGCATCGATGAACCACCTGGCAGCATCAAGTTTCTGCTTCACGAACATGATAGCGTCACGGTTCTGCCTGCCCGCCTTCTTGTCACGGGTGTATGACTCGAGCATAGCACTGTAATCAGGATTGACCTTCAGCTCCGGGATGTCCCTGTTGTTCAGGCTGAGCTCAAGGCCGCTGTCACTCTGTTCAAGGATGAAGTCAGGAATGATATGCTGGGCTGATCTGGTATACGGGTCGCTTACGGTGCCTCCAGGTTTGGGATTGAGTTTCAGGATCTCGTCAATGATCCCTTTCATCTCACTCTCGCCAATCCCCATTCTGTTCATTATCTTTTCATAGTGCCGCCTGGAGAATTCCTCGAAGTACCCTGTCAGGACCGCTTTGGCAAGGGCTACCTGGGGGACCGACTGGTCTTTCCTCTCTATCTGAAGCAGGAGGCATTCGCGCAGGTCACGGGCGCCTACGCCTGCCGGTTCCAGATCCTGTATGATCCTCAGTATTGCATTCAGTTCGCTGACATCAGTTGTAATGTTCTGCAGAAAGGCAAGGTCATCAACCATGTTTTCCACCTCCCGGCGCAGGTAGCCGTCATCATCTATGTTACCGATGATGTACTCACCCAGAAGGTCCTCCCTCTCGGTGTCAGTACGGAGGCTGAACTGCTGTCTCAGGTTCTCATGGAATGATGATCCGGCAGCATATGGTATCTCCTCACGACGTTCATCATCCTTCGATGTATTGTTAACCTGAAGCCTGTAATCAGGAATATCCTCATCGTTCAGGTAATCATCAAGGGCAAATTCATCCTGTTCGCGTTCGGCCTGTTCGTCGTTGACTTCATCCTCTTCATCCTCACCCTGTACCTCTTCTTCCTCGGGGCCCTCCTCCAGGGCGGGATTCTCCTCCAGTTCCTTCTTTATCCGCTCCTCCATCTGCATGGCAGGCACCTCCAGCAGCTTGATCATCTGTATCTGCTGCGGGGAGAGCTTCTGTAGCAGTTTCTGCTGGAGTTTCTGGTCGAGCATGGAGTCTCTTTTTAAGCGGTTTAGAATTCAGCGTTCCTGGGGGTACGGGGGAACGGTACCACATCGCGGATGTTTGACATGCCGGTCATGAAAAGAATCAGCCGCGCAAACCCCAGGCCAAAACCTGAATGCGGCGCAGTGCCGAATTTCCTTGTATCGAGGTACCACCACAGATCCTTCAGCGGCAGGTTCAGCTCCTCAATCCTTCGCGTCAGCTTATCCAGCTCCTCTTCCCTCTGTGAACCGCCGATTATCTCACCGATGCCGGGGAAAAGCACATCCATGGCCCTCACCGTCTTACCATCATCATTCTGCTTCATATAAAAAGCCTTGATGTTCATCGGGTAATCTGTAAGTATCACCGGTCTCCTGAAGTGTGTCTCCACGAGGTATCGCTCATGTTCTGCCTGCAGGTCACGACCCCAGCCCATGGGATACTCCCACTTGCGGCCTGATGCCTCCAGGATCTTAACGGCTTCTGTGTAGGTCAGCCTCATATAGCTGTTGGCAAGCACGAACTCAAGCCTCTCAATCAGGCCGTTGTCAATCATCTTGTTCAGGAACTCAAGGTCATCGCGGCAGTTGTCCAGGGCATACCTTATCAGGTACTTTGTGAAATCCTCCGCAAGATCCATGTTGTCATTTATGTCCCAGAAGGCCATCTCCGGCTCAATCATCCAGAATTCAGCCAGGTGGCGCGGGGTATTGGAGTTTTCTGCGCGGAAGGTGGGGCCGAAAGTGTAGATCTCACCGAGGGCCAGCGCCCCCAGTTCACCCTCAAGCTGGCCTGATACAGTAAGGTTGGCAGGCTTCCCGAAGAAATCCTGCTCATAGTCAATCTTCCCATCCTTCGTCTTCGGCAGGTTTTCGAGGTCAAGAGTGCTTACATGAAACATCTCACCGGCGCCTTCGGCATCACTGCCGGTTATAATGGGTGTATGCAGGTAATAGAATCCCCTGTCATTGAAATACTTGTGTATAGCGAAAGCCATGGCATGACGGATGCGCATCACAGCCCCGAAGGTGTTTGTGCGGAAGCGCAGATGGGCAATCTCTCTGAGGAACTCCATTGAATGGCCCTTTTTCTGGAGCGGATACGTCTCCGGGTCACATTTGCCATAAATGGTGATATCGGATGCGTTGATCTCTACACTCTGGCCTTTGCCCTGCGACTGCACGAGGGTACCTGTTACAGCCAGGCTTGCACCGGTGGTAATGTCTTTCAACAGGTCACCAGGGAAGGCGTTTATATCAATGACAATCTGAATGTTGTTAATCGTTGAGCCGTCATTCAGGGCCACAAAAGCCACATTCTTTATCTCTCTTTTTGTCCTGACCCATCCCTTGACCAGCACCTTTTCGCCAGTTACATGGCTGGCAAGCAGTTCCTTTACTTTTTTTCTCATCTTAAATGATCATCGCATTATGCAGGCAAAAATAGCATTTTGTTCCTGTTGCCATGCTGATCTTCGTATAAATGGCACTGTTTTTGTGCTCAAATGCAATTTTTCACCTGGTGAAGCCGTTTTTCTTTGGTACAGGTATAACTTGACTTAATCAGGCAAAATAGGTAATTTTATTGTTCTAACTGAAAAAGTTTATATTATGGAAGTCGACAGCAAGATCATTGTAGTGCCATGGGATTTCACCCCGGTGACTGAGTATGCGTTGCAGCATGCCATTAAGATTTCACTGATGACGCGAAATGAAATCTGCCTGCTGCATGTCGTAGAGAAAATCACCACTGACGGTGGGATGAAAGCCAAACAGGCAGCCATGGAAAACAGGGGGGGGGATGTTGAGCGCAGGTTTGGCGTAAAGGTTAAGACTCATGTCGCAAGAGGCACTATTTTTAAACAAATTCCTGAATTTGTAAATGACCGCAAGGCATCACTGGTAGTGATGGGTACGCACGGTATGAGCGGCATGCAGAAGCTCACCGGCAGCTGGGCGCTGAAAGTAATTGCCAAGTCGAAAGTGCCTTATATTGTGGTCCAGGCCCCGCCGGCTGATAATGAAAAGTATCATGACATTGTGTTCCCGGTCGACTTCCGGGCGGAGGAGAAGGAGAAGCTCTCTATGGCTATCTTCATGGGAAAATATTTTGACTCCAAGATCCACATCCTGAAAGCCGTCAGGAAAGATGACTCCCTGGCAAAAAAGACCAACCTGAATCTTAACTACACTGTCAGGATGCTCATTCAGAATAATATAGAGTATGAGATCCGTGAGGAACCGGCTGACAAGCTGGGCGAACGCGCCCTTGAGGTGGCCCAGGAGATCAAGGCCGACCTGGTGCTGATCATGACCACCAAGGATATCACTTTTGCCGACTATGTGTGGGGTGCAAAGGAACAGTACATTATCGCCAACAGCTCGAAGATACCTGTCTGCTGCGTGAATCCGACCTCGGCATTTGCCAACCTCGGCCAGTTCATGTACGGCTAGTGATTTGCGATTTGCGATTTGCGATTTGCGATTGGCGATTTTTTATTTCGATTCATGCAAATCGCAAATCGCAAATCGAAAATCCCAGATTCCATCGGCAATCGCACATCCCACATCGCACATCGCAAATGTCCATTGTTGTCAGCAACGTAACCAAGCACTACGGGCCTCAGAAGGCCCTGGATGATGTTTCATTCACCATCCCGGCAGGGGAGATTGTAGGTTTCATCGGCCCCAACGGCGCAGGAAAGTCGACGATGATGAAAATTATCACCGGCTTCTTTCCCGCAGATGCGGGACAGGTGACGGTATGCGGCCTCCCCGCCGGCCCGGCCGCCAGGGAGATGAGGCGGTTCATCGGCTACTTGCCCGAGAATAACCCGTTGTACCTCGACATGTATGTGAAGGAGTACCTCGGATATGTTGCAGACATCTATTCACTGGGCAGAAAGAGCCGTGAGGCGGTCAGCTCGGTGATTGAGCGCACCGGCCTCACCCCTGAGCAGGGGAAGAAGATAGGTGCCCTCTCAAAAGGCTACCGGCAGCGTGTGGGTTTGGCGCAGGCGCTGATCCACGATCCGAAGGTGCTGATACTCGACGAGGCCACTACCGGCCTTGATCCGAACCAGATTGTTGAGATCCGTAATCTCATCTCCGAAGCCGGCAAAGAAAAGACAGTGATGTTGTCGACTCATATAATGCAGGAGGTTGAGGCCATCTGCAGCAGGGTAATAATCATTGACCACGGCCGTATTGTTGCTGACGGCCCCATTGACAAGATATCCTCCCTCGCCGGCGCCCGCCTCGAGGAAACATTCAGACAACTGACCGGGAAATAGCCCGCAGCCAGCAGAACGATCATGCCAGAGAATGCTCATTGAGCATAAAGAATTGTAATACTGCGGTATATAAACAGATCCTCGAAGAGGATCAAGAATTGTAAAGGCAGACTCACCCCCTCCCCCTGACTACTCTCCGGACTGTACCCGGTAACTAATTCTCTGACTGCCGAAAAACCTACTGCCTCTCCAGCCACTTCGAGAGAAAAAGATCTTAGACCGAATTTTCAATATTTAGAGAACAAGATTATTGGGCCACGATACAGAGACTCTGTAGCATTATTTATATTATTTGGATAACGTCTAATTTAGTTCCCTGCGTAAAAATATCCTGAAATTTTATGTCACAAAATACAGGATTGCGACACGTACGGATGAATGACGCCCCTAAAAAGGAGAGCATTCATCTTTGATTGTGTGGAATACAATTAGTAAGACTGAATGTAAGTATTTGGTTTAATAACTTTTAGCTGCAAATTAAAACTTGTGAATTATGGGAAAAGAAACAATTGGAATCAAGATCTGGCTGCTTGTTGCAGGTCTTGTATTGTGGGCTGTTGTCCAATCATGCGAAATGAAGGAGGCAACAAGTAATGAAAATATCAAGCCAGTTGGCCATTATGAGGAAAATGAGTACAACTCTGATTTCAGTGATTTCGCCCGTGTGGTGAGTGAGGCTTTGAAATCCGACAAAGACTTTCGTTACATGGTCAGAGATGAAGCGCTTCAATTAATTGATGGCGATTATGATGTGCTATTGAGACACTTCGTTGACAAACAGGTAAAAGCCCGATCATCTTTAAAATCAGAAATCAGAGATTATACGGTTAAAGAATTACTGGAGGATTCCTATATGGTGGGTGGGATAAACAATACAAAATCTTCCGTGTCGATAATAGATGATCTTCTGAGAAAATATCCCGATATGCAAATCGCGATACCCGTACACGCTGAAAAGTGGAATGTAAATAACTATATCCCAACAGTAACATTTCTGCCATTAGAATACGACGACGCATCTACTAAAATACTGACTGGTTATGATTCGAAGGGTAATATCGTAAGCATTGATGCAATAAATGAACCCGATGAGCCGGTCATTGTCATCAGTGAGAATGAAAGAATGATCATTGAGCCTGATCCGGACAATCCGGTAAAGCCTTCTGCTCCGACCAACCTGATCGGGACGCAGACAGAATCCGGAATCAGGCTGACCTGGACAATGCCTGCAGGTGCCGATCCATCTAACACTTCTGGTTACTACATTTACCGTAAAACCACAGAATCTCCGGCCTACAGTCTGACACAAAATGTGTACGGAGCATATAACAGAAGTTATGATGACAATAATGTAGAAGCAAGTCGTTCCTACTCTTATTATGTGGCAGCATACTACCAGGGGCTTACTTCTGATCCATCTAATTACATTTCAATAACAGCCCCAAATTACCCTAAACCTCCAACATCATTTGATGCAATTCAACAGACAAGGAATGAGATTGAGTTAAGATGGGAAAACGATCACACTCAATATATACAGGAAACCAGGCTTTCAAAATATATTGTCGGAGTTACTCCTGGATATCAATTTTATAAATCTTTCTCCGCAAATGATCATAGCTACATTGACACGGAAGTAATAGCCGGTAAAAAGGTTAATTACAAAATAAATCATGTAACCTCCTTTGGGGAATCAAACCCCAAATATGATTTTGTTATAGCTCCTTATCGGGATATATCTCAAGAGTCTCCGGTCTTTATCAAACAGATAAAATTTACCGACTGGGAACTTGAAAGATGGCCTGCAGGAAGACCCGAATTTTATGTATGTGTTACGAATGTCGATGCAGGGGGTAAAACGCCATACACAGTTCAGGAACAAATTGATTGTCAATTTGCAAATAAAACCAATCTGTCCCAGGTCTTTTTTGGCAAACAGGTACTCAAATGGAAACCGGGTTTTTGGTTTGATATGCTTACTTTTACTATCATTGAGTATGATAAACCCTCCGGCAAACTTACTTTTACGACTTCGGTTGGTTATAACCTTAAAGATAAAGATAAACAAGGATTACAAGCCAGTCGTGCAGTCGACTACATAATAACCTTTGAAGACAAGGGGGAAAAATGCGGCAATTCATACCTGAACTATTTCGACCAACCTGAGCAATGGTTGGTATTTCCAAACTATGGTGTTCAAATGCTTGTAAGTGAATCGGACAACTAAACCTAATCAGTCATGCATAAACAAACAATTATCCTCCTTTCCCTTCTTCTCTCAGGGCTCCAGTCTTTCTCCCAAGAGAGATGGATTGGCGAAAGCAATGGGAAACCCGGAATTGAAATCGGGTATTTGTATCTTTACAATAACCTGAATGCAGATAACTATTTCAAATTCAAATATAGAAATGCCACTAATAACGGAGATGCAAGTATTGGAGGGTTCAGCCTGAATCTGAATATCCCAACAAAGCTTAAATATATTGACCTTACTGTAGGATCGGTATTTATGAAAGGCTTTGATGAGATAGATTTCGGAAATATAAATCCGGGATCTGTGAATGCTCATGATTACATAATCAACGGTGGAGGCGTTTATTTCGGCATCAGCCCGAAGCTGAAAGGGAAATTCATAAGCCTCACTTCAATGTTCGGAGCAGGTATTTTTTCTTTCAAGGAATATGTAAGCGTAGTAAACAATATCTACGACCCGTTCGCGGACGAGCACAACCTGAAAGCATCGTACGGCCCGGGAGCAATCAGCTCTGTCGGCCTGGGCATAAGAATCTGGAAACTGGGGATTAATCCATCCGTCGTTGCCATCTACTCAGGAGGCGCAGGGGCAAGCTTTACGTTCTATGGCTTCAACCTGCCAATTAACTTTCAATTCTGAATTACTCAGGAACTGTCAGGCTTGAGACCGGCAACAAACCCATTGACTTCTGACTGCCGAAAACCTATTGCCTCTCCAGCCACCTCGAGAGAAAGAGATCATAAACAGAATAATACCTCCCGTTGCTGTCACTCTCCACATAGATCATCTCCTTGTCAAGCAGGGCATCAACAGCTCTCTTTGATCCCGCTGGCGTTCCGAGGGAATGTTTGCCAAGGAATTCCCCTGACTGGGGCTTATATACCTTCCCCTCCTTCGCCACGGCCATGAGAAGCTGCCATTGGTTGGATGTAAGCAGATGGCGGTATTGTAGATATGTCTTTTCCTGTTCATCCAGGATTTCCCCGCACACCGCTTTCACTAACCGAATATCAATTTCTTTCGCCCCGGTGCTGAAAAGAGTATTGCAGACAGACTGGGTATAGTATGTATGCCGCCTGGTCCAGTCGAGTACAAAACTGATCGCTTCCTGAGATACCTTTCTTTTGTTTTCTGCAAACTTATCCCCGATAAACCGGCTATAACTATCATCAGAGATAGCCGACAGGTTCATAATTCTGGTACTTGCAAAGAAAGGTCTCTTTGAGCTGTGAAAGATCTCATGCATCATATGCTTGTTGCTGCCACTGAATATGAAATGAATATTTTTCAGCGGCTGAATCATAGTCCTTAGCATGGCCTCGGCATCTCCCTCCTCGTATGAGGCAATCGACTGGAATTCATCGAATGCAAGGTAAATTTCAGTCCCGAGGTCATCAAGAAACTTCAGCAGGGCACTAAGCGTAACCTCATATTCCGAGGCAGATGAATATTCAAACTTCACCCCCGGAGCCCCTGTCAGAGGATCATAAGTAATAACCGGCCTTAATCCTTTAAGGAAAGTAAGAAAACGATTCCCTGCCCTTTTTTTCCGTGGCAGTACATTCATTGAAACTGTCGCCAGCTGACGTGTAAGATCCCTGATGTTCCTTGTGGGATAAAGATCAACATAGAGACAAACAGATCTGCTATCTTTTAATATTTTATCAAAAACATGATAGATTAATGCAGTCTTTCCCATTCTACGAAGGGAAATCAGGGTTGTATTCAATCCTCCGGTGAGATTCATTAAAAGTCTCCCGGTTTCTGCCTCTCTGTCGCAAAACAGCTTGTTTCCATGATATCCGACTACCGGAAACGGATTCTTTGAAGTCATGACACGTCGTTTTATATTGCAAATATATATATTTTATACACATTTTGTATCATACATTTTGTATCATACATTTTGCATGATTTCTATAACTGAAGAGTGCCGGCTCCACTATTGCCATCGCTGCAGGCTGACTCATTCGCTTGAATGACCCGCATCACATCTCCGCGGGTCGCAGACCTGCAAGAATTCGCAAATCGCAAATCGCAAATCGCAAATTTTCTTATCTTTGCCCACATTAAAAGACAGGTGGACAGATTTGCACTGATTGCAACCACGGAAAAAAATGCTAAAACGGTTTCCAACCGCTGCTTTGCCAACAATCCGTCCCTGCCATTGTTAAACGTAAAAAATTAACAGATGAGCTATTTATTTACTTCTGAATCCGTTTCCGAAGGGCACCCTGACAAGGTTGCCGACCAGATCTCCGACGCACTTCTTGATAACTTCCTGGCATGGGACCCCGACTCAAAGGTCGCTTGCGAGACACTTGTCACCACAGGCCAGGTGGTTGTTGCCGGCGAGGTCAAGACAAAAACATACGTAGACGTACAGTCAATAATCCGCGAAGTCATCAACCGCATCGGCTACACAAAGGCCGAGTACATGTTCGACGGCAACTCATGCGGAATCTTCTCTGCTATACATGAACAGTCGCCCGATATCTCCATGGGCGTCGAGCGCAGGAAGAAGGAAGAACAGGGTGCAGGCGACCAGGGAATGATGTTCGGCTACGCCGTGGACGAGACGGAAAACTTCCTCCCTCTCTCTCTCGATATTGCCCATGAGCTTGTATACCAGCTGGCAGAAATCCGCCGCGAAGGCAAACAGATGAAATATCTCAGGCCCGACTCAAAGAGCCAGGTCACAATTGAATATAACGACAACGGCACCCCAAAGAGAGTGCACACGATAGTCGTTTCCACCCAGCATGATGATTTTGACAAGGACGAAAAGAAGATGCTGGAAACGATCAAAAAGGATGTGATCAACATCCTCGTTCCAAGGGTTAAAGCGCAGTTTGGCAAAGAGGTACAGCAGCTCTTTGACGGAAAAATCAAATATCATGTCAATCCCACCGGCAAGTTCGTTATCGGCGGACCTCACGGCGACAGCGGCCTGACGGGCCGAAAGATCATCGTTGACACATATGGCGGCCGCGGCGCCCACGGCGGCGGCGCATTCTCGGGCAAGGACCCCTCGAAGGTCGACCGCTCGGCAGCATACGCAGCACGCCATATAGCAAAGAACATGGTTGCCGCCGGCGTTGCCCGCGAGATGCTTGTCCAGGTTTCATATGCCATCGGCGTGGCCGAACCGGTTGGCATCTTCGTGAATACCTTCGGCACCTCGAAGGTGAAGCAGAGCGACGGTGAGATCGCAAAGATCATTGATAAGATGTTCGACCTCCGGCCGGCAATGATCGAGAAGGAGTATGGCCTGCGCAAGCCTATCTACAGCGAGACTGCAGCCTACGGACACATGGGCCGCGTGCCGCGAACCGTTGAGAAAACCTTTAAGTCATTCAATGGCAAACCTGACAAGAAGGTAGCCGTCCAGCTCTTCAAATGGGAGGAACTGAACAAGGTAAGTGCAATCAGGAAGGAGTTCGGGCTCTAAAACGAGCCCTTCACAATCCGCGCAATATTATCCGATCTGCCGAGGGTATAGTAATGTATCCCCGGCACTTCGTTTTTAAGAAGGTCGCGGCTCTGCACCGAAGCCCACTCTATGCCAACCTCCCTGGCCTCATCATCGGTGCGGCACTGCGAGAGCTGATGCACCAGCTCCTCAGGCATGTCAATATGGAAGGTCTGGGGCAGCAGGTTCACATCGGTCATCGCGGAGACCGGCTTGATGCCGGGAATCAGCGGTACCGTCACCCCCATTGCACGAAGGGCATCGCGGAACGCGTAGAATTTATTATTGTCAAAAAACATCTGTGTGACTATGTAGCTCGCTCCCGCCTCCACCTTGCGCTTCAGGTTGGCCATGTCACTGGTCATATTGGGAGCCTCGAAATGTTTTTCAGGATAGCCGGCCACACCTATACAGAATGACGTTGCAGCGCTGTTTTTCAGCCCGGGATCGAGGTAGTGCCCCCGGTTCATGTCAGCTATCTGCTTCACCAGCTCATTGGTGTTGGAGTGGCCTCCCTGGTTGGGGATGAATACGCGACTGCCGCGTGGAGGGTCGCCACGCAACGCCAGCACATCATTGATCCCCAGAAAATTCATCTCTATCAGGGCGTTCTCCGTCTCCTCCTTCGTGAAGCCGCCGCAAAGGACGTGAGGCACAACATTCACATTGTACTTGTACTTAACCGCTGCAGCCAGGGCAATGGTGCCCGGACGTTTTCGCGTGACACGCCTCTCCAGCAGCCCGTCAGGCCTCTCAGTCAGTATCTCCTCATTGCGGTGCGAGGTGAAATTTATATAGGCGGGTTCATACTCAAGCAACGACTCTATCGTATGGTATATGCGCTCTATGCTGTGCCCCTTCAGCGGCGGGAGCAGCTCAAAGGTAAAGAGCGGTCTTTTTGAGTTCCTTATAAGTTCAATTACAGTAGTCTTCTCCATTATGCAAATCTAAAGATTCGGGGCCAGCCATCTTGCCGCCTCCTCAACGGTGATTCCGGACCTGGCAGCATAGTCCTCAAGCTGGTCACGGCCAATTGTGCCGACATTGAAATATGACGATCCCGGTGATGCAAATATATAACCGCATACCGAAGAAACAGGTACCATCACGTAGCTCTCCGTCAGTGAAACACCTATGGTTCCGGTAGCCTTCAGCAGTTCAAAAATCTCCCTTTTCCCGGTATGGTCAGGACAGGCGGGATAGCCCGGCGCCGGCCTGATCCCCTGGTACTTCACCTTGAGCATCTCTGCCATCGTCAGTGTTTCATCAGCTGCATAACCCCAGTGTTTCACCCTTATCTCACGGTGGAGCCATTCGGCTGCCGCCTCGGCGAAGCGGTCAGCGAGTATTCGCAGCATTATGATATGGTAATCATCTCCCGCGATATCGGCCGGAAGCGGGTCTATTGTCTTTACCGTTACCACGAAGAGACCCGCATGGTCATCTTTCTCTGCCACAAAGTCTGCCAGGCACAGGTTATGGTGCCCCGCCTCCTTTTCCTCCTGGTTACGCAGGAAGCGAAGCCATGTTTCGCCAGTGGGCGGATTGCTCCCATGGCTGCCTCCCGGGCTGCCGGCAGAACCTGAATCTGTGCCTGTAATCAGCCTGACATCATCGCCATGCCGCTCAGCAGGGAAAATCCCCGAGAGCGCCTCGGCCACCAAAAGATCACCACTGATGATCCGTTCTATCATCGCCAGGGCATCATCATACAGCTTCTTCGCCTCGGCGCCCTTGACGGGATCACTGAAGATGTCAGGATACTTGCCATTGATCTTCCATGCGAAGAAGAAAAAGGTCCAGTCAATATAATCTGCCAGGGTACGCAGGCTCACCGGTCCTGAATTGATTACTCCGGGCCTCACAGGAGCAGGCATGGGCTGAAGGGTCTTCAGGCTGTTGGCCCTTGCTGCTGCCAGCGTGATAATTCTCTTCTCCCTGCGCGAAGCCTCATGGTCACGGCGAAGCTTCTCATACTTCTCCTTAACAGAGGAAGCCAGTGCGCCGTCAGGAGCCACCAACCCCGACATAAGGGGCACAGCCCGCGATGCATCCTTCACATATACAGCATTATATGAGTAAACCGGAGCTATCCTTACCGCTGTATGAATCTCCGAGGTGGTAGCACCGCCGATCAGAAGCGGGATCCTCATCCCCCTCTCCTCCATGAGTGTTGCGATATGAACCATCTCCTCAAGCGACGGGGTGATCAGTCCGGAAACACCAATGAAGTCAACATTTTCCTTCACGGCAGTATCGAGTATCTTTTCAGCGGGAACCATTACGCCGAGGTCTATAACCTCATAGTTGTTGCATGACAGTATAACACCCACTATGTTTTTCCCGATGTCATGCACGTCGCCCTTGACGGTGGCCAGCAGGACCTTCCCGGCGGATGATGCCTCTCCCCCTTTCATCTCCGCTTCGATATGTGGTGTCAGTTTCGCCACGGCCTTCTTCATCACCCTGGCACTCTTTACCACCTGAGGCAGGAACATGCGTCCCGACCCGAACAGGTCTCCCACAACGTTCATTCCGTCCATCAGCGGGCCCTCGATGACCCTCAGGGCCCTGTCATAGAGCGGCCGCGCCTCCTCAACATCCTCTTCGATGTAGGTGTCGATCCCGTTTACAAGCGCATGCTTGATGCGGGTCACCACATCGCCGTCACGCCACTCGAGGTGCTTTGCGCCCTCCTCCTGTTTCGCTCCCTTCATGGTCGATGCGTACTGCAGCAACCTGTCAGTGGCATCCTTCCTGCGGTTCAGCACCACATCCTCTGTCAGTTGCAGCAATTGCGGCTCCACTGAGGTATAGACCTTCAGCAGACCGGGGTTGACTATGCCCATGTCCATTCCGGCCCTGATGGCATGATACAGGAAAACGGCATGCATTGCCTCCCTTACCGGGTCATTGCCACGGAACGAGAACGACAGGTTGCTCACCCCGCCGCTCACTCTTGCATGTGGCAGGCCGGATTTGATATACTCAGTGATTTTAATGTAGTCTACAGCATAGTTGTTGTGCTCCTCGATACCTGTGGCTATTGCAAGGATATTGGGATCGATGAAGATGTCTTCCGGGGGGAAGCCGGCTTTCTCCGTCAGCAGGCGGTACGATCTGTCAGCCACCTCCTTTCGTCTGTCGAAGGTGGCAGCCTGCCCCTTCTCATCAAAGAGCATGACCACCGCGGCAGCGCCGTAACGCCTCACCAGCCGGGCTTTCTTCAGGAAATCCTCCTCACCCTCCTTCAGGCTGATAGAGTTGACCACCGGTTTGCCCTGTATGCACTGCAGGCCTGCCTCAAGCACCTCCCACTTCGAAGAGTCAACCATTATTGGCAGCTTCGCAATATCAGGCTCACTCATCAGTATGTTGATGAACCGTTTCATGGCTGTGGCGCCGTCTATCATGGCATCATCCATACATATGTCTATCACCTGGGCGCCACCCTCCACCTGGTCACGCGCCACATCCAGCGCTGCCGAAAAGTTTCCCTCGCGGATCAGCCTTGCGAATTTTATCGATCCGGCAACGTTTGTACGCTCACCTATGTTGACGAAGTTGCTGTCAGGACGGATCACCAGTGGTTCAAGTCCGGCCAGGGCGGTAACAGGCTTCCTTTCCGGCAGTACCCTCGGCTTCTGACCGTCGGCAATCGAGGCAATCACCTTTATGTGTTCCGGAGTGGTGCCACAGCAGCCTCCGATTATGTTAACCCAGCTGTTCTGAATGAAGCTTTTTATGATGTTGCCCATGTATTCGGGCGACTGGTCATACTCTGCAAACTGGTTGGGCAGCCCGGCATTGGGGTGGGCCGAGACGTGGAATGGCGCCTTTGCTGCGAGCTCCTCTATGAACGGTCTGAGTTGTTCAGCCCCGAGTGCACAGTTCAGCCCTATGCTCAGCAGCGGGTAGTGCGACATGGTTATAAGGAACGCCTCGAGAGTCTGGCCGGTCAGTGTGCGGCCGCTGGCATCGGTGATGGTTCCGGAAATCATTACGGGAAGATCAACCCCTTTCTCCTCAAGCACCCCGCTGATGGCAAATAGTGCCGCCTTGGCGTTGAGCCCGTCAAAGACTGTCTCCACAAGGATGATGTCAACGCCACCATCGATCAGTCCCCGCACCTGTTCACCGTAAGCTTCCGCAAGGTCGGCGAATGTTACCGTGCGGGCTCCGGGGTCATTCACATCGGGAGACATTGAAGCGGTACGGTTGGTGGGTCCGACAGAGCCGGCCACCCATGCCTCGCAGCCTGTTTCGGCACGGTGTTGCTCCGCTGCCTCCTGTGCGAGACGTGCAGCAGCGACGTTCATATCATATACCAGAGGTTCCATGGCATAATCAGCCATGGATATCCTGTTTGCGTTGAAGGTGTTGGTGCTGATGATGTCAGCTCCTGCCCTGAGGTAACTCAGGTGAATATCCCTGATGATACCGGGCTGTGTCAGCGACAGCAGGTCATTGTTACCCTTGAGTGACCGGGAATGGCTGGTGTACTGTGCACCCCGGTACTGTTCCTCGGTGAGCCTGTGACGCTGTATCATGGTGCCCATGGCACCGTCGAGAACCAGTATTCTCTCAGCCAGTGCCTCTCTGACAGATCTTTTCAATGTCTGGTGTTTTTTGGTTCAGCAAAACTAACTTAAAGCTGTGATATATGAAAACCAGGTTGTGTACAGCGACCTGGCGCCATAATCTCTCACTAAGAACCAGGTCTGCCGGAATGAACATTCATCACAGGCTTTGCTTCCTCCGAAGTCCTGACATGATTCTTTATGAATTCAACAGGAGTCATTCCAAATTGCTTTTGAAAACACTTGGAGAAATATGATGGATTGCGAAATCCCACCATATAACAGACCTCGCTTACAAGATAACTGTTCTCAAGCATAAGGGCTGCAGCCTTCTTCAGTCTGATTATCTGGATCAGTTCGTTGGGAGTCACATCGACCAGAGTCTTGATCTTGGCGAAAAATCCCGAACGGCTTATGTACATCTGCCTGACAATCAGATCAACAGACAGGTCGGCATTTGAAATGTTTTCTTCAATAATGTTATTAACATGTGAGAGGAACTCCTCGTTTGAGTGGTTGGGGGCAACGCCGCTCAGGGGCACCAGTGGCATCCTGGAGAACTTCTCAATCATGGTCTTGCGCATATCCAGAAGGTTTTTGATACACGCACAGAGATATCTGACCGAGAAAGGTTTCTCGATGAAAATATCAACCCCGGCCTCCATTCCCTCTACCTTTGCTTTGACATCAGTCTTGGCGGTCAGCATCACAAACGGGATGTGACTCAGGTACAGGTTGCCGCGTATTGCCTTGCAGAGCTCAATCCCGTCCATAACGGGCATCATCCAGTCACATACGAGAATGGAGATGGAGTTGGCCTTCATCAGTTCGAGCGCTTCAGCCCCGTTTCGTGCTGTCAGCACGTTATAATCAGCTGCCAGTGTATCATACAGAAAGACCATCATCTCAAGATTGTCCTCGACAATCAGCAACGAGCAGCGCCCGTCTGCACAGGCATGGACCGATTCATCACTCAGGATGTCATCTGGTTTGCTTCTGTCGCCTTCTCCGGCTTTATTATCGGGTTGCCTGAGCGGCAGGGTAACAGTAAAAGTACTACCCTGCCCCGGAGCGGAGTCTACTGTCACTGTTCCGTTATGCAGGCTCACAATGCTTTTGACAATGCTCAGTCCGATACCGGTGCCTGACTTGCTTTCAGATAAGCGGTAAAAGGGTTTGAAAATATTATCCCTCTCATTATGCGGAATGCCGCAGCCGTCATCATCCACAATGATTTGGAAGTTCTGCTCTGCCTCATTGCGGATGCATTTCAGCTCAACCATGCTGCTGGCATACTTGGCTGCGTTGGTCAGCAGGTTGCTCATTATCTTGGTGACTGCTTCAAGATCAACCTCGGCTTCAAAATCCTCCATCCCGGACACCATGACTTTCATCCCTGACTGGGTCATATATGGCATGTAGGTCTCCACAATGGAATTTATAAGAGCGGGAATGTTACGCCGTGTAAAGTCAAGTTTAATATCAGGGTCCTGCTCTATCTTCCTGAAATCAAGGAGCTGATTCACCAGGGAGAGGAGTCGCCTGCTGTTACGGTCAATGGTATTAAGATCATCACGTATCTTCGCAACCCTGGTTTCGGGCATCATGAGAATCCTTTCAACCGGGGCGGTGATCAGTGATAGGGGAGTGCGTATTTCGTGGGCAATGACAGTAAAGAACCGTATCTTCTCATCATAAGTCTCCTTCTCCCTCTGCTGGTTCAGCAACTCCATCTTCTGCCGGTTTTTCTTTTCCGACCGGCGGATAAGAAAGACAAACAGCCATATCAGGAGCAGGATCGCGAAGATGATATAAAGGATTATGAATAAGGGTGAAAACATCAGCGGAGGGCGAATATAAATCTGTATCGCCTTATAGTCGTCACCCCACATGTCATTGCCGTTCGAGGAGCGGACCTGAAACTCGTAGTTGCCCGGGGAGAGGTTCGTGTAGGTGGCTGTTCTGTTGTTTGAGACATAATTCCATTCTTCATCATAGCCTTTAAGCCGGTATGAATAACTGATCTTCCCTGGAGCATAATAAGATATGGCTGAATAGGAGATGACTATATTGTTCTCATCGGGTTTCAGTTCAATTTTCTCCTGGAAATTAACCGCCTTCTGCAGAATGGTTTTATCAGATGCCTTTACTGTTTCATTGTTGACAAGCAACCCGGTAAGCACCACATCCGGAACAGTATTATCAATGATGACCCGGTGCGGAAAGAAAGAGTTGAATCCGTTCACTGATCCGAAATAAATCCTGCCGTCACTTGCTTTATAGCCGGATGAAGCTATGAAGTGGTCGCTCTGCAGGCCGTCAGGCTTGCTGTAAGCAATGCAGTTCCCGTTATCGGGATCAAAGCGTAGCAGACCGTTGGTGGTTGACAGCCACAGTATATGATTATCGCCTTCAATGCAGCAAATATGGTCATCCCTTTCACGTACAGCAACATATTCAAAGTTATCATTCACCGGGTTGTAGCGAAACAGTCCCCTGGCAGTGCCGGCCCAGAGCACGTCACTTTGGTCGATAAACAGTGAGTTGACAATTTCTTCAGGGAAATATGCACCGGCGCGACGCGGGAGATACTCCTTCCATTCATCCCTTTGGGGATTATATCGCTGCAAGCCCCTGCCCTGGGTGGCAAACCATATGAATCCTTTCTTATCCTGACAGATATCTATCACGGTAACGCCTGTCCTCCTGACCACGGTAAACCTTTCATTTTCACGGTCATATACTTCAATGCCGCTCATGGTGCCTATCCACATGGCAGAACCGCGGTCTTTGAAAATCGAGTATGCACTCATGTTTTCAAGGCCACCATAGCTATTGCTGCTGTATACCCTGAACCTGCCCGTAAGGGTATTATAGATATTTATCCCGCCGGTATAAGTACCAATCCACAGGTCATCACCATCAAAACAAAGAGCATGAACATTGTGGAATGAGATGCTGTTCTGACCCGGAACGGGCATGAAATGCCTGTGGCTGCCATCAGACGGTCTGTACCTGATCAGCCCCTGGTCATCCGTCCCGATCCAGATATCACCATTATCTCCTTCGCAGATTTTGCTCACTATGCTTCCGGATTTTGATCCTGTGAACCGTGAGCAGTTGTTGCCATAGAAGAGGCCGTCATATGGAGAGATATAATTGATCCCTCCGTAATAGGTCCCTATCCAGAATCCACCCTCGTGATCACGGGTGACAGGATAGACGAACTTATCACTTATGGTTGCAGGGTCACTGTAATCAGGAACGTAGTATTCATAATTGCCTGACAGGATGTCAAACAGAATAAGCCCCTCGTCAGTGCCGATGAACAGTTTGCCGGGCTCGTATTCGGATATTGAGTGGATGTGCATGACAGGCTCGCCGGTAGGATTGAAGTTGGTGCTGACTTCTCCTGAATGCTTGTCGAATTCCTGGACACCCTTAAGCCATGTGCCCAGCCACAATCTCCTGCTGCTGTCTTCAAAGATGCTGAGTATGTCATCTTCTCCCCGGGGATCATCATACCTGAGGTCGACGTGCTCGAATGTTCCGGTTGTCTTGTTAAGCCGTTCCAGCCGTCTCCCCTTCTCCCTCAGGGCTGCCCACACGATATTGTCAGAGTCAACGAAAACCTTGTCAACATAATTGGAGGTACCCTCGAAGGTGTACCTCTTCAGTGTAGCGGTTGTAATGTCATATTTCAGGACTCCGTCTCCATATGTTGAGAACCATTTGTTGCCATCCCTGTCCTCAGCCACGGTGTTGACTGAGGAGGTTATACGGATACCATCATCAGCAATCAGGCTTATTCTGGTATACTTTTGTTCTTCAATGTCATATATGAACAATCCCGGATTGGCCGCAATCCATATGTCATTGTTTTCATCTATGATCATATAGTTCACATCAGAGATTCTGAAGTCACTTGCGGCCGATGTGAGGAGCCGCTCAAAACGGTCGCCGCAATACCGGTAAATCCCGTCCCTGGTACCCGCCCAGATACATCCGTCCCTGTCCACGCATATGCTTGCTATTGAGTTGGATTCAAGTCCTTCCGCGGAAGTGAAATGCCTGAAATGCAGGGGTATTGACTGATCCGCAGCCAGGCAGGGCGCCGGCAGAATCAGAGATGCAATCCACAGAATGATCAGGAAGGCTGTCTTCGCCTGCAGACTGCCTGAAGGCGTGGGCTGCCGGAATTCAGGTCCGGGTCCTGGTTGATTATCGTATTTTTCCGGGAGCTTCACGGGGGTAATTGCTTCAATTATCAAAAGCCTGCAATTTACGATTTCCGGGGTAAGGTACAAACCATAACGGACTGCTTTCGCAGCCCGTTATGCAAGTACCATTTGGTATAAAATTCATTGGTCCGATCCTAATATCCCGTGTTCTGTGTCAGGTTTGAGTTGGAATTCAGTGCATTCATCGGAATCGGGAACAGTTTGGTATGTCCGTCAGCTATGGCATCATGGTTGAACCAGTTCCTTGTTGAATAGGTTCCGAAGCGGATCATCTGTGTGCGACGCTGAGCTTCGCAGGCAAACTCCCAGCCCCACTCGTCATACAACCCTCCCAGGGTGACTGCCGCACCGTCACTTCCGCTCTGAATGAGAGGCTGCGAGTTCTCCAGATCTGGAAAGTCGGTCCAGGTCTTAACACCATCCTTGACATCTTTCCATTGCTGCAGGGTCAGTGAACCCCAGCCCAGTTTTCCGTATTTGATCTTTGTGTTCCCCTTGAGGTCAGCCAGGGTGATAGCCGGCGCCGGATCAACAGAACGCTGACGCACGGTATTGACCGCAATAACCGCATCGCCTTCATCCTGATTCATGCGAAGCAGGCACTCGGCTTTGGCCAGGTAAGCTTCAGCCAGGCGGAAATACGGAAAGTCATTGCTCCAGTAGAACTCAGTCTCCAGATCCTTCTCGAATTTATTGACCCTGTAGCCGAAATCAATGTTTGTCATTGATTCGCCGGCATCATTCTTGCAGGTGAGTGAAGGGAGATAATTGAGACAGGTCCAGACCACTGTATTGGGGTCATCCTTCTCCATCTGCGGACCTATCATCCAGGTCTTTTCCAGGCGGGGATCACCCTCAGCATAACTCTTGATAAACTGCGGATTGGCGCAGCTTCCGCCCCATGTCTGATAGTCCCATCCGAAATGGTTCCTTGCAATGGGAGGATACCATTTTGCGCTCTGGCAGAAAGTCCTGGAATAATACTTTCCGTCATATGGAACTGCAAAGATCACCTCGGGATTGGAGGGTCCGAGCTCTACCTTGAAGTTATCAGAGTAGTCAGCAGCCAGGCTGTAAACACCGGAATTGATAATCTCATTGGCATAATCCAGTGCCTTCCCCCATTGAGGGGTGCCTGTATAGACCTCTGCGTTCAGGTAAACGCGCATCAGCGCCATCATCACACCCCAGTGATTAAGACGTCCGTATGACAGCACATCGGCAGTCTTGCTCAATCGCCCTGCTGTAAGTATTTCAGTGAATTCGGTCACCACAAAGTCATAAACCTGTTGACGGGTAGCCTGAACAGGCAGTTCAGCAGAGAAGGTGGTCACAATAGGTACATTGCCATGAGTGTCAAGCAGTATGGAATACCAGAGTGCGCGCACTGCCCGCAGTTCATCTACAGTTGCAGCCTTCAGCTCCTCATCCATCTCATACTTGCCTGCCTCTATCTCGTCCTTGACGCTGTTGGCCCTGTTGATTCCGAAGAAGCATGTTTCATATACATTCTGCGACTGCCACGCCTCGGGAGTCCAGGTGTGCTTGTGCATGCGCTGGTAAGTACCGCCGTCATCCCATCCGTTCGGGCGAACCGGTGTGATGATGATATCTCCGGGTTCCTCCTGGCAATCAAACAGACCCTGCCAGTCCATGATGAACTGAAGGGGTACGTAAGCACCTCCCATCAGGGCAACAATATCTTCCTGTGATGCGGTGAATGACTCCTCGGTAATCTCGGAGTAAACCTCTTCATCCAGATTGAAACAGCCTGTGCAGCAGAACACTGCTGCTGCTGCTATAATCAATAATCCTATCTTAAATTTTTTCATATTGCGGTCAGTTTTAGAAAGTCATGTTCACACCGAACGTAAATGAGCGTACGGTAGGATATTTATCACGTTCATCCGTCCCGGGGTCAATTGATCCGCCCGATCCGTAAGTCATCCTGACCTCGGGATCAAGACCGGTGTAACCGGTAAGGGTTGCAACATTGTAAACAGAGGCATATACCCTGAGGTTCTGTATACTCTTGATATTCGCCACATTAAAGGTATATCCAATGGTCAGGTTGTCAACCTTCCAGTAGTCGCCGTTCTCGATATAATAGCTCAGGTAACGCTGCGAGTCACTTATAGTGGTCTTTTCACCTGTCTTCTGCCCGGTACGCGGATCAACGATATCGATCTCGTCAAAAGCGCTGGTCAGCATATTATACTGGATATTGGGGTTGCCATAGAACATCTTCTGGTAGTTCAGTATCTGGAATGCAAATGCACCTCTCATGCTGACTGCCAGGTCGAGGCCCTTGTACTGGAAATTGTTGTTCCAGTTGAGGAAGTACTTCGGAACACCGTTCCCGAGAATCTGCCAGTCTTCTGAGCCGGCATTCTCAGCCAGGTCATAATACTTGCTTACCGGAACGCCATCTTCATAATTATAGCGTTCAACCAGCCAGTAACCTCCGGCATTGAGGCCGACTGACCTCAGGCCGTAGAAGTTGCCAAGAGCCCAGCCTTCCTTAACACGGTGGGTTGTGGTCTGGATTGGCTCACCGGTGTAACCTGTATCGAAATAGTCAGTGGTAAGCTGGAACTCATCATTCTGAAGTGAAAGAAGCTCGTTCTTGTTCGATGAGTATGTCAGGCTGGTATTCCAGTTGAAGTCAGCGGTCTGAACCGGTACTGCATTCAGCATAACCTCAATACCGCGGTTACGTATCTCACACACGTTGGCATAAATATACCTGTACTGGTAGGGCGGAGAAGGCACTTCATAATTGTAAAGACCGTCCTTGGTGTCGCGCTGATACACATCCACCGAGCCGTTCAGCCTGCTGTTAAACACACTGAAGTCAAATCCCACGTTGTACTCATTCTTCTTTTCCCAGCGCAGGTTGGGATTCGCGTTGCGAACAGGTTCCAGCGTCTGGATGTAATTACCGTTATAGAAGAAATACTGACTGTAGTCAAGTGATGCCAGTGATTCATAGTTTGAGGATGCATCAATACCGGTTATACCGAAGCCTGCACGCAGCTTGAGGTTGTCAAGCCAGGTCACATCGCTCATGAAGTCCTCGTTATTTATACGCCAGCCCACTGAAATGCCGGGGAAATTACCCCATTTGTTATTGGCGCCGAACTTTGACGAACCCTCCCTGCGGAATGATGCCATTAACAGGTAACGGTCATCATAGTTATAGGTAGCACGGGTAAATAACCCGATGAGTTTTGTATTCGACTTGGACGATGAAACCGAGGCAAGACCTTCCTTTATTCCAAGCCCACGGCCAAGAGAGTTGTATGTATAACTGTCACTCGGGAAATTCTTGTTTGAAGCTCCGAAACTTTCCCATGTGCTGTTCTCATAGTTGTAACCTACAATTGCCGTGATATGATGGTTTCCGCCCAGGGTCCTGTTCCAGTTGGCGCTGAGCTCTGCCATATCATAGAGGAAATCTGAGGTATAACGTGAGGCATAGCCATTGTCACCGCCCTCGGTGTTGCTCACATCCTTCTTTGTGTAATAGTAGCCCGAAAGATAGCCCTGACCCTTGCGCGTATACATAGCCTTGAATGTAAGAGCATCTGTAGGCTTGAACTCAAGTCCACCGGTGGCACGCAGGTTGCGTGAACGGGTCATCCCTATGCGCTCATTCAGATATGAAACAGGGTTGTCATAGAAATAGACTTTCCTTTCAACATAATTGCCGTCTTCATCATATACAGGCTGGGTAGGATTCTGAATACAGGCCATGCGGTAGATGTAATCGTAATTGTTGGGCATGTCTGTCTTCTCCTCATTGGCAATCATGGAAAAACTGGCGCTGAGTTTGTTATCAAACATCGAATGGGCAATCTGCAGGCGGGCACGGATGTTGTCAGCGCCTGAGGTTTTCATTGTGCCCTGCTTCTGATCATATGTCAGTGTGGCCAGGTATCCTGTCTGGGTTGAACCTCCTCTGAGTGTAAGGTTATGCACATGCGAGATTGCGTTTCGGCTGATCTCGTCAAGCCAGTTAACGTCAGAGCCGAAATCGGCCTCGTTCGCTCCTGACCATGATTTGCCCTCAGCCCATTTTTCGCGCAGTTCCGTGGCATTCAGGAAATCAGGCCTCTTAAGCCATGATGATGCAGAGACATAGCCGCTGTATTCAATAGTGGGAGCCATATCCTTCTGTAGTCCCTTGGTAGTTATGATGATCACACCATTGGTGCCGCGGGTACCGTAAATAGCCGTTGAAGACCCGTCCTTCAGAACGTCGATTGAGACAATATCTTCAGGAGCAACTGTACTGAATGAACCGGGAACGCCATCGACCAGGATCAGCGGATCGGTTGATCCGGTGATTGTTGAGAAACCACGAAGAAGCACCGATGTTGATGCGGTAGGGTTACCTGACGGAAGGCTTATCTGGAGACCGGCCACCTTGCCCTGAACGAGCTGCCCGGCATCGAGGATTGCTCCTTTGTTGAAGGCTTCTGTCTTCACACTGGCCACGGAACTAGTCACATCAGCTCTTTTCTGGGTACCGTAACCTATGACGACCACCTCATCCAGGACTGACACATTCTCCTTAAGAACCACACGGAAATCCCTTGTGCTGCCAACGGTTAACTCCTGTGACAGATAACCGAGGAAAGAGACAACTATCACTGATTCAGGTCCGCTGACCTCAAGGGTAAAGCGGCCGTCAAGACCTGTGGCTGTCCCGTTCACCGTTCCTTTTTCAATGACATTCGCACTGATTACCGGTTCCCCGGCTTCGTCAATGACAATACCGGTAATTCTGACAGCCGGCGCCATTGCTCCGCCTTGCCCTGCACTGGCATTACCCCCGGTACAGATGAACAGGAGAAAACAGAGAACCACACTGAGCAGTCTTATGCCGGTTTTCTCTTTTTTGATTTGAAGGAATACATTCATATTTCTAAACATTTATAGGTTATATTATTAAGGTTTCAATGATTATTGCACTTTCCATTCAATGATACCTCCTGAAGCCCCTTTCTGCGGCCGGGCAGTTATTTTCAGACCCCGGGTATTCACGGGACTGAACTTCAACGTGTTATACCTGTCCTTCTCAACTGTATAATCTCCCCTTTTGTCTACCGGAAGCCACTGGTCGCTGTCAGACAGGTAAAAGAGTTCCCAGGATTGCGGAACACGGTAGTTTACGTCATAATGATCAAAATCAAGCCAGTATACCTGCACTTCTGAAACTGTCTCCGGCTTCTCAAAAAGGTAAGCCACGTTTTCATCCTCGCCCCTGTTGCCAAACCAGCAATAATATGGTTTGCCGATATCAGATGAGCCGGAGGGCTCCCACTGGTCATTCACACCCCAGACGGGTATCCCGGGAATATCAGCCTCTCCGCTCCGGTACAGGGCCGGACTGTTAAAGCCGGGCCATCCGTTCGGCTCCCCGGTAAGCTTAATGGCATATGCCTTTGAGGCAATGGTAGGGACAGGCCGGGGATGTGCCCCGTCAGCGCCGGTGGGAATCCACACTGCCATCCGGCCGGCACCCCTGTTGCACCAGGTGGAATAAGGAATGGCAGTGCAGGTGCTTTCGGTAACTCTACCTTCTGTATCAACCTGCGCTGCCGGCCCTTCCAACTTAACAACCCCATTCAATAAATCTTTGTCATAAACTGCTTCAAAAACAGCGTCTGCCGGAATGAACTTGTTGAATACCTCGCCGTCAGGCTGATCGCAGCCTTCCAGGCAATAGACAACAGGCCCCCTTTCAATTGCCAGCTTGCCGGCATCTGCCTTTACCCTGTCATTGGCTCTGACCCGGCGTACCTCCATTGGCAGCACCAGTTCAACAACATCATTGGAAGACCAGGTTCTGTCTATATTAATGTATCCGTCCTTCCCCCTACCCCTGATTTTTTTTCCATTGATACTTATTGTTACTGGTGTCGCCTTGGAAGTATAGGTATAAAGATCCGTTCCCGCAGGTCTGTCTCCGGCCCACCCGGGGATGCGGAATTTAATGCTGAATCTTGAGGTTTTGTCAGGACTGACTGTGATGGCAATCCTTCCATCCCAAGGGTATTCAGTTGTCTGCACAATGGAAGTCCTGTTTCCGGGTGTCTCTATTATTGCACGGCCGGCGGCATACATATTTACATATATGTCTTCGCCCTGCAGGGCATACATATAACCCGGCACTGATGCCATGAAGCGGGTTACGTTACCGGGGCAACATGCACACCCGAACCAGGGCTGCCGCTCATGCTGCCCCATTGACTCCAGCGGGTTATCATAAAAGAAACGGTCTCCGCTGAGCGAAACCCCGGAAATGACACCGTTGTACATTGCCCTCTCATACACATCGGCATACTTTGCCTCTCCGGTGGCAAGAAACATCCTGTAATTCCAGTATACATTAGCAATTGAGGCGCAGGTCTCGCAGTAATTTTCCATGTTATGGAGCTCATAGTCCGGACCGAATCCTTCGCCCTGCGGGCGTGAACCTATGCCTCCGGTAATATAGAGCTTTCTGCCTGCCATGTTCTCCCATATCCGTTTGATGGCCGTGAAGTAGTCTTTGTCACCTGTCAGTGAAGCCACATCAGCTACTCCGGAATAGAGGTAACCGGCACGAACGGCATGCCCCACAATCTCCTCCTGCTCAAGAATGGGCATATGATCCTGGCTGTATTCGCTAAGGGCATGTCCGTCAGTCCCGCGGCCGGTCTCTTCAACGAAATACTTTGCCAGGTCAAGGTATTTCTGTTCACCGGTGACCTTGTACAACTTACAAAGGGCCATCTCCACTATGGGGTGGCCGGAGGGAACATGCTTCTGCCCCTCCCCCGGGCCGAACACCTCGCAGATAAGGTCAGCATTCTTCAGTGCCACATCAAGGAAGGTTCGTTTACCTGTAGACTGGTAATGCGCAATTGCTGCCTCATACATGTGACCTGAATTATACAGCTCATGACTGTTGATTCTTTCCCATTTTGAAGAACCCCACCAACCCGACAGCCGTTCACATTTATTGGTGACACACGTGGTGAGATAGCCGTCAGGCTCCTGCGCTGCGGCTATGAGGCCGATGACGCTGTCAAGGTAATGGTCAAGAAGGGGATCATAATGTGCAGCCAGCGAATATGAGGCTCCTTCAATTATTTTGTACGGATCAGTGTCATCAAAGGAAAAATCGCCTTTATGCTCACCCTCGATAAACCCTGCAGCCAGGGCGAAATTGTCAAACCTGCCGTTCACTTCACACTGACGAAATGCCGAGGGAATGCTCACCGTGCGATTGATCTCTATCCTGGGAGCCCAGAATGAATCTGACAGACGTACCCTGGTAAACGGTACTTCCGTTATCGGCTGACTGTTGTTCTCTGAGCCGCATGAACACAGCAACAGCAGCACAGCCATCAAAGGATAAGTAAATAGATTGACCAGTTTGAAATGCATAGTATATAACGGAATGAATTGTAGCAACTCAAAGGTATGGAACAAGAGTAAGCCTCACTAGCAACATTGTCCTTAATGCTGACAATATCGTCCAATAATATAGAAAAGCTTTCGTGCCCATTAGCACGTACTTAGGGCATCTTAGTCCGGATTCACATTTGGATTATTGGTATAGTTTTTCGGACAATTGTTACCTGTCCGTTTTTAAAATAGGGCCTACTTTTATAACAATAAATCAACCGGCAAATAAAAGTTTAATCCTAAATATTGAATGATGAAAAAGATTTACGGAAATCTTCTGATTGTAATTATGATGTCATCTGCCCTGGCCGGCTGTATCAAGTATGATACGAACCCTGATGTACCATGGGTTGAACCAAAGGCAGTGGACATGTCAGGAAGCGGTTCACTGAAGGTGGGATTCGGTGATGATGCACTGACCACAAACAGCACATACACCTGGACCCTCAGCGAGACTACAATGCAGATTGATGTCACTGTTGACCTTGATCAGTATGTTAATGGTGACGATGTCATACCGGGGGGCGCCTATGAAATTGGAAACTTCATGTTGCCGACCGCTACGGTGAATGAGTTCGCCGGGATATTTGTCTCGGAACTTGATGAGACAACCTTCTATGCAGTTGAACCTGACGAAACCGTGGTTGAGGAGATGACTTCCTACAAGCCCGGCATGTGGGTTGACGGTGAAGGTTATTCCGGAGGCTGGTCAACCAGCGCCATGTTCTGGCAATGGTATATATGGGAAGGCAAACTCGACAAGGATGGCGACGAGATCGGCTATGACTACAGTTCCGAAGATTATGGAAACACCACAGGCCTGTTGGTTATCGGAAGCAACCCGGCAAATGTGGCTGCCCAGGCCGGGAAAACAGTTACTTCCAAGGCAAAGATCGTAGCCGGAGATGTTACCTATGACTGGATTGTCAATGTCACTTTTGCCGGTGAAATATCACAGAAGCTGGAGTATGAAGGAATGCTGGTTCGCGGAATGGGTGAAACAGCCGTGGAGACAGGAAGCTCCTATGAGATGGTTGCCGATGAGAACGGCATAGAACTGACCTTCGAGGTAAACCTCCAGGAATTTATCGACAGTGAAGACTGGCAGATAGGAGGATTTAAAGCCGACCTGGCTGCAATAAATGAATACTTTGGATCCGACTTCGAGAAAACAACTATCACAAACTTCTATCCCGTTGAGCCGGACGGAACCGCCGGAACAGCCTGGACATCATATGCTCCGGGTCAGTGGGTGAAGGCAGACGGAACAGCCACAGATTACTCAGGAGGTGCAATGTACTGGCAGTGGTACCTGTATGAAGCAACTGACTATGACTATGATCTTGAGGGCAATGAAGGGTACTTCCTCCTGGGAGCCAATCCGGGCAACGCAGCATCCCTTTCAGGTGAATCAGTTGTTTCCCTGGGTAAGTTTGTTGTTGGTGATAAAACATACAACCTTAAGGTTACGGTGAATTACGGTGAGGGTGCAGTGCCCGCGGAAAACTTCCCCGATGTGCCTCTCACAGGTGCCGGCTATCCTCTGCCATACAGCGCAGGTGTGTCAGGAGACAACCAGTTCAGCTGGTACACTGATGAAGATGGTGTTTATATCTTCGCCGATATATATACCCCGAAAGTTATAGAAGACGGCGCATGGGAGGTCATGGGCTTCGTTATCAACCCGGAGGAGCTGCAGACAGCCTTTGGCATTGAAGCAGGCAGCTGGGACATCTCTACTTTCTATCCTGTTGAACCGGATGGCACCGCCGGGACAGCCTGGTCATCATACGCTCCCGGTCAGTGGGTTGCAGCAGACGGCACGGCAGCCGACTGGAGCACCGGAGCAATGTTCTGGCAGTATCAGGTTGGCGGAACCTACTATGACGGACACAGCACCGAGGGATTGCTGCTGATCGGTACCAATCCGGATAACATTGCGGACCTGGGCGGTGAATCAGTTGTTTCAAAGGCCAAATTCTTCGGCAAGGACTGGATCGTGACAGTACGGTATCACAGCACCTACCCGACAAGCGGCTCAGGCAATGTGGGACCACATACCTATACATGGGCTCTGACCGAAACAGGAGTTAACATTGTTGCCAACTGCTCCGCCGCTCTTACCGATGAATCATGGAACTGGTTCGGATTCCCGCTGAATGAGACCTATATAAACGATTACTACGGTATCAATATAGATGAGCTCTCAGGAACAATTGAATCAGGCCAGGCTACCAACGGCACCGATGGCTTCTATCCTGTCAGCTCAGAAGGAACGAGACTGGAAAAATGGACCAGCTATTCTCCGGGCATGTGGTTTGGCTCCGATGGCAATGCCTGGAACTGGGACTATAAGTCATGGGGAAATTTCTGGCAGTACTACGCAGTTACCACACATGATCACAATATTCCCAACCTTATGCTCTTTGGAAACTTTGGTGACGTGACCTATAATGCTCCAGGCACATCAGGTACCTCCAGGGCTATCCTGAATGGTACACTGCAATGGAATGTTACCATTAATATAATTGACTGAAATCATTAAAATCAATACTGAGCTTACCGGTTACGGCCGGTAAGCTCTTTCTATTCATTGCTTATGAGAAACTTCCTGCAAATCCTTGCTGCAATCCTGCTGGTATTCAGTGCCTGCACCAAACCTGAACCTGAACCAAACATTGTGGTGGATGAACACGGGCTGGCTGAAAACATGTTTACAGAATGGCCCGGTTATGACCCTGTGATTTCCTATAAATTCAGCGATGATTATCCGGATTATGAAATGCCGGTCAGAAATCTGCCATACACCGGACGTAATCTCAGCTGGACACTGGCTGACGGCTGGTGGTCTTTTTACGCAGGGTCAAAAGCAAATCCTCTGGTAACGGAAGAGGCAGTGCAGCCAATGCTTGACCGCCTGAACACCGACTTCGCGTATATGCGTGATGTGATGGGCTGGCCTCCTGACATGGCAGTGCAGAATGGCTACAGGAGCGCCGTGTTTCTCTACGGATCGGGACTGAGCACCGATGATGCCTCCAATACTGAAACCGGTGGCTGGCAAAGCTGGGTCTCAATAAACAATATTGACTGGCCGGTGGTACTGATATCTTATTACCCGATTTATTGCTACCATCCCGACTGCAATTATAATGACATTGAATTTCAGACTGATGCCGTGGTTCATGAAGGCATTCACACAATGTTCTCATCCATGCCGGGAAGGAACAACAAGGCATGGTTTCACGAGGGCAGCAACTGCTGGCTTCAGGCAACCATGGAGCTTGACCGTTCCGGTACCACCGATTACAGCAAACTTTCATTCGGGTGGCTGGCCGCAGGAAGCATAATCGCTCCCTTTATTCCGATTGAATGCTATGGCGGATGGCTTGCTGACGGATCCTTCGGCGGTCCCAACTACGAGGGGCTGAATGACAATACCCGCCGCATACTGGGAGGAATCCAGTACAGCGAAGTGTTTCCGACCTTTCTTGCAGAGTACCTGGGCTATTACAGCATACCATGGATATGGCAGAACTGCCGGGGCCTTGTGCTTGCAGGGATGGGAACGGTCATGGGTGAAGAACAGATGAGGCGGATCATACAGGAGTACCGTGCCAGGCTCTGCCTGGCTGACCTTGGACGCTACCAGTCCGCCGTACTGCAGATGTACAGGGATAATATGGGCCAGCGCATCTATTCCGAATTCAGTTCCGCCCCGGCGGCAGACTGGAAGGCGACGCCCTATGTTTCAACCACCCCCGGTGACGATGGATGGCTGATACCGGAGGAAAGAACCCTTCCCGGGTGGACAGGCGCAAATATAATTCCCCTGGAAGTTGAGGGTGAAAGCGTGACTGTGAACTTTGACGCCATGAAGAATAACATGTCGCTTCAGCTTTGTTACCGTACCGCTGCCGGCAAGACTGTATATTGTGAGCCGGTGACCGGCGGCGACTGCACGATTGTTACTAAAGTTCACAGACCGGCAAATGATGTGGTATTTGCGGTCATCACCAACCTTGATTATACCTATTCGGTCATCAATCAGCGTTCCCGTCATTACTCCTACCGCCTCAAGCCAGGCAAGGGAGTGGTGGCAACTGCTGACATTCATTCTGACTGGTTCAACTGGAGCAACTAGGACATCAGGGACTGCAGAATTGCGATTTGCGATTTGCGGATTTTTTGGCAGATTTGCGGATTTTCTGGGATTTGTGGGTATGGCAGCTGGGCCAGCCCGATAGCCGTCATACTTTCGGGGATATCCAGCATTGTAGCCTGGCCGTCATCCGGTTGAACCACCGCGGCAGGTGTCTGGTGGGTGGTTGATGCTGCCTGCCGGACCGTACCACTGATCCTACAATTCCGGCAATCATACCGGCATCAGCCGGCTCATCTTCACGGGTAACGCCATCACCCTGCGTGCGTATGAGGGTTGCATTCCTGCCGGCTGTCATTCCTGTTACCCGGTGTATCACATACCCTCCGTCGCGCTTCAACGCAACTATTTCACCAATCTCCGGCACCCTTGTGCCAATAGGCTCAATCTCCACCTTATCACCCGGTCTGATGGCAGGCCACATGCTGTAACCTCCCGCAGTGACAGTAATGATTTTACCTGCATTCAGCAGAGCCTCAGCAGCACCTGCAGCAATTGAAATGTCCTCCTCCTTCCTCAGCCTGAGGTATTCACGTATGCTGCCGTCAGGCAGGAACGAGAGCCGGCTCACATGCACTGACGCGGCCAGGTCTTCTGCCGCAGCAGCCAGCCTGACTGCCACCTCCCTGTTCCAGTTCTGCTGGATGCAGTTGGCAAGTATCAACGCCACAGCCTCCGCCCCGGTAACAGGCTCCGATACATTGGCAGTGCCGTGCCTTATGATCCACAGGTGGTCAAGAGGAGCGGAACGGGGTTCATCGTTCCGGTAAACAGGTGTATTATGCATCACCCACCTGCCATTCCTGTGGCGCAGCACCAGCCTGTCGTCATGGATGACCTTGTCACCTGCCCGGTCAAATATCCCTGCCAGTGTTGTCTTGCCCTTGCCCGAACGGCCCGTGAACAGCCACCCCCGGCCATGGCATAACACCCCCGAGCCATGAATCATTATATCCCCGGTCCGGGAGAAAAGAAAATATAACAGTAGTCCGTCAAGGGGATATGGCAGGGGGTTGAGTACGATACCGGTTCTGTCAGCGGATGCCTGCTTCCGGGAGGGAGCATCAGAGGTCCTGTCAGCGGCAGTGCCGGAGGCCGGGAGCTGCTCCTGCCGGTCTTCGCCCTTGAAATTATTTCCATCCCCGTTCAGGTGTTCACCGGTAAATATCCGCCATCTCTTCTGACCGTGTGGCATTTCCAGCAAAGCCGTCCTCTCCGGTTCCTTCAGGAAAACCCGTGCGAACGTCACCCCCTCGCCCGAAAAAATCTCCCAGAACGGTTCGCCTGAATAAATTACCCCGCCTGGAACCTCTTCCATCAGCTGCGCATCAAACACCTTCTCCGCTGTAGCAGGTATTTCCCCCGGCCCGGGCTCTACCTCAACAATCAGATCGGGCTCAGCGACCAGGTCTGGCTCCGTTCCTGTTGCCGGGTCAGAACCGGCTACGGAAGTCCAGTAAGGTATACCGGTACCTGTCAGTATGGGATCCGCCAGAGAAATAGCGTCCGGAAGAGTTTCCATCAACATGCCACGCTGCACTGCGGACAGCACTTCTCCCGGCACCGTGAATGCCCTGAAACGCTCATCCGGCTGTATCAGGACCCCCTCACGTGAACAGAGCCGTATCCGCCGCCCGGCTATGACCAGGTCAACCGTCACGGCTGCCTGAAATGAAGGAATTCCCGGATCTCCCTGAAGAACTCCAGGGCATCTTTTTCGGCAGTCTCAGGCTCAACATCGAACTCTTCAACTACCTTTGACGTTATATCACTGATGGCTCGCTCTCCGTCAACCAATTCCCAGATAAATGCACCTGTTTCGGTAAGCCTGTACAGTGAATCCATATCGGCAATGTTGCCCGTCAGCGGAATGAGCAGGTACTCATCGTTGATCCTGCGGTATACCACCGATGGCGAGTGCGAGGGTATGGATGAGAGTGAAATCATAATCGTATAATCAACTCAAAGATAGCTAATTTCAGTCTATCTTTGGAATTGCTAAATAAAGCTGAAATGTCAAGAAAAAAACAACCCGAAAAAAGCGGGATCGATCAGAAAAAACTTATTGAGCTCATCGTCAAGGTGATGGCAAAAAATCCCAGACAACCTTTAAACTACAAACAGATAGCCGCAAAGCTCAAGATCACTGAGAAAGAGGAGAAGCGTGCGCTCTCCGAAGCTCTCCTCAGGATGAAGAAGGACGGGACAGCCGATGAGCGGGGCCACGGCAAATATATCCTCAAGGCCGTCGGTGGTTATGTCACCGGCACTGTCGACCTCACAAAATTCGGATACGCCTTTGTGATCACGGATGAGATGGAGGATGATGTATTTATCGCAGCGCGAAACCTTAATACCGCCCTCCACGGCGACCAGGTGAAGGTGCTGCTTTACGCCCGCCACAAGGGCAGGCGCCCCGAGGGGGAAGTGGTTGAGATCATCAGCCGCTCACGCGCCACCTTCGTCGGCTCGATAGAGCTGACGAAGCAGTTCGCCTTCCTGATCCCCGACAACAAGAACATGCCGTTCGACCTCTTTATTCCTCTCGCCAGACTCAACGGGGCGAAGCAGGGGCAGAAGGCCGTGGCACGGATAGTTGAATGGGACCAGCGCTCGCGAAACCCTGTTGGTGAGATAATAGAAGTTCTCGGCAACCCGGGTGAGAACGACACCGAAATGCATGCCATCCTGGCCGAGTTCGGCCTGCCCAACAGGTTTGATCCGGAGATCGAGGCAGCGGCAGAAAAGATTCCTGCTGAGATAACTGCTGAGGATATCTCCGCGAGGCGTGACTTCCGGCAGATACCTACATTTACTATTGACCCCGAAGATGCCAAGGACTTTGACGACGCTCTCTCTGTGAGGAAACTGCCCAACGGAAACATAGAAGCCGGAGTGCATATCGCCGATGTAACCCATTATGTAAGGTCAGGATCGCCGATAGAAAAAGTCGCCCAGGAGAGGGCAACATCAGTCTATCTTGTAGACCGGACCATCCCAATGCTCCCGGAGAGGCTTTCAAATCATATCTGCTCACTGAATCCGTCAGAGGACAAGCTTACCTATTCAGCTGTATTCGAGCTTGATGCGAAAGCCAATGTCGTCAATGAATGGTTCGGGCGGACAATTATCAACTCTGACAGGCGCTTTTCCTACTCCGAAGCACAGAAGGTCATTGACACCGGTGAGGGCGACATGAAGGAGCAGATACTCACCCTCCACAACCTGGCACAGATGCTGCGGAGCAAGCGTTTTGCAGCCGGCTCTTTCGCCTTTGAGAGGCTCGAAGTGAAGTTCAACCTCAGTGAAAAGGGCGTACCGCTCGGCATACTGTTCCGCGAGTTCGGCACATCCAATCAACTGATAGAAGAATTCATGCTGCTGGCCAACAAGCGTGTGGCGGAATATGTCGGCCGGAAACTGAAAGGAAAGACCTTCGTCTACCGTATCCATGACAAGCCCGATCCCGAGAAACTCAGCTCATTCAGCTACTTCATCAAGCGGTTCGGATATGAAATTGACACCCAAAACGTGAAGGGCCTCCCGGCAGCCATGAACAAGCTGATGGAAGAGGTCTCCGGAAAGAAGGAGCAGAACATCGTGGAGACCCTCGCCCTGCGCTCCATGGCCAAAGCGGTTTATTCGACCGACAACATCGGGCACTACGGCCTCGCCTTCGATCATTACACTCACTTCACCTCACCAATCCGCCGTTATCCGGACATGATGGTGCACAGGCTGCTGACGAGATACCTTGAGGGCCAGCCTGCTCGTGACAAGGACAAGTACGCAAAGATGTGCGAACACTCGTCGAAGATGGAGCGCCTGGCTACCGACGCCGAGAGGGCATCGATCAAATACAAGCAGGTGGAGTTCATGAGCGACAAGATCGGAAAAGTGTACGAGGGGGTCATCTCCGGTGTGACCGAGTGGGGAATATATGTCGAGATCATTGAGAACCAGTGCGAGGGAATGGTCGCTATCAGGGAATTGCAGGACGACTTTTTCGAATATGACGAGGAGAACTACTGCATCCGTGGCAGGCACTCCGGCAAGGTTTATATGCTGGGCGATAAGATCAGCGTGGAGGTTGTTAAGGCAGACCTGCAGAAGAGGCAGCTTGACTACCGGCTAGCCGGATCAGCAGAAAAAGAGTAAGAGCCAGATTTACGGATTTACCCGGAGAATACTGGCCGGGGGACTATCCGGACTGGTCATTTTTTATCAGCTCCAGCAGTTTGTCAAGAGCTTCAGCCTCGGGAATATTTTTGAGAACAGCTACGGTTCCGCGGTAGATATGGACCTTGCCCTCTGCCGCGCCGACATATCCGTAATCGGCACCGGCCATCTCGCCCGGACCATTGACCACGCATCCCATAACAGCTATCTTCATTCCCGTCAGGTGAGCAGTTGCTGCTTTCACCTTCTGTACTGCCTCCTGAAGATTGAACCTGGTACGGCCGCATGTGGGGCAGGAGATATATCTCGTCCGGGTAATCCTCGCCTCTGTGGCCTGAAGTATGGAGAATGCCAGCCTGCGAAGCGCCTCTCCCTTAACAGTGCCATTGTTGGATATACAGAGTCCCTCCGGATGTCGCGCAATAAAGAATCTGCCAAGAAGCGCTGCCGCTTCTATGGCCAGTTGTTCCGGATCGTTACAATTGAAAACGGGATTGAGAAGCTTGTCATAAGACTGCCTGCCCTCCATAACCCGTAGCTCATCACCTGATACAATAAGCGCCTCACCCTTGAATTTTGCGCCGGACTCGTTGGTAAATTTTCCCGGCATCCCGGCAGCAGCACTGTACACCTGCGGAAACCACCGTTCCCCCTGCCTGAGCTGCTCCGGCGCCTGCGCAGGATTCTTCACTCTTCCTGCCTCGCCGGTAACAGCCCTTATAATTGCACGGGCCACCGGTATCTCGGCCTCGGGTGGCTCCGACAGGGATACCCTTACTGTATCACCTATCCCTTCAGACAAAAGTGTTCCTGTCCCGGCAGCGGAGATGATCCTGCCATCCTCTCCCTCACCCGCCTCGGTGATACCCAGGTGGATGGGGAAATGCATCCCTTCCTCAGCCATCATCTTAACCAGAAGGCGGTTGGCCATAACCATCGTGAGTGTGTCTGAAGACTTCATTGAGACTACGATCCTGTTGAATCCTTCTCCCCTGAATATCTTCAGGAACTCTATTGCCGACACAGCCATCCCCTCGGGGGTGTTGCCATAGCGGGTCATGATCCGGTCAGAGAGCGAGCCGTGGTTTACCCCTATGCGGACAGCGGTACCATATTCAGTACATATCTTTATAAGCGGCAGCAGCCTCTCCCTTGTGCGTTCCAGTTCTGCCATCCACTCTCCGGGGGTGAGCTCCTGTCTTATGAAAGAAGCTCTTTTGTCTGCATAGTTGCCCGGGTTGATACGTACCTTCTCAACAATCCGTGCTGCCACTTCTGCAGCCGCGGGATTGAAATGAATATCGGCGCATATCGGCGTTTCAAATCCGGCCGCCCGCAGCCCTCTCTTAATGGATGCAAGGTTCTCCGCCTCGCGTATTCCCTGGGCTGTAAGCCTGACAAGCTCTCCACCCGCCTCGATGATACGTATGCACTGGCTGACGCTTTCAGCCGTGTCAAGGGTGTCGGTGTTTGTCATGCTCTGGACACGCACGGGGAGATCGCCTCCCATGGCCAGGCTGCCGATCTGAATTATATCTGATTTGTAAGGGGTGAGGCTCATGCTGTTATCTCCCAGTCGTACCCGTCCTTGCGGTCCTTTACCGTAATGCCAAGCTCACCCAGCCTGTTGCGTATACGGTCTGAGACAGCCCATTCCTTCTTCGCCTTCGCCTCCTGCCTTATATCAAGCAGCAGTTTCAGCACCCCTTCCAGCCTGTCGTTGCCGGCCGACTCCTCCGTCCGGAGGCCGAAGAGATCATGGATGAAGATGCGGAACAGCTCGCGCAGCGAACTGAGGTCCTCTGCTGACAGCTTCTCCTTACCGTCGTTGACGAGGTTAATGATCCTGACTGCGTCGAAGAGGTGAGCAATCGCAACCGGTGTGTTGAGGTCATCGTCCATGGCCTCATGGCACTTCGCGGCGATGCCGCTGACATCAACGGTAGAGCTCCCGGAAGGCGTAAGGCCGGCCAGGGTTTTCTCGGCATTCATCAGCTTCTGCAGTCCCAGTGAAGCAGCCAGGAGCGCTTCATTGCTGAAGTCAAGTGTGCTGCGGTATTGGGCCTGCAGCATGAAGAATCGGATGGTCATCGGTGAATATGCCCTTGCCAGCAGTTTGTGCGAGCCGGTGAACATCTCCTCAAGGGTGATGAAGTTGCCGAGTGACCGTGCCATCTTCTGACCGTTGATGGTCACCATGTTGTTATGCACCCAATAACGCACCGGCTGATGTCCCTGGGATGCAGTGCTCTGGGCTATCTCGCACTCGTGGTGCGGGAAGATCAGGTCCATCCCTCCGCCGTGGATATCAAATGTTTCACCTAAATATTTTGTGCTCATCACCGAGCACTCAAGGTGCCATCCTGGAAAACCGTCGCTCCATTTCGACGGCCATCTCATGATATGCCCCGGTGAAGCTTTCTTCCACAGGGCGAAATCAAACTGACCCCGTTTCTCCTCCTGGCCCTCCAGTGCGCGGCTGTTGGCGCGCATGTCTTCAAGGACCCGTCCTGAAAGGATGCCGTAATTGTGCTTGCCGTCATACTTCTCCACGTCGAAATAGACCGATCCGTTCACCTCATAAGCATAACCACCGTCGATAAGTTTGTCAATCAGCTGCTGCTGTTCGATGATATGGCCTGTTGCACGCGGCTCGATCGAGGGAGCCAGTGTGTTCAGCTTTTCCATCGCCAGGTGGAAGCTGTTCATGTATTTCTGCACTATCTCCATGGGCTCGAGGTGCTCCTGCCGGGCGCGGCGGCTGATCTTATCCTCACCTGTGTCATCAGCCTCATTCTCAAGATGTCCCACGTCGGTTATGTTCCGCACATAGCGGACGTTGTAGCCGAGGTGCATCAGATACCTGTACAACACGTCGAATGTCACCGCAGGGCGTGCATGGCCCAGATGAGCTTCGCTGTAAACTGTGGGACCGCAGACATACATACCGACAAACGGCGGGGCCAGAGGTTCAAACAGTTCCTTCCTGCGGGTGAGGGTATTGTATAGGTAAAGTGCACTTTTCATCTCATGGGCTGTTTATGCAAAAGTAATGCTTTATGTGTTTTTATAGCATTGCTGGATTGTGGTATAAGCATTGCTCTATTCTTTTGCAGCAAAATTAGACAATGTTACCCGGCCCTTGATTGACCTTGCCTGCCTGAGCCTTCAGGGATCTGGTGGCGGAGGGGGGCCGGGATCGTGCCGGGGCGTGAGGGGGCACGGGCGGCCGGGACACAGGAGGGATTATCCCCTGCCTGACACCGAACAGGGCGGGCAGACAAAAACTGCCCCGGGTCGGTGGAACCCGGGGCAGAGCTGCCGTGGAAGTGCCGGCAGCATTCGCAAAGCACGGTTCATGCAGCGAGACTGCGCAGATGAAGCGCCCTTGCCCTTTAAAACCTATAAAACCAAACTTTCAGACATTTAGCTCCCATTTTTTCAATGTGTTAACCCACAATCTAAATAAGACCCAGGTGACATTGACTAAATGAAAAACTTTGACTGACATAAATTTAATAATAATTTTCATCAGCCTCCTAGCAAAAATGAAATTATTAAGCGATTTTTTATGATAAGTATTAATTGTCGTATTTTTCTGTCCTTAGAAGACCTAAAATCCACGGAATTTTACCCAACCTGTGCGGGTAAAACAGGAATGCTGCCGCTTTGGTCCGGCATCCGTACCTCCTTTTCATGAATTCGACGGAGGGAAAAATATCGCCAAGAATGAATATAAACTTTTTACGCAGGCTCTTCAGGGCGTTCAGGTTCCTCCTGAACATCTCCCTCTGACTAAGGGATTCGACTGATCCGGGGTGGGCCAGCCTGTCCATGAACCTGGTTACGGTCAGCTCTCCGGCAGCAGAGCTGTCAGCAGTTATGCCATCAGGCAGCTCCACTCCCCATACCTGCTTCATTATTGTGAGAACAGTAGCGGTTTGCCTCCTTATTCCCGCCTCTTCCACCGCAGCAGGAAGCCGTGTGGTCAGTATCTGTGCGCCATAACGGTGAAGAAGCAGGTAGATATCTGTCCAGAGTCTCAGCTGAAACTCACCCTTGATCTCATGCTTGTAGATGTGGTTTACCAGGGCCAGGAATGCCGTCATCGGGGGAAGAATGCGGAATGTTCCGGTACCGTGGATGCCTGGTGTACCGCTTAATGCAGAGCCGGCTCCTCCTTCCCGGGCATTTCCAGGGCTGAATTCTGTTTCATGGCCCGCTCCTGATTCCCGGGCAGGTCCAGGGCTGACTTCTGTTTCATGGCCCGCTCCATGAATGATAACCGAGTCCCTTATTGCCCTCTCCACCATCTCTTCGCCCTCCGGGCCGAAAAGCCTGTAGTGCAGGTCGACGGAGATACCTCCGCGGTGCAATTCGGGCAGGTGATTGCCAAGGTCAAGAATGATGTGCCTGTAGAGGGGTGATTTCAGGGACATGGACCTGAATCCTTCCCTTATAAGTATATCCCTGGCTCTCAGGGCATCTGCAGGAGCGACAAGAAGATCGGCATCGCTCATCTGGCGTAGTCCTTTTGAGTCGTAGACAGTATGTTCAAGAGCAAGTCCCTTAAGCAGTACCACTTTTATGCCCTCACGTTCCAGGAGGGCGGTCACACCGGCCGCAGCCTCAGTGATCCATGATACACGGGCAATAGATTTAAACCTCAGCCCCTCCAGAAGGGCCCTCTCCGTTGCCGGTACCTCTCCGGTATGTCCCAGGTCTGAAATATTCTGCCATATCAGGGCTGCCACACCATGCCTCACAGCCAACCCGGCAAACAGCTTCCATGCAGCAAACGACTGAATCTCCTCTGCAATCAGCCTCTTCTGCCCGGCGGAGAAATCCATTCTGCTCAGCAGAAGCAGCAACCTGACTGCGCGTTGGAGCCCGTAGTTGCCTTCAGCCGGTGTTTCATTCCCAATCCCGGTCATCGGTACATTGATTTCTGCCTGGTGAACATTGTAAAATACCTTCCCCCAGCATCCATCAGCTCTTCATGTGTTCCGGTCTCCACTATCCTTCCGCCATCGAGCACAATGATCCGGTCGGCATCCCGCACATTGGAGAGCCTGTGGCTGATGAAGATGCATGTCCTTCCCCCGGTGATCCGGGAGATGTCGGAGAAGATCTCGTATTCAGCGTCGGCATCAAGAGATGAGGCTGGCTCATCAAGTATCAGCACGGGCGATTTGCGGTAAACCGCCCTGGCGATAGCGATCTTCTGCCATTCGCCCCAGCTCAGCTCCCGTCCTCCTTCAGTGTGATGCCCGAGCATGGTGTCATAACCTTCCGGAAGCGCTTCCAGGAGCTCATCTATTCCTGCCGCGGCAGCAGCCTGCCTGACTTCAGTAGTGCCGCCACTGCCGGAACCATCCTTTCCGGTTTTCCCGGCAGGGTCTGTGGTTGTCATCAGCGTTCCAGGTTCCGCCTTACCGGCATTCCTGGTCCCGGTTGCTTCAGCTCTTCGCTCTGAGTTCCCGGGGATCTCCTCACTGCCAAGTTTAATATTATCACCGGCACTCAGGTAATAGAGCATGAAATTCTGGAACACCACCGAGAATAGCCTCCTGAATGAACCGGGATCAGTGGCCGAGGCATCGGTACCGTTGACAATGATTTTCCCGTCGTCAGGTTCATATAGCCGGCAGAGCATTTTTACCAGGGTGGTCTTACCCGAGCCATTTGGCCCTACAATTGCCACCTTCTCACCGCGACCAATCCTTACAGATACATCCTGAAGTGCAGGCCTCACCCCGCCCGGATATGTAAACGTAACCTTCTCCGCAGCAATCTCCCTGAATGATTGCGGGTCAGGCGCCGGGGCGCCGCCTTCATTTTCAGGCCTGAGATCAAGGAAACTGAAGAGATCATTCAGGAAGAGCCTGTTCTCGTTAAGTCCCGAATAACCCGTAACAGTATCACGGAGATAAACCAGAGCCTGCCGGAATGCCACAAGATACATCGCCATCTCGCCGGCTGTGATAGAAGCATCGAGGTACCGCAATGTTGAGTAGATCAAAATCCCTGCAAAGGCCACCACCTTGAGCAGTGAGGCAAGGCTCTCGGGAAGGATGTTTTGCTTCATCGTTTCAAGCTCCGGCTCCTTCGATGCTCTGAAGTATTTCCGGAAGAGCTTGTCAAAGTATCCGCCAAGGTCAAAAAGCTTCACCTCCCTGGCAGGCTTCTCGCCGGTAAGCAGCCAGCTGAAGTACGACGCCTGTCGTGAATCTTCAATCACCCTTTTGCGTGTTTCCCAGAGCCTCGAGGAGTTTCGGGCCCTGACCAGCAGGAAGGGAATGAAGACAATCACCAGTATCAACAGAGGAATGAGACCGAAACTCCTGAGAATAAAAGCCATGACGATGAAGGAGATTATCCCCCGCAGCAAGAGGATGAAGTCAGACAGTAAAGCCGACGGCCGCCACGAAATGTCCCTGGCAGCCCTTTCCAGCCTGTCGTGGAACAGCGGATCCTCAAAATTTTTCAGTCCAAGGCTGCCGGCATGCGTATGTATCAGGGAAGAGATATGTCCCTCGAGCAGGTAAGAGTGCCGTCTGGAAATGTAGGTACCCGCATAGGAGAGCAGGTCATCGGCCAACAGGGCAACGGCCATGGCAGCAATAAGCCATATAAGCGATGCCGGCACCCGGCCATCCCGGAGCAGGCCTCCGGTTCCGCCATCGACAGCCACTGCCGCTGTCCCCGATCCCATCCCTGAACCCGCAGCCCCTGTCACCTGGTCCACGAAGTAACGCAGCAGCAACACAGCCAGCATCGGCAATAATGCCCTGATTATCAGAATGACAATGCTGATTCCCGTCTCCTTCGCAGAGCTCTCTGCCAGGAGGCCCAGGGCACGCCTTACTGTGTTCCTCTCAGGTTGCATCCGAAAGTGATATGCACAAATATAGCAAGAAGTGTCATCTTAATCCGGCAGGGCATGAACTTATAAATTTAACCATAACATCGCCAATAAGATGAGAATTCTTACTTTTGTAACAATTCAGTCTTCTGTCAGTTTAACAATAGATAGGTCAAAGCCATTTTTTGGGGAAGCAATGTATCATAAGACTAGGGGTTTAATATGAAACGAATACTGTTACTTTCTGTCCTGGCCGTCATTCAGTTTTTGCCGGTAACAGCACAATTCCTGGGTGATGGAAGTATGGGCAATCCTTACAGGGGTACCCTGGCAGGCGCATTCACCATTTCAGGTACCAAATACTTCAGCGGGACGATTATTATTGATAACGAACAGCTTACCATTTCCCCTGGCGCGATACTCATTGCGGCTACCGGCACGTCCGGTATACTTGTCAACGGCACCGGTCAGCTAAATGCCCAGGGGACCTCTACAAGCAGGATACTGATTACTTCCGACAGTGACCTTGACGGCACTTACGGCGAACCAACAGACACCTGGGGAAATATCACCCTGATATCCTCAGGGGTCAGCAACATAAGGTACTGCACCATTGAGAACGGCCGGAAGTTAGCATCCAGGATCGGCTACTATGGAGGCGGACTCTATCTGGGGACATCCTCTGTCACCGTCAGCAGCACCACCATCCGGAACTGTGTTGCCGGTTATGGCGGAGCAATAATAGTGGCAGGGACCTCCTCGCCTGTGATATCAGGTTGTATCATAACCGGGAATAGCGCCATTGAACAGGGAGGCGCCATCTACGTCGCCGGAGGCTCATCTCCAGTAATTTCAAACTCAATCATCTACAGCAACAGCTCCCTCTCGACGTCACGAAGCGGGGGATCAATAGTCTCGATATCAAGCTCGCCGCAGATTGTCAATACCACTATCGCTTATAGTTCTTCCCCTGCAGCCGGCGGTAAATCAGTATACCTCGAGAACTCTCCAAATGCGAGAATAATCAATACTGTCATCTGGGGAAGCTCAGACAATATCGGCCTTTCCGGCACACCATCATCGGTTTTTGAATTCTGTGCCATTGAAGGGACGTCACTTGCAGGATGTCTGACCCTGAACAGTGCCAACACAGACCCGGAAGGTCCGAATTTCACAAATCCCGGAAACGGTGATTTTACCATAGCATTTGTTTCTCCCTGCCGCGACAGCGGAACTGCCAGCTATCCGGGAGTAACCGTGCCTTTGACCGACTACGCGGGTGGCCAGCGGATCGGGCAGACCGACATCGGGGCCTTTGAGATAAGGTACAGCAGGTGGGCGGGAAGAACAACCGACTGGACACGTCCCCTGAGCTGGGACAATGGAGTGTATCCGGGAACCACCAACATAATTATTCCGGCAGGAGTGGCAAATTATCCAACTATCGCCCCCGGCCCCTCCTTCACCCTTAACGCAGGCCTGACTATGATTGTAGAGCCAGGTGCAAGGGTAACTTTCTCCTCCCTGACGAACAACGGCACCCTTGAACTGCACGCAGATGCCAGTGCCTACGCAACACTTATCATGGGAAGCTATTCGGGTGCCGGAGGAAATGCGAACGTCGATCTCTTCCTGACTTCAGGTCCCACCGGCGAATGGTGGCACTATATCGCAGCACCTGCAACTGTATCAAAAACTGCTTTTACAGATATCGAGCCCGAGTTGCTGGCACGCTATGACGAAACTAAAGTGCTGACCGACGTTTCAGACGGCTGGCAGTGGCATGACGGGTATGGCGGAACAACCCCCTTCAGCAACCTGAATGCAAAGGAGGGATACGATGTAAGCGTACCTGCAGACGTGATCATGACCTACCGTAACCTTAAGTCACTCACTGCCTCCATGGGCAGAACAGACCTTCCATTCAGCGGCTCGGGAGGCGACACCACGGTATTCGGCTACTCCCTCCTGGGTAACTCGCTGACATGCGGTATCAACTGGGATCTGGTGACCTACTCACATGAGCATAAACTCATCAGGCATGCATATTACCTCAGAACCGCCTCAGGCGAGGAGGCATCATATGTCAACGGTGTGGGAACAAACGGCGCCACAGCACATATTGCACCACTGCAGGGATTCTTCGTGCGTACCCGTGCAACAGGAACATATATCACCATCCCTGATAATGCCCGTGAACACAATGCCGCACCCAGGTTCAAATCGGCAGAACAAATCCCTCTTATACGGCTGCGGCTTTCATCAGCCACTCAAAGCGACGAGATGGTGGTGAGATTCGATCCGGAAGCAACCCCCGGTTTCGACGGGCCTCTCGACGCCTCCAAACCATTCAGCCACGTAAAGGGACATATAAAGATCTATTCTGAACTGGAAGGAGAGAACTATTCAATCAACTCAATACCCTGGCCCGCCAGAATGACTTCCATTCCACTAACCCTTGAGATCCACGAGGCAGGGACATACAAGATCATCGGCACACAAATCCAGGCACTCGGTGAATCCACTGTGTTACTCAACGACAGGCTTACAGGTACCAAAACAACGCTTACCGTAAACTCCGGCTACTCTTTCCCGGCTGAAGAGGGGTCAATCACTGGACGATTCACCCTTGACATCATCCCGGCACAGAAGAAGAGCATCGCTGTAGCCGAAGAGAGCAGGCCCGGGGTAACTCCGGAGACATCCCTTAAGATCTATTCCGCTCCGGGCAGGGTATGCATCCTCCCGCAGGGAAGCGGCTGGGACGGCATAACAGGTAAGGTCAGGATATTCGATATCACCGGCAGAGTTATATTCCTGTCAGACAATGAACAACTATACTCCGGTGAGCTTAAGGAATTCGAGGCCCCCGGCAACAGCGGCCTTCTGATAGTTGAGGTGGTTACAGGGCAAAAGAGGTACCTTGAGAAAATAGTACTGGCCAGATAACCGTTATTGTGTAAAACGGAACATTCTTAGTTGATAAATGTTCAAATGTTTAAAGATCAAACAGGTTATATTTGAGGCGTACGAGAATATATTCAATGTGGGAGAAGAAGAGAAGGTATGTCAGGCCGGAAGTAATCCGGATTGAGCTTGATAACTCCATCTCCCTGGTCATGATGACTGCCGCCCCGCCACACCCTCCGGGCAGACGCAGGGATACGGGCGACAGCCAGCCTGACAGCCCGTTCTCATCACCCTTCTCAGATAAGCCATTCTCCTAAATATGCAGGTATTCTGCATTCAGGCGCACCACCCTGTCCCGTATTGATATCAACCATATATGCACGTAGCGCCAGGTCTGAGGCCTGGCGCTACCGCATCACAGGTTGATATTCTGCATCAATGGAGCAGCGTGATGTCTCCTGCCTTCCTGAACGGTCTGCCGTTGGCATACCTGCCCTCAACGAGCCATACATAGACTCCCTGCTGGCAGAGCTTGCCCTTGTAGTAACCGTTCCATGGAATGTTGATGTCAAAGGTCTCGAAGATAAGCGTACCCCACCTGTTGAATATCTGCATGTGATAATCAAGCACCGTCTCCCTGATGGGAGGGAAGAAGAACTGGTCCATGGCATCACCGCTGGTGGGCAGCTCATCTATCTCTATCGGTCCGTCAAGGTTGGGCTTGAAGACACTGGCAAATATCAGGTCGCCGAAAGGCTCCACGGTAACTCCGGGTGACTTCGTATAGGTGTCATAACATCCGTTCGCCGAGTAGGCATGCAGTGTTATGTCATAGATCCCTTCGGTAGTATACTTGTGGAACGGATCACGCACATGCGATGTGTCACCGTCACCGAACTCCCAGATAAAGCTGTCGCCGCCCTCGGAGAGGTTGAAGAGCCTTACCTCCTCGTCGTTCACGTATACCTTCGCCGGAGATACATCGAAGTATGCCCTTGGCGAAGGATAGACATGAACTATCTGCGACTCCGTATCCTGTCCGCCGGGACCGGTGACAGTCAGCGTCACCTGGTAGGTACCGGCCTGCAGGTAGGTGTAATCCGGATTCATGGCGTTCGAAGTATGCCCGTCACCAAAGTCCCAATAGTAGGTAGCGGCATAAAGGGATGTGTTGTTGATAACCACGTTCCATGGCTGGCAGCCTGACGGTATGGAGTCAAAATCAGCAATCGGAGGCGTGGGCAGCACCCTGACGGAATGTACGACTTCTTCTGCACAGACGCCGTTGCTGACCGTCAGACTTACGTCGAAGTCGCCCGGTGCGGCATAGGTATGAACAGGTGACATATCCGCTGATGTGTTGCCGTCACCGAAATTCCACAGCCAGATCCATGTACCGTCATTGGTGTTGTTCGTGAATGTGACGGTGGCCGCCGGGAAGACCTGCGAGGCCGGGGTGGCAATATATGCCGGTACCGGTGTCGGGTAAACCACCACAGGCACCGTCGTCTCACTGATACACCCGAAGAATGATTCGGTCCTCAGGGTGACATTGTAGGTCACCGGAGCAGTAGTTGTATTGAAGTAAACATGGCTGATCACGTTCGAGCCTGTCTCATGGAAGCCGTCGCCGTAGTTCCAGTAATACCTGTATGCTCCCGGCAGGAGCGAGAACATGATGCTCTCTCCCGAACAGATGGTATCATCACTGATTACGAAGTCAGAGAGTATCTCCGGGTAAACGGTGATATTCTGTTCCATCGTCGAGATGCATCCGTTGGCTGAGGTGATCTCCAGTTTCACGGTCCGGTAATCGAGGGCCTGGCCTTCACTGGTGTAGATGTGCGTCGGGTTGACATCCGTAGAAGTATTATCGTCGCCGAAGTCCCACAGCAGGGAGGTGTACCCTGTAGAGCCGTTGGTGAAGTTCACGGTAAGCGGCTGGCATCCAGAAGAGACATCAGTTGTGAACATTGCAACGGGCTTCTCGACCTCTATCACCAGGGTATCAAGTCCGAGGCATCCTTTGCTGTCGGTTACCTGGTAGACAAGCCTGTAATAGCCTGCCATAGAGGTGTTGAACACAGGATTCTCTGTGTTGTACTGACTCAGCGGACCGATGTCTCCGAACCATCTGTGTGCAGTGTAGGAGTCCGAGCCTCCCGCTGGATTACCATGCAGCTGGGTGGGTACGCCGCCACAGACAAGCAGGGTGTCAACGGGAGCTATCTGTGCCGTTGGCCAGGCGTTAACCGTCAGCAGAGCCTCGCGGGTGTAGTACTGGCCGCACGGACCGGTGATCTCAAGCCTGTAATGCCATCCGTTCATCGGGGTGGTTGCTCTCATTATCACCAGTTGAGGTGTCTGTGTTCCCTGGTACAGGGTACCGTCGCTCAGGTTATTCCATCCGGTACCCTGGTTGACCTGCCATACAGTGGTCTCCCCTGCCCCGGTGTTGAACACCTGCGAGTAGAAGATTGCACTGGTCTGGTCACAAACCTCGGCGTCGGCAGGTCCGGAAATGATGGAAGGCTCCATGTATACCCTCAGTGGCGCAAATGAGCTGGTGACAGGCGGCAGACAGGTTCCTGACACTACCGCTCTCACCAGGTAACCGTTCATCGGCAAATCAAGATTGCTTATTGTAAGTGTGTGCGTAGTGGTTCCTGAGTAAGGTGCAATATCCGTCACGTTGACGAAGCCGGAACCGCTGTTGACCTGCCACTGGTAGACAAGGTTCGTGCCTTCGGCGACCACGCTGAAGGTGGCGCTGCCGCCCGGGCAACCTCTGAACTCATCGGGATGATCGGAGAGCTCCGGTGCAGTGTATACGGTGAGCACAGCTTCATCTGAGAGCAGTTCTGACGAGCAGTCGCCGTCGATGACCACCCTGTAGCGGGTGCCATCCATCGTGCGCGACGGGCCGAAGACCATCAATATGGGTGTCTGTACTCCCAGGTAGATTCCGCTGTTGGCGAGGTCAGCCCAGCTGGTACCGTCGAAGGCCTGCCACTGATAGGTCAGGTTTGCACCGTCAGCATGTGCACTGAAGCTTGCGGTCATGAACTCACAGATGGCTGAATCTGCCGGCTGCGTGTTGATGATGGTCTCAATCGAGACATCGAGCTGCACTGTCTGCGAGATCGCCTTCGGCACGCAGGTGCCTTCAATCTCCACGTGGTAACGGTAGTTGTCGTAGGTACGCGGCACAGCTGTCAGCGTCAGGGTGTTGGTATTGGCGCCGGTATAGACATCGTCATCAATGATTGCGGTGATTTCCGAACCCGTGTCAACGAACCACTGGTAGGTCAGCGCAGTGCCTTGTGCCGATACGACGAACGATGTGCCGGCGTTTTCGCAAATCGCTGAGGCAACAGGCTGTGACAGTATCTCAGGTGCTGTGTTGACTGTAAGCAGTGCGGCATCGGAGGTGTCGGGAGGTGTACATGTTCCTGATATGATCACCCTGAACATATCTCCGCTCATCATCCTGTTGGTGCCGTTGACCTTGAGGTTCCTCGTGGAGACGCCGAAATAGGTTGAGGTCTCCGTGAGGTTGTTCCAGGTGGTGCCGCCGTCTGTGCTGCGCTGCCACCTGTAGGTTGCACCGGTGGTTGCGCCGGCGTCAACGATGAAGTCAGCTATTGCGTATTCGCAGATGACAACGTTATCAGGCTGGTCAACAATCTCAGGATGCTCGTTAACTGTCAGGAAGGCAGGTAGCGAGGTCATGCTCGAACCGCAGCTGCTGCTGACAATCGCCCTGTAAGCGGTGCTGTTGTCAGCCGTGGCCACTGCGGCAATGGTGTATGCCGACGTGATCTCCCCTGATATGGGTGTCCATGTCAGGCCACCGTCCAGGCTGCGCTCCCACTGGTATACCGGGTTAGTGGTGAGGCCGGCATTTACAGTGAATGTGGCTGCTGCGCCCTCACAGAGAGTGAGGCTTGCCGGGTGCTGCGTTATCTCAGCCTGGCGGGTCACCGTAAGAGTGACAGGATCTGACTCCACAAACGGAGTGCAGGTTCCTGAAACCCTTACCCTGTACTGGTATCCTGACATCATCTCAAGTGCACTTACAATGGTCAGGGTGGCAGTATTGGTGCCCTGGTAGCGGGCTCCGGTGGCCTGGGTCCAGGTGGTACCCGTATTTACATACCACTGGTAAACCGGGTTGGCAGTCATGCCCGCATCAACGGTGAAGATTGCATCTTCGCCCGAGCAGAGGGTTACATCTTCAGGCTGGGCAATGATCTCAGGCTTCTCGTTTACTGTGAGGGTCACGATATCCGTCAGTACCGGAACGGGACAGTCGCCTGATATCTCAGCCTGGTATTTGTTGCCGTTCATATCACTGGTTGCTGTAACACTCAGGGTGGCTGCTGTTTCTGCGGGCATGAGCGTCATGCCCGAACCGCTGTCAACATACCACTGGTAATACGGATTGGTGGTGCCTCCTGCATCGGTTATGAAGGCAGCCACTGCGTCTTCGCATACCGTCTGGCTGACTGGCTGGACTGCAATGCCGGGCACAATATTGACATCAATTGTGGCGGAGCCGGTGATGTTTGCATGCGGCGCTGCTACAGAGCATCCGTTGTTGTCAGTCACCGATGTTATGGTATAGGTGGTAGTGACAGTCGGATTAACCGTTATCGGGCTTCCGCTGGTATAATTGCTGACCGTGGTGCCGTCACTGAGGAGTACCGTGAAGGGCGATTCACCCGTGGTAATGGTCACGGTCAATGTTGCTGCATCACCCGGGCAGACGAACCCTGTTCCGGCTATGGATGCCACAGGCAGCGGATTGACGTTCACAACAACAGTATTGCTGTATTCCGGGTCGCATGCTGCCGTGTTTACACGGCGGCGGAAGGTTGTTGTCTGCAGTATACCGGCGGGAGGATCGTATGATTCCGTTGTGGCCCCGTTGACTTCACTCCAGGTTCCGCCGCCGTTGAGGCTGAGCTCCCACTGGAAGAGTATCGTTGCCGGGCCGCCGGCTGGGGCCGTCACTTCATTCAGAGACGCCGGATTGCCGAGGTAGCATACCTCCTGGTCGCCGTTGATTGTTCCCGGCATCAGCTGAGAAGGCTGGGTAATCATAATCGTTGCCTGTGTCGTGCAGTTATTTGCATCATTTACAAAGGCAGTGACCTCACCAATGGCGCCCCCTGTGAAGGAGAGAGAGGTTCCGGTGATTGTAACGGACGCCCCGGCAGTGTTGCTTAGTGCGCTCAGTACATAGGGCGATGTGCCGCCTGACACCGAGAACGAGCCGGTTGCAGTTGCGTCGCCAAAACATGCAAGTACAACGTCCGGAGTCTTGCCAATCGTCAGGACCGAAGGCTCAATCAATGTAACCGTGGTAGTTGCCGTGCAGTTGTTGGCATCAGTAACGATGACAGTATAGGTACCGGCCCTGAGCAGTGAAATATCATCATCTGCCGAGGTGAATCCTGACGGGCCGCTCCATGCATATATGTACGGAGTCTCACCGCCGGTGACACCCAGATCGATCGCGCCGTCAGATGCCCCGTTGCAGGTGATGTTGTAACCCCCCGCATAGACAACCGGTGTTGCTGTAAGTGCTATCGGAGGCATTACAGTGATTGTAACCGTGTTACTTGCTGTACAGCCGTTCCTGTCTGTAATGGTAACAGTATAGATTGTAGTCACAGCCGGCCTGGCTATCGGACTCTTTACATTTGTATAGTTGAGTCCTGCTGCAGGCGACCAGTTGTACGTGTAATCACCCGAGACCAGCAGCTCCCCTCCTGCTCCGGTAGCCGTAAGGGTGGCAACGGACGAGGGGCACGTGCTGATTATATAATCATCTGCCGTGGCAGTGACTGTGAGGACAGGAGCCACATTGACCTGTACCTGTGCCGTTGTCTGGCAGCCGTTGGAATCGGTCACCATGACGGTGTAGAGGGTGGAGACGGCAGGTTTCGCAACCGGGTTGGCCTTCGTGGCATCATCCAGTGTGACTGCATTGTCCCACAGGTAAGTGTAACCGCCTTCGCCACCGCTGACAGTGGTACTCAGGTGAGCCACCGAGCCGGGGCAGGTGCCTATCGGGTCGTCATCAACCGCAGCGGTCGCTGTTAACGGCGGAGCGATGTTGATTGTGACAGTTGCAGTAACTGTACAGAAGTTGGCGTCGGTGACAGTGACGGTATAGGTGGTGTTGACTGACGGTGAGGCAACAGGACTCTTCGCGTTAGCATCTGAGAGAGATGCGGCCGGAGCCCAACTGTAAATATATGGCAGTTCGCCGCCTGTGATAATGACGTCAAGGGTGGTGGTTGATCCCGGGCAATCGCCAATAAGGTAGTCCGTTGCGGTGGCTGTTGCTGCCAGCGGAGGACGAACCTCGATGGTGATTGCATTCACAGCGGTACAGCCGTTGGCGTCTGTGACGGTGACGGTGTAGGTAGTGGTCGATGCCGGTTTGGCAACCGGATTGGGAATGTTGGTTGCACTCAGGCCGGTTGACGGTGCCCAGCTCCATGTATAACCACCTCCAACAAGCTCCTCACCTCCTGTGGCTACGGCACTAATCTGTGCCTGTGAAGTCGGGCATGTGCTGAGGATAAAGTCGTCAGCTGTAGCTGCAACACTGAGGTCGGGAGCAACGGTGATTGTAATATCACCTGTAGCCTGACAACCATTGGCGTCAGTGACAGTAATGGTATAGGTTGTGGTAGCTGCCGGCTTCGCTACAGGATTGCTGACGGTTGTGCTGTTAAGTCCTGTTGCGGGTGCCCAACTGTAGGTGTATCCTGCCTCACCCCCTGTGACCGTCGCGCTAAGGTTTGACCTCGAAGTGGGACATGTACCGATGATCAGATCATCAGCCGCGGCCGTGACAACCAGGTCCGGTAGAACGGTTACAGTCACCGGTGCGGTTGTCTGACAGCCGTTGTTGTCGGTTACCGTCACGGTGTAGGTGGTGGTGATTGAAGGTTTGGCTGTCGGAGTCTTGCTTGTTGCATCACTGAGACCGGTTGCCGGTGCCCAGAGGTAGGTGTATCCTGGCTCACCGCCTGTAACGATGACATCAAGAGTACTGCGTGAATCCGGGCATGTGCCTATGTTCGGGTCACTTGCCGTGGCCGTGGCTGCGAGATCAGGAGCTACGGTTATTGTTAGTGAAGCCGTGGTGGTACAACCGTTCAGATCGGTGACCAGGACAGTATAGGAGGTTGTCACCAGCGGTTTGGCTGCCGTGGCGGGGCTGGCCGGATCGGTCAGACCGGTGGCAGGTGACCACTGGTAAGTGTATCCGGGCTCACCGCCTGTTGCGCTGGCAGTAAGCTGTGCATCGGATGTGGAACATGTACCTATATTATAGTCATCAGCCGAGACGGTCACATTCAGAACCGGAGCAACAACTATCTCTATGCTTGCAGTCGTCTGACAGTCGTTTGCGTCAGTGACTGTGACGGTATAGGTGGTAGTTGCTGATGGCTTGGCTGTCGGTGACTTGCTGTTCGGGTCACTCAGACCGGCAACGGGAGCCCACAGATAGGTGTATCCGGGTTCGCCGCCGCTGGCGGTGACGTCGAGGTGAGCCACCGAGGTGGGACAGGTGCCGATGTTCGTGTCATCTGCAGAAGCCACAGCGGTAAGATCTGGCGCCACATTGACTGTAACTGTTGCCGTTGCCATACAGCCGTTGTTGTCGGTGACGGTAACGGTGTAGGTGGTTGTCACAGCCGGTTTCGCTGTCGGAGACTGGATTGAAGGGTTATTAAGCCCTGTTACAGGCAGCCAGTTGTATGTGTATCCCGGCTCGCCGCCAAAGGCCACAGCATTAAGTGTGGTGTTTGACAGGGGACAGGTGCCAATCAGCGGGTCTGCTGCCGAGGCGGTGACGGTGAGCGGCGATACCACGTTCACTGTTATTTCCCTCGAGATGGTGCAGAAGTTCTGGTCAGTAACAGTTAGTGTATAGGTGGTGGTGACTGCAGGCTTCGCTGTCGGGTTGGGATCAGTGTCGCTGCTGAGTCCGGCTGCCGGTGTCCACAGGTAAGTGTATCCGGGTTCGCCGCCACCGGTGGTGGAGGTGATGTGTGCCTCCGAGCCGGGGCATGTGCCTATTGAACTGTCATCAACTGCCAGAGTCAATGTGAGCGCCGGGCGGACGGTGATTGTGATATCCGATGTGGCTGTACAGCCGTTGACGTCAGTGACGGTGACGGTGTATGTAGTTGTCACAGCCGGCTTCGCTGTGGGTGTCTTTATGTTGCTGTCGTCAAGGCCGGTGAGCGGGGTCCACCTGTAGGTGTAGCCCGGTTCGCCACCGGTGACTGTTGCATCAAGATGTGACACCGATGTCGGGCATGTGCCGATGAACAGATCATCTGTAATTGCCGTGACGGTGAGGTCTGGCGTCACGTTGACTGTAACAGTTGCCTGATCAGTGCAACCGTTGGCGTCAGTGACTGTAACAGTATAGGTGGTTGTTGTGGCAGGTTTTGCTGTCGGTGTAGCGCTGGTGGCGTCATTAAGCGTCGCTGTATTGTCCCAGAGGTATGTATAGGCTCCCTCTCCGCCTGTTGCGGTTGCGCTGAGATGAGCAACGGAGGACGGGCATGTGCCAATCAGACCATCATCAACCGTGGCAGCCACATCAAGTGGCGGAGCCACGTTGACGGTCACGTTTGCCGTGGCGGTACAGCCGTTGGCATCGGTTACTGTGACGGTGTAAGCAGTGGTAGCTGCCGGCTTCGCCATTGGCTCACGAATTGCCGCATTACTGAGTCCGGCAGAAGGCAGCCAGTTGAAGCTGTAGGGCGCCTCCCCGCCATTGACGTTGACATGCAACTGTGTCTGCGACTCCGGGCATGCGCCTATCATATTGTCATCGGCAAAAGCCACAGCGGTCAGCACCGGAGCTACATCCACGGTTACAGATGCGGATTTGATACAACCGTTGGCGTCGGTGACGGTGACGGTGTAGGTGGTTGTTGAGGCCGGTGTTGCAACTGGAGTGGCAATATTGGTTGCAGTTAGTCCTGCTGCAGGCGACCAGCTGTAGAGATATCCGCCGGCAGGCATGACGCCTCCGGTGACGGTTGCTGAGAGCTGTGCCGAAGAGCAGGTTCCAATGAGATTGTCCGCTGTTGTTGCGGTTACTTCAAGAACCGTCGGCTGTGTAAGCGTCCATGACCTTACCAGCTGGCAGCCGTTGGCGTCAGTGACGGTGACCTCATAGGTCCCTGCCGTCAGCGCACCCTGGTTAGGGGCGCCGGCGGTGATGCCGCTGCCTCCGCCGGAGGCGGTCCATGCATATATATAAGGTGCAGTTCCGCCTGTGACAGATGTTATTATGGTTCCGTTATTTCGATCGAAACAGCTGATGTTTGTGGTTGTAGCTGCCATGTTCAGTGCCGGCGGCTCGGAAACAGTTATCGTTGCCTCAGCGGTACAGTTGTGCGAGTCAGTGACCCGTACAGTGATAGTACCGCCACCGGCATCGGTGACGGCCACAGAAGTACCGGAAGATGTGAGGGTAGCTCCTGCCGTATTCACCAGCGTGCTGAATGCATAGGGAGCGGTTCCCCCGGCGGCGGTGAAGCTGCCGGCACCGGTGGGATCACCATTGCAGAGCAACACCATATTACCGGTTGATGAGAGCGTAAGCATATCAGGCTGGTAAACCGTGGCCTGTCCGCTGGCAACACAACCGTCACCGCTCGTGACTGTCACATTATACAGACCGGCCTTTATACCGTTTATGTCCTCGGTGCCTGCCGTGAATCCGTCAGGACCAAGCCATGCAAAGCTGTTCGAGGCAGAGCCTGTCACTGTCAGGTTTATGGCGCCGCTGTTGTCGCCGTTGCATTGCAGGCTGGTTACGGCAAATGCCAGTACGGGCTGTGCATTGATGGTGACTGTGGCAGTCCCCGACAGGGTACCATTACAGCCATGACTGTCCTCCATTGAAACTATCGTATAGGTGACGGCTGCTGCAGGTGTGACTGTGAATGTGTATATATTGACCTGATGATCGGTAACAGTTACCGGTGTGACTCCGTCAGTATATATAAAAGTATACGGTGCCGCACCTGTGAGAGAAATCGTCAGTGTTGCACTTTGACCGGCACACACTGCTGTGGTACCGCTGATTGTTGCAGAAGGCACGGGCCAGAATGACACTGTGGCATTCCCTATACCACTGTTGGTACATCCGTTGGCGTCAGTGACGCTGGTGATAGTGTAATTACCGGCCGCGGATGCGTCAAGCGTATAAGGTGAAGACATAATATTGCTTATCGCAGGCTGGTTGGCTCCGTTGATGGCATAAACAACGTTCCACGGGGCGGTTCCCGTAAGGGTCAGGTTGATCGGGTGGGTATCCTCGATGCACACTGTCCCGCTGTTGCTGATTATCGCAGCAGGCAACGGCCTAACGGTAACTGACAGCGGGTTATGGTTCGTGATACACCCTGCAGAATTGACTTCGCGAACAGAAACATTTCCACCCACCGTTCCAAAGGTGACGGTGATGGATGCCGCCGAAGGATCACCTGTGAGTGCTGCCCCTGCCGGGAGGGTCCATGTATATACCGATCCATCATGATTTGGCACTGAATATGTTCCAGTCTCAAGTGCACAGACGATATCCTCGCCGGTGATATCGGACTGCGGTGAAGGTGCCATCACATCCACATCAAATGAGCCGGCAGGTCCGGTACAGCCAAAGCTGTTGGTTTCGGTCACGGTGATGGTTCCGCTGCCGGCAACTGCTGCCGCATTGATGATGATCGCGTTGGAGTTGGCGTCGAATACCTTGGTGCCTACCGATGCCGGAACAGTCCATGTGTATGACGAGCCGGGAGTGAGAGGTATGGTATATATAATACTGGTCTGATTCGTGCAGAGGATGTCATCACCAGTGATCACAGGCGCAGCAGGCTCAGGATTGACGGTTATGACCACTTCAGCAGGCGTGCCGGCACAACCGAATGAACTGTATGGTGTGACGGAATATGTTGCTGTTATAAAATCAGCACCGTAATTCTCAAACGTGTCTGTGATATGCGGTGTGCCTGCAGGGTCTGCAGCAACATTGGCTCCTGCAGAGCCCTGGGATGTCCCGTCAGACATTACCGGTAACGGCCAGCTGAAAGTGCTTCCTTCAGGTGTGTTGGCCGGCACAAGCAGAATCTCGCGTGAGGCGGCCACGTTCGAACATACTGTTTGCCTCTGCCCCTGCAATATCACCGGCTGGGGCCTTATGGTTACCACTACGTCAACCCAGTTTCCAATACATGTTGCTCCGAATACCGGACGCACGCGGTAAGTAACCGTCTTGTCAACACCTGTCTCATTGGTGAACCGGTCATTGGCCAGGTAATTCGGGTTAGTAATATCATCTGCTGCAACAGCGTTTCCGGCAGCAGCAACAAGGCCTGCCTGCACATTTATGGAAGCGATGTCATAGGTCGTTGCCGGTGACGATGTCGGGGCAACTGCAAGCACGAGTCCGGTTTGGACTGCGCTGCAGGCAAAACGGTCAAGATTTCCAAGCACCGGCTGAGAGCCTACGGTGACAATGATGATTTTCGGATCCCCCGCACAACCATCGTATGACGGAGTAACAGTGTAGGTTGCTGTCCCGGCAAGGCCTGAGGTATTGACAAAAGTGCCGGTCATATCTGCTGACGAAGGAACAGTCCTGGCAGAACCGCCGGTAAGTCCTCCGGAGAGTTCGGGTGCTGGCCATGTGAAGGTTACGTTGTCGTCCGGGTTGTCGAAGTTGTCAAGCAGGATATGATGGGTGAGTGCCTCGCCTGAGCAGACTGAGGCCGATTGATCGGCGATTACCGGCTCCGGTTTGATATTAACAACCACCTGCCGGGTGTTAGTGCAACCGTTTGCTGTCAGCAGGTATTCATAAGTAACCGGAATGGTTTCTGAGGTAAAGTTGCGAAGAACCTGGCTGATTCCGTCTGTCCCGGTTGCCGGCTCTGTGGTAGTAATGCCTGCAGCTCCCAGCCTCGTCCAACTGAATGTTGTACCCGTCGTCAGTGAAGTCGGAGTATAGGTAAATGTGGTGTTGCTGCATACATCCGCCGGGGTGAGGCCACTATTAAGAACCGGGGTGGGATTGACAGTAACCGTCACCGTAAAGGAAGAACCGTTGCAGGTGCCTGACCGTGGTGTGACTGTATAGGTGGCTGTGGCAGGGGCACTGGTGGTGTTGGTCAAAGTCTGACTGATGCTTGTCTGACCTGTTGCCTGGGCGCTGCCTCCGGTGATGGATCCTGACGGTGCGATAACCGGGGTACTCCATGTGTAAGTCGTGCCTGAAGGCACAATCTCTGTGACTCCGTTTGCAGGAGTGACCGTGAATGTCGCACCACTGCAGATGACAGCCGTTTTATTTCCTATGGATGGAACGGGATTAACTGTAACCGTCACTGTGAAGGTCATACCTGTACATAAACCTGACTGTGGCGTGACAGTATAGGTAGCCGTGGCTGAAGCATTCGTGGTGTTGTTCAGTGTCTGACTGATGCTCGTCTGGCCGGTCGACTGTGCGCTGCCGCCGGTAATGGAGCCTGCCGGGAAGATGACCGGTGCGCTCCATGTATAAGTCGTGCCCGAAGGCACAATCTCTGAGCCGCCGTTTGCCGGAGTGACTGAGAATGCCGTACCACTGCAGATCACTGCAGTTTTATTCCCTATCGAAGGAACGGGATTAACCGTAACGGTAACCGTAAAGGTAGGACCGGTACAGGTGCCCGATTGTGGTGTCACAGTATAGGTGGCCGTGGCAGAAGCGTTCGTGGTGTTGGTTAATGTCTGACTGATGCTTGTCTGACCTGTTGACCGGGCGCTGCCTCCGGTGATAGATCCTGCCGGTGCGATAACCGGGGCACTCCAGGTATAGGTAGTGCCCGCCGGGACAATCTCTGTGCCTCCGTTTGCAGGAGTGACCGTGAATGTCGCACCGCTGCAGATGACAGCTGTTTTATTCCCAATGGAAGGAACCGGGTTAACCGTGACTATCACCGTGAAGGACAGACCTGTACATGAACCTGACCGTGGGGTAACAGTATAAGTAGCCGTGGCAGGTGCATTCGTGGTATTGGTCAGTGTCTGGCTGATGCCCGTCTGGCCGGCAGATTGTGCACTGCCGCCGGTAATTGAGCCTGCCGGAGATATGGCAGGTGTACTCCATGTATAGGTCGTACCTGCAGGAACAACCTCGCTTCCCCCGTTGGCGGGAGTGACTGAGAATGCCGCACCACTGCAGGTCGTTGCAGTTTTATTTCCTATTGAAGGAACCGGGTTGACCGTAACTGTAACCGTAAATGTCGGACCGGTGCAGGTGCCTGACAAAGGCGTCACAGTATAGGTAGCCGTGGCAGAAGCGTTCGTGATATTGGTCAGTGCCTGGCTGATGCTCGTCTGGCCGGTCGGCTGAGCGCTGCCCCCGGTTATCGATCCTGCCGGTGATATGGCGGGTGCACTCCATGTATAGGTAGTACCCGCAGGAACAACCTCACTTCCCCCGTTGACGGGAGTTACTGAGAATGTTCCACCACTGCAAATTGCAGAAGTCTTGTTGGCTATTCTGGTAACCGGATTGACAATTACCTGCCTCGTAACGGGCAGACCAATACAATATGTCGGGGCTGGACCAGTAGGAGTAATGGTATAGGTAACAGTTACAGGTACGTAACTATTATGTTCAAGGTTTTGGGAGATAACAGTTCCCATTCCACCTGTGCCGCCTTCAGGTGCCTTGCCGGTTGTCCATGTTGTGGCAGGAGAGAATGCAACAGTCCATGCATAGGTAGAAGAAGAAACAGTAGAATTAAGAGAAATATCTGTAGTTCCGTTACTGCATATTACGGGAGCGTTATTTACTGTTCCGGAAGCTGAAGGAATATCGTTAATGCTAAATGAATAGGGTGCGGGAAGCCCAGAAGCCGGAACCGGATTACCGCATGCATCGATGACAGATGTAAGAGTGTAAGTATAGTTCCCGACCGGGAGTGCTCCAAGACTTATACTGCTACCTGAAGCACGGTCAAGGTATGTTACACTGTTAATAATAATATCATATGGAGGAACCCCGTCATTAACCGTAAACGTAAGAGAGCTTGTTGCACCAACACATGCATCGTCCGACCCGGTAAGCGTTGCTGAAATCGGGGTGGAACCCACCGTGATGGAGATCGGCGTCCCGAGACTTGCCGGTACACAAATATTATTGTCAGTGACAGAGGTCAGAGTAATGGATGTACTTCCTGTCGGATACGGCCCAACCGTAATATCAGTTCCACTGACATAATTATTGATTGTATGATCTGATCCGTCATTCCAAGTAATTGTATATGGGCCCGTTCCACCTGTCAGTACAACAGAAATTGTGGTTGTGTAGCCGGCACAGATGTTATGGCTTGCAAAGAGCTGGGCGAGGGTGAACTCCGGGTTGATATTTATTGTATAAGAGCCAAAGATTATATCACAGCCCGTCACATCTTTGATTGCATGGATCTGGTATGTTGTTGCAGAGGTCAGATCAGGGGTGGTAAGCGTTATTGTGCCTCCATTACCCTGAACGAATGATCCGTCAACCCCTCCTGTTCTGAGATAATATTTCACATCTGCCTCGGTACCGGTTATTCTTAGTTGCCCGGGCGTATTGTAACAGACAGGATTACTGATAATGCTGACGTTATCGCTCAGATCCAGCGGATTCCTGTTCCGGGTTATTGAGACAGTACTGTTGGAGGAAGGACAGATTCCGAGAGCACTGGTTATGGTCCATCTGAAAGTGTTCACTCCGTAGCCAAGTCCGGAGACAGCAGACAACGGATTGCCGGGTTCAGCTATAGTTCCTGATCCGCCTGCCAGGGTCCATTCTCCTGTGCCACCATTGGTGGGAGCATTGGCGGCCAGTACTGTACTGCCGGCCTCGCAGAATGTCTGTGCCAGTCCGGCGTTTGCAGCTGCCGGTGAGATATCTCTTCTTATAGTATATATGGCTGATGCCGAGTCACATCCGTTGTGATTTGAGAACACTGACCACCTGAACCTGTTGTCTCCCTGCCATAAGCCGGTAACAGCAGAAGTTGGGTTGGATACTGTGGTGATTGTCGGTTCAGGATCGGAGACTACCTGCCTTACTACAATGTTGTCTATATAGTAATACTCATCGGGTGCGTTATTTCTGCATCTGATTATAATCCTGAGATTATTTCCGGAGAGGCTGGGTACAGAGGCAGTCCTGGTTCCAAAATTTCCGCTATTGCTGCCATTAGTTGTAAAATAGGTTTCGGGCCCACCGTTAATGCTATAGTAAACTCTTATGTAGTCATTGTTTTCAAGTGCACTGGGTTCCTGAAGATACACGCTCACCTTAACTGGTGATACAGAGGCAATTGGTATGGGGTCGGAACGCCACACTGTTTCGTTGCCAAGATTCCTTCCTACCAATCTTCCGGATTCCACCCTTAAATAGGTGTCGGCATCAGGTGTGATACCCGAAGTTGTCCAATCAGGACCGGAAGTTGCATACTGCGGACTTTCGGAAAAAGTCTCCTGCCATACCAGGTTATTGATGAAAGTCCATTCACCGGAGGTGCCTGATGCAGCTGCCGTGGCAGAGAGGTTGGCCGATGTACTATTACATATTTCCTGAACCGGCCCCACACTGGCAACGGGGTCTCTGTCAACATAAAGGATCCTGGAATCAGTCGTGGATGCACAGGGTGAAGTTCCGGTAGCGGTGAGGGTGAGGGTGACCGTCGCATTTGCCTCGGTAGCGCCGGGCGTATAGGTGGGGGTAAGAGTTCCCTGGCCTGAGGTGATTGACCCTGAGCCGTTGTCCGTCCAGGTCAGTGTAACATAATTTGATGCCGATGCATCGCTGACCGTATATGGTGTGCCCTGGCAGGTGGCATCATCTGCGCCTGCATTGACCCGGGGTGCTCTTACTATCGTCAGCACAAGGGCATCATTGACAGCGTTGCAGGGGCCCGCAGGTTCATTCGTGGTAAGAGTAAGGGTCACACTGCCTGCAGTAATGTCAGCAGCACTCGGGGTATAGGTGGTAGACAGGTTTGAGGCATTCCCAAAACTACCTGAACCTGAGGTGGTCCAGGTGGCAGACCCGGCAGAACCCCCGATAGCACCGGTCAACGAAGCCGGCGTGTTTGAACAGATGGTCTGATCAGGACCTGCATTCACCGTGGCCGGCTGGCCGATAGTGACAGTATAAGGTAAAGAGGTCTCTGGACATGCAAGTGCAGTCGTCCCGTAGACTGTCACAGTATAGTCACCTGACTGGGTATAATCATTCAGGGTAATCGTCTGAGTGGTTATGCCTGTGCTGGAACCGTTCCGGCGCCACAGGTAACTGCCATTGGGCGAGGGAGTTGACGCCAGGGTTATTGAGGTAGAGTTATTATCACAGAAGTTATTCACTCCGGCCGACACAGAAATTACAGGCAGAGCCGGCAACGGATCGAAGGTCAGCCGCATTGTGTCAGTATATTCGGGACAAAGTCCTGTGCCATAGGCATGCAGAACCAGGTCAACCCAGCCTCTTGCGAGGTCACCGGGACCGGCAGTGTAAATGGCATTGCCCGGACTGGTTGCATTGGTGAAGTTTCCGTTACCTGTTGAGGTCCATAAGGCGGATATACCGTCAACAAGAACACCGTCGGTATTGAAGGGATCACCCTCGCATACCACAGCATCCGGGCCTGCATTGGAAAACGGGCCGTCAACTATCAGGATTATGGCGTCATCTGTATTTGCGTCTCCCGCATTGGGATTCGTCTGGCTTCCGTTCCATGGATTACAGACGTTCCAGTTACGGACTGTGACCTCAAACTGATCCCCGGCAACCGTACCGACACCGTTAAACGATATAGGATATGTATCATTCAGTGAATATTCACCAGTTACAGGGTCGACCGGAATCTCCGTCACCGGTCCCTCAAAATAGCCGCTCTGGGTATTGTAAGGTGTAACAATTGCTCCGGAGGCAGGATCAACATTCCATGGCCCGGTGATCGGGTCCCCGTTGTTATCAGTAAGATAGACTACAGTCTGTGCCGTACCCACCCTGATGAAAAGGTTCGGGATACCCTGACCGTCAAGCGGGTCAGTGCCGTAAATAAATTGCTCATACCTTGGAGTATGATTAGGTTTTTGTGCTGTCGGATTATCCTGGATATTACATGAAAAATGTGTGTCGTCTTCAAACCGGAAATTTGTAAGGGGCAAACCCTCGCAGACATATTCCTCTGCCGGTGAAATATCTATCCGTCCATTTGCGAGGGCAATATCATCCTGGTGCCAGTTGCCGATAAGCTGTACCTGTCTTGAGTCAAGACAGGCGGATCCGTTGTCAACTGTTTGCATCAACACTTCATATTCACAAAGGCCATCGACAGGAAATGTATGAGACAATTCAGTTCTTATGTAATAAACAGTTATTCCGGCTACAACACGTGATTGAACAGCCGGATAGGTATTAGTAACCGCTCCGTCTCCCCATATGTATTGTACCCTGTAGGTGGGCAGAGGCGGCATGGAAGAAAAAGTAAATTCATAATAGATAACTGTGGTAGCAGGAGCACATGTATTTGCAAACAGAAATCCGGAACCTGAAACGCCTGATACAGTACATTGTGCATCAACACGATGAGTGAACAGGCTTAAAAATAAACCTGTCAGAAACATTATCCTGAACAGAATTTGCATGGCTCTGTTCATCTTTCTGATGTAAATTATTTCAGGCTCCATGATATTATGATTTGACTGATATATTACAACGTAGCTTAAGCACTTATAATATATGACCATAACGCAAAAAAAAAGGTTGCATCGAATATGCAACCTCAGGCAATCATTCCACTAACAAATAGTTATCAATATTTTCATTCAGTTATTCCGAATCCGGGCTGGTTACTGATTTTAGCCTGGCTGCGGAATATTTTATAGAAACTGACTACTTATTGCCTCCACAAGCCTGATCTGTTAATAAAAAGCTTAACATGGTTCTTTACTCTCTGCATCACCAACTCCGCGAACCATTCATACCAATGATTACTCCATCTTTGAGGATGAAGTGTGATTAACAGATGATCCGGGAGCTTTCCGGCCTGTGCAGCGCGAATAATGTCATATGTTGACCTGAAGGAATTCAGATCACTGAGAGTCTTACCTATGTCTGAAATTGCCATGGCACTTCCAGTAGCCGGTTTTCTCACCCATTTCCAGTAATACTCCTCGTCACGCGTATACATCCTGTCACGTACAGACACTGAAGAGCCGTCCCATCTTCTCCCGGTGTCAGTCAGATATAGCATTGAGTCAAGGGATATATCAAAATAGGGCTCAGCAATGATACCTAATTCCTGGTAATCAAAATACTTCCAGAGCAACCGGCTGTCATACCGACTGGCCGGGCTACCATGCATGCAAACAGTATTAACGGGGACGATTTCCCTTATTCTTTTTAAGTTATGGCAGAAGCTCCCGAAGGCTGCAGCTACCATTTCGGCCTCTTTAGTTTCATCAGAACCAGTATTTCTGAACCTCTGTCTGCTATATCCCGCCGATCGTGTTACAAGGCTCAGGTCTTCGTAATGATACCCCGTCTCATGTCCCATGGCATGAACCTGCCTGATAATGCTTTCATCCAGTGTTTCCGGAATAGTTCTGAAGTAGTAAGTCCCCCTGATTCCTAACTTTTGTTCGAGATATGCAACATCCAGTGACATAGCCGGATTCCTGTCAACATCATGTCGCAGAATCACAACCTTTCGCTCCGGAACTGTCATCCCGGAAGCAAATTCATCCACTCTCAGAAAAGAGTAGCCTGAATTTTGCAACGTCGTCAGGAAAGCCCTTAACGTGGTCAGGGTGAAATCCATCAGCCGGGGGAAGTCAGAAAACAATCTATTGTTTGGAGATAACAGTGCTGTACAGACTATCCGCTGTAACCCGCAAGATATAATTACCGCTTTGCAGACCGGTCAGGTTGATTGTTATTTCAGTCTGATCACCCGGCCTAATAGAACGGATGATTCTCCCCGCATAATCCATCAGCTCAATCCCGGCCGGAGGGCATGCTGAGTCAGTCACTCTCAGGGTAAGATATTCAGTTGCGGGGTTTGGAAACACAACAAAGGGCTGCTTCCTGGCTATCTGGTTGTCAGGTATGTCCCCTGAGCTTCCGGAAGGCCTTGGTCTGACCCCGGCATTTAAATCAACGCACCCACCGATACAATCACCATGAGACAGGTGAGCAGCCAGTTCTTTAAGTCTCACAGACAGGGTGGTCCCTTTGTGACATACGGTGACCCTTCTTACACCGGGATCCGGTTCTATATGGTAATAAATCTCTGATCTGGAGTAAGGTTGCCAGGTTCCGTCAATCCATTTATCAGTAACTGAGACATTTTGCGTACCACAATCATTATAGAAAAAAGTTGTCTGAGTTATGTTAGTCCATTGATTATTAATGTAGTCCTGCCTGACCTGCAATTTCTTATGACCGGAAGGATGGTACTGATATAAAATTCTGGTTATATACTGACCTGTTTCCTTCAGTCTGGCGCTTCGTTCTGTCAGAAGGCCTTTAGTGTCATAGAACAGGCTGTCAGCAGAGTAATCTGACCAGGTGCTATTCCGCCAGATTTCACGGTTATAAACCTTAAGACGGCTGTTTTCATCATAGGTATATTTAAACAGGTTTAAGTTCATCCAGCGATCTGAGTACCATCTCTCTACAAACTCCTCCTGAACAAGGTTCCAGGGATCATATGTGAACACTTTATGAATGTCGGGAATTATGGATCCGTCAACAACCTTATATGTGTTCAATTCATCAACTACACCTTCTGACCAGGAATAGATTGTCTTGTTTGCCACCTTCCTGTCAATGCCGGTGGTCACTGTACTGTCAATGATTCTGTCAGAGTAGTAGTTGTATGTGGCGCCTGAAAACTGCATTGAATTATCTTCTCTGATGTAGATATATGTAAGGATTGAATCAGGAACCAGGTGAAATGGTTGCTGGCCGGAGAGCTGATCAGGAGATAATATAAGCATACTGATTATTAACAGGACAACCCATCTGCTATTTCCATTCACTTTTTTAAATACTCTCATAGATGATTTATAGTTAATCCTGACTAATTCTGTACACCTTCGAGGCTGCCTGTGCTTGGCTGAAACTATCGGGCCAGCCTTCTATAAACCTGGCAAGGAAGCCTGTGAGATCACATTTTTCTTTGATTAAACGATCTCTGTTTCTTTTTGTTTCATACCTCAGTCCGGGGTTCTCCAAAAGCTCCCTGATCCTTTCCATCACCCCCTCAAAGTCTCTGAAGCATGTAACCAGTTTGTAATCTCGTTCCTGTTCCTCAAGGTATCCCCGTCTGATACTATTGATATAGACAGCCGGGGTCCCGAGAACTGCGCTCTCGGATGCCATAGTTGCCCCTTCACCGACAAAGAGAGTTGCAAATGCCAGGGCATGATGCATCCTCTCAGGTTTGAGTGGAAATCTGAACTGTTCCAGGCCCGGGGGCAGGCTTCCTTCGGAACTGATAAATACTCGTCCATCAGCGGAGAGACAACGCACTATTTCTTCCTTCTGATCGATTTTAAGCCCACTGTTGTTCCTGTCATGACTGGCATTCCAGGCCACCAGCCTGACTATAAAAAATCTCTCGCCTTCTGACAATCCCAGCTCTTTCAAAACACCCTTGTCGGGCTTAAAATATTCCGGGTGGAGATAAGCCAGCTCATGATAACCTTCGTAAAAGATCTGCTTGCGTCCATATCTGAATGGGAAACTGGTTGAAGTTAAAACTGCCCTGGTAAAAGGGAGATATAGTCTTACCTGTTCTGGATTTCCGGAATCTTCCAGGGCAATATTTGGCTTTCGGAGAATAAATGAGGATAGTAGTGTGTAGATTGACCCATGGCTCAGATAAATGTCAGGTTTGAATTTCAGGCTGAGAAGAAGTATTTTCAGGTTAAAGAGGAAAAGCCCTCCAATCTTCCCGGATGCTGATGCATGGTGTTTGCCGATAATCCTGTATTCAAGCCCTTCCACTTCAACCAGGCTGGTTTCATATTCCTTTTCCCTTACAGTAAAAAGCACATGATGTCCCCGTTCTGCAAAAACATGAGCGAAATTTCTGAAGAGATGAACGTGGCCCGGATGTCCGATATCAATCAGTATCTTCATTTATTATTGCGGAAGCGTATATTGGATAGGTGAAATTGTTACCAGAGAAAATCCAGCCTTACCCGGAGTTCTTTATACTGAACCTGCCGAGCCAGATTGCAGCCCGACCGAGATTATAAAGGAATCGGTTAAAAATCTTGATATTCCTGCCATATTCATTAATTATACCACCGAATTCCTGTTTGTATTTTCTGACACCATATTCCCTGTTTTTTATGCCTCCTCCCATAAAATCAAGCATCTTCAATCCGGTCCCGAGTCCGTACTCCAGTGTAGCCAGGACTGCCAGATGTGTTGGATATATCTTTCTGTTATAATTCCGAAGTCCGCAATAATACATCGTGTATATGTTCCTTCCCGGTTGAATGACGCAAAAGCTGCCACCGATGACCTTCTCTTCATGCAATACGACGAATACTTTCCCCGGAGCTCTTTGCCAAAGGGCTTTGAAGAAGAGGAAATCAGGCAGGGGTACTTTCACTCTGTCACTATACAGGTCAACAAGGATATCATAAATAGCCGTAAGCTCTGATTCTGACTCACATTCCCTGTAGGAGGCACCTGTCTCAAGGGAGGACCTGATTTGTCTCCTGCGGTTATAGTGCATATCCTTATAAATGTCTTCAAGAGATTTATCTCTCAGATCAATTGTCAGGTTAAGATATGGAATAAATCTCCACCCGTTTGAACTGAATATCTCCTCGAAATCTTTATAATCTGAATAATTTCTGGATTCGACATATATAACCTCGCGGTGCAAGGCAACACTTATCTCTGATAATAAATTCCCGAGCGCTTCAGGATGCGCAGGGTCAATAAGGGGGCCTCCATAAATAACAGCCCTGCGGGAGAAATACCCCCTGATACCGGCCTCCTTCTGGATAACTGCCACTGCCAGGGCGTGAAGATTACAACCATTCCCGACAGCAATGGCTTTTGCCCGGAATCCGGGAACACTGTTACATAACTCCAGAAACTGAGGTGTCTGAAAAGGAGAGGAATGAGGATTCCCTTCTGCAAATTCCTTCCATCTCTCAATCAGAAGTGGATCATCAATCAATATTTCCATCAGAAGTACTCTTTGTTAAAACGCCTCTGTACAGAGAAAGGATTTTCTCCGATACTACCAATGAATCCAGATCCAGACTATGGATTTTACCTCTTCCGTTGGTTCTCCTGCCGAAGTTAAGAGCCATCCGTATTGTCCTCATAATATTGTCGATACTAAACGATGTGATGAAACAGCCTTCCGTGTTTCCTGTGACCCATTTCACATCACCCACATCGGTTGACACAATGGGACAGTTACAGGCCATCGCTTCCTTTATCACATTTACACTACCCTCTCTCAGGGAGGTCAGAAGCAAGAGGTCTGCAGCGTTGAGATAATGCGGAACATCTGAATTTGGAATGTTCGCAAGGTGAATAAAAAGGACAGAACTATCCCTGAGTTCAGCCACAGCCTGTTCTGCAGCCTTAAGGTTTTTCTCAGGACGGTCAGCAGCTCCGATAAACAAGACTATCTGCCTGTCAGCAGGCAGATTCAGCTTCTGCCTTGCTTCAACCATGTCTGAAGGAGCAAATCTTTCCGTGTCCACACCGTTGGGAATCACAACCGCCTTCTTCAGCTTAAGTATCCCCTTCATCTGCTCAGTCTTGACAATTGTGGCATCCCATCTGCACACCGAAAGCATCCGGATAATTACCCGAAAGGGCCATGAAGCATAGGCGTCAGAGCCCATCACCGATACTACCAGCGGCCTTACCCCTGCAAGGGTTGCGGAGAATGCACTCAGACTGTAATGAGCATGCACCAGATCATAGGAATTTCGTCTGCAGGCTCCTCTGATCCGGCCAACTGCTTTCAGGTAACCAATTATCCCTGGTTTAATTGTAAGATATTCAACCTCTGTGCCAACCTTCTTCAGAGACTCACCCTGGTTCTTTACCACATGGCCCACATCTCCTGCCCTGCCGCTTGAGACAAACAGTACCTTCATCCTTCGTTTTCCATGAACCAACCAATACTCTCAGCATAGACCTTTTCAATGCATCCGTCATTGTCATTCAGCTCCCATGAGTCATTTTTCCTTAACCAGTATTCAGAAGAGTACTTTCTAAGTATACCGGCAGTCCCGAAATAGATACACTGGAACTCCAGGAGATAGAAACGGACCCCGTCCCATGCAATATCCATTGAAATATTCGGCACCCTCAATTGTCTGAAGAGCTTCCACCCAAAATCAAGCATTCCCTCAGGAATATCAGCATCTCTCCCGTACAGGTAATTGTCATACCCACCTCCACTGGCCCTGAACACTCTTTCAGCGAATATGGGCCTGTAGAAAACAAAAGCCTTATTACCAAAGAAATATACCTTCCAGTCGTTTTTCAGCCCGGGGACAAATTTTTGTACTACAAAACGCCCCCTGTAAAATGAATCTCTCCGGTACCCTTTATGCCTGACCTGTCTCAGGTATTCCTTAATCCTGAACCTTAGAGGACTCTCTGATAATACTTTTTTTCTGATTGTTTTTTTCAGTTCCTTCTCATTATGTGCCAGGAAGACATTTCGCCCCATTGCTCCGCTAAAGCCTTTCACTACGACAGGATATTCAATTTCCCCTTTCCCGGCTGTCAGCTCCTCCAGTGTTCCATAGTGGGAAGAAACAAGATTTCCCCTCATGTCTCCAGGGAGAATGCATCGTAACAACTCCATGAAAACCTTATTGTTATTGGCCCTCAGGAATTCAAACCGGGGGATCACCTCAGCACCGGCAAGCGAAAGAGAAAGAACGATATCTTCAATGTATTGCTTGTATATCAGTCCAATGTCCTCTGAGGATGTATAAAGTACCAGACTGCCACTCCAGAAAGAATCGCAGAGATTGACATCACTGAAAGAAACCGGCTCTGACTCATAACCGATTTCCTTAAAGCATTTTTTCAAAAGTGACAGATCCATTCCGGACCTGTATGGTTGATCATCATGTTTTGAACCGAACCGGCCTTTGTAGTCTGTAAGAAGATATATCTTATTCATAAATAATCTACTTGCTATTCAGGTAGTTATCAACATAAATCATGCTATACACCATGGCATGGTTATCTGTGAAACCCTGGTTCCTGAGGTGAGAGATCTTTCCATGGTTAAACAGGAGCTCGTTAACCGGAAGGCTTTCATAGTAATTGCGGTTAAATTCCCATGAATTTTTTACCCGGTTGGGATCAGGCGCAGAATTCCTCTTCCTAAGCTCTTTCTGAATATATCCTCTGACAATTCCGGGCAAACCTCTTATTGACAGGAGATCATCAGGCCTGTAACCTCTGTCAAGTGGCAATCTCCCAAGAACCGGGAATGCTTTCCTGATAATATGAGCATACAATACCTGCCCTTTGTACCTTTTGACCGGATTATTTTCAAAGAATTCGGAATGAATTCCTGCAAATCCTGTCTTCATCAACTCCCGGAGGAAATCAATATCAAGAAAAGGAGTGCGGTTTCTCAGGATACCGTATTGGCTTATCATCTCAGCGCCAAAATATTTCCTGAATATCTCTTCAAAAACAAAGATATAGAACTGCATGTTCCTGCTGAGATCCCTGTATTCAGATCTGAAACAAGGAAGTTCTGCAATATCACTCCTGAGTTCTTCCCATTCAGATTGCATCTCTGATTGATTCAGCCATTGCATGGCAATGCTGTTCTCCACCTTCCGGCATGCTTCCTCATGATTTTCAGAGCTAAATACAGCATGAAGATTTGGAGAGATCATCACACCCGGAACGTGCATCGCACGAAAGATTTCACTTCCAAAATTACCCGTCACAATGCAATCCGTCTTCCCGGCCAGCAGCTTTGAAGCATACAGGTAATGGGCTCTGGAGAATGTTCCTGAGCCGGACGACCTTTGTATAAATTCCTTCCCGGATTCAAGACTGTGATGTTTTACATAGTCCTCATTAAGGTCAATCCCGAAAAAGGAAATCCCTGCCTTTGATGAGACCAGGCGGGCAACATTAAGATCAAGAGAGGAGGCGGTCCCAAAGCAAAATCCTGAAAAAGGTCTTTTGTGATACAATCCGACTGCAGTGAGTGTTCTCCCGTCAAACCCGCCTGTAAGTGCCGTGTAGTAATCTTGTTCCGGAAGGTACTTTTTTGTTTCCTGCAGAAAAATTTCAACCATAGTCTCAGCCTCCTTCCTTGCCGGAGCCAGGTTGATGCCATCCTTTTTACGGGATGGTTCGACAGATAAGATATTGTGTTGACCGAACAGCTTTTCAACTGAAGTATGCTTCAAAATTTTCGCGCCATTCCGGTCTGCAATAATCCCCGAATTTGATGGGAGGAGTTTAATACCATCAACCGCACTATGGTTGAACAGCGGGTAGTTAAAAAGCATTGACTCAAGAAGGAAACGTTTTGAGAATGACTTTTTCCCCAGGTGGGAGGCAAGTGTAAACGCATTCTCAGACATCATGATCCTTTTACTGCCGGAGCCTGATTCACTCCATTCGCAATAATAAAGCGGCAGGATGCTGAACAGTGAATTTCCAGTGATAACCTTCCTGTCTGCACGGTCATAGAAAGCAAAGTAATAGTGGCCGTAAAGATTGTTGACAATGAACTCCAGGCTTTTTCTCCGGGGCAACTCTCTGCTGAACTTATCCGTGGAAATGGGATCACCCCAAGACATGAACTCATAGTCGTCTCCCCTCAGGTGCAGTCTTATGTCCGGCTTCACCTTAAAAATTTCAGGCAATCCGTCGGAAAGATCCAGGGAAAGGTGGTTGGTGGATATATCAAGCAAAAAGCTCATCAGCAAAATTGCATTCTTATCTGCATCTTCATTTGTTCCGGCCATCAGGGCCAGTGAAGCTATCGTAAATCTTCTCAATTTTCTCAGCATGCTGCCCCATTGAGAACCGGACCAGGAATTCCTCCCGGGCATCATTTACAGATTGTCTCAGTGTATCAAGGCTGCCCAGCTTCTGCAACACAGCCTCATCCATCCGCTCATCCGCAGGCACCAGGAACTGAGGGTAATTAATAAATATTTCCTTCATGCTCGGAATAGCAGATGCTATTACCGGAGTCCCGCAGAGAATGCTCTCCACCGCTACATTACCGAACGACTCTTTTTCAGAAAGAAAAATCATCAGGTCAGCCTTCCGGTAGACCTCCCCGATATCATGCATGAATCCCTCGAAGGTAACATATCCCCCTGCTCCGATTTGCAATGTGTACCTTTGTAATTCATCCATCAGCGGTCCGTCACCATAAATAAAGAACCGGGCCTCACTGTGCTGTTCATGGATCAGAGCTGCAATATCCAGCCACCTATGCAGGTTTTTCCCCTCTGCCAGGCGGCCTGCATATATGATATTCATCCTGTCGGCTGAGGTGCCTTCTTTCCCCGTCAACATCCTTTCTGAACCGATCGGATTATATACCACGTCAATGCTTCGGTTAAGCGGAGAGATAAAATCAAGGAAAATGTCACGACTGTGCCCTGAATTTGCAACCAGCCTGTACTTTGAAGAAAGGGCCATCCTCCATATCAGCTTTCTGAACAGCTTCTGAAGAATGCCGTTGAAATGAAGGGTTCCGTGAATTGAGTAGACTGCTTTTTTCACTCCAGTCAGACGGAGCTGCAACAGAAAGAAAGGACCGGTATTGAAACAATGAAAGAGAGCGTCACTGTTCATCCGGGCAAAATTGCGCAGTCTGCGGGCAGCTTTCAGGTTATTCAGGGAGCCATACGTCACATCTACAGCTATATCCTTGTAGACATTTTCTTTCCCCTTTTCAGGAGGCCTTATTACAAATGCACTGAAAAGGGTGCCTGGGATTATTCTGACAAGAGTGGGTATCAGGACCTCTATCCCACCCGGGGCAGAGCTATAATGCACAAGACAGACTTTTCTGACAGGGGTGATGGGTTTCATGGTTTTCGCTTCACTGAGCTGATCACAAATGACCAAATGAATTCCAAAGGGAACTCCGGATTCATTTCAGGGCTTCTGCAAGGCGCCCCGCATTGGCTTCCGCACTGTATTCCCGGATTATAAAATCATCCATGGCAGTTACCAGGTCATCTCTTTCTCTTCCATTTTTAAGATAATATTCTGCTATATCTGCCGCCTGGTTGTAGTCTCTTATCAGTGGCAATTGTTCCCTGAATCCCCGGAAAAGAAGGTTGTCAACATCGTGTCTGTACTCGACGAGTGGCAGTGCACCGGCAGACAAAGCTTCAAAAAGTCTCAGGTGAAATCCGTTCAGAATACCCGGGTTACCGTCAACAGGAACAATTCTGGTCAGGTTGAACATACGGTTGAGTTTCTCCTGTGGAAGGAATCCACTTTCGGTATAAACCGGCTTGAGCTCAGGAAACAGACCGAACCATCTCTTCCAGGCGGTGTTGCCGTAAATCCTGAAATTGAATCCGGTGAACCTGCTCATGAACAGGGCCTTTTTATATCCCCAGGAGTTCAGATAGCTGGCTCCTACATAAAGAATATCATGTTCAGCATCCCCGGGCCCTCTCTTCAGGTCGGTGATCCTGAAATAAGAACTGGTGTCGGGAGCCGGCACAAAATAGAGGGTTGTATTCAGCCCGATTGTATTCAGCTGCTTGCTCCAGAACGAATCAGGAGAAAGGATGAGGTCAGCATGATTAAGGCACGCAAGGTAATAGTTGTTCTGGGGAGTATAAAAGGGACTGTCACCCATGAAAAAGAGCAACCTGGCTTTCTTCCTTATGGCCACACAGGTTTCTGGAACAAGAAATATTGAGTTGTAGATCAGAACTATGTCAGGCTTAAAGGATTCAACAATCTGCAGAACCCTGCTGTTGATTTTTCCCACAAACCGTTTTTCCCAGACCTGCCTCAGTGAATGTGGAAAGCGAAATATCTGGGTATTAATCTTAATTTCACCTTTGCTCATTGTTGCAGTGATGTCAGCCGTTCTGACTTCCCCTGCAATGAGAGACAATACGTCATGCAACGAGTTTTTCAGCGAATATTGCCCGGGGCATAGCAATAGTGCCCTCTCAAATTTTTTATGCATTGTTTAGGTTGTTTGCCAGTCTGACCTTTAGTGCTCCAAAACTAAAGAAGACTGCCTGAGACACAATCACGCCAGGTGTCCCGGCAAAATTGAATTGCTGGCCGCTGGTTGAATGAATAATAAACCAACCCAGGAGAAAAACCGGGAATATGAGTAAGGAGTTCCTGTCTTTAACTCTGTGCACTGACCTGAAGTAAACTGATATAATCCTCCATACAAAAAAGACCAGAAAACCATTTAGCAGGATGTACCCAACCAGGCCTGTTAAAGCCAGCAGACTCTGATTTCCCACATGACCGTCTCCATACTTATAGCCCATATCAGAAAATCCCCAGCCAAAGATAGGATTCTCCTTCCAGCCACCCATGACTCTCTGACTCCGGTAATCAAGTCGTTGTAGAGTTCCCTGAGCAGTCAGGTCTCCTTCCGAGATTGATTCAAGCTTCTCAAGCCTCTCCCTGGTAAAACCCAGTTGCCTGCTGATAACCGGGTTCGAGAGGACCCACAAAACTGCCGGAATAAACAGGATCAGGATCAAAATGCTCCTTAGGGAGCGTAAGGTGCCTGTTGTGATTATTGCCAGAACTGTAATTACACTGAAAGCTATAATCCAGCCACGGGTTGCCGAAAGGAAAGCCATTACAAGGGCAACTATCAGGACCATAAGGCAGAGTATCCGGTCCCACCGGGAACCACCTCCCAGACTCAGATAATAAATCGAACCGAACAAGCCCAGCAATGTACTGCTGGCATTAAAGAAGACGCGGAAATCATCTTCGTCTTCCAATTTATCCTGTCTGACAATGCCTGCTGCCTCTGCCGGAGTCAGACCCGTAAAGAGAGTGAATAATTGCGCGGCAAATGCAAACAAGACAACAACAAAAATTATCCGGAAGAACCTTGCATACATTGCCTCATTCATGAACAATCTGGGTACAGAATAAAACAGCAACATAGGTAAAAACCCTTTCAGCACCCTGAAATAAACATTAAGTCCCCCGCTGAGGCCCATCATCTGGCCCCATATAATGAGAAAAATCAGATAGATGAGCAGTATTTGAAGGTACTTATTGAAAAAAATGACCGGTCGGATTTTGCTCCTGGCCGCTTTGACTACAGAAAGCAAAACATAGACCTGGACAATCTCAACAGCAGGTAATCCGGGGAGAACCGTAAGTGTTGCTTCATATATTCCGAAGAATCCGGCAAAACCGTCTGTGGTCGTCAAGAAGAATGCAAGCCAGAGCGCCTCTTCCTTAGAATAAAAGTATAAAACCAAAGTTAGAATATACCATACTGCTTTGACCGGAGAAGGAGCGTAATAAGTAAAAGCAAGATTTATTGAAATCAACAGGAGATACTTTACAAAATCAGGCAAGACCTGTATCCACCGGGTAATACGATTGGCTCTAACTCTATGTGCCTGCATTATCAATGTTTAGCCTCCTTGCCGGTAGTATTGGTTTCTGATGATATCATTACCCTTAAACAGATCATTTCCGCCTTCCGGTTTGCATCTCCTCAATCCTGCCGTTAAGAGAGGTAACAATACTGTCCCAGTTTAGTAGGTCCGATGAGATCTCATGCGAGAGAGCACTCATCTGATCTATCAGAGCGGGGTTATTGATCAACCATAACAACGCTTCTGCAAGGGCTTCGGAGTCATCTCTTTTCACTATAAGTCCTGCCCCGGTTTTTCTGATCACCGGCATCAATGAAACATTTTCAGTTGTAACAATAACATTTCTGAAGTACATGGCCTCAGGAAAGACATTGGCAAGAGTCTCATATCTTGAAGGCAGGCAAAAGATCCTCGACCGGCTGTATAACTGAAAAAGCTCAAGTCGCCCCAGCGAACCATGGAAAACTATTCTGTCTCTCAATGAAGGATTATTCTGAAAAAAAGTATTGATGTACTCATCGAAGGAAGGATCTATGGTACCTGCCAGGTGAAGGTCATACCGGGATGAAGAAGCCACCCTGATGAAAGCTTCAAGGAGAATTTCTGTTGCCTTCTGATGTATTCCCAACCTTCCGGCTGTCATAATTATGTCACTCTTCTTCAATGTGCTGACATTCAACTCTTCTCCGGTGAGATCGGCTGTGTGACCATTATAGACAGTAATCAACCGGCCTTTGAAAAAATCATACCTATCTTCAAGCAATCCACAGGTATCTTCATCCTCCGCACTCCACAGATCAACCTTCCTGGCCAGACAGTGTATCGCAATATAATATTTTACCTTACCCTTGCGTTTAGCTCCGCTGAAATCGAGCGGGTTATTCCTGTGAGGGTACAATTTGTATTCTGATTCATCAGCAAAGGCACAGTGATCAAGCTTCAGGTATGCAAATCCCCTGTTGTTCAGCGTCTTGTAAATAAAAGCGAAAAGCAGTGAATTCCAGGAGAAATGGAAGATGTTAAGAATATCTATCTTCCTCGCATTAACAACAAGGTACCAGAGGATACCGCTGTTGAATTTACGGGAAATATACCTGTCAGCGATAGTGTTAAGTCTGATATGCTTTTGTGTCTCCGGAAAATCCTCGCTGTCGCTGTAACATACAATTGAGGTGTCATAACCCAGTTTTGAGAATCGATAGGGTATCTGGCCCGGATCCTTGAAAAAATGATAATCCCTGTAGTTGGGAAAAATAGTGCAAAATGTTCTTCTCCTCCCCTCCATGCCGCTGTTTACCGGAGCCTGAACTCCATTATGAATTCCTTCAGATTTATTAATGATTCCGGTAAAATCAGCCTTGTAAGCAACAGGAAAACTGCCGGTATAAGAGTCAGTTTCATAATCAGCTCAGTCCAGTCTGAAATAGTTATTTTGCCGGTTAGGAGGAAACTCATGATAAGACAAAGTCCTGAGATCACAGTGAGTTTCAGTAATGGTACCAGGATGCTCCGGACACATATGCCCCTGAACTTCATTATTGTCAGAGAAGTGTATATCAGAGCTGCCAGGGTTGCAAAGACCTGCCCGGCAATGAGCGCCCTGATACCATATCTTATAAGCACAAGTATACCAATCATTATTAGTGACTTACGGAATATATCAATCTTCAGGGCATCCCCTCCTTTACCAAATGAATACAGAATATTCAGGTTGAACATCATCAATGGGAAGAAAAAACCATCCACAAAAAACAATTGCATAAAAGGGACTGCGGGCAACCATTTTTCAGTCAGTGCAATTGAGACGAAAGGCCTGCTGCTGATAATCATTACCACCGATCCCAGAAACATTATTAATGCCAGCAGATTAAATGATTTTGTATAGTTGCTGCTGAACTTATGTTCCTCATGCTGGATTGAAGAAAAGGCGGGAAATATCACCCGGGTAACCGAGTTGGCGGTCTGATGTACAAAAATATCGTAAAACCTGCTTGCATTCGTATAATAACCCAACTGCGAAACTGTAAAGAACTTTCCAATCAAAGGAAAATAACTTTTTGTGAAGAGAACATCTGTCAATCCCTGCAGCAGGACTTTATAGCCAAACTTAAATAATCCCCTGAATGATTGAATGCTAAATACAAATTGTGGTTTCCAGTCGGTGGTTATCCAGAGCCCGGCCAGATAGATTACATTGCCTGCCAGTGTCTGAAAGATCAGAGCCCACACTTCGAATCCCCTTAATGCCATGACCAGGCCTGTAGTACCTGAAGCAAGCGCACTTACGAGATTAATCCAGGTAAGTCTCCTGAAATTCATTCTTTTGGTCTGAATTGAGACCTGTATTGAACACAGTGCGTTCAGTATTATGCCAATGGCAGTGACCCTGGTAATGCTGACCAGCAATGGCTCCCCAAAAAAAGAGGCAATTGCTCCGGCTGTAAAGAAAAGTATCAGGTAAACAACTACAGCAGTGATGAAATTGAACCAGAAGGCTGTTGAGAAATCAGTTGTGTCAGCCTCCCTCTTCTGAATCAGTGCCATGGAAAAGCCGCTCTGCATAATCATCTGGCCCAGGGAAATAAATATCACAATCATTCCCATCAGGCCGTAATCATCGGGAGAGAGGGTCCGGGCAATCACTATACTGAAGCCGAACTTGACCAGGTATACACCGAATGAGTCAAGAAAACTCCAGAATAATCCTTTGAGAGCTTTGTTCCTTAGGCTGGCCATGTATCCTCTTTCTCCCTTAGTTTCCAAAACCGAACCTTTCTGCCGGCAACTTCAACAGCACCTTCAAAGTACTGATCAGATGTCTCCCACTTCTGACCCAGATACCTTGTGTTCAGGGTGCTGTATCCTCCCTCCTCAACGGACATATCTTTGCCGTAAGAATTGTAACCCGGGGCCTTGCCTCTACGTCCTGACTTCCTGCATAAACTGTTGGTCATGTAGTTATCAGGGAGAATTCCCAATATCGCGAGACGTGCCAGGTAATCATCATCCTCTCCACCAAGTTCAGGCAGGTTCTCATCAAAAAAACCAGCTCTCTCCACAATGCTTTCCGAAATAAAAAAGTGACTCCAGGAAGAGTTTATGGTGGCTACATCCCGTTGTAAAATTCCCGATCTGTCAATAAAGCGTGCGAATGACCGCTTCACATCTATATCATCATTCAGAATCAGATTTCTGCTGCTGCCTGAGGCTTTCAGGATGGTGTTCCACAGAAAACTCAGACCTTGCGGATCGATATAGGAAATCAACCTGACGTTGCTGAACCGTGAACAATATGATTGTATCCGGTCAAGGTACTCCACCTGTTCTTCTTTGAGATAATGGCCGTTTGCCAGAACATATATCTGACAACCTGGAAACAGGAAAGACAACTTCCTCAAAATTTGTTTCAGGCAAGAAGTAAATCTGTCCTTGTAGGTGGTAATCCCTATGGCAAATGGTGGTTCATAGTGCCTGAACCGATCTCTGATAAAAATACCGGGCATTGACCAGAAGAAAGAATCAACCACCCATAATATTTTATTGACAAACCGTTTTATCAACCTCAACATAGATCTTGTCGGAAACCGTAACTGTTGGCTAAATTATCAGCTGTAAACAATTCTAACCTTCTGTCCCAGACAATGACATGATAAATACATCCAGAAAGGCTCCGTCAGAATAAAACTGCTTTTTCATTCTCCCCTCCTCAATAAAGCCAAGCTTTTCATACAATGCGAGTGCACTTTTGTTTATCTCAACAACCTCAACAGTAATTTTGCGGAGATTAAGCTTATTGAATGCATAATCTGAGATCAGCGTAACTGCCTCATATCCATAGCCCCTGCCCCTCGCTTCCGGCTCACCGATAACAATCCCCAGGTAACAGTTTCTGTGGGTATAACTGATCCGGGTAAGGCTTATGAACCCAACCGGTTGATCCTCGTTATCCGTTATTGTGAAATATACCACACCCGGGTCAGTGCTTGCAAGCATCTTTTCATACCACTGTTTTTCAACCATCTCTGTTATCGGGAAAGGGTGCATCATCGCCAGCTTCTTGATCATAAGATCATTGCGCCAGCTGATTGTCTTGCTCCAGTCACTCTCCTTCAACGGCCTCAGAACAATTTTCTCTCCTTTTAGCATATTATCCGGTATCTGTTATTTTAAAATAATTTTCCCGGTCAGAAGCCTTGAATATTCCTCTATTCTAAGCATGACCCCGATTTTTGTGTCGGCCTCAGCAATAATGCATCCGGGCCGTAATGCGCTGTGAGATACTGGTTTGATTATATCCCCGGGTCTGACGAAAAGTGCGGCAAACACCACACCTGGAAGTGAAAGGATATCGTCAAACGGAAGAACCTGATCCACAGTACCACCTTCTGGCAATTCAAGATATCTGATCATCGAGAATGCTCTGACTGAAGGCATATGCGAAGGCCTCACTCCCATGGCAATCTCCACAGCTGCCCTGTCCATACTCATCCCGGTGGATGCCCGGGTCAGATATGAACCTATAAAGTCACCCCCAAGTCGTGCACCTGTCTCAATTACCTGAGGTCCGTTTTCAGTAACCATGACCTCGGTATGTGAGGCAGAGTTCATAACTCCCAGCGCCTTCAGAGCTCTGATGACCACTGCTGACATCTGCATCCTTACTGTCATTTCCAGGTCAGCCGGCTGAAGATGCCCCATCTCCACTGTACGCGGATAAGGTGTTATATACTTCTCGGTAATCTGTACTATCGTTGTCTCCCCATTGAAGGTAACAGCCTCAACACTGTACTCCATTCCCTGGAGAAACTCCTCAATAATTACGTCACCGCTTGAAGAAAAAGATCTGCTCTCCGCTATGTATGATTCAATATCGCCTGCGTCGGCACACCGGTACACTCCTCTGCTGGAGAAGGCATCGCGGGGTTTGATTATCACAGGCCAGCTCAGGCTCCCGGGTTTGACCGGTGCATCTCCCGGCTTTAAAAGGAAGCCCTTTGCACAGGGTACTTTGTGCCTCTGTAAAACCTCCTTCATCAGCCATTTGTCAAGACACCGTTCGGTCACCACCGGTGAATTAAAGACAAAACCAAGGTCCCGCGCCAGCCTGGCCATCATCCTGAGCGGTTTCTCCATCTGCCCCGTCACGATACCGGATACTCCATACCTGAGGGCTGTCTCCTTCGTAGCTTCATAGTCATTGGCCCCGATACGGCAAAAATGATCGGCCTCCGCCCTTCCCGGGGGATTCTCTTCCGGGTCAATTGCAACAGTAACCAAACCCAGCTTCCCAGCCTCCCGGATCAGCTCCAGCTGATTCAGACCGGCGCCAAAGATCATAATTGACTTCCACTTTTGATCCATTGTCCGGGCTTTAGTAAATTTCGCCAACGCCTGTAAATTAAGCTACCGGTTTTGATTCAGGTCAGCTTCCGAAGACCTTCCTCACAGATCTGACAACTATGTCCGTCTCCCCGGCGCTGAGCGAAGGATACAGCGGCAGCCTCAGGAACCGGTTATAAAAATTCATGGATCCGGGCATCTCATCATCAGTGGCCAGACCCCTGTAGAAACTATTCGTATGCAGCGGCGAATAGTGGACGTTGGCCATCACCCCCTCTGCTCTGAGCGCATCCATGATCCAGTACCTGTGCTCCGGCGGAACAAGTATCCCGAAAATATGCCAGTTGGTACGGGAGTCTTCGGGCTGGCGAATGAATTCCAGCCCCGGGATATTCCTCAGGTTCGAAAGGTAATACTCAGCCACTGCCTGCCTCAGCCCGTTCATCATCTCAATTTTCCTTAACTGAGAGACTCCCAGGGCTCCAAGTATGTTCGACTGGACATACGAGTTGCCTGTGTCAACATATTCATAAAATCCGCGACTACGGTTCTCGGTAATGAATGTATGCTTGTCAGTGCCCTTTTCGCGAAGGACCCTTATGCGTGCGGCTATTGAATCATCATCTGTGACCACGGCGCCGCCTTCACCCGTGGTGAGGTTCTTTGTGCCGTGAAAGCTGAAGGTAGACAGATCAGCCAGTGTGCCCGTTTTTCTGCCTTTATATATTGACCCTATCGATTGGGCGGTGTCATGAACCACATAAAGACCATGCCGACGGGCTATTGCATTTATTGCATCCATGTCTGCCGGTATTCCGGCATAGTCAACGGGTACAATTGCCACTGTACGGCCGGTGATCCGGCTCTCAATCCTGGATACATCGATGCTGCCATTGTCAGGATAAACATCCGCCAGCACCACCTTAAGGTTGTTGTATAAAGCTCCCAGTGCAGTTGAAGTATATGTAAAATCAGGAACTATCACCTCTGATCCGGCAGGGAAATCCTTCACTCTGAAGGCCAGCTCCAGGGCCGCCGTAGCAGAGTTGACGAAGAGTACATGTTTCGCCCCGAGGTACTCTGCCAGCAGCTTCTCAAACTCTCTGCAGGCCGGACCGTCACCTGAGACGAAAGTAGACCTCACCGCCTGGTCCACTGCTGCAAAATCATCCTCGCCCAGCATAGGCTGGTGAATAGGAACCGGAACCGCGCTGACCGGCTCACCGCCGTTTATAGCCAGGCTCTTGTTGTATCTGTCCATTTTTCAGATTGTTCTGAAGTGAGAGTAATATTCATAAAAACTATAAATCCTGAGCAACTCGTCAATTCCATCCTCAACAGTACGGGCCGGTTTGAATCCCAGCCCGGCGATCTTGTCAAAATTGACAATGAAATGCCTAAGATCCTTATCCTTTACCTCTGAGTTGATAATTGAAAAATCAACCTTGTTTTTGATCTTCTGTGCAATTTCTTCCTTTGAAAAGTTCAGGTTGTTTCCCCCGGCATTGAAAACATTGCTCCGCATCCTGTCAAAATTTTTCATTGTGAAGATGTAACAATCAGCGGCATCCTCCACATGTATGAAAGTCCGCTTGGCAAAACTGTCAAATAGTACAATCACCCTTTCCTTGACGGCCTTGTAGACAAAATCATTGATCATAAGGTCCATTCTCATGCGTGTGCTGAAGCCGAAAACAGTGGCAAACCGCAAGGAAACGACATTTTCCCTGTCATGAAGGATCTCTTCTGCTGCTAGCTTGGTCTGCGCATAAGTGCTTACCGGGTCAACAGCTGTCTCCTCATTGCATGGCATGCCGGACTTGCCGTACATTGAGGTGGTGGATGCGTTGATAAGCATCTGCCCGTGAGAGAGGTCCCTGGCAATCAGTCGTATTGCCTCAACATTGATCAGCTGAGCGGAGTGGGGATTTGATGCGCATGCCGGGAAACCGCTTATGCCGGCGAGATGAAATATCACATCGTATTTCGCCATATCAGGAATGCCATTCCTGATGTCATGTTTGATAATTGTCAGCTTCGGGTTATTGGCGAGGTGCATAACCGGCTCATAACCATACATGAAATTATCAAGCAGGGTTACATCATAACCCTGTTCCAGCAATTTTCTGGTGAGCACTGTTCCTTTGTATCCGGCTCCGCCGGTAACCAAGATTTTCATAATAAATAGTTTACATTGTCTTATCAGTAAGCATATCACGTCAGCTCCGGAACCGGACCTGCGGACCGGAGATCTGACTTCCGGAACTATTGAATCATTTTGTCAAGAGCTCCAACATACCTTTCCGGGTGTAAAATCAGAGCTTCGTATGCCTGTAAACCCCAGACCACAATCATCAGAATGGCAAAGGAGCTCCTTGCCAGTAAACTCTTCCGGTTTTCAGGTTTAACCAACTCCCGCAGACGGGATATGTCAACAGCAATGACCGGAATAATAAAAGCCAGCATGGCCACAATCCTGTAACGTTCAGCCCAGGTTGCAAATACCGAAATACCGGTGATAAGGTATGCACCCATCAGAAATACCAGGAACCTGTAACCGGGTGGCTCAGACATCCTCTGCAGGCTAAAATCTGCAGTAAGAATAAACAGGATCATTATTATCAGAAATGGGAACTGCAGCATGACAGCTGCTGTTACCCAACCAATATCAGCCTTGCCGTTCACAAGCATTGTAAGCCCGTCTCTCTGGGGCATGACGCCAAATGTGTACAGTATTTTTTTAACCTGCAGTAATATCCATTTATGCGGCTCTCTTGTAATGAACCGTTTTACCTCGTAAGCCTTGAAGTCCTCCAACACCTGGGGTGTGATCTCCGCTTCATTATTTCTGTCAGCATATTCACTGAGTCTCTTATTGAAAAGCTCTTCGTTTTCAGGATAAATGAAGCCCACCTCACCACCATTTCCTCCGTAAGGGGTGTGACCCCAGAATTCAAGAAGCATTCCGGGTTTGTGAGCTCCCTCCCGCAATCTGTCAAAAGGTCTGACTATAAAAACCAACCCGAAGATTATCGCTGACATCACAAGCAACTTTTTCCCGGTCTGAGAGTCTCTGGCCCACAGAAAAAACAGACCGGCCAGCAGCAGATAAAAAAAGATAAAAAGCATTGTGTTCCTGAAAAGAAGTGAGCCCAGTGTAACCAGAATAAGTCCTGCTCCATTCAGAACCACTTTTATCGCGCTGCCCTTCCTGATGAAATTCACGAGGATAAGTAAAAACAACACCAGAAAGAAGTTCTCGTAAACCTGGTTATAGAATACTGAACTCAGTAACAGGAACTCTGTATATACTGTAGTCAGAACCACTGCCACCAAACCGGATAACTCAGATCCCGAGATCTTAAAAACAAGTTTCCAGACAAGGAATGATGTCACAGTTGCCAGCAAGCACTGGAAAATGAAATATGAATCAATGCTGCCGAAGAGCTGTATTAAGAAAAAGGCAATATATGCCGGAGTGAAATACCAATAAAATCCATATAAGGGCTTCGGCCTTCCGCCATTAAGAATCTGATCAAGCGTTCCAAACAGTGCACCTGATTCTGAAATCCCGCTAAAGGTTTCAGTGTTGTAATAAAACAACAGGTGCAGTCCGAATTGAATAACAAGGATGCTTAAGACTGCTATCCTGAATTTATTCATCTGCCTGAATCTGAATATCATCTCTCCTCTTTGGATTAGCAGAAACCTTCCACAGACTATAACACATAGCTGCAAACAAACCGATAATCAGCATGTCAGCCGGGAAGCGAAAACGGTTGGCATCACCGAGAACATTAACATATGTATTGATAACAGGGAAATACCATATAAGCCCATACATCATCACCCATTGCAGTCCCTTCCTGAGACGTTCCTTTTTAAACACCAGGTAAATCATGTGAGCAACGGATCCTGCATAGGTCAGCACTACAGTCATGATCAGAGCTATTTTGTATAACTGAAGCAACCAGGAAGGAAGATGATTCAGGTTCACCGGCTCGTCACCTGGCAGAGTGGGAGAGACATGCTTGAATGAATAGAGGAAGGAATAGACCCTGAGGCGGACAATCTCCCCTTTGTTTCCTGCTGCGATCTCCCTGTAAAACGGCTTCAGCTTTTCATTCAGCGCCCTTATTCCTTCAGGGGTGTCAGGCAACTGATACAGGGCAAGAAGCTCATCCTCGGAGTCCCTGTATAAAAGATAGCCACTGACATCAGGACTGAAGTAATCGTTTATTTTTTTGATCAGACCATGCCTGAGCAGTGAACTTTTCCGGTATTCACGAAAAACCTCCCTGCCGACCAACTCCTCCCGGGTTCTGAGAAAAATATCAAGAACCTGCTGATATTCCACACTCACCCTGTCTGAGGAGTCAATTGTTGCAGGCACCGCCCACCGCTGACCGGTATGATGTTTTGGTATCACCTCGAATTTACCGTAACTGAAATAGTTGCGCGCTGACCAAATACCTGTAATTAAAATGACCCCGGCAGCAAAAAGTGTCACATCCCTGATAGCCACCGTCAGCCTGATTGGTGGTCTTCCGAAAAGAAAAAGCAGGATAAGCAGGAACACAACAACCAGGGGAAGCCCGATCATGTTGAAACGGGCCAGGATAAGCAGGCCTGCCATGATACCGGCGCCAAAACCGGTTGCCGGTCCGGGGACATATGAATACTTCACAAGTAACCATGCCAACGCAGTAAAAAGGACCAGGGCAAGTGTTTCCGACAATATCATGAACCCGAAGAAAATGACTGTCAGGTTCAGAACCCCGGCAAGCCCTGCAATGAATGCTGCCGCAGTTTTACCCGTAAGTTGCAGAATTATCCGGTATATAAACAGCGAGGAGAAAAATATGAGGATATACTGGAAGACCATCAGCGCCACCAGGTAATGCGGCTCACCGAAGATGATCAGGAAAGCTCCCAGGACGATTGAATAAAGCGGCGACCGGTGGCTCTGGTCAACATCTGTTGCACCGGGAAGATGAAAAATCTGCCTGGCAAGATCAAGGTAGGAGGGAAAATCGCCCTGCGCCTCCCAGGTTATGGGCCTGAACAAAATGCAGTAAAGCAGGCATAGCACCCCGCTTGCAATAAGAAAAAGAATAAAATTTCTATCCCTGCCGTTTCCCTTCATCCTTCTTTTTCCTTATGATGTAACCCGGACGTCCCTTCACCTCCTCGTAGATCCTCCATATATACTCAGCAATTATTCCCAGCGAAAAGAGTATTATCCCCGAGAAGAAAGAGATAATGACAACTGTTGATGTCCAGCCCGGGAGCATCTCTCCCCAGAAACCGGGATTGCCAAAAAGTGCAATGTACCCGTAAAAGATAATCATGCAAAACGCGAGGAATGCAAAGATGAATCCCACCCAGGTAATTATCCTGATGGGCCATGTTGACCCCGAGAAGAATATGTCCTTGAAGAACCGCATCTTTTTCTTCAGGGTCCACCGTGACCTGGTGTTAGTTCCCCTGATCCTTTCATAGGGAATAAAACAGGGACTGAATCCAAGCCTGAGTACCTCAGGGATAATTGCGGTATTTACCGGATGGATCCGCTGATTGAGAAGATCTATCAGTTCCCTGTCTATAAGAAATGCATCAGCGCCTCCTTTCGGGAACCTTACCTCTGACATGAGGTTGATGATACGGTAGAATGCCCGTGCAGCAAGATTGGTTGCAAATCCGTCATTCCTGCCGGTACGGTACGGCACAATAACTTTTTCGCCTGTTTTCCAGAGCCTGTACATCTCAACCAGTTTCAGGTAGGGCAGCTGTTCATCATCAGGAATGAAAGTGGCGCAATCTCCTCTGCAAACACTCAGGCCGGCAAATACGGCATAGTTCGAACCGAAATTCCGGCTCAGCTTGTATGCCTTAACATTATCATGCATCTTCTCAAGCTCAAGCGCCATATTGTATGACTCATCCTCGGAGCCGTCATCAATGACAATGAATTCGAAAGGAATGCCATTCTCCTCCATCAGGTGACTGACTTTCCCGTAAGAGATGCCGATCCTTTCCTTGCTATAGTAAGATAACAGGATGATGCTGAGCATTTTATCTGAAGTTATTGATTATCTCAACCACTCGTACCACCTCGTCATCCTCCATCACCTGGCTGATAGGGAGGCTCAGCACCTCGCGGTGAATCTGTTCGGTCAGCAGAAAAGTCAATCCGTTCCACTGGCGGTACGCAATCTGCTTGTGAGGCGGAATAGGATAATGGATCAGTGTCTGTACCCCGTTTTCAGTGAGGTACTGCTGTAACCTGTCACGCTCAGGGTGACGTATAACGAAAAGGTGATGAACGTGACTGCCGTCAGACTCAATACTGTCAGACCCTTTTCCCGCTGCAGCGGGAAGTATGATCCCGGGAGCCATGATGTGATCATTGTAGTATTGAGCTATCTTCCGGCGACGCCGGTTATCCTCATCAAGACGGGGCAACTTGACGCGAAGGGCCGCTGCCTGGATCTCATCGAGGCGGGAGTTGAGTCCCTTATAATCATTCACATATTTCCTCGTCGATCCGTAATTGGCAAGAGCCCTGACTATGCGGGCAAGTTCATCATCATTTGTTGTAACTGCTCCGCCGTCACCCAGTGCACCGAGGTTTTTCCCGGGATAAAAACTGTTACCTGCGGCATCTCCGGGTGACCCTGTCCTTTTTCCGTCAGAACCGACATTACCTGCCTTCCCGGCATTGCCACACCAGGTTGCTCCTGCAGCCTGGGCATTGTCTTCCACGATCCTCAGCCTGTGCCTGGCAGCCAGCTGCTCCAGCTCCCCTGACCAGCAGGCCTGTCCGTACAGGTGGACAACCATGATCGCCCTGGTGCGGGGTGTGATATGTTCCTCCACTTTCGCCAGGTCAAGATTGTATGTGGCCATATCCGGCTCAACCAGCACTGGTTTCAGGCGGTTGTCAGTTATGGCCAGGATTGAAGCAATGTAAGTGTTTGCCGGTACAATCACTTCATCACCCTCCTGCATCTCCCCGGTCTCAATCCATGCCCTGAATATCAGCCTGAGGGCATCAAGGCCGTTGGCAACACCAATGCAATGCTTAACCCCGATGTATGAAGCATATTCCTTCTCAAAGGCTGATACTTCTTCTCCAAGGAGGTACCAGCCGCGCCTGACCACCCTGTCAACAGCTCCGGAGAGTTCAGGCTCAAAACTGGCGGTTATCTTCTGAATATCAAGAAATTTAATCACTGTTTCGAGTAAGAGTAAACATGAGTTACAAATCCAAGCATGAACCCGGCTTTTTCCCAGGTACGTATGGCAGGTCTGTTTGCGGCCTGCGTGATCGTAGTCAGGATATCCGTCTTCCTCTTTTTGAGTTCATACATGACTTCCTGAAGCAGATAACTCAACCATCCCCGGTACTCCCGGTTATCGACAGCCGCCAGCACCAGCTTCGCAATATTCACACCCATGATCCTTTCCGGATTGTTGGCAGCAAGGAAACCGAAGGGTTTTACACCCGGGAGGCCGGGGACCATCATTATATCAGCAAATCCCCTGACCGATTGCTCGGCAAATGTTCCGAGATAGTTGTCTGCTTCCTCATCAGTAAAGGCGGGGTCTGCATGAACCCTGTCAAACCTGTTGCGCATTCTCTTCGCAACCTCCCGCAATGCCGGTATATCGCCCGTTTCTGCCATCCGTACCTGTGCTCCGGTGGATTCTACGGCATCAATCCCCGGGAAAAAATAATTCAATCTCGTCTCCACCTGCCTGAAACCGGCATATGACAGGGCACGCAGCACCTGGAGATCTTCGCAGGGGACCATGATAAAAATATAATCATCCGGGCTTGTGAAGTTCCCGGTAAAGCTTTTCAACGCAGCCGTGATTGCCTCATCATCATCATGATCCGCAATTATGAGCTCTATCCTGAATACTCTCCTGCGGAAATATTCCGAGTCCCACGGAAGAGCCTTCCAGACAATAAATGTCCTTCGCCCTCCGGTGACCTCAACACTTACCAAGGCTATGCCGGACCGCACAGAACCCAGCAGAGGCTCAACGAAGGTCTCCCTGCACAGAGTTACCGGATCGATTTTTCGGAGAAAGCTGTAGGGTGAATAGAATGTCATTTCAGACACCCTGGAATGAAGCAGGCTGCGCAGCTCGTCAGTCGCGTTCATCTGCTCCGGTGAGCCGGAGATATTCTTCATAGCTTTTTATGTATTCAGCATCATCAAAGGGGTGGGAGGTAAGTACCAGGCAGATTGCCCCTGCGGAGAAATTCAGCTCATGAGCCCATATACCCGGAGGGATATGCAACCCGTAAAAAGGACGGTTCAGGTAAAAGGTCTTCTTCTCGGTGCCGTCGTCAGCTTCCACCTCGAAGGCGCCGCTGGCGGCGATTATGAATTGGTGACATTCCCTGTGGGCATGTGCCCCCCTCGACTCCCCTGCGGGGATATCATAAATCCAGAATACACGGTCAACCTTAAATGGAAGCTCATTTATCCCGTCGGCTATTGACATATTTCCTGCTTTGAAATGCACCTTCGGGAGCTCGATTATTGTACAATCTCTTATTTTAGCCCTCTTCATCTCGCTGCCTCCTTCAGAAAGAGATCATAGTCCCTTATGTAATCATCAGGGTCAAAATGAGTTGATGAAAGAACGATGGCCAGGGAGTTGGTGGAAAAGTTCTCCATCCGCCTCCAGACCATACTGGGAACATACACTGCGTCATAAGATCTGTTGAGCGAGAAACGGTATTCTCTTTTTCCGTCATGCAGCACCACATCAAAACTGCCTGAAAGAGCGGCAATCATCTCTTCATTTCTCCTGAATGCATGACTGCCCCTGAACTCACCTCCCGGGACATCATATATCCAGTAAACCCTGTTTATTATGAATGGGAGGTGCTTCTTCTCCTCCACAAAAGTTAGGTTCCCCCTGTCATCGGGAATTTTCGGAAGATAGATGAGTTTTGGTGCGGCCATGGCTTTAGTATTATTGCATTCCGGTGGGGACCATTGTGTTCGCGAATCTTAATCCTCCGGCCCGTCAGTCACACAGGACCTGTGTCTAACGTACTGTATATGTTGTCTTTAGACCAGAGAAGGCCAAAGCTTTTGTGCGAATAAGCACAAATATAGGAAAGAACGATTCATTTGCCTGTTAACAGCTTCAGAGGTTATCAACATACCACTCAACGGCGCGATGGAGACCATCACTGAAGAGTACCTGCGGCTTGTATCCAATCAACCTCACCGCCTTGTCAATGCTTGCCATGCTGTGGGGGATGTCCCCTGCACGGTTGGGACCGTGTTGCGGATTCACAGCAGCGATCTTCGGATCTTTCTCTGCAAGATAGCTTCTGAGCAGCGAGGTCATCTCATTCAGATTCACCGAGTCGCCGCAGGCAATATTATAAGCCTGGTTGAATGCCGCAGGATTTTCAACAGTGGCAGCCAGGTTGTTCGCCAGGACTACGTTGTCTATGTATGTGAAGTCGCGTGAGTTGCTTCCGTCGCCGTTGATGACGGGCGAATCATGCTTCATGAACGCCATTGTGAACTTCGGGATGACGGCTGCGTAGGGACCATTGGGATCCTGCCTGCGGCCGAAGACGTTAAAGTAACGGAGCCCCATTGTCTCCATGCCGTAAAGACTACCGAACACGCGGGCATACTCCTCGTTCACAAGCTTTGTGACTGCATATGGCGAAAGCACTTTCCCGGTGCGCTCCTCGACCTTCGGCAGTTCGGGCGAGTCGCCGTAAACAGATGAACTTGAGGCATATACGAAGCGACGGATGCCTGCATCTCGGGTGGCGATCAGCATGTTCAGGAAACCGTTGATGTTGACAGCATTGGTGGTTGCCGGATCGGCAATGCTTCTGGGCACACTGCCAAGTGCCGCCTGGTGCAGTACCACGTCAACCCCTTTCACTGCCTTATTGCATGTCTCCGGGTCACGTATGTCGCCGTCAATCAGTCTGAATCCGGGGTTACCCCTGAGGTCCTTTATGTTTTCTTTTTTTCCTGTGGCGAAGTTATCGAGGCATACCACCTCGTTGCCACGCTCCAGCAGGTCATGGCAGAGTGATGATCCGATAAATCCGGCCCCGCCGGTCACCAGCACCCTTTTTCCAGTTAACAGTGTCATTATCTAAAATTTCACAAATGTACTAATATGTCTGAAGGTCTTAAGGTCCGAAGGTCAATAGGTCCTGAAGCCTTATGACAATCTAAACTTAATCACCCGTAATTTATTGCAGTCCCTGACCGCATGACTGCAAGACCGAAAGACCGCAGGACCGCAAGACCGAAAGACCGCAGGACCGCAAGACCGAAAGACCGCAAGACCTTCAGACCTTCAGACTTTCAGACTTTTATCTGAACACATACTTCAAAACAACCATCTCCGGCATTACCTCTCCCCCACGTCTGGCCGGCACCCATTGCGGCCCCTCCTGCAGCAACCTGAAAACCTCACGGGTAAACGGTAATCCGGGTGACGAGACAGTCTTCAGGTCAGATATCGTGCTGTCGGCCAGCACAGTAAATGAGACCAGCACCTCCTGCCGTACCTCCGGGGTTATACCTTCCGGGTACCTGATATTTTCCGTGACCCACTCACGGTACTCAGACCATCCCGATGCAGGCGAGGCCGGACTGTCAGGCACCACGGTACCCTGAACCGCTGCCGCTGCTGCAGCAGTTTTTATTTCTGTTGCTTCCTTTGCTTCAGCCATCGCCTTGTCTTTAATGCCTGAAGCCTCCCGTGCAGTGTCCCTGTCCGCTTTTTTAGACCGGTCCCGCATGCCAGCCACCGTCACCTGTGGCAGCGCCTCCACCACCACCTCCTCTGCCTGCCAGGCAGAAACAATCTGCACCACGGGCTCATCAACCACCATTACCTCATTGGCAACAACGAGCTTATTGGCAACTACCCCGGCTTCGGCATCTTCCTCAACGACTGCATTAATCTCATCAACGGCATCCGCAACCTCTTCAGGAACAATTCTTTCTGTTATCGCAGGTGCACCGGAAGAATGATCCTTTCTGACCAGGGGTTCTGCCATCGCAATCAGCGCCGTATCAGTGATTGCTTCACCCGCCCATGCATCGTACCCGGTTTCTGCAATTATTTCTGATTCAGGTGACGACCCCTTCTGCGCCAGTTGCATGTCACGGACAGGCCTCCCTCTCAACATGCTCACCAATATGCCGGAGGCAACGAGCAGAATGAGAACTGCGGCTGCAGCAGGCAGCCAGATTGCACGCGGTCGGGCAACGCGCCGTTCCATCCGTGCCTTCAACTCATGTAGATCAGCATCAGCCTCCTCGCGACTCAGTCTGCCGAGCCCCTCGCCAGCCTCCTCCTCGAACTCATCCCTGGGGATCAATATTCTCTTGTCTTTTTTCATCTCATTCTACTTTTGTCTTGCGGTCGTGCGGTCTTGCGGTCTTGCGGTCTTGCGGTCGTGCGGTCGTGC
>ENA-UOOK01000004-UOOK01000004.1-fermentation-metagenome-genome-assembly--contig:-NODE-4-length-208342-cov-6.342302_pt1 | contig 208342 bp, 178 predicted proteins | sample MGYA00245777_ERZ724023 | MGnify/ENA primary metagenome ERZ724023 (study PRJEB28704, sample SAMN03018312) | fermentation metagenome | biome: anthropogenic terrestrial biome; feature: soil; material... | reverse complement strand
TATTGCCAGCGCTATACTTGACAGGTTGCTCCACCATTCGCACGTGATAACAATTTCTGGTTATGAACTTGAAAAACATCCTGAGAGATCTCTTTGACCTGTTTCCCCAGCGTCTGTTTTGGATATTTCCTCGGGTAATACTTAACTTCATGCCAAGCTTTTAGTAGCAGGTCGATGGTTCAGCATACCCTAATTAAATATTAATATTGAATCTACAATGGTTTCTCCATCAACATCTGTTGTAGTTGTCACCTTGCCTTTTACAGGCGATTGAATCTCCTCTAAGTCTTGATCCGCTTTCAACAAAACTTCAAAATCATAAGAGTTCTCGTTTAAGGGTACAAGTGTAATCTTATCCACTTCAACCTTTGCAGCGTATTCAGCGAAGAGAGCGTCATATTTTATAGGAAGACGGCTAGCTTTCATGCCGGCAATACAGCTATAAGAAGCATAATCGTCAAATGGCAGATAATAGTCCTCATAGGCCTCTTGAATATTCACGGGCAATTCAGAAACACCGCCGGATGTAGTAGAGCCGCTATTGCTTGTAGTTGTTAATTCCATAAGCTTGTCATAACGACCTAGACTATTGATACTAAAAAATTCATGTAGAAAATTTTTCACCACATCTTCTTCTAAAACGGATTCGTTATTTAGACAAGCTGTAAATAAAAAGCTGGTTATTATTAAAGTCGTTGCTATTATGAAAAACAATTTATTTTTTTTCATATATTGCCTCCACTATCTTAGGGCAAATAAAATTTGTATCCGGGAAGGTAGTTTTCGGACGTATAGCCGTAATGTTCAGCACCATAAATATAACAACCATTATTATTTATGTCATCCGGCCAGTAATTTATTGTTGCATACCTGCCTATTGGGGTCATCCCCCACCAATACAAATCTCCTTCAGTAACCATAACAAGCTTACATCGTGTGCATTGCCATGCGGCTCCAGCCCAAATATATATGGATCCATCTTGTTTTTGCACGAATCCAAGTCCGCTGGCCATCATCCTATGGCTAGGATAGGTTCCACAAACTGGTTCGTATTTAGGCCCATATTGCTCTTCTCCAAATTCTTCCGGACCATGAATAGTGGTTAAGCCTTCAATCATTGTAAAATCATCCGTCTTTTTTTCGCTATCATATGTATTAGCATAGGATGGAACTGCAATCACTGATAAGGCACACACAATTATGAGTAAAAGTGTAAATATTTTTTTTGATATTTTCATGTGATTTCCTCCACACAAATCTTTAATCTACAAGTGCAAAAAACGTTGCTTATTTATATTCTTGCACTTATTATCTCCCTATCTCAGCACTATCATAACTGCAAAAGCATCTTGAAAAGGACAGTTGTTATATAATTAATATAACATATTAATTAATAAGATGCATCATTTGTGCACATTGCTTGTATTGGAAGCTAGTAATTCATTTTTGCCAACGTAAATAGTTTTTTCAACTAACCAATCGCAAATGAAAAACTTGAACCTTTCGCCACCGTTAAGAACTGTAACATAGCCATCCAGAGTGAGCCATAGCTTCACGCTAAAATCTACATAGTCTTTTTGAATGCGAGTAAGGTGTACCCTGTCAAATTGACACCTGAAATATTCAATGATTCTATAAAGCTTCATCAGACGGTAAATACGTTTGCGGTAAGGTACGACGACTTATAGCAGCTCGAGTTGCTTTAGTTTTTAGCAGCAAATTTTAGTGCTCAAGTCAAAATTCTTCTCTTTTACTTAGCTTAGATTCTCACGTTGCATCACCTTTATATTCCTTACAAATACTCCAATTTAAGTAAAATTGAATAAATAATTAAATTATCCAGAACAAACGTTTTGCATCTTGACAGTCAGTTAATTTGATGTAAGAATTGTTAAACCGAACAGATGTTCTGCCAAGCCGAACAAATTCTAGTGAAAGGAGTACGGCATGAAGAAGATCACAAATGGTGCAAAGAAAATGATCTGCAAAGTCGATCAGGAAAAGAAGCTGGTTGAGATCAAATCTCGTGGTCATAAGACTGTCATTAGATTTGAAGAAGGCGGCGCCATTAAGGTTGTCAACTCAAAAGAAAAAGAAGGCCGCGTGTTAACAGTGGAATAGTTTCTGTTAAAGAAAGGTCATGGAGAGTGTCCACGAGAGTTATAAGAACATCATTCGGCTTCTGCCGAACGATACCGATTTAATAGCAGACCAACAACCACAAGCAAACTAAAAACCATTATTAACAAATCCGCAGAACCGCAAGACGGGCAAGGATTGTACCAAAAAGGTGCATCTTGCCCGTTTTTTTGTTCTACGGACATGGACAGGCTTCTGCGGATTAGAAATTCGGAGGAGTATAACATGTCCTATAACAAAGCACGTGAAGAACGGAAATGGCTTATATGGAAAGAAGCCGAAGAAAAACAAATGCGAGAGTTGGGAGTCAATGAAGATACCATCGAAGAACTCCGAATCTACGATTGGACAGTGTTTAATTCAAACAGGAGATTCTACCGCAGATTGCACGATGCAAGCGCATTTCTCGATGCGTTTAAATCTAATGAGATTCTGCCCGATATCAGAACTATTGAGGACTTCCTCGGTGAAATTGAGGACGAAAGACTCTATCACATCTTGATTACGGTGGACAGGATCACACTACAAATAGCCTTGATGAAAATGCAAGGCTATTCTACTGCCGAGATTGCAGCCCATCTCAGATTAACGACGAAAGCTGTATATAGGCGAATGGATAGATTGAAAGAAAAACTGAAAACTCTTTTTGAGTAGAGGGGAAAATCGCACTTCCCCAAGGGCTATAGGGTGAGAGGATAAATACCTCCACCCTGTTTTCCATTGTGTGGCGAAACAGGGATTGTTCTTTGACAACCTAATAATCATTCGCCAAACACTTCCTCTTTGTGATTGCGATATGCATAAGCGTGTGCAGCGGTACGCCAAGACCTGCCTTCTGGCAGAAAGCGATAACTGCCGACTCTAAATATCGGGAAGCTCCCGATTTCGCCATAATCCGCAAAGAGAATAATGGTACTCCCGTCCAGTCACAGCCCGAGCGTGATAAAACCGTCGCAGGCAATGAGGGCGGCTCTGGCAGACCGTCAGTTGGGGTGAAACTCCCGTGGAGTCAGTTAGCTACTGACCGTTTGGTGACTTCCCGTTGCGTTTTGGGGTGTCAAGGACAAATTTAAATGCATGCATCATAAAGTCAGGCACAAGGCGGTCATTGGAACAGAGCTTTGTTAATGCTCTCTCGACCTTAAAAACTTCCTTGTGTCTGGCAACTACATAGGCAAACTCAACTGCCTCAATGTATTTTAGGAGGTCATAAATCATGGAGAGAATAATCAAGCGTGGTGAAATATATTACGCAGAGCTTAATCCCGTTATTGGGTCTGAACAAGGTGGTACACGACCTGTACTTGTAATTTCCAACAACATTGGCAACACGCATAGTCCAACCGTCATTATCGCTGCAATAACAAGTAAACAAACAAAACACAAAATACCTACGCATTACAACATTTCAAGCATGAATGGCTTGCCAGCTGGTTCCATCGTTTTATTTGAGCAGATTCGCACGATAGATAAACAAAGACTGGGAGAACGAGTGGCATGCCTTGATGAAATGTTCATGAAAGAAATAGAAAAGCCACTTCTCATAAGCCTTGGAGCCCCTATTGAAAGGAAGTTGATTAATGCTTGGAGATAAGATACAAAGCATTCATCGCGAATCCCAGCCACAATACGTGAAGAGAACATACACTGTTCGTGAAATCCAAGACATATTAGATATCAGTAAGACCTCCGCTTATGCTCTGATTAAAGAGGGCAACTTTAAGTGTATCAATGTGGGCAGACATATACGCATATCAAAGGCAAGTTTTGACGAGTGGCTTGACGGTAAAACATAAATGTCAAGTGTACGAAAACAATCTAATTATCTAATTTGCACCTTTGCAAATCTCCTTTCAGGTTTCTAAAATATAAACAAGCTATGCGCATGGCTAATTTTTATGGATACGGATTGTGGTTAGACAGTAACCTAACCATGCGAAACATTTTGAATTAATGCACTAAATACACAAGGTGAAGGAGGTCTCTAATATGGCTTCAATTAGACAAAGAGGCAAAAATTCCTGGACAGTAATCTTTCAAACAGGAGAAGGTACACCCAGGCAACAAATATGGGAATCTGGCTATACAAAAAACGAGGCAAAGGCACGCAAGGCACAAATAGAATTTGAAGAAGCTCGAGGCATCAAAATACACGCAATCAACGAAGAACACTACGGTAATCTTAATAAGACTAAAACCATTGCACAGGAAAAGAAAAAATCAAGAGAACTTGTATCTGTAGATAAGCAGTCTATTGAGAAAATTAAAAACAGTGATAACTCACTCTTGCTCAAGCCTTTTATGGAGGAATTTATCCGTATCTATGGAGCTAAGAAATGGGGTGAATCGCATTATTACAGCACGATAAGTCTTTTGGAGAACTATGTTTATGGGTATTGGAAAAACATTCCTATATCAGAATTCACAGTTAGAGCTATAGATGAGTATTACACTTGGTTGGTAACAGAATGTACCGCTGCGTCCTCTAATGGTCTTGTTACTCCAAACACTGCAAATGACATACACAAAACTATGCGTTGTGCCTTTAATAAAGCTTTACAATGGCAATACATTGAGAGTAATCCTTTTCTCAACGCAACTGTTCCTGAACATAAAAGTAAAATACGCCCAGCGCTTACACCAAGCGAAATTGAGAAAGTTCTGGATTATACAGATAATCCTAACGACTACGATCTATTCTTAATTCATTGCGCAATAAATTTAGCATTTGCAGGGTCTATGCGTGGAGGTGAAATAGGTGCTTTGCAATGGAGTGACATTGTTGACCCACAGCGACGAATATTATACATCTGCAAATCAATTAACCGAGTTAACAAAGAAGCACTTGCCAAGGTAAGCAAAACAGAAATCTACTATACATTCCCAAGTTATAGTCCACGTACTAAGACTATTATTGTGCTTAAAAACACAAAAGAAGATAGTGGAAGTGACCGTAATGTATACCTTCCTGCTGCTGTTTATGACAAACTTATGCACTTGCGGCAGATGCAGGAAAAGTTGAAAGAAGAGTATGGAAATGACTGTTTTTTCGACCATGGGATGATCATATGCCAGGAGAATGGCAAACCTATTATGACTGAACACTTAAACAAACGATTTCAGAAAGTGCTCAATGAAATAGGTGTCAAACCCAAAAGGGGCAATGAACAATATGTTTTTCATAGCATACGTTCTACTGCAACGACATATAAATTGAGAATTTCTGGTGGTGATATTAAGGCGGTACAGGGTGAGAATGGACAAAAAGATGCGACAATGGTGACCCACCAATATTCTCGAATTCTTGACGAGGATAGATCGAGAATCTCCGATATTATGGAGGAGCAGTTTTACGGGAAAAAAGACAAAGTTGCAGATAAAGAACTTATGCAAACCGTAATGGATAATCCCGAGCTACTGACACAGTTTAAAAAGTCTGTAGATATGATGAACTCGGCTAGTAAAATATAGTAATAACAAAAAGTCTCAATGGTTTCTTAGCTCTATTTGATAAAACTGTGATGTACTAGAATCGAAAGGTTTTCTTAGCAAAAATGATGAATTTTGCTAAGAAAATCTAATAATAGTAAAAATGCCTCAAAAAATTTCTTAGCAAAATCCGAAAAATTTCGTCGAGGTGCCAGAATTTGAAAAATTTCTTAGCAAAAATAATATGAAAATTTAGTTCAGAAAACGAAAAAACACTTCCCTCATTTCGTAAAACTGAGGGAAGTGTTTTTTCGTTGAATCCCTTGATAACACTGCGTTTCGTGGTGCGCCCGGAGGAATTTGAATCCCCGACCTACTGCTTAGGAGGCAGTTGCTCTATCCTGCTGAGCTACGAGCGCGTGTATTCATATGTCGGACTAACGCCTACCGCTTAGGAGGCGATCGCTCTATCCAGCTGAGCTACGGGAACAGGAGAAAAAACTAATGCCCTGAACATAACATGTCAGGGCATTATGGTGGGCGAGGCCGGGCTCGAACCGACGACCCCCTGCGTGTAAGGCAGGTGCTCTCCCTGCTGAGCTACTCGCCCATAACGGGAATCAGTCTACCACAAGGAAACATATTTTGTATAGCCAAATTTTTCTAGCAGCGTCATAGGAAGAAATTGCTAGTGTTTTAGTAACAATTCGCATTTAAAAGAAGGGTCGCTCTTGCAAGCGACCCTTCCGGTTTGGAGCTATGCCGGAAGCTCCAATGAAGGTTTCTTCTTTCTTTGCCAGGCATGCATGGCCAGTGCAAGAGCAATGACTCCGTAGGAAACGAAGACGCGGAAATACTCACCAAGCATGGCATTATTGAATAGTACCTTGCCGGCCTCAGGTGCGACAATAAAGAGGGTATGGAAGAGTATTACCCCTGTAATCGCCTGCTTGTTGGTCGCTTTGCTGACGGAGGCACCTCCAATGAGCAAGGCAGCTATGGCGAATTGTCCTACCTGCAAATGCGCGCCATAGGTTGCGAATGTACCCAGGTTCTGCAGATAAATCAGCTGCCCCCAGGAGGCTAAAACCGTTGAGATGATCATCGCCAGCACACGCACACGATCTACGTTTATGCCTGAAGCGTTCGCAATTACGCGGCTTTGTCCGACGGTCCTCATATTCTGGCCAATCCTCGTCGACAGGAAGGCTGCATTGAATAGGCTTAATCCGGCAATCAAAGCCAGAGGAAGAGCGGGAACTTTTGAATTCATCAAAATCTTCTCCAGCTCCGGGATATAGGTCAGTGCATACAGGAGCACTATAGCTACTATGATCATAATGTAGCGTAGGGCTTTAAACTTGGGATCCGGGTGCAGCTTGTTACTCACAATCTTCCAGATTACATATACTATGCCGACAACTGCTATGATCAGGAAGACGTTTAAAAGGCTCAATTTGCTTGTCATCAGCATTTTTTCTACAGCCGGAACATAAGTCAGGGCATAAACAGCAGCTGCCAGCAGCAGAATTATGAGATCTTTCATAACTGATTTTTCTTTTTTCTTCAGCTTTGCGATTATCCGGAAGACGGAAACCACCGCGATGATCACAAAGAAGATCAGGACAATGTCCACCAGTTTGACCTCGTCCAGCGCATATTTCATGTTCCCGGTCAGGTCAATCGTGTTTTTGATACCAATGCCTCCGGGAATTATCAGACTCTCTGTCTTTACCGGCAAGATTCCTCCCAGGATGTAGAGGAAAAAAAGCTGGTAGAGACCATCTGCAAAATAGCCGAGAATAAGTCCGGCAATCATTTCCGAACCCTTCATTTTGTTAAAGAGGCGGCCGACTCCAAAGCCGAAAAGCATGGCCAGGGGAGTAGCTATCAGGAAGGCTATCAACATTCCCATAATGCTGTTGAAGCCCCAGTCAACAGCAAAGAACAGCCCTATCTGAGCAGCAATAGCCCCGATAACAATACTGAAGTTCAGTCCTAAACCTGCCAGTACCGGTATAAGGAGCGACATAACCGTGAAAGCGTTACGGCCAAAACGTATGGCGACATTCTCGATAACAAAGCTGGCTGAGTTTCCGGAGACGGCAACACCGCCTACACAAATCAGAAGGAAGAGCAGCATGACTTTGTTTTCGAAGAGCCAGGACCATAGCTTCTGCAAAAAAGTTTCCTGCTGCAGAATAACTGGATCTTCATGAGAAACAGTAGATTGATTCATTTCATTATTAGCCTTCAACCTGGTTTCCTCCTCTCGATTTCGACAAGGCATACAGAATGATGCCGTTGGAAATAATGATACGGATTACTTCTGACAGGGTACTTCCCTGAGGCATTAATTGCTTGATAACCGGCAAAGAAGTAGTCAGAATACCCTGAAATAGGAGAGTTCCGATAATCACGTTGGAAATTGTTGCGCGGCGGGTAGACGCGCCACCGATCAGAATTGCTGCCACACAGGCAAAGCCCATCATGAGTGGTGCATTGTATAGTTGCAGGAAACCGAAGACCTGAGCGTACATGATAATGCCTACAGCACCCAGCACCGTTGAAATTACAGTACCGAGTATACGCATGTGGTCAACATTGATTGCATTTGACTTGGTGAAAAGTTCATTCTCACCGGCTGCGCTCATGGCTACACCCCATTTACTGCGTAAAAACAGCCACATCAGCAAACAGATGAAGAGAACGAAGAGAATAGTTCCGATCGGTACAACAACACCTCCGACTTTAAAGGCCAGCAGGTTAAGCGGGAAAGGCTGTCGGGCAGTGACATCCGGGTTGCTCATGATCCCGCCGAAGCTTTCTTCCAGGCTGATGGTGTTGCGCATACCTTCACCGGCAATGGGCCAGACCAGGGTGCCTGATTTGAAAGGCAGCGCCAGCCAGACGATGTTGGATAAGGCGATCGCGGAAAAGCCGACATAGGTCGACACTGTCATCTCCGAACCTTTAACCCGATTGAGCAAAAGTCCATAGACATAGCCTAATACTATTGCGATAGGTATGGCGATCAGCAGCGACAGACCCAGATCAGCCCAGGGCTGATATGTGCCGCTCCTGCGAAAATTCATTTCAATGGCTGTGGTGCCACCGATAAGACCGGCAACAATTCCCAGCGACACACCGAAGTTTAGTCCGATACCGCTCTGAACCCCCGGAACCATAGCCAGAACCAGAATCCCGAACATAGACCAGCGGCGCAGCACATCGCTGAACACATCTGTCAGACTCAATCCCATAATTGGAGATACTATTATCAGCAGAAGAAAAAACAAGCCGATGATTAAGCGGGGCCAGCCGATGCGGTCAATTAAGCTTTTCATCTTCATAGTTCTACCTCCTCCCCTTCCTCTATGGATAAGCCCGACATAGCCAGACCAAAAGTTGCATCAGAGGCATCCGGCGGCAATATCTTGGCCACTTTACCCTCAGCAACAATAGCTATCCGATCACAAATGGAACGCAGTTCCACCAGTTCCGAACTGATTATAATGATTGTCATACCCTGGTCAGCATTAATCTTGATCAGGTATTCCAGTACCAGCCTTTTCGCACCGATATCAATACCCCGGGTCGGTTCGGCCACTATCAGAATCTTCGGTTCCAGAGTCAGGGCTCTGGCCAGACAAACCTTCTGCTGATTTCCTCCGGACAGGCTCCCGGTTTTTTGCCGGGGACCGGTACTCCTGATATCAAAAATATCAATCATTTTGAGCGCATGCTCTCTGACTTCTTTTTTATTGACTAATCTAAAGGGGCCGCCGCCGCGTGTGAATTTGTTTTTCACCTGCAGGGCGGCGAAGATAATGTTATCTTCTATCGATTCACCTAACAAAAGGCCGACTCCGCGACGGTCCTCGGAGACAAAGGCTACTTCATTTTCCAGAGCATCACCAAGCTTGCTGAAATTCAGTTTTTTTCCAAAAACCTCAGCCTCACCTTTCACAGGGTAAAGACCCATGATGCCATTGATGATTCCCAGTTTGCCCTGACCGGCCAGGCCGCCGAAGCCGAAAATCTCTCCTTTGCGTACTGATACACTCATACTCCTGACCTGCTCGCCCGGCATGTCTACGTGGAAGTTTTTCAGCTCCAGAGCGACTTCATCGCTCTGAACTTCACGGGACTGCTTAACTTCGACCAGGCGCTCCATCTTCCGGCCGATCATCCTGCCTGCTATGTCAACTACAGTCAGCTCGTCAGTAGAAACATGATCAACCAGCTCGCCATCACGCAGGATCGTCAGGCTGTCAGCGACCGACATTACCTCGTCCAGTCTGTGTGTAATGAAAATAATCGCAATTCCCTGCCGGGCTATGAGCTGCATAATCTGACAGAGGCGCTCAGCCTCACTTTCAGTCAGCACAGCTGTCGGTTCGTCAAAGACGAGCAGCTTTATACCGGTTTTGTCGATCTCGCGCGCTATTTCCACGAATTGTTTATAGCCAATGGGGAGTCCGGCGACTTTAACATACTCTTCAATATTAAGACCGATGCGTGATAAGGCCTGGCGGGCATCATCCCTCATCTTTTTGCGGTCAAGTACGTCCAGGGCCGGTCCCAGAACTTTCGACAGTATTGTTGGTGTGCCTATTTCACGGCCAACCTTGATATTCTCTGTAATTGTAAAATCAGGAATCAGCATAAACTCCTGGTGAACCATTCCGATGCCACAGTGCATGGCGTCATTCGGATTCATAATCTCTACTTTTTCACCGGAGATCTCCACTTCACCTTTAAATCCTCCTGTCGAATGAATGACAGGCATGCCGAAAAGAATGTTCATTAAGGTCGATTTGCCGGCACCATTTTCACCGACCAGGGCGTGGATTTCTCCCGGCTTCACGACCAGATCGACATCTTTCAGTACTTTATTGCCAAAATACTCCTTGCTTATCCCCTTCATGGATAGAACAGCTTGCTCGCTCATCTCCGCACTCCTTCTGCCAAAGCAAAACTTTCAGGCCTCTTTGCTTTTGACTTTACTGGCATCTTTCTTTAAAAACGCGCACCGACCCCCGGAGGTGTCGGTGCGCCATAAAACACTTAAAAATCCACCGTCTTATGTTTTACTCGATCGGCTGGCTAAAGTCGACGAACGGAGCAAGTATCAGATAGAAGTTATCCAACTCTGTGTCATCCTCCGTAATGTAGTTTGATAGTGTAATTTCACCGGCCTGATAGTCTTCAGACACTTTGGCAATGGCTCGTTCCAGAGCAGCCCGGTTATTGCGTTCTGTGAAGACACCTTCGATAAACTCGATAGAGTATTCTACACCGGCTTCAAGCATCAGCATGTTGGCGGGTACGCCCCATGTTGACATGCGTTCTTCCTGTTCGGCCTCCAGCAGCTTGTCCTGGATAGCACTGAGCATGAACTTAACATCACCTTCGTGTCCGGTTACGTCAATATTCAATGCTGCAGGATAAGCGTGGTAAGGACTCGGGCAGCACTGTTGCGGGTAAATTCCGCCGCCTTTGAGGACTTCGCGGATCAGAGGTTCCTGCAAGCCGCAGTTGGTTGAGAAGAAGGCTGTGTCAGGACCGTACTCTGCGAGTTTCTTCGGTACATCTTCCACGATGAACTGTTGTGCGCCTGACATGCCGGAGTCGCCGGTCGGGTCGGGTGCTTCAACGTCCATGAATTCAATGCCCAGATCTTTACAGGTTTCGATCATGATCTGACGGCGGGCTGAGATTGTGGTATAGCCCAGATGACGCGGGAAGGAATAGTGCAGCAAGCGAGTAGCTCCCATGCGGGCGGCTTCCGTATGAATTGTAACTCCCATGGACAGTTCGTCAACCAGCATGGAGACATCAGCCTTCTCAGCGATAACTGCAGGATCTTCCGCAACAACACCGGTTATAAAGAGCATATCCGGATTTGTTTCGCGAACTTTATCGATGGCAGCAGCAGTTCCGGGAACTGCCTGTACGAATACAATCGCTTTCACTGCCGGGTCCGAAGCGAGCTGCAAGACACCTTGAATTACTTGCTCAACTTCGGAAGAGAAGTTATCAGGATATGTGGCGTGAACGATCTTGTCCGCACCATACTTGGCTATCATTTTCTGGGCAGCCTGATATTCTTCTTCTCCTTGAGATACTGTACCGGTGTAGATGGCGATTTTATAATCGTCAGCCACAGGTTCACTTGCTCCGGGTTCAGTGACTTCAGGTTCACTTGCTCCTGGTTCGGATGCCCCGGGGTCGGTCGCAGGCGGTGATGTCGGATCGGTCTCACTGCCGCCTCTGCAGGCAACAACTGAGAGAATCATCAGCATGGCCAGCAGAATTGCAAGAATCTTCTTGGTCATAGTTTTCCTCCGTTTTTAATCCATTTGTAAGAGATGTGAGTTCCTCCGTTATGCGGAGGGTGATTCGCCGTTGGCAAATCAGTGTACGACAACTTGACTGCTGCTTCTCGGTGGACCAAAGATGCGTTTTACAATCGCTGTTTTCTTCAAATATGAAGAAAGTATGAATTATGTATATTTTTACATAGACAGATTGTCAAGCAAAGAATTGCAATCTCAAGCCGGGTCCGGCTGACAACAAGCAGCAGATCGCGCATCTGTAGTATTTCTGCGATTTTTTACGCTATCAGATCAGAGCATAAAAACCGTAAATTGTCATTAGATAGATAAGCGTCTAATGAGTAATTTATACGGTATACGCATAGTTATTCAACTTGAAAGCACTACCGTATGGGGGGGGTCATTCTTAATTTATTTGAATTGTCCCATTGCATAATCAATGATGTCACGGTTGAGGGAGCCGGGGTAATAACCGACCAGGGAACCATCTGTATCGATGAAGAAGGTGGTTGGTAAAGCACTAACCGCGTAGCTGCCGAAAACAACCCCGCTATGATCCATCAGAGTAGGGTATTCGAGTCCATTATCCTCAATAAATTCCTTGAGACCTTCCAGGTCTTTTTCCTGGCTCAGTGCGTCGTCTGAAGGGTTTGCCACTCCGAGCATAATCAGTTCTCCCTCATTGGATCCCTGTTCCAGATAATACTCCTGCAAAAGCGGAAGCTCCGCTTTACAAGGTCCGCACCAGCTGGCCCAAAAATTAAGGATAATCTTTTTGCCAAGATAATCTGAGAGCCTATGCTCGACACCCTGCTGATCGAGAAGCGTGAAATCGGGAGCAAAAACCTCTTTTTTTTCAACTTCTTCTGTAGCCGCTGTGCTGGCGCTGCTGGCGGCGGCGGTGGTCGCAGTGCTGGCGGTGGTGGCGGTGGTGTTCACCATACTTTCGCTTGTTTCCGGTTGCTGGCCTGTATCAGCACAAGCTGTCAGAAAAAGTGACATTGCCATCAGCAATGTGATTATTTTAATTGATTTGTTTTTCGTTCTTTTCATTTTTATCTAATCTTTCTAAATTCTGAGTTTTCCAGCATGCACCTGCATGTTCTAGGCTGTTCAGGTGCCTAGCGGAAGTATTTGGAAAATCATATAAACACCGATCGCTACCATCATCAGGCCACCAATGGTCACAGCATATTGCATTATTTTAGGACGTTTCTTCAAAAAGCCGAGAATCTGCGTTGTAAACAAGCCCAGAAGCAGGAAGGGTATCACAAAGCCCAGTGAGTAGATAGCCAGCAGGAGGACACTCAGGCCACGGGTTGCTGCTCCGGCAGCCATAATCAAAACACTGGTGAGAGTGGGTCCGACACAAGGAGTCCAGGCGAAGCTAAAAGTGAAGCCCATAATGAGAGCAGTCAGGGGATTCATGCTCAGCTTTTCCAAAGCGATCGGCAGCCGTCGCTCTCTGGACAAGGTTTTTGAAGGTCCGAAAAAATCCAGTTGGTAGAGCCCGAATAAAAGGATGATGATGCCGCCGACGAGCGTGAAGATATGGCTATATTTGTTGAAGAAAGTCCCGACACCTGCCATGAGTAGTCCCAGCAGGAAAAAGGCAAAGCTGATACCCAGGACAAAGAAGAAGGTATTCAACATTACTTTTTTTCGCGGGTATTCCAGAGTCCCGTCTTCTTTAATGGTATAAGTGCCCCCAGCCAGGTAACCCATATAGACAGGCAGCAGCGGCAAAATACAAGGTGAGAAAAAGCTGACCAGCCCCTGAATAAAAACAGTAAAGGCGGGCACATTAGTTGGCATATCAATTACTGGCATATATATTCCTTATCTGTGTAAACAATATTTAATTAGCAAATTAGATTGCATTCTACTAGCTGCCGGCAAAAACTCCCAACAAAATGATCTTTTGTGTCATCTGAAACAACCGGGTTTTTTCACTTGGACCTCTCTGGCATTGGGATTTGATGGTATATGTTAGAATTAGCTACACACTGGATAATTAAAAATGTATGGAGGAGTCATATGTTAGATATCGTATATATCCGCAACAATCCCGAAGCAGCAGCCGCAAAATTAGCAAAGAGAGGGTTGAGCGTTGATTTTTCGGAATTTCTGGAAAAAGATGCCAGCCGGCGTGCCTTGATGCACACCACTGAAAATCTCAAAGCCGAACGCAATCAGAAATCCGCCGAGATCCCCAAGCTGAAAAAAGCCGGTCAGGACACCAGCATGATGTTGGACGAGCTGAAAGCGCTGAGTGAGGCCATTCATGCCAATGATGAGTCCATCGCTGCCATGCAGCAGGAACAGGATGAATACCTGCAAGGGCTGCCAAACATGCCGGCTGACGATGTTGTCGCCGGAGGTAAAGAGGCCAATCAGGTGGTCCGCACTTTCGGCCAAGAGCGGATATTCGATTTTGAGCCCCAGCACCATGTGGATCTTATGACTGCTGCCGGCATGATCGATTATGAGCGCGGAGCAAAGTTGTCCGGTAGCGGCTTCTGGTTATATACCGGTCTCGGCGCCCGCCTGGAATGGGCCCTGATCAACTATTTTGTCGATGCTCATCTGGCAGATGGTTATCAAATGATCATGCCGCCGTATTTGCTAAATTATGAGGCCGGCTACGCTGCCGGTCAGTTCCCCAAGTTTTTGGGTGATATTTTTGAAATCCGCAGCAACGACGATAGTTTCCGTTTCCTCCTGCCCACTGCTGAAACTGCTCTGGTCAATTATCACCGGGATGAAATTATGGCTGAAGCTGAACTTCCTGAAAAGCTCTTCGCCTATACCGCCTGTTTCCGCCGGGAGGCCGGCTCTCACGGTGCCAATGAACGCGGGATGATCAGAGGCCATCAATTTAACAAAGTGGAAATGTTCCAGTTTACAAAACCTGAAGAGTCCGAGGCCGCCCTGGAGGAGCTGGTGGGAAAAGCCTGTGCCTTGGTTGAAGGCCTGGGCCTGCATTACCAGCTGGTCAAGCTGGCTGCCGGAGATGTCGGAGCTGCCATGAGGAAGACCTATGATATTGAGATCTGGATTCCGAGTATGGCCGGCTACAAGGAAGTCAGCTCTGTCTCCAATGCAGGCGATTATCAGGCCAGACGCGGCAATATCCGCTTCCGCCGCGAGGAAGATGGAAAAGTTGAGTTCTGCCACACACTGAACGGTTCAGGTCTGGCGACTTCACGAGTTCTGCCGGCTATTGCAGAACAAAATCAGCAGGCGGACGGCAGCATTATTGTGCCTGAAGTGCTGCGTCCCTATATGGGCGGTATTGAAATTATTCGTCCACTGTAATGTAATCTGCCGCTCAGGCGGCAGCTGCGGAGCACTTGCCAATGCAGGAAGAAAGCTATATATCCATTGCCTCAGAGGCCAGCCGGGAATACACAATAAAGCGCTCCCGCTTTATTGGTATTTGTTGTCCGATTGTTTCTGAAGATGATGCGACTGGTTTTCTGGAGCGGATCAGAGAAGAATACCCTGCTGCCCGCCACTATGTCTATGCCTGGAAAAGCAACAGCCCCTATTTGTTGCAGAAGTATTCTGACGATGGTGAGCCCCAGGGCACAGGCGGACGTCCGGTGCTGGATGTTTTGGAGGGTGCAGGAATTGATCGGGGCGCTATCTGTGTTGTGCGTTATTTTGGCGGCATACTTCTGGGCACCGGCGGTCTGGCACGTGCCTATTCACAGACAGCAGCAGGTGCTCTGGCTGAAGCAGGTTTTAAAAAGTACCTGCTTTATCACTTGTTTTCTCTGCAAGTGGAGTACAGTGTTTTTGACAAGTTGACTGCTCGTTTGGAGGCTGGTGCTTTTTATCAGGATGATGTGCAATTTACTTCGAAAGTTAAATTGCTGGTAGGTGCAAGCGCTGAAAAGATCAGTGAACTTCAATTTCTGGTTCAGGATATTACAGCCGGCAGCGGTCAACTGATTCCGCAGGGAGAACGTTTTCTGCCCGTCCCCTAATTCGGCTCAGAGGGGACCAGATAAGTAGTAATAATATAATTAACATATCTTAAGAGAGGTGGAGGCTAAATGGCTGGTCACTCAAAATGGAACAACATTAAAAACCGTAAAGCAGCAGCAGACAATAAACGGGGAAAAGTATTCTCTAAATTCGGCAAGGAAATCCAGATTGCGGTACGGGAAGGCGGTTCTGACCCTGAACAGAATTCGCGTTTGCGGGATATTATCACCCGGGCCAAAAGTTCAAACATGCCCAATGACAATATTCAGCGCTCGATTGACAAGGCGGCCGGAGATGCAGATGGCGGACAGCTCATTGATATTCAATACGAAGGTTATGGACCCGGAGGCATTGCGGTCATAGTGCGGGCACTTTCCGAGAACCGTAACCGCACGGCAGGTGAAGTCAGGCATATTTTTGATAAATACGGCGGTAATCTGGGGACTGACGGCAGCGCTGCTTTTTTATTTGAAAGGAAAGGCAGCATCGTTGTCGAACGCGAGCAGATTGAGGACGAAGACGAACTTATCATGCTGGCACTGGACGCAGGAGCGGAAGATATTGATCTGGACGACGAGCACATCGTAGATATTCTGACTGCACCAGAAGATTATGACGCCGTCACAAAGGCGATTGCCGCAGAATACACAATTCTGGAGCAGAGTCTGGGACCGGTACCTCTGACCTGGAACAAACTCAGCGATCCCGCACAGGTCGAACAGATGCAGATCCTGATAGATAAGCTGGAAGACAACGATGACGTTCAGGATATTTACCACAACTGGGACCAGGATGAAGAAGACGAATCCTGACCGCAATAGCTGATTCAGCGGTCGGTAAAGTAAATGTTTGAGTGGTTAAGACGCAAGAAAAAAAGCAGTACAGCAGAAGAGGCTGCTTCGCGCCGGCAAGGAGTTGCTGGTGAAGAAGAGCTGGCGGCTGATGCTGTCAGAAATTTGGAAAAAGACGCCGAGCCCAGAGCAGCGGATAAGCATTTGTCGGGACAGCTGCCTTATTTCAATCCCTTTGGCCGTATTGCCGATGCAGTATTGACTCAAATTACAGAGCGGGAGCGTGCTTACGAGGAGCGGTCCCAGGCTGAAATACGTCAACAGCTGGAGAATATTGCTGTCATTTCTTTTGTCGGACAAAGCGGCAGTGGTAAAAGCACCGCTGCTATTCGCATTGCCCGAGAATACAGAATCGAATATATCATTGACGATGGTTTGCTGATCCATGGCAGTACCATTGTTGCAGGCACTTCAGCCAAGCGGGCTGAAACTAAAATAGAATCAGTGCGCCGTGCTATTTTTGATGATCCGAGCCGCTCAGAAAGCATGAGACGCGCCCTGAGTGAACATATGCCTCCGGCGCTGATGATCATCGGTACTTCGGATGCCATGCTGGAAAAAATATGCAATAGCCTGTGGCTTAATCAACCTGCAATAAAATTGAGGATTGAAGACGTCACTACAGAGGAAGAGCGCAATCAGGCGCGGCAGACCCGTCTTTCCGAAGGCAAGCATACTATCCCTGTCCCCAGTATGGAGATTAAGCACGATTTCTCCGGTTACTTTACCGAACCCCTACAAAAACTGATCCAGCGCTTTGACCGCAGTCAGACTTACACTGCCACCACCAGCGATCAGGAGCGGACGGTTGTCCGGCCTACCTTCTCCACACTGGGTAACTTTTCAATTTCAGATGAAGCCATGAAGGCTCTGATCAGCCTGCTGGCCCTGCGCATTGAGGGTGTAGAGCAGGTGGTTGATACTAAGATCCGCAAGGAATCCTACGGCATCATCATCAATATGGATCTCTCCATCTTCTATGGTTCATCTACACAGGATATTCTGGCTGAAGTACAGGCAGCCGTGAGTGAGGGAGTGGAGTTTTATACTTCTATTAACGTGCTGGCAATTAATGTGCGGGCCATGCGTGTAGCAAAAAAACGCAGTCAGGAGTCTATCGGAGCCATGAAAGCCAAGCTTCTCTACGAGCCGGGCAGTCTTTAATTGTCCGCCACGGTCTCATCGTCATCTTCTAATAAACTTTCATCATATAAAGCCCCATGATCCAGCTGAGAATCGGCGACTTTAAAGATTGCCTGCTGCTTATTCATGATATTGCTTAAGGCTTTTTTGTCTCTGGGATAGCGATAAAACAGAGTTGTCCGGCCCAGAAGATAATCCGTAGATACATCGAAGAAATCAGCCAGAGAGGCCAGGATCCTGAGATCGGGCATTCTATAGGCACGTTCATAATTAGAATAGGTCCGCGAGCTTATATTTACAGCAGACGCCACATCAACTTGCTTCAGCTTTTTAACTGAACGCAAATGCCGCAGTCTTTGTGCTAAAGCATCTTGTGGATCTAAGCTCACTTTACCCATAACGAGATTATGCTGAGCACGTGAATAAAAGATCAAGAAAAATCCGTTCATCCTCCGAATCGGAGAATATAGCTGAATCATCACAGCAAATCCCTAAGCGCAGAGATGTTTTTGCAAAGTTTTTTCGTGAGAATTATTAGGATAAACTGCCCAAAGAAAAGGCCAATAATCCGTTAGGGGCAACTGTTTTCAGCTCATGCCCTGACAGTATTTCTATAGTATCATATAAATAAGTCTGGATTTCAGCTCATAATACTCGCTTATTTTGTGCTCAATTTTCAATATATTATTCATCTTTTATCTGGACCAGGGAGGACTTAACACGCATGGATAAAAAATACACATTTACAGTCAACGGCAAGGAGGTCAGCACCTGCGAAGACAAATCTTTATTGACTTATCTGCGCGATGATCTGAAACTTAAGTCTGTTAAAGACGGTTGCAGTCAGGGGACATGTGGAACTTGTACCGTTATCATTGATGGCCGGGCACTTAAGTCCTGTACCAGCAAAACCTCAAAGATGGAAGGCAAAAACATCATTACTACCGAAGGTCTGAGTGAGACAGAACGTGAAGCTTATGTCTATGCTTTTGGTGTCACCGGGGCTGTACAATGTGGCTTTTGTACACCAGGCATGGTCATGAGTTCAAAAGCTCTGCTGGACAAGAATCCCAATCCGAGTGAAGACGATATCAAGAAGGCTTTGCGCACCAATATCTGCCGGTGCACCGGCTACAAGAAAATCATTGAAGGTGTTCAGTTAACAGCCGCCATCCTGCGCGGTGAAGAGGAAATTGACAGCAGACGCGAAGAAGGCGCTGTTTACGGAGTCGGCATCCCCGCTTTCCGCAATGACGTGCGCGATAAGGTTACAGGTACCGGTCTCTACACGAACGATGTCGAAATGGAAGGCATGCTGCATGCTTCCGCTGTACGTTCTGCCTATCCCAGGGCCCGTGTACTTGATATAGACTTTTCTGCCGCTCTGGAGCTGCCGGGTGTTGTTGCCGTCTATACCGCTGAGGATGTCCCCAACAACAAGGTCGGGCATATTATGCAGGACTGGGACGTGATGATAGCCAAAGGTGACATTACCCGTTTTGTGGGTGATGCTATCGCTCTAGTTGTGGCTGAAAGCGAAGAAATACTGGAAGAGGCAAAGGCCCTCGTCAAAATAGATTATGAAGAGTTACAGGCATACTGCTCAATCGAAGCAGCTCTGGCCGAAGACGCGGAAAGCATCCATCCCGGCGGCAACATGTGCCAGCAGCGTCATATCACACGCGGCGATGTCAAGACTGCTTTTGAAAACTCAGCTTATGTTCTCACTGAAAGCTTCAGTACTCCCTTCACTGAACACGCCTTTCTGGAACCCGAATGCTCGGTAGCCTTCCCCTATAAAGATGGCGTCAAGGTCCTGTCTTCAGATCAGGGCACTCACGCTGTCCAGGAAGAAATCTCGATCATGCTGGGCTGGGAACCTGAGCGTATCGTTGTAGAAAATCTCTATGTAGGCGGTGCCTTTGGCGGCAAGGAAGATGTCTCGGTTCAGCATCTGGCAGCCTTATGTGCTGTTAAACTGAACAAAGCTGTCAAAGTGAGATTGTCACGTGATGAATCTTTGGCCTTCCATCCCAAACGTCATCCGATGGAAGCAACCTTTACTCTGGCCTGTGATGAGCAGGGAATGCTGACCGGCCTGGATGCAGACATTTATTTCGATACCGGCGCCTATGCTTCATTGTGTGGTCCGGTGCTGGAGCGCGCCTGCACCCACTCGGTAGGACCCTATAGCTATCAGAATACCGATATCCGTGGCTACGGTGTCTATACAAACAACGTACCTGCCGGGGCTTATCGTGGCTTTGGAGTCTGCCAGACAGAGTTCGCACTCGAATGCATGCTGGATATTCTGGCAAAAAAAGTCGGCATCTCCCCCTGGGAAATCCGTTATCGGAATGCAATCGAGCCGGGCAAAGTACTGCCGAACGGACAGATTGCAGATCAGTCTACAGCCTTAAAAGAAACCTTAGAAGCGGTTAAAGACATTTACGAAGCTAACCGGGACCATGCCGGTCTGGCCTGTGCCATGAAGAATACCGGAGTCGGAGTAGGCCTGCCGGACAAAGGCCGGGCCCGTCTGGAAGTTCATGACGGCAAGGTTGAGGTCTTTTGCGGAGCATCAGATCTCGGACAAGGCAGTACCACTGTGTTTGCGCAGATGGTAGCTGAGCTCAGCGGTTTAGGCCGGAAAGACATTTACGTGCACGCCTCCAATACTGAAAACTCACCCGACTCGGGCATGAGCTCCGGTTCCCGCCAGACCCTGGTATCAGGTGAAGCCGTCCGTCTGGCAACTACACAGTTCGTAGAGGCTCTGAAGGAAGTTGATGGCGACCTGAGTAAGCTGGAAGGCCGGGAATTTGCAGCCGAGTATTTCGAACCGACAGATAAATTAGGTGCGGACAAGCCGAATCCCAAGTCTCATATCGCTTATGCCTACGCTACTCATCTGGTTATATTGGATGAAGAAGGCAAGATCAGCGATATCTATGCAGCACATGATTCAGGCAAAGTTGTCAATCCGCTCTCGATTCAGGGGCAGATTGAAGGCGGTGCCCTGATGGGCATGGGTTTTGCCCTGACCGAGGACTTCAAGACTGAAAACGGTTACGTGAAATCAAAATTCGGCACTCTGGGCCTGCTGCGTTCAACGGATATCCCCAAGATCCATGCCATTTATGTTGAAAAGAAAGATCTGCTCGATGTTGCTTACGGTGCTAAGGGCATCGGTGAAATCACTTCAATTCCAACGGCACCTGCAGCGCAGAATGCTTATTACGCGCTGGACGGGATCCTGCGCAACACCCTGCCCATGGCTGAAACAGCTTATTCAAAACCCAAGAAAGAGTTCGGTAAAAAGGAATAAGCACTGAAGTTTTTGCAGGAGGCCGCAGTCAGCGGCCTCCTTTTTTTGAAAGTCAAGATAGAATCAAATCCCCCATTCCCGTGTTTATTTCAGCTTCATTACGTAATTCCCATGTAACCCCTCTGTAACAATAGCGCTTTTTTCACTTTTTCCTCTTCTTTTTAACCAACTTTCTGCAGAAGAATGGTCTTTTTTTTGTGCTTTCAACTGTAGTTTATTAAATTTGCCATGGATAAAATACAACACGTTTGGCATCACAAAAAACTTGCTTAGGATCGCAAAGATCCTATTTCTTTTTAGAAAGAATTCAGAGCTTCAGAAATAAAGCTCTGTCTTAGAAAGGATGGAACATGACCAAACATGTTTTTAAAAAATCTACCAGTCTGATGCTGGCTATGCTGATGGCGGTTATAGCAGTAGCTATTCCGGCATTTGCCATCCACGCTTCAACTAAGAAGTCAGTCAAAGACAGTAGAGGAATGGAACAAAACAAATCCAGAGCACCATCTGCAGCAGAGTCAGCCTTATTAGACTTGCCGGAGGGCTTATTGGATTTGGAAGATAATCAAATAGGCAGAGGAATCAACCAGTTACAGATAGATACAGAAGATCAGTCAGACAATACAGCTCAAGTTTTTCTACACTCTAACCCAGACAACAACATCGATGATCCAGCTTCAAACTCCTTATCCAAGGATGCGCTTGAAGCTGACAAGAAGGCCAAACAAATCACAAAGAATGAAAAAATCAGCAAACTCGAAAAGGATACGGTAGAAACTGAACAAGTCAGTTCCGGAGAAAAGCAAAAAGAGCATCCTGCTGAGACGGAGCCTGTGACACAAGCTACAGCGGCTCCCACAACTGCGGCTCCAACTACTGCAGCCCCGATAACAACAGCTCCCACAACTGCAGCCCCCACAACATCAGCTCCGACTACTGCAGCTCCCACTACTGCTCCGGCTGCTAAAACCGGCTTTTTGCTTGCGATCCCCAATCCGGACCCCAACTATGCCGGCAGACCGGTTCAAGTGGAGGATCGCGCTGTTCTGGAAGGTCTGATCATGGGTGAATTCGGCAACGATTATGTCGGCGCCGTTCTGGTGGCTCAGGCCATCCGTGACACCATGCTTTTGACCGGAATCTATAATACCGGCCAAATAGCCCGTCAATGGGGCTACTCAGCCAGAGTTCATAATAGTGTAACCGCTGCGACTAAGCGGGCAGTTGCTTTCGTCTTTGATGAAGGCGGCAGCGCCGTGCAGCATTCTGTCTACTACTTCTATGCCGCACATCTGATTTATTCGCCCTGGCACGAATCACAACGTTTTGTGGTTCAGTATGGTGGCTGTCGTTTCTTTTCAAACTGGTAAAACAATAACATGGCTCCTCGCGGGTCGGTTCAAGTGAACCGGCCCGCTTTTATATGTTTTCAGCAAGACATGCTATACTTAAGCCAGTAGTTTCATGCACCAAGAGAGTCTTGATTCGAAGCAGTGGCAGATAATTTTCTGCGTTTAAAAGGATTTTAGGATGGGCGCCAGGCACACCAAGGAATCGACATTAATGCTGACCATATATTCGGCTGTGCATTTTCTGGTCGACTTCTGCTGTGCTTTTATTATGTTCCGCCTGCTGTCGCACACTGCTGTCTGGTACACAACTATCCTGCTCTACAACTTCTGCGCTTTTGCCATGCAGATGCCCCTGGGCATTATTGCCGACCGCCTGAACCGTAATGCACTCTTTGCCGCCGCCGGCTGCCTGCTGGTACTGATCTCACCTCTCTTCATTTCAGTTCCGATTCTGGCTGCTGTGATTCTGGGCCTGGGCAACGGCGCCTTCCATGTCGGAGGAGGTGTCGATGTACTGAACATCAGCGAGAAAAAATGCTGGCCTCTGGGCATCTTTGTCTCCCCCGGTGCCTTCGGGATATATTTCGGTGCTATCGCCGGCAGGGGAACAGTCTTGCCGGTCTACACTGTGACAATCATGCTGGCCGCCGCCATACTGATGATTCTGCTTTTCATCAGGAAAAAATCTGATAATGCAGCATTTTCGCTGGCAGGCACTGGCAAAGCCGGCACTGTCGCTGCTGCTGTACTGCTTTTTTTGGTAGTATGCCTGCGTTCCTTTGTCGGGATGACTCTGTCCTTTCCCTGGAAGTCCGGCTGGCATTGGGCTGTGATTCTGACAACTGCAGTTGTTTTTGGAAAGGCTGCCGGCGGAATCATTTCGGACAAAATCGGCATGAGCCGGACGTCACTGATCTCTCTGGGCGGTGCAGCCCTTCTCTTCCTGCTGGGCAATTACCCCATAGCCGGTGTTGCGGCGATTTTTCTCTTCAACATGACCATGCCACTCACTCTCTGGGCCATTGCCAAAGCCTTCCCCCAGGCTAAGGGCTTCTCCTTCGGTCTGCTTACCTTTGCACTTTTCATCGGCTTTATCCCGTCTTACCTGAATATTGTGCCCGTGATGTCATCCTTCACGATTTTCGCCCTGCTCTCGCTTTTTTCTCTGGCGATCCTATTGCTGGGATTACGCGGGGTGAAACAAGAATGAGCCGGCAGCTGTTGACAAGCCTCGGCCTATCGCTGGTGCTTACGCTTTTGTTCGAAAGTCTCTTCTTTTTCATTGTGGGAAAGCGCAGCAAATGGGATTGGCTCCTCCTGCTGCTGCTTAATGTCCTGACCAACCCGGTCGTAGTCATGAGCTGGTATCTGCTGCGGGCATTCACCAAGCTAAACCTGCTGCTGGTGCTTGTATTTCTGGAAACAGCAGCCGTTGTTGTTGAGGGCTGCTTTTACCGGAAATATGCGGAAACAATTAAGCGGCCGTTTTGCTTTTCTCTGGCTGCCAATGCCTGCTCTTTCGGTGCAGGGAAACTGATCGAAGTATTGTTCTAAGGAAGCACTGTTTTACAGTTGAAATATTTAAGGAGAAATTATCATGATAAAAGTTTTAGCAGATGTTATTTATGAAACGCCGGCACCGACTCGGCCTCCTGTGACAACAGCAGCTATGGTCGACACGCCAATGGATGTAATTGTTGTTCCACCGATAGAAGCCTGGCTTGGTTCCCATTGGGTCATCTGGCTGATAGCAATTCTGGTAGGTGTTCTGGCTATCGGAACTGTCATCTTGATTCGGGTCTTAAATAAGCGCAAAAAGAAGGGCTAAGAACTGTTGAAAGTGAAGAGATCCAAGCCGAAGCTGTGAACCCCGATCCGGGGCTTCCTGGCTTGACAGCGCAGGTCAGGCGTGGTATCTTATTGAAGCGCTAAAAATCTAGCGAGCTCGTGTGGCGGAACTGGCAGACGCAGCGGACTTAAAATCCTCCGGTCACTTCGACCGTGCCGGTTCGAGTCCGGCCACGAGCACCAAGAGCGCAAATTATAGATACCGCGGAGTAGAGCAGCTGGTAGCTTGTCGGGCTCATAACCCGGAGGTCGTAGGTTCGAATCCTGCCTCCGCAACCAAAGATAATACCGTTACCTGATATAATCAGGTAGCGGTATTTTTTTATTCGAATAATTTAAATTGACTAGAATTAGTTCTCTTCGTGCCGTATAAAAGGAATTTACTGATGGAAAAAGATAGTTTAAATTATATAGCTAATAGGAAGAATGCTCCTCTGGACAAAAAGGGTTTCGACGAGTGGGCCGATTCATATGACCTGGATGTTAAGATTTCTGACGAGGATAAGGAATACCCTTTTGAAGCTTACTCTGATGTGGTGTCAGGCGTCATCCGTCTGGTTAAAGCACAGACAGGCACAAGGATTCTTGATTGCGGGATTGGCACAGCTAAGCTGGCTAAAGTTTTATACAATGACGGCTATAGTATCACCGGCATCGATTTTTCAACAAGTATGCTGGCAAAATGCCAGGAGTCTATGCCGCTGGCTAAGCTGATTCTACACGATTTTTCCCGGGGAAGGCTGCCTGCCGATTTAGATTGCTATGACGCAATACTTTTTACTTACTCCATTCATCACTTTGATTTTGACCTTCAGTTTTCATTGATCAGGGGTTTAGGCAAGCACCTGAGTCAGGATGGAATCATTGTGATTGGCGATGTCATGACGGAAACGCTCACAGACATGCAAGGCATAGCCAATAAATATGATGAGTTGTGGGATGATGCAGAGACATATCCCATCACTGAAATTTACCAAGAGAATTTACCTGAGTTTGAAGTTCGTTATGAAGGTAAGTCTGAGTCTTCCGGCATTATCATCCTGTCCAAGTGATTGCATACCTGGAAACCATGCTCTCAGAAGGCCAGTCCCGCGCTCTTTAAAAACCACTTGCTGAACTGAACCCCAAATGTTGGACACAGAAGATCACAATATCAAGCCGCCTCCAATCTAGATTCAAGCGGAGTTTTATAACCAGGACAAGACCGTATACGATCCTCGTTGTAATGTTCGGCACTGATTACATGACAAAGGACCTATCATTTGTTTGTATCAACTAACACGGCCTTTGCGAGAATAAAGATCCTGTTGCGATGACGTAACAGGCTCTTTTGTTTTCTTGCACTGTTCGAAACTAGTATTTTGAATAAAATCAGGAGCAACTTGTGAGCAACTACAGATCCATAAAGCTCGGATCAAGAAGAAAATCTGTTAGACCAACAATCAGAACACCCCTATCATTGTACCAAGGCTTTATCGTGTCTTTTACGACAATTATTTTCTTAAAAGCATCGTCTATTCGCCTTAAAGAATTTTCTTCCTGTTGAAATTTCTCCTGTGCAGATATTTCAAATGCTGATTGAATGTAATATCTTTTACTTGCCTGATTACAGACAAAGTCTACCTCTAGATTCTTTCTAACACTTTTGCCGGCGACCTTTGAAAACGTTTCAACAATACCTACGTCAACGTTGTAACCTCTTGTCAAAAGCTCGTTATATATTATGTTCTCCATAATATGATTTTCTTCCTGTTGCCTAAAATTCAATTTAGCATTCCTTTTTACGGACCAGACTTCAAGTGCTACTCCGAAATTATGTGATATTGACAAAGTTATGATGAGCTATCAGTTGCGGTCAAAAACCAGAACAGTAGCATTGAAGCCCAGATGGCGGGAATACTCAAATTTGTTTGCTATGCGGCGTACGATCTCAATTCCGCCAGAAGCAAGTGAGCTTTCTTCCTGCCTGGGTGTCAGGCTGGGATCGAAAGGAATGCCGTTGTCCCGCAAACTTATGATGACCTGATCGTCTGTGAGCCGGACCCGAATATCCAGCCTGGTATTCTTATTCTTTGTCTTGCTATATATGGCTGTGTTCACGGCCATTTCCTCGATGGCGATACCGATCCGATTGGACAGGGCGGGCGGCAGATCGTTTTGCTGTCCAAAGACGATCACCTGCTCTGACACGCCGGCAGCTGCTTCAACCTCGGCCGGGATAGACACTTCCCACAGGGCTCCTGCCTCTTCTTTTCTTAAGAGCAAGAGTCCGCTAAGAGATTCTCTTCGTCGCAGCTGGCGGCTCATGATAAGGACAAAAGTGAGGGTGGCGAGTTCAGATAAAAGATAACAGAGCCAGAAAAGCTGGAAGTCAACTCGGACAAGGATTAAGGCAAATAAGACCACGAAGACAAAACCATCAAGGGCCGCCATGAGAGATGCCATCTTTTCGTGTCCCGTAGTGGTGTAAAAATTCTGCAAAAGACTGTTGATGGCATAAAAGGGAAGGCTCAGGGCAAACATGCGAAGGGCCGGAATCATCACGGCCAGATCCTGAGGGGACACAATGCCAAACCATCCGCCCACCAGTTGGGGCCAGGTCAGGAAGAAGACCGCCATGAGACTGCTGGCTAAAAGGACGACCCGGCTTGCTGTCTTGGCCGTAGCCCGCATGCCAAGGGCATCTCCCTCCCCATAAAGGGTCCCTACGATGGGCATCATGGCATCCGATGCACTGCTGACAAAGATAGCCGTAATGGCCAGGGCATTGATGCAGACCGCCATGGCAGCCATACCCGGTGACCCCAGGCTAGCCATGATAAGAGTGTTGAGTACTGTGGCCCGAAGTAGAGAGGTCCCCTGGTTTAAGCCCTTGGGAAGTCCGACACGGACGATATTTCCCAGCCGGGACCAGAGTTTTTTCCCCGGCCAGACAAAGTGGAAGCTGCGTTTTTTTGAAAACAAATAGGGTAATACCAGGACCGTACCTGCCAGATAGCCAAGGGTGGTGGAAAGACCTGCGCCCGCAATGCCCATGTTGGCAAAGCGGATCAGGATATAGTCCAGGACCAGATTGACAGCATTGGCTGTCAGGGCCACCACCGCCGAGGCTCTGGGATTCCCGTCGACACGATGAAATTGAGCCAGGCTGAAGGAAAAGGTCAGCGGTATACCTGCCAGTACCAGTGGCCTCAGATAAGCCAGAACCTGCTTTTGCAAGGAAGTGTCCCCCTGCGCCAGAGCAGCCGACAAGGGTTCAGATACTAGTAAAATCACCAGAGCATAAAGGGTGAGACAAGCAAGTCCCGTGAGCAGGCTCACCGTGAATAATTGATCAGCGCTTTTGTGGTCTCTGCGCCCCTTCACAATGGAGGCCGTCGTCAGTCCGCCCACCGAGAAGAGCAAATGCAGAAGATTCAGCCCGTAGATCACCGGTGCGGTAAGTCCCACCGCTGACAGGGCAAGGCTGCCTAGCAGCCTGCCCACAATGATGCTGTCAACAACAGTCGCCAGGGAAACTGCTGAAGACATTAGAAGTGCCGACAGGAGAAACTCTCGGAACTTGTGCGTTACCAGCAGCTGATTGCGTGCATACATCTCTTTACCGCCTCAAGTTTTCTCCCCGCCCAAGGGGTAGATCACAGATATCCGGGATTGTGTCTCAAGTCAAATACCTGTCCCTGTGCTTGTCTGTCATGGTAAGTATTATACAGTTTTTCCTGCAAAATAGAACGAATAGATTGCGAGTCACTAGCCTGTTCCAATGGTATAATTTACCCATATCACTAGAACTTCTTGTACAACAAATACCCACTATGCCGTTGATAGAAAGGGTTTTCATATGTATAACTTCCTGGACGCCATCCGTGAACACGCTCGGAGGACACCGGACAAGGCCGCCCTCATCTTTGAGGATCAGTCGATAAGCTATGCCGGATTGGACAAGGCAAGTCAGGCCGTCGCATCCCGATTGCAGAAGAGAGGTCTTGTAGCTGGCAGCATGGTGCCCGTCCTGTTTCCCCGGGGTCTTGAAGCTCTGGTTGCGGCTCTGGGTGTACTAAAAGCAGGCTGCGCCTTTGTCATGCTTAATGCCGATGACCCCGGGGAGAGGATCAGCTTCCAACTTGAAGATGTCGGCGGCTTTCCTCCGGTCGACAAGGCTTTTCTCTCCGCTTCCCTTGAAAATGACGACGACTCCATCTGTCAGGACATCCGGCCCCGGCCGGAAGACCCGGCCCTTGTAGTCTATACCTCCGGCTCCACCGGGCATCCCAAGGGGGTAATCAACAGCTGGCAGGCCCTGAATCTGGCTCTGGAGGCTATGATCCTGGGCCGCAGCGAAGAGGATGTATTTTTATCCACCATGAACCATTGCTTCATCGGCATGACCGGGGATAGCCTGGTAGCCTTGTATTTGGGAGCTACCCTTCACATCGCATCCGAGGACATCCGGCGAGATGCGGACGCTTTGCTGAAATACTGCAGGCAGCATGCCATCACAACAGCCATCTTACCGCCCCAGTTGCTGGCCGAGGTACTGGATCGGGGTCAGGTGCCCATGCGGATCCTGCTGACAGGCTCTGAAAGAGTATCAGGAATCTATAGTGACAGCAGCCGGATTTACTGTCTCTACGGTGCCAGTGAGACCTGCGGCCCTTTTACCAGCTTCCCTGTCGACAAGGCTTACCCGACCACCCCTTGCGGCTTGCCCGCCCCGGGCAGCGCTATTTACATCCTTGATGAGGAGGGCCATGGTCTGCCGGCGGGAGAGACAGGGGAGATTTGTGTCAGCGGGCAAATTGCGACCGGCTATCTTAACCTGCCTGAGCTCAGCAAGGAAAAATTCATTGCCAACCCTTTTGCCCAAGGCCGGGGAGATAACAGGCTCTTTCGGACAGGTGATCTGGGTTATCTCCGAGAAGACGGCATTCTGGAGTATGTTGACCGGAAAGACTGGATGCTGAAAATCCGTGGATTCCGAGTGGAACCAGGTGAGATTGAAGCCGCCATTGTTCAGCGCACACCAGCCCGGCAGGCCGTGGTCACCGGTTTTAAAAATGCATCCGGCCAAGAAAGCCTTTATGCTGTCTATACGGCCGACCGGGAACTTCCGGCCAGGGCGGTAGAGGAGGCTATTCGTGACTTCCTTCCCGACTATATGCTGCCTGCCCTCATGGAACAGGTGGAGTCCCTGCCTGTGAGCCCCAATGGCAAGATCGACCGGAAGTCTATCACGGCGCCGGATATCGAACGGTTCAAGGCAGATTACCAGGCACCCGCCAACGCAGAGGAGGAACGTCTCTGCCAGGCCTTTGCCAAGGTCCTGGGCCTTGACCGGGTAGGCGTTTTGGATGATTTCGTCCTCTTGGGAGGTGACTCCATGTCCGCCGTCCGCTTGCAGTCTATCCTGCCGGACCTGGAGCTGGCCCTGCTGTTTTCTCTGCGCACTCCCCAGGCTCTTGCCTCTGTCTTCTCTGAGCACTCGGAACTCCTGCCTGCGGCAGACCGCCCCTCTTGGCCCCTGACCGATGCTGAAAGCCAGATGGTGGCGGAATATGCTCTCCACCCCGGTACGCTGGCCTACAACATTGAAGACACCCTTTCACTCAAGGGAAAGATTGATGCGGACCGCTGGGAGAAAGCACTGCAGGAGCTGGTGGCCCGTCACCGCATCCTGCGCTCCTCCTATCCTATGCATGAGGGCGAATATCGCCATGTGATTCATGACCAGGTCCCTGTCAAGCTTCTGCGTCTGGAATGCGCTCCGGAAGAAGCCGAAGACCTGATCAAAGACCTGAGCCGGCCCTATGACCTGGAAACCGGCCCCCTCTTCCGCTTCAGCCTGCTGGTGACCGGCCCCGAGAGCGGGATCCTGCTCCTGGCTTTTCACCATATCGTCCTGGACGGTTCCTGCGCCGGGATACTGATTAAAGATCTCCAGGACCTCTACAATGGTAAAGCCTTACCCGCACCCGGCCCGGACCTCTTTGACTGGGCAGTCTGGCGTCAGGAGCACCCGCGCGGACCGGAAGCTGAAGCATTTTTCAGGGACATGTTCCGGGAGGGATTGCCCGAATACGAGATGCCTACCCGTCCCATCCGGCCGGATATCCTGCCGGTCCCCGACCGGACTGTGGAATGGACCATGGCCGCAAAAACCATCGATGATACTGCCCGCCATTATGGGGTGACAGCCTATACGCTTATGATGGCGGTTATCGGCATGGTTCTGGGTAAATATACCGCCAGTGAGGATGTAGTGGTCGGTGCCGCCATGAGCGGCCGGGCTGAATCCAACAGCCGGTCTGTCCTGGGCATGTTTGCCAACACTGTAGCCCTCCGCCTGAAGCCACTGGGTAGTCACGACTTTGATCTGTATCTGGCTGAGGTCCAGGCCCTGCTCAACGAAGCCAAACGCTATCAGGACTATCCCTTGCACGAACTTATCCACAGTCTGGAAGTGGATCGGATCCCCTCCCGAAATCCGGTTTACGATCTCCTGGTGAATTATATCAGCCGGCTGCCCGTTATAGAGCTTGACGATCTGGAAGCCGTCTACCGGCACCGGGCCAACCAGCGCCTGCCGATTGATCTTCAGTTGGAGATCTTCCGCCAGGAGGATCTCCTGCGCTTCGAACTATCCTACTCCGAAGCCCTCTACCAGCCTGAGATTCCTGAGAATTTAGCTGACCAGCTCAAGGTCAGTCTGGAGCGGGTCTGTGCCGGCCGTTCGCTTAGTCTGGCCGAAGCCCTGGAATTGCCGGGAAAACAGCGTCGCCGTCTGCTGGAGGATTTTTCCGGGACAGAGAACAATGATAACAAGGGCCTGACTGTAGTGGACCAATTCAGGCAGCAGGCCCGCAAGCTGCCCGGCCAGCCGGCCGTCCGCTCCCAGGATACCCTGCTTGACTATGGAGACCTTGATGACCTGACCGACCGTCTGGCCTGTGAACTGTCCCGGCGGGGTCTGGGGCGGGGCGACTGTGTCGGCATTCTGGTGGGCCGTAATGAGATGATGCCTGTTGGAGGTCTGGGAGTACTCAAGTCCGGTGCAGCTTACCTGCCCCTCGATCCCAGCTATCCGGCCGACCGGCTGGAATTCATGCTCCAGGACGCCGGTGTGCGGCTCCTTGTAGCTGATAAATCTCTCTCAGATGTCGTACCGGGCTATGACGGTGAAGTCTTCTTCACGGATGAAATCAGCAGTTTACCTCCGGGCCAGCTGCCCCCAGGCCCCCGCGAAGAAGATCTTTTCGTCATCCTCTACACCAGCGGGACCACCGGAAAGCCCAAGGGGGTCTGTATCCACCATGACAACATGACCCACTTTTGTGCCTGGTACCGAAGATACTACGGACTGGAGAATACTGACAGAATGGCAGCTTACGCCAGCTTCGGCTTTGATGCCTGCCTCATGGACCTCTACCCTGCGCTGACAACAGGCGCCATGATCCATATTATCCCCGAAGAGATGCGTCTGGATGTTGAAGCCATCGACCGGTATTTTGAAGATCAGGGAGTAACTCTGACCTTCATGACCACCCAGCTGGGCCGTCAGTTCGCAGAGGGCATGGAGGGAAGCTCACTCCGTCACCTGTCGACCGGAGGCGAAACTCTGGTACCTATCGACCCGCCGGCTTCCTATCACTTTCACAACCTCTATGGGCCCACCGAGGGAACCATCATCTCCACCGCCTTTCCGGTCGACCGCTTTTATGACCGGGTACCCATTGGCAAGCCCATCGACAACACCCGTATCTATATTCTGGACAGTTACAATCGTCTGGCGCCCATCGGGGTGCCGGGCGAGCTCTGCATTGCGGGGCGGGGAGTTGCCCGGGGTTATTTAGGCCGGCCTGAGCTCACCCGGGAAAAGTTTGTCGCCAATCCCTTTTCCACGGAAGAGGACTACCAGCGACTCTACCGGACCGGAGATCTGGTCCGCTATCTCCCGGACGGCAATCTTGATTTCGTAGGCCGGAATGATTTTCAGGTCAAGATCCGCGGTTTCCGGGTGGAGTTGCCCGAAATTGAAGGCCGCATCCGGACCTTCCCCGGCATCAAAAATGCGTCAGTCCTCCCCATTGATGCGCCCGGCGGCGGCAAATGCGCCGTGGCCTATGTGGTCATGGAAGATACTTTGGATGTGGCAGAGCTCAACCGCTTTATTGAGGAGAAACTGCCCCCCTATATGGTGCCCGCGGCCACTATACAAGTGGACCGGATCCCCCTCAACCCCAACGGCAAAGTGGACCGGAGAAAATTGCCGGCCCCCAGCTTTGCCGAGGATACTGCAGCTGAAGCGACCGAATTCGTGCAGACCGATCTGGGCAAGGGGATTGCCCAGGTAATGGAGGAAGTTCTGGGACATAGTCACTTTGCTCCTGCAACGAATTTGCTCCAGGCCGGTCTGGCCTCCCTGGGGGCCATCAAACTATGCAGCCTGCTGAAAAAACGCTTCGGGGCGGCACCGTCTGTTCAGGAACTCCTGGCCAATCCCACGCCCTTGTTCATCGAAAACAAGATCATCAGCGAATTGTTGGATCAGAGAAGCGACAGGCAGGAACCTGTCAGCCCGGCTGAGGATATTCCTCCCGCAGGCGGCGCTTATCCCCTGTCCGGCAGTCAGATGGGGGTCTACCTGGACTGCCAGAAGAATGCTGATACCCTAAGCTACAACATCCCCTCCCGCCTGGCCCTGCCCACAAGCGTCGATGCCAGACGGCTGGCAGCCGCGATTCAAACCGTACTTGAAGGCCACCCCGGCATCCGTGTCCGGATCCAGGAAGCCCCCGACGGCATCCGGCAGCTAGCTCTGCAAGAAGATGTCCGGGTTGACTGCCTGCGCCTGACTGAGGAAGCAGCCGAATCCTTTGCTAAAAGCTTCGTCCGACCCTTCGACCTGGCGACCGGGCCCCTCTACCGGCTTGCCCTGGTGGAAACTCCCGAGGCTCTCCTGGTCTTTTCCGATTTCCATCATATTGTCTTCGACGGGGCTTCTATGGATCTCTTTCTCAGAGAAGTGGGCCAGGTTTACGAGGGCAGCAGCCCCCTGCCCGAAGAGATGGCCGGCCATACTTATGGACAATGGGAGGTGCAAGAGGAAGGCAGAGGAGCCTGGGAAAAGCACAGAAGCTATTTTGCTGATCTGCTCGGGGACATCGAGGCCGCCAGTGAACTCTCCCCCGACCTGCCGGGCAAAAAAGAGGGCCGCCTGGCCAAGGCGGAATGCCCGGTTGACCGCCAGGCAGCGGAGACCTTCTGCAGCCAGCATGGCCTGACTCTGGCCGGCCTTTTTCTGGCCGCCACCGGCTATTGCCTGGGCCGGTGGACAGGAAGCCCCCAAGTCAGCCTGTCCACCATCAGCAGTGGCCGCAGTGACAGCCGGATACTGAACAGCTTTGGTATGTTTGTGCGCACACTCCCTCTGGTCATCTCTATGGACCAGGATCAATCCGTCCTGGATTATATCCGTGAGGCACAGGCTGCCCTGCATGCCTCTGTCTCCCATGAAGCCTATCCCTATACCCTCATCGCTCAGGAACACGGCTTTCAGCCCAGTATCATGTATACCTATGAGCTGGGGGTCTTGTCGGACTACCGGATTGCCGGTCATACAGCCCGTATTGAAGAACTGAGCACCCAGGCACCCAAGTTCAAGATATCCATCCACATTGAGGAGCGGGGAGCCGATACGGTTTTCTCGGTCCAGTATAATGATGCCCTCTATTCTGCCTCTATGATGAAAAGTCTGGCAGAAAGTCTGGCCTTCAGCTTCTCCCAGATGCTGGCCAAGCCGGAAGAAAGAGTTAGAGGGGTCTCTCTCCTTAGCGAGCAAGAGGCATCCCTGATCAGGAGTTTCCAGCCCGCCGGCCCTCCCCGGATCCCCTGCCCTCTCCTGCACGGGATGTTTGAAGAGGCGGCAGACCGGTCACCCGAAGCCACCGCCCTCATCGCCTGTGAAGGTCACTACAGCTACCGTCAGCTGGACACCGAGGCCAATCGGATTGCCAATGCCCTGCTGGCTCTGGGTCTGGCCCCTGAGGAAAGGGTAGCCTTCCTCCTGCCCCGGACCGGGCGCATCCTGATGACCATGCTGGGAATTCTTAAAGCCGGCGGCGCCTATATTCCCCTCGATCTCGAGTATCCCAAGGGGCGGGTGGAACAAATCCTGACTGACAGCCAGGCCAGGTTTCTGATCACAAGTAAAGAATGGCGGACCGAGTATCCACAGGCCCTGGATATTGATGATCTGCGCACCTGTCCCGATGACAGGCGGCCGAATCAGGCCGTGGCAGCTGACCAGCTTGCCTACATCATCTATACCTCGGGATCTACAGGAAAACCTAAGGGGGTCATGATCGAGCATCACAGTATCGCCAATTACCTGACCCCGGCTCCTGAGAATCGACATATTCACGCCCTGGTTGAAAACGCCAGCTGTATGATGTCCATCACCACCGTCACTTTTGACATGTTTCTGAAAGAGAGTATGGCTGCCCTGTGCAACGGTCTGAAGCTGGTCTTTGCTGACGCAGATGCAGCAAGAGACCCGGTAAGGCTGGCCGACTTGTTTGAGGAAACAGGTGCGGATGCCTTCAACGCCACACCTTCCCGGATGATGGAATATATCTCTTATCCGGCCCTGCTCGCTGCCATCCGCCGCTGCCGGGTAATCATGGCGGGCGCCGAAAAATATCCCGCCCAGCTGATGGAGCGGCTAAGAGAGGGTGAGGGGCAGAAGGCCCGCCTCTTTAATACCTATGGCCCTACTGAGATCACCGTCTCCTCCAACGCCAAAGAACTGACGAGTGCCGACAAGGTCACCATCGGCAGCCCCCTCCTTGGAGTGGTGGAGTCGGTGATGGATCCCGACGGCAATGAACTGCCTACGGGCATTGTCGGCGAGCTCTGGATCGGGGGGCCCGGCGTGGCGCGGGGCTATGTGAACCTGCCGGAGCAAACCAGGGAACGCTTCGTCGTCCACAAGGGCATCCGCATGTACCGTTCGGGTGATATGGCCCGCTGGACTAAAGACGGAGAGATCGAGCTGCTGGGCCGCAATGACAAACAGATCAAGCTGCGCGGCCTCCGGATCGAGCTGGGTGAAGTGGAAGCAGCCCTCCTGGCCATCCCGGGCATAAAAAATGCTGCGGTTGTCATCAAAGAGGTACAGGGAGCTGACCGGCTCTGCGCCTACTACACTGCTGAGCAAGAGATGGCGCCCGACTACTTGCAGGAGGAAATGTCCCGGCATCTCTCCCCCTATATGGTGCCCACCGCCTGGCTGCAGATTCCTGCCTTTCCCCAGACTTCGACCGGCAAAATCGACTATAAGAAACTGCCTGACCCCAGCCCCCTCCGCCTGCAGCAATACACCGCTCCCGCCACGGCAACAGAGGAAAAGCTTGCTGCCCTCTTTGCCAGAGTCCTGGACCTCGATCCTGACGAAGTCGGGGCTGAGGATAGCTTCTTTGATATCGGCGGCAGCTCACTGTCGGTTACCCGGGTAGTAATTGCCCTGAAAGAAAGCGGTCTGGAAACGGCCACTGGAAAAGCTGTCAGTTTCGGTGATGTCTTCGCCAATCCTACGCCCAGAGCTCTGGCCTCACTTCTGGCCCGGGGAGATGTCCGGGAGAGTGTTTCAGAAGCTGCAGACAACTACGATTACCGGGAAATCGATCGCGCCCTGGCAGACAATAGCCTTGATTCTTTCAGAAGCGGGTCAGCTCGCGAACTGGGACAGGTGCTTCTCACAGGAGCCACCGGCTTCCTGGGCATCCATGTCCTCCGCGAACTGATCCGCGATCCCGGAGCAAGAAAAATCTTCTGCCTGATGCGGAGCGGACGTCAGAAACAGTTCCATGAGAGGCTGAAAAACCACCTCTTCTACTATTTTGAGGATTCCTACGCTGACCTCTTCGGAGACCGCATCATCCCACTTGAAGGCGATATCACAGAGCCGGCCTCTCTAACCAGGCTCAAGGATGCCGGAATCGATACAGTCATCAACTGCGCCGCCAATGTTACCCATTTTGCAAAAGATGACAGTATCTTCAAGATTAACACTGCCGGTGTCGATAACTTGATTGACTTCTGCCTTGAAACCGGCGCCCGGCTTATTCAGATTTCCACTGCCAGCATAGCGGGCTTTTCGGTAGACGGGAAACCCCTGCCGGGAGAAAAACTCACTGAACAGGGGCTTTATCTGGGACAGAATCTGGAAAACCAGTATGCCTACAGCAAGTTCCTGGCCGAGCGCAATTTGCTGGCAGCCTCTGCCAGCCGGGGTCTGGACGCCAAGATCATGCGGGTCGGCAATCTTATGGCCCGTAACTCCGATGGGGAATTCCAGATGAACGCGAGTACCAACAGCTTCCTGGGGCGTTTAAGAGCCTACAGCGTCGTCGGGTCTTTCCCCTATTCGGCCTATCTGGCCCCTGCCCGCATGGCCCCCATCGACAGTACGGCGGAGGCTGTGCTCCTGCTGGCCAAGACACCCGCTGCCTGCCGGGTATTTCAGCCCTTCAACGATCATTCAATCTTCCTGGGTGACATTGTCACCATCATGCGGGAAGAAGGGATTCCCATTGATTTCCTGGAAGACGAAGCCTATGAAAAAGCACTTCAGGACAGCCTGATCCAGGCGGGCCGGGCCGAGTACCTGACCAGCCTTGTGGCCTACCAGGGTATGGCCGGAGGCAAGGTTCTGGCCCCGGTCGCGGTCGATAATCACTACACCAGCCAGGTACTTCTGAGGATGAACTGGCGCTGGCCGGTTACCGACAGCGACTACCTGCGCAAGTTTTTGCGCGATCTGATCAGCCTGGGTTTCTTCGAAAAACCCCACTTGCTCAAGTCCAGATAGGAGGAGAACCGTATGCAAAAGATGCCACTTATGACCCCCTGGCTGGCAGCTGCCCTGGTCAGGCAGGCTGGCCAGATGACCGGTCCGGAGATCCGGGCTCTCCAGAAGGAGCGTCTCCTGATTCTCCTGGATTATGCCCGGCAGCACTCTCCTTTTCTTAGAGAAAAATACCTGCAGATTCCTGACTGCCCCGAGCTTTCCGATATTCCCATCACCCTCCGTGAAGAAGCTATGCCCCAGCTGGACCGATGGGTCTGTGACCCTGAGATTACCAGCTCCGGGCTCGACAGCTATCTGTCCCGTCAGGACGAAGCCTCAGCCAGCAGCCTCTTCCTGGGGCGCTATCGGGTACTCACAAGCTCCGGCACCACCGGCGTGCCTCTCCGTATGGTCCGGGATGACCGCCATAATCTGATCCACGCAGCTGTAATTTCACAGCGCCTGCTGGGCAGCGGAAAAACAGAGGGAAACCCCGTGCCTGCCCTGCCTTATCCCCGCACAGCGGGTGTCCTGGCGAGCGGTGGATACAGCTCTACCTACCTTTCCTTCCTGAGGACCAGGCAGGCCTATGAGGCGGCTGGCATGGCCGGGGAGATTATGCCCCTCTTTGTGGGGATGGCAACCGGCGAAATGGTGGCAGCTCTCAATGCTTTCAGACCCAGCCTTCTCACCGGATACCCCAGCAATATCCGCGTCCTGGCCAGCCAGCAGCGGCTGGGCAAGCTGGATATTTCCCCCGATCTGATCGCCTGCAGTGCCGAACACCTTTCCCTGGAGGACATTCACTACATCGAAGAGAGTTTTGGCTGCCCCGTACTTAATAACTATTGTTCGACTGAGGGCGGTGAAGTTGCTTGCCTGTGCAGGGAAAACCACATGCATCTGAATTCCGACTGGGTCATCGTCGAGCCCGTCGACCAGAATATGCGGCCGCTAGCTCCCGGTCAGGAGAGTGACGGGATCCTCCTGACCAATTTGGCCAACCTGGTCCAGCCCTTCATCCGCTACTATATATCGGACCGGATCGTCCTGCACGAGGAAGCCTGCGCCTGCGGTTCCCCTTTCCCCTATATGGAGATTGAAGGCCGGAAGGAAGACAGACTGTCCTTTCAGGACGAGCAAGGCTCCTGGATCTGCCTGCCCTCATCCCTCTTCATCGATATTTCGTTAGATACGCCCAATTGTGGCCAGGTTCAGTTTGTCCAGAGAGGACCTTCCAGCCTGGAAATTCGCTGTATTCCGGAAAACGGAGAAGGACACGAGCAGCTCTGTCGTGACCTCCTGACCGTGACCAAAGACAGACTCATACGTGAAGGACTTGACAAGCTGGAGCTGACGACAAGTCAGGAAAGACCCATTCTGGGCAAGAGCGGAAAAATGCGCAACACCTTGATCCTTATGGACAGCGAAAGGAACTAAAGCTTAAAAAGCAGTTTTCATTGATCAGGCGCTTTACACACCACTGTCCCTCGATTCTATGAAATGAACGACAAATGAAAGACTGGATGAAAGAAGATGTTTTCGTTTGTTCAGCCGCCACATCTATACATTTTCTTCACTACGATTAAATCTGGAAGATACATTTCTGCTTCTTTGACCATAAACAGCATAATAAGCAAGCAGACAAACCGGGATTGCTGCCAGCACATCCAAAATAGAATGCTGTTTCAAAAATACAGTAGATATGGAAATCAGGACTGCGGCAGCTGTAAAGGCAATTCGCCAGCCTTTAGAGCTGAAGTGTTTGCTGTGCCAGGCACAGGTCATTACTGCAACAGACCCGATCACATGGATAGAGGGGCAGACATTGGTATTGGTATCAAACTGATAAAAACCTGCTAAAAACCTGGTAAAAATATTATCTCTCTCGAATACCAGTGGCCGCAGCTCCTGGCAATTAGGAAATAATATGTAAATCAGCATCGCTGTGGAATATGAAATAATAATAAATTTCATCAGTTTTTCGAAAGATTCAACATCCCAAAGTAAAGTGTAAACAAGCATTCCTATCAGATAAACAAACCAAAATAAATAAGGAATCAGAAAATATTCGCAAAAAGGTATCAGGTCGTCACAGGCACAATAAATGGGAAAGTAACTGTCTCTGATCCAAAGCTGTTCTATTGTTAAAAACATCAGACCGAAAACAGGCCAGAAAATAAGCAGTTTTAAGTGTGAGAATTCCGGAGTATTTAATTTGCTGAACCGAAAGTTCCGGTAGTCTACAATAGTTGATTTTTTCATTAATTTCTCGTTTCTAAGATAAGCGTCAGCTTTTCATTTTTGTTATTCTGCGACCATTCTGCCGGCTTTAGGTCTTTGCAAAAAACTTGAAGAAAAACCTGTTCTCCTTTTTACAGTTTGTCTTTACTCTTGTTGCAATACTTGGTAAATGTGCGCTGCCCCATTGGGCTGGCTGTATCTGCGCAACTCTTCTTCCATCTCCTGCCTTTTTGCAGGGGAATGAAGCAGATCAATACTTTTGGCAGCTACTTGTTCGGGTGTGTCAGCTGTGACCGCAGCACCCATCTTCAGGAAGAAATCCATATTGTACTCTTCACAGCCGGCAACTGTATTGATAAAAACCATGGGGAGATTTTTCACAGCAGCCTCGGTTACACTGATTCCACCCGGTTTTGTCAGGTACAGATCTGCAGCATCCATATATAAAGAAATCTTGTCGGTATATCCAACAATATGGATTCTTCGATCTGTCCCGTATTGACGCTTCAGGCTTCGGTATAAGCGCTGATTGCTTCCACATATAACTGAAACTTCTGCCTGTTCGGGTAGTTTTTCTACTATATGGCGCAGAATTTTCTTCATGGGTCCGCAGCCCATGCTGCCGAACATTATCAGGAGGTCGATACTGTTTTCCTTTATCCCTAACTGGCGCTTGGCAGCCGCCTTTTCTCTGTGTTGTAAAATTTCAGGGCGGACAGGAATACCGCTGACCATTAATTTGTCTGGAGGGATGCCACATTGAACGAATGCTTCAATCTGAAGCTGGCTGGCAATAAAGTTCTTTTCCAGATAACAGGCATAGAGTCCCGGATAACAGGTATAATCGGTAGCAACAAAAGCTCCCGGCACAGCTATAGCAGAATTCTTCTGTATGTTATCCAGCATAATCGCGGCTATCTGATGAGTGCAAATTACGGTATCATATTCTTCTTCAACTATGTATTGGCGGAGTTTCTCCGTGCGTGATGCTAAAAAATTATAGACGAAGGAGCCATCTGCAAGAATAGAGGGCTTCTTTTCACAGTATGTATATCCCCACTGGAAGAGTCCCGGCAGATGACGATATACAAAACTGTGTCCCCATGATATAAAAGCTGCCAGGCGCACAGATATGAAATCTAAGACATCCCAAAGTTCACATGTTACCCCTTGCAGCAAAAAATACTCTTTAATTGCTTTTGCGCAGGAGTTATGCCCCTGGCCTGTGCTGCAACTCAGTAAAAGAACTTTTTTCATATGCTCCCCTCCGGGCACTGGCTGCTGTCGCAGCTTTTTTTTCCTCTAGTCTTGTCAACAGCCGCAGAAGTTTGGGTCTGTTGTGACGCTGAATGATGATATAGGGCAAATTGCCTAGTGCAAATATAATAGAAACTATCCATCCTCCCAGGTTTTTCCAAATCAATACACAGCCGAAACCCACGACAGACAGTAAGCCATGTATCCACTCTGAAATGCAAGTTTCCTGTACCATCAGGGTCAGTTCCTGTGACGTAAACGACCCCGGAAGCTTTTTGGACGGCAGCAGACCGGGAAAGACTTCACTCATATCCGGTAATTTATCCTTCCATTTTCTCACTCTCAGGGCATTATATAAGACTTCTTCTTGTTCAGGATATGCAGCATAATACGGAAATTTATCATGACAAAACCAGTGTTTCGGGACAAGCCTGCCCAGCACAAAGGAAGCTGCTCCGATTGCCGCAAGGTAAAGAACACATTTTGTAAAAGAACTCACAATCAATCTCCTTTTTATCACTTGATGTGTCTCATAGCTCTTGTATTACCTATTACATAAAGGACAAAGGAGAGGGCGATCAGCAGTGTACACACAGCCATAAAGCCACACGATGACCGGGATTAAGCATATGCGAAAAACAGATAAGTTCTTTGTAACTGTAAGTATTTTTGATTCTGTATTCTTATTATCAGCCTTCATCGATTTCTTCTTTTAAGATGCTGGTAAATTTTGTTAATGCTGTTGTGCATGCGACAAGTTCTCCGGGATCTATCCGCTGCAATACTCTCTTTTCTGCCTCAAATATGGGTTTTACAATGCTTGCACCGTATTGTCTGCCCCTGTCAGTCAAGCGGATTATTTTGCGATTTCGTGAATCCGGAACAAGTTCGAGAATTACATACTTATTGTGCACCATCTGAGTGATAATATTGTTGACTGTTTGCTTCGCCAACGACCAGATGTTAGAAAGATCTTGTTGAGAATATTCATCGTCAAAGAGTATTAATGAATACCAGATCCAGAACACGTTCTCTGATACTCCGCTATGGCTTACAGCATCACGATAAACTCTGGTCAATTCCTTAAATTGCTGAAGAAGAGCTTCCAGTTGTTTTTCTGCCATATTCTCCAAGAGTAAACTCCCTTTCCAGCCGCAATAGCAGGCGCTAAACAAGAGTCCATTTTGGGACTATTGAAGGATAGTCCCAAAATAGACTCTTGTCAACATTGCCCGATGCTGCATTGTCCGACAATTTTGCCTGTCGCTAACTTATTCCCAGTCTTTGCAAACATCAATCCAGGCTGTGGCCCCGGAGTATTGTTCTAGCTCATCCAGGGAAAGCTCGATGACGCTGTTGCTGCTGCCGGCAGCAGGAAAGACAGTGTCAAACCTCTTAAGCGAGATATCCAGGTATACAGCGACATCTTCATGTATCCCGAAGGGGCAGACACCACCGACATCGTGGCCAATTAGGTTTTCCACCTGATCAGGATGGATCATCTTAGCCTTAGTCTGAAATTGTTCTTTGAATTTAGGATTGGAAATTCTGGCATCGCCTGATGTCACTACAAGGATTGCCTGGTCATGCAGGAGAAAAGACATAGACTTGGCAATTTGTTTTTCCTCGCAGCCAATGGCCTGCGCTGCCAGCTCCACCGTCTCGCTGGAGACATCAAATTCCAGAATTCTATCTGCCAGCCCGGATTGACTGAAATATTCCCGTACTTTTTCAATAGCCATGTATTTTCCTTTACTTTTTGCTTATCTTCCTCCGGCCTGATCTGTATATCTGCTGATAAAATGCATTATTTTGCATAATATTTTCCATCAGTGTAACAAGATAGCCTTGCTTTGCCAAATCAGGCAGACGGCTTCAGCAGTATCCCCACTTTCCATGTATGAAAGTATGCTATTTGTATATTATTGCAGTCTATCCGACAGGCAATTCTTGGTTGTCAGGCGAATTAATCAAGAGTTTAACCTTAATTATCCCAAGAATTGTACAGTATATTTATTTGTTATGTGTTATAAATATGCAGTAGCAAAAACAGTTCCCGGACTTGTCCCTGGGATATGAAAAATGAACTCTGGCTAAAGGAGAAAAAGTGAAAAAGCAAAACGTAATTATCATCGGTGCAGCGGGAAGAGACTTCCACAACTTCAACACTTATTATCGGGATAACGAATCCTACAATGTGATCGCCTTTACCGCTACACAGATCCCGGATATCAGCGGGCGGAAATATCCCGCCGAGCTGGCCGGCAAGCTCTATCCCGATGGCATCAATATTTACACTCAGGAAGAACTTCCTGAATTGATCCGCCATTTCAACGTAGACGAATGTGTCTTTTCATACAGCGATATGAAGTATAGCTATGTGATGGCTCTGGCGGCTGTAGTTAACACCGCCGGTGCCGACTTCCGCCTGCTAAGTCCTCAGCACACTGCTCTCAAAAGTACAAAGCCTGTTATCTCTGTCTGCTCAACACGAACAGGGGCGGGTAAGAGCCAAACGTCACGGCAAATTATTGAGCTTCTCATGGAAAAAGGGCTGAAGGTCGTTTCTATACGACACCCTATGCCCTATGGGGATTTAGCTGCCCAAAAAGTACAGCGCTTCGCCAGGGTAGAAGATTTGGAGAGGCACCACTGCACGATTGAGGAAATGGAAGAATACGAGCCGCATGTGGAAAGAGGCAATATCATCTACGCAGGTGTGGATTTTGAAGCAATTTTACGCGCTGCTGAAAACGACCCTGACGGCTGTGACGTCATCCTCTGGGACGGCGGTAACAACGACTTCTCCTTTTATGAAGCAGATTTATCGATCGTGGTAGCTGATCCGCACCGGGCCGGGGATGAACTAAGCTACTATCCCAGTGAGATAACCCTGCGCCTGGCAGATCTGGTTATTATCAACAAGATGGACAGCTCAGCCCCGGAGAAGATTGCCCTGCTCGAGGACAATATCAAAAAGGTCAACCCCGGGGCAAAACTTATCTATGCAAACTCCCGGATCACTGTCGATCAGCCCGAGCTGATCAAGGGCAAAAAGGTTCTTGTCATCGAAGATGGACCTACCATGACTCACGGCTGCATGAAGTTCGGTGCCGGCACAGTTGCTGCTGAGAGGCTGGGTGCTAGTGAAATCGTAGATCCCCGTCCTTATACGGTGGGAAAGCTGAGCGAGACCTTCGAAATTTACCCCGACATCGGTTGCTTATTGCCGGCTATGGGCTATAGCGGTCAGCAAGTAAAGGACCTGGAAGCAACGATTGGCAAGGCAGATTGTGATACAGTCATTATCGGTACACCCATGGATTTATCCAGAGTCATCCAGATCGATAAACCCTATACTCGCGTACATTATGAACTGGAAGAACTGGAAGGACTGAATTTAGCCGAAGTGATGGATGACTTTGTCCATAAACACTCAAGCAAAATGCTGGTTCACTCCCGCTAAGACCGGACTATCTGTCATACAGGGCCCTTAGTTGAATTATCCGCTAAGGGTCCTGTTTTTCAAAAGCATTTAAAAGGCAATCTTTTGCAGATCTGCTGATTTACATTACTATCAGGCTTGTCTATAATTAAAAAGTTAATTTGAAGGCAGGTAAGATGACGCATACAGTAGACAATGCAATTATTATGGCAGCCGGCCTTTCCAGCCGTTTCACTGCGCAGTCCGGAGGAATACCCAAGGGACTGGTAAAGGCAAAAGGTGAAGTTCTCCTGGAACGTCAGATTTGCCAACTGCTGGAGGCGGAAATACCTGAAATATATCTGGTGCTGGGCTATAAAGCAGAAAGCTACCAGTATCTGCAAGATATATTTCCAGTCAAGTTTATCTATAATACGGATTATGTAACACGCAATAATAACGGCAGCATTTATGCGGCACGTAAGTTCCTGCGTAACAGTTATATCTGTTCTGCTGATAATTATTTTGCAGAGAATCCTTTTGAAAAAGAACTGCAAGACAGCTATTATGCAGCAGTGTATGCTGATGGTGAAACTGAGGAATGGTGTCTCAGTCTGGATGAGGATGATTACATTAAAGAGGTGACCACCGGCGGGAGTAATAGCTGGTACATGCTGGGTCACGTCTTCTGGAATCAAGACTTCAGCCGGCGCTTTCTGGCTATTCTGGAAGAGGAGTACCATCTGGAAAAAACCCGTCCCCTGCTCTGGGAAGCAATTTTCCGGGAGCACCTGGATACTTTGAAAATGAAGGCCCGGAAATATCCCCCCGGCATCATTTACGAATTTGACACAGTGGACGATCTCTGCGCTTTTGACCCGGATTACCGCAAACAGGTAGAATCGTCTACTAAATAAATACTTTTTGAAACTGGAAATGAGCAAATGTCTGTAATTGTTGAAGCAGATTTAACCCTTATCAATAAATTAACCAAAGATATTCCCGGTCTGCCTGTGGCAGCAGACACGAGCAGGAATATCCGGCGTTTAGGTGGCCTCACCAATCGCTCTTACCATCTTGTTTTCGCTGATGGCGAAGAACTGGTCGTGCGTATTCCGGGTGAGGGCACAGAAGCTATAATCAATCGTAAAAACGAGAAGATCAGCACAGAACTTGCCTGCGAGCTGGGTATCGATGCTAAGTTGATTTACTTCGGAGATGACGGCAGCAAGATCAGCAAGTATATCCCGGGCGCCGTAACCATGACGGCAGACCAGCTTCGTCAGCCTGAAGTAATCAAACAGATTGCTGAAGTATTAGCGAAAATCCATCATAGCGGCCAGGATACAGGAGTGCCTTTTAATGTTTTCACGATGGCCGAGCAATACGAAAGTATTATTGCAGACCTCAGGGTGCCCCTTTTTGAAGACTATGAACAGACGAAAGAATCAGTTTCCAGGATTAAAGGCTGGCTGGATCAGGCTATCAAGCCAGCACTGCAGCCTTGTCACAACGATCCTCTGTGCGAAAACTGGATCATGGGAAGGGACAAGCTCTACCTGGTTGACTGGGAGTACGCCGGCATGAACGATGGTATGTGGGATCTGGCCGCTGTGTCTATAGAAGCAGAATATGACGCTGATTGTGACCGCCAGCTCCTCGCAGCTTATCTGGGAGCGGACAATCAACTGGAAGCCATGCACTTTCTGGCATCAAAAATCTTCGTCGACTATCTGTGGACTCTGTGGGCAAAAGCCCGGCTGCCCTATGGCGGTCAGGCTATGGAGGACTGGGCTCAGAAGCGCTACACGAGACTAAAGAAGTTTCTGGCGGAATTTACCGGCAAAGCCGGCGGCTTAGGCCTGATGCTATGAACATTAACAGCATCAGCAGATGCGTCCTGTATATTGATCCCGGCACGGGCAGTATGCTCTTTACAATTCTTATGGCCCTGCTGGGAACAGCCTTCTATTCTCTGCGTCTGTTTTTTTCCAAGCTGCGCTTTCATTTGAACAGCGGCAAAGTTGACCAGCAGGATTTTGAACCGGATTTAGTCATCTTCTCGGATGACAAGCGCTACTGGAGCATCTTTGAACCCTTATGTGCGGAATTAAATCGGCGAGGTCAGGCTGTGACCTACTTAACGGCTTCAGAAGATGATCCGGCACTGAGTGCCAACTATGAGCACATGGAAGCTGAATTTCTCGGTCAGGGGAATCAGGTCTATGCCAGACTAAATATACTGAAGGCAAAGCTGCTGCTTGCCACCACCCCCGGCTTAGACGTTTACCAGTGGAAACGTTCACAGGGAATAAAATGCTATGTACATATACTGCATGCTGCCAGCGAGGTCACTCTTTATCGCATGTTCGGCCTGGATTATTACGACGCTGTTATGCTCTCCGGATTATTTCAACTGCAGGATATTCGTGCTCTTGAAGAATTACGCCATTTGCCGGCTAAGGATCTGCGTGTGGTCGGCATTCCCTATATGGATGCAATGAAAAAACGACTGCAGGAGGCAGCTGCTCTGCCGCCCGGGCCCCGCACCATCCTGCTGGCACCCTCCTGGGGCAAAAATGCTATTCTCAGTGTCTACGGCGGCCGGATTATTGAACGTTTGCTGGCAACGGGCTGGAAAATTATAGTGCGCCCCCACCCTCAGTCTTTCCTGAATGAGAAGGAAATGCTGGATGATCTGATGAGCAAATACCCCGCCTCGGAGCAGCTGGAATGGAACCGGGATGTCGACAACTTTGAAGTGCTGCGGCGGGCTGATCTCTTAATCTCCGACTTTTCAGGTGTGATTTTTGATTTCGCCCTGGTCTACGACAAGCCGGTGCTGTATACGGAACCTGATTTTGATCTGTCTGTTTATGATGCCTGGTGGCTGAAGACACCCTTGTGGACAACTTCCGCCCTTCCCCGGCTGGGTCTGGCCCTGACTGAGGACAAGCTGGACCAGCTGGAAGAACTGATAGAAGATCTGCTGGAGCAGCCACGCTTTGCAGCCGGTCGAGATGAAGTCAGGCAGGAATGCTGGGTTTACCCAGGTGAAGCGGCCGTTCGCAGCGTCGATTTTCTGTTGGAAAAGCTGGAGGAAGTCAAGCAGGCGGAAGCCAGGGAACTGCTCGCTCAAAAGGAAAAACCTGCTAAACTCAGAATTGTTGGCAAGGAAAGAAAAACGACCTCCGGCCGCAAATAGAAAGCCTGTGCGAAAAAAGGAAGATGGGAAACATCACTGTAGGAAAAATTATGGATACTGCTTTGCTGGCACCCCTGAAGCTCCTGTTTCAGTTGATTTTCGGCTTTGTTTACGAGACTCTGGGAGAGGCCGGCTGGGCAATTATCGTGCTTAGTCTGGTGATGAATCTGATCTTGCTGCCTTTTTACCGGCAGGGCGACAAGATCCAGCAAGCAGCTGCCGACAAGGAGCGCAGGCTGCAAAAAGGCGTCCGTCACATCAGAAAGACTTTTTCCGGTGAAGAGCGCCTGATGATGCTGCAGACCTACTATCGTCAAAACGACTACAAGCAGACTGACGCCCTCCGCGGCTCAATAGCTTTGCTGCTGGAAATACCTTTTTTCATCGCAGCTTATCAGTTTCTATCGGGTCTGACCCTACTGGAAGGCGCCAGCTTTGGTCCGATCAGCAATCTGGCTGCCTCCGACGGGCTGCTGCAGATCGGCTCCCGGCAGCTGAACGCCCTGCCGCTGCTAATGACTTTGTTCAATGTTTTGTCAGTCATTGTCTACACTCGGCAGTCTACTCTGCGCACCAAGATTCAGCTCTATGCCATGGCAGGTTTTTTCCTGATTTTCCTGTATAACTCACCTGCAGCGCTTTTGCTCTATTGGACCCTGAACAATCTGATTTCACTGATTAAGAATCTCCTGACCAGCAATCCCTGGAGTGAAAAGCTCAAAGTCAGGCTTAGCGAGAGCAGGAGCCGGCGGGCAGGTAAACTCAAAGTTGTCAGCCGGGAAAGTCTGACTAAGTCACGCCGGCTCTTTCTGGCTGCCGCCGTTTTTCTGACAGCACTCTGTGGTCTGCTGATACCTTCCACCTATATCGCATCTTCACCGCTGGAGTTTGTCGATATTTATCACTATGAGCATCCGGGGATTTTTGTTCTGACTACTTTCCTCTTTGCTGCCGGTGTCTTTCTGGTCTGGCTGCCTATCTTCTATCGGCTTTCTGCCCCTAAGATCAAAGCTTTTCTCAGTGTGGCCGCCTTGCTTGTCTCCGGCCTGGCCCTGTCTAACTATATGTTCTTTGCCAGGGATCTCGGCGTCATCAGCCCGGTCCTGCAATATGAAGAAGGAATGACCTTCCTGCCACGGGAACAGATCACGAACTGGCTGATAATTTTACTTCTGGCTGCTTTACTTGTGCTGCTGCTGCGTTTGTTCGGCCAGAAACTCATCTCGATTCTGCTGGTCGGTGCCCTTGCCCTGAGTGCCATGTCAGTCAGCAATCTGCACAGTATCAATCAAGCCATCCGCGACCTTGATCTGACCTCAGCTAACGGTATCTCATCAACCCTGCAGTCACAGCCTCATTTTTATCTAAGTAAAAAATCCAGGAATGTTGTTGTGATGATGTTTGACCGCGCCCTGGGGACCATGCTGCCCTATATTTTTAATGAAAAACCTGAACTGGAGCAGCAATTCGCAGGTTTCACCTATTATCCCAATACAATTTCCTATGGTGGACACACCAACTTTGCCGCCCCGCCGCTCCTGGGCGGTTATGAGTATACTCCGCTGGAAATGAACAAACGCTCGGATGAAGCTCTCATGGACAAGCATAACGAAGCACTCAAGGTGATGCCGGTTATTTTTTCAGATAATGGCTATAAAGTTACCGTCTGTGATCCGCCCTATGCCAATTATCGCTGGTTTTCGGATTTAACCATATATGATGATTATCCCGATATAGAGCGCTATATCACCAAGGGAAAATTCAGCCGGCAGGAGAGTCAGGCGGATCTGGGGCGAAATAATCGCAATTTTTTCCTCTTCAGTTTGATGAAAACGCTGCCTTTGAGCCTGCAGCCCTTGCTTTATGACCAGGGTAATTATCGCTATCTGCCTGACCAGCAGGGAGAACTGGCTTCCAGCTCCCAGACCATCCAGTCTTTATCCAAAGCCTCCGGATTTAGAAAAGCTTTCCTGCAGTCCTATGATGTCCTGCAGAACTTCTCGGCAATGACAAAAATCTCGGATGAGGAAGAAAACACCTTTTTGTTTTTATCCAATGACACCACACACGAGCCGATGCTCTTACAGACGCCTGATTATGTACCTGCTGCTCAGGTTGATAATAAGGACTATGATGCTGCCTCCGGCAGCCGCTTCCAAAACAAGGAAAACGGTCGCAAGCTGAAAGTGGAGACAACGAATCAAATGGCTCATTATCACATTAATATGGCGATGATGCTGCAGCTGGGACAGTGGTTCGATGACTTGCGCGAACAAGGTGTCTATGACAACACACGCATTATTATTGTTTCAGATCATGGCAGTGACCTCAGACAGCTTACGGAACTGATGCCTGACTATCCCGGCGGCGGAAAGATCGGTCTGGAATTTTACTGTCCGCTGCTGCTGGTAAAGGACTTCAATTCCGACCAGTTTAGTGTTTCTGAAAGCTTCATGACCAATGCTGACGTACCGACCTTAGCTTTTGCAGGTCTGATCGACAATCCCGTCAATCCTTTTACAGGCAAAGAGATCAATAATAACGAAAAATTCAATCATGAACAGTTTATAACCCTGTCCCATGTCTATCAGACAGACATTAATGATGGAAATACTTTCCTGCCCTCCGCCTGGGCCAGTGTCCACGATGATCTCTGGCAAGCGTCAAACTGGAAATTCTATCCGGAAGAGCAGGTGTTGTCTGAGTATCCCTAGAGCTTGCTAGAGTCTTTGTATATCAAATCCACCCACAGACTCAGCTGCTTCCGCCAGCCTTTCATGGCAGGAAAATAATAGGATCTGGCGTGATTCTCCCATGCTGTCCCGGGCAGATTTCTCCCTGCTTAGTTCCGCCAGCAAGTCCAGAGCGGCTTCCATGCGTTTTTCATCAAACTGGACCAGGACATCGTCCAGAATCAGGGGCGGAGCCTGTTCTCCCGTAATGAGTTCGGACAGGGCAAGACGCAGAGCCAGATAGACCTGATCATAGGTGCCTCCACTCATGTATTCCGCTTCCCGGAACTGCGTCTCTCCGGCTATGTGCAATTGCAGCTTCATATCTCTGTCGATGAGAACATCGTCATAGCGGCCTAAAGTCAGTTTAGCCAGGTAGCCGGCTGTCAGCTTTCTCAGTTCAGGGCTGAAATTGCGGCGCATTTCTTCGTCCGCAGCCGCCAGATACTTCAGAGCCAGTTCCAGCTGCCGGACACGCGCCTCTGCTCTTGCAATCCTCTCATCGACCTCCTGCAGACGGATTTCAATGTTCTCAGAACGCTCTGAGTAGCGATAGGCTAAAGCCATGTGCGCCTGTTTCTTGCTGTGTTCGCTGAGGGCCTGGCTATATCTATTGCGGCTAAACTGCAGTTCCTGCTTGCTCCCGGCCAGGGATTTGTTCAGATCCTCCGGGTATTCTTCTTCTTCAATCGCTATAGCAATATCTCTCTCAGTCACCGGGAAACCTGCAGCTGCAGCCTGTTCCAGCAATTGCTGCTTTTTCGCAGCGGGCAGCAGCCTGTCGCTGCCCTGTCCCGAACTCAGCACCCTCAGATGCTCACGCAACTGATGCCGGCTTTGCTTCAGATCCTGAACATAGTTGTTCAGTTCAAAGTAACTGTCTGCAAAGCGTTTAAACAAGCGGAGCGCTTCGCTGTAACGGCGTTTGCCGGCATCAGTCTCTTCTTCAAATAATTGGGCAGGATAGGCCGGCATCCGGCTGCTGCTTGAATACTCCAGGTCTTTGAGCTGTGGCAGAACCTGCGAAGATTTTATCTTATCCACGATAGCATCTGTATTGAGATAGGGGTAGCTTGCCAGCAAACTGTCAATGGCATCACAAAACTTTGTCCTGCGTTCCAGATGACGGGCTAGATTATTGCTATAGCTCTCTTCCCTTACTCTTGCTTCCTGCTGTCGCTGCAGGATCTGTGACTCTTCGTCTTCCAGTAAGTTCTGTGCTTCATCCAGCAAGGCTAGCTCTGCTTCCAGCTGCCCGACTTCAGCAGTCACTGCAGCCAGCTCTGTCTCTGCCTTAGTCAGACTGGTCTCCAGCTCTATGCGTTTTTCTTCGGTTTTAACACGGACTGAAGAATATTCTTTTGACTTCCGGAAAAAGTAAAAACCGGGACCTGCTATCAGCGCCAGGCCGAAAGCTCCGGGATGCCACATAAAGCCTACAAGCAGAGCTGAAGCGAAAGCAAGCAGGATCAGCGCCAGTCCCAGAATTCTATACTTTTTCTCCTGTCCCTCTGTGTTCGGCACGATGGTCCCGGTAAGTTCCTCCTGAATCCGTGACCGGTTCATTTCTTTCTGTTGCTGGCGGGCATAGGCAGCGCGCATTTCCTTGTCACAAGCCTGGTCCCGGCGGCGCAGTTCCTGGCGCCTTTCGTGAAAACTCAGTTCCTCACCTGCATCGGGGTCAAGTGTTTTGGATTTGCTGAAGGCCTGATTCAGTTCATGCTGCAAGGCTCCGCCTTCCATTTCCAGGCTCCTGCTGTTGTTCTCTAAAGCCGAGCTCTCGACCTGCAGCTGCCGGATCACTTTTTCCAGATCTAAAAACTCCTCAGCGCTGACTGAGGGTTGCAGACTCTCAAGCTGCTCCAATTGTTTCCGGAACCGGTCCTGCTGATTTCTGATTGCGTGTTCTTCGCGCAAGCTTTCCTGCAGATTTTGCAGCTGAATCAAGTACTCGGTCTTCTGCAATTGGCGCTCACTGGTCCTGACCCTGTCTGCCAAAAATTCGACTTCAGCATTCAAGGCATGCAGCTCCAGCAGCTCTTCCGCTTCACGTGCCTCGCGCTCACGCGCTTCAGTCAATAAGGTCTGCAGTTGAAAGCGCTCATTTTCCAGCTGGGGAATGACAGCATTCTGACGCTGGCTGCTGCTAAGTGACAACAGAGCTTCTTTCAGATTCTTGCTCACTGCCGTAGAAGAAATATCAGATGTTCCCGCTGTGCCCAGGCTGGCCAGCTGGTGCAGTAATTCACCCTGTTTATCATCCTTGACATTCAAAGCTAAAGACATCTGCTGCACATAAACAGATTGGTTAAAAGCGTGTTGCCCTAATCCGAAAATATGCTTGCCCAGAGGCTCCCCATCAATTTCCTTGCTGGCAGCCAGGCTCTCATCTGTCAGGATAATGTGGTCCAGACGCTTTTGCGCGCCAAACTCACAACTGACACGATAGGCAATACCGGCAGCCTCATAAAAGAGAGCACCACTCATACTATCCTGTTCCCAGGGCATATTGCGCGAGCGGTTGCTGCTGCGCAGGTCGGCTTTATTGTGATCCATGCCGTAAAAAACCGCAAAAATAAAATCAATCAGCGTACTCTTGCCCCATTCATTGGGAGCAACAATCAGATTTGCCCCAGGCTTGAAGTCGAGGGAGATATCCTTCAGCTTGCCGAATTGTCCGATTTCAATGCGTTTAATAAACATCATGCAAGGTCTCCCCTCTGAAAGCAGATAAACCAAGTCTCAGTGCTTGCTGCAAATCATCCCGTTCCGCCTCCATGTCCAGAGTTGTCAGGTCCTGGAGTATTTTTCTGACAAAAAGGCCACGCAGGGTTTGTTCTTCTCCCAGCTCTTCGACATTTTCCGCGGGATGTAATTCGTCAAGCAGACTGACATAGCCGATCTGCTCGCGCAGGCCGGCAGCCAGACGAGCTGCACTTAAGGCCGGCGGAGCTTCACCCCTCAGACGAATTTTATAGGAATGGCGCTTATAGCTGGTCGGGTCAAGAGCTTGTGCTTGCGCCACTATCTGCTCAATGATCTCCTGATCTGCTTGTGTACTGTCCAGTTCGCTGCATATTTCCAGGAACATGCGCGAAGCTGAAGGCAGGGCTGACACGCTTTTTAGCTCAGAATTATCAAGTTCGACTATCAGTGCATGCCTGGGGCCGCTTTCATTAAAAGAAAGGCCCTGCGGGCTGCCCGGATACATGGCCAGAGTAGTGCGGCGGTCTAGATGGTCAGCTGCCGGCAGTTCGCTGGCCTTATGGATATGGCCCATGGCCAGATAATCCAGTCTGCTCTGCTTTATCTGCTGTGCTGGCAGGGGGTTGTAGCTGCCTTCAGCTTTGGAACCGGCCAGGTATTCACCATGCACCAAACCTATTTTATTGGTCAGGGCTGAATCAGGTTCAAGCTCCTGTTCCACAAAATCAATACCGTCATAGACCAGGACAGTCGCCTCGCTTCCGACATCCGGCAAGAGCATTGTCTCCTGATACAGTGAGGAGAAACTGATCCCCCAGACAGATGTGTCCCGGTCCGGAAAATCCAGGCGGACTATTTTCTCAGCGGGAAAAACATAGACCCGGGGGATCTCCGGAAAGACTGTAGCATAGGGAGAAGCCGGAGAATAATAATCGTGGTTGCCTGCTGCCAGCAGAAGCGGGAAAGAGCGTTCGCGTGCCAGCAGGTCACAGATACGATTAAGTTCACGATCTTCAATTTCCGCCATCTCCAGAAAATCACCGGCAATCAGAAAAAAATCAACTCCCAGTGCTGCCGCTTCCAGCAGCAAGTTATCAAAGCTTTGAATCAATGCTTCCTGGAAATCAGGAGCAGCCTGGCCCAACGAGCGCATGCGGCTGCCCAGATGCAAGTCTGCCGTATGTAAGAATTTAATACTCATAAAATATCTCCTTCCTCTCATATTATCTTAATTTGATACCCATGGGATGCTAACATCATGCTAGACTGGTTACATGTTCAAGAGAAATGACAAGAATAATTTTCGCTCTGAAAAATGCAGAGATAAATATCGAAATTCCGAGCTCAGATATGAGAGGTCCTGTGGGGCTATCGTGTTCCGTGAGATAAATGAAGAACTGCGCGTGCTTCTGGTGCAGCACAGCGCCAGCCACTGGTCTTTTCCCAAAGGGCATGTGGAGAATGGTGAAAGTGACTGTGAAACGGCCATCCGGGAGGTCAAGGAAGAAACAGGCATTGATATTGAGATCAGCTCTGACTTCTCGCGGGCTTCCACCTATTCACCCTATCCCGGCGCCCGGAAAACTGTCATTTTTTTCATAGGTGATTATCTGGGCGGCAGCTTGCGTCCTCAGCTGGAGGAGGTACAGCGTGTAGCCTGGCTTAAGCCTGCAGACAGCATGAAATATCTGGTTTTTGACCGGGACCGTGAAATCTTCAAGGATGCCCTGCGAGAGATCGGCTACACTGCGGCTTCTGATTGATGCCGAACTGGCTGGCAGCAGGCTGTTTTCAGAGAAAAGCCCGCTGACCTGATCAATTAACTTCCCGGCAGTGAAAAAAGGCGCAGGGCGTTTTTTGTTGTCTGCTGCGCTATTTCTTCCAGAGATAAAGCTTTAATCTCTGCAGCCTTTTCGCCTACAAAAGTCAGATAGGAAGATTCATTGCGTTGGCCGCGAAAGGGAGACGGTGTCAGATAGGGAGCATCCGTTTCCAGCAGGAGTCGCTCCAGTGGTGTTGCGGCCAAAGCCCGACGGGCTTCCTCACCCTTCTTGAAAGTAATCGGTCCGTCAAAACCGATCATGAATCCCATGTCAAGAAAGTCAGGCAGCACAGCTAAACTATCTGAGTAACAGTGTACAACACCGATCTCGGCATCAGCACGGCTCCGGTGCAGCAAGCCCTGCCGGCGGGCCGCACGCAGGACTTCCAGAGTATCCTCACTAGCTTCTCGCATATGAATAATCACCGGCAGATCGTACTCGGCGGCGATTTCCAGCTGCTGTCTGAACACCTGGCGCTGTGTTGCCGCCGGTGAAAGCATGTAATGGTAGTCCAGGCCGATTTCACCGATCGCTACTATGACAGCTTCCTGCCCCGCTTCCCGGCGCAGGCGGTCCGCTGCAATCATGTTCGCAATTTCGCCGGCAGAAGAGCTATTCCAGCTGTCGGCTTCATGCGGGTGATAACCCAGGGAAGTGTACAGGCGGGGCCACTTATCCTGACCCTGTGTCAGAGCTAAAGCGTAGGCGGACCTGCTGTCGTCCAGGTCTGATGTGGCCAGCAGTATTCTGGTGACAGCGGCAGCAGCAGCCCGCTCCAGAACCTCAGACCGGTCCAGATCAAAAGCACTGTCCTGGAGATGTGAATGAGAATCAAACCACATTATTTTTTGTCCAGTTTTTCTATGGCCTTCAGCTCAGCCTCAAGATCTATGCGCGGAAAAATGGCCTGCCCCTTGTGCACAATAAAGTCGTCCCGGTAGAGTCCGGATTGAGCCGCTGATTCCCAGCTGCTCAGCTCTGCCTCTGTTTCGGCACCGGCTGCGCTAATACCCAGTTGCTCACGCATTTTTGCCGGTGTAGACACCATGAAGGGTGACAGCCAGACCGCCACGCGGCGCAGGACATCCAGCAAAGTGTAAAGAACAGCTGCCAGACGCGCCCGGGAGTTTTCTTCTTTTGCTAAAATCCAGGGCGTAGTCATATCGATATATTTGTTGCTCTGGCTGATCAGGCGCCAGATCGCTTCCAAAACCAGCGAGAACTCCATTTTTTCAAAATGCTGCTCTAGCTGAATGACTGTCTCGTCAGCTAATGCAGTCAGGTCAGCATCTATCCCGGCAAAGTCTTTTTCCGCCGGAAGACCCTGGGGGAAGGATTGCGTCGTCATAGCTACAACGCGGCTCAGAAGATTACCCAGATCATTGGACAAATCACTGTTGCTTCTCTTGATCAGTGCTTCTGTGGAATAGTTGCCATCAGAACCGAAGGGGAATTCACGCAGCAGGAAATAACGCAGGGCATCAAGGCCATAGCGCTCAACTAAAATCGCGGGATCAACCACATTGCCTTTGGATTTGGACATTTTCCCGCCCTCGAACAAGAGCCAGCCGTGACCGAAAACTTTCTTGGGCAGCGGCAGCTCCAGAGCCATCAGAATGGCAGGCCAGATCAAGGAGTGGAAGCGCATAATTTCCTTGCCTACAAAATGGACATCTGCGGGCCAGTAACGGTCGAAGAGTTCTGTATCGTCGGGGTAACCCAAAGCACTTATGTAATTGCAGAGGGCATCAACCCAGACATAGGCAATACTGTCTTTGTCAAAAGGCAGCGGCACTCCCCAGGAGAAGCTCGAGCGTGAAACAGCCAAATCTTCCAGACCGGCTTCGAGGAAATTGTTGATCATTTCGTGTGCACGCGAGACAGGCTCGACAAAGTCAGCTTGTTCGCTGAACAGCTCTTTCAGACGATCCGCATACTTTGACAGACGGAAAAAATAACTTTTTTCACGGGTCTTCTCAACCGGGCGTCCGCAGTCAGGGCACATGCCTTCCACCAATTGTGATTCTGTCCAGAAGGATTCACAGGGTGTGCAGTACCAGCCCTCATATACCCCTTCATAGATATCGCCCTTTTTATAAAGCTTGGCAAAAATATCCTGCACCGCCTTAACGTGCCTGGAATCAGTAGTACGGATGAAGCCATCGTAATCTACATGCATCAGGCTCCACAGGTTCTTTATTTTAACAAGCATCTGGTCGACAAATTCCTGCGGTTCCAGCCCACGATCCCGGGCAACCTCCTCAATCTTCTGGCCATGTTCATCTGTGCCGGTGAGGAAGAAAACGTCATAGCCGCGCAGGCGCTTATATTTTGCCATGGTATCGGCGGCAACCGAGCAATAGGCATGACCGATATGAAGATCGTCGCTGGGGTAATAAATAGGTGTTGTAATATAAAATGTTTCGCGTGACATACTGGCTCCTTCGTAAGCACTCAATTTGATGTACTTCATTTTACTGGCGGTTGATTAAGTCATTTTATAATGCACTTGCCAGTTCTGACACTGACAATAAGTTAATGAACCCGCACCATCTAGATAGTTTAGCAAATTACAGCGCTCATCGTCTAATAAGATTAATTACTGGTTTAAGTCAATGCCGTCTTCTTCAATTTTCAGGGCTAAATCATATAGGCGGCGTTGCTCAATGCCGCTGGCATGAGCCAGTATTCTGGCTGCTTGCTTGGTCCGCACTCCTTCAGCCAGAAGCTGACGCAGCAAATCTTTCAGAGTCTCATCCGAATGTTCTTCCAGCTTGGTATCGGTGCGTCTTTCGAAGGCCCTGCTTCCTTCCAGAACCAGCGTAAACTCTCCTCTGGGCTCAACAGTCTCATAGTAGCGCAGGGCAGACATGACATCGAGATAGAGAAACTCTTCGTATTCCTTAGTCAGTTCGCGTGCGATCGTCAGGCGGCGCTCACCTAAGCCCTGCTTTTCCAGATCAGATAAAGTTCTGATGAGACGATGCGGAGATTCAAAGAAAATCACTGTGAGTTTTTCCCGCGCCATTTCTGTAATAAAATCGTCACGCTTGCGGCCTTTAGGGGGGATAAAGCCGACAAAAACAAAGCGGGAAGGATCCAGACCGGATGCTGACAAGGCAGTCAGGATGGCTGAGGGACCGGGCACTGAAACAACCTTGATATTGCGCTCGATCGCTTTTTGCACCAGACCGGCTCCGGGATCGGAGATACAGGGTGTCCCGGCATCAGAAATCACTGCCACTGATTTCGCATTCCAGAGCAGATCGCTCAAAATCTGTTCATCCTTCTCTTCTGCATTCTGTTCGTAATAACTGATCAGCTCGTTGCCGATACCGACAGCAGATAGAAGACGTGCTGCCCGTCGTGTATCTTCCGCTGCTATATAATCCACGCTTTCCAGAATGGAACGCGCGCGCGGACTCAAATCATCCGGATTGCCCAGTGGGGTGGGAACTAGGTACAGAGTCCCGCAGGTAACAATATTGCCGCCAAAACTCTCATGTGCACATCTGTCAGTCACTATATTTCGCCTTTCTAAAAAACCTCCTGGATCAGGAAGTCCAACTACAAGTAATCAGCCTTTGATATTCTAATTCACAGGGAAAAACTTTGCAGTGTCAAAATGAACAGCCACAAAAAAACGGCGGGTAATCCCGCCGCAGAAAAGTTTTTTCAGAGTTTCAGATCCTTATGCTTGTGAAATGCAGTCTACAGGACAGACTTGAACGCAAGATTCGCAGTCTGTGCAGAGATCAGGATCAATTACATAGTGTTCATCGCCCATTGAGATAGCGCCTTCCGGACACTCTTCTTCGCAAGCACCGCAAAGAATACACTCATCACTAATTACATGTGCCATAGATATTCCCTCCTGATATCATAATATTGCTACTTTTAGCATCAACCTACAAAAGTGTAACATTTTCCTTATTCTTGTTCAAGTCTCGCTTAGCAGCTCAAATCTGCAGCTTTGAAACTTTTGCTGACTCTTTCATCTCCTTTGTCAAAAGATACTGTCACCATTTCAGTCAGCAAATTAACATCCATAACAACGCCGGGACCATCCGGAGTCGTAACCTTGTCATTTCTCTTGGGCAGACGCTGTCTGGCTTCGACATAGGCTTCCTGCTCATAATTGAGGCAGCAGAGCAAGCGGCCGCAAGCACCGGAAATTTTCTCCGGGTTCATGGAAAGATTCTGCTCTTTCGCCATTTTGATTGATACCGGCTGGAAGTCATGCAGGAAGGTTGAGCAGCAAAACTCACGCCCGCAGCTGCCAATTCCGCCACACATGCGGGCCTCATCGCGGACTCCGATCTGTCGCAGCTCTATCCTGCGACGGAAAATTGCCGCCAGATCCTTGACCAGGTCACGGAAATCTACGCGTCCGTTAGCAGTAAAGAAGAAGGTAATTTTCTTGTTGTCAAAACGGAACTCAACATCTACCAGGGACATGTCCAGGCCATGAGCTTCGATGCGCTCCATAGCAATGGAAAAAGCCCTGTCCTCCTCATCCAGATTTGCTTCATATTGTGCAAGATCTTCTGCGGAGGCTAGACGCAAAACGGGACGCAAGGTACGTTCTTCACCACCTTCAAATGCTTCCAGAGGAAGAATGACAGTTGTAACTACGCCGATCTCCACGCCTTGCACAGTCTCGACAATCACGATATCTCTTTTTTTTAAATCCAGACCATTGGTCGAAAAATCATATGCTTTGCCCCGTCCGCGCAGGCGAACCCGGACCAATTTATCTTCGTTCATAACAATCCTATCTAAAGGCAATCCTCGCTGAACGAGCACTGCTGAAAAATATATCTAAGCTAGAGTATAGCAAATAATTGTGCCGTAGGCGGTTCTCGCTGCCATAGCTGGCGGCGTGACCATGCCGGACAGCAAATAACTTAACAACTTAGGTGCCTGGCACCACTCCGTTCACTCCGTTCCTCATCTGCAGTAAAAGACGTGAGATGGTGTGGTCGTAATTGGTATTCGAGGATAAGGCTCTTTTTGTTTCAGACAAGAGCTCCAGTAAGGCCTCATAGTCAATCGCCAATTTTGCCCACTCGGCCAGCTCTGCATCCGAAAAAGCTGAGCTGTCAGTCAGGACCTGTTCCCGCTTGTCTGCCAGCAGAGCAACACTGAGCTCGCGCAAAAAAGATTGCAGCAGCCGGATAATCAGATCAGTACTTTCTTTATTTGCTTTAAAAAACTCCAGGCCGCCGGTTAGGAAAGCTGTACGGTTTTCTCTGGGAAAAGCCTTAAACAATTTCAGGCTCTCGTCATAGATCTGCCGATATTTCTCATCCCGGGCCAAAGTTAAAGCCACACCCGGCCTGCCATCGGAGCAATCCAGAGCAAAGCTCTTTGCTGCCGGGTCTTCAATCCCGGCTTCATTCAGAATTTGCCTGATATCCTCATCGCTGCGGTGTGCCAGGCGCAGCATTTGCACGCGCGAACGGATAGTAGGCAATAATCTGTCGCTGTCTTCACAAAAGATTATGAAACGAACAAAAGCCGGGTGCTCCTCCAGAGGTTTCAGAAGAGCATTTTGACAGGCCTCGCTGAGCGTGTCCGCTTTTTCAGCCGATATTATGAAAACCTTGTTAGGGGAAAGGCGGGGAGCCTCAAAGATCCGGGCAGCTACTTCCGAGCGCACTTCATCCACTTTAGACTTGCCGGAAGGACCGGGATCCAGTGTCACTAAATCAAGATGTGAACCGGTGGCTGAGATCATGCGACAGGAAGGGCAGCTGCCGCAGGCCGACCCATCGCTTTTGACAGCAGCGCAAAGATAAGATGCCGCCAGGCAATTTGCTAGTGTGTGCTTTCCGGCGCCTTCGTTTCCTATGATCAGGAGCGGATAAGGTTTTGACGTGACAATCTGTTTTAACTCCTGACGCAGGTCGTCACTTATCGCCAGAGAAGACAGCTGAAATATACCGAAATCCACAAGATCGGGTGCAGAATTATTCCGGGAACCGGGCTTTGACACCATGCTAAATCTTCTCGTAGTGATCCACCGGCACAACGAAAACAGTAGCACCGCCAATCTTGACTTCTACCGGATATGGCATGTAGGACGTCCCCATAGAGGGCGGCGGTATATTGGCATTGATGGAGGTTTTGCGGCTGCGGGAATACTTGCGGATAATCGCCATGACCTCATCCTGCATATCCTCCTCGACACCTGTCATCAAAGTAGTATTACCTGATTTCAAAAAGCCACCGGTTGAATGGAGTTTTGTTACGCGATGACCAGCCCGATTCAGCTCAGTCATCAGCCGCGAAGAATCTTCATCACTGACAATAGCAAAAATCAGCTTCATAATAGCACTCTCCTAACTAGTTCAAGTACGAGACCGGCAGTCTCTTCCTTAGTACCTTGCGTTTCTATGCAGCCAAAACGCTCAGGCTCCCTTGCGGCCAAAGCACGAAAGCCACGGTCTACGTCAGACCGGAAATCCTCAGATTCACCGTCGAGACGATCAGCAGCTTCCAGTGCATGACGTTTTTCCAGCCTTTCCGCCAGTCTGTGAGGCGGCAACTGCAACAAAACCGTTAAATCCGGTTTTGTCTCGCCGACAGCAAAATCATTCAGCTTATCAATCAGCTCAAGATCCAGACCTCTGCCATAGCCCTGATAGGCCACTGTTGAATCCATAAAGCGATCACAGATTACCCAGTTTCCCTGCTCTAATGCCGGCCGGATAACTTCACGCACTATTTGAGCGCGGGCTGCCTCGAAGAGTAAAACTTCGGTTTCTGCTGTCATCTTATTTTGTGAGGCATCAAGCAGGATGTCACGAATTTTTTCACTGATTGCAGTTCCTCCCGGTTCGCGGAGGATCAGAACCTTAATGCCGTCAGCTTCAAGACTTTGCCCTAAAAGCCGGCCCTGGGTGGTTTTCCCGGTCCCGTCTACACCTTCAAATGTAACAAATTTGCCTGGCTGCATCTGCCTGCCGCCTCCCTTAAATCCAACTGCTGACTTCAATTTAATATTACCATATTGCTGGCAGGGCAAAACTTTGAGCAGCAAAAATCCTGCCGCCAACTTCAGCTATAGCTGATTCATTTACCTGTTAGAACTTCGATTTTTCCCGATTTAAGGCCACGGACATCGTAAGCCAGATCCAGCAGATCCTGCCAGAGGGCAATATCAACAGATTTGATCTCTTCGCCCGGCCAGAGCAAAGGCACCCCCGGCGGATACGGTGCGATAACACCGGCGCTGCGTTGACCCTCGGCATTTTGGAAATCCATCTCCGCACTTTCAGCCAGAAAACTATCCCGCAGTGTGAGGGAGGTCCGGCCTTGACGCAAAAAAGCTTGCCTTTGGGCCAGGTCAATCTTAACTTGCGAGTACTCCGCCTGCCCCGCCTGTGCAATCTCAGCACAGGCTTGCCCCAGCGCGATAAAAGATTCGCGCGGCGTATCCAGGGGCGGAATGCAGACTATGCATCTGGCATCAATCAGTTCTACATCAACCCTGTGTGCGTCAAGAATTTTGAAAACTTCCTGCCGGGAACAGTTACTGGCCGAGTAGTCCAGTACCAGACGGCAAGGATCATCTCCGGCTATATAGTCACGGGTCAGTCCGGGCGGCAGCTGAGCCTCAAACTCTGCCAGTAAGTCCAGCAGTCTTGACACATAACCAGCTGCATCATGGTCAACAAAATCACGTGCGTAGTCCAGACTGGCTGCAATCGGAAAAGAAGGGCTGGATGTCTGGAAGACCGGCAGCATCTTAGCCAGACGAGCAGGTGATACCCGCCCCGAGTCTATAGCAGCCTGTGACAAATGCAGCAAGGAGGCGGGAGTAAGCGCCGGCAGCGTTTTATGAGCGCTTTGGGCGACCATATCCGCTCCCTGAGATAAGGCGGTGCGGGGCCAGTTTTTTTCGCCGGGAGATTTCCCGCTGACCTTGATAGCAAAGTGAGCACCGTGGGCGGAATCAACTATGACCGGAAGGCCCAGAGCATGAGCCGCCTGACAAATTTTTTCCAGAGGCAGGTTTTCTCCGTAATAACCCGGCGTTGTCAGGAGCACACCTGCCAGATTCTCTTCCTCTTTCAGGCTGCGCAATACTTCAGCTTCGCTTACCTGACCATCAGCAAAACGGGGCAAAGCATCCTGCCTGATTAAAACCGCTTCCAGACCCAGAAGCGCGCAACTGTTAGCCACGGATAAATGGCTGCCCTGGCCCAGAAGCACCCGGTCGCCCGCTTTGAATGCCCCGGCTAGTGCAATTCTCAGAGAAGTAGTGGTGCCACTGGTAATGAAATAAGTTTGCGCAGAGCCGAAAGTTCTGGCAGCTAATTCGAGCGCACGCAGTACAACACCATTCGGTTCATTGATATCCCCGGTATTATCCAGCTCGGTCGTGTCCAAATAAGTTAAAAGACTGCGAAATTCAGCAGAAAAAGACTGACCTGCCCGGTTACCCGGCATATGGAAGGAGTGTCTGTTTCTGGCTGTTTTCAAGGCTGAAACGAGCGGGAGTTCCCGTTCGGAAAATACTGCTGATTCACTTTTCTTCATGGCAGCAAGCTCAGACTTCTAAAGATCCAGACTGATGGTCTGGATGCCATCAATATCAAGACGGATCGAACGCTCGATCTGTTCAATATCACGGCGCACATCGTCAACAGTCTCTACAGCGCGAATTTTTCCCTCATCAAGATTTTCAAAATGTCTCTTGCGGGGACGTTGCTTGCGGGCTTTTGGCAAGTTCTGCTGTGAGCCTTTGCTTTGAGTTGACTGTTGTGCAGCAGGATTCTTCTGCCTTTCAGCAGTCTGCTGCTTTGAAGCCGGCTTATGATTTTGTTGCTGGGTTTTAGCGCGGCCGCCTTGCTGGTCGCGGGCAGCATTCTGCTTCTGACCTTGCTGTCCTGCGGTTTTTTGAGCTTGTGGCTTGCGGTTCTGCTGGCCGGGGGCCCGCTGAGTTGTTTTCTTTTTGCGGCCTTTATTGCGGTTAATATTTGTATTACGCGCTGGACTGGTTGCAGGTCTGTCCGTTCTCTTCTCCTGAACAGGCGACTCATCGCGCGGCGCCAACTGGCGGCTTTTTACTTCTCTATTACGATCCTGTTTTGTATCAGACATGGTCGTTTGCGCCAAACCTCCGTTCTTTAACTTCTGTCATTCTATCATGACTGGACCTAAAATATAGTTCAGCTGTTTTATCCGCTGATGCAGGCAGTCACTGACTGGTCATGCTCCTTTTTGGTGGCTGCTGTCAGCTATTGTCAAAATCTCCGGCTATATTTTTAAATCTGTGACCTTATGCTAATTGCAGGATTATATGCAAGGAGTGGCTTATGTTAGTGGAAAGACCGGTAAAAGTGAATAGTATCAGAGAAAGCAGGATCAACTTGTTGCATGATGCATATGGGCGCTGTTATCAGGCAAAAGCCCTTGCTTCTTTTACAGACTATACTCTCCTGCCGCATCTTTATCGCTATCGCGGTCCACATTTACTGCGCTGTCTGGGTGTAAACAATACAGATAATCTGGATGTTGAATCATTGTGTGACCTGCGTACAGGGCTGCTGCTCAAGCAGATAGGCCAAATCAACCTTAGAGAGAATCCGGCGGAGATCGTCGTACTGTTTGAACACCTGTCCGGCCTGACCCTGCGCCAGTTTTCCATACGGACAGTGACAGGTATCACGAAAGAGATTTCCTTCCTCTACGAGAATTTGTTTGACCAGATCCTGTCTGCTCTGGAAGATTTTGCAGAGTTGAGCGGCGTTGGCTTGTGGCATGGAGACATCAGTCCGGACAATATTATGATCACCGGCAGAGAAGACGCCGTTTTGATAGATTTCGACAAATCAAGGGTTTTTCTGCCGGGTTATTCGAAACCGGTCGCTGATAAGCACTGTAGTAAAACCATCTCTTTAACCGGCACCCCCGGTTATACCAGTAAACTGGCTTTGCAGGAGCAGGCTGAGCTCAGCGCTGCTGAGCTGCCAGACCCTGCTTTTGTCCATCCGGCGGATCGTGAAAGTCTGGGCCGCTGTTTTGTCGCCGCTTTAATTAAAAAACCCGGCTCCGCTTTGACCGCCGCGGATATCAAATCCGTCTTGTCTCAGCTACAGCCGGGCTTTGCATATAAATTACTGGGCGCTCTCTGCGCCGCTGTCTAGGCCCCTTCTTCCAAGGCTTTTTGCTCTGAGTAGACCACTGTCGGCGGAGCTTGCTTGCGCACAGCTTCCTTGCTGACAATTACTTTGGCAACATCGGTGCGCGACGGAATCTCATACATAATGTCCAGCATTACATCTTCGAGGATAGTGCGCAGACCGCGGGCTCCCATCTTCAGATCCTGGGCCAGACGCGCAGCTTCCCTGACAGCATCATCTTCGAAAATCAGTTCGACATCATCGTAGGCCATCAGCTTCTGATACTGTTTAATCAGTGCGTTCTTCGGCTCGGTCAGTATCTGGACCAGGGCATCCTCATCCAGTCCCTCCAGGGCTACATGAACAGGAACGCGGCCGATGAATTCAGGTATCAGACCATAGCGCAGCAGATCTTCGGGCAAAAGCTGGGTGAAGATCTTAGAGTCATCTTTCGTCTTGGATTTGACATCAGCGCCAAAGCCAATAGCGGAGCTGCCAATACGGCTCTGAATTATTTTATCCAGACCATCAAAGGCTCCACCCAGAATAAACAAAATATCGCTTGTATCAATCTGGATGAACTCCTGGTGCGGATGTTTGCGTCCGCCCTGAGCAGGCACATTGGCTATAGTACTTTCCAAAATCTTCAGCAAAGCCTGCTGTACACCTTCTCCGCTGACATCCCTGGTAATAGAGGGATTATCCGAACGGCGGGAGATTTTGTCAATCTCGTCAATATAGATAATGCCTTTTTCCGCAGCTTCAATATCAAAATCGGCATTCTGGATCAGGCGCAGGAGAATATTCTCCACGTCTTCACCGACATAACCGGCTTCGGTAAGTGCGGTAGCATCAACAATTGCAAAAGGCACATGCAGGATTCTGGCTAAAGTCTGCGCCAGCAAAGTTTTTCCCGAACCAGTCGGTCCGAACAGCATAATATTACTTTTGGAAAGCTCGACATCCTGGTCCGGACTATCGATTTCATCGGAAAACACACGCTTGTAATGATTGTAAACCGATACAGCCAAAACCTTTTTCGCATAGTCCTGGCCAATGACATATTCATCCAGCTTGCACTTAATCTCATCGGGAGATAAAAGGCTGTCTTTATTCAGCTCGTGTGAGCCGAAACTGATTTTTCTTTCTTCATGCAGAAGATCATTGCACAGAGCAACGCATTCATTACAAATGTAAGCACCGGGGCCGGCAATCAGGCGTTCAACCTGAGATTCCGGCTTACCGCAGAAAGAACAATGAACCCGTTCAAAGGTATTATCGTTGTTTTGTTTATCTATCATCTCTCTGTCCTTAAGCACAAGTCGGACAGGCTCATTACTTAAGCCTGTCTGCTCATGACTTTATCAATGATTCCATATTCTATGGCTTCCTGTGCATCCATCCAATGGTCGCGCTCTGTATCGCGTTCAATTACTTCCAGAGGCTGATTACAGATATCCGCCAAAATCACATTGAGGCGTCTGCGCATTTTCAGAATATGCTCGGCTGCTATGCTGATATCTGAAGCCTGACCCTGGGTGCCGCCTGACGGCTGATGAATCATAATTTCAGCGTTGGGCAAAGCGAAACGTTTTCCTTTAGTTCCGGCACCTACCAGGAAAGCGCCCATACTGGCAGCCATGCCCATGGCAATTGTCTGAACATCAGGTTTGATATATTGCATTGTGTCGTAAATCATCAGGCCTGAGGAGACTTCTCCGCCCGGGCTGTTGATGTAGAATTGAATATCCTTATCCGGGTCTTCTGCTTCCAGAAACAATAGCTGAGCAACGATAAGGTTAGCACTGACATGATCGACCTGATCGCTCAGGATAACAATGCGCTCTTTTAATAAACGTGAGAAAATATCGTAAGAACGTTCTCCGCGGCTTGTCTGCTCAACGACTACCGGCACCAGATTGTTGTAGACTGCTTCCATCATAATAATTTACTCCTTTTTGGCAGCATGGGGCTGCCCTTCTGATCTATTATAACTTTACACTACTAAACCTCTTCGTCTCCGGTTTATTCTGCTTCGTCTTCTTTGTCTGCTTCGCCTTCCTCGTGGTCATGGTCGTGGTTACAGTGTTCATCGTGAACATGCTCATGCTCGTGGGCATGTGGATCAACATCAGTGGCCAGACTCCATTCACGCAGGAGATCGAGCAATTTTTCGCTCCTGACCTGATGCTCGAGACGTTCTTTGCTTTCTTCGTTATCTTCCAGATACTGGTCTTTATATTCTTCCACAGACATCTGCAGCTCTTCAGCCAGTTTCACTATTATTGCTTCAGCTTCTTCATCTGTAACTTCCAGAGCTAACTTTTCATCAAGAGCATCCAGCGTATAGGCTAAATCCAGGTTCTTGCGGACGCTGGGGAGCATTTGCTGGCGAACACTTGCCAGTGTCTGTCCGGAATAAGCCAGAAAATCTTCATAGCGCAGGCCATACATCTCGAACTGCTGGCTCTGGTGCTGGATTTCTCTTTCCACATCATCTTCCACCAGGAAGTCTGACATGATAATCTCACTATTTTCCGCGATCTGTTCCACAATATTCCGCTCATAAACCCGATCAGCCTGTTCAGTTGCTGCTTTTTCCAATTCCTGACGGATTTCAGCCCGGTAATCTTCCACCGTATCGCTGCTTTCGCTGACATCTTTGACGAAGTCGTCATCTATTTCCGGTACTTGTGTGAAGGTCGCAGCCTTGACCACTACCGAAAAAACCACCTCCTGACCAGCCAGATCTTCAGCATGATACTCTTCCGGGAACTTAAGTTTGAGGTCGAATTCGTCACCGACATTTTTGCCCACTATGCCATCTTCAAAACCGGGAATGAAGGTGTTGGACCCTAATTCCAGATCAAAATCTTCCGCTGTGCCGCCTTCAAAAGCGATATCGTCTTTTTTACCGATATAGTCGATAGTTACTGTGTCACCCTTCTCCAGTGCCCGGTCAGTAACCGGCAGCTGTCTGGCAACTTTATCCTGTGCCTCTTTAATCTTGGCATCTATATCTGCTTCAGAAACTTCAACTGCCGGACGATAAGCTTCAATACCTTTGAATTCGCCAAGTTTGACTTCCGGTTTCAGAGCAAATCTGGCTTCCATAACCAGTCCGTCTGCGCCGCTGATACTGACCAGATTCAATCTAGGTTCAGAATAGGGTCTCAGATCGTGCTCTTTCAAAGCGTTTTCGTAGGCAGCAGGAAAGGCATACTCAATGGCATCGTCATACAAAATGCCTTCACCATAGTGGTTAACTACGATCGGATAAGGGGCCTTGCCTTTACGGAAACCGGGAACCTGAAAGTGACGCTTATTTTTTTGGTAAGCCTTCTCCAGAGAACTTTTGAATTCTTCTGCGGGAAGCTCAATATTTAGATAGGCAACTCTGTTTTCTTTTTGCTCAAATTGCGACGGCATTGGTCGTCCTCCTCGTTTTATCTACTATAATATTACTTTGTAAGCTAAAGCATTCTACCACAAATTAGCCGGGACTTCTTCCTCTGATGCCTTAGTTACTGCAGAAAAGCTGACAGCAGCACTTTTTTCACAATATGCTGCTAATGTATCCGCTCCGTGGCTCAGAGACGTTACATAAATCCTCCGACATTGAAGCTAAAAGCCCGACATGTTAATATTAGTTTGCCTGAGATGGATGGCGCTCTCATTTTTGGACCACCGTTTCTTAAAGGGGAGTCCGAGTTGATGTGGAATGTGAACATGCCTGCTTGCAGGAAATTCTAAGACCACCACAGGTCACCCACCTGGTTTTAAATAGCTGGGTATCAAAAAGGGAGTGCGCCATTTCAGGTGTTTTTTGCTGTTTAATAAATGGCTTTTGTTTTTGATGTTTTGACTGGATAAAGTGAAGGCCGATTAGATTTTTGCATGGAGGCATTATGCGTATTTATAACACTGCAAGTCGTCAAAAGGAAGAACTGATACCGCTGGAGGCAGGGTGCTTCAAGATTTACGCCTGCGGTCCTACCGTTTACGATCTTATGCATTTGGGTAATGCGCGCCCCATAGTAACCTTTGATGCTTTACGCCGTTATCTCAAATACAAGGGCTACAAAGTAACTTATGTACAGAACTTCACTGATATTGATGACAAGATGATCGCCCGCGCCAGGCAGATGAATATTACTGTCAGAGAGCTGGCTGACCGGATGATTGAAGAATATTTTCATGATGCTGACAGCCTTAATGTGATGCGGGCTGACATCCATCCCCGGGCAACTGAATCCATACCCGCCATTATAGAGTTAATTTCTAAGCTTTATGAAAAGGGGCATGCCTATGTTACAGATGACGGTGTTTATTTTGAAGTCGCCTCCTTTGAAGAATACGGTAAGCTGTCGCACCACAAGCTGGAAGATCTGGAGGAAGGCGCCAGCGAGCGCGTCACGGATGTAGAGGGCAAGCGCAGCGCACTGGACTTTGCCCTGTGGAAATTCAAGAAGGAAGGCGAACCCTTCTGGGACAGTCCCTGGGGCGAAGGCCGGCCCGGCTGGCATATAGAATGTTCCGCCATGAGTCAGAAAGCTTTAGGCGATACTATTGATATCCACAGCGGTGGTGTGGATCTGGTTTTTCCCCATCATGAGAACGAGATCGCCCAGAGCGAGGCAGCCAGTGGCAAGCCTTTTGTCCGTTATTGGATGCACAATGGTTTCGTCAATGTAAATCAGATAAAAATGTCTAAATCCAAGGGGAATTTCTTCCTGGTGCGCAATCTGGCGGAACTTTATCCCTACGAAATAATTCGCTACTATATTTTACAGTCACATTATCGTATGCCGATAAACTTTACCCTCACAGACGATAAGGATGAGGACAATCCTCTGGATGCAGCAGTAACCAGTTACCGCCGCATCCGCACTTCGCTGCAGACACTCGACATTGTGGCCGGGAGCGTAGCGGAATCCGGTGACAAAGAAGTTGACCGGACGCTGGAGGAAGCAATTGCCGACTGCAGGCGTGAGTGGACAGAGGCCATGGAAGATGATCTCAATACCGCGGACGCAATCGCCGCCATCTTTGATCTGGTGCGCGCAGCTAATAGCGCAGCAGCCAGTGAGCAGGCCTCCGGAGCGCTGCTTAGGAACGCCCGTGAGACGATTATTGAACTCTGTCATGTACTCGGTCTGAAACCGGATGAACAGGAAGAGCTGATCATCCCGGCGCAGGTTAAGAAGCTGGTGGACCAGCGCACGCAAGCTAAGCAGGAACGTAATTTTGCGGAAGCTGATCGTCTGAGAGATGAAGTCGAGAAACTTGGTTTCAGGTTGGAAGACACGGCTCAGGGCGTGCAGATTCACTTGCTGGAAGACTGATTTTGGAGTTTTCTCATTGAAAAGAATTAAAAAAGCTGTAGCTAGGCTGGAAGTAAAGGATAAGAAGGCTTTAGGCAGCTGCATACCTACGATACATATAGATAAACCCAGCTACAGCCCTTTGAACAGGCTGCAGCTCTTTGATTATCCGATTTCCACCCTGGCCTGGATCGGTGATGCCGTCTATGAACTGGAGCTGAGGCTGGCTTTGGCCAAACAGACTGAAGCACCTGCCGGCACCTTGAATCGGCAAGCTATCGAAATGGTCAGCGCCAGGGGACAGTCCGGTCTTTTGGAAATATTGCTGCGGGAAAATGATCCCGCCCAACTCAATGAAGCGGAAAGAGCACTTCTGCAGAGGGCACGCAACTATCACAGCAGGAGCATGTCCAAAGGCGCAGATCAGGCGGATTATCGCGCCGCGACCGCTCTGGAAGCACTCCTGGGCGCGCATATGCTGGCTGGGAATACTGAGCGTGTCGCTGAACTTATCCGTGCTGCACTAGAGGCTATGAATTGAATCTTCCGGCCGGAAGATTCTTAAGTAAAGATGTCATTCAGAAAGGCTTAAGCAAGTGTCGCAAGAAGATGAGCACAAGTTTCAAAGCAACAGGCAAAAGATAGAGCTTGCGTCCGGAGAGCAGATTGAAGGACGCAACCCCTTGCAGGAAGCTTTGCGGGCCGGTCGCAAGGTGCGGCAGCTCTATATTCTGAACAGAGCCAACAAGGCTTCTACAAATGATCCGCTGGCAAAGCTGGCAAAGCAAAGCGAAGCCGGCGGCGCCCGTGTTTTCTATGTTGACCGGGCTGCGCTCGATTCTATTGCCATCTCCAATGCCCACCAGGGTGTGATCGCGATCGTGGAGGAATACCGCTACGCCGATCTTGATGCTGTTCTGCGCGCAGAAGAAGCTGCCGGGACTTCGCCTTTTCTCATCTTGCTGGATAATTTACAGGATGCCCACAATCTGGGGGCAATCCTGCGTATAGCGGATGGTGCCGGTGTCAGCGCTGTGCTGATTCCCAAACACCGGTCCGTATCACTCAACGCTGTTGTTGCCAAGACTTCTGCCGGGGCTATTGAATACGTGCCGGTTTGCCAGGAAACCAACCTGACGCAGACTGTGCTCAGATTGAAAGAGGCCGGCTTCTGGATTTACGGCACGAGTGATGCCGCTGCCGAAAAGTATTACGATGTCGACTGGAAAGGCAAGGTAGCGCTGATTATCGGAAGTGAAGGCAAAGGTATTGGCGAAAAATTGCTGAAACACTGTGATTTTCAGATCACTATCCCGCAGCAAGGCGAGATCAACTCGCTCAACGCTTCTGTCGCCTGTGGCATCATAACTTTTGAAGCAATGCGGCAGCGAGGTCTCTAGTGGCCGCTAAACCGGAAGCACCGGATAGAGATTTAATTCAGGAGCGCGATCTTAAGCTCTGGCTGCTCAGTCAGACCGATAACGAGGATGCTGTCTCTGAACTGTTGCGTCTGTATAAGGGTCTGGTGCGCAGTGTTGCACAGCCTTTTTTTCTTCAGGGCGGCGAGAAAGACGACTTGTTGCAGGAAGGTATGATCGGCCTTTTACAGGCGATCCAACAATACGATCCTGATCAGAATACGACCTTTCGCAGCTTTGCCAGGCTGCTTATACAAAGGTCCATGCTGGACGCAGTGCGCTCAGCATCACGTAAGGGTCATGAACCGCTCAACCGCTCAATTTCACTGGAAACGGAAATCAGCGACGCTGAATCCGATTCCCAGCTGCTTTTGGCTGACATGCTGGAAGATGACGCTCCGGCACCTGATCAGGAAGTGATATCTGCGGAACAGCTTGAAGCCTTTCTGGCTTTCATGCAAAATAATCTTAGTGGGCTGGAGCTCGGTGTTGCCAAAGGTTTGCGTCTGGGTCTCAGCTATCAGGAAATAGCTGAGAGTCTGGGACGCAGCAGCAAGAGTGTAGATAATGCCGTTCAGCGTCTGCGTGCGAAATTAAAAGATTATGGGAAGGCAGAAGGCCATGAATTCTCGTTGTAAATCGCGATATATGATCCGTAAACGCTGGATTAGCCTGACACTGCTGCTCGTCTTTACCGGATTGCTATTTTCCAGCAGTGCCTGCAGTTTGCTGGAGTTCGGCACTTCTGAAAGAACTGGAAAAGCAGATGATGACTTGTTCATAACGCCGGAAAACGGTGAGTATCTTAACGAAGTTGAAACTGTCCATACCCTGATACTGGCTATGAACAACACAGATAAGATTGAATCTATCTGGCGGCACATTCCAAGTAAGCAGCGCAGTGAAATCAATCTGTCTCTCTTTGTCAGTTACATCCGAATTCTCAAGCAGGTTTTGCAGAATAATATTGTTTCCTTCTCAGAGGCTACAGCTGAAGAAACCGCAGCCCTGCGTCTGAATATTTCCCGCTCTGTGCCCGCTTTGGCTGATGAGGCTGATCGCAGCTCTTTCTGGTATATCCAGACACAGGGCAATAATAACCAGCAGGAAAAATTCGCCGTCAGCATTAATAATACTGAAACCGGTATGCCTTATTTTTCTTCGGTCTGGGTGGCCAAGCAAGCTTTCCTTTATGACTATATACGTCTTTATTTCAGTGCTCTGGAAGAAAGAAATCCGGGAGCACTTTTCGGCTTGTTGCATCAGCAGCTTAACACCAATATGACTACTTATGAAGAAGCTGTAGAAAGCCGCGTGACTGCTTTGCTTGCCTACTATGGAGAGTTCAGCAGTCAGCAGCTGCGTTCCTATCGGGTAGTTGAATTAATGCCCGGTAACGCCAGAGTCGTGCAGTCTAATCTCCCGGACGGTTCGGGAAGCCGCACTGTTTCTTTCCGTGAAAATAACGCTGTGATCAGCGTCAGTGAGAGGATTCCACAAGTACTGGATTTGATTGATACTGAAATTCACCACAAGGGCGAACTGAGTTTCAGACTGGAAAGTGCTACGCACAGATTAACGTCAGCAGGCTCCTTGTCTAAGCTGGGCATCCCGCTGGATATCAGGCTGCTGTCGGAAAATGATACAGAAGCAGACACTGTAACTCAGGGCAGCCAAGTGAATTTCCGTGTCATCTGGCCGGGCATTCAGATCGATGCCTTCGGTTCCTTTAATACAAATACCCAGGACTTTGATGGCGTCATCAAGCGCATAGATCTTTTTTATACTGATTATGAAACCGGCAGCGGTCTTAGTGTCGGTGAACCGATTAATCTGCTGTATATAAAATACCCCTTCGCACGGGAAAATGACTATCTGATTCGCAGCGAGAGTCATGAAGTCGAACTTACTCTTGCTGTGCAGGTGGAATCCGACTATATCGCACGACTGACGATCCTGTCAGAAGAAGCTCCTTTACCTTAAGGGGATCATTTTATGCCTGAACTTCCTGAAGTAGAAACCATACGCAGAAGTCTGACTCCGCTTTTGCTCGGCAAAAGAGTAGAAGGGCTTGAAGTATACAATCCCGGTGTCCTGATTGAATACAGCAATGTTACTGTTGTGACCGGCATCATTTTCGCCTTGCGCCGGCGCGGTAAATATCTCCTGATTGATCTTCGCGAGGGCACAAGCAGGCCTAAGCATCTCAGCACGATCATGGTGCATTTCCGCATGACAGGAAAACTGCTGTATAAAGATCATTTTGAAGATGTGGCCAAACATACGCATGTCCGTTTTTACTTGTCAGACACGCTGGGTGAAATGTGTTATCTCGACTTCAACGATGTGCGCCGTTTTGGCAAAGTCTGGCTGCTCCCTCCCGGAGGCGAAAGTATGGATCCCGGTTTTGCCGGATTGGGACCTGAGCCTTTGTCTGCAGAATGGACCGCTGCTGATTTTCTCGCTCAGATAAAGCATCACCCCCGCAGCACAGTTAAATCACTCCTGCTGAATCAGGAGGTCGTTGCCGGCATCGGCAACATCTATTGCGACGAGGCACTCTTCCGCGCCGGTATCCATCCTGCCCGGCAAAATGAAACGCTGTCAGAAGAAGAGGTCCTCAACTTGCAGCAGGCCGTGCGTGAAGTTATCGCTGAGGGCATAGGTCATCGGGGCACCAGTTTCAGCGATTATGTGGATGGTCTGGGGAACCGGGGCAATTTTCAACTGGAGTTAAGGGTCTTCCAGCAGGAAGGTAAAGCTTGCTCTGTCTGCGGCACTGAAATCGAGAAAATCCGCGTCAGCGGACGCGGCACACACTTCTGTCCCCGGTGTCAGCCCCGGCTTATTGACAAAGAACGACTAGCGCGCTAATATAGTAAAGCTGAAATGTACCTGTAGCTCAATTGGATAGAGCGTCTGACTACGGATCAGAAGGTTCCGGATTCAAGTTCTGGCAGGTACGCCAGGGAGAAAACCCCCGCAAATGCTGACTTACAGCGCTTGCGGGGGTTTTTGTCTTTTTCGGTGAACTTAGTCTGTAGTTTCAGTTTATATACTTACAAGTTACAAATCTCTGCAGCCAGCCTGACATTGTTTTTCAGAGCTTCAAATTGCAGGTAAGAACTGTAACCCCCGGTTAATCTGTCAAACTCAGCGTTAGCTGCAGGGTGATAGTGCTGTCCTTCAGCCTCTGCTTTTTTGGCCACAGCCATAGCTGTTTTTAGCAAACTCAGATCATCAAGTTTTTTCTCACCTGGAATCTGATTAATGAGCAGGAGTCCTCCTTTTTGGTCTAGCGAGACTTGCTCAGTTCTAATGGTAACCAGCGGAAGGTTAACAGAATTAAAAATATAACCGCTGTAGCAGTCCTGACCGATTAAATAGACTGTTACCCCACGCTTGGATAACCAGTCAAAACTTGCCGCAATATCTACAACATCCTTGGGACCGCAAGTTAAAAGGGCAACAGGCAACTCAAGCAAGGCAGGCAGATCCGGGCAGAGTTTTTCCGCTTCGATGTCACCAATGCCGCCCATGCCGCAAGTCACAGCCAGATCAAAACCAAGTTTTTCACAGACTGCCATTGTGCCTGAAGCAGTGAGAGCACCACTTATATGCTCTTTAATTGCCCGGGACAGAAATTGATAGTCAATCCTGTAAATATTGTCTTTCCGCAAGCGAAATTTGAGAAAATCCACCATGTGGCCGATCACTATCTCCCCATGGTCAAGCCAGACAATATTCTTCTGCGGGAAGGGCCAGCTTCCCAGCAATTCCTCATTGCTGATGGAAGCCAGCCCATGGCTGAGCAAGGCACTTTCAACAAGAAAGCTGCGCATTATCGCCAGCCGTCCAAATCATTAATATTTTCTGCATTTGCCAGAGTTAAGGGCAAATAAACCGGTCCTGCAATCTCTTGACCTTCGTTCAGCATCACAGCCATCTGTAAGGCTGCTGCTGTGTACTTTTTGCTTGAGTAGGACATTGAGCCTGTCATACCGGCCTCTTTAATCGAAGCTCTTGCTTCGTCTGTAAAATCTACACCATAGACATAAACATCAGACACGCCGGCGGCTTCAAGAGCCTCAACAGCAGCCAGAGCCATAATGTCGTTGCAGGCAAAAATACCCTTCAGTTCAGGATTGGCCAGCAGCAGATCCTTGGTTGCATCATATGCCAGACTGGCATCCCAGTCACAATTAATTGTATTGCTGAGAGTGAAGGAATCATCTGTAGCAATTGTATCGATAAAACCTTTGCTTCTGCCCTCACTTTGTGCAGCTCCGGCTAAACCTGCCAGGACTGCAACTTCTCCGCCTTCAGGAAGACGAGCCATCATGTCTTTGGCAACGATTTCACCCTGATCTTCAAATTTGACTGTTATTTTTGCATCAAGATATGCACCAGCTTCTTCCAGAGCTTCAAGATCAACACCAGGACCGAGATTGATAACTTTAACACCATTTTCATTGCACTTTTTAATGCCGGGAATCAGGTTGCTACCATCAATCGGGGAAACAATAATAACATCGTAATCCATGTCGGCCATTGTCATCAGCACATCCAGCTGCGACGCAGTATCACCTTCAGTGGTGCCTGTTTGAACATCAAGCTCAATACCATAATCCTCTGCAGCTTCTTCATATAAATCTTTCATATTGCTCCAAAATGGATTTGTTAAAGAGATTATTACGGCACCAACTTTCAGATCCGCAAAATCTTCAGGCATAGTTCCGATTTGATCCTTTAGAGCTGTATCAAACTCCTCAAAAAGTTGCTTAACAACTGCCGAAATCTCATGATCATCATCTTCTGCCGGTTCTGTCAAGGCGGGAACCGTAGGCTCTGTTTCTTTTGATGTATCGGGCGGGGCAGTCTCCGTTCCAGTTGTAGTGACTCCAGTCTCGGTAGGCTCACCTTCTTTAGCGTTGCCACAGGCTACCATGGTCAATAAGATCATTAGTGCCAGGACAATTGTCATGATTTTTTTCATTTTCTCTCCTTCTTTCTAAAACGTTATCTATGCAAACTTCATACAAGCAAGTGTTCATCCGGCTACGCGGTTTTTTCGTTCTCTGAACTCTGCCAATAGCACTGCCGTAAGCAATATTGCTCCTGTTATAAACTGCTGATAGTACGAAGATATGCTCAACAAAGTTAAGGCATTTCGAATCATGCCCAAAAGAAATACAGCGATCACAGTACCAGGCAAATTTCCCTTGCCGCCACGCAAGAGAGTACCGCCCATAATCACAGCACAAATTGCATCCATTTCCATATTTAAACCGGCATTGGCTTCTGCAGAATTGAGTCTGCCCGTAATAATAATTCCGGCAAGGGCAGCAAAAAATCCGCTCAACGCAAAAACTGACAGTCTGTAAGCCTTTGTATTAATGCCAGAGCGCCTTAAGGCTTCTTCATTTCCTCCGAGAGTAGCAATATAGTGGCCCCATCTTGTCTTATAAAAAAACAGGGCCAGCAAAACTACGCTGATGAGTGCAAAGAAAACCCCGTTTTCCATACCCAGAGATTTGCCGCTGGCAAATCTGCGGAAGGCAGAAGGCAACTTTGTTATCGGAATACCCTTGGTAATGATCAGTGACATGCCCCGGAAAAGAAAAGAAGTACTCAGAGTAATTATAAAGGCATTAATCCTGCTGAAACTGATGATAGCCCCGTTTATGGCTCCCAAAGCAGTACCCGATAGCAAAGCCATTGCGACACTGAAAGGAACGGTCCAGCCGGTCTGCAGCAAGCTTGCCATGATAATAGCGCTTAAAGATAAAATCGAACCAATTGATAGGTCAATACCACCTGTGACAATAACTACCATCATGGCTATTGCCAGCAAAATTCTGTATGAATTTGCTTCAGAAATATTAATCAGGTTAACCGGGTCAAAAAATTTGCCTGTTTTGAGGCCAAGGAAAAAGGCCAGCATAATACAAAACAGCAGGAGCAGGAGGCTTGAAATATTTCTCTGCAAACGTATTTTCATCTCAGGCCCCCCACTTGATCAGATGGTGTATTTCATCAGGACTACTGTCTTTAGTTAATACACTGCCTATGCATTTGCCTGCTTTTAAAATAAAAATTCTGTCCGCAATGTCAAAAACCTGAAACAGATTATGACTGATAATTAAGATACTGCGTTTCTCCGCCTTAAGATCGCGCAAGATACGGAAGACACTTTCGGTCTCACTGATACCCATTGCAGCTGTAGGTTCATCCAAAATCAAGAGTCTGGCTTCCTGGCGCAAAGCACGGGCCAGAGCGATTCCTTGTCTTTGGCCGCCGGATAAGTTCCCCACATCCTCTGATAAATCCGGAATTTGAATCTGCAGGTCAGCAAGCAGCTGCTTTGCTTCCAGAGCCATTCTCCTTTTAGCCAGAAAGGGGCCACACTTCAATTCTTCACCCAGAAAAATGTTCTCGTATGAATTCTTGTAATTATCTAAACTTAAATCCTGATAAACAACCCGGATCCCCAAATCTACTGAGTTTCTCGGTTTGAGATGCTGATAGTGTTTTTCGCCCAATATAATACTGCCGGAATCCGGAATCAGACTTCCACTCAGAATTTTGATCAGGGTTGACTTTCCTGAACCATTATCTCCGACTATGGCTGTTACCTCTTCCTGCCTCAGCTGTAAAGAGAGGTGATCTAGAGCAACTATATGATTAAATTTTTTGCATAAGTCATTAACTTCAAGCAAAAATGTATTTGATTGAATCATTCTCTGAATATTAAATTTCCTTCATGTGATTAAACATTTAAGACGATAGTCAGAGTAGATTTTAAAGTCAAATCAGCTTTTCAAATAAAGCCCGGGCTGTTTTATTCCTGAGGCTAAAGGCTTGCCGGATCTATGCCCCGGACATCAACAAAGGTCAGGGCTTCTGTGGTGGCTGCGGTGTGTCTTACAGTTTCCCCATCCGCACTTACTTCCAGCAGTTCCTGCCTGAGCCAGTCCTTTTCCGCAGCTGTCGGGAAATCTTTAAAAATCCAGTCTCCGTAGCGAATCAGCAGGTCCGCGATGGGCTCATCGCGGACTTCACTTATTTCAAAAATATGCGTTGCAGGCTTGTAGCCCCAGGCTTGCAGCAGCTCGGTCAGAAGGTGTGCATGTTCATTGCCAAAGGCTTTTTCATAGCCGTGGACTTTAGCATAAAGCTCCTGAAAGAGAGGTTCTCTCCGCTGCAGATGATTGGAAAAAAAGAATGCATGCCGCGATGCTGCCAGCATTTTTTTGACATTGGTTACGGAATTGAGGGCAGGTGTTTTGAGTGCCATGACCAGGTCAAATTGCCTGACCCAGGCCCGCTCTGCCAAATCGATTTCTTCCCAGGAAGAGCGCACCAGTTCGTAGTTTGCCGGCTTCCATGACGAAGCTGTCAGAGTTTGCTCCGCTTTTTGCAACATTTTATCGGCAATCTCGACACCAACAACTTTCTTTACTCCGGCTTCCAAAGCCAGCAAAAGATAGCGGCCGGATCCGCAGCCGACATCAAGCATCTGTATGTCCTGCAGAGACATAAACTCTTGCAGAAAAGCAAAGCTGTTTTCCTGCTTTTCGTCAGGCAGTGCCGGAAAACCGGCAGCGCGCCTGTTCCAGCGTTCACGCAACTCCACCAGATCGTTTTGCTTCTGTTCGACTTGTTTAATTAAATCATCAATATTCATCAGTAGTTCCTATATAAATACTTTCGTTGAAATAATCAGTCAGCACATAGTCTATAATACCTTTTATGACAAAGGAGGCAAATATGGCAAAGCAGAAGTTCTCACCGCAGCTAAAGCATTGGCGTTCCAGAAACAAGAATCAATTGCTGCTTGTTATCGCAACGCTCTTTTGGATGGGTCTCTATACATATCCTTCGCTCTTTACTCCCTATCTTGAAGGGATCGGGGCTACTTTAACTCAGTCGGGTCTTATTCTGGGTGGTTACGGCTTCACTCAAATGATTTTACGTCTGCCTCTGGGGATTTGGTCAGATTATCTGCAAAAGAAAAAATCCTTTGTCATCGCGGGTATGACTTTTGCCCTCATCAGTGCCCTGGGTCTGATGTTCACACATGAAATCCGGCTGATTTTTATTTTTCGCGCCATGGGCGGTGTGGCCGCTGCTTTCTGGGTGCAGATTTCAGCTCTTTATATGAACTATAATGCCGATAACAGTACCACGGCAGTCGGACACCTGGGCTTTGTCAACAGCGCCGGTATTATTGCAGCCACTTTTATCGGAGGTCAGATCATTGCACGTTTCGGTTACCCGCAAGGTTTCGGCCTGGGTGCTGTTTTCGCAGCTATAGGTCTTCTGCTGTGCTTGCTTCTGCCTGAGGATCAGGCACCAAGCAAAGAGGAAGCTGAAGCCGGACTGCCTGTACTTGAGGGCCTTAAACTTAGTCTTAGCGATAAAGGACTGATTTGGGGATCATTTTTCGCTGCAGTAACACAGTTTCTGTCCTACTCCGGAGCCCAGGGCTTTGTGCCGCAATACGCAGCCAATCTGGGTCTATCAGCCTCTCAGATCAGTATCATGGTGACGATTAATAAAGCAGCCAGTCTGTTAGCTATCGTTTTAGTGAGCCAGGTTCTGCTCCGCTATTTCCGGCTGAAGCAGATCCTGACTGTCAGCATGCTGATCAATACTCTGCTGCTTTTCTCCATACCGCTGGCCCGAAATTATCTGACCCTGCTGATAATCATGTTCTTCCTGGGAATTGTCTCTACGACGCAGATGACTTATTTCATGGACGCAGCCACCAGCCACATCCCTTCAAAAAGGCGGGCGACCGGGCTGGGTTTCTTTCAGGCAGTCTACGGTATCGGCATGGTGGTGGGACCGACAGTCACAGGGGCAGTTGCAGACCTTTGCAGTCTGTCGCAGGCCTTTCTTGTGACGGCTTTTGTCGGCCTGGCTGCTGTAGTGCTGATGATCTGGAAACTGCCGGATCGCGGGGCAATTCGAAAGTGAGCCGGCAGCTGCTGATGCCACAGGAAAACAACATATGGTCAATCGCTGTCAAGGATTTGTTGAAACAGTGACAGGCCTGCGGTCAATTCTTTTTCCGTCGCCCCGGCGAAGCCGAAAATGAAATAATTCCGCATCATTGCTGCCTCCTCACTGCCTTCCTGACAGAAATCAGCAACAGTATTGATTTTAATACCTGCGCGGCGCAGTGCTTGCAGCTTCTTCTCCGTCACACTTGCATTAAGTCTGGTCACCAGCGAAGTTCCCGAATGGTAGTTGAACAGCTCATATCCTGCCTCTTGCAGCAGCTGCAGCAGCAAGTTATTTTTTTTTGCATACAGGGTGCGCATGCGATTAACATGACGCTCAAAAGAACCATCTCTAATAAACTCACACAAAGCACGCTGGACAAAGCCGGACACCGGGCATTCACTGCTGTAGTGGGCTTCATATTTTTCCAGAAGATCCTGAGGCAGGATCATAAAGCTGATGCGCAAGGCTGCCGCAACTGATTTGGAAAAACCACTCATATAGATAACGCGGTCACCTGAATCGAGGCTTTTTAAAGAAGGAATCTTACTGCTCCGGTACTGGAACTCAAAATCGTAGTCGTCCTCGATGATATAACGGTTTTTTGCCTTGGCAGCCCAGTTCAGGATCTCAATCCGGGCATCAACCGGCATCACTGCGCCAAAAGGAAACTGGTGCGATGGTGTCAGGAAGACAACAGATACCTGCTCAGGCAAGGCGCCCACATCAACAGAGTAAGTTACGCTGTGGCTGCTGTCGTCCCGGTGAAGATGATTGATGGCTATATAGTTGCTGGAAGCATGCAGATAGGAGGTTTTCCCGACCATATAACCGGGGTTTTCCAAAGCGAATACCGGTGTGCCCGGCAGAATATTTTCTAAAAGCGCAGTCAGCTGACTGATCCCGGTTGAGATAATAATGCGCTGCGGCTCCACTTTAATACCACGCGCGGATTCCAGATAGCGCGCGATCTCTTCACGCAGCTCGAGAAGTCCTTTGGGAGGAGTATGATCCAAAATTCCTGTATCTTCTCTGATCGTCCTGCGAAAGACCCGCCGCCAGTCTTCATAGGGAAAATGAGTTTTGTCGACACCGGATATTGAAAAATTGTAAGCATAATCAGCCTCTTCTTCTTCCGGAACTGCTGCATCAATTCTGGGCAGGGTCAGCAGATTATCAATCGGCTTCACATAATAGCCCGACCGTTCCCGGGAATAGATATAACCTTCGACCAGCAGCTGCTCATAAGCCTGATTGACAGTGTTGACAGCTACCCCCAGCTCATCTGCCAGCGAACGAATACCCGGCAGTTTGCTGTCTTCAGCCAGGTGCTGTTGGCGGATATGCTCTGCCACTTGCTCATAAATCTGTTTGTAGAGGACTTGATCCCGGTCCAATTCAATATACAGCATATAAAAAACACTCCTCAAGTTAATTCTATATTAAAAAATGCTGTCAGACCCGAATCACTCATATCTGTACCCATTTTACATATGCATTCTGTTTCTTTTCATGGAGGCAGATTCGACTTAAGATAAAGATATAAAAACACTTTCAGGAGGGAAGATCAATGGATATTTTTGAGAAATTGTACGGCGGAGTGATTATGGATGTCACCAATACCGAAGAAGCAAAAATTGCAGAAGCCGCCGGTGCAGTCGCGGTTATGGCCTTGGAACGTGTACCTGCGGATATCCGCAAGGACGGCGGCGTTGCCAGGACATCTGATCCTGCTATGATCGAGGCTATCGTCCAGGCAGTCAAAATACCGGTAATGGCCAAAGTACGCATCGGTCACTTTGTTGAAGCACAGATTCTGGAAGCTATCGGGGTAGATTTTATTGATGAGTCTGAGGTTCTGACTCCGGCAGACCATGTCTACCATATAGATAAGAAAAACTTTAAGACTCCTTTTGTCTGCGGAGCCCGCAATCTGGGAGAAGCTTTGCGCCGTATCGCTGAAGGCGCTGCCATGATCCGCACCAAAGGTGAAGCCGGTACCGGCGATATCAGCCAGGCCGTTACCCATTTGCGCACTATTATGGCGGAAATGTCACAAATAGCCGCAATGAGAGAAGATGAACTCTATACAGCAGCCAAAGAACTGCAGGTTGATTATGAGCTCTTAAAATACGTTCACGACCAGAAAAAACTGCCTGTTCTCAACTTTTCAGCCGGTGGTGTTGCTACTCCTGCTGATGCCGCTCTCATGCGTCAGTTGGGCGCGGAAGGTGTCTTTGTCGGCTCCGGTGTCTTTAAATCGACTGAACCGGAAAAACGCGCCCGGGCAATCGTCCAGGCCGTCGCCAACTACAATAATGCTCAGGTTTTGCTGGAAGTCTCCCGCAATCTGGGAGAAGCTATGGTGGGCATAAACATGGATGATCTGGAGCAAAGCTTTGCAGGACGCTGATGAAGAACTGTGGACATGAAAACGGAGCGGACAAGAGTAATTGTCCGCTCCGTTGTTTTATTGTTTATCGATTCGTTTTACAGCTATGTCAGATTAAAGAATAATATTCTGCTTAAAACTTATGCTTCGAGGGCGGCATTCAGGCTGTCAACCAGCTCATTGACATCAATACTGTGCACCATGGCAGCCTGCTCTAGTGTTTCCGCCTGAGAAGCCGGGCAGCCCAGGCAGTGCATGCCTGCACTCATCAATATAGGAGCCAGACCGGGATTAAATCTCATAATTTCACTAATCTTCGTCTCTTTTGTTATTTTTGCCATCAGAAAATCCTTTCATTACCCCAGTGGGCTTGTCGTATTCTTGTTTTGAAGAAGCTGTCTAAACAAAACAGTATTTCTTCACTGCATCAGTATCATGCATCCGCAAAGAGAATAATGTTTCATTTATCACGCTGTAGGACATATTAAGGCAAAAGATGAAAATGCGAAAGCAGAAACATCACTTTGCTCAGGGCCGCGGTCCGGGATCCGGTCCTGTAACCAGGTCCCCGCTATATTGGATGATGCCTCCGGCATCGATAACCAGGGAATAACCGCGTTCCCTCACTATCTTAGCTGCAGCAGCTGAGCGATTACCGCTGCGACAGTAGAGGAGCAGGACAGCATCGCGATCCGGAATTTCGTCAATCAGGCGGTCTGCAATCACTTCCGGCGGCATCAGGATGGCGCCGCTGATGTGGCCCTCTGTATACTCAGCTTCGGTCCTCACATCAATCAGAAAGACATTTTCACCCAAATGCCAGGCAATTCTCTCCGCGGTATCCGGATCAGTGACTACTGTAGCTTTTTCATCAATTATCTCTACAGCTTTGGCATCTGCCTGAGGCGGATAGGATTCCCTGATGGTCTCGCTCAGGCTGATGCCGGCCAGGCTGCCCACCGGAGGCTGCTCCAGCTTGTCCGGAAAAGAAATCGTGACCAGATCTCCGATTTGACGTGAGAAATCATCTGTAGAAATAATTAAATAGGAGTCTGCTCTCAATCTGACAGCTTCTATTTTAAAATCATCTTTGCTACAAGCCATCAGGCTGAGGACAAAGAGCAGACACAGGACAATGATCAGATAAGCTTTCTTACGCATATTGCTGCCTCCCGGCTATCTCTGGCATACTCTTTTGAGTTAAAGTATACTACATAAATTATAAAACTATCGGACCGGGGACGCAGTCCTTTAAATTCATCTCCAATTAATATAGAATGTATGAGAAAAGCACACGGATCGCCGCGTCTGAGTCGCAACCGATCGTGGGTCCCGTGCGATGTGGCCCGTGAAACCCGTCAGGTCCGGAAGGAAGCAGCGGTAAGCGATAAACCATATGCGCCGCGGGGAAGCCTGCCTCGGTTGTGACTCAGGAGCGGCGATTTCTATAGAAGCGAGGTCAGCTTGTCCACTAGTGAAAATTTGGCACTCTATCGCCAATGGCGTCCACAAAATTTCCGTGATGTTGTCGCCCAGGAGCAGGTCGTCTATCCTTTGCAGCAGAGTGTACGCAATGGACGCTTCGCTCATGCCTTTTTGTTTAGCGGCAGCAGAGGTACAGGCAAAACTTCAGTAGCTAAAATTTTTGCCAAAGCAGTCAATTGCCTGAATCCGGATGACGGTAATCCCTGTAACAAATGTGAAATCTGTCTGGCTGCCAATAAGGGTTCCCTGATGGATATTCAGGAAATTGACGCTGCTTCCAACAACGGAGTGGATGATGTCAGGCGGCTGACATCGGAAATCATCTTTGCTCCTGTCTTAGCTCACTACAAAGTTTACATAATTGATGAAGTTCATATGCTTTCCCAGCAGGCTTTTAATGCTTTGCTGAAGACTCTGGAGGAGCCCCCCGCTCATGCCGTCTTCATTCTGGCGACTACAGAGCCGCATCGCATTCCCGCGACGATTGTGTCCCGCTGCCAGCATTATGAATTCAGGCGTATCAATCTACATGATATCGTGCAGCGTTTGCGCCTGATCTCGAACGAACTTGCTCTGAGCATCTCTGATGACGCTCTTTCCGTTATTGCCCAGCTGGCCAACGGCGGCATGCGTGATGCCATCAGTTTGCTGGATCAGCTGCGTCAACTGCCGGGTGAAATCTCCCGCGATGATGTACTGCAAATGGCGGGACGGGTTCCTGATCAGTTTTTGCATGCGGTGGCTGCAGCTATTCTCAACTATGATGCTGATACACTTTTAACTTCAATTCAGGAGCTGGTAATGAGCGGACGGGATCTGACACGCTTTCTGCTCGACCTCTCCGCCTATATGAGAAATCTTTTGATCGCAAAAGTCTCCCGTGATCCTGCAGAGCTGATTCAAATGACCAGTGCCGGTCTGACCCTGCTGAAGGAGCTGGCAGATCAGGTTTCGACCGATCTGATAAGTGAGAGTATTGCCTCATTGGCGCGGCTTAATTCAGAGCTCCGCTTTTCACCGGACATTCGCACCAGCCTGGAGATCGGCTTGCTGGCTCTGGCGGCACGGCTGGGAGGACATCCTGTGGAGTCAGTTGCTGTAGCAGCTGCAACACCTGTCAGGCCTGTAAGCGCAGAAAAGCCTCCTGAAGTAAAGGCCGGGAGCAGGCAGGAAACTGCCGGCCGGCAAAGACCGGGCGAAGAAATCGTTGAGGCAGAAAGTCCGCAGACCACAGAGCAGGTTGATTCTTCTCTTAAGGAAGAAAAATCTGATTCTGCTCTGTCCTATGAGGATGAGACCCTGCGGATCTGGCAGGCTGTTCTGGAGGCCATCAAGGAGGAACATCTGATGGATCTTTCACTGATGGCACGTCCGGCTAGAGTCAGCCGTAAGGAAAAGGTCTGGACTCTGGCTTTTGATCACTCCCTGAAAGGACAGTATGCCTGTATCAGTGAAGCTGAATCGCGCGAAACTATACGCAGGATTCTGGCAGACAAACTGGGCGAAAGTGTGCAGCTGGAAGTTGTCCTGGAAGATGAAGCCGGGGCAGATGCGGTTTCAGCTGAGGAAGACTGGGTTTTAAAATTAAAAAGAATTACTGATAAAAGATCCATCCCTCTTCACATTGATGAGGAATTATTAAAAGGAGGAAGTAAGTAATGGCAAGAAGACAAGGCGGATATCCGGGTGGCGGCGGCAGACCGCGCGGCGGTGGCGGTAACCAGATGGACCAACTGATGCGGCAGGCTCAGCAGATGCAGGAAGAGCTTGCCAAAGCGCAGGAAGAAACAGCTGAGATGACTGCTGAATCAACGGCAGGCGGCGGTGTCGTGCGCGCACTTGTCGGCGGGAATCATCAAGTCCTGGAACTTGAGATTAATCCTGACGTGGTCGATGCAGAGGATGTCGAGATGCTGCAGGACCTGATCAGTGCGGCCATAAATGACGCTATGCGCCAGCTTGATGAAAAAGTTGAAGCACGCATGTCGCAGGTCACCGGCGGCAGCATAAATTTCCCCGGTTTTTAACAGATGGCCATGCGCTTTAGTCCTGCAATCACCCGTTTGATTGCAGAGTTTAATAAATTGCCGGGTATTGGCACCAAAACAGCCCAACGCCTGGCCTTCCATATCCTGGCCCAGGATAATGAGCAGGCTCTGGCTCTGGCTGATGCGATCAGAGATGCCAAGCAGGGCGTTACTCTTTGCTCTGAGTGCTGTAATCTGACTGAAGACGATCCTTGCGACATCTGCAGGTCTCAGAACCGGGATCGCAGTGTTGTCTGCGTGGTTGAGAATCCGCGGGATGTATCGGTTATGGAGCGGGTACAGAATTTTGACGGACTCTATCATGTCCTCCACGGTGCGATTTCTCCAATGGAGGAAATCGGTCCGGAAGATATTAAGCTGCGCGAACTCCTGCAGAGGCTGCAACAGCATCAGGAAATCACAGAGGTTATTCTGGCGATGAACCCCAGTATTGAGGGCGAAGCGACAGCCCTCTATATTGCCCGGCTTTTACATAAGACAGGAATCAAGACAACCCAGCTGTCGCATGGCATCCCGATGGGGGCTGATTTGGAATATGCTGATGCAGAAACCCTGAGCAGGGCTTTAAAGAATAGACAGGAGTTGTAAATCTCATGGATAAAAAAACAAAGGTCGGATTCGCTGCTGTGCGTGAGCGCTTTTCACGTTATATTGCAATTGACACTCGCTCAAATCCACACAACAGCGCTGTAACGCCCAGCAGTGCCGGACAGTTGAATCTGGCGCGTCTGCTTTATCAGGAACTGCAGGACATGGGTCTGGAAGCTTACCTGGACGAAGAGCACGCCTATACTTACGGACGGCTGTCAGGAAACAGGGCCGGTGTTCCGGCGATCGGTTTTTTGGCACATCTGGATACAGCACCGGATCTGGCAGGAGTCACTAAGGAACCTCATATTTTCATCTATGAAGGCGGGGATATCCGTCTCAATGAGGAGTTCAGTATTGAGGTCAGCAGTTTTCCTTTTCTAAAGGATCTGATCGGTGAAGAAATAATTACCAGTGACGGCACAGCTTTGCTGGGAGCTGATAATAAAGCCGGCATTGTTGCAATCATGGAAGCTCTGGACTACCTGACCGCTCACCCGGAAATCGGACACGGCGATATAGCGGTAGCTTTCACCCCTGATGAAGAAATCGGCCACGGCGCATCTTTGCTGGATCTGGATCGTTTTAATGCTGAGTTCGCCTACACAATGGATGGTGGGCCGATTGGAGATTTCAACTATGAAACTTTTAACGCGGCCAGCGCAAAAATCAGAATTCAGGGCCGTAATGTTCATCCAGGTACCGCCAAACATACAATGATACATGCCGGTCTGATCGGAATGGAATTGCACGGCCTGCTTCCAGTGGGGGAAAGGCCGGAGTGGACGGAGGGGCATGATGGTTTTTACCTGCTGACTGATTTTAAGGGCACCGTTGAAGAGGCGAATCTCGAATATATTATTCGTGATCATGACAGGGATCTTTTCCGGGAGAAGAAAAAGCTGCTGGAGGATATTGTAGAATTCTTGAATAAAAAGTACGGGCAGAGAATAAGTCTTGAAATCGAGGATTCTTATTACAACATGCTGGACCTGATCCGGGAGTCCGGCCACGTCATTGACCTGGCCCGTAAGGCGATGACAGACCTGGCTATCGAGATCGTCGAAACACCTATTCGCGGCGGCACTGATGGTGCTCAGCTGACATACCGCGGCCTGCCCTGCCCTAATATTTTCATCGGCGGCTATAATTATCACGGCCGCTATGAACTGGTCCTGACACGCGGCATGGCCCTGGCTGCTGATCTGATTGTAAAAATTGCAGAGCTTAACGCAGAGCAATAGTCGGGATCATAAAATTTCTTATAAGTAAAAAGATGGCCGGCTATGTGACCATCTTTTTCATTGTCCTGGAAAAATAAATTTATCTGTTGATAATGAGAATATCTTCAGGCCGGCACATATTGAGATAGTCACGTGCGATGCCTTCGATGTATTCATCCGAATCCAGCATGGCATATTGCCGGTTAAGATCGTCATATTCTTCATACAAAGAATCCATCTGGCGCCGGAGTTGTTCCTGCTCCAGATTCAAGCGCTGATACTCTTCTTCCTGTTGAAAATACAGATTAGTGCAGACTGCAGTTATCAGTACAAAGATAACTCCCAGACAGATACGCAGAAGGTAAGCACGCGTATTGCGATTACGTGCCTTGTTTGCTCTGGGCAGATTTTCACTTTTATTTGCCTTCCCCGCCACTGCTGATCTCCTGTCGTATAGACATCTAGCCTAGTTAAGGCTAATGGTAATAGAGTTTGTTCGGTTTTGCAAGTAGCGGCTCCTGGAATTTTTCTGATTTAAGGGAAAGATCATTCGCCTGTTATCAAAATGTTATCTCTTATTTCTCTGTTTCCAGTAGTTCATAGAGGGTCTCTGCCTCTTCTTTGCGGACTGCAGGACGCAAATCCACAACGCGAACTCTGGTCTTTCCCTGACCAAAGCCAATTTCCAATATATCACCAACTTTGAGTTCTGTGCCCGGCTTGGCCTTCACTCCATTAACGCTGATCCTGCCGGCGTCGGCTATCTCCTTAGCCACGGTACGGCGTTTGACTATACGTGACACTTTCAAAAATTTGTCTAATCTCATTTAACTTCCTCCTCACGCTCACGTCGCTTGGCTTCATCCCAGAACTCGTCTAAAACTTCCAGTGACAAGCCTGAATCCAGATCAATGCCTGTTTCTGCAGCTATCTCTTCCATGCTCCGGAAACGGCGGATAAAGTTTTCCGAGCAGGCTGTCAGTGCTGACTCAGGTTCAATCCGATTCAAGCGCAGAAAATTTACAACTGCAAAGAGCAGATCACCTGCTTCAGCCTGAATTGCCCGTTCAAGTTTTTGGTCCTGTGCAGGGCTAAGGGCCTCTTCACGACCTGACAACTCCGCTTCCAGTTCGGCCAGCTCTTCCACCATCTTTTCACGTGCACCCAAGGATGAAGGCCAATCGAAACCGATTCCGGCTGCGCGTTTCTGCAATTTGGCGGCCCGCATCAGCGCCGGCATGGACCGTGGTACATCGGTCAGCATTTGCGATGTCTTATTATAATTCCGCTCCAGCTTTTTATTTCTGGTCCAGGTATCCAGACCTTCTGCGGCAGTCAAAGCACAGTCATCCCCGAACAGATGTGTATGCCGGGAAATCAGCTTTTTTGAAATTCCGGTCACGACATCCGAAAAATCAAAAGCTCCCCGCTCTTCTGCTATCCGGGCATGAAAGACAACTTGCAGCAGCACGTCACCCAGTTCCTCACAGAGTTCCGCGTCATCCTGCAGCTGAATAGCATTAACAGCCTCATAGGCTTCCTCCAGCATATTTTCCTGAATAGAGGCGTGATCCTGAGCCCGGTCCCAGGGGCAGCCCTTTTCACTGCGCAAAAACGCCAGCAGCTCGAGCAAATCCCCGATATCATAAGTTTCTCTTCCCTGAAATTCCTTATCCTGCGGATCAATCATTTGGATCTAATCCTCCCTCATCTATCAGCTTCAATGCACATATTTTCTTATGCCCTTAAGTATAACGATCTTATCTGCCTTGTGTTGTCCGAGTTTTATTCTATAATGGTTCAGCAACAAATTGCTGACAAGTGACCAAGACTGCGGATAATAAAGCATTTACACAAGAGGAGAAATATCTATGCCCAAAAAACCTGTACTGCTGCTCTCAACTGATCGCAACAATCCCTGGCACAATTTAGCCCTTGAAGACTATCTCATGGGTCTGTGCGAAAGTGACGCGGATGACTCCGGCGACAGGCGCTATAGCGCCATTCTCTATCTCTGGCAAAATACCAATACCGTGGTTATCGGCAGGAATCAGAATGCCTGGGCAGAATGCCGCTGTAAAGTTCTGGAAGAGGAAGGCGGATATCTGGCCCGGCGCAGCACCGGGGGCGGTGCGGTCTATCACGACCTGGGCAATCTGAATTTCTCTATTATCTTACCGCAGTCAAAACTTGATCTGGATGAAAGTTTTAAAGTGATTCTGGACGCTGTCTTAGACCTGGGAATTGAGGCTGAACGCAGCGGCCGCAACGATATTCTCCTGGCGGGGAAGAAATTCTCCGGCAATGCTTTCCGCTTTGCACACGGTGTGGGCCTGCATCATGGCACCTTGATGCTGCATTCCGATTTTGAGCGTCTGCTGCACTTCCTGACGGCCTCTACTGCCAAGTTGAAATCCAAAGCTATCGCCTCAGTACGCTCGCGCGTCGCCAACTTACATGATGTCCGGCCCGATCTGACACTGGCGGAGCTGGCCGCTGCTATCAATAAGTCCTTTGTTGAACGCTACGCAAAGGAAGGTAAAATTGAAAAGCTGACGATTGACCAGTTGACACGTGACGACCGGCTGGCTGCCTTGGAGGAAAAGTATGCTTCCTGGGACTGGCGCTACGGCAGGACAGTTCCCTTCGACCTGGAGATCGAGACAGGCCGCTTAAGCTGGGGCGAGGCCAAACTCGGTTTTGAAATTAAGCAGGGCAAAATTGAAAACGCCGTCGTCTACAGCGATGCGCTGGATGGCGATTTTATAGATGATATTGCTAAGGTCCTGGTCGGAGCAAGACTTGCTGCAGACGACATGGCCGGGCGACTGCAGCAAGTGGTCGGTCGGGGAGTGGAGATACTGACTCCCCGGCAGCAAATGGTTGAAGATCTGATTAAAACAATAAGAAGCAGGATTTCCTAGTCGAACATTCCCTCCGGCAGCCAGAGCAGGGCAAAAGCCTTGACTGCAATATCACGCTTCAAGGGTCTGATTAGCACCGTTATTACGTTATCTGCCGCATTGTCGTAGACAGCAGCCATAGTAGTTAAAGCCTGCTCCATTTCAGCGTCCAGGGCCGTCTTCTCAGCAACCAGGCGTTTGAGAGCATCTTCAGCGCGGACAATATCTTCGGCCTGTCTCTTTGAGCGGCTGGCGCTTTTGGCTGCTGTACCGGCTCTGCCCACTGATGATTGTGTGACCAGTGACTTGCCTAAGAAAGCCCCCAGAACAGCTGAACCGAAGGATATGGCCGTCTGCCGCTTGGCATCCTTGGACTGCTCCGTCTCGCGGTCAACCCTCTCTTCTGCCTTGATAATTTTTCCTTCCAGGGTTTTCTGTTTTTTATCGTACTGGTCCCGGAGCTTGTCCAAAGCAGCGTCACGCTCTTCGCGGGCTGCCAGTTGCACACGCGCAGCAAAATCACGCTCCGTTTCCCCCGGCTCCGAAAAGATCTTCAGTTCCTGGTGGGTATAGTAATCCAGAGTGTCCGTGCGATAAGCATGGTCTACCGCCTGCTTCTGCCACTGAGTATAACTGGTTTTCTTGCGCGCATCAGCCGGCAGAGAGGCATATCTTGCCTTCGCCGGAGGCCGGTCTTCACTGTCTATCTCCTCCGGTTCAAAGCGCTTTGATTCATTCCAGTCAACAGTAAGCAGGCCTTCTCGCAGGGGAGTGATACGCAGCAACTCACGGTCCTCACTGATCGCATGCTTTTCATTTTCGTAGTGAATGCTGAGATATGCCAGCAGGGCCGGAATATACTTGTCACCGGCAGGCGAGCTGCCATACAGGTAGTGGACCGGAATGCCGGCTGCTCCCAGTGGGGGCTGGCTGCTGTGACCACTCGGGACTGCGGCTTCCTCCAGAGCAGCTGCCGGCTCGATTCCGGCAACTGCCTGATCCGGAGCTGGTCCTGCAGCCGTAACTTCAGCCGCAGGCACTGCCGGAGCCGGGGGCACAGGCAAATTTTCCCGCGCCAGCAGGGCCGTCTGTTCTCTGGTCAGAGGTCCCGCCAGATAGGACATGCAGAATCTGGTCGTAAACAAGGTCGGCTCTTTCTCCGAAGGCCGGCGCAACAGGAACTGACGTTTTTCCAGATTGGCTATCGTTTCCGACAAACTGCCGCGCTCAAGACCGATATGAGCAGTGTCCACCAGTCCTTCCAGCAAACGTAAACGATCGCGTTCGGTGGAAAGGCGGCCGATAAACCAGCTGCCTATATTGGACAGGCCCTTGTAATCCAGATCAGCCGGGTTTTGCGTCGCCAGAACCATACCCAGCCCATAAGCACGGGCCTGCTTTAGTAAGGTCAGCAAGGGCATTTTAGACGGTGGATTTGCGACCGGCGGGAAATAACCGAAAATTTCATCCATGTAAAAGAGTGCTCTGAGGCTGTCCGTTCCCTGTTTACTGCGCATCCAGCTGATCAGCTGGTTAAGCAGCAGTGTCAGGAAAAACATCCGTTCAGCCTCCGACAGATGCGACAGGGACAGGATCGACAGGCGCGGCTTGCCTGCGGCTGTATAGAGCAGGCTGTCAATATTCAGCGGTTCACCCTGCAAAAAGCTGGCGAAGGAAGGGGAGGCCAGGATGGCATTAAGCTGCAGAGCCAGATCGAATCGGTTTTTCTCCGGGAAAAAAGATTCAATATCCATGACACCGATGGTCTTAACCGGCGGATTCTGGACAGCCTGAATCAGGTAGGGCAGGTCAACTGCCTTGCCCTCATGCCAGCGTTGGCGGATTATTTCAGACAACAAAACATGTTCCCGGCTTTTGATCGGATCCGCGTCGATGCCGATCAGGTGCAAAACGCTGCTGCTTGCTGAAGCAACCATGTCGTTGACTATTTCCATGTCTTGTTCCAGCGGTGCATTGAACAGCCCCTCCACTGACAGTGGCCGGCCAAATAAACCCCCCGGCGTATAAAGAGCGAAATCACAGCGCTCGCGCATCACGCGGATACGATCTCCGGTTTGTGCTGAAGATGTGAGACCGGCTCGCCAGGCATCAGCTTTTTCTGCCGCCAGTTCATCTGCCGTAATCCCTCTGGCCTGGGCTTCGCTCTCCTGGACCCAGGGGCGGAATTCCTCTGCAGTCAGGCCCGGAAAAGATAAGAGCAGATTGCCCATATCTCCTTTGGGATCGACAATGATGGCGGGAATACCATCCATGGCGGCTTCCTCCAGCATGGCAATGCCGAGACCCGTTTTGCCGCTGCCGGTCATACCGACACAGATGGCATGAGTTAGTAATTCCCGGGAGTCAAACAACATGAAATCGGGACGACCATCGCCATCGCGATCTTCAGCGACTGTTCCTAAGTAAAATTGTCCAAGTTTCTCATATTCCATATACGTCTCTCCTGATAAAAACTGAGCGCGGCTGCCGCCGCGCTCATCTTCTGCATCACAAGTCCCTTAGTCAAGGATTCCGCTGGCTTCCAGGTCTTCCAGAGTGGGTTTGCTCTTTACGGCCCTTCCGGCTGCCACCAGAGCATTCTTGGTATCTTTCAGACCATTACCGGTAACAATTACGGTTACTGTCTCTTCTGGCTTGATAATGCCTTGCGCCAGAGCAGCTTTAATGCCGGCTGTACCGGTAACACCGGCAGGTTCGCCGTAGATGCCCTCAGTACGTCCCAGCAGACTCATAGCTGCCAGAATCTCCTCATCCGGTACTGCAATCCACTGTCCGCCTGAAGCTGCCACTGCGCGCTGAGCCTTGACCACATTGCGCGGTACACCGACTGAGATCGAGTCGGCCAGAGTATTTTCCTCAGTCGCGACCAGCGGTTTGCATTCGCAACCGGCATTAACGAAGGGTGAACATCCGGTTGACTGTACTCCCAGAATCTTGGGAATGCGGTCAATCATACCCATTTGGAAAAGGTCATAGAAACCCAGATAAACGCCGCCGACGGTGCAGCCGTCACCTACAGAAAGGACGACCCAGTCGGTCGGCTGCCAGTTCAGCTGCTCGGCTATTTCGAGTGAAACAGTTTTCTTGCCTTCTGTCATGACCGGGTTAATACCGGCATTGCGGTTAAACCAGCCGTATTTTTCGATAGCCATTTTGGAAAGATCAAAGGTATCTTTGTAATTGCCGATAACGGAAACCACGCGGGCTCCGAAGATCAGCATCTGGGCCAGCTTGCCTTCCGGTGCGCGCTCAGGGACAAAAATAACGCTCTTCAGACCCATACGGGCGGCGTTGCCGGCGCAGGAGGAGGCGGCGTTGCCGGTTGAAGAACAGGAAATAGTGTCGTAACCCAGCTCAATAGCCTTGGCAACGGCGACAGCGCTGGCCCGGTCCTTCAGAGAGGCAGTCGGATTTAATCCGTCATCCTTGATGTAGAGTTTTTTCAGGCCGAGCTCATCACCCAGGCGTAAAGATTCATACAAAGGTGTCCAACCTACCCGCAGAAAGGGTGTGAAATCACGATCCTGCAGGGGCAGGAAGGCCTTGTAGCGCCACATGCTGTTGGTGTGGTCCTGAGCCAGACTTTCACGTGAGACATTTTTCCTGATTTCATCATAATCATAGAGAATATCGAGAATGCCTTTTTCACCGCAGTCAGGGCAGGTCAACATTTCAGCATCGTAGGGAAATTCCTTATGGCAGAGCGTACATTTATACCCTCTGACATGCGGAAGCACGGCTTGTTGCTTATTGGTCATTTAATGGCCTCCTTCTTATTAAAAGCAGCCTGCAGAAGTGTAGTCGCAGGTTTTATATGATTTGAAAATAGTCTACCATAAGCTCTTCCGGGAATTACATAAATCTGCTCCCGCTATGCTAGGATGGAGACCTATGAAGGATGATGGGAGAAAAAACTCAGTTGAGAATCCGCTGTGCCGCACAGCTGCAATCCTGGCCGGCGGCAAAGGCTTGCGTATGGGACAGGATAAGCAGACTCTCAGCAGGAAGGGACAAGTTCTGGTCCACAGCCTGATCGGGCAGCTGCAGGCCTATTTTGACGAAATTATTGTCGTGACAAACTCAGCCGGACTTTATCAGGGACATGACGTTTTGCTGACGCGGGACAAATTGCCCTCCCGCGGACCGATGAGCGGCATCCATGCCGCTCTCAGTGTCGCAGTCTCCCCTTATATTTATCTTACGGCCTGTGATATGCCCGCCTTCGAGCCCGAACTGCTGCAGCTTTTAATGGCAGAACTGAACTCCTGCCAGCCCTGCAGCGGTGTAGCTGTGGAACGGGAGTTCCGCAGCAGAGATGGCAGCCTGCGCCTGCGTCCGGAAATTTTCCATGCTGTTTATGCGAAAAGTCTGCTGGCGGGGCTGAGAGAGCAGGTTCTGTCGCAACGGAGCAAAGTCGAAGATTTCATGCACGCAACTGATTTTCATTTTTTAAAAGAAGAAAAAGTCCGGCAGATTTTGCCGGACTGGTCTGTCTTTACTAATATCAATACGCCGGCAGAAGCTGCAGCCGCAGGCCTGGACCCACTGACAGCCACTGATCATTTCTGATAGCGTTCCGCTGCTTCCTCATAAAAACTCTGGTCACTGAAGTAGTCAATCCGCATGGCCTGACGCACGCGTTCAACCGTTTTTTGTGCCTTGGCGGCAGCAACCAGACTGGCATCTTCCAGAATTGCAATAACTTCAGGTATGCGCTCTTCCCAATAGGCACGCCGCTCACGAATCGGTGTCAGAACATCTTCCAGAACATCAATCAGAAAACGTTTTACCTTGACATCGCCCAGGCCTCCCCGCTGATAGTGAGCTTTGATCGCATCAAGATCCTCATAGTCCGGCCAAAAACGTCTGACATGTTCCTGTGAGGCAAAGGCATCGAGATAAGTGAAGACAGTGTTGCCTTCAATTTTTCCGGGGTCTTCCACGCGCAAATGATCCGGATCAGTAAACATCGACATGACTTTGGCCTTCAGCTCCTGAGAATCATCGCTCAGATAAATGCAATTTCCCAGAGACTTGCTCATCTTGGCCTGGCCGTCAGTTCCGGGCAGCCGCATGGAAGCTTCGTTTTCCGGCAGCAGGATATCCGGCATGACCAGAGTTTCACCGTAAGTGTTATTGAATTTATGAACGATTTCCCGACACTGTTCCAGCATAGGGCCCTGGTCCTCACCCACAGGAACTACCGTCGCATCAAAGGCCGTAATGTCGGCTGCCTGACTGATCGGATAGATGAAAAATCCCACAGGAATGCTGGATTCAAAACCACGCAGACCGATCTCCGTTTTCACCGTTGGGTTGCGGCGTAAACGGGAGACGGTGACCATATTTGTGTAGTAAAAGCAGAGCTCAGTCAGCTGGTTTACTGCCGACTGCACAAATAAAGTTGATTTAGTTGGATCCAGTCCCACTGAAAGATTATCGAGGGCCACCTCCAGAACATTCTCGCGAATCTTCTCCGGATTATCTGCATTATCCGTCAGGGCCTGAGCATCCGCGATCATGATGTATATCTCGTCAAAATCCCCGGAATTCTGCAGCTCAACACGACGGCGCAGGGATCCCACATAGTGTCCCAGATGCAACCTGCCCGTTGGGCGGTCGCCGGTGAGAATAATATTCATAAGAAGTACTCCTTCCAAATTAACTTGATCTCTCAAGGGATAATTCTAACAGATTTCGTAAAAAGTCTCGTCACTGCAGTTTGTATTTGCTTGTTCCGGTCATATTCAGATAAAATTAAGCAGTGAGCATTTGAGGAGATCTGAATGAAAACAAAAAAAAATAAGATCCTGATCAGTCTGGCGGTTTTTTGTACAGCCTTGCTGTCCCGGGCACCGATCAGCAGTATCGGGCAGTTAGTTCCCTACATCCAAAAGGATTTGGCTCTCTCAGCCGCTGCCGCCGGTTCAGTAACAACAATCATCTCGATTATGTATGCACTGATGTCGCCTGTCGGCGGCTATCTTACAGCTAAAGTAAACGCCAGGAAACTTATTTATTTCTGTTTGTCGCTCACTTTTGCCGGCACCTTAATCCGTACTTCCCTGGGGAGTTTCGGCCTGTTTACAGGAACCATACTCGTCGGTGCCGCTCTCGGCATAATCAATGTGCAGCTGCCCATTTTCATCAGGAATCAGTTCCCGCACCGGGTCGGCTTGTATATGGGCATGTACACTACAACCATGACCTTGTCCACCGGCATTGCTTTTGCTTCCGTTTTACCTCTGATGGGCCTGAGCGGAAGCTGGCAGAACTCACTGCGCATCCTGTCGCTCTTAGCTGTACCGGCTCTGCTGGTCTGGCTCTTCATACCGGCAAGCTCACTCTATACAAGTGAAGCAAGGGTTAAGCTGGACATTTCCTGGTCAAAGATGCGAGCTTATTTTCCTCTGGGCATCTTGTATGGTCTGCAGGGACTGATCTACTTTTCCCTCACAGCCTGGATGCCTTCCATCCTCATGAGTCAAGGCAGAAGCGGTGCAGAATCAGCTTTTATGATGGTGCTGCTGCAAATAATCAGCCTGCCTACAAATTTCACCTGCGGCTCAATCATGCAGCGCAGCAGCAGAAAATGGCTGATGGCTCTGCTGGCTTCCGGCTTGTTTCTCAGCGGATTATTCCTGATCATCTTTGCTCAGGAAAAAATGGCTCTACAGGTAATGGCCATCATTTTATTGGGTCTGGGTAATGGAATCATGTTTGCCATGCCCTTCGCCCTGCTCGGCTTCTCAGGCAAAGACCGTGAGGAAAACATGAATATTGCTACATTCGTGCCCTTGGTCGGCTATATGCTGGCTGCTATCGGTCCGATCGCATTAGGCTATCTTTATGATCTAACACAAGGCTGGACGGCTCCGATCATCTTTATGATGTTTTGCGCTCTGGCCTATTTTATTTTTGGAAAAAAAGCAGGTGATCGCGTGGACGCCGAGCTGAAAAAAGCCTAGGCCTCCTCTTGTACTCTCAGCTTTTCCCGGCTTTGCCTGTGACGGTGAAGCGGCAAATTGCTGCGGCAAAAAGCAAAACAACAAAAAACTCCGTCCACATAGCATCAGTGAACGGAGTCGTTTGGTGCCCAGAGCTGGAATCGAACCAGCGACACACGGATTTTCAGTCCGTTGCTCTACCGACTGAGCTATCTGGGCAAAGAAGTGCCGGTTCTGGGACCGGCACTTTGGCGACGCAGAAGGGGCTCGAACCCTCGACCTCCAGCGTGACAGGCTGGCATTCTAACCAACTGAACTACTGCGCCGTGTTTCCTTACCTTCTAAGGCTTCGATAGTCTATCAGATTAACGGGATGATTGTCAATTACTTAATTTCCATTTCCAGTAAGTAACTATATCTATAAAATTTCTGATCCGTCAGAGTCCAGATCATGGAGCTTGACCGCCGGATGATGCAACACCTGCTGGCGGCGCCTGTCCAGAAGATCTATCTCTGCAGCCGTCAGATGAGCCAGACGCAGTTTACTTCTGTGACCTTGCTTTTTCCATACAATAATCTGAGCCGGCTTGTCATTTTTATCAAGCCAATAGCATAGTGTTTCAAAAAAACGATTTATTAACAGCTCTTCTCCGCCCACTTCATCCCAGAGCATCAGATCCGGAGCTTCATACTGATATGTCTGCTCCAGAGACATATAATCTGCCAGTCTGAGAAAAGCGCTGCGGTCAAAGTCGACTTTCTCTCCATCTCTGTACAAAAAATAATCAAGATCAGCAGGAAGCTGGTCGGGATATTCCAGCGTCAGTTCGGCAGGAGCTGCTGCAAGCGGCAGCAAAATGTGCTGAAAAGCAAGCCTGTTGCCTCCGGCACTGCGATGGCGGACCGTAGTGTAACCTCGGATCGGGCCCTGAAAGCCGTTCAGGAATTCCTGAACGGCAGTGGACTTGCCCGAGCCGCTTTTTCCGGAAAGTATAAGAGTATGCTGCAAGGAATCCTGCAGAAGTATACTTTCCAGTTTCGACAAGGCTTCTTGCTGTGAGCTGAATAAATTCAATCGCTTCTTCAGCATGCGCTCAGTTTCCCTGTATGTAATCAGCCGAGCGATGCTGTATCAACTGGGCTGTGATGCTGACAGCAATCTCCGCCGGTGTTTTTCCACCAATATTAAGACCGATAGGCGCTGTGATCCGTGCCAGTTCCTCCTCCGTGAAACCACGGCCGATGAGGCGGTCATGCACGGTCTTCGTCTTTTTCTTACTGCCGATAACACCGATGTAGCGGGCGGGGGTTTTCAAGACCTGAGCCTGCACTTCCAGGTCATTTGTATGGCCGCGTGTCATGACGCAAACATAGTCCCGGTCAGTAATCGTAACTGTTTCCGAGATCCTGTCCAGATCAGTTAAACGTACATCAAAGGCCAGAGGGAAGAGGTCCGGATTAACAAATTCTTCACGGTCGTCCAGAACTACAGGGGCGAAATCCACCGCTGCCAGTGCCGGTACCAGAGCCTGGCCGACATGGCCGCCGCCGAAAATATAAACAAAGCCCGGAATGACCAGTTCCTCAATGAAAAGGCTGCGCCCTGCTACTTCAATTGCTTCCGCCTGCCGGTAGATTTGCTTAGCATCGGCCAGCAAAGCCTGAGTCACCAGATGGTCGGAGGGATAGCCCAGAAAGATGTCCCCCTCCTGATTGCTGTTTTTTTCAGCCGGCGCATAAAGGGCTAATCCCAGTGAATCATTTTCGCTCAAGTCGGTAATCAGCCAGGCATAGCTGTGATCCTTAATTTTTTCCAGTGCCTGCTCGACCAGTTCCCGCAGAGTGGAATCGCCGGCATCCAGATACAGGAAATGCACGCTGGCATCACCGCCGCAAATCATTCCGATATCTTCAATATCATTCTTGCTCAGGTGGAAGTTATGCGTCCGGGAATGTTTTTCCTTGATAACTTCCTGAGAATACTGAATTGAGCGGTACTCGACTGCGCCGCCGCCGACTGTTCCCGCCAGCCGCCCGCCTCTGCCCACCAGCATGCGGGCACCGGCTCCGCGTGGGGTCGCACCGGAACTGTAGGTCACAGTAGCCAAAACAGCACTCTCACCCTGGTCCAGTGTTTTTTTCATTGAAGCAAAAATTTCTTTCATGGTCAGCTCTCTTATCTAGAAAAGTTCATTTCATTTGCTTATTCGATTTTATCTTTGCTGTATTATTTGATATTAATGCGAATAGTTCGCAAATGCAACTTGCCCGGAGAGAAGTCGCTGTAGTTACTGTAAAAGCACTGTCTGCAGATATGACGAAAATGTTAGTATATAGGATATAAGACTGACTAGCGTCGAGTTATGACTGCTAATTGAAAATGCATTAAATCCGGAGGGTGTAGAAATGCTGAAAAACAAAGATATTGAAGCTTGTATGACTATCCGATTGGATGATGATTTACCGCTCTATCCTGAGTTCAAGCCCGGGATCAGACGGGCGCCTAAACGCAAGGCCAGTCTGAGCGCTAGCGACAGAGAGCTGGCCCTACGAAATGCTTTGCGTTATATTCCCGAACAGTATCATGTAGAAATGGCAGCTGAATTTTTGCAGGAGCTGGAAGAACATGGCAAAATCTATGGCTACCGCTTTCGTCCACAAGGAAAAATCTATGGCAAAGCAATTGATGAGTACAAGGGCAAGTGTATTGAAGGCAAAGCTTTTCAAGTTATGATTGACAACAATCTGGACTTCGACGTTGCACTATACCCTTATGAACTGGTTACTTACGGTGAAACCGGTTCTGTCTGCCAGAACTGGATGCAATACCGCTTAATCAAGAAATATCTCGAAGAACTGACGAATACTCAGACTCTGGTGCTTTATTCCGGCCATCCGGTCGGCCTCTTCCACAGTCCGACAACTGCTCCCCGTGTAATCCTGACTAACGGTCTGATGATCGGTCAGTACGACAATTTGGAAAACTTCAACCGGGCTCAGGCGCTGGGTGTTGCCAACTACGGACAGATGACTGCAGGCGGCTGGATGTATATCGGGCCCCAGGGCATTGTTCACGGTACTTATAATACTTTGTTGAATGCAGGCAGACGCGAGCTGGGGATTCCCAATGACGGCAATCTGGCCGGCCACCTTTTTGTCAGCTCCGGTCTCGGCGGCATGTCCGGTGCTCAGGGTAAAGCCTGCATGATTGCCGGCGGAGCCAGCATCATCGCAGAAGTTGACTATTCCCGCATTGAGACCAGAAATGTCCAGGGCTGGGTCAGTCACATCAGCGATTCCCCGCGCACAGCTTTCAGGCTCGCTCAGGAAATGATGGACAGGAAGGAAGCCTGTGCTATCGCCTACCACGGCAATATCGTTGATCTGCTCGAGTACGCAGTCGATCATGAGATAAAAATCGACCTCTTATCCGATCAGACTTCCTGTCACGAACCATACACCGGCGGCTACTGCCCGCAGGGTCTTTCCTTTGCAGAACGGACTGAGATGCTGTCCAGCGATCCCGAACATTTCCGGGACTGTGTAAATCAGTCTTTGCGCAAGCACTATGAGGCAATTAAAACTCTGCATGACAGGGGCACTTACTTTTTTGATTATGGAAATTCTTTCATGAAAGCAGTTTTTGATGCCGGCGTGACGGAAATTTCACGCAACGGAAGCGATGACCGTGACGGCTTTACTTTTCCCTCTTATGTTGAAGATATTATGGGCCCCCTGCTGTTTGACTTTGGCTACGGACCCTTCCGCTGGGTCTGCCTCTCAGGTAAGGATGAGGACTTGCATGCAACAGATGCAGCGGCCATGTCCTGCATTGACCCGCAGCGACGCTATCAGGACAGGGATAACTATAACTGGATCCGTGATGCGGAAAAGAACAAACTGGTTGTCGGCAGCAAGGCCCGTATTCTCTATAGTGATGCTGAAGGCAGAATGCAGATCGCGCTTAAATTCAATGAAATGGTGCGTCAGGGTAAGATCGGTCCGGTCATGATCGGTCGTGACCATCACGATACCGGCGGCACTGACTCTCCCTTCCGGGAAACTTCCAACATCCGCGACGGCAGCAATATCATGGCCGACATGGCAGCTTCCGTCTTTGCCGGTAATGCAGCCCGCGGCATGAGCCTTTGTACTCTGCATAACGGAGGCGGTGTCGGTATAGGGAAGGCCATCAACGGCGGCTACGGTTGTGTGCTGGACGGTTCCAGGCGTATAGATGAGATTCTGGTAAATGCAGTAGCCTGGGATGTCATGGGCGGGGTAGCCCGACGTGCCTGGGCCCGTAATGAAAATGCTCTGAGCACCGTAATGGAATATAATCAGAAAGCGGAAGGCCGTGATCAGCTGACCCTGCCTTATCTGGTTGATGATCAGTTGATAGAAGATACTTTAAAAAAGTAAGCAGGAGAGAAAAATGACTTCAGAAGTAAAAATAGTTGAGTGTGTTCCTAATTTCAGCGAAGGACGTGATCTGGAAAAAATCGAAAAGATCGTCGCCCCACTGAAAAACCAGCAGGACGTAAAACTGGTAAATTATGAAGCTGATCCCGATTATAATCGTCTGGTTGTAACTGTAATGGGTGAGCCTCAGGCAGTTAAAAAGGCTGTACTTGAAGCCATTGTTGCAGCAACCGAACTGATCGACCTGAATCATCATCAAGGTGAGCATCTGCGCATGGGCGCAACAGATGTCGTGCCCTTTATACCGATCCGCAATATGAGTATGGCAGAAACAGTTGAACTGGCCCGGGAGATGGGGCAGGCCATATATGAGCGCTGTGCTGTCCCGGTTTTCCTCTATGAGGAAGCCGCCAGCCGTCCCGAACGCAAAAACCTGGTAACAATCCGCAAAGGACAATTTGAAGGCATGGCTGAAAAACTGAAGCAGGATGACTGGGAGCCCGACTTCGGCAAACGCGAAATCCATGCAACTGCCGGTGTTACAGCGGTTGGTGCCCGCATGCCCCTGATCGCCTACAATATTGACCTCGGCACAGATAACCTCGATATTGCCAATGCTATTGCCCGGTCGATCCGCCAGTCAGGCGGCGGCTTCCAATACATTAAGGCGGGCGGCGTTGAGCTCAAGGAAAAAGGTATTGTCCAGGTCACTATGAATATCACTGATTACAGAAAAAACCCTATTTACCGGATTTTTGAGACAGTGAAAATGGAAGCCATGCGTTATGGCGTTCCTGTTCTGGGCAGCGAAATCATCGGCCTGGCACCGCTGGAAGCTCTGACGGACACCGCAGCTTATTATCTGGGCCTGCACGATTTCGACAGCAGCAAGCTAATTGAAACAGCCCTGATTGAGTAAGAAGATTTATTGAAGTGCCGGTGACGGCCGGCCCTGCTTATAGGAGGCACCGTGTCATATTTATTATTAAAAAATGCAGATCAGTTAGTAACACCGGAGGGGCATAGTGCCCGCTTCGGAGATGAAATGTCCCGCTTGCGCATTTTATCTGATGCCGGCCTTGTGATTGAGGATGCGAAAATTCTTTTTGTCGGCACGACAGAAGAGGCGGAAGGCTATGTCGCAGCTAATCTCCCGGCGGGAAGCAAAATCACCCGTTACGACGCTTCCGGCAAGACCATCCTGCCGGGCTTTGTAGATTCACACACACATTTTATTTTCGGGGGCTACCGTGAGCATGAGTTTAATCTCAGGCTGCAAGGCGCCGCTTACATGGAGATAATGAAAGCCGGCGGCGGAATCGCCTATACTATCGGCGAAACAACTGCCGCCAGTGAAGATGAACTCTACGAGCTGGGCTGGCAGCGGCTGCAGCGTATGGTCGGGCTGGGCATTACAACTGTAGAGGGCAAGACGGGCTACGGTGAGGACAGCAAGACTGAAGACAAGATGTTGCGGGTAATGGAGCGCCTGGACCAGGATCATCCGGTTGATATTGCCAAAACCTACATGGGTGCCCATGCTGTACCCAAAGCTTATCCGGGTGGCGCTTCCGCTTATGTCGATTATCTTATCGCGGAGGGCTTGCCCATGGCAGCCGGACGCGCCGAATTTTGCGACGTTTTCTGTGAAAAGGATGTCTTCGAACTGGTGGAATCTGAGCGTCTCCTTCTGGCAGCACGAGATCAGGGTTTTAAACTCAAACTCCACGCTGATGAGATCGTGCAGCTGGGCGGGGCAGCTTTAGCTGCCAAGCTCAAAGCGACGTCCGCAGATCATCTTTTAAAATCTTCAGACGGGGATCTGATCGCTATGCGCGATGCCGGTACAGTCGCGACCTTGCTGCCCTGTACAGCCTTCTCCCTGAAGGAGGACTACGCGCGCGGACGTTTCATGATTGACAAGGGACTGGCTGTAGCTCTGGCCTCAGACTTAAACCCGGGCAGCTGCTATACGCAGTCTGTACCGCTGATGATCGCTCTGGCAACTATTTATATGGGCCTGAGCATCGAAGAAACCATCACAGCTCTGACACTTAACGGAGCTGCTGCACTTGACCGTGCAGACTCAATCGGCTCGCTGGAAGCAGGTAAACAGGCAGATCTTATCCTGCTGGACGCGCCCAATTACAGGCACCTCTCCTATCATTTTGCAATGAATCTGGTGGACACAGTAATCAAGAAGGGAAGAATCCTAAATTAATGACAAACAATTTATTCGACTACCATCTGCACAGTTTCCACTCTCCGGACGGCAGCATGGAACTGGAAACCATAGTTCAGCGCGCCCGGGAACTCGGCCTCACTGAAATTTGCATTACAGATCACGTTGAAGTTGACTCTTCTTATGGCGATGACTGGCAAACAAGTCCCGAGACTCTCAGGGCACTGCTGAATGATTTGAAGCGGATGCAGGAGTTGACCAATGGTTTTGTAAAAAAAGGAGTCGAGCTCGGCTTTCCGGATTATAATCCGGGCACGGTAAAGGATATGGTCAGCTTAGTCAATCCGGACGATTTTGATTTCATCATTGTCAGTCTGCACCAATACCATGGTATATCCCCCTTAACTGATACTTTTTTCAAAGAGCGCACACTGGCTGAGGCGGCAGCAGCCTATATTAAAGAAATAAACGAACGCATCCGTGAGTTCCCGACAGAATATTATGATGTTCTCGGCCATATCGACTTTGTCGTCAAAGGGTCACATGGCTACGATGATCCCAGTCTCAGTCTATCTTTTTTTGAAGAAGAACTGAGAGAACTATTCCGTTTTCTGATCGACAGGGGCAAAAGTCTGGAAGTTAATACGTCCGCCTACAGAGCTCTACCCGGCCATAAGCTGCATGGACTGGACTGGCTGACCTTATTTGCCCAGATGGGCGGAGAATATGTGACAATTGGCTCGGATGCACATAAAAAGGAACAAATAGGTTATCGGCTGGCAGATGCTTTAGATCTAATCCGGGCAGCCGGCATCCCTTACTTTGCTACTTTTGATCAGCGTCAGGCGATCATGCACAAAGTTAAATAGTACAGAGACATATACTTCCTGATTTCAATCCAAAGCGGGCAGATATTTTGCTATACTGCAATCAACTAGCAGTTGAACAACCAATCGTGTGGTCAACTTTCAGTCAATTCAACTCTCCGGTTATTGTATTCAGGCTTTTGCCGGCCACATACTAAAGCTGCTGAACGCAATAGCTATAGCCTTTCAGAAAGAAATTGATCGGAGAAAAGCATATGTACGAAGTAGATGGCTTGGGTATTCGCATTGCCCAGTTAAGAAAAAAACAGGATCTGACGCAAGAGGCTTTCGCACGAACGCTGGGCGTATCGCCTCAGGCTGTTTCCAAATGGGAAACAGGTATCGGTTATCCTGACATCACCCTCCTGCCGCAGATAGCGAAAGAACTGGGTGTCAGCATTGATCAATTGTTTGGGAGAAATCCGGCCAGCGAAGAAAGCCAGGCCAAACCCTTTCCCTTCCCGCAGACAAGAGGAAATCTAAATCTGCAGGGCAGTCTGGGGGGCATTGCCTGTTATGCAGATATACCCGGCAAGCAGAAGGATGGCATTATCACTTTTGATGACGGCAGCCAGGTTAATCTTGAAAGCCAAACGATAATTAACCGCGGCAAGAGCCGCATCACGCTGGCCTATGCAGAAGAGTATGAGATCAGCGGCGAAGAAATCGCCGCCGATGAAGACGATTCCTCAGCCGGCAAGGCAGGCGACGCAGGAAATGAGGATCCAGATTTTTCTTACAGTGATCCCGGTTTTTCTAACAACGGTGATTACACTAAGACCGATAACGCTGCCCGGATAGACAGCTATGATATTTTCGTGCTGGGCGCATGCAAAGTCCTGATTATTCACGATGAAAATGAGAAACGAAGATGGCTGGCAGAGGGCACACCGGATTTTATGCGCATGCTGAATGTTGAGCAGCTGGGCAGCACTTTAAAAATCAGCGTTGATCAGATACACAAATCTATCTTTAGAAGCAGAAAAATCAAAGGGCAGATCACACTTTATGCCCCCATGATAAATATGAATCGAATTGCTGTAAACATCAGGGGATCAGGTGATCTGATAAGTCAGGTGAATTTCGAAGAAAGTGATCTGCAGATTTCAGGTGCAGGAGATCTGAAAATGGCGAAATGCGGATTGACAGAAGTAAAAATCAATGGGGCAGGAGACTTCTACGCCACAGAAGCTCATGATGCTAACATCGCGATTGCAGGGTCCGGGGATGTCACCATAGACCGTGTCAGCGGAAAATATCTATGTAAGGTATCAGGAGCAGGTGATATTGGTTTTCGCGGCGGTGAGTTGGAAGATTTATCCGTACGCATTGCCGGGGCAGGTGACCTGGATGCAGCTGCAGTCACAGTGGGAAACCTTGACATATCAATGCAGGGCGGCGGCGATGCTGTTATTGGCTGCGTAACAGGCAGGTCCATCGAAAAGCTCTCCCTGGGTGCCAGCCTGACCATACTAAATCGCTCCTGAAAAGAAGATCGGATATTTTGAGTTAGGGGCCCGTTGTCAGCGCAACGGGCCTATTTGTGCGTAATAATCCTGATCAAGAATTAATCTGCTGAAGTAAAAACGATTGTGCACGATATCATTGATCGATGCAATATAGTCTTCCGGTATGGATTCGAGACTATAAGGGGCATGTACTTCAAAAGTGCCTGTTGATGAAGTATAGCGGCCATACTCCGAAAGCCAGCTCAGGTCGTTGAACAAAACCAGGCCCGGGCTGTCAGAAAGTATGTCTCTTCCCATCAGCAAACGTGAATCGTAGGGAAGGCCCATAAGATTATAGATGGTCGGCATCAGGTCAATATTGGCAGCAGGCTTATTAACTTCAACCGGCTCCATGCCATCAACGTAAATAATGCCGGCACTGCGGTACAATTCAAATTGATGATCAAGATCTTCACCGGCGAACTCATTCAGACTGGCATCCGACAGACCATAGGGATAGTGATCTGCACCCAGAACGATCAAAGTGTGGTCAGCGATACCCGCATCACGCAGGCGTTCCAGCAGATAGGTCATGGCATCTTCAAGTTCCAGATTGCAGGCAATATAACTCTTTGCCTCTTCTGACATTGGCAGGTTTTCCACCCGGTGCCAGTTCTTGGTCACCATGGCGTTGCCGATACGTGTATAGGCAGCGTGGCCACTCACTGTCAGATAGTAGACATTAAAGGGTTCCTGATCAATCCATTTGTCGACAGATAGTTCCATCATCTCCAGGTCAGATTCCGGCCAGCTGGGCGTCACATCCAGACCCCTGCCCAAAGCATAATAGTCATAGCCCATGGCCGGGTGTGAAACATCACGGGAATAGTAGTCAAAAGTATGATTGTGGAAGGCATAGGAAGCATAATCCGGCAAACGGTTCGGATAACTGAATGCCTGATCACAAGAAGCTATCTGGTACAGGCTCCACACCCCGTCTTTAGGATACAGACTGGTCAAAGCTACGTATTCACCATCATAGGTGGAAACGCTCCAGATCGGATTATAGAAATTTTTAAGATAAAACCCTTCTGTCATCATCTTGTATAATGTCGGTGTCAGCTCGGGGTCAGGTACAAAACGGGAGAAACTCTCTGCTGTAATCAAGATCAGATTGTAGCCTTCACACATCCCTGTGTATTCATTCTTAGTAGTCGCTTCAACAGTGGAGAAATACTGGTCCATCTGCGCCAGAATCTGGCTGTCACGACCGGCAGCAAGAGCATCAAAATCAATATTAAGCACGTTAGGAGAATCATCAATTACAGCCGGATCTGTCTCAGTCGGAACCTCTGTTTCCGCCGGCTTTGTACTATTGGTATTAGTGCTTGTCCCCGGTGGATTCTCGTCGGTCGGCAAAGTCGTTGTCATTGTCGGCATGGTCGGAAGTGTGGGATCAGCATAATCATCGTGTAATTTATCCTGTGTTCCTTTGATTTCAAAAATAGAATTACGCAGATCAATACCCATAGCCGTATATGTGCCAAAATATTCGGATGCCTGATATGGACGATTAAGATAGAAAAAATACTCACGCGCAACTTCGGTCTTGGGCAGGAAAAAGAATGTCAGATGAACTGCTGCACCGATCACTAAAGCAGAGATCAGGGGCAGAAAGCGTTTCCAGCCCATACTGCTTTTGAAGTCACTTCTCGGTTTGGAAAGCAGGAAGGCAAAAATGATTACCGGCAGCAAGAGTAAGATGATTGCCCAGAGCTTATTCCAGATCAGCTGGAGGATAAGGTCCATAAACTCAACCACCTGAGCGCCGCGCCCCACCGAACTCAGAATAAAATACGTACGGAAAAAACTATAATAAACCAGTTGACCGGAAATGAAGACTGTGGCGGCTAATAAGAGAATATTCATCACTATCCTGCGTGCTCGGGGCGGAATGATCACAACTATGCCCCAGGCAAAGATCCCGTTAAGAAGTGAGAAAAACAAAACAGCGAAATAATTGGGATTGAAGCCGCCGGTTCTGGTTAGAGCATTCATGATCGTTTCCTGCCAGACAAAATAAAAAATCATGAAAATCCCAAGCACGAGGAAATGTCTGCGGGCATCTATATTTCTATATTTTTCTTGCAGATTATTGAACTGTTCTTTTAGTTTCAAGGAAATCACTCCAATCCGTACTGTGACCATACTTACACGAGAGCAAAGCCGGTCGATTATTTCTTCAATTGATCACATCATATCATTTCCGGAATTTTGACAGATTTGTCTGCTATTGCTGTGTCATGTCGACAATATTACTCCTTTCACTAAACACCGGCAAATTACTATTTAGAGACAGGCCCATGCAGGGACCGCGAAAGGATTACTATGAAGGCAGTAGTTTTAATTGTGGAAAACCGGCCAGCTTATCGTCTGCGTCTTTTGTCCGGTCTGCAGCAGTCCGCGTCCGACTATGACTGTATTGCCGTCTCTGACATTCAGGAACTCAATGATCTGGACGAGGACAAATTCAATCGGGTAGCTCTGATCCTGACAGCAGAGTTTTTTTCGCCCCATCTGGCCGGGATTTTTCCCGGAGTTTTACGTCTGGAATTAACAGATAAAGCCCCTGATGAATTTTCAACAGAGATCCTGGAAGAAATTTCCGGAAGGTTCAGCAAGGATTCAGCCGACAAGATTCATCTCTATCTGCCTGAGCTGATGGAGCAGGGACGCTGCTGCCTTTCCCGTCAATCATCTGTCGCCTGCATCAAAGATATCATCGCCGGAGTTCTGACCAGGCCTTTGGCTGCACGCAAAAATGAAAATACTGAAGCAGGCATAGAATTGCGTAAACCGAAGGAGGTCGAAACTGTCTCCAGCCAGACTGACTGTTCACTCGGCTGCTTATTTTTCTTTTCCCGCAGTGAACGGATTAAAGCCTCTGCCTGCCTGCTCACAAGCGGGAAGAGGAAAGCTCACGACATGATTTATCTGCCGCTGATGCCGCTCTACGATATGGCTTACCCTTTTCGCACCGGCAGCAGGCAGACACTGGGAGACCTGCTTCTGACTATCAAAAACGGCCGCATTCCTGACCATGAGGAACTCGGCAGTTATCTCTACCTGCATGACGACGGATATTACACCTTTCCCTGTCCTAACCGGGCGGACGATTTGATCTGCGCGGACACAAGAAGTCTGCGCGAGCTGATCGTGATGCTGAAAAAATACCTGGGAACCCGCGCCGCTCCGGCTCATTCTCTGATTGAAGCGGCCGGTTTGACTTTAGAAAAGCATGCCATGTTAGCGGCACTTTGTGATTATGTTGTGATTGAAACCCCGGCAAAAACGACAGATGCCGCTTTAATGGCTCAGCAGGAACTGGCAATTTTTCTCAGCAAGCTGCCTTCTTCCTGCGAAATCTATGAAAGCAGTCAGATAGCCAAACTAAGTGAGGAAGCGCCATGGTTTTATTAAATTATAAAGAACAGCAGGCATTCATCCGCAAGATAGTGACACAGCACAATGCCGAAACCTTGGCAGATTGTGGAGTTTTGAAGCAAATTATTGTTAACGAAGTGCGGCGGCGTTCCCGGGGAGCAAAACTGAGTCTGCAGCAACAATCCGATATGGTCGACCTGATCTACAACGCGATGACAGGTCTGGATGTTTTGCAGCCATACTTCGAAGATCCCGAGATCACAGAAATTATGGTTAACCGGCCTGATGAGATCTATATAGAACGGCAGGGCCGGATGCAGCAAATGGACTTGCGTTTTGACTCACGGGAACACCTGGCCAATGTAATCAGCAGATTCTTCGGACGGGCTAACAAAGTCATTCACGAGCGCTCTCCTATTGCCGACATGCGCTTGCCGGACGGGTCGCGCGTGCATGCAGTACTGCCGCCGGCGGCTCCGGATGGGCCGATCTTATCTATCAGGCGTTTCACCGGCATCCTGCCTCGCATGAGTGCTCTGGTCGCCAACGGAACTCTGTCGCAAAGTGAAGCAGATTTGTTGCAGGCAGCAGTGGTGGAACGGCAGAGCATTTTTATCAGTGGCGGAACTGCCTCAGGAAAAACCACGATGCTCAACGCCTTAGCAGCCTATATTCCTCCCCATGAACGGATTGTCACCATCGAGGATGCTGCTGAACTCGAACTTTCGGGCAAGCATAACCTGGTCCGTCTGGAAGCGAGAAAGGCAACTTTTGATGAACGCGGCACTATCACACTAACTGATCTGATCCGCTCTTCTTTGCGGCTAAGACCGGATCGTATCATCGTCGGTGAAGTACGCGGCAAAGAAACATACGACATGATTCAGGCCATGCAGACCGGACACCCCGGTTCCATGTCGACCGGTCACGGCAATTCCCCTGTAGACATGCTTGACCGTCTCTCTCTTTTTCTCATGACTGCATCCGATTTGCCCTGGGAAGCCAGCCGCCGGATGGTGGCCTCAGCGCTAGATCTCATAGTTCATTTAAGACGTGACTCGTCAGGACAGCGCCGCGTTGAGGAGATTATCAAGATCAATGGTTACGACAATGGCAGCTTCATGCTGGAGCCCTATCAGAAAGGAGGGTAAGGATGAGAGATATTTTTCTGTCCCATGGGTCTGTTTACCTGCGCTTTTCGGTTTTAGGCCTGATCTTAGCAATTGTGCTAGGCATCCCTTATGACCTGAATATCGTAAGAGAGCCGGTATTTTTTATCATAGCGGCTCTGCTCTTAGGCCTGGGTTTTTCATTTATGTGGCAGTCTTCTAATCAGGAGAGCAAAAAGAAACATTATCTGCACTTTCTCTCCTATCTGAGCGGACGTTTGAGCATGGGAGTCAGTTTAGAGCGGGCACTCTACGAGTCGGTTGAACCGCTGGCAAAAGAACTGGGACAGCACCAGCTGCTGATTCGGGCACTGAAGTCGCTGCGCAGTAATCTCGACGCTCAAATGGCTTTAGATAATGTCCTGCAAATTTTTGCTGAAAAGATGAACTTGCCTGTATGTACAGAAGATATGCGTCTTTTGAGCCTGATGGCCGGGGCGGGCGGCAAAGTTGAAGATTTTATTAAACAGCGACAGCGTTCATTGGCTACTCAGATGTCAATTCAAGCAGATGTTGCAACCGAATATAAGGGAAAATCTACAGAATCAGCCCTGATGTCGGCAATGCCGTTTTTTATGGCTTTTTCCTTTATGCAGAAAAATGTTCAGGAATCAAGTTCTGCGACTCCCGTTCAATGGCGGGGTCTTCTGTTTGTCACAGCTGTCTTTGTCATTTTGCTGGTAATGCAGACTGTATCCTGGCGTGAACCGGCAGCTGCCAGGAAGAAGAAAGTAAGGAAGCCGCGCCGAAACAAGAAAAAGAGAAGTAAAAACACAGAACTTAAATCCGGTCGCTGGACAAGGACTCTGAAACATCTATATTTGGACTTGCTCCCGGGGAATCTGGGTCTGCACTTATCTGAAGCAATGGCAACAGTGTCCCCCGATGGTGAAGCATCCTGGACGCGGCACTTCAATGAAAAGAAAGTTGCCCTGGTCTGGGGTCTGGTACTTTTTCTTGCTTCACGTTTGTTTGCTCTGGGATCAGTTTCTGTGAATATAATACTGGTAATCTGTCCCTGGATTCTGCATGACCTCACTCTCATAGCCAAGGCCAGAAACATGCGTACTGATTACAGATACAACGCTCCCACTACTATCAGCAGCTTGGAAATTCTACTGTCCAGCCAGCTAACGCTGGAACGGAGTCTGCAGATACTGGGTCAAAGCTCCGCTCTGTCAGAGTCTGACGACAGACCCCTGCAAAGAGATATCAGGCAAGCAGTTCAGCTGCTCGACAAGGGATACAGCGGCTATGATGCTGCTCATTTTTTGGCGGAGAGATGTCCCATACCGGAAATTCAGTCAGCTCTGCTATTGATGGCGCGTTACAGTCAGCAGGGCGGTACGGAATTGCTTGAGCTTTTACACTTGCAGACACAGCAGATCTGGCAACTCTTTCGTCATACACAGCGCGGCATGATGGAGCATCGTATGATGCGCTTAATCATCCCCATGGCTCTGGATTTGTTTGTGATAATTGCAACCATCGCTCTGCCCTTCATCAGCGATTTTGGCAGCATGCTTTAGGGTCAAATTGACGGCCATCAGCCGCCTTTGTCTGCAAGAACTGCACAAGTCGCCTGCTACAGGAGTGCAAAATAAAAACATCAGAAAAAAGGAGAAGTAAAAATGAAAAGTAAGATTTCTAAAAAGAACAAAGTACTCAGTCCGGGATCTGCTGATCGCAGTCTCAGACTAGCTGCTGTCGGAACTCTGGAAGTTGTGATTATAATTGCTGTCCTCTTAGCTGTTGCTCTTCTCTTTCGCACAGAGATCACAAAGTTTTCCAAAAGTTTATTTGAAAGTGCTTTTAACACCAATTATGTGGAGCTATTAAAGCCAACTGCATAGATTGACATGCAAGTATCCGGGGAGGGAGAGGCAGGTATGGAAAGAGGGAACAGAAAAATTTGGTATTTTTTGCTGAATCATTTCGCTACTGACCTGCCCGCTGCAGATCCTGAACAAGAGAACAAGATCCTGCGCTATCCTCCGGCTGAGCTTTTGCGCAGCAACTGGTATCTGAACCGGAATGTTTTGACAGTTCAGATTGATGACAGAAATCTCAAAACTCTGCTGGAACTGGATCCGGAAAAGATGAGGAAGTCCGACTTAGGTCTGGAAAGATTTCTGTCAGTAGTAAGAAACTGTGAGCGTCTGGAGGAGGAACTTCTGAGTGTAGATGAAATGTTCCTTCATCCGGCGCTCATTCATTTTTCCGCCTCTGCGAAAATCCTGACTTTACCCTTCCCTCCGGGCATGATCACTGCCGGTACTCCACACAACGGACTGGCACAGCCGTGGATATTTGCGTCTGCTGATACACAAGATCCGGGCAAGTCCGGTCTGTCCTGCCTGCTGGACTGGCTGGCAGAACATTACTCTATAGATCATAAGGCAATCAGGGAACTGATGCCCTTGTGTCAGGAAGGAGATTACCAAAGACTCCGTCTGACATTGTCAGGAAGCAAAGAAACAAATAGAAGCAAGGCCTTAGATCTCAGCCCGGCAGAAAGCAGAAGCGAAGCATCCCAGCACTGTGGCAGCAGTAAAAATAAGCAGCTGCAGCTGAGTCAGGAACAAGCCAATACAGACAAACGAAGAAAGAAAACTATGAATATACCTGCCAATACTAAGAAGATTGAGAAGAGCCCGCCGGAAGTTCAGGCGCCAGACAAGAAGCGGGGAGGTCTCTTCGGCGGCCTGCGTTCGCGCTATGCGCGTGATTTCCAACAATCGGAAAAAACAGCCGATCTGGTCCTGGAGGATCCCTTCTTCCGCATGGCCTGCCTGTCCGAGGGCTTGCCGGGAAGTAAAGAGGAAAAACTGGGCCACCGCGCCTTTATTCTGATTGACGAATTTTTAATCGGACGCGACTCGGATTTAGTTGATTTCTGGATCGATTCGCAAAATGTCAGTCGTCAGCATGCCCGCATCACCCGGCGGCAGGGCAGTTTTTTTCTTGAAGATCTCGGCTCCCGCAACTCAACCTTGCTGGACGGTAAAAAAGTCAATAAGCACAAGGAGTATTTGCTACCCGACAAGTGCCGCCTGACTTTTGCTGACAAGGCTTATTACTTTGAGGCCAACAGTTAGTTACTTAGTACCGAATAAACGATCTCCTGCATCTCCTAAACCCGGAAGTATATAGGCATGGTCGTTAAGTCCCCTGTCAAGAGCTGCACAATAAATGGGAACACAGGGGTGGGCAGCATGCAGATGCTTAATTCCTTCCGGAGCAGCTATCAGGCAAACAAATTTGATACTGTCAATATTGCGCTGTTTGAGAAAGTCCACTGCCGCTATAGCTGAGTTACCGGTAGCAAGCATCGGATCTAAAAGAATAACATCCCGGGTCGCAACATCATCAGGTAATTTGCAATAGTACTCGACAGGTTCCAGAGTTTCCGGATCACGATATAAACCGATATGTCCTACTTTGGCTGAAGGCACCAGGTTAAGCATACCATCCACCATGCCTAGTCCTGCCCGGAGAATCGGCACCAGGGCCAGATCTTTTCCCGCAATCATCTTACCCGTCATTTTTTCCATTGGTGTTTCAATTTCAACATCCGTCACGGGAAGGTCGCGCGTCACTTCGTAGGCCATCAGCATGGCCACTTCATTAACCAGATCGCGAAAATCCTTCGTGTTTGTGTTTTTATCACGCATCATTGTGATTTTGTGTTGAATCAGTGGGTGATCAAAGATAAAAACATCACCAATCTCTTTTGTTTCGTTCATCAGCTAAATCCTCCTCAGTGCTTACCTGTGATGTGCGCGGTGTGCGGGCAGTTTAACCAAGCCTGAACACCCTAGCTACTGCTTGAACTTTCTGATCCCTAGTTTAACGCAGCAGGATAAGGCTGACAACTGAATATTGACTGTAAAGAGAAAATTTATACAGCCGAAAAATAAATATAAATTGCAGCTGAAGGAGGATTTCGGAGATTACTGCGAACATAAATTCGTTTTATACCTGAAAAAGCTTATTTATTGTGAATAATGTTAATAAGTTTGTGTATAACTCATTAGACAAGGCTTTGCCGGCTTTTGACCTTTAAAAGGCTTGATTTACGCTATTTTAACAAAAGCGTAATATTTGTGACAAACCGCAGAAATCTTGGTCTAGTGGCTGAAAGCCCTATTATTAGTTCGTTTTCGCCTGTGAATAAGAAGCCGTTCTTTATGCATTGTCCGCCACACACGCACAGGCCTGAAGGTCATCATGACAACTTGATTTCTTTTCAGCTTTCTCTGAATAAGCAAAAATCCAAATTAATAATAGTTATAAAGCGTGCATGCTATGGGGCCGTTATACAATTTCCTTCTTTTTTTAGCTTTTAAACCGAAATCACTTTCGAAGTGGTCCTCAGCTGTAATCAATGATAACGAAATTCTGTATTTCTGTTCCCGCAGCGGTCTTGCCAGCCAGCGCCCCAAGTTTACTGCTATGGAGCGGGCTTCTGCTTCGTCCTGCATCCTTTCACCATAGGGCGGGTTAGCCAGAAAGAGTATTTCCCGCCCGCCTGCCCGTTCAAGTATGTCTGTGAAATCGAGCCTGGTGCTGTCGCGCCTTGCAAAATTTATAATTCCGGCAACCTGAGCCGACCGGGCATTGGCCTGAGCAGCTTCCACAGCCTTGCCGTCGATATCAAAGGCCCAGAAGCGGCTGTTGTCTTTGGGGTCAATGATGCTTTCCCTGTCTCTGACTTTCCGGCGCTGCTCCTTAAAGGGCCGGGGACCGATTGCCTCGAGATCTTCGGCTGCAAAAGTGCGCAGTCTGCCGGGAGCCAGGTCAAGTGCAATCAGAGCAGCTTCGATAATCAAGGTGCCCGAACCGGTGAAAAGATCAATCACCACTCCATCATGCCGCAGCACATTAGTCAGGTATGAGTATTCCAGCAGGGCAGCTGCCGTTGTCTCGCGCAAGGGAGCAAGATTGTTTTTTCTGCGATAAGACCGCTTGTGCAGAGCTTCTCCGCTGGTATCAATCATCAGAGACAGAAGATCGTCTACCAGGCTAAACTGTATTTCGTGTTCTCCCCGTGCAGGGTTTTCAGTCAAGCGGGCATTCTCCGGCATAGCTCTGGCCGCCAGCAGTGACTTCACAATTGCCTTTTTGATAACCCGCTGGCAGGCAGGCACACTGCTTAAGGCGGAATTGCGGCTGTAACCCGTAACCGTAAAAGCAGCATCTTTGTTAAGGTATTTATTCCAGGAGATGCGACTTACCTCCTCAAACAGCTGATCAAAGTCCTTCGCCGGGGCCGACCCTAAGCGGAGCCAGACTCTTTCAGCGATACGACTGCTTAAGTTAAAAAAGGCAACATCATCAGGCATTTTCTCGGTGCTGGTCGGAATCAGAGCTCGGCCATCCTGCAGAGAAAAGGACTTCTTATCACAAGTCAGTTTCAGCAATTCATTGGACAAGGCCCGTTCATTACCAAATAAGACCGGCAGGACCAGGGCCAGCTCGCTATTATTTTCTATGTTTACCATTTTGCTTACCTTAATTCCTTAATAATCTGATGAAAACTTTACACTCTATATCTACTAATATTAACAGTAAAATCACTTTCAGATATTTGAACATATAAATGCGAATTCCTTGTATATATTCCACACAGGAGTGTATAATTTGCTGAATATTATTGTATCACCACTCTATTCATAGATTTACACTTTATTCATTCGTGTTACACTCCCAAATTAGGACAAAAGCAGGTATTATGCCCTATTTTTGGAGATTATGGACTTATTCTCCACTAGTTGACTGACTTGAATAAAAGTTGCTATTTCCTGTTATCAGTTAATATATTTTAATTTCCTTGTGCAAAATATCTACAGATGCATAAGGTTTTATAAAATGCTTGTCGAGTTGTGATGAAGGTTTTCCTGTGCTAACATTACCTTGATTCAACCGCTGTATTTATGCGGAGAAAACAGGAGGAAACAAAAAAATGAAAAAATGGTTAGCTATTATTTTAAGCTTAGTCATGATCTTCTCAGTATTTACTGCTTGTACACCAAGTGAAGATCCCGAACCAACTGACAAACCAACCGCAACTGATCCAGTTGTAGAGCCTACCGATGGCCCTGACGAAGAGCCCACAGATGGTCCTGACGAAGAGCCCACAGATCCGCCGGCAGGTGGAGAACTCACTCTTGATAATATCAAGATCGGCTTTATCCACATCTCCGACCCAAGTGACCAGGGCTATACCTACAACCATAACCGCGGTACCGAAAAAATGGTTGCCGAACTTGGCTTGCGTGAAGACCAGATCATAAACAAATTCAACATTCCGGAAACATCAGATGTAGAGATCGCGGCACGCGAACTTGTTGAGCAGGGCTGCAACATTATCTTTGGCACCAGCTTCGGTTTTGAAGAATTTATGTACAGAGTTGCTGCAGATTATCCTGACGTCCAATTCTGCCATGCTACCGGTTTCAGAGCTGCAGGCAGCGAACTGAAGAATGTTCATAACTATTTCGGTTCCATTTATGAAGCTCGTTACCTCTCAGGTATTGCAGCCGGACTGAAAACCAAAACCAATAAAATCGGCTATGTAGCTGCACAACCTTTTGCTGAGTGCATCTCCGGTTTTACCGGCTTCTATCTTGGCGCCAAGAGTGTCAACCCTGACGTTACCATGGAAGTTAAATACACATATGACTGGAACTCTCCTATTAAGGAAGCTCAGATGGCACAGGCCCTGATCGACTCAGGCTGCGATGTTATCGGACAACACGCTGACTCAACCGCATGTGCAACAACCGCACAGCAAAATGGCGTATTCCATGTCGGTTACAACGCTGACATGCGCGACGCTGCTCCCGATGCCTCTCTGACATCCGCTGTGTGGGACTGGTCCATCTATCTTGAGTTCGCAGTTAAACAATTAGTCGCCGGTGAAGAAATTCCTGTTGACTGGAGTCAGGGTTTAGCTGATGGTGCTGTTGATATTTCACCCTTGAACGAAGACATTATTGCTCCGGGCACTGAAGAAGCAATTGAAGAAGCCCGTGAACGCATCGTCGGTGGCTGGAACGTATTCACAGGTCCCCTGTACGACAATGACGGCGAAATTGTTGTTGCAGAGGGAGACGCCTTTGTTGAGCCTGCTTCCGCACCTTCGTGGGAGCACATACTTCAGGGCATCACGGTAACGGAATAATTAAGCAAGCAAAATTTGCTTTAGTTAATCTCTGAACTGTCTAAGGCGCGTCTGCTGACGCGCCTTAGATAAACTCGCCGCAGTAAAGCTAAGTATCCGGCGAGTTTTTTTTTGAAGTTCTAGTCTGTTTTACAAGGAGGATATGAATTTGACAAGCCAAGAGAAACCTGTTGAGCATGTCGTTGAAATGCGTCACATCTACAAATCTTTCGGCAAAGTCCAGGCACTTAAAGACGTCCATCTGGACTTGCGTAAGGGGGAGATACTTTCTCTGCTGGGAGAAAATGGCAGTGGCAAAACAACTCTCATGAATACATTGGCAGGTATTTATTTCCCGGATGAAGGAACAATTACAGTCCAGGGACAGGCAGTGGCCATCTGTGACCCCAATGTTGCCTTTAAACTCAACATTGGAATGGTGCATCAGCATTTCAAACTGGTTGATGTTTTCACAGCGGCAGAGAACATAGTCCTGGGATTGGATGGCAGCGTAACGATCAACCGCAGCAAACTTTCTGAAGGTGTAAAAGAAATTATTAACCGCTACGGCTTTAAACTTGATCCTGACAAGAAAGTCTATGACATGTCGGTATCAGAGAAACAAACTGTAGAAATTATTAAAGCTTTATACCGGGGGGCTGAAATTCTGATACTGGATGAGCCCTCAGCTGTACTGACCCCGCAGGAAACAGAAATGTTGTTTGAGATCATGCGCACAATGCGCGATGACGGTAAGTCAATTATCCTTATTACACACAAACTGCAGGAAGTACTTGATGTCTCTGACCGGGTTACCGTCTTGCGCCGCGGAGAATACATCGACACTCTGGAGACCAAAGATGCAAGTGTGCAATCGTTAACAGACATGATGGTCGGTCACTCTGTTACGCTTGATATTGACCGGCCATACTTCCCGGAAGAAGATAAAAAGGAAATTCTCAAAATTGAGCAGCTGACCACTCTTACTGCAGACGGCCAGCGTAAATCTCTGGATAATGTGAGTTTTTCGGCTTACTCCGGAGAAATTCTGGGTATCGCAGGTATTTCAGGCAGCGGACAACGCGAATTATGTGAAGCCATTGCCGGTCTATACCCGGTAGAGAGTGGCTCCATACTGTATGAATGTATGGCTACAGGCACTCCCGTCAGAGAGGAACTGGTAGGCAAGAAGCCAAATGATATTGCTGATTGTGGAGTATCGATGGCTTTTGTGCCTGAAGACCGGTTCGGCATGGGTCTGGCTCCTTCTCTCGACATAGTCGATAACGTAATGTTGAAAAGTTACAAGGATTCAAAAGGTCCGCTGGTTGATCGGGATACTCCAAAAAAGGTATCGGAGCAAATGGTAAAAGATCTGTCGATCGTAACTCCAAATGTCTATACCCCTGTCAGACGTCTTTCGGGCGGTAATGTGCAAAAAGTTCTGGTGGGCCGTGAAATTCACTCCCAGCCGCGTCTGCTGATTACTGCCTACCCGGTCAGAGGACTTGATATCAACTCATCCCATACCATCTATGACCTGCTCAATGAGCAAAAGTTGAAAGGCGTAGCAGTTATCTACATTGGAGAAGACCTCGATGTACTGATGCAGATTTCTGACCGTCTCTTAGTCATGAACAACGGCAAGGTCACCGGCATTGTCGACCCGCGCGAAACTGATAAGAATGAAGTTGGTCTGATGATGTTGGGTACTGATAAGGGGGAGATATCCGCATGAAAGATTTAAAGAAGAACTTTTATTCGCCTGATCAGGCCGGCTCCGGTACTGCAGGCGCGGGAGATGTGGGACCGGCTTGTGACTTTCAGTCAAAAGAACCATTAGTGCGAATTACTAAGCGCGAGGGTGCTTCACTTGCCTACAAGGCACTTGTCATTGCAATATGCCTGATTCTGGCATTGCTTACCGGGGCCCTGCTCTTCCTTGCCATAGGTAAGAGCCCGCTTCTGGCCTACAAGACAATCCTGACCGGTTCTTTTGGTACTGCAACCACTTTTAAGCAGACAATCGTTATCTGGGTTCCCCTGCTGGTAACGGGCCTCGCGGTCGGTCTGGCTTTTAGAATGAAGTTTTGGAATATCGGCGGAGAAGGCCAGATACTTATGGGCGGAATTGCCGCAACCTCTATGGTCATTTACACCGGACTATCCGGTACTCCCCTTTTGATACTGATGGCAATCGCAGCCCTCATCGGCGGTGGTATTTTTGCAGCTGTTCCAGGCTTTTTTAAGGCAAAATGGGGCACAAACGAAACCTTGTTCACTCTGATGCTCAACTATATTGCTATCAATCTTATTTCACTTCTGCAGCATCAAAGTGCCTGGAAACCTGAGGGATCTAATTTCCCGATTGTTAAAGACATCAGTGACCGAGCTGTTTTGCCAAGTGTCTTCGGCATTCATATCGGCTGGATTTTTTCTTTGCTCCTGGCCCTTCTGGTTTATCTTTATATGCACAAAACCAAGCAGGGATATGAAATTTCGGTAGTCGGTGACTCGATCAACACTGCCCGTTATGCCGGAATGAATACCAACAAAATTCAAGTCCGCACCATTGCCCTGTCGGGTGCTCTGTGTGGCTTTGTCGGTTTTATGCAGGTGGCCGGTGCTGATGGGACTTTGACCCAGGATACCTCTGGTGGAGTCGGCTTTACCGCCATAACCATAGCCTGGTTAGCTAAGCTGAATCCCTTTGCCATGATTATTGTTGCAATGTTTATCGCAGTATTGAAAAGAGGGTCCCTGGCAATTCAGTCAACCATGCTCATTCCTGCTTCAGCGGCAGATCTGCTTACCGGTCTGATTCTTTTCTTCATGCTGGCAACGGATTTCTTTATTGAGTACAAGTTGGTTTTCCGTGGCCATTCAAAGTCGGAGGAGGCATAAGTAATGACAACTCTAATTAATCTGATAAACGCCGCAGTACGTTCCGGTACACCACTTTTGTTAGCGACCAACGGTGAGATTCTTACTCAAAAATCAGGCAATCTGAACCTGGGTGTTGAAGGCATCATGTATATGGGAGCCATCGGCGGTCTGGGTGCCGCCTGGTATTTTGAAAAAGCCTTTGGCGGAGGCGCACTTGCTGCCATTGCCTGTTTTTTAATCGCTTTCCTTATGGGCCTGCTGGGCGCTTTGATTTACTCTGTATTGACAATCACCTTACGTGCCAACCAAAACGTCACCGGTCTTACTCTTACTATTTTCGGTACAGGTTTCGCTAAGTATTTTGGTGAGCATATGGGCAATCAGGCCGGTGGTTACGTAGCAGTATCCAAACAGACAACCGGTATTTTCACTTATGCACCATTTGCTAAACTGACAGAAATTCCTGTCATCGGGCCGCTCCTGTTCAGCTACAACTGGATGGTTTATGTGTCTGTAATTTTCGCCCTCATCATGGGTTGGTTTTTGAACAGAACCAGAAAAGGCCTGATGCTGCGAGCTGTTGGCGAAGATCCTGCCACCGCGGACACTGCCGGTATCAGCGTAGCACGTTATCGTTACGGTGCGACACTGATAGGCGGCGGTCTTGGCGGCTTAGCCGGCATGTATATGGCTATGGTCGGACAGAATGGTATTTGGACGACTGACTGTGTATCCGGTTATGGCTGGCTGGCAATTGCCCTGGTCATCTTCGCCACCTGGAGTCCTTTGCGCGCTATCTATTGTGCGATCATCTTCGGTGGACTTGACGTTATGTATATGTACTACCCGATCAAAGGTCTGCCTACACAAATTTATATATCACTGCCATACGTGGTAACTACTCTGGTTCTGATTTTCACCAGCATGAGACAAAGCAAGGAGCACAATATTCCTGCCGGTACAGGCCTGAATTATTTCCGCGAAGATCGCTAATCGTGATTCATTCTCTCTAATACGCTAGAATATAGGATAAGAATATTTAGTTCACGTCTCTGCAGCACTGCGGAGACGTGAACTAGCGTAAAGGAGCAAAACAAATGTATGACGTATTGATCATAGGTGGAGGCCCCGGCGGTTACATCGCAGCTGAACGGGCCGGACAGGCGGGTCTCAAAGTCGTTTTATTCGAAAAAAACTCTCTCGGCGGTGTCTGCCTGAATGAAGGCTGTATCCCCTCCAAAGCACTCTTAAACTCTTCCAAACTATACAGCCATGCCAAAGACAGCAGCGCCTTCGGTGTGACAGCTGAAAATGTCTCTTTTGACCATTTGAAGGTTGTCAAACGCAAGAGGAGGGTTGTCAGGAAACTGGTCGCCGGTGTTGGACAGGCCATGAAAAGCTCTAATGTTGAGCTTGTTTCGGCTTCTGCTGAAATTGAGTCAGCCAACAATGACGGCTCCTTTACAGTTATTGCCGAAGGCAAATCCTATACCGGCAAACATCTGATTATCGCCACCGGATCTGAAGCCATTCTGCCTCCGATTGAAGGAGTCAAAGAACATTTTCCTGCAACAGTAATTACCAACCGTGAAATTCTGGAGTTGGAGGAAGTACCGGAAAGGCTCGTCGTAATCGGCGGTGGTGTCATCGGTCTGGAGATGGCCTGCTATTATCACGCAGTCGGCAGCCAGGTAAGTGTCGTCGAAATGCTGGATCATATAGCCGGCAATGTCGATCCTGAAATCGGTAAGCGTTTACAGGAAGTCTATGAAAAGCAAGGCATGAAATTCTATCTTAATGCCAGAGTCATGTCTGTCTCCGGCAATGATGTCTGCTTCGAGCAAGATGGTGAAAGGCAGATGGTCACAGGTGATAAGATTCTGCTGTCCACCGGGCGCAGACCGGTTACCAGGGGCTTTGGACTGGAAAAGCTGGATATTGCAGTAGAGCGCGGTGCTATTGTCGTCAATGATAAGTGCCAGACTTCCGTTCCCGGAGTTTATGCAGTTGGTGATGTTGTGGGCGGTGCCATGCTGGCCCACGTTGCTTACCGCGAAGGTGAAGTCGCTGTTAACAATATTCTGAATATAGAAGACCGGATGAGCACTGCAGCCATTCCCTCTGTTATCTACACTGATCCGGAAGTAGCCTGGGTTGGCAAGACCGAGCAGGAGATGCTGGCCCTGAACCGCGCAGTCAAGGTCGTGGAATTGCCAATGGCTTTTTCCGGACGCTATGTGGCCGAAACTGAGCGAGGCAGCGGAATTTGCAGAATGATTCTCGATGCGGAGAAAAACACCCTGGCCGGCGTGCATCTGATGAGCCAATACGCTTCCGAAATCATCGTGGCCTGTGGCGTCATGATCGAAGAGGAAATGACGCTGGACGAAATGAAGAAGATTATCTTTCCCCACCCGACAGTGGGTGAGATCGTCCGAGAGGCCCTGTTTAAGCTTTAGACCTAAACTCCCGGCAGATGGAAGAAAGTTCCTGATCCAGCTGTGTTAAACTAAAAACCATCAAGTATATTTATCAAGGAGGCGTACTAATGGAACGCGAAATTATTAAAACAGATGCTGCTCCGGCAGCTATCGGCCCATATTCACAGGCAGTAAGAGCTGACAATCTCATTTTTGTATCCGGGCAGCTGGGAATTGACCCGGTAAGCGGTGAAATGCCTGACTCAGTCGAAGAACAGGCCAGGCTTGCTCTGAAAAATCTCGACGCAATTCTGACTGAAGCCGGCTCGTCTGCAGCTGATGTTGTGAAAGCAACCGTTTTACTGGCTGATATGGGCGACTTCGCTTTGGTTAACGAGCTCTACGGAGATTATTTCCCCAGTCCTTACCCTGCACGGGCGGCTTTCGCGGTCAAAACTCTGCCAAAAAACGGCAAAGTTGAGATCGAATGTATTGCAATCCGCAGATAAGTACTTGCTGAAAGAGTCCTGCCCCAGCCTGCCGTATTCTGAAAACGGCAGGCTTTTTTAATGATTTTCAGATTTTTATAAAGTCAGCCGGCAGCAGAACCGGCAGAACAGCAAGAAAGGCTCGGAAGTTAAATGCAGGCGCCTGAACCGTCAAAGCGCACCAGCTGAGCCTCTCCAAAGCTTATGGTATAATGTAGCCGGAGGCTGATACTAATGAATCTGATAAAAACCACTACAACCAGGCGCCGAATGAAATATGGAGCCTTACGCAAAAATACCGTCCAGGAGACTAAGTCAGACGCGTATCTTTGCCCCAATTGTAAAAAACTTGTCAGCTATGTTCCGGTTTATACCCTGAGGCGTTGCGTCTACTGCAATCAGGAACTGATCTGGGAATCCAGCACAACAGCTAACTAGCTTATCATTAATCCTGCCAGCAATCCTTGCACTTGCAAAACTTCTCGATTTTTAATTAGTAGATATAAATTTAACTGCAAGATAAAAAGAGCCCCACCGCAGTGGAGCTCTCTCCTGTTAACAACTGCTTAACTCCACAGCTGCAGAGCAGCTATTTGTTGCTAGGGCTCAATAATAACATCGTAACCGGCTGTCCAGCTGGGATTGGCAGTAGCCAGAGAATAGTTCACGACCAGCACCTCCTGTATACCTTCAGAGGCTACAAACTGGGGAACACTGCCCTCAAAGTGCCGCGGATCAATCTCGTAAACATACTCGTAATTGTTAGCCAGGTGGGGCAGGAAAGCCTTGGCGTAAGAATCTTTGATCACAAGAATCTTCTTGCCGTTCTTAAGACCGCTGCTAATCTGCATCAGGGGAGCATCGCCACCGGAGAAGGCCATATATTTCTCATTGCTTTCAGGGTTCCAGGTTGTGGCAAATAGGTGCATCTGGTAACCACCTGACTTGACTGAGTCCGGATAGACCCAGGCTGTTGCATCGTAATCTTTCGGCCGATAGACAGTTACGTTATCAGCTTGTACGGCTGCCTTTCCTTCACCATAGGAGTAGAGATAACCGTAAAATGGGCCGAGATCATACTCTTCGTACTCGCTCAAAGGCAGGGCCTCCTGACCGGAGCCCTTACAAAACGCGACATAACCATAGTAAGCACCCAGACCGGTCCAGTGATGGTCTGTCTTGAAATACACGTACTCTTCATAGTGCTGAAGAATTTCATCATAGACGTCAATCGATATAACATCATCCTTCAGTCCGTCATAGATCATCTGGATGGCGGTACGCTGTGAGTGGCTGCCGGTATGATAATCTGCCGGAGTGTAAAATTCACTGGAGGTAGGAACAACCATGCTGTACAAGGTTACTGAGGCGGGTAAATTATCACGCAGCCTGTTAATTCTGGCCGAATAGTTGGCGATCCCCGTCTCATTTAAGCCGAAGAGTTCCATGATGCGGTCGTTCATGATCATGATACCCTGATTGAAGCTGGGCTCTCCCTCGACATCCTGCGGATTTTCAATCCTATTCTCTGTTGTCGTGGTAGTTGTAGTCTCCGGGTCGGTCCCGGTCGGATCTGTCGTGTGTTCACTGCCTCCGGTCTCTGATGACTGGGGATCGGTAGTCTGTGCTTGTGTTGTTTTAGTTTCCTCTGTGTTAGAAGCAGGATAGTCTGCCGGATCGTTGGCACAGGCGCTAAAAACACTTAGCAGTAAAGACAAGGATAAAACAAGCACTAGAAGCTTTTTTTTCATTTATTTCTTTCTCCTTAAGATAAAAGTACAGGAATCAGTATCTGTTCACAAAAAGTCAATTTAAACATAAGGCAATCTTAGCACATAGTGAATATTTTTAACTCTTTGTCATGAACTTTCAATATAAGTTTCTTAGCCGGTCCAGGGTTCACCCCATGGCTGCCAGCTGTCTCTGCCGTCGCCGCTGATGGGCATGGGCGGATCCATTCTGCCGGGAAGTGCATCACTGATCACTTCATAGACCGCTTTCAGCCTGGCCCCGTACTCACGCAGGAAACTATAGAGGCTGGTGCGGTAAGTACGCGTGTCTGTCGCATAACCCTGATAGTCCAGATCAAGGGCGCGGGCAATGTAAAGAGCGCGCTGGAGATGGAAAGTCTGTGTGACCACGATTGCTTTGTTGATCTCGAAAACATGATGGGAACGGTAGATGGAATCATAGGTATCCAGACCATAGTGGTCCATGAAAATTGCTTCCTCGGGGATGCCCTGTTCCAGCAAATAACGACCCATGACGCCTACTTCATTGTAATTGTCTTCCCTGTGATCACCGGTCACAAGGATACGGTCGGAAAGGCCTGCCCGATAGAGCTCAACAGCCCCATCAAGCCGGTCGCGCAGCATATCGCTGGGGTAATAGTTGTTGAGGACCTGAGCTCCTAAAACGATGATGGCATCATAGGGCGGCTCTGTTGCTTCCACTTTTACAATTGCTCTGCCGCCCCGCCAGGCAACCCAGCGGTCTACCGCAAATATGGTCAAAACAGCTAAAAGGATGAGCACCAGAATAGTGATCACTATTGCCTTAACAATTTTGCCCAGAATTCTAAGAATATTGACTACTGTGGATTTCAGATTCTGCATGCATCTCTTTCCGCTAAAAACAAATTACAGCGCTCTGGCTGTTATTATACAGATTGCTCACATCAGCTTGCCCTGCGTCTAGTGTCAATTCTACCGTGGAACATGATAAAATAAAGCAGATGATGTGTAAACTAAAGAGAAAACGTCAATATCGCAGAAGAAGCTTGCTGTTCGTCAGAGTCACATGTTTCCTTCTGCTGCTAAGCTTTGCTTTTACTACATTGGCCGCTTGCAGTAAGTCTTCCCCGTCTAACGGTGAAAGCCCAACTGAGGTGGAAAGCATTCCCGGCAGCAAGGGCAGCAGCGACAGCTCTCCTCCGGACGGCGATACCGTCGAGCCGAGTTTTTATGTCGGTTTGCCCGGAGAACGTGCAGAGCGCTTTTCTCTGGCCTATGCCCGGCTTGAGGATTTAACACTGAATCCTTTTCAGAGGGAAGAGGAAGCTAATGTCTTCGAACCTTATGATTTCATTTATGAAAAACTTTTGCGTTATAACAAAGACGAAGGCAGGTATGAATCGGGTATTCTTGATAGTATCAGCCTGTCCGGCCGGCAAGTAGTCCTCCATATCAGGAGTGAACTGTCTTTTCACAACGGCTTTAACTTACTGGCCAGTGATGTCCTGCAAACTTTCGAGCTTTACCAGAAGACAGGTCACGAGCTGGGCAAGATCCTGGATGAAGCTGTGGACTCTTACGCAATGGACGACAACTTTACTGTCAACATCAGCTTGTCAGAAGATAAGGATGCGGTTCTCCAACTATTTGACTGTATGGAGAAAATACCCATCCTTCCCTTCCAGCTCTGGGATGCAGTTTTACCTGCTGTCAGCAACTTAAGCAGCCTACAGGAGATCTCTCCGCTCCCGACAGTTGGGAGTGGTCCCTACCGTCTCCTGCGCCAGGATGATTTTGTCGTGATTTTGGAGAAGTATACGCAAGAGCCTGATTCCTCTTATTACGATAACTACCCACAGTATCTTATCTACTACAAATACCAAAGAGATGAGCTGGCTTTAGCTGCCTTAGCTCACAGCGACCTGGATGTATTTTTAAGACGGAGTGATTCGCATCCGCTGGATGTTATGTCAGATACTCTAAGTTTATTTGCTGATATGTCTTTTTGGGAGGGGGATTCCGCTGAGAGTTTCTTCCCCCTGCCTGTACAGGAAAAACGGATGGGTATAGCTCTTAACCCGGCATCAGATCAGCTGCAGAAGCTTGAGTCCCGGAAATTCATTCAAAGCATTATGCTTAGCCTCAGTGATACACAGCAAAGCCTGTATCCCGGTGTTGCCGGCATCACTAGTCTGCCTGCGTGGGATCAGCTCACCCTGCCCTCTATTCTGCCGCAAGACCTGATCAAAACAGATGCCGGGCTCTTGCCCGGCACATCCTCACAGTTGCTTAACAGCTATTTAGATGAATTAGGCTGGAGCAGGGATCCTCAATCAGCTTTATTCGTAGATGGAACTGGCAAATTGGTCGAACTTGATTTTTATTATCCCGCCATCTCGGACGAGCTCTCCGCTGTCTGCCGCCAAATGGCTGAAAGCGCCAGAGACCGCGGACTAGCCGTAACCGCCCGAGAATTATCCATTGAAGATTGGCAGGCTCGTCTGCAAAACCATGATTATGATTTGATTTATATGGAGTCACAAGCGGATGAAAGTATCCCCCAGCTGCTTACCCGCATTCAGCTCTGGTCCGGACTGGAAGCCGGCAGCTTACTGGAAGACAGTCACGATTTCGCAGCTGAAAGCGGGCGGGACTTAATTGAGCTGTGCAGAACTGAAGCTCTGGCATTCAACTCAATTACCCCTTATCTGCAGAATCTCAATGCTTTTTTGATTGAGAACAGCTTATTTATCCCTCTGGGCATTGCCCTTGAGAGCGGTGGAGTCGCCAGCGACCTGTATTTCAGCTCAGATTTGAATGGGCAATTGCAAAACCATTAAAATCTGCGCACGTGGTCCCACGACAATTCGTGTGGTTCTTTTCTGCTTTGTGCATAGCCGATAGCGATCGAAATAAGATAACGCTCAGCTTCTTCCATCTGCAATATCTGGCGCATATGCTGAGGGTTGTCTTCTTCAAAAGAGCGACGGCTCATACCGATAATGCAGGAGGAAAGACCCAGCTGCTCTGCAGCCAGGCAAATTGATTGCGTTGCTATACCTGCATCGATCGCTGCATAATTTGACGGCACTGAAGATATAATCAGGACCAGAGGAGCTCCATAAAAGAGATTCTTAGCCTGGCGGTCTTTCATACTTTGCAATCTGCCTGCATCCAGACGGGCATAAGTACGATCGGAAATCTGCTGAATCAGAGCTTCATCTGTAATCAGCGAAAAACGCAGCGATTGAGCATTAATTGCGGTAGGCGATGCCAGTCCTGCCTCCAACAACTTTTCCGCGTCTTCCGGCAAGACTTTTTTATCCGAAAAATCCCGGCAGCTGCTGCGTTTTCTAATTGCCTCTAAACAATTCATATTTCTGTCCTTTCTTAAAAGATTCTTATACTCAATATCCTATCATTAAGTCTTAAAACTGTTAAAATTTTTGGCAAGCCTGATCTTTATACGCTAGAATTGAAAATAATATAAACACAACTGAGCGCTGCTTTTACACAAGCAGTCGTGCTCACCAGGCAATGAGGAAAAATAGTGCAAATTATCAACTTAAAAGAAGCTATCAATAACGGAGTCAGCGCTGCCGGTCTGATCTATGTGAATTCCGAACCACAAATTCGGCCCGGACGCAAAGATTATGTACTCGGTGATCTGATGTGCAAAGGCCACATCGTGCAGTTCCGCTCCTGGGAAGATGATGTTCTGGAAATTCTGAAGGAGCACGGCAAGGGAATCTATCTGGCGAAAACTATTGGTCAGGAATACAAAAGTTTAAATTATATTAATATCCGATCCCTTGATTTATACGTGGGCGACGCAGTGACGGAGGAGGATTTTCAGGATCGCATACCGAGCGGCGAGCTTGAAGAAAATTGGACTGATATCTTAGGACAATTGCAGGAACGCGGTCTCTCAGATGTATGTGTTCAGCTGATCAACGATGTTCTGAATGATCCTGAACTGGATGGCCGCTTTTTTACAGAAGGTGCTGCCGTCAAACACCATGACAACCAGATCGGCGGGCTGTGGAACCACAGCAGCAAGATGCTGCGCATTCTGCTGGCTTTGCTTGATAACAATCAGGAGCTTCTGCCTGCGATCGATCTGATGACTTTTTCCATAGTCGCCCATGACATCGGCAAGGTCTTCGAATACGATGCCCTGTCGATGTCCGAACACTGGTATGCCAACCACCGGGTGCGCGGAATTGAGTTTTTAGTTAAATACCGTGAGCGCATATTTGAAAGCTACAGTGAAGAGTTCTACCGCCAGGTGCAGGCTGTTATCGCTGGTCATCACGGGGAATATGGCGACAGACCTACCACTGTCGCAGCTGTAATCGTTCATTACATTGATAGCCTGGAAAGTCAGACAACCGAGCTGCTGCGGGAGCAGGAAGCATCCCCGCAAAGTAAATTCATCAGCCCCGGCTTCGGCTATTTAGAGTCGATTTATCCCGATAAGCTAAGAGGTGACTAGCAAGTAATATTGCAGGTATCCCCTCTTACTCTTTATTTTTCTCTGCTTTCAAGTATAATGGCTGGTGTTGCTTGGGATGAGAGCTTTTTCACAGGAGGAAATCATGGATAAAAAAGATGTTGCCATCATTGGTGCAGGTTTGGCTGGTATTTTCGCTGCTCATGAGCTGAGCATGCAGTGCCCTGACTTAGATATAGTTGTGCTGGAACAGGGAAGAGCTATTGCTGCTCGTTCCTGTCCTATTGTTGAAAAAAAGACAAAGCAGTGCATTGGCTGTGTTCCCTGCGCCATTATGCGCGGTTTTGGCGGAGCGGGAGCTTTTTCCGACGGAAAATTCAATTTCACTACTGAATTTGGCGGCTGGCTGACTGACTATCTCGATCATGACACTGTGATGGGGCTGATTGATGACGTGGATAAGGTCAATCAGAAATTTGGTGCAACTGATGCCGTTTACACCACTTTTTCGGCAGAAGCGGAGCAAATCCGACACAAAGCATTAGCACACGATATTCACCTGCTGGACGCACGCTGCAAACATCTGGGCACGGAAAAAACCAAGGACATGCTGATAGCCCACTACAATTGGCTCAACGAGCATGTCGACCTGCGTTGCAATACCAAGGTTGAGAATATCCGTCCCGAGCATGCCGGCAAAGCTGTCAGGGCGAATGACGAGCTGGTCCCCGACCAGTATGTGTTGGAAACCGATAAGGGCGATATCACCTGCAAATATCTGATCGCCGCTCCCGGCCGCGCCGGTGCCGAATGGTTCAGCGATATCTGCCGTTCACTCGGCTTGCCTTTAATCAATAATCAGGTCGATCTGGGTGTCCGGGTAGAATTACCGGCCCTGGTTTTTAAAGATATCACCGATGTTTTATATGAAGCTAAGCTCAAGTATCAGACACGCCAGTACAGTGACGTTGTGCGCACTTTCTGTATGAATCCATACGGCTACGTTGTGACGGAAAACACTGACGGAATTATTACCGTAAACGGTCACAGCTATGACGACCCCAGCCTGCGCAGCGAAAACACCAACTTCGCCCTGCTGGTCAGCAATCGTTTCACCGATCCCTTTAACGAGCCTTACCGCTACGGCAAGCACATCGCCTCTTTGTCCAACATGTTAGGCGGCGGTGTCCTCGTCCAGCGTTTGGGAGATCTGCGCAATGGTCAGCGTACCAACGCCCACCGCATGTCCAAGAGCTTCGTTAAGCCGACTCTGGATGCGACACCCGGAGACCTCAGTCTGGTCCTGCCCAAGCGTCATCTGGATAATATTATTGAAATGCTCGATGCTTTGGACAAGCTGGCGCCGGGCACTGCGAATACCGACACACTTTTATATGGAGTTGAAGTAAAATTCTACAGCGCGCGCCTGCAACTGACAAAAGAATTCGAAACATCCATGCCGCGCTTTTTCGCGATCGGCGACGGCGCCGGCATAACCCGTGGACTGTCGCAGGCAGGAGCCAGCGGCTTGCATGTAGCCCGCTCGATCATAAAGCGTCTCAAGGCCGAAAAAGATACAACAGAAGCCAATCAATAGAGGCAGCGGGCTCAGCTCAGATCTCTTACTATTTGTACAAGTTTGCCGGCCAGACTTTCCCAGGAAAAAACCTGAACAGATTGTGACAGGCTTACCCTCTCTCCGTTAGCGCGCAGAGTACGGTAAGCCTGTTCTTCCATGGCTGCTGATAAACGTGACAGGTATGCCGGGATATCTTCCGGGAAAGGCTCATCCAGATTACGCAAACGAGGCATTTCAACCCAGCTGATCAGATCAGTATCCCCGACATAGGGTTTTAGCTGTTGTGACAGGGCCGGCAGCTTATTGCTGACCAGAGCTACCCCTGAAGCCAGCGCTTCGATGGCAATCAGACCCAGCCCTTCATAATAGCTGGCCAGCACAAAAACATCGCTATGGCGTAAGTGTTTTGCCAGCTCAGCCTGTGTCTCAACATCAAAAAGGCGAATCGCAGATGCCGGGATATCTCCGGAGTTTAAAAGCGCTTTAAGTTCTGCATCCGCACTGCCTACTAAGTCCAGACGAATTGCCGGGTTTCTTTTATATAGGTCCGTAAAAGCGGTCACCAGCTCAAAAACACCTTTTGCATGTGACATTTTTCCCGCATAAAGGAAGCTGACAAAGTTATCATTATAGGTACCCGGCCGCTGGATAACCGGAAAAAATATGTTATGATCAAAAGCTCCTCCGGTTACTATTATCTGTTCCGGCAAGAGATCAAAACACTCCACCAGATCCGTCAGATGTGAGCGGGAAAGCGCAAGAACCTTACTCAGACCGCGTAAACTGCCCACCGATCTCCTGGCTATGTCCGGGTTTTGCCGGGCCTGACGAATATCCGTACCATGAGATATTCCGATGACCGGAATATCGGGGAAAAGCTCCAGCACCATGGCACTGAGAATCCAGAGATGGTGTGAAATAATGACATCCGGCTTATATTCTTCTTTGATCCTGATTAATTCCTGATAAAAAGCTCGCTCCCAGCAAGTGACCATCTCCTGGTCCATCCGGCAGTAGCGGGTTGAGGGGTAGGGCATTTCATCGCTCATACCAACAATAGGGAAGGGCAAGCTTTCGGTTTCAAAAAACACGGGATAATGGCTGTCACAAGCTATCCATTCCGCTGTTTCATCCTGCCGGCATAGGGCTGCCAGCTCCGCAGTGGTTTGGTCAGCAAAATTGCGGCTGGCAGGAAGAGCATATAGGGCCGCCTGCTGCCAGTCAGTCTGCTTTTCAATTTCATTAATAAGATTGTGGAAGTATACACCACTGCCCGTGCGCGTCGGCAGCTGGGCCAAACAATGCAATACTCTCATTCCTGTCCTCCGGCAGTGACTCGCTTTCTGCGGCGCAGGTGACGCAAAAAAGAAAAGAAGATAAAAAACAAAATATTAGCAATCACAATAGCAGGGCCCGTGGGAAGATTCAAAGCATAGGAAGCAAAAATTCCGATCAGAAAGGCTGCGACCGATACCAGCACAGAGACGATGCTCACTTGTTTAAAATTGCCGAAAAGGCGCATAGCCGTAATGGGCGGAAAGATGATCAGGCTGGAGATGAGCAGGGCTCCCATCATACGCATACCCAAAACAATGGTGACAGCAGCCAGAACCGCCAGAACGGAATTCCAGAAATTACTGGATATGCCGCTGGCTTCCGCAAAGGCCTCATCAAAGGTTACCGCGAAAATTTTGTTATAAGAAATAAGGTAAAAGAGCACCACAGTTACTGAGAGAACCAGACTAAGAATCATATCGGAATCAGACAGTGAAAGAATGCTGCCGAACATGAAGCTGAACACGTCTGTATTCATTCCCTTGGTTACAGAGATAAGCAGAATGCTGATGGCCATGGCAGCAGATGAAATCATCGCCACCGCAGCGTCACCGCGCAGGGGATTGTTTTCGCTGATACGCAGCAAAAGAAAAGCCGCCAGTATTACTATCGGCAGAGCTACGACCAAGGGAGACCAGGAAAAAATCATGGCTATGGCTAAGGCTGCAAAACCCACATGCGAGAGACCGTCGCCGATCATAGCATAACGTTTAAGCACCAGACTGCTGCCCACAAGAGCAGCGCTGATGGATATCAGCAAGCCGGAAAGCAAGGCCCGCCGTAAAAAAGCGTAGGATAAGAATTCAAAAAGCATTTACTTATCCTCCGCCCTATGCAGAAAGCTGGCTGCCATGACACTATCCAAATACTCTGCTTTCGGTCCGTAAAAATAATAGTCCTTGCCCAGATGCAAGGTATGCGTCGCATCATGCATGACGCAGTGAATATCATGGGAAACCATAATGATAGTTTCGCCTTCGCGGTTCAGACTGCGAATCAGATCATAAAAATCGTGCGAAGCGATAGGATCGAGTCCGGCAGTGGGTTCGTCCAGAAGTAAGATGCCATCCGATGCCAGCAGAGCTCTGCCCAGGAGAACGCGCTGTTGCTGACCTCCCGACAAATTACGGAAAGAGCTTGCTGCCAGATCTTCTATATCAAGACGCCGCAAGGTTTCCTGTACTGCCTGACGGTCCTCGCGAGTATAGAAGGCAAACATTTTATGTCTGTTTAAACGTCCGCTGCTGACAATCTCTGTGACGGAAGCCGGAAAATCTTTCTGCAAGCCGGACTGCTGAGGCAAATAGCCGATGTTCCGTTGTTCCATCTCCTCAGCGAAAATAATTTTACCCTGGTAGGGTTCTTTCATCTGCAGCAATCCTTTGAGCAGAGTAGTTTTCCCCGAACCATTCTCGCCCAGAATAGAAACATACTCGCCTTTTCTGATGGAAAAACTCATGCTGGGAGTGACCGGCCTGCCATCATAGGCAAAAGCTGTGTCGTTAAGCTCTATCAAAACCGGACCGGGTGTTTTCGCATTCATCTGCCTAAGGCCTTTTCTAAATTATCAGCATTCTGCTGCATCAGTCCAAGGTAGGACACACCCCGGTCAATCTCTGCCTGAGTTACATTGTGAACAGTATGAAAGAGCAACTTCTCAGCTCCACTTTCTGCTGCTATCTGATTTGCCAGTCTTTCATTAGAAAACTCTATGGTAAAGATATAAGGTACATTGTTTTCGCGTACCAGATCAATCAGTGCTGTTACTGTCTTTGGTGCCGGCTCCGACTCGGCAGCGCAGGCTTCGTAGGCAGCATAATATTTCAGCCCATACTCAGCTGTAAAATAGATCAGCGGGAAACGGTCTGCCACCACGATATAATCCCGCGCCCCGGCTGCCACAATTGATAAAAACCTCTCATGGAGTTCTTTGAGACCTGCTTCCAGCTTACTGAAATTCTCCTCATAGCTCTCCTTGTTGACAGCATCCATTTCTACCAGCTTATTCTCGATCGCGGCAGACATGGCGATTGCGTTCAGAGGTGAAGTCCAGATATGTTCATCCACAGGTCCGTGGCCCTCAGTGCCCGCATGATCGTGATCATGGTCATCCGCCACTTGAATGATACCGCTGGTAACTTCTTCACGCAGATCCACATAATCCATCATGCGCAGAGTATTGTCAGGATTTATCTCCTCTGATCCCAATAGCCGGTCGACCCAGGCCTCGGAACTGCCTCCATTGTAAATAAATAAATCTGCTTCATTAAGCAAGATGATATCCTGTGGTGACGGCTCGTAGGCATGAACATCAGCGCCGGCCGGCATCAGCATCCTCACCTCAGCCTGATCTCCCGCAATACTGCGGGCAAAATCATAGGAAACAAACATTGTCGTCACGATTTTCAGATCCGCGGCAGAACTGTCCTCCGGACTTTTGCTGCAGGCACTGACCATGCCGACTAAGGCAATCAGCAGGGCAGCTAATGTAATTCCGGCTAAGACTGTTCTTGTAGTCTGCTTCTTGTTTCTATTGGTAATTCTATTCATCAAATCCCTTATTTCTGCTCAAGATTAACTTCACTGTCCAATATTTTAACACTTAGCACCAGAGCATGGAGAAGGGGTAACAAGTTCCTGTCCTTTTTTCAGCAGATCGCATAAACTAGGGCAGATAAGAAGTTTTTTAGAGCGGGGGCAAGTATGCCAAAAGACAAGGTGCTGATAACGGGGGCTGATTCCTATATCGGACAAATGCTCTTAAAGGAGCGGACACTGCGCGATGCCTTCAGCTGGGTTGAACTGAAGCGTGATCTGGGTAAAGCAGAGATCCTCAGCGAGCTGTCCGATGCCAAACTTCTGCTGCATCTCTATGATTCAAGAAGCGGATCAGAAGAACAGCTTATTGCTGATAATGCCGGCTACACCGGACAACTCATCGCCCTGATGGAGGAAAGCACTGATGTGCTGCCTTTTATTTATGCTTCCTCTGACTATGATGACTCGGCCTATGGGCGCAGCAAGTTGCTCAGTGAACAGCTGATTCGTGAGTACGGCCAGCGTCGGCGTATCCGGAATATGATCTACCGGCTGCCTGTCCTGATAGGAGAACAGCTGTATCTGGATGCAGGAAATCCACTGCATGATTTGTGCCGTCAATTGATCCTGGACCAGGAAGCAATCATCCTGCCTGACTGGGAAGAGCATAGATTCGTAGATATCAAAGATGTGACCGGGGAAATTACACGAGCACTGAACGGCAGACCCTTTTATGCCACTGTTGACCTTTCTATCTGTGTTATTCCTTCAGAATACTATGCCGGCTGGGAACGCGTACTGTCTATTTTAAGAGAGATAAAAGAAAAGGGAGAGGCTTACCCTCTCCCGCTGCATAGAAAAAATTCGCTGGAATATAAACTTTATCTCACTTATCATTCACTGCTGGACTACTATTCCACCAGGGATACCAAATCGCCGTAGCCGGCAGCTACCATATCTTCCAGAGCTATGAAGCGCAGGGCGGCACTGTTGATGCAGTAGCGCAAGCCGCCAAGTTCTTCCGGCCCGTCAGCAAAGACATGTCCCAGATGAGAATCCGCGGCGCTGGAGCGGACCTCGGTCCTTTCGCGAAAGAGACTATGGTCCTGATAGTAATCAATCATTCCCTTGCTGATCGGTTTGGAAAAAGAAGGCCAGCCGCAGCCGGAATCAAACTTATCCGTAGAACTGAAGAGGGGCTGGCCGCTTGCTATATCCACGTAAATGCCCTTCTCCCTGTGATTGTTGAACTCATTGTCAAAGGGTCGCTCGGTTGCACCATCCTGAGTCACCTTATACTGCAGATCAGTTAAATCGCGCCGCAGCTCCCTGTCGGATAGACGCTGGTATTTTTGCTTACCGGCATACTCTCCTGCCAGCTTCTCAAACATTGCCGGGTTGACTTTGCCGCCTGCCGCGCGGCTTTCCTTCAGTTCCGGTACAGCCAGCTCTGCTTCTGTCAGAGGCAGAGCTGCCAGCTGTAAATTTACATGACAGTAACCGCCGGGGTTCTTGTCCAGATAATTCTGATGGTAAGTTTCTGCCCGGTAAAAATTAGTCAAGGGGTAGACTTCTATCACAATCCCCCTGGAATAGTCTTTGCGTCTGGCATCAATGTAATCGCAGATTTCATCAAAATCATCTTCATCTGTATAATAAATACCCGGACGATATTGACTGCCGATATCATTGCCCTGACGATCAGCAGTGCTCGGGTCAACAATACGGAAAAAATGTGCCAGTATCTCTCTGAGGCTTAGCTGATCAGCATCATATTCCAGTTTCACGCTTTCTGCAAAGCCGGTGTCACCACGCCGGACGTCATGATAGGTCGGATCTTCCGTTTTTCCATTGGCATAGCCTGCCACAGTACTTATCACGCCCTGTCCCAGACGGCGGTAATAGCCTTCCACGCCCCAGAAACAGCCTCCGGCCAGATATATTGTTTTCTTATTCATAGGATCTTCTCCTCTTCTATCTTAATTAAAACGGGAATCACTGCGCCAGATACCAAGATTCTCAGATTTGGCCACTGCTTCCAGTTCTTTCAGATAAGCATGAAAGTAGGTGTTGGGTCGGTAACTCTTGACCTCAACCAGACCAAAATGGGCCAAAAGCTCATTTAACATGGTATGTTCATCCAGATAGACATAGGCCAGCATACGATCGTACTTATCAAATTCTTCGGTATCAAACTGCAGCCAGACCCTGATCCCGGGTTCAATCAAAGCCGAAACAATGCGGGATACATTCTCTCCCTCCACAGTTCGCAAAGTTTCGTCATGATGTGAAAAAGATTCGGGAGCGTCAATGCCAATCAGGCGCAGGCGTGTGCTTTGGCCATTAATCTGCACAATCAGGGTATCACCGTCTACGACACGTTCCAGCACGCCTGACTGCAACTGTTCGAGATCAGCCGCTCCACCTGGACGCAAAACATCAAAGTCAGGGCTGCCTTCGCTGATGGCAGCTGTGTAGCCAAGGATTTGCTCCTCGTCCAGAAGCTGCATCTGATTCAGAGCCGGCAGTTCTTCAATAATCCTTTCAGAACCGGCAGTTGACGGCTGACTTGTATTTTCAGGCCGGGGAAGGTCTAATCGTGAACAGCCTGTGACAGAAAGGAGGATGAGCAAAGCCAGAAAGACGCTCCACAAGGCGGTGCGGAGTCTTTTTATTCTTTTAAAGTGTGAATTAAGCCTTCTCACGTTCTTTTCACATTTGTTCAAACTTTCACTCTTTCAAGGTCACATGTCACGAGTATTCTAATATCGTAGCTTAAAGGCTACTAACACCTCTTCATACGTCTCCTCTGGTAAGGGCCCCGCTGGGGCCCTTATCTATTTTTCAGAAAAAAAGACTCAGGAATTGTCTTGAATGAGCTCCAGTTTTTCATCCCTGATTCTCCGGGCCTGCCAAATAATCTGCTCAATATCGAGCGTGGGCCAGGATCCGTCACGATAGAGGACTTTTCCATTAACCATTGTAAGTGCTATATCTGAAGACTGAGCAGTTGTAAATAAATTATCCGCAGGATTATAGACCGGCTGCATATGAGGAGCACTGAAATCAACAATAGTCAGATCAGCTGCCAGGCCTGCCGCCAGATTCCCGGTATCCCTGCGTCCCTGAGACAGGGCTCCGTTGAAGCTGGCCATCTGCAGAAGCTCTGCTGTTGAGAGGAACAGCGGATCGCGCTCCAAACCTTTTTGCACGTATGAAGCCATGGTAATTTCTTCAAGCATGTTTAGATTATTATTGCTGGAAGCCCCGTCGGTTCCAAGGCTGATGCGTATTCCGTGTTCTTTCCAGGCACGCAGGCGGGCAATGCCGCTGCCCAGTTTAAGATTGGAAGTAGGGCAATGGCACAGTGTCACATCGTAATTGCGTAAAATCTCCAAATCGCCAGTTTCCAGATAAACACCGTGTGCGGCCACAGTAGGGACGTCAAAAAGACCCAGATCTGCGAAATATGCAGTGGGGGTCTTGCCCTGATGACGAAGCTTGCATTCCTCATGTTCTTTCAGAGTTTCCGATAAGTGAACCTGCATGCGCAGTTTGCGTTCTTTTGCATAATCCAGCAATTCACCTGTCAGAGAAGCAACCGATGAATATTCGGCGTGTAAGCCTGCATCAATCAAGAGCAGGCCATGAGAAGCCGCACTCATTTCCAGCGCACGCTCTGTCTCACGGTAAGCAGCCATAAGCTTGAATTTATCCTGGGGACCTCCGGCCAGAGATCTGCTGAGATTGGCCTTAATGCCGCTCTCCACAACAGCACGGCCGATGTTTTCAATACACATATACATATCATTGAAAGAGGTCACTCCGCTTTGCAGCATTTCCGCAATGCCGAGCAAACTGCCCCAATACATATCTTCTCCCGTCAGCAGATCTTCAAAAGGATAGATTCTTTTCTCCAGCCAGTCATGTAAAGCCAGACCTTCGCCGTAGCCGCGCAATAAAGTCATGGGCACATGACAATGCGCATTGACAAAGCCGGGAATCATGACTTTATCACTGCCGTCATATATTTCTTCTGCTGCAGCAGTCTCTTGAAATTCCGGCAGTTTACGGGGGTCCTGCCTGCCCAGATAGCGGATTTTTTCCCCTTCAACCAGAACAAAATGTTTCGGCATAATGTTGCCGTCTGAATTAAATACAGTGATATTGCTAAATAACATAAGCTCTCCTTGGTGCCGGGCTTGGCGACAGATTCACCTGTCAGACTCAGACAGGACTTAGGGTTCCGGATCCGGCTCAGGTTCAGGCTCGGGCTCGGGATCAGGTCCGGGCTGGTCCGGCTCAGTTTCTTCCGGTTCAGTTTCTTCCGGCTCTTCCCGGGAATGTTCCGGACAGTCGATTCTGGGCACGTTGGATTTATCGAGATCGAAGATTTCAGTCCTCTGATGGGGGCACTTCTCCACAGCCCGATAACCCGTATCGGTACAGATCCGCACTCTGGTGATATTGCCTTTTTCCTCAAATTCGAGCGGTGTTTTGTCTTCGTGCAGCTGCGCCATTACATCCTGCCAGATACGGATAGCATTACGTGAATCTGCGTCATCAATTTCAGTACGTCTGCCGTTCGCGTTGTCAAAGCCATACCAGACGGCAGCCGTATAATACGGAGTGTAACCGCAGAACCAGACGTCAATCTGGTCACTGGTTGTACCGGTCTTGCCTGCTGCTGTCTGAAGCGGCAGTTGCGCGTAGGGCGTAATCCAACTGGTATTCATCAAAGTTTCTTCCAGAATAGAAGTCATTATTGTCGCTGTCCCGGCGGAGAAAACACGGTCGTAACGCGGTTTATTTTCCAGCAGGACATTGCCGTCAGCATCCAGGACGCGTCTGAACAGGACCGGCTCGGTATACAAACCTTCGTTAGCGAGAGCTGCGTAAGCCGCTGCCATATCCGTGGTAGTTACACCCTCTGCAAAGGCACCCAGGGCACCTGATGGTTGCTGTTCATTAGTTCTGTCAATGCCTAAACGGCGTAAATATGACAGACCGGTTGACGGGCTTAACAGTTCGGTATAAATTTCAACAGCAATCGTGTTATAGGACTGCTGTAAAGCCTGACGGGCGGTAACCAGGCCGTAATGCTGGCGGGTCACGTTGACCGGCCATTCTACATCCGGATGCTGCGGGTCCAGAAATTTCGGCTCATCATTGAAGATGGATGCCGCGGTGATCATGCCGGTATCAAGCGCAGGGCCATATACTAAAATGGGTTTGATTGATGAACCGGGCTGACGGTAGGCCTGGGTAGCACGGTTAAAGATGAAGCTGCTTTTTTTCTCACCAAAGCCGCCGACTAAGGCAACAACTTCGCCTCTGGTGGCAGGTTCATTTGACACAATCGTTATCGCAGCCTGAGGCGGCTCCGGAATGTCAGGTAAGGCTTCATAATTAGTGGCGAAAAGTTCCTGCTTTTGGAAACTGGCTTCAGCCTTGCGCTGCACTTCCTGATCCATGGTTGTCTCAATCGTCAGCCCATGCTGGAACACTGCAGTTTGTGCCAAATTGTAGGAATAACCGCGCTGCAGCATAAGTTGTTCAATAACCTGCGCCACCACTGCGTCAATGAAGTATGATGTAACACTATCGCCTTCTTCTCTTTCATCAGCAACGAAAATCAGCTCGCGATTCAGAGCTTGATGATATTCATCAGTCTCAATCTTTCCCAGCTCATACATTTTGCCGAGGATAATGCGCATACGACGCATGGCATTACGTCGTCCATATTCCGTCAGGGGATTGTAAATAGAGGGCAAGTTGGGGATACCTGCCAAAAAAGCGCTCTCTGCAAGATCGAGCTCAGAAACATCTTTGCCAAAATAGGTCTTGGCAGCAGCCTGCACACCTGTCAGGTTGTTGGCCATGGGAACCATATTGAGAAAAAGCTCCAGAATTTCATCCTTGGACAGCTGCCGTTCCAAATCCAGAGCCCGCTCCCATTCCTGTACTTTGCGCTGGGCAGATCTCTCATCCGCTCCCGACATCATTTTTACAACTTGCTGAGTAATCGTAGAGGCACCATGTGTGGGATTTCCGGCGTTGATCAAAATGCCGGCCATGGCATTGGCTATGCGTTTAGGGTCAATACCTTTATGTTCAATAAAACGCTCATCTTCTATGGCGATAAAAGCTTCATCAATATAGCTCTGCTTTATTTTGGTAATAGATACATATTCACGATTTACATTCTGGGCTCCGGTCAGTTCCTGCACCAGCTGCCCTTTACCGTCATAAATAAGAGTGGCACCTTCCGAAGATCGCAGATCAATAATCTCAAGTGGCGTGGTGGTTGAAATATAACCGGAAAGCATGCCGCTGCCTATGCCGGCGACGAAAACCGCCAAAATCATGATGAGGACCAGGACGATCTTAATACCCTTCTTCGCAGCTGACCAGACCACTTCCGGTACAGACTGAAAGCTTCGGTTCTTTGTCGGATAGCCGCTGATGCGTTTGCGCCATTCCTTTTCAGCCTTCTTATAGCTTCGGCTTTTTTCTCCCCGGGCAGGCGGAGCTGCGTACTGGTGATGTTTCGGGACCGGGCGTCTGTTGGCAGCAGACCCGGGCTGCGGCTCCGATGTTCTGGCTACACGCGTGCGTGCATCGACAGCCTCTTTTTCAGAGCTTGCTTTATCATCCGTGTCAGCCCTGGAAATCGGACTTCGCATAATGTTCCCGGAAGAATTCCCCTGTCCGGATGGAACGGAAGCTTCAAATTTATCTTGATCAGAATTCATATTTTTGCAGTACTTTCCTCGCTTATCTGCTTATTTTACCATATCAGCTTATCAGGCTGACATCCGCCTGTATGCTAGTATGTTGGCTAGCAGGCTTAAGGAGATACAAATGAGAAAAATTGTAGTGCTTGATGGTTATACATTAAATCCGGGAGACATCTCCTGGGATGCGTTTGCTGAACTGGGCGAACTCATCGTGCATGATCGCACGGAGCCGAAGCTGGTAGCAGACCGCATAGCGGACGCTGAAATTGTATTAACTAATAAAACTGTAATTCTCAGAAGCGATATGGAACAGGCACATAAGCTGGAATACATAGGTATTCTGGCCACCGGTTTCAATATAGTTGATCTGGAAGCAGCCACGGCCAATGATATTGTTGTTACCAATGTAGCATCTTATGGACCTGAAGCTGTTTCACAATATGCTGTTGCTCTCCTGCTGGAAGTAGTTTCGCAGGTAGGTCTGCACAGCACAGCTGTTCTGAAAGGAGCCTGGCAGACTCAGGAAGACTTCGCTTTTACACTGGCCCCCCTGATTGAGTTAAAGGGGAAAAACTGCGGCATCATCGGGCTGGGCGCAATCGGCAAACAAACAGCACGCGTAGTACAGGCTTTGGGTATGAAGGTATACGCTCATACGACGAATCCCGATCCTGTCCTTGAAAGTGACAGCCTGTGCTTTGTCGACTTGCCTGCACTGTACAAAAACTCTGATGTGATTTTCCTGCACTGCCCGCTGACCGCAGAGAATGAGCGCCTGATCAATCGTGACAGCATAGCTCAAATGCGCGATGGCGTGATCATTATCAATAACGCCCGGGGCGGCCTGATTCAGGAAGATGATCTGGCGGCAGCTCTGAACAGCGGCAAGGTTTATGCTGCTGCTGTCGATGTGGCTTCTTCCGAACCGATCTCTCCGGACAATCCTTTGTTAAAGGCGAAAAATATTTTTATCACACCTCACATAAGCTGGGCGGCCATAGAAACCCGTGCCCGTCTGATGCAGATGGCAGCAGAGAATCTGCAGGCTTTTCTCAGCGGCAAAGAGCTGAACAGAGTTAATTAACGCGATGAATCCACCGGCAGAAAGCCTCTGCCGTAAGCCTCGTCATATGATGTAACAATGACCATGACATCATCATCGATCTCTCGGACCAGTGAATGCAGACGGGGCAGCTGCGAACGGCTGCAGGCACAGAAAATCACATCCTTGTCGGCTGCAGTATAGCCGCCCTGAGCCTTAAGCACCGTTGCACCACGTGTCAGTTTGTTGGCTATTGTATAGTTCATCGCAGCTGTGTGCTCCGGATCAGTCACAATAATTGCCATTTTCCCTGATACGAAGCCGTACATAAGCTTGTCCATCACCAGAGTCATGATCGCGCTGTAGATAAAGCCATAAAGAATGGAATCTATATCTCCGTAAGCCAGGCCACCAAAGACAATAATAATACCATCAATGGTCAAGGTCAGCTGCCCCAGCGACATATGGGGTCTTTTGCGCCGGATAGACATGATGATGAGGTCGGAACCGCCTGTACTGCTGCCATTATGATAAATAATCGCCAGACCGATACCTACCAGGGCACCGGCAAAGATTGCCGCCAGCAGACGTTCACCCCTGTAAACCGGCAGCAGAGGGCAGACCAGGTCAATAATAAGTGTGTTGGCCAGGACGGTCATGAAGGTGCGGCCCAGAAACTTTTTGCCCAGAGTTGCGAAAGAAATCGCTATGATGGGGATGTTGATTAAAAAGGTTGCCAGACCAATGGGCAGATCAGTATAGTGATTCATAATAATCGCTAAACCTGTAACTCCTCCGGGAGCGAAATCGGCAGCAGAAACAAAATTATAAATACCAATGCCAAAAAATATCGAGCCGACAATATCGTAGATCAGATCACGGAAATATGATTTTAATTTCTTACGCGTGAAGGCTTCTTGCAACTTCGACTTCATTTAAACCTCTTTCAGATATCCGTACGCTAAATTGTAATTTTGCGATGCAGTAATCATTAAATCCGACCTGCCGGAGTAAGTAATTGTAAATTCTATTATGCACCAGAATGAGTGATTGTGAATAATTCATTATTTCAAATAGTTGAAACTTACAGCCGGCAGGTCAGACGGGAAACATAATCCTCACCTGTGCAGACTCTCAGCAAACAAAATGCACAGATCCTCTGATTTAGTCTAGAATAAAGAAAGAATGAATATAAGAATATTTGGCTATTTCTTATCCGCTCAGGGAGGTTATAATGCGAGCTTTGATTCAGCGTGTTTCACGTGCAGATGTTCAGATAGCAGGGAAGAAAACGGGAGAAATAGGGCCGGGTTATGTTGTTTTTCTTGGTGTAGGCAGCGAGGACGACGCTGACAGCTGCAGCAAGCTGTGGAATAAAATCCGCCGCCTGCGCATTTTCGCGGACGAAAACGGCAAAACAAATCTCGATATTTCTCAGGTGGCAGGCGATTGTCTCATCGTGTCGCAGTTCACACTCTATGCCGATCTGCGCCGCGGAAACAGGCCCGGTTTTTCCTATTCAGCACCGCCGGAGCTGGGCGAATCTCTCTATGACTTGTTTGTCGAACTGGCAAAAAAGGATATTGAAAATGTCCGGACAGGTGAATTCGGAGCGGAAATGAAAGTCACGCTCAGTAATGAGGGACCCTTTACTATCTGGCTGGACACAGCAGAGTTTTAGCTTCAGGCAGGCTGTTTTCCGGCAGCAGCTTAGATGGTTTGTTGGTATAGATGAAGGAGACATAAGATGAAGATCACAAACAAAGTAATTTCTCTGGTAGTCGGTATCTCGTTTATTATTGCCGGAATTGTTGCTCTGGCAGACTTTATTGAAATTCCGCAGATAGTCGGCATTATGCTGAGTCTAGCTGCTTTGGTACAGGGTCTGAGGGTTATCTGGATTTATATCCGAACGGAAGATAAGTCCACTTTCAGACCCAATCTGATTCTGGTATGGGGAATTCTCCTGATTTTGCTGGCAGTCTTCCTCTTTGTCAGCTCTAATATAGCCTCAGCCATAGCTGTCTATCTGGTCGGTGCCTGGTTTGTTGCCGAAGCAGTCGCGTCCTTCTTTACGCTAAAACTTCTGGATAAAACTACGATGAAAATCAGCATTGGACTCAATGTGTTGATCCTTGCCGGTGGTATAATGTTGATTTTGCATCAGCCTCTGGGAATTGAAATACTTACTCTGCCGCTAGCTGTCACCTTAATTCTTGACGGTGTCAGCATGGCCCTGCTGGCAATCATGCGGCGTGATCCCGCAGCAAGGCAGACAGAAACAGTTCAGGACCCGAAAGAGGCAGCCAGACTCCAGGACAAGTATTAGATTTTCAAACGTGCGAAGGGAAGTGCCTGGGGAATGATATCAAAAGAAAACGAAGGTGCACGGAAAATCAGACCATCATAATTGCCCAAAAGATCTTCACCATTTGCAGAAATAAATTCTCCTGACAGTACGTCAGTGATGCTGATAAAGGGACTGTTTAAATGCTTGCCCGTAAGATAACGCAGAGTCAGGGGCACAAAGCGCAGCTTTCCCATCCAAACCACATCGCAAAGATTCAAGACAGAGTCGAAAGGATCAGCCATCGGCGCGGGATTGAAGCCGTTGCCGTAAAAACCCCCATTACATAGAGCTACTGTGACATAATCTTTCTGCCCGGAAAATGACTCACCGTTGCTAAGTTTTAATTTATAATTAGCCGGAAAAATTTTCCTGCTGCCCAGGTTATTGACAACGCTGAGGTAGTAGGCCTTGCCTCCGATTTTAGGATTCGATTTCATGAGCTCATATGCTCTGCGCAGGACAAGGGTGTCCAGACCGAAGGAGACTACGTTTAAAGCGTAAGCGCTAACTCTGCCGTCGTCGCTATTAGCTACCGGGTAAACTTCCGTTAATGCTTCCTCGCTGGCATGTTGGCTGTAAAAACAAACACCGGGTGGAAAAGACAGGCGCACCAGATCCAGAAGTCTTAATTCCGGATGCGGCATGGCGTTCACAATATCTTTGAGGGGAAGCTTTTTCTTGCCAAAGATCGTTTTAGCGAAGTCGTTGGCGGTACCGGCAGGCATAACACCGAGAGCACAGCCACTTCCCTGGATAGCCTGAACCACCTCATTAAGTGAACCGTCGCCACCGGCTACGTAGACTATACCCTTATCACCATATTGATCTGCGAAGAGCTTGGCAGCCTCATAAAGGTGCCCTTCATGCTGAGTTATTAAGATGTCATAGTTTGCAGACAGTCCTGCTTTGTCAAAAGATCGGATAATCTGATCGTTCAAATCGCTAGTGAGTGCTTTTCCCTGACCTGCCTTACCACTGAGAATTATTAAGAATCTTCGCTCTGTCTCCATAGCCCCAACCTCTTTACTGCTATACTCTGTCAGTATAACATCACTGAACTCTGACCGTTTGATAATAGCTTGCTCAGGCAAGGCGAACAAGAAAAGGCTTCAGAAAACCGGAGTTTTAATCTATGCCGGCCAGCATTTGGAAATGGTTTCCTGCTTCACTGTCAGCAGAGAAATACACTTTGTCTTCTGCCAGAATGAATCTTAAATCCAGCTCCACATCAGGACGCACTTCCTGATTGTAGTGAATCAGCAGATCACGCACCTCATGCTTCCTATGTGCTTCCAGACTGAAATGATTATCAAACCAGAGCAGGTAGCTGGTGTTATTAACATGTCCGTTCATATCAAAATCAGAGTAAACAGGTCTGTATTTGTAAATCTTTTCTTCACCCTCAGGAATGTCTATTTTGGCCAGAGGCTTCAAATCATCAAAATTTTGGATTTTCCGGCTAGGGTAAGGCGGCAAGCCCTGCTTAACCGGGTTTACCATGCTGCGCTGGTCCAGGTCGATGATACTCCAAATACTGGAAGCACGGATCATGGCAGCTCCGGATTCATCTTCCAGTAAAAACATACGGGGATACACGCCCAGACGGGCCGGTTCAGCCCAGGAATAAGTCTGAACCTTATCATACAGGCGCGGATAAGATGCAAAAGCTAAGTGATAGCGCAGGCAGACCCAACCGGCATTTTTGGCTTTCAAGTCTTCAAAGCCATAGCCGTAAACACGGCTATGGCTTTCCGCGACCTCCTGCAACCAGGCCAGAATTGATTGCAGCGTCCACCTGCAATTCAAGTCGACATCATCAGTAATAATCAGTCGTTCCTCAACATAGCGGCCGTCTTCCCGCTCTACATATTTACTCGTATTATTATTATCCATCCACCAACCTAGTATTCTATGCCTGCACGTGCGCCCAGGCCTTCACTTTCATAAGGATGTTTGTGCATCTTCATTTCGGTATAGTAATCACTCTGTGCAATAAGCCTGGCTGAAGGGTCACGGCCGGTTACAACGACCTCCAGCTGCCCGGGCTTGGACTGCAATAACTCCAGCAGGCGTTCTTCCGCGACCATCTCCGTGGAAATTGCACCCAAAACTTCATCCAGCACCAGTAAATCATAATCTGCCGCGGCTTTATTGAAAACCTCTTCCAGTCTATGCTCAAAAAATTCGCGTGACTCTTGTTTTTCCTCAGCATTCATCTGAAACACGAATTTGGTGAATGGCTGTCCTGAGACTACTGAAATACCAAGTTTCTCCATTTGTTGCAGCTCAGCAGATTTCCCCGATTTCAGGAACTGTACAAAGAGCACTTTGAGTCCGTTGCCGCTGGCGCGTACTGCCAGGCCGGCAGCTGCAGTTGTTTTTCCCTTGCCGTCACCGGCATAGAGATGGAGTTTTCCTAATTTTTCACGAATATCCGTCACTTTTTTAAATCCTCCGTCACTTTTGTCAATGCTCAGGAACAGCCGGTTGTTTCGCCGCAGTCCAGACACACTTTGCAGGTGCCGTTGCGAACCATGCGGGTACCTGAACAGTTGGAGCAGGTGGAGCCATCATAAAGGCGTTCACCACCTTTGGCCGCATCAGCTGCACTCTCATGGATATATTCATCCATACTGATCTGCGTCGGCGTCACAGCAGCGGCATCTCCTTTATGTTCGCTGCCGTCCGGCTTGACCTGAACGCGGGAGTAATCGCCTGTCTCGATGTCAATTACCTTGCTGATCAGGTCGGACACGGAAGTACAGTATTTGATGTAAGGATGACGCTGCACAAAGCCATAGGGTTCGAATTTCTGTCCACGGAGCATTTTGGAGATTGATTCGGGCTCAATGCCGTACTGCAGCATAACTGAAATTGTCTTGGACAGGGAGTTCAGCAAACCGGTAATCAAAGTTCCTTCACGGTCAGTGGTCATAAACAGCTCAACCACCTTACCGCTTTCATCGCGGTTGACAGTGATGTAGACTTTAACATCCTCGATTTGAGCAGGGTGCGTAACACCACTGCGAATACCCTCAGGCTTGACGCGCTTATGCACGCCGGGCGATGCCAGCCCTTCCTCACATGCCGCCAGAGATCTGCGGGCATTCTCAGCATAATGCAGCAAGTCCTGATAGGACATGTCCGCCAGGGGGATATCATGGCTGTTATCAGCTCCCAGACGCAGGTTCAGGGGTTGAGTGAATTTTGAACCGTCGCGGTAGAGAGTAATACCCTTGACACCCATTTTCCAGGAGCTAAGCACTACATCTGCAAAATCTTCAACTGTTGCTTCCCGGGGCAGGTTTACCGTTTTGGAAATTGCGCCGGAGATCAAAGGTGTTATGGCGGAGACCATCTTAACATGACCGAGGTAATGAATATAACGCTTACCTGTCCCACACTGGTTGGCTGTATCAAAGACTGGCAGATCTTCTTCTCTGAGATGGGGTGCTCCTTCAATTTTCCCATCCAGAATCATGCCCTTGTCATCAACTCTCAGGATGTAATCAGTGATATCTTTACATTCAGAGGCTGAGTAGCCTAAAGCCTTGAGACCATTTTCCACTACTGGATTGACCAGTTTCATATAGCCGCCGCCTGATAGCTTTTTATAACTTACATGGGAGAAGAAGGGTTCAATGCTGGTTGAAGCACAATCCATGGCAAAAGAAATCGTTCCGGTAGGGGCCATGACAGAAACCTGCGCATTGCGATAGCCATATTTTTCGCCCTCAAGCTCAGCTTGCTGCCAGCTTGTCCTGATTTGCTCACTAAGATCTGCCAGGCCCAGCTTCTGCAGTGTTTCATGTGAAAGACGCGGCAAGTCATAGTTCAGATCTTCTGCCTCATCCCGGCGCACTCCTGCAGCACGGCTGTGATTACGAATAACCCGCAGCATGTAGGGCTTGTTTTTTTCATAATGTGCAAAAGGTCCGCAGCGCCGGGCCATCTCAGCAGAAACAAGATAGCTTTGTCCGGTAATCAGACCTGATAAAGCTGCACCGATCTGACGAGCCTCGTCCGAGTCATAGGGCAGGCCGAGTGACATCAGCAAAGCGGCCAGATTCGCCATACCCAGACCCGTGGCACGAAAGCCCCAGGTTTTGCGGGCGATAGCTTCGGTAGGGAATTGCCCCCAGTAAATGGAAGCTTCCAGTACAAGCTGGCACAAAGTTATCATATGGGTCAGGCCCGCAACATCATAATGCTTCTGCTCAGTGTCGTAGAAATTTAAGACATTGATTGAGGCGAGGTTGCAGCTGCTGTCATCAAGAAAAGCGTATTCACCACAGGGATTGCTGGCATTGATCCGGTTGTGTTTGGCACCGTATTTACCGTCTTCTCCGGCGGGACAAGTATGCCAGGCATTGAAAGTGTCATCAAACTGGGGTGCCGGATCAGCACAACGCCAGGCTGATTGATTGAAAAGTTTCCAGATCGAACTTACAGAAACTTCTCGGTTGACACTGCTATCGATACGCCCGCGCAGTTCAAATTTTGCATCGGGCTTACGGTCGAGCGAATCAACTGCTTTCATAAACTCATCGCTGAAGCGGATAGAGTTATTGGAGTTTTGGCCGGACACAGTCAGATAGGCTTCTCCGTCAATATCAGCGTCGTAGCCCATTTTGGACAAGGCAATGACCTTATCCTCTTCTTTGGCTTTCCAGGAAATAAAGGTTTCTATTTCCGGATGATCAACATCCAGACAGACCATCTTCGCTGCCCGGCGTGTTGTGCCTCCCGACTTGATGGCTCCGGCATTGCGGTCGAGTCCTTTCAGAAAGCTCATCAGACCTGAAGAATGACCACCGCCTGAAAGCCTTTCGCCTTCTGCCCTGATGTTGGAGAAATTAGTTCCTGTCCCTGAACCACCTTTAAATAATTTAGTCTCAGTAACATAAGCCTCAGAGATTGATTGCGGACCCATTAATTTATCTTCGATCGAAAGTATGAAACAGGCTGAAGCCTGTGAACGGGTATAGGTGTCCTCCGACTCCACCACTGCCGCTTTTTCTTCGTCATAATAGTAGAGAGAATTATTGCCGCCGCTGATACCATACTTAAGTTTCAGTCCGGTATTAAACCATTGAGGTGAATTGGGCGCGAACATTTGCGCCAGCAGGGCATAGACAATTTCATCATAAAGGATCAGAGATTCTTCCTGACTGATCATGCCCTCATCAAGCAGGGCAGCAAGCCAAAAAGAGACCATGCGGTCTGCTACCTGCCGCATGGAATGTTCGTGACCTCGCTCGGTCGGAACTCCCGCCTTGCGAAAATATTTGCTCGCAATAATATCACAGGCCTGCTGAGAGTAGTGCACGGGGAATTCGAGATCCCTCATGTCACAAATAACACGGCCGCTTTTATGATCCTGCAGCAGTACATCAACCTTTTTCCATTGGAAAAGATCAAATACCGTCTTGTCGCTATCCTCCAATCCCACAGTAAAGTAACGTTTTATATACTGTTTACCCGTCTCCATAACTCTCTCCCTTTTTATAAAGTAACTACGCTATATAGTGCCTTGTTTTAGATAATACCACCACATGTTGTGGCTAGCTTGAAGAAAGAAGCAGATTAAGCACAATGTAATCTGATTGTAACAATAGCCTTCATACCTGATTTTTTGTCCGGGTCATCTGGCGGAAAATGCTTTATCTGCGGTGGTTGAGCGGTGCCCGTGCACATGTGTTTTCGTTGTAAAAATTTACAAGGTCATTTATACTGTCCTTGTTAATATGCCGAATTTTAAATAAGTATTTTGTACATGTATACTAGAGATTCGCAAGATGAAGAAAATTAAGTAAAGAGAGGTTATTGGCAGTGGGCATTGAAGAGCAAAGTACTACGTTTAATGAATTTGAAAATCTAATTACGGTTGTGATTCACTCCATCCAGGGCCGGGGCATGCGCGACGGCGACCCTCTGACGGAAAAAGATAAAAAAGATATTAAAGTGTTATTGAGTGAGTGTCGTGGTATTGCTAATAAAGTTTCCCGTTGCCTCAATACCAGAATTAACCGTGCTGAATTGTCTTCGCTGATGCGCCGCTATGAGGTCAACAAGCCTTTTAAGATCAGTCCCATGTTATATGAGTTTATTGAAGCCAATCTGCACGTCTATGACTTGGCTGAAGGTGATTATGATTTTACTGTCACCCCCCTGACCATTGCCTGGCGTGAAATTGATGAGAAGGGACTGACTGATTACGACGATATGCTGCAGGAAGCTCTGTCGCGGGTTGGAGCAGAGTACGTCGAGCTGGTTCCCGAAAGCTCCTCGGTTATTCTTAAACTTCCCAATATGAGGCTTGATCATGGCGCTTCGTACCGGGGATACACCCTTCGCTATATGAAAGAACATCTCGTTAAGAACGGCGTGACCAGCGGTTACATTAATATGGGCGGCACCCTCCACATGATCGGGTGCAAACCGGACGGCAGTCCCTGGCGCAGCAGTCTGCTGAACCAACTTGATGAAGGTAATGCGATCGGTGTAATTGAATTGCAGGACAAAGCTATCGCCTCAGCAACAGTTGATGAACGCGGTTATGTCAAAGGAACCAGGCTTTATCGTCATCTGATTAATCCTTATACCGGGAAAAAACGTGATGCCGGCCTGTTCAGTGTCAGCTGTATATCCGACTCACCCTGGCTGGCAGATATTACAACCACTGTCATGTTCCTGATCGGTTTAGAGCGGGGTGAAAAATTCATGAAGCAGATTTCGGAAGAAATGAATGTTTTCACAGCCTATACAGCTGTCAACAATGAAGGAGATGTGTTCGTCAGCCGCAGTCTTGAATTCATTCCTGCCGGAGAGCTCTGATGCTGCCGGGCTCAGATGACTTCCGGGCCGGGTCAGTAAAGTCTTATTATGATGCAGCGCGTTACTGTATTGAAGAACTGGAGGCAAATAGTTTTGAAGCATATGTCGTGGGCGGTACTGTCCGCGACATTCTTTCCGGCCGGAAAGTCTCTGATCTCGATATAGCCACTTCCGCCCGCCCCGATCAGGTACATAAAGTTTTCTCCGGCTGCAGAGTAGTGGATACCGGAATTAAACACGGCACGGTCACGCTGATCCTGCCGGCAGATGATGCCGGTAAGCTTCATCTTGAAATTACCACTTATCGTCTTGAATCTGCTTATAGCGACGCACGTCATCCCGACCAGATTGAATTCACAGATTCGATTGAGGAGGATCTGGCCAGACGTGATCTGACAATAAATGCCATGGCCTGGCATCCTCAACGCGGCCTTCTTGATCCTTATAACGGAAAAAAAGATCTTGAAGCCGGAGTTCTGCGGGCGGTAGGCCTGCCTGAAGAGAGGTTCCGGGAAGATGCTCTGCGCATACTGCGCACCCTGCGTTTAGCAGCAGAACTGGGTTTCCTTATCGAAAAACACACGGAAGATGCTCTCATAGCTGCAAGGGAACGGCTGACACTTGTTGCTGCTGAAAGGCTTTATGTCGAGTGGGCGCGCCTGATTACGGCGACTGAGGCAGGTCCAATTATTAACAAGTATTGGCAGGTCATCGCCATCTTTCTGCCGGAATTTTCCGCCTTCAGTGACAGTGTAAGCAGGGAAAAATTTCTGCCGCGGCTCAAGCTGCTGCCGGCCCGCTTTGCTGACCGGATGGCTTACCTGGCTGCACTGGTCAGCTGCGGGATCAGTACAAACTTAATCAGTCCGGCCCTTTCTCTCTGCCAAAGTTTAAAATGTCCTAAGAAGCTGGCACAGGAAATAGTCTGCCTCAGCGAAGGGGCAGTCACTGCCTTCCCTCCGGACAAGCTATCGGTTGACAGGATCCGCCAGCAGCTAGCCGCCTCCGGGCGAAGTTTTGATGATCTCTTGTTGCTGAAAAGCCTGCTTGGTCAGGCTCAGGAAGACATAGAAGAGCTCCGGAAAATTGATCAGGAACTCAGTCTGGCAAATCTGCACGGTCTCCAATCCCTTGACATCGGTGGTGAAGACCTGGTCAAGCTAGGCTTCCAGGGCAAGGCTGTCGGTTCAGCCCTGAACAAGCTCTATGAAGCTGTACTTTGTGATGGTCTCGCAAATAAGAAAGACAGTCTCCTGGCAAGAGCCCGGACTTATCCTAAGTAAAGCACTTTCTACAAACAATTATATCTGCTTTAAGTGTTGTTGATTATCGTGCAAATATTTGTATAATTAGTAATAACTTCTGACTGTACAACTAATTATCTCTTCTGCATTGGCCCCAAAAACTGTCTTAAGGCTGAAAGGGTATGGTGACTCCTATAATTAAAAGAAAAGCACATTCACTATTTCAAATGCTCGTCTCAATTTTCCTGTAATTTGTTCTTGCCCTGTTTATTGGCGGAGTCATTATTGAGCTAACCGGTGAAAGCGCTCTGAACACTTATAAGGTTTTGGTAAACGGAGCTTTTGTAGGTAAAAACAACATCAGTGAGACGCTCATAAAATCCAGCATCCTGTTGCTTACCGGGCTTAGTTATGCCTTTGTCGCGGAATGTGGTCTCATCAACATCGGTGCTGAAGGGCAGCTGTACATAGGAGCTGCCTGTAGTACTGCTGTCGGCATCTACTGGACTTTTTTGCCGGGTCCCCTGCATATGCTAATCGCCCTGCTGGCAGGTTTTATCGGTGGGATGGTCTGGGGCGGCATCGTTGGTTTCTTTAAAGCTAAATTCGGTGCTAATGAAATCATTATTTCCCTGATGATGAACTACATTGCTGCACTCCTAGTAAGCTATCTTGTCCATGCACCCATGAAAGACCTGACGCAAACTTACCCTTATTCATACCGCATTGCAGACAGTGCCAAGCTACCCCGGCTTCTGGAAGGAACCCGCCTTCATGCCGGTATTATTGTAGCTCTGGTCTGCCTGATACTTTACTGGTTTTATTACAAGTACACTTCCAGAGGCTACAGGATGCGTGTTATCGGGCAGAACAGGCTGGCTGCCGAGTATGCAGGCTATAATGTCCGCAAAAATGTTTTTGTAGCCATGATGATCGGCGGCGGCTTTGCCGGCTTAGGCGGAGCACTGGAAATACTTGGAATTCAATACCGGCTGTTCGATAATTTTTCCTCAGGATATGGTTTTGACGGTATATCTGCCGCTCTTTTAGCAAATTCCAACCCTGCCGGAATGGCACTGACTTCCATTCTTTTCGGCGGCTTGCGTAATGGCGGTCTGATGATTCAAATGAGAACGAATGTCTCCAGCACTCTTACCAGTGTGGTACAGTCACTGGTCATAATCTTAGTCCTGATGAAAGTTTTTAACCGGCTGCCTTTTCGGGGCAAGAAGAAGGAGATCGATATTACGGGTAAAAGGAGTTCAAACTGATGAATTTTGTACTTAGCTTTATTATCTCTGTAATACGTCAGACAGTCCCCATCCTTTATGTTGCACTCGGTGTACTTATAATACAGACATCCGGCATTATGAACCTTGCCTCCGAGGGAAAGATGCTCATCGCATGTTTTATCACCGCGATCGTCGCTTTCTATTCCGGAAGCGCCTGGATCGGTATGTTGGCCGGCATCCTCATAAGCGGCATCATTGGAGTAATTTATATATGGCTCATTCAGGCCTTTTATTTAAACCAGATTATAGTTGGTCTCGTCTTTAACACTCTGGCTCTTGGTATTACTACCTTACTTTATCGTCAAACTTTCTCTGCCGTTATGGAACTGGATCCCATTCTTCCCTCTTTTAAAACTGAAATCGGGGGTTTTTCACTGCCGGTATATCTTGCTTTCCTGATGGTTCCGCTAGTGAGCTGCTTCCTCAAGCGCACCAATCCCGGTCTCAAGATCCGTTCTGTGGGAGAAAATCCCCGTGCTGTTGAGTCGATGGGCATCAGTGTTCAGGGAACCCGTTATCTGGCAGGCTTTTTAGGCAGTCTGCTCATCGGTGCCGGCGGGGCCTTCTTTACGCTGGGAGTATCCGGTATTTTTGCAGAAAATATGACTAACGGCCGCGGCTATATTGCGCTGACCGCCGTCACCGTAGGGCAATATTATCCTAGCGGCACTCTGGCTATCGTGGCCTTGTTCGGCATAGGTGATGCTCTGCAGTACCGCCTGCAAGCCGCCGGAACTGCACTGCCACATCAGTTCGCCCAGATGATACCTTATCTAATGACCGTCATAGCACTTGTTCTCTTCGCCCGCAGCCCCAGATCTCCTGCCAGCCTGGGAAAACCATATTATAAGAATCGTTAGCCTATACAGCGGCAGCTCGTCGATGTATTGCAGATAAAAGGAGGTTGAACTTTCATATGAACAGAAAAGTTAGTAAAAAAGCAATCGCTCTTGTTCTGGTGCTGATGCTTATCGTCACTACACTGTTTGCCTGTAATGACCCATCATCAGGTCCCAGCACTACGCCGGAAGCAACAGAGCCCAAAACAGAACCCGCAGCAACCGAACCTGCAGCAACCGAACCCGGAAAAACTGAACCCGGACCGGCCGAAACTGAGGAACCCGGCTTGATCGGGGAGGGCTTGAAAGCTGCCATGATCTTACCGGGCCCGATCAGTGATATTGGCTTCAGCGGCCCTGCATATGATGGTCTGCTACGCATGAAAGAAGAATTAGGTTACGAAATCAGCTTTGCAGAATCTGTCGCTGCCGCTGATTATGAGAATGTGTTCAGAACATATGCAGCAGACGGCTTTGACATAATTTTTGCCCAGGGTGCGCAGTTCCTGGAAACCGCTATGTTAGTAGCCGACGATTACCCGGATACCTGGTTTGCTGTCAGCAGCGCTTTTGCCACCAACGAGAAGAATATTTCCGGCTGGAACCTGAGCAGCCATGATGTGGGCTTTCTGGTTGGTATTTTAGCAGCTCAGTTAACTGAAACTAACAAGATCGGTAACGTTTCAGGTGCGGAGCTGCCGCCTCTGGTGATGATCAACGACGGTATCCGTGCCGGCGCTGCCTACATCAATCCGGATGTAGAAGTTATAAATATCTGGACCAGTGCAACCGCTGACAATGCACAGACAAAAGAAGCCGGTGTGGCCCTGCTTGATAGTGGCTGTGACATACTCCACTCTTCAGCCGGTGTTGGAACGCCGGGAGTTGTTTCTGCTGCTGCTGAAGCCGGCAAGTATTTAATCGCCAACTCCGCTGACTGGACCTCCGTTGATCCTGATACCGTCCTCACAAGCGCGATGGCAGGATGGAGTACTGCGGCCTTCAACACAGCGGTGGCATTTGCTCAAGGAGAGCTGCAGCCGCGTCCCTACATGAACGGTATTGCCGAAGGCGCTGTCTACCTGGCCGACTATACTGCCAAAGCCCGTGAAGTGATACCTGCAGAGGTGTTTGCACGCGTGGATGAAATCATCGAGGGAATTTTGGCCGGTGAAATTGTTGTTGAGGACGAAGTGGCTAAGCTGCCCTAAGATCGGCAGCCACTATTGACAGAAGAAGGCACCTGATAAAGCACAGACATCGATGTGCAGGCAGTTACTCTGCCTGCACGTCTGATCAGATCAGCCACTACATCCGAGGTAATAAATGGAGAAACAAGATCAGGCCAAATTGGAGTTAAAAGGAATTACCAAAACTTTTGGTGATCTGATAGCTGTCGACGATTTGTCTCTAGCCGTAAATGTTGGTGAAGTTCATGGGCTCCTGGGTGAAAACGGAGCCGGTAAGAGCACTTTGATGAATGTGCTTTACGGCCTGCTCGTAGCTGATTCCGGCGAAATTCTGATTGATGGCCGAGAAACAAAAATTAATTCACCCCGTGATGCAATTTCTCATGGTATCGGTATGGTACACCAACATTTTATGCTGGTGCCGACAATCAGCGTCCTGGAAAATGTGCTCTTAATGTTGAGTAACGAAGAGAAAGCTTTTCTGCCGAAAGCAAAGCAGGTCAGAAAACGTATTCTGGATCTTTCTGAAAAATTCGCTTTGGATGTCGACCCCAATGCTCTGATCCGAAACCTGACTGTCGGGCAACAACAACGCGTCGAAATTATTAAGGCCGTTTATAACGATTCAGACATACTGATACTGGATGAACCTACTGCTGTGCTTACACCCAGTGAAACTGTCGAGCTGTTCAGCATCATTGAACGTTTGCGGGACAGTGGCAAATCTATCATTTTTATCTCACACAAACTTCAGGAATTAATGGACATCAGCAACCGTATTACTGTTTTGCGAAACGGTAAAGTTATTGATACCGTAATGACAAATGAAACCAGCGCCGAAGAACTGTCTTACCTGATGATCGGAAAAAAGCTGGATCTGCAGCTATATAGAAATATAGAGCCTGCCGGTGACATTGTCCTGAAAGTTGAAGATCTGCTGGTAAAGTCAATGAGTGGGTCGATAGCCGTTGATCATCTTAATCTGGAAGTACGTTCAGGAGAAATCTATGGCATCGCCGGTGTCGACGGCAACGGACAATCCGAACTCATTAAGGGAATATGCTCATTAACAGACTGTGAAAGCGGCAGCATCACTATCGCCAGTAATCAGCTTAAGCTGATGTGTTCGCCCAAGGATGTTCTGGAATGCAATGTAGCACATATTCCGGAAGACAGGCAGCGTATCGGCACTGTCATGAGCATGAATGTCAGTGAAAATCTGGTTCTTCATAACATAGACGACCCCCGGTTCCGCAGTCACAAACTACTGGACTGGAACAAAATTAACCAATACTCTGAAGCAATTGTTGAAAAATACGATATCAGAACTTCCGGCGTTGAGGCGCCGATGTCTTCGCTTTCAGGAGGCAACCAGCAAAAACTGCTGGTAGCCCGTGAACTGATGAAGGAACCCAAACTTCTTCTGGCCATGCATCCTACCCGCGGGGTTGATATCGGTGCGATTGACTTTATCCATAAGCAGATTGTTGCCGCAAGAAATGATGGCTGCGCTGTATTGCTCATCTCTACAGAACTTGAAGAGATCCTTAGCTTAAGCGATCGCATAGGTGTTATCTACAAAGGAAAGATTAAGGGCGAAGTCAGCCGTGACAAGGTAAAAATGAAAGATATCGCCATGTGGATGGTTGGCAAAGGTGCCGGAGACTAGCTGCCCTGTCCGGATAATCATTTAGCGCCGGACATGATCAGACCCGCCCGGCGGAGTCTTATTTGTTCTCACCGCCGCTTTCTTTCTCGTCGGCAGACCTGTTTATTTCTTTATTTTCCAAATATTGAACATAAAAAGTGGCAGCCAGCATCAGGATGCTGCCCTCTAATTCCCTCGCGCTAAGCATCTGCCCTAAGATCAGCGCTCCACCGATGGCAGCAAAAACAGCCTCCAGACTCATAATCATCGAGGCCACTGTAGGCTTGCTGTCTCTTTGCGCCACGATCTGCAAGGTGTAGGCGACCCCGCAGGAAAAAACCCCGGCGTAAAGTATCGCCGGCAAAGCCGGCTTGATTACTGCAGGCTGCAGACTTTCAAAAGACAAGGCCGGTATCAGGGACAAGACCGCAGCAATCAGAAATTGCGAGGCGCTAAGGGCGATAGGATCCAACTCACCCGCATATTTTGCTATCGTCAGGATGTGGAAACTATAGCCGACAGCACCGACCAGCAGGAGTATGTCCGCCGTGGCAAAACCGCCGCTGTCACCAATCGTCATCAAAAACAGACCTGCTACGGCGATAGCAACAGCCAGCCAGTAGCGGAGACCCACTTTTTTCCCAAAAACCTGACTGATGATCGGAACAAAGACAATGTAGAGGCTGGTTATAAAACCGGCTTTGCCGGCACTTGCTGTCTGTAAAGCGACCTGCTGCAGGGAACTGGCGGCAAAAAGAATCAGACCCATGATCAGGGCAGCTTTAAGGAATTTACGGTCAAAAGTGGTCTGGCGGTAGATAATCAAAGGAATTAAAACCAAAACACCTATGCTGTAACGCAGGGCATTGAAAGTGAAGGGACCGACATGGTCCATACCGGCTGACTGCGCAACAAAAGACATGCCCCATAATAGGGCTGTCAGAAGCAGCATCAGATGTGCTCTTTTACTTTTTTCCACCTCTTTACCTCTCGGCCAAGTTGATACCGTTATATCTTACCCTAAAGAAGCAAAAAGCGCGCTCTGCCGGGCACGCTGATTCAGGCCCTTCTTTGCCAAAATTGCTAGCGGCGGTTGAGTATTATGCTGCCTGATTTCTCACCATTGATAGTCAGTTTATTCCCATTCAGAGAAAAGCTCGCTTCTTCCTTGATGGTAGCACCTAGCTGAGTTGTAGAAAGGCTGAGCCTGTTCCCGTTAAGAATTTCGTACTTAATCTTAATAGTGTGATAGCGGATGGTTTCGTACTCCTCATCTGCTGCATCCTCAGGATCCACCGGTATTTCGGCAGAAATCTCAATTTCACCATTGGATTTAAACTCCAGAAGCGTCGTACCTGCACCGTCGGTCACGTCCATATTGCCGCTCTCCAGCTCCCACAGCCCTTTAAGGGAGTTGTCTGCTCCGCCGCAGGCAGACGGAAGCAGCAAAACACAGAACAACACCAGCATCAGGCTGAGGCTGACCAGCTTATTCTTCCTCATAATCAAGACCTTTCTTTGCCTCTTTTCCTGCCTGTTTTTACCTTGCCAAGGTATGGACTCATGCAACTATACTATAATAGCAAAAATACCAGACAGTAAGAAGGCGGCGAGAACTCGCCGCCTTCTTCCCGGGTCTTCCCATTCTTACACTTGCATTTGAGTATTTTCGCTATAAAACAGAGATCTGCTAGTTAAATCGAAATAGGGCTGGAAGAGCGCCAGTAATTCATTCCAGTAAACGGGATGCTCCTGCGTACCGCTGTACACCCGCTTTTTTGCGTCCTGAATAAAGACAATTAGTTTCCAATATGTACCGGTGGTGCTTTCGCCGCTGTCATAGCTTTGCTGCCAGTCATCCAGAAACAGATCATAATAGAGACTGTCAATCAATCTGGACAAGTCTCCACATGCTTTTCTTCCTAAAATGTCCTCACGGTTGTCATCCCGGCACATAGTTATTTTGTAAGTACAGCAATTAGGATAGTGCCGCCGAAAACCGATTTGGGAAAAGCCTTTGAAATAGTCACCCATGTAAAAACACAAGCCTGTAATATATGGGATTACCTGCCTGCCATCTTCTGTGTACGCTGTCGCACCAAAGTATTTGTCGCAGGCACCACAGTAATACCTGTACTTCAACTCATCCTCACTCAGTCTTTCCCAGAGGAGGTCAGTTGACAGAGGAAGGAGATCGATAATATCCGTCATGCCACAGTGAGGGCATTTGATCTGTGCCATTTTTGCCTCCCTTCAGATAGCTTCCAGTCTTATTCTTATGTTGAGCTGTGAATTTTGCCGGCGCGTAAAATTTACGTGCATTGTAAGCAGAACTTGCTGCTGATTTGGAAATGCAAAAGCCTTCGGGTATCTGGTAGCTTAATCTTAACAGATAGCTGTTTAATATGCTACTTTATATGCATATTTATGAATTAATATCAGAAGCTATGGCCGGTATTAACTGACAAATCTTTCTCGTCAGGCTCCCAGATAAGCTGCCGAGACACGCTGATCCTGCAGCATCTCGCCGGCGATACCTTCGTGTACTATTTTTCCCGTCTCCAGCACATAGGCACGATCCGCGATACTTAAAGCCATTCTTGCATTTTGTTCCACCAGCAAAATAGTAATGCCTTCACTACGCATTTCCTGAATCAAGTCAAAGACTTCCTTAACCAGTAAAGGTGCCAGGCCCATAGAGGGCTCATCCATTAGCAGCAGCTTGGGTCTGGACATCATAGCTCTGGCTATTGCCAGCATTTGCTGCTCGCCGCCTGAGAGAGTGCCTGCAGCCTGATGCCGTCTTTCTTCCAGACGGGGGAAGCGTTGCAGAATCCTATTGATATCCTTTTTCACCTCAGTTCTTTTTGTCCTGGTATATGCTCCCATTTTTAGATTATCTTCAACATTAAGCCGCGTGAAAATTCTTCTTCCTTCCGGCACCTGAACCAGGCCGGTAGTCACAATGTTTTCCGTCTTTAGTTGGAGCAAATCGATGCCATTGTAGATGATCTGTCCCTGGCGTGCCTTCAATAAGCCTGATATGCAATGCATGATGGTTGTTTTTCCGGCTCCGTTAGCTCCGATCAGAGAAACTAATTCACCCTCTTCTTTAATTTCCAGGCTGACACCCTTAATCACATGGATCGGTCCATAATAAACATGCAGGTCTTCTATGGAAAATATGTTTTTCATGCTAGGCCTCCGATCCTAAATACGCAGTGATGACTTCTTCGTTGTTTCTGATCTCTTCCGGGCAGCCCTCAGCAATTACGCAGCCGTAGTTTAAGACTACGATCTTATCGCAGATGCCCATGACCAGCTTCATATCATGCTCTATCAGCAGGATTGCCATGGAAAATTTCTCACGCAGGGCATTGATCCTATCCATCAGTCCTTCGGTTTCCGACGGATTCATACCTGCTGCCGGCTCATCCAGGAGGAGGACACGCGGATTTGTTGCCAGAGCCCGGCAAATCTCCAGCTGGCGCTGCTGGCCGTAAGGAAGATTGCCGGCATAATAATCGGCATAGGGCTCCATGTCAAAAGCCCGCAGCAGCTCCCTGGCTTTTTCATCTACTGCTTTCTCTTCACGCCAATAAGAAGGGAAACGCAAGATTCCTTCTGTAACTGAGTATTTTCCCTGTTGGAGATAACCGACTTTGATATTATCCAGAACAGACATATTACGGAAAAGACGAATATTCTGAAAAGTGCGTGACAGCCCCTGGGCAACGGCTTTGTGCGGTCTGTTGCCCTTAAGTTCTTCACCTTCCAGTATGACTGAACCGCTGTTGGGGCGGTAAACATGTGTCAGCAGATTAAAGATGGTAGTCTTGCCGGCACCATTTTGCCCGATCAAGCCGGTAATGCTATTCTCTTCAACAGTAAAACTCACATCCTTAACAGCCATTAAGCCGCCAAAGCTGAGTGTCAGATTTTTAAGTTCAAGCAAGGCCATGCTATCTCCTGCCTTTCATCCTATGCTCGAGCGGTTCTTCCGGAGTCCCGGAAGAGGTTCCTGTCCGGTCGCGCAGGGCACTGTCAGCTTTACGTTCAGCACTGCCGCTGGCCGGAACGTTTTCCCTTTCCACGGCTCTGCCGCCGCCGACTCCGGAAATGGGCTGAGCCTCCAGTCGTTCGCGGCGAAAAACTCTGGCAATCCCCCGCTGTGACAGCTCCCTTTGACCCAAAAGTCCTGACGGACGATAATGCATCAGGAAAACCAGTATTACTGAATAGATCAGAGTACGGTAAGTATCTATACCGCGGAGAAATTCCGGCAGAAGCGTCAGGAAAAATGCTGACAGCACTGATCCTGTCAGGGAACCGATACCGCCGAACACAACCATAACCATAAAATTAACCGATTGGTTGTAGTCAAAGAAACTTGGCTCCAGCACCCCTGCATAATGGGCATAGAGTCCACCGGCAATGCCGGCAAAGAAGGCCGAAAATGAAAAGGCGATCAGCTTGTATTTAGTCACGGATACACCACAGGCTTCCGCTGCTATGTCGTCCTCGCGGATCGAAATAATAGCCCTGCCGTGTCTGGAGCGGATTAATGTATAGATAACTATAAGTGTAATAATAAGTGCCCAATAGCCGATAGTATAAGTAGTGTCCAGGGCAATACCTGTTAAAGGTTGGCCACCGCCGGTAATTTTCATTGAACGCATCAGCACCTTGACGATTTCGCCAAAAGCCAGAGTTGTTATCGCCAGATAATCTCCACGCAGACGCAGTACAGGAATACCTATGACCAGCGCTGACAAGGCCGCCGTCAGACCACCTGCCAGAAGAGACAACAGGAGGATGCCGACATTGCCGGATCTGCCGGCAGCAAGTGTGATTAATGCAGCTGTATAAGCTCCGACCGACATAAAGCCGGCGTGACCTAAGTTCAGTTCTCCCAGAAGGCCGGTTGACAGATTCAGGGAAACTGCTGCTGTCGCAAAAATGCAGCACAGGGTAAAGAGGTCTATTAATGTGCGGCTGACAATTCCGCTCGAAAACAGGAAGTGGAAGAGCAGATAGACAGCAAGGGCTGCTGCCAGGTTGATTGAGTATGAAACAAATTTAGATTTTGGCATACGCAGCACCTAGACCTTTTCTCTTTCGCTTTTTCCCAGCAGACCTGCCGGCTTCAGCAAGAGTACGAGAATCAGAACTATAAAAACCACACCCTCAGAAAGTTGGGATAGTGATGCCGGTATATATGCCCTGGTCATAGTCTCGATTAAGCCGAGGAGAAAACCGCCTAACATTGCACCGGGAATCAGACCGATACCACCCAGCACCGCGGCAATAAAAGCTTTGATTCCGGGCATCGCTCCCATATATGGTGTTATCTGCGGATAGGAAACAATAAAGAGAGCCGCAGCGATCGCTGCCAGAGCAGAACCTATGGCAAAGGTCATGGAAACAATATTGTTTACTTTAATACCCATCAGGTATGCACCCTTGACATCTTCTGATACCACCAGCATCGCTTTCCCCGCCTTATGCCGGGTCACAAATAACTGGAGCAGAATCATCACGGCTAAGGCTACAGCTATAGTGATCAGCGTCCAGGAGCTCAGGGGAACTTCGCCTAAGTAAAATACAGGAAAGCTGGACGCGGTAACGGGAAAAGCTCTGGGGTCCGGTGTGAAGAGGATCGCATAGCCGGTTTGCAGAAACAGACTAACTGCAATAGCTGTAATCAAGGCTGACAGCCGGGAGGCTGATCTCAGCCGCCGATAGGCCAGTTTCTCAATCAGCATACCCAAAGCCATGGACAAAAGCATAGCCAGCAGCGTCGCCGGAATAAAAGGAATATGAAGCAGGGTAATGAAAAAATAGATAGAGTAAGCCGCGGTCATCATGATCTCGCCGTGAGCGAAATTAATCAGCTTAATAATTCCATATACCATGGTGTAGCCGAGAGCTATCAGGGCATAGATAGACCCGATTTGTAATCCATTCAGGAGCTGCATAGTAAAATATGTCATATCTTATCTCTTTCAACGGAGTCACCTCCAAAGACAAAGCCATGTACCGGAAGGAGGATACCGGCACATGACTTTGACAAATATATTTATATTATTGCTGCGAATCTGCCGTAATTAATCGTCACTTTGCATTTTCGCAAATAAAGTATATTCACCGTCCTCGATTGAAATTATAGATACAGTCTTGATCGGGTTGTTATTTTCATCAAAAGTAATGTTGCCGGTGATACCCTCGAAATTAATATTCTTCATGGCATCAACAATTGCCTGAGAGTCAGTGCTGCCGGCTTCTTCAATGGCCTGCATCATCATGCGGGCTGCATCATAACCCAGAGCAGAGAAGGAAACTGCCTCCATGTTGTAAGCTTTGCGATATGCGCTCAAGAATGACTGGAGAGCTTCATTGGGATCATCAGGTGCATAGTGATTGGTGAAGTAAGAACCGTCGGCATCATTCTTTTCTGAACCGATGACGTTTTCACTCAAGACTCCGTCCCAGCCGTCGCCGCCCAGGAAGGCTACATCCAAGCCGACTTGCTTGGCCTGGCGCACGATCATAATGTTGTCATTGTAGTAATTGGGAACGTAGAGAACTTCCGGACCTGCAGCAGCGATTCTGGTCAGCTGAGTTTTGAAATCCTTGTCGCCATCACTGTAGTTTTCTTCGGCAACAACTTCAATGCCCTCATCTTTACACCTGGCCACAAAAGCATCTGTCAGTCCCTGAGAATAGTTGTCAGAGACATTATATAAAACTGCCGCTTTCTGCAGTTGTAAATTTTTGGCCATAAAGGCGGCCATCAGGTCACCCTGTACTTCATCAATAAAACAGGCACGAAAAACATTGGGGCCTTGTTTGGTAATATCAGCAGCTGTGCCGCTGGCTGTTATCATCGGCATGTTGTCGCGGGCTGCCCGCTGGGCAACCGCGATAGTAGGGCCTGAGGTAACATCACCGATCAGGGCAACAATCTTGTCATCATTAACCAGACGATTGTAGGCGTTAGTAGCTTCAACCGAATCGCCCTTTTCATCATAGACAATGTACTTAACTTGTTTGCCCAGTAAACCACCGGCTGCATTGACCTCATCTATCGCCAGCTTAACAGCATTATTGACAGCTATACCATATACGGATACGTTGCCGCTTAAGGGTGCCAGACCACCTATCTTGATAGTGTCTTCACCGGCACCGGGTTTATCCTTGCCCCCGTTAGCATTACCGCAGGCTGTCATAAGTATAATAATTGACAACATCACCAGTAAAACTGAAGCAAGCTTTCTTTTAGATTTGATCTTTCTCATACAATTGACCTCCCTTGGCAAAAGATTAGTTTCGATTTGATTTTTTCTGCATGAATATACCAATCCATGCATGAACTATCGAATTTCATCAATCTTATTATCAAATATTGGAAAGGTCAATCAGATAAAGTACTTTTAACATTATTAACAAGTCTCTCTGACTAATCATTCGATTTAGTATGCTTAATACCTGTTAAGAGACATGCAAGTGACTGCATATTCCACTTTGGCACTTCCCTAGTGGAAGGATCAGAGGGGAAATAGTATTGCGGAAAGCCAGATCACCAGTATCAGGCTCAGAGCGCAAAGCATGCTGGTAAGCAAAACCACCTGAGAGGCAAAGTCTGCTTCATTATCGTTTTCGACAGCAATCAGAGCCGTGTTCACGGCGGTCGGAACAGCGGATGAGATGAAAAGCGTTCGTGCTATGATACCGCTGATGCCCATCAGCCTGATCAGGAGCAGGGCTATCAGCGGACCGCCGATTAAACGGAGAAAAGTCGCAATCCACACATCCCGCCGGCCCAGTGAAAGCTTGGTGTGGGACAGCTGCACTCCCAGAGCGATGATGGACATCATAATAAGCGCATGGCTGCTGATCTCCAGTGCTGACCAAAAGAAAGCCTGAGTGAGATCATAGGGTATCTGTTTCATCAGGATTACCAGAGGAACAATATAGGCCATAGGCATACGGAAAACTATGCCGAGTGCTTGCCGGACCGACATATTGGCACGTGCAGCATTGTAGTAGCTGACTGTGTGAGTCAGCACATTTTGCACCACGAAGACTACCAGCTGAATCGATACCGCCATCTTCAGCCAGGGAGTTTCCCCGCCGACAAGATAACTGCCGGTGGAGAAAACCAAAGTTATCAGAGGAACGCCGATATTGCCAGCATTAAAATAAGAAACGGAATTTTGAAAGGCCATCCGCAGCCGGGTTTCATGGCCCAGAAGCCGGGATATTCCATTGGACATCAGGACCAGCAGCAGCAATAGCAAGACACTGAAGACTACGACTGTCAGCTGATCTCTGTTAAAGTCAGTCGTGTACAGCTGGACGATGGCATAGGATGGCATCGTGACATAAAAGATAATCTTGCTTAAAGTCCCTACATCCATCTTGAATTTCCGGCCGAGCATTACGCCGGAAAGAACCAAAAGAAAAAGCGGAACTATGTTGTAGAGAAAAATATGTAAGGCTGGCTGCACTTTTGTCTCCTCGTAAGTAGTTTTAACTAGTATAGCTTAGCAGATCGAAAAGATATGCTCTGAATGATTTGCCCCCTGCCGGAAAACTTATCTCTGCTGGATTATATTTCCTTAATTCTTGTTAACGGGAAGATAATAGACAGGCAGGCGGCTCTGGCCTAAACTCATACTAAGCTGCTGATTTGATCACAGACTTGTCCGGCAGCTTAGAGGCAGTATTTTTCAAGAAGAAGGAAAAGACTATGAACGAACGCGGTTTTATAGATTTTAGAAGTGATACGGTCAGCCAGCCGACAGCGGCGATGCGCCGGGCTATGTTTGAGGCGGAAGTCGGAGATGATGTCTACGGCGACGATCCGCCGACGAATGAACTGGAAAGAGTTGCGGCAGAAATTTTGGGCAAGGAAGCTGCACTATTTGTGCCGAGCGGGACCATGGCTAACCAGCTGGGCGTATTGGTGCACACGCAGCGCGGACAGGAAATTATCCTCGGGTCCAATGCACATATTTTTGTACATGAAGTCGGCGGAGCAGCTGTGCTCTCAGGTGTCAGCATGAAAACCCTGGACTTTACCGGTGACCTGCCTGAACCTTCAAAGATTGAGGCCGCGATCCGCGCTGAAGATATTCACGAGCCCGAAACCGGCCTGATCTGTCTGGAAAATGCTTTATCTAACGGCCGCGTTGTTCCCTTATCGATCATGCAGGAAGTTTACCAACTGGCACAGCGTCGTTATCTGCCTGTCCATCTGGATGGGGCAAGAATTTTCAATGCAGCTAGCTTTCTGGCTGTTGATGTTAAGGAGATAACACAATACGCAGATACAGTTAATGCCTGTCTCTCCAAGGGGCTCTGTGCGCCCGTTGGCAGCATCTTCGCAGGTACGGCCGATGTGGTGAAAAGGGCACGCAAGTGGCGCAAGCTGCTGGGTGGCGGCATGCGGCAGACAGGTATTCTTGCTGCTCCTGCCTTGCTGGCACTGCAGGAAATGCCGTGGCGCCTGCCGGAAGATCATGCTAACGCAGCTTATCTGGCTGAGCAACTGAGCGAAATTGACGCCGTATCGGTACTGACAGAGCGCAGGGACATTAACATGGTTTTCTTCAGAATTGACAGGGATACGGCGCTGCTGAAACAGCTCCCCCGGCTGCTGGCTGCAGATAAGATTCTGATTAACGGGCAGGAAGCTAACGGTGAATGGCGTTGGGTCACCCACAAGGATATCGATCGCAGTGACATTGACCGGGCAGTGAGGAAGCTTAGTGAGCTGGTATAGATTTTTATTGCCTGCTCTCAGGCAGAACCCACCGAAAAAGCCTGTAGTGTCGCAATGTTTACCTGAACTGCAAGAGAATAGTCAAGGCTGTCTCTATCTTCAAGGCGAATATCCGGGTCATAAGGAACATCTGACCAGGACTCCGTTCATTACTTAAACGGAGTCCTGGAATAACTTTGTATGTACCGGTCTTATCAGTGGACCTGTACTCCTGCAAAATATGCCATGATCTACAAAATAGACAGGTATTTAAATGATCAATTCCTCTTCCGCCTGTTAACCCAGCGGTATTCCGAGCTCCTCTGTCAGGAAGCCAAATATGCATTCAGCGTAACCGGCAGGATAGACCTCTTGTTTGCGCGAGTATTCAAAAAAACGCTTTAAATGATCAGGATTATCCATAATTTGGTCCATATAGATTGTGTTGAAAGCATAGGCAGGATTAAGTCTGGCTTCCAATGCTCCTTGAACTGCATCGACAGCTGCTTGTGAATAATCTTTTTCGTTAATGAAATCAGGTAAAATCTTTGCTAACTCCTGAGCAGCATACATACCGGGGTCAATGCCATATTGTGATGCCTTGTCTGGCATATTCGCAGCATCTCCAAGAACAACTGCACCGGGGAAAGCTACCTGTGTTAAGCTGCTGCAAGAAGGCAAGCGGCAACCAACCATTGGCTTAGCAACAGTTGCATTCTTCATATAGTACTGTCCTGACTCAGTTTCATTAATCCAGTATTCGAATACCTCGTCGTGCGTCATATCTAACTCACGCAAAGCATATTCATTGATAACGCAGCCTACCGAGGCAACTTTACCCCCACTATTACCTTCATAAAGAGGTGTAACCCAGATATAGTTTGCGCAATGAACATAATTAGGAATTGTAGACGGAATGTAAATCTGTACTGCCTGACCCGGTACCATGTTCTCGACATTATTAAAATATCCTCGTGCTGCGTACATCCACATCTTCGGATTGTCTTCAGCTAAAACCCCTAAATCTCTTGCAAGAAGTGAGTGTGATCCATTTGCGATGATTACAGCATCTGCCTCTATACTGACATCAACATTATTGTGATTAGCATTAATACCTGTAATTCGATTACCTTCTCTGATGAGAGAGGTCACACAGAAGTTATCCAGAAAATCAACGCCTCCGTTAATTGCCCCTCTCCGGATTATGTCATCGCCTATACGACGAGGAACTAAAATAAAGGGCGGTGCTGTATAATCCGTTTTTTCACCTTCCGGGTCGTAGATTCTCAGAGAATTGACTTCACAAGCGACCTCACGTTCCATTTCTTCCATAATTCCCATTTCTTTAAAAATAGGGAATAAACCGGGCATGTATGCGTCCCCACATACTTTGTCACGAGGCCAAACCTCCTGATCGACAAGCAAAACATCCAGACCTGCTTTTGCTAGATAAAATGCGGCTGTTGATCCTGCAGGACCTGCGCCTACTACCACCACTTGACGTTTCATCTTATACCTCCTCCTGAATAGCAACGAAACTTATAACATCGCCGGCCGGACACACTGTTTTGCATGTCCCGCAGCCAATACATTTGTCCGGATCAACCTTCTGATAACCACAATGCATACAGCTTAATGCTTCCAATTTGGCGGATCTGTCATCCCAGCTTTTCTCAACTTCATTAAAAGTTGTTGTGCGCTCTTCCATCGGGATACAGTTTCTTTGTGGACGGGCTACTTTAAGATTGTTAAAGGGATATATTCTTTGATTTGAAGGAGCCAAGTGAAGTTCATGATCCAGTTTATCCTGAATCTGGCGGCCACGAATAAAGCTGTCAACCTTTATGGCTGCTTTGCGACCGGATGCCATAGCTGCAATAACCGAGTTATCCTGTTCACTCACATCACCTGCATAGAAAACATTTTCTTGATTCCAGTCGTACCAACGCTGGTCTGCATATTGTCCAACGGCAATGATCAGTTGATCTGCAGGAAGTTCCATCATATCGTCTTCATCAAAGACAAAAGAAACATTTCCCATGTCATCCTTTTCACATGAACTCACAGCAACAAATTCGACACCGGTTAAAGCAATGTTGGCTCCGCCCAGGTATCGTTTGGGACTATATGCTTCAATAATTCTTATGCCTTCATCTTCAGCATCTTTGCGTTCTTCCTCATGGACGGGGACGTCATCGCCGCATTCCGGACAAACGATTGTGACTGTCTTTGCTCCAAGACGCAATGCTGTCCTTGCTGTATCGAAAGCCACATTACCTCCGCCAATAACAACTACATCTCCGTTGCTGTCGTAAAACTGAGCTGCTTTCCGTGAATCCTGCATGTCATTATTGACTTGTTGCATGTATTCCATTGCATTTCTGACACCATTCATCCGTTTGCCGGGAAGATCCAGAACTTTAGAGTAGGGTTTTCCAACTGCCAAAATTACGGCATCGTACTCTTCTTGCAACTTACTCATATCAGTCTGAGATATTGTGACACCGGTCTTAATCTTCAAGCCGGCTTTTACCAAACCATCTATTTCTCTTTGTAATACGTCTCTATCCAATCTAAAAGCCGGAATACCGCGCATTAGCATGCCCCCGGCCTGAGCTGCACTTTCAAAGATTGTGACGTCATAGCCTTCCTGAGCTAGAAAATGTCCTGCAGACAAACCAGCAGGTCCTGAACCAACAATAGCAATGCGCTCGCTATATATTGAGGGATAGGGTCTGGGTGAATAGTCAACCTTTTCACTAAGATAGCGTTTTATTCTTCTAATGCTGAGTGGATAATCTACTAGCAATCCCCGTTTACAAGCATCTTCACACGGATGATGGCAAATATGACCACAGATTGCTGACAAGGGATTCTTCGACCATACAAGTTCATACGCTTCCTCATATTTGCCTTTTTCAGTAAGTGTTAGATAACCTTGCGGGCTGATGCCGAGAGGACATGCTGTTGTACACGATGTTTCCGTCGGTAAACTATACATCTTGTTAACTGTAATGCCCTTGATCTCAGTACATTCCGGGCATATATGACAAACCGTTCTTTGCTGCTCTTCAATAGCTTGCACCGGGCAGGCTTCACGACAGCTGTTGCAATTAACGCATTTGTCAGGATTGATAACAGAAACGAAACTTTGCTCCAGTGTGAATTCTTTTCCGTTATGAGACCTAATTGATATTTTTCTCATTTTATCCTCCTTGCTTATCTGCGATTTATATGGAAATATAAATAGTTACTGAAATTATAGTAAATATGATATAGTGCATATCTGGAAGAATTAGTAGTTATGTTCATCTACGACTTTACATTTTTTGGTGTTTGTTAACCGCTGCGACATGGAGGAATAGGTTTTTTCGAATGTCTCGCACAACTCCCCCTAAAATCAGTCAAACAAAAATTAAGCTAACAGAGGCTCTACTCTGTTTAATTAATGAAGAAGATAGGGAGTTTGATGAAATTACGGTTAGAGACATTTCCCGCGTAAGTGGACTTAGCAGAACTACCTTTTATAATAACTTCCTGGATATTTATGATTTGGCTTTCTTTGTTTTCGAGCTTGAATCAATGGATGCCGTTAAGCTTATGTTCGAAGAAGATAATTTTATTAAATCTTTCACCGAATCAATGAAATTCATGCGTAAGAATAAAAACTTCTACGAAAAAGTTGTGAAGCTGGAAGGCCCAAACTCTTTCGTAATGAACTATTACAAAAAGGTTTTGAAACATACAAAAGAGTATTATCGGAATCAGTATTTAACTGAAGAGGTTGAATTTGCTCTTGAAATATACTGGACCGGTGCTACATTAAGGTTAGAAAAATGGATCAAGGATGATATGAAAGAATCACCTGAAAAAATGGGTGAAAATTTCTATAAATCAATGCCTGAAATTCTTCGATTGGGTTATAAATAACAAAAAGCGAGGGGGAACTTGCCCCTCGCTTTTTTGTTCTTTAGTCTTTTTTTAGTTGATTTCTGTAGATCTTCCTAAGCTACCCGACTCTTACTCTTTAAACAACTCTTTCGAGAGACTGTAGAGCAGCTCTACACCAATGCCGCTGGCGCCCTTAGGCTTGCGGTCGTCTGCCTTATCCGAGTAGGAGGTTCCGGCTATGTCCAGGTGCAGGAAGGGAGTAGTGCCGGTAAAGGCGCGTACGAAATGGCCGGCTGTGATGGTTCCGGCTCCGCGGCCTGCTGTGCTGTTGCGGATATCAGCGCGGTCACTCTTGTTCTGTTCTGCATATTCCTCGTGGAAAGGCAGGCGCCAGACCAAGTCGCCGGATGTATCGCTGGCTTTTTCCAGGGCGGACCAAAGCTCCTCGTCATCAGACATGGCACCGGTCATGAGGCTGCCCAGGGCTGAAACTACAGCTCCGGTAAGCGTGGCGATATCCACAATATAGTCCACTTTTTCTTTCTGCCAGGCATAGGTGACAGCATCAGCCAGTGTCAGCCGGCCCTCAGCATCGGTAGAGAAAATCTCGATGGTTTTTCCCAGCATGGAGCCGATAATGTCGCCGTTGCGGTAAGCATGGCCGGAAATCATGTTCTCACAGGCTGCAACGATGGCAGTAACGTTGACTTCCGCTTTAGTCTCAGCCAGAGCGCGAATGGCGGAGATAACTGCGGCCGAACCGGCCATATCACCGAACATACTGTACATGCCCTGGGTGGATTTTATGCCGTAACCGCCGCTGTCATACATCATGCCTTTGCCCACCAGAGCCAGGGTCTTGTCACTGTCCGGCTTACCCCGGTAACGCATGACGATCAGGCGCGGCTCCTCATCGGAGCCTTTGGCGACGTTGAGAAAGGCTTCCATCTTCAGTTCTCTGATCGCAGGCAGCTCAAAAACCTCCACTTCGATCTCACTGTGCTCGCCGATCAGGCTGGCAACAGCTGCCAGTTCCGTCGGCGTCATGACATTGGCCCGCTCGTTGACCAGTTCGCGTCCCAGGTAAACGGAGGAAGTAAGAGCCTGCAGCTGGGTCAGCATGTCAGCCGATAAGTCAGCTTCCTGGATCAGAGCGATATTTTTCAGCGTTTTTTCGGACTTGCTGTCAGCCAGTTTGAATTCTTCAGCCGCCGCCAGCAGCCTGGCTGCCAAAGTCGCGGGAGTCTCTGCAGGCTCAGCGTTTTCCCTGTCTTCCTGCTCGTCAGCTTTCTGGTCCTTCTCCGGCTTGAATCCGCTGGTAGCGTGAGGGTTATAGGCCGGCAAGGCCAGCAGGAAAGCCTTCAGGCTCTGCATCTTCTGTTCTGCACTCAGGTCCGCCAGGAAGAAGAACTGTAAATCAGCCGTTGAGTTCTTCAGGAAGGCTGCAGCTAGGCGGTTAAATGTTTTCTGCAATTTGCGATTGGATCTGTCATCCGGGTCCAGACGCAGTAAATAAAGGTCGCCGCCCGCGGCCAGAGCCTGGCGATAATACTGCAGACATTCTTTTTTAGTAAAAAGTTCACTGTCATAGTCTGCTTTTTTCTTAATCTCAGCTGCTGCTTTATCCAGCTCACTCAGTTCAGAAAAAACAACTACTAAACTGTGAGATTGATCGATTTCTGTTTTTGAAAATAAGTGCATAAACTCCTCCTGCTTAGATTTGCTCCACTTCTGCTCTGCTGACGTCAACTTTTGACCAGTCAAAGCTTTCCATATGGTGTGTATAATATTTGTCGTAAGCGTCCTGATCCAGCACGATATCCAGATTTCCTATCCAGTGGACGATCTTGTGATCGGCAAACTTACGTTTAAAACGGTAAAGACCGTCATTGATATCGCTGGTAAAAATTCCCCCCAGATCGTAATATTCATAGCCTGCTGCAACTGCGTACTTAATATTCTCATACTGGATCTGGGCACTCTGATTTTGTCGGACATGGATGGGATCAGCCCCATAGAGGTAGGTCAGGGTTTTATTAAAGCCGATCAGCAAGGCTCCCGCTATGAGCTCACCATCATAACGTGCGAACTGCAGCCGGGAAGTGTCACTGTAGGTATCGTAAACCCGCTGGAAATAATCCAGCGGCCGGTGACCGATGGATTTACTCGCGGACATCTCGACCATAAACTTGTAGAAAGTCTCCAGGTCTGCGCGTGATCCCAGAAAAGGTTCCACCTGGCGGCGGTAGGAAGAACGGATCTCATAACGTGTGTTTTTGTCAAAATCCGCCAGGATCTCCTCGGCACTGCGGCCATTGATTTTCAGAATCAGGCTCATCAGTGGCTGGCTGCTCAGGGCAGGGTTTTTCAAAAAATGAAGACCTGCCCGGGCATACCGGCTGACCAGTTCATCGTTATGCTCAACTTCCGGATCGATGCGCAGCAGAAAACCATTATGGGCCGCAGCATAGGCTTTAGCTTCATCAATTAAGGTCGTCACGGTTTCCAGATCAGCCAGGTCACAGACCGGGCCCCGCGGTGCGTAGAAAAACTCCTTGCCCGCAGTACTGTCAGTGACTGACAGCACTGACATGGCGGCCCTGATTTCCCCCTGGTCTTGCAGATAAAAATAGTGGCACTTCCAGTTGTTTTTTATTTCAGACCACTGCCGGCTCTGATAAAAATTGCCAAAGCCGGACTGAGCTATAAAATCGTCATATTCCTGTGTAAGTTTTTTGTCATTGATATCCAGTAACATAAGACCTCCTGTTCCTTAGGACCTGTATTCTTTTTCCATCTTTTTCAGGTAATCCTTCAGACGGAGCTTGCGGAGCAGGTTGCTGTCCTTGTCATTAAGAATAGCATTGCCGGTATTGGCCTGACGATCTTTTTGGAGGAAAAGCTCCCTCAGCTCAGGAGCCAGCAACTCAGCGCTGGCTTTGGGACTGACAACAACCCAATTAAAGGCTTTGTCGCCTTTCTGCGCTTGCGGCTGGTCATAAATCAGGTCGGAAATAGCTATCTCAGGCAGGTTGACGCCGGCCAGGCGTGCACAATAGGAACTGCGTCCAAGGCGGAAGTTCAGCTCGAAAACATAGATCTCGCCTGTCTTGGAGTCAATCTTAATGTCGAAGTTGAAAAAGCCGTAGTAGTCCAGGCCGCGGATAATTTTTGCCGCCAGTTCATTTAACTCTTCGCGCTCGCTGTCACAAAGCACCAGATAATTGCCCACCCACATGGGCCGCTTATCCATCAGCAGGGCCCGGGCCAGGCTGATACTGATCTGATCATCACGGGAACGGTAGCCGTTAACAGTGTACTCTGTTCCGTCCCCCCCGTGGACATAGGGCTGGACCAGCATATCGCCATCGAAGGCTGAAGCATAAATTCTCTCCAGATCTGCCAGCGCCTGATCACGGTTTTGCAGATAGTAGCCCTTCTTCTTACCCTCAATCTCATAGCTGTTAAACAGGTTGAAGTCATCGGCTTTCATGAAAAGTTCGCCTTCGAGAGCCAGACTCTGATAGTTGTCGCGGTTGAGACGATAAGTCTTGGGCACGAGGACACCCATCTCCTCCATCCGCTCGTAAAAATTGGATTTAATCACATACTTCTGTACCAGTTCTTTTTTCGGGTAGGGCAGAACCGGCTGAAAGTCCAGGCGGTCAATATTGTCGTATAAGAGCCGCAGATAATGCTCCCAGGGCAGCAGAATCACGAAATCCCTGTAGTGGTCCTTCTTGTCGGCATAGAGCTGGTTCAGCAGGCTGACAAAGACATCCGGATCCGAATTGAATTTCTCAGCAACCCGTATTTCGGCAATGGAACTGTTATAAAAGGGGATTAAAATCGCTGCTCCGCATACTACCGGTTTTTGCCCGTAGGCATCGTAAATATTGCGGGCCAATGTGTAAGAGGCTGCATCTGTGCCCAGTATTATCGTTAAGAAATCTTCCATTTTTTCACCACTAAATCTATTCTAATGCTTTTTCCATCAGGGCGTGCGGAATAGGAATAAAAGGTGGAATTTTGAGCTCGCCCGTCAAGTGATAGCCATTTTTTTCATAAAAAGGAATGGCCTTTTCTCTGGCATTGAGAATCATCCTGGTCTTGCCGGCTGCACGCGCTGCACTTTCCAGTGCGGACAAAATCCCGGACCCGATTCCCAGAAAGCGATAATCCTCGCTGATAGCCATATACCGGGCCTGAGCTGTGTCCTCTTCCAGCCACACCAAAGTGCCGAGACCGACCAGTTTATCTCCGTCAAAAGCGCCCATGAGCAGGTCTTTTGCTTCATGGTCAAGGTCATCCTCTGCGATGGAGCGTCCCCAGGGTCGGCGCAGTACTTCATGCCGCAGATACAGCGATTGACTGTAATCATCACTGCCATAATCCAGCGGCCTGATTTCAATCTGATTTTCAGGCATAAACACCTCCGAAAAGCTTCCTTGATCATAACACACAGCCGATATAAGCTAAAATACAATAAACTGGAAAAAGAAAGCTGGATCGCGTGAACAATCATCAATTAAGTAACATCTTTCAGAGGCTGCCGGATGCCTCTGAATCTGAACGTGAAGAAGATTTGCTGAACAAGGGCGGAGTGCGGATCAGCCGCATTCTCTCGGGCGGACAAACGAGTGCAGTCTATGAGCAGGACGAGGACGAATGGGTCATGGTTCTGGTCGGAGAGGCAGAAATCACTTTTCCCGATGAACATGGACACAGCATCGCTTTAAGAAGCGGAGATTTTCTCTTTCTCGAAGCAGGTCGCAGGCATCAGGTGACGCGCACGTCCGATCCCTGCCTCTGGCTCTGTGTTTTCTTTGCGCCTGACAGTGAATAAAAATTGATACTTTACAAATGATTATGCATATGTTATCGTCTTGCTCAAGCAAATGCAGTGATGGAGAAGAAGTAGCTGTGCTGTCGACTTCAAGAGAGATGCCGGTGCTGCGAGGCATTAAGTCAATGCGTAGTGAATACATCTCCGGAGCAGCGTCCTGAACTAAGAGTAGGAGACGACGGGTACGCCCGTAACAGCGTAAGGGTTTAAAAACGCAAAAACTGTTTTGTGTGGAGAACCTGTTGAGGCTTTCAGCGTGAGTTGAAAGCGAAAAGAGGTGGTAACACGTCTCATGACGTCCTCTTGCGCTAGAGCAGGAAGGGCGTTTTCTTTTGTCCTCCTGTGCCGGCACTCAACAAAGAAAATCGGAGGAAAGAGACATGCAAGAAATTCGTTTATTCAGTGGAGAAATGATACCCCTGGAGCGCCATAAAGTGCGCATAGTCCAGAAGCTAGAGCTGCTGCCGGTCGAGGACAGGCTGCACCGTCTGCAAGAGGCACACAACAACCTCTATCTTTTGAAAAACAGGGATATCTTCCTGGATATGCTGACGGACAGCGGAGTCAATGCCATGAGTGACAAGCAGTTAGCTGCCATGATGGATGCAGACGACGCATATGCGGGCAGTGAAACATTTTTCCAGTTAGAAGAAAAAGTTCAGGATTTATTCGGCATGGAGTACTTTTTGCCTGCCCATCAGGGACGTGGCTGTGAAAAGGTTCTGGCTGACCTCCTGGTCAAGCCGGGTGACCTCCTGCCCATGAATTACCACTTTACAACGACCAGAGCACATATTGCCCGCTGTGGCGGTGAAGTACTGGAGCTGCTCTGTGAAGGGGGTGAAGTGTGTACCAGCACTGAGCCCTTCAAGGGAAACATGAATACGACTGCCTTGCGCACACTTTTAGAAAATACGGACAGAAACATTCCCTTCGTCCGCATGGAAGCCGGGGCCAATCTGATAGGCGGCCAGCCTTTTTCCCTGGCTAATCTGCAGGAAACAGCTGCAATCTGCCGGGAACACGATATCCCCCTGATCCTTGATGCCTCCTTGCTTCAGGATAATTTGTATTTCATTAAAAGCAGAGAAGAGTCCTGCAGCGATCTTTCCATCCGGGAAATTATGAAAGCAATTGCTGACTGCTGTAACATTATTTACTTTTCTGCCCGGAAATTCGGCTTTGCCAAAGGCGGCGGCATTGCTTTGCGGGACATCACATTGGCAAATCCGCTCCAGGAGCTGATCGTTCTCAATGAGGGCTTCTTAACCTACGGTGGAATTTCAGTGCGAGAAATGGCAGCCATCACGGTCGGACTGGAGGAATCCATGGACGAATCCATTATTTCGCAAGGCCCCGAGTTTATTCGTTTTATGGTCGACCAGCTGGCTGATCTGGGAGTACCTGTGATCACACCTGCCGGCGGGCTCGGTTGCCACCTGAATGCGAAAGAGTTTGTGCCCCATGTAGCTGCAGATGAGTATCCGGCTGCCGCCCTGGCCTCGGCACTCTTTATTGCCGGCGGGATCCGCGGGATGGAAAGAGGAACTCTGAGCGAAGACCGCCAGGCCGACGGCAGCGAAAAACTTGCTTCGATGGAACTGTTGAGATTGGCAGTACCGCGGCGGGTCTTTACCCTCAGCCAGATAAAATACTGTATCGACCGGGTACATTGGCTGTGGCAGAACCGAGAGCTGATCGGGGGACTGAAGTTCACCAGAGAGCCCAAGATCCTGCGTTTTTTCACAGGTGAGCTGGCGGCCGTCTCCGACTGGCAGGAAAAGCTGGCGGCCCGTTTCCGTGCTGATTTCGGAGACTCTCTATAGGACTGCACCATTGAAACGAATGGTCAAGCTGCAGGAAATGCCTAACAAATCAGGGTTCTAAAGATAACATTGCCTTACTATAATATCCTTTGATGGCTCGGTGAATTCTCGGGAAAAGAAATACTACGATCCTAAGGAGGTATTATTATGGCACTGTCAGTGGACTCAAAAATTAAGGAAATCATGAGGTCAGAAGAGGGAAAGTTAGTAATGGAAAAATGGGCTCCCGGATCTACAAAAGATCCCCGCATGAGACTGGTGGGAGCTCTTTCTTACCGTAAACTTCTCAGCTACCCCGAATCTGCAGATCTGGCCCCTCATATTGAAGAAATCGATGCAGACTTGAAAGCTTGCAGCAGATAATTAACAGACGGGACAAGAAGTCTTTCCGACAGTGGAAAGCCTTCTTGTTCTGTGATCTTTATTCTTCCGTTAGCTGAAGTGCTTTAAGCACTATTTGCAGCTGAAGCCGTTGATCAGGATCATCCAGATCCACTTTCAGATCTTTCTGTATCCGATAAATTCGGTCAAGCAAAGTACTGCGATGTATAAATAGCTGTCGAGAAGCCTCAGAGTAAGACATGTTCGATTCCAGAAAAATTCGCAATGTATAAACATATGAGATTCCGCCGTTTTTATCATGCTCCAGCAGTTTAGAGAAGCCATTAGGAAAGAAGGTTTCCAGAGGAAAAATCCCAAGTGAGTTTGCAACCATCTCATCCAGAGCAAAATCCGAGAAAGCAAACAAATACTCATCAGCTTCATTAAGACGGCCATGCTCTATAGCTGCTTCTGCCTGGAGATAGTATATGCGGATCATATTTAAGTCAGAGAAAATATTGCTTAAACCTACACAAATCTGCATTTGATCGATATAGGATAAAAATTCTGATTTGCCCTGAGTTCCAGGGCTTTTTTCTGCAATTTCAAGAGCAGGGACAAGTCCCATAATCGTGTTATTGTGGCCAAAAAAGATACTGTCAGCAAACATGTTCTCAAACACAGAGCAAATATAAATGACAGGCAAAGCTGAGAAGCGTTGTAAATAATGAATGGATATACAAAGATAATCTTGCTTGTGATTAACTGAACTCAGATACATTTTCTGGTTTGGATTTAAAGGAGCTTCCTGCATTAAATTTTCTAGAATCTCCTGAAGCGAATTTCGCTTACTCATTAACAAAGAAGGATTATACTCTACTACTTTCGTAATTATATCAGCCAGATATTCTGCGAGTTTTTCCTCACCTTCAACAAAAGGACGTTCTTCGAAACCTATAACCAGACAACCAATATACTCATCACGTGAATCAAAGAGATTAACGCAAAGAGTTATCCCAGGATCAAAATCGAGTTGAAAGGCTCCATGTCTGTCAAGATAAACATCCTGTTCATGTGAAAATATTAAAAACGACTCTGAAGCCAAATATTTTTGGCTATTGGAAAAATTGAAACTTTCTGCTGCCAGTTGCTGTGTCTGAGCAACAATTTCATAGCTATTATCCAGAACCATAATCGGACGTTCAAAAATAGAATATGAATAGTCAATTACTCCCTGTATAGTCGGTGATTTTATCAGAAGATCTAAGAGTTGACTTTCCCAGTCCTGATAGACGAGATAGTTTTTTTGCAGATCATTATATACTTCAAAAAAGTTTACTTTTTGCTTGATCAGTATAACTGTAGCGTGTTCTTTGTAGTAATTAAGTCGGGGGTGTTCTCCAATGCAAATAAGTACCACATTTCTTTCGATATTAGGTCGATGAGGTAAATGCTCAACTGTTGCGAGATAAACATGGTTGGAGTAAAAATTTTCCGTCCCATCCATATACAACTCCGGAGCAAGCAAAGATAAATCTTTTCCCGCTCTTCCATACAAAGTAACGGGATATTTCTCCTTCAATCTTTCATAAAGAATGTATGCATTAAGCTTCACTTTGCACTCCTCTGACTAATTGTAATATAGCGCAATATACAAACGGATGCAATAACCGCCCGTCATTTATTAGGGGTATTATCCGGAAAGACTCTCAACTTGTTGGCTTAATAATTTGCCTTTAAATGACTATGATTTAATTATCTCTTCCCGAGAGTTCAAAACCGGAGGCCTCTACTAGGAGGAGTTATGGATTTTGACATGAATGCAGTAAAGAAATCTTTACTGGAAAGCAACATTTCCAAAGCGCGGCCCTTAGAAGAAATGTTTTTTGTCAAGGGCAAGACAGCAATAGTAACTGGCGGAACTTCCGGATTAGGATTCAATATTGCTTTCAGATTGCTTCAAGGTGGAGCTAATGTTGTTATTGCTAGTAATCAGGCCGTCGAGGGCGAACAGTCGCTTTCAATACTTAAAGAAGCAGGCTTTACATCCGATCGACTCATCTTTTTTCATACCGACGTTAACAATGAAAATGATATTATGCGTCTTGTTGAACTGGCAGATGAAAAATTTGCGAGTATAGACATCTTTGTAAATTGTGCATCTGTCTGGAGCTATGCACATGTTTATGATATGCCTGTAGATGAATTCAGACGAGTAACAGATATCAACATTACCGGCGCATTTCTCTGTGTTAAGCATATCAGCCGTTACATGATCGAGAAAGAAATAAAAGGAAAAATCACACTGATTTCATCTAACTGTGCCTGGTTACCCTATCCCGTTTTTGGCGGCTATCCACATTATTGTGCCTCCAAGGGAGCTATCAATGCGCTCGTTGTGGAGGCTGCAAAGGAGCTGAAGCGTTTTGACATTATGGTTAATGGTGTTGCTCCTGGAGGAATGGTAACTGCAGGCTCTTCCAGCAATATGTGTGCAGAAGGTCTATCTGAAGAGAAGCAGGATGAATTTTATGAAGAACTAATGGTCTGGCAAAATGATGGCCCTCAATCGGTAGACAGTGTTGCCATCGTTGCCTATGCCATGAGTACAGCTATGTCCGATGGAATGACAGGAGAGGTCGTCGTTGCCGATGCAGGGATGTCTCACAACATCGTAAAATACCAGGTAGCTATTGAACAGTATCCGGAAGAGCTCCCGAACTAAAAGAATGAGGTATTAATATGACAAAAATAATTGACGAACGTATTCCACAAGATAGTGGTGAAGGTGCCAACTTTAAAAACTATTACGGTATTCGTTCACCATGGAACAGGATTTATTCCTATCAGGAAGCTCTCCACTACGCCAGCAGATTTGAGGCAGTTCTCAGTGCAGCAACAACTCAGGCTCTTCGAATCATTGTTCCAGAGTATGAAGAACGTGCCCAGATGATGTGTGAAGAGGCCTTCGAAAGGCTCTATATTCTGGGCAAATACTACGGCAATGATGAAGGATTTGGTATACACCCCTTCATGTGCGGTCAATTTGTTGGGGCGCTGATTGGTGATCAGGGAGATGATGCGCTACTGATGTGTGGCAGATGTCAGGATTTTGGCTCTTACCGTGCTGAAAAAGAACTGGACGTCTGTGACTGGGATATCTGTGGTTCTGAATTATGTCGAGCTACCGTTATGTCCCTGCAGGGGCAGGCTAATTCCTCTGCAGAGCGCAGAAGGCCGGGACCGACAATGGACTATATGATGGTTGAAGCCAAAGGCTGTGGTGATCGCCACTGCCGCATTGTCGCCGAATCAAGAGAAAAGTACCCTGCCCCCTCTCGCCCTTTGTGGGAAAGCTTCGGGCCTGCAGTAACTGCGGATATGATTAAGCACACTGAAGAAGAAGATTGCGTTGATGAATCTATGATGTTTCGTGAAGAATGTGGATATCGTTTTGTTAACGGGGTCAACAATGAAACTGATTCAAGCAATCAGATGATCAACTTGTCTACAGCTGCATCACTGTATATTCTCCCCGCTATAGCAGAAACAGTTAAACGTGGGTACGTAACGAGAGAACAGGCAGACCACATTCTGAAATGTGTATTGGAAGCCTCCGGTAAAGCCTTGTTCGGAGAGCGTTATGCAATTAAGGCCTGTCGTGACTGGCTGGGAGTCCCCGATTCCGTTGGAGAAGACGGCCGCATACTTGGTGGTCAGATTGAAATGCTTCTGCAGTCTTTGGTTTGTGACTATGAAGTTGAAGCTTTTAACAAAAACGAAGTTATTCTGATCATTGACCGTGGCGGTTTGGAAATCACAGGAACAACTGATCTTCCGGAAGCTCACTTATATATGTGGCATGGTATGGTTAAAACTTTAGTCAATGCCCAATGGTCTGTCTGGGAAGAAAGTTCTCCCGCAGGTAAGATGCGAATTAAAATTGCCAAAAAAATTGACAAGTTCATGTAATGGAGGAGATACAAGATGTATAAGAATGTCTTTAAATATGATGAGATGAAGCGTTCCGAACATATGGCTGTCAGAACTACAGTCGGCTGGTACTACTGGACGCATCAGTTACTGGATGTGTCAGGACCCGATGTTGTAGCTTTTTTGGAATATTTTTATCCAAATAACATTGGAAAACTAGAAGTCGGTAGAGATAGATATACAACAATGCTTAATGAGCAGGGTGAAATTATTGACGATGTCGTTATCATGCGCATTGAAGAAAATAGATTTTGGATATCTTCACTGTATGCTTCAAGGACTGATGACTGGTGGTACTTTAACCAAGGTAACTTTGATGTTGAATGGGACGAGATAACAGATGAATGGGCTATGTACTCTGTTCAGGGACCTAAAGCTAAAGAGATGATGGAGAAACTTGTTCAGAATTCTATTGCAGATCTGAGATTTTTCTCTCATATGGAAAATGTGATAAGTGGAATACCCTGCATTATAAATCGCGGTGGCTTCACCGGTGAGAAGTTTGGCTATGAAATATATGTTAATCCCGGCGAAATGGAGGATCTTGAAGCCCTGCTGAAAGAGGCTGCACATGAACTTGGTGGTAGAGAAGTAACCGAGTTCCAGGTTATGGCATGGACATTACCAACTGAGGCAAACTTCTATTACATGAGGGATCTGGCACATACTAATCCCTTTGAAGTTGGTCTGGAAAAGAACATTGACTGGGATAAGGACTTTATTGGTAAGGAAGCTCTGCTCAAGATAAAGGAAGAAGGGCCACAGCGCGAAATGCTTGGCTTTGAAGTGGCGGAGGATGATATCTACATCCAGTCAAAACAGCTGGGGGGTCCGGGTGAAGCGGTATATCTGGATGGAGAGGAAGTAGGCCGGGTATCAAAATTAGTCTATTCCTACGTAAAGGAGATCAATAACGGTTATATTCTTGCTCAGAAAGGTAAGCTGAAAATCGGCGATAAAATCGAGATTCACGGTCATGAAGCTGTCATCACCGAAAAAAACTGGCTGAAGTAATTAATTATCTGATCTTAATCCAGACAAAAGTTAAGGGACCGGCTTAAACCGGTCCCTTTTGATTTACACTAGCAGAAGACTTCAGATCTTATCTTCTCTGATCAGGAAGTCTTCGATCTCTCCGACGTAGACATAGTGGAAGTCGTCAATAGGATAATTCTTAGCAGCCAGGCCGGCTTCCAGGAAGCTGTCTTTTGTGATTTGCTGTTTACTCAGCTTGCGGCAGATCAGTACCCGGTCTGCTTCCTGAAAATAGGGCACTTCCTGGCTATAGGCAAGGGTCAGTTGACTCTGTGCGATCTTATCTTCATCGCGGCCGGAAGCCCTGCCAAAATATTCCAGTTCTTTCTTATAGCGCTCATGATCCAGAATATTCAGCGAGAAATGATCTGACCGGTCAATCAACTCCCGGGTATATCGCTGGGGACGCACAAAAATATAGGCGACATTTTTGTTCCACAAAACACCCAGGCCGCCCCAGGAGGCGGTCATCGTATTAACTTGATCCCCGGACCCGGCCATAATCAGCATCCAGTTGTCATCTAAAACGCTGAAAGGATTCATGTAAACTGTTTTTGGGTCTAGCTTGATAAACTTGGTCATTTTTTCCTTTACTCTTTTCTCATTAGAATGCTGCTGCCGGGAGCATTAAAAACCGTCATTCTGCGGACGCCGAGTCCGGCTCATCATTAAAAGCATAGGATTCGGCGTAAGCTTGCATCTGCCTGTGCATTTCTTCGCCGCCCCTGAGATATGCGCGGAGCTTCTCGCTCTTAGTTCTCAGTTCTTCGATCTGTTTTAAAGCTGCTTCTCTCTCCTCACGGCTTTTTGCACGGCCTAAAAGCACTTCCTGTTCACCCTTTTCCTGTCCGCTTTCAATAATCCTGTCTGCTTCCAGGCGGGCTTCACGCAGAATTTCATTGGCTCGTTCCAGCTTTTCTGTGTTTTCAGCATAAAAACTAAGTTTTTCCTCAAGATCACTGATTTCCTGCTTAAGCCTGCTCTCGGTATCTTCAAGTTCGATCACCCGCGCTTCAAGCTGGCCCATATCCTCCAGAAGATTATCGATCTGGGCCTGGTCGAGCTTGGTCGCTGAAGCAGCTATTTCACCCTGAAGTTCACTGACAGCTTCTTCGTACACATCCTCGCAGACCTGACGGGCATCGGCAAGCAGGAGCTTAATCTTGTCGTAGACGTCTTCTCTGTTATAGCCGCCGAAGGTCGTCGTCTTCAGATTCAGTTCTTTGACATAACGGAGCATAACTTCGTCAAAACGATATTTGATTGATTTTGTCATCTGCTAAGTCCTCACGATCATTGGTTCAGCCTGTAAAATCTAGGGCTGTGTGGCTGCACTAGAGTGTCCCGTACTTGCTTCTGTATTATACAAGAATTTATCACTATAAAAAGAGGAGTGGCTGCCCAGCATTTCTGCAAAGTCTGATTCACCCATCATCTCGTACAGGGTCAGCTGATCCGAAAATAGATTAGTGCCGTAGGCCAGGCGGTCACCCTCTATCTTAACACCCATGGCAGCCAGGGTCGTAGGGTAGAAGTCCATGACCGAGAACAGGCGCTGATACTGTCTTTCCTGAGGCAGATCCTGAACAGAATTAATAATCACATTATAGATGCGACGCTGGTACTCTGCGGGCAGGTCTGTGAAAAAAGTCTTGTCCATTGAAAGGTGGTCGCCCGTAAGGATGATGGTCGTATTGTCGGCAAAGCTCTGTTCCTGACACCATGCGACGAATTCAGCAACATCCCGGTCAGACCACATGATGCTGTTGGCATAGTTGGACTGCTGCAATCTCTCCCTGTCTTCATACTGATAGCCTTCCGGGAAATGCGTATCTACAGTCAGGATCGATACAAAAAACGGCTGATCCTGCCGGGAAATTTCGGTCAGACGCTCCCGGGCAATCTCAAATAGCCTCCTATCGTTGATGCCCCAGAAATCAAACTCATACTTGCCGTCGATGATCGGTATATAGCCGTTGCGGGCCAGATAGCTGTAATCTGTCATGACAAAGCCACCATGCATTGCGTACAAATCATCTCGTGAAGCAAAGCTTGCACTTGAACCCATCAGCATTTCCAGATAATAGCCCTCGTCTTTTAAAATATCGCCAATCATGGTAGCTCCGGGCAGGTATTCGCCGTTGCTGGCATTAAAAGCATTGGGGTCATCGACAGGCAGTTTAAGAGGAATACCACCCATCTGGCCAACCAGGCTGGCAGCGGTCCAGGCCAATGGCCCGAATTGGCTGGCACCACCTATCCGTCTGCTATGGGAAAAAGAAATATTGTCAGCATCCAGAACCAGGTCAGTCAGATTGGGGATGAGATTTTCCTGCATGGCGCCACCATTGGCTGTGTCAGCATAGGTTGTTTCCATGGATTCTAAGACGATGTAAATGACATTTTGCTTTTTCTCTGGAAAAATTAGTTCTACATCATTGGGGTCTGTATAATCTTCTGTCCAGATGCTGGATTCATGGAAAAGACCCTGCAGATAGCTGAAGAAACCGATTTGTCCCAGTGCAAAGATGAGAATCAGAATAAAGCTAGCGGCAGTTAACAGAATTAGCTTCCCTTTTCTGATTTTATGCCGGGTCAGTACTAATCTGGCTGCCGGATAATAGAGAACAGCCGCAATCACTGCAGCCAGCAGGGCGGGCGGGCCCAGGCTCTTGAGCGGGTTAAAACCGGTAGTTTCAGCCGGTACCTTGATATGGAAGAGAAGCTGCTCAAAGCTTACATCTCCGATATTCACCATATACCAGATTGTTGCTGTTAAAAGCAAGGCACTCAGGAAAATGAGAACTATACCCCAGGGCCAGGCAGGCGGGCGTTTTGTGCTTTTTACTTTCCCTAGTTGCTGCGGAGAGCCGTGCTGGTGGAAGTCCTTGCCTTTACTAGCTGCCGGCTCGTTTTTTAGTGGACGAAGCTCTGTATCGTCAGGATCTGTTTTATGACTCATAGTATCTAAACACTGCCGCTTAAGCGTACATATGTTCTTCTTATCTTTCTTTTATGATTTGCTCAATAATGCGTTCCAATTCATCGGCCGAAGAATAGGCGATCACAATCTCACCCTTGTCACCGCGGGAATTAATCCGAACTTTTGTTCCCATTGCCCGGGTCATTTCATCTTCAATCTTTTTAGCATGCAAAGTGTAGGCATTATTTGTTTTTAGCTTAGGCTGTGTCTTAACTACCGGGCTAAGCAGTTTTTTGACTAATTCTTCGGTTTCGCGTACTGACAGCTGTTTATCTTTAATCAGGTCGGCTGTCTTCTCCTGATCCGGCAAAGACAGGGGCAGCAGTGTACGGGCATGTCCTGCGGAGAGCTGGCCGTTTCGGACATAATCCTGTACCGAGACCGGCAGCTGCAAAAGACGCACAGTATTGCTGATAGCTGACCTGCTTTTGCCCAGGGCGCGGGCCAGAGTGTCCTGGGTGATGCCGTGTTCTTTGGCCAGTTCCTCATAGGCGATAGCTTCTTCAATGGCATTAAGATCTTCGCGCACTATATTTTCAATCAGAGCCTGCTGCTGCATTTCCAGACTGTCCAGCTGCCGCAGCAGGCAAGGAACTTCGCTCAGCCCCGCCAGACGTGATGCGCGCCAGCGTCTTTCTCCTGCCACAATCGTGTAGGGGGGCTTGCCGCTGTCATCTGCTGCAACGATTAAAGGCTGAATCACCCCCTGGTCTTTTATCGATTCCGCCAACTCTGCCAGTTTATCCGGGTCAAAGTCCTGGCGGGGTTGGGCCCGGTTCGGCATCAGGTCGTTTATATCAATCAGGTGTACTTCTTGCCGGAACGACTTCTGGCCGGCAGGACTTTGTATGGATTCCTGCTCAAACAGGGCATCCAGGCCACGACCTAAACCTTTTCCTTTGCGCTTTGGTCTTTCATCAGGTGTTTTTGTTTTACTGTCTTGTATTACATCTGCCATAGACTAGCTCCTCTTTTGTTGATTAGTTCCTTTGCCGACAAAATGGTCGACTCAGCCAAAATGTCCTAGTTTGCCTTCTTGCCAGGCTTTACTTTCAAGTTTCGCCAATAATTCATCAGCCAGGCGTTCATAGGCTCTGGCGCCTTTTGATCTCTTATCATATTCAAATATTGTCTGACTGTGGCTGGGAGCTTCGCTGAGACGGACATTCCGCGGTACGACCGTTTTCAGGAAATTATCTGCGAAATACCAGGCCACTTCATCTTTGACTTGCTGCGACAACTGGGTGCGAACATCAAACATGGTTACAAAGACACCAGCCAGTCTCAATTTAGGATTATGGGTCTTTCGCACTATATCCAGAGTGGAAAAAAGCTGCATGATCCCCTCTAAGGCGTAGTATTCTGCCTGCACCGGAACCAGGACAGCTTCAGCAGCTACCAGCCCGTTCAAGGTAAGAAGTCCGAGAGAGGGCGGGCAGTCCAGAATTATATAGTCATATTTATCGTGAACAGCCGCCAATGACCGCCGCAATTTGTGTTCGCGCTGCAGGAGGGGAACCAGCTCTATTTCCGCACCTGCCAGATCAATTGTGGCGGGAATCAGATCAAAGTTCTGTCTGACATTACAAATCGCATCACCGGCATCAATGGAATCATCCAGGAGTAAATCATAGCTGGATAACTCGATGGAGTTTCTTTTGACCCCCAGACCGGAAGTGGTATTGCTTTGCGGGTCAACATCTACCAATAAGACGGAGCGTTTTCTCTGCGCAAGGGCAGCAGCAATACTTATGCAGCTGGTGGTTTTACCCACACCTCCTTTTTGATTGGCTACAGCAATAACTAGGCTCATCGATTTACCTCTCCACTTAAAAGCTCTTGCTTTCTTTTATGCGATCTAATTTATTCTATCACGTCATTATTCTCTTTTTTACCTATTTTGACCGGGAGAGTACAAAGAGCGGTCAGCTTCTGACATTATCTTTGTGTTCAGGATATTTCCCCGGTTTTTGTTTGAGCATACGAACTTGGAAATGTTTCACGTGAAACATCAGAGGCAAGGAAGCAAAAGTTTCAGCGGGAAGCTATACCGAAGATAAAAAAGCTGCCCGGTTTTCGCCGGGCAGCCCCAATGTTTCACGTGAAACAATCTCTTTAGTTATTGACAATTGCCAGGCGGGCATTCTTGCTAATGAAGTCACGTCTCGGATCAACCCGGTCGCCCATCAAAAGTGTAAAGGTCTCATCTGCCTGTAAGGCGTCATGCAGGTCCACTCGCTTTAAACGCCGGGTTTCAGGATTCATGGTTGTTTCCCACAGCTGGTCGGCATTCATTTCGCCAAGACCCTTGAAGCGCTGAATTTTTGGATCTTTCCATCCGTTCTCAGTTTTTATCTTCTCTACGTCGCCTTCTTCATATGCGTAGAAATTCTTATCGCCCTGATAAAGTCTATACAGAGGAGGACAAGCTATGTAGATATGACCGTTATCAATCAGGGGCCGCATGTAGCGGAAGAAAAAGGTGAGCAGCAGGGTACGAATATGGGAGCCGTCAACGTCAGCATCAGCCATAATAATAACCTTGTGGTAACGCAGCTTCGATATATCCAGTTCGCTGCCAAGCCCGGCGCCCAGTGCCAGTACGATGGGCATCAGCTTCTCATTCTCCAGGACGCGGTCAATACGTGCTTTCTCAACATTCAGCATTTTTCCCCATAGGGGCAGAATGGCCTGATATTTTCGCTCCCGGCCGCCTTTAGCAGTTCCGCCTGCCGAATCTCCCTCAACAATAAAGATCTCGCAATGCGTAGGATCCTTTTCCTGACAGTCAGACAGCTTGCCGGGCAAAGCGTTGCTCTCCAGTGCGCTCTTGCGGCGGGTCATATCTCTGGCCTTGCGCGCTGCTTCTCGGGCCTGAGAGGCTGAGATGCACTTGGTCATGATAGTTCTGGCAACTGCCGGGTTTTCCTCCAGGAAAGCGGCGAATTCTTCTCCGGCAACTGCTTCCGTTACGGTGCGAACTTCCGCGTTACCCAGACGGGTTTTTGTTTGTCCCTCAAACTGCGGATCTGGTATTTTAACACTGACGATGGCGCACATGCCTTCACGGATATCTTCGCCCTGAAGATTCTTGTCTTTTTCTTTTAAGAAATTATACTTGCGGGCGTAGTCATTGACAGTTTTTGTTACTGCAGAACGGAAGCCGGTAAGATGTGAACCGCCTTCAATCGTTGCAATATTATTGGCGTAGGTATATACATTCTCAACGTAGGTGTCATTATATTGAATCGCTACTTCAACGAAGACATCATCCTGCTCGCCGAAAAAATAAATCGGAGTTTTATGCAAAACACTCTTATTGCGGTTTAAGTATTCGACAAAGGAAATGATCCCGCCCTCATAGTGGAGTTTTTTTACTTCCTGCGGCTCAACCCGCTTGTCCACCAGAGTAATAGCTACTTCGCTATTGAGGAATGCCATCTCGCGGTATCGCGTCAGCAAAACGTTAAAGTCAATTTCAACATCGGGGAAAATCTCCGGGTCCGGTTTGAAAGTTGTGATTGTGCCGGTTTTAGCCGTCTGACCGATAATTTCCAGCGGCTTAACTGTCTCACCGCGCTCAAAGCGGATCTGATAGGAATTGCCGCCACGGTTTACCACCACATCCATCCATTCGGATAAGGCATTAACAACAGAGGCACCCACACCATGCAGACCACCGGATATGCTGTAGGCTCCGCCCCCGAACTTACCGCCGGCATGCAGCTGTGTATGCACCACTTCAATGGTCGGTATTCCCATCTGCGGGTGAATACCTACAGGAATGCCGATACCGTTATCTTCAACACGGACAGACTGGTCAGGAAAAACAGTAACCGTGATATGGTCGCAGCGCCCGGCCAAAGCCTCGTCAACCGAGTTGGCAACAATTTCATAAATAAGGTGATGCAGACCGCGGGGAGTAGTATCACCGATATACATACCCGGTCTTTTGCGAACAGCTTCCAGCCCTTCCAGGACCTGAATATCCCCATCTTCATAACTTGATGTGCTTGTAGTATCGAAGTCGGTCATCTGGATGCTATCGTCCAGCTCTTCTACAAAATCGTCGGTCAGAGCATGCGGGTTTTCCGCCAAATTAACAAGTTCTTCTTCAGACTTCTCATTTGCATCTTCTTCCGCCCGGCGCAGAAGCTCCTGGAAATTCTCACTGTTTTGAGCGTTTTCGATATATTCCTTTTTGTCTTTATCAGTCATTCTAAATCCTCATATTGCATGTGTGTCTGGTCAGAACAGCGTGCACGCAAGGTCTGCGCTGAGACAGCAGATAAGTATGATCTATCTAAGCTTACGATCAGAGAGCGGGGTACCTCCGGCACCAGCAGGTCCAGCCTGCCGTCCTTCTCAGCCTGCGCCATGAAGGCCAGAGTATCTTCAGCTGATTCCGGAATAGAATCTAAATCAAATATTCCCACAATCATGTGAAAAGGTATGGATAAATCAGCCCCCAAATGTACATACATATTTACTTGCTTTTGCCCTGTTTCAACACTTGAAATTCGTAAAATTTTCTACAAGCTAATTATACCACAAAGCCAGCTTTTATGCGGCTTCAGGCAATGGCACTCCGTAACATTATTGCTGGTGAATCTGCTGCTGAATCAGCAGTTTCTGACCGTCTATACAGGCCGGACACTGCCCTTCTCTACATAGTAATAATTGATAGCCCGCTCAGGGTCAGCAGCAGCAATTTCCGGGGAATCCTTGGTATTTTCAAACATATGTTCTTTATCAGTTCCGGTCATGAAGACTTGATGGCCGCTTACAATTTTCAGCAAATGCTCTCTGCGCTTGCTGTCCAGTTCAGACATGACGTCATCCAGAAGCAAAATGGGTCTTTCACCGGTTAATTCCTTTAACAGGAGCAATTCGGCTATTTTCAGGGAGAGAACCAGAGATCGCTGCTGGCCCTGAGAGGCGTAAGTCCTGGCCGGATACTCATTTAAATTTATGTCCAGATCATCGCGATGAGGTCCGATACTGCTGCTGCCCCGGAAGACATCATCCTCTGCTGATCTTTGCAGGCGGGCATAGAATATTCCGGCGATCTCTTCCTCTGACTGTGAATGTGAAATACCGCCGATAGTCTTATACTTCAAGCTCAGCTGCTCATTGGAATCAGTCAGATAAGCCAGTGACAGGCTGGCATATTCAGATATTTTTTCTACATAATCCAGGCGCTTTTTGAGTATATAGGCTGCTTCAGCGGCCAGCGCCCGGTCCCAGACAGCAAGTTCCTCCTGCATCGTCAGGGGAGGCAAGTCCGGCACCTCCGCTCCGGCCGGAAGTGCTTTTCCTGCCGCCTGCGCTTCCTGGCCGTCAGGCGCCTCTTCCGGCTCTTGCCAGGCAGGACGCTTAGTGTTGCTTCTATCTCTGATAATTTTGAGGAGACTGTTGCGCTGCAGGAGCAGCTGACCATATCTTTGTAAAGACCTGAAATACGGACGGCTGCTTTGCGATATCAGCAAATCCAGAAAACGGCGGCGGCCGCCGGGACCGCCTTTTACTATCTGCAGATCCTCCGGAGCGAAAATCACCGCATGAAAGAGCCCGATCATTTCGGAAATATTAGAAACCACGATGTCATTGTAGGCCATTTTGCGAGCAGAACGACCGGAGTTAAGAGCTTCCGGCAGGAGATAGGAGAAGGAAAGTTTTTCTTCCAGTCCTCTGTCTGTCAAGAAAACTACTTCACTTTTATAGAAAGTTTCACCATGTAAAACCAGCTCTTCATCACGTCCGGTACGGTGTGAACGAGCACAGGTACAAAGAAAAATGGCTTCGAGCAAGTTAGTCTTACCCTGGGCATTATCACCATAAAAAACATGAATGCCGTCATTAAATGACAGGTCAAGCTTTCTATAGTTGCGAAAATTCGTCAGCCTCAGGGAAGTTAAACGCATAGAATTTTAGCGGCGCAGAGGCAGGACCAGATAAAAGAAACTATCTCCCTCCAGCGGCTGAATCGAACAGGGACCGACACTGCCCTGGAAAGAAACAGTGATTTGTTCGTCCTCAATTTCCCTTAAAGCGTCCATAAACAATTTAGGGTTAAAGTCGATATCAAGCAATTCACCGGTTAAGGCAATATTCAATTCCTCCCGTGACATACCGATATCCGTCTTTGAACTGATCACAAGAGTATCTTCATCCGGCGTCTCTAAAGTAACCGGGAAACGCTTCTCATCGCGGTCTATGACGATTGAGGCACGCTCGATCGCGGATAAAAGAACTTGTGGATCTGTTACCAGACTGGTTTTATTGCCGCTGGGCAAGATGCTCTTATAGTTAAGAAACTCACCCTGAATCAGGCGTGAGACGATTTTCACATCACCGGTATCAAAGAGGACATAGTTATGTGACGGACCGATAGTAACCATATCGTCACTGTCGTTCAGAACGTGGGACACGTCCTCCATAGCTCTGGCAGGAACTATAAACTGCATGGCTTCCTGCTGCTCTCCTGTGATCTTTTCCTTGCGCACGGCCAGGCGGAAACCATCGATAGTAACCAGAGTCAGTCCGCCATTTTCAAAAATTACATTTATGCCCTTCAAAATCGGCCGGCTGTCATCGGTTGAAGCGGCAAACTTAGTCTGCTGGATCATATCTTTCAGCATCTTCTGCTCTAAAAACAGGCTGTGATCATGTTCAACAATAGGCAGAGCCGGATAGTCATCCGCCGACAAACCACGTATATTAAAGGAGCTGGAACCGCTCTCAACTTTCACCATGTACTTGTCGTCCGTATCAATAAAAACATCATCTTCCGGTAAACGACGCACAATTTCTGTAAAAACCCGCGCAGGAACAACAACGCTGCCCGAAGCCAGAATATCAGCTTCCATCCGGGATTCGATACCTGTTTCCATATCATAACCCGTCAGAGTCAAACCATCGGACGCACTCATCAGAATTCCGTCCAAAATAGGCATCGGCGTACGTGTGGCTACTGCTTTGGAAACAATATTGATCGAATCCATTAATTTTTTCCGTGAACAGTTCAGTCTCATTTTTTCCTCCCAGGCCCTCTTGCGCTCTTGTTACTAGAATTGCTTTCTGCGAGGGCCATTTTTCCAGCCGCCGCTTTATATAGCTATTTCTTCATCCTCTTATTATAGTCTGTTAATTGTGTGCAAAATCTGTCTACAGATTGATCTGACCGAAGTTTTGCGCTGTGAAAATATTGTGAAATGAATGTGAAAAAATTTGAACAACTCCTTACTATTCACAAAAAAAACTAATTCACATTCTCTCAACAGGCTTTTAACAGTAAGTTATGCACAAATGTGCGCTAAATTGTTAACTACTGTAATCTTGCCTCGATCTTTTCCAGTGCTTCCTGAATATCAAAATCTGTCTCCAAATCTTCATTCATTTTATCACAAGCGTGTAATACTGTGGCATGGTTCTTGCCTCCGAAGGCGTCTCCGATTTCCTCGTAAGTGAGATTCAACTTATTGCGGCAAAAATACATGGCAATGCGGCGGGGTATGACAATATTCTGGCTGCGTTTGCGTGACTTGATATCTTCAACGGAAACACCGTAATAGTTGCCCACAACCTCCATGATAAAATCACAGGTCAGGGGCCGCATAGCGCCGGGCTGAATCAGATTGCGCAGGACATGTTTGGCCCGGTCCAGAGTAACATCGGTACCCAAAGCATACAGAGCGTGAATGGTTTTAAAAGCGCCTTCAAGTTCACGCACATTGTTGGTGATATTCGTAGCAATATATTCAATAATATCTTCGGAGACATCCGTCTGCAGCGCTTGCTGAAGTTTGCCCAGAATAGCCAGACGGGTTTCATAATCAGGCGGTCCGATATCAGCTGTCAGACCGCTCATCAGTCTGGTCCGCAGGCGCTCCTCCAGAGAGGTCAGATTCTGCGGCGGCTTGTCACAGGTCAGAACAACATTCTTGCCGGATTCATAAAGCATGTTGAAAGTATGGAAAAATTCAACCTGCATGCGCTCCTTGCCTTCAATAAACTGAATATCATCGATCAGCAGCATGTCGGCAAAGCGGTAATGTTCGCGGAAGGCAGTGTAGTCATTATTCTGAATGCAGGCGATCAGTTCATTGACAAACTGTTCTGATTGAACGTAAACAACACGCTTATCCGGATAATCGATACTGACGCGATTGCCGATAGCATGCAAAAGGTGGGTTTTTCCCAGACCCGAACCGCCATAAATAAAGAGGGGATTGTTATTGCGGGGATTTTTCATCGAAGCAACGGAAACACAGGTAGCGTGCGCAAATTCATTATTGCTGCCCACGATAAAACTGTCAAAAGTATATTCAGGGTTGAGCTGACCGCGCTGTAAAGTAACCCCGTTGGAATTCTCATGCTCCGTTTCAACAACCGGCTCCGGCACAGTACCGTCGGGGCGGACGATCACCTGCAGCTTGTAGAGGATATGGGTGACCTGCTTCAAGGCAGACTCAATAGTATCCCGGTAAGGGATAATAAAATCGCGCACCACATTATTGGGAACTGCCAGTCCGAAAACCTGTTCAGCTACATAAAACGGTACTGCTTTAGCAAACCATGTGTTATAGGTCAGTGGCTGGATTTCATCTTTTAAAACTCGATTGTAACAAGTACGCCATACGTCTTCTGCACTATAAGCCGGGGCCATTATCATTCAACCTCAAATGAGGTATTCCCTCCTTTTCACGTCTTCCTTGGAAATGTCGTGTGCATTATATGCTAACAGAAAATGACCTGATATAATCTCACATCAGGACATAACTAGTTAAACTTTTGCCGCCCGTACTGTCATATTTACATTTGATTCAGTCAGCTGCACTAACACTTGTTTAGCCCGGCTAAGTCACAGCCGGCTACAATTTGTCCAGAGCATCCAGGAGGCTTTGTTCGGACAGATCTCCCGGCATCTGAAAGGCTCCGTGGGGCGAGAGCGAGTAGGGTAAAGCCTGAGCTCCGTCCGGCATGGGCTGCCGTTTGAACTGATTGTGCATAAACCTTCTGACAAAACTTTTCATCTCATCCTTCAGCTTGGCTTCAGAAACTGCAGGGAAAGTTTTACAGGCCATCTCGTAGACGATGCGCGGATGGCGGCCATCATAAAACAGATAATAGAGAAAAAAATCATTGTGCTCATAGGGCCCGATAATCTGCTCGGTTTTCTGCGAAATACTGCCATCCTCGTTCGGCGGCAGCAACTCCGGCGACACCGGCCGGGACACAATTTCCCGCAATAAAGCTGCCAGCATCTGCCGGTCACTTTTTTCCTCAGGGAAAAAATGATCCGGCGCTCTCAGACCCGCAGTGCCCGTCAGCAGGTCAGCGGCAAAAGTCTCCAGCATGATGCGGGCTAAAGTCTTGGGAACGGAGTGATTCACGCTGTACATGGACATCTGATCACCGTTGTAAGTGCAAAATCCCAGAGCCAGTTCGGACAGATCTCCGGTTCCGACCACAATGCCGTCTTTAAAATTAGACAGATCCATTAAAATCTGTGTGCGTTCACGCGCCTGAGCGTTCTCAAAAGTGTGATCGTGGGAACCGTCATGTCCGATATCTCTGAGATGCAGGCGGACAGCTTCGCCGATATCAATCGTCAACAGTTCGCAGCCGCAAATTTCAGCCAGCCTTTCCGAAATGTCGACAGACCGCGGGGAAGAGCCGGGACCCGGCATTGAAACGCAGATGATATCACTGGCCGGCCGTCCGAGAATACGACAGGCACGCAGGCAGGCCAGTAAGACCAGAGTAGAGTCCACGCCTCCGGAAAGGCCCAGAACAGGTCTGGCCCTGAGTAAGCGCAGCCGGCTCGCCAGCCCGCGCGCCTGCAAGTCAAGAACCTGGTAAGAGAACTCAAGCCAGTCGCTCCGTTCCGGCGGCAAAAAAGGAAATTCCTGAACAGAGCCGGCAGCAGGGCCGGCAGCCACAGCAGGATACAGGTCACTAATTGTGTCAGCGGCGAAGATCTGATCTAAAGCCAGCCCGGTCACAGTCAGACCGTGATCAAAGGCCTCTCCTTCGGCAAGCAGGCGGCCATTGGCGCAGATGAGCCGGTGGCCGGCATAGACATGCAGGGAGGTGGATTCGCTTTCTCCGGCAGCCGCATAAATGATAATGCTTTCGTCCCGGGCTGAGCGTTCCAGCAGAGAGGAGCGCAGCTGCCGGTAGAAAAGAGGATACTCAGGTCTGGCGTCGGAAATAGCCAGCAGAGGAACAGCAGGCTGACCGGGCCCGCAAGATGCTGCCAGCTCCTCCGCCTCCCGGCTCAGCGGCAAAAGTTGTGCTGTCCGGGAAAAATACCGCATACCTCCGGCGGCAAAAGGTCTGGCAGCGGCCGGAATTTCAGTCAGGACCGTCAGACCGGATACCAGATCAGTAGATTTTTGCAGAGTAAAGGGATAGCGGTGAATATGGTCGGGTATAAAATCAAGGGGCGATAAATCACAGGAAAAACTTATATTGCCTGCGTCCTTACTGGCCAGAGGTTCCGCCAGCTCATCCAGAGCAGCGGTAAGATCCCGGCTGACCAGGGGGCAGCTGGAGCCCTCCCGGTTAATCAGCTGCCACCAGAGCTGTTCACGGTCGGCGGCCAGATGATCTTTGCTGAAATCAGGATCCTCTACCAGCAGCTCGTAGCTGTGCTCATAGAGACCCGCCACTGCCGAGGCCGGAGTAAACCAGCGCTGCTCAGCACTGCTGAGATTATCCGAAGGACGCATACCGACGATTTCGCCCTGATAAAGATAGGCGCTGACCTTGAGCAGCTGGTCATCCAGGAGCAGGGGGAGCGAGAGGCAGATCAGCATCTCCAGGGATTCGCTTGCCTGCAGGACTCTGCCCAGCCCCTCGAGGACGGCGTCAACTAAGGCCCGCTGGAACAGGAGATCCCCGCAGCTGGCCCCGCTCAGCACCATATCTGAAAAAACAATGACATCCACCTGCTCTTCATCTGCTTGCCGGAGCAGCTGGCAGACAGCAGCGGTATTGTGGGCAACATCTCCCGGCAGTATGCGCGGCGTCGCGGCTGCGACGCGCAGGCCGGAGCCGGCAGCCCAGGCCCGGATTTCACTTTTGAACTCAAGTGACAGATCGGGGGAGACAGGACCTGGCCCTCTGACGATTGTTTCCGGCCTGGCAGTTACGGCGGCAGCTTCTAGCTTATTTTTCCCGGGCATAATCAGACCTCAACCGGAAAGGCCTCAGTTGCCCTCAGCACATATTCCTTTACCGCTGCATCTTCCAGGCGGGGCAGGAGTACTTCCCGGACCTTGGCATGGTAATCATTGAGCCAGTTCAGCTCGGCTGCGCTCATCTTTTCCACAAGGATGGCGTCACGATCGAAGGGCACAAAGGTAAAGGGCTTAAAGCTATAAAAAGTATCAGCCTGGCTATTGGCTTCAAATTCCGCAGCGACAACAATGTAGTCATTTTCCAGGCGCACACCCAGCTGGCCTTCCAGATAAACACCGGGCTCTATGGTGATGACCATACCGGGCTCAAAGGCCTGGCTGCCGGCAGTGACGTTAGCGGTCAGACGCTGCGGACCTTCATGTACACCGGCGACAAAGCCGACACCATGGCCGGTGCCGCATTTGTAATCGAAGTTTTCGCGCCAGACGACACTGCGGGCGACAGCATCAAGGGCCACTCCGCTGGTCTCTTTCAGGAAAGGCAGGGAGGCCAGAGCAATATGTGAACGCAAAGTCAGGGTATAGGCTTCCTTCTCAGCCCGGGTCAATTCGCCCAGAGCGATGGTGCGGGTAATATCGGTAGTCCCGTCCCACATCTGAGCTCCGCAGTCAACCAGATACAGCCCGCGGGCCTGCAGATCAGCGTGATCCTCTGGGGTCGCCTGGTAATGCATCATGGCAGCATTGGGACCGTAGGCGGAGATGGTGGAAAAACTTGGCTCAAGGTAAAGCGGATCCTGCTGACGCAGGCGTTCCAGCTCCGCAGTAACAGAATACTCGTTAAGGCCCAGCTCCACCGCCTTGTGTTTTACAAAAAAAAGATAGGAGCTGACATAGGCGCTGTCGCGCATTCCGGCCTCAAGCTGTGCTTGCTGCTGCTGATCATTGAGCCTGGCTTTCATCAGCCGCAGATAATCTTTCTTGACGATAATCTGGATGCCCCGGGGCAAAGCCTCGACCAGACTGCGGCTGACGCGATCGCGGTCGAGCACAATTCTTTCAGCTGCCAGTCCCTGCAAGGCATCCCGCACGCTGTCATAGGGAGCCACAGTTACGCCTTGCTCTGCCAGTGTCTCCTGCAGTCCGGCGGCAAGTTTATCCGGATTGATAAACAGAGTAGCCTTTTCCTTTTCAATCAAGGCATAGGAGAGAGCGACCGGATTGCCGGGAACATCTTCGCCCCGCAAATTTGTCAGCCACATGATATCATCGAGACCGACATAAAAGGCTGCGTCTGCCAGATCTTGCTGCATCAGTCTCCGGACTTCCGCGATCTTGTCGGCAGTAGTCCTGCCGGCGTATTTAAGCGGATGTGGCCTGACTTTTCCCTGGGGTAAAGGAGGTCTGTCTTCCCACAGCTGACCGACCAGATCCAGGTCTGTAATTAATGAAATCTCTTTGCGGCTGAGCTGTAAAGCCAGGCGACCTATTTCGCCGTCGGAGTGAAGGCTGCCGCCAATAGCAAGTTTTGATGCCGGCGGCAGATTGTCGACCAGCCAGTCCTGTGTCCGGGGCACACCCGGGGCACCGGCCTTCATCAGGATGATTTCGCTGCCTTCCAGATCCTTGGCCGCCTGTATGTGATAGCGGCCGTCAGCCCAGAGCAAAGCCTGGTCCAGAGTGACGATCAGGGTACCGGCCGAGCCATTGAAACCTGACATGAAGGCGCGGGAGCGGAAATGATCAGCGATGTATTCGGAATTGTGCGGGTCTGCAGTCCCGATATAGTAGGCGTAGAGTCCGTGCTCCTGCATCAGATCGCGCAGGGCGGAGATTTTTTCATTAACTGTCATATTGATTCACACTTTCTCTAAAAGATCTTTCTTAATATCCATATTCTAGCGTATTGAAAGTCCTGCCGGAGGATAGTTGCCGGACTTTCCGGGCTAAGTTTATTCCAGGCGCTGCCACTTCATCTCTTCCCCGCCAGCATCAAATTGTTTGCGCTTAGCTGTGATGGAGTCGATGGAGATAGCGAACACTGCCAGCCGCTTGAGGCTGAAGTCCAGGGCTGCTGCGAAGTAGTCCATTTTATCGGGGGTGTATTTTTCACAAATAGTCCGCATAGCCAGACGGAATTCATCAGGCTGGTCCACAGAATCGATGCCTGCTACTGTCCCGGTAACAATGGCCGAGGAATACTCAGTGGTGAAGACCTTACTCAGCAAGTCACTGATTTTCCCCCGGTCAGCCAGGTCCTGCAAGTCTTCCTCCGAAAAAAGATCAGCTACTTGCACCCGGTCCACAAAGACCAGCCGCACCGGCTGATCCTGCTGCAAGAGCTCATACTTATACCCATCCCGGGCAGAATGGAAGTAAAGTTTTTCTCCTCTGCGGGCGATGGACAAGGGAAGGGAGTAAGGAAGATCGGGGTGATCAGGATCGTGGACGCTGAGTACGCCGAAAGCTGACCGGTCAATAACGGAAAGTCCATACTCGCGTGACATCTCACGGTCTTTTCTTCTCATAAACACCTCCGGCAGCCGGCCCATACAGGATAGACGAGCATCAGCCTTGAAAATCTTTCTCTTAATATGCAATTGTACCTTATAATAGACGGGAATAAAAAATCCGATCGCATTAAGCAGCAGCCTGTCCCGGGCTGATGTTTTTATAGAAAGAGTGGCTACAGATGACTGAGATCAATGAAAATAAAAAAAATGTATTAATAACGGGCGGTGCTAAGGGTATTGGCGCCGCCATTTCGGAAACGCTGGCCCGGGAGGGCTATCACGTTTTTATAAATTACTTCCGTTCCCACAATGAAGCCCGGGCCTTGCAGGAGAGAATTATTGCTGCCGGAGGCAGCGCTGATCTTTTTCCCGCTGATATTACTTCCCAGAAGGATGTAAAACAAATGATTGCGGAAGTTATTCTGGCCAGCAATAACCAACTTGATGTCCTGGTGAATAATGCCGGCATTGCCCAGTGGGGACTTTTGACGACAACTGAGGAAGAAGTCTGGGAACGAATTCTATCCGTCAACCTGACATCGGCCTATCGCCTGTGCCGGTCTGTGCTGCCCTTAATGATCAGACGCGGCTCCGGCAGCATTTTGAATGTCGCCTCAGTCTGGGGTACCTATGAAGGCTGCTCGGAAGCTTCCTGCGAGACGGCCTATGCAGCGAGCAAATCAGGCCTGATCGGCCTTACCCGGTCTCTGGCCTGTGAAGTCGCACCGGCCGGAATCCGGGTCAACGCTGTCGCGCCGGGAGTCATCAACACGGATATGCTGAAGGATTTCACAGCAGAGGAAATTGCAGCCTTATGTGAAGAGACACCCATGTGCCGGGTCGGAGAACCCCGGGAAGTAGCGGAAGCCGTGGCCTTTCTGGTTTCTGACAAGGCCTCCTTCATTACCGGTCAGGTTCTGGGCGTGGACGGTGGATTCAAGGGTTAAGGGCCTCAAGAGGCGGCCAATGGACCGGGCTGTAATCAATCAGCTTAAGGTCGTAGTTTTAGGCATGCTTGAGCAGACTATGAAAATAAAATAGATTTTAAAAAAGTATACAATTCGCTGATAATGTAAAATTAACTTTAAACAAGTGATTAAATGGCGGGATTATTAAAATCAATTTGAAATTATCTCGAAATAGAGATATTATTTAAAATATATTTTAAATAATACTGCATTCTCAGTACTACAGAGGGAGTGATCGAGATGATCAAGCGGCCACAATATATAAATACTCTATTGGCAATGAAGGATAAAGACTTCATTAAAGTCCTGACTGGAGTCAGAAGATGTGGCAAATCAACTATTCTGCAAGCTTTTGTTGAGGAACTGATAAGGCAAGGAATATCTTCGGACCAGGTGCAGGTATATAATTTTGAAGATCTGGATAATGCCTATCTCCAGGACTATCAAGCTCTGCACAAGCAAATTTCGGATAAATTAGTAGCCGGAAAAATGAACTATGTCTTTCTTGATGAGATCCAAATGGTTGATCAATTTGAGAAAGCGCTCAACAGTTTATTTCTTAAAGACAATCTTGACTTGTATATCACAGGATCCAACGCCTACATGCTGTCAGGTGAACTCGCCACTCTGCTTTCAGGTCGCTATGTTGAAATTAAAGTGCTGCCCCTATCCTTCGCGGAGTATTCTTCAAGAGTGCCGCAACCAGCTCTGGCTACAGTCTTTCAGGAATATCTGGATCGAGGCGGCTTTCCTTATGCCATACAGATTGATGACGACCGTACACATAAAAGCTACATTGATGGAATCGTTAATACCGTCTTTGTGAAAGACATACTGAGCAGAAAAAAACAGTCTGATGCAGCACTGGTCGAACAACTTGCCCGATTTCTCACAGATACTTCCGGCAGCCGGATATCTGTTAAAAAAATAGCAGACAGCCTGACATCATCCGGGCAGAAAACAACAAGCCCGACGATTTCAGAGTATCTTAAAGCCTTTAGTGAGGCCTATCTGTTTTATCGTTGTGACCGTTTCGATGTTTTTGGAAAAAAATATTTATCCACCAATGCGAAGTATTATCCTGTTGATCAATCTTTGCGCAGAGCGCTTCTGGGCAGAAAAAGGCCTGACTTTGGACATCGCCTGGAAGGCATAGTCTATTTGGAACTGATCCGCAGAGGCTACCAAGTATATGTCGCTGATGCGGGTGATCTTGAAATTGACTTTGTGGCCCAAAAAGAAGGTGTCAGAGACTACTTTCAAGTTGCCTACTCAGTGGTCGATAAAAAGACATACCAAAGAGAAGTCGCCCCCTTTTTTCAGATCAAAGATAATTACAGGAAAATATTGCTGACCATGGACGAGGGCAGTTATAACGATCAAGGCATAGAGCAGATCAATATTGTCGACTGGCTCCTGGAAACCAGTTTCCCTTAATCCAGTGATTTCCCATCAGGTCCCCGCTACCAGTCGCTTTCCGGGTCTCCTTCCCCCGGATTAATCAGGTCAATCCCACTGACTGCTTCCAAATCCTGCCGATGTCTCAGGCTGAAGACAGAGTAGCTGCGGGTAAGGAGCCGGTGGCCGGAGCTGTCCAGATAGACCAGTCTCAGCTGGGGGTTATTGTAGGACGCCATGGATTCGTGTGTCCTGGCGGAGAGATCCAGGCGGAGCCAGTTATCCACCATTTCCCGGTGAATATGCATGACCTTGTCAATATCTTCCTCAGCCTCAACTGTGACCTGTGAGTAATTGGTTACATAGCCAAAGGGATAAACGAAAATTTCTTTCTGTCTGTGTTCATCATTGTATTGATAATCTGCCGACGTCAGCTCGATTTTTGCGACCTTGTCGCGGGGTGGCATGGCTTTCATCAGTCTGTTTTGCACAGTAGTGTTCAGGAAAAAGCTGAGTCCCAGAGCGACAGCGAAAATAGCCAGATAAAACAGGATGGTGCGTCCGATTTTCGGCAGGCCGTGGTAGCGGATAATTTCCACGATAAACAAAACAACAAAGCCGAAGAGGAAAATGGATATAAAAACATTGTTCAAAAAGAAGGGCCTCTCTGAATACAGGAAAATTTCATTGAAACTGTTGTTCAGCATAAGCAGCATGAGCAAAGTCCCGTAAATGGCGATAACTGCCGGGTAGAAGCCCTTGACCATATAGGCGGTATTGGTTCGCTCCACCTTGTGCCCCTTGAAGAGCCGGCTAGAAAGGGCCAGCAGGGCCAAGGCAATTAAAAACCAGACCGCAAGTGCCGGCAAATATTTACCAGCTGTATCCTGCGATGAACTCATGACATAGATACTATGAAATTCCAGATTGGTCAGACTAAAGTCGCCAAAACTCTGACTGGGAGTATAGCCGAAATAATCTGTGGCGGATGAAGTCCAGACGCCCTGTATAGTGATGGGGACAAGGTGGAGGACCAGGGCATAGACAAAACCGTTAAAGAGGTTTGTAGTGCAAAGTATGGCCAGCATGGAGGGAAGCTGCAGGATCAGGGATCCCAGGACCAGGATGCCGGACCAGACCAGGAATTTTGAAAAACTGTAAGGCCCCGCATACTTCAGCATTTCGGCTGGTGTAATCGTATTAGCGATCAGGAAAGCCAGAAAGTTGCTGACCAGGGCAGGTATGATCTGAATCAGCCAGCTGAAAAAGAAGTGAATCAGGAAGAGTCTTTCCCGTGCCAGAGGCAGGGCAAAGTAGGTGTCCATTTTGGTCTTATCATAGATGAAACTGAAGACGATGAAGGGTGTGACTGCGCCTAAAACTACCATCATGACAGCCAGAGAAATCGGAGAGTAATCAAAACCCCACCAGTCTTCCCGCGACAGCGACTGCAGCAACAAAGAAACCGGATAGACGATGATGCTGATTGCGAAATAGAGAATTACTATGGCGCGATACTGCTTGAGGAGATGCTGTAAATATCCTTTACTTTTCATTTTGGCTTACCTCCATCTCGACTACGAATATTTCTTCCATGGACAAGGGTAAGGGGTTAAACAGAATCGGCTCTGTTGCCTCAATCTCTTGTCTGGCGGCATCACCGTGATAAACCACCGTCACCACCTTGTTATTGATCTCATAGCTGAGGACCGGCATTTTTTCAAAAACTTCTGCTGCCGGGGCCTGACTGTAGCCCAGCTGGACCTTGTGATAGTTTTGCCGCAGGTCTTCCAGCGACTGGGTGAAAGCAATCTGCTTCTTCTCCAGCAGGGCCATTTCGTCGCAGATATCTTCCAGCTCACGGATATTATGTGAAGAGATGATGACACTGGTTTCCCCGGCATCAACCAACTTGATCAGCTCGCGTTTCAAGGTCAGCCGTACCATGGGGTCAAGGCCGTCAAAGGATTCATCCATCAGGATCAGACGCGGCTTGCAGCTCAGGGCCAGAATGATGATGCTTTGCCGCTTTAAACCACGCGACAACAAGTGCAGGGGCTTTTTTTCATCAAAGTGAAACAGTTCCAGCAGGTGCCGGTAATACTCCTGATCAAAATCCGGATAAAAAATCCGGTAGTAATCCCTCATCTCACTTGTATTGAAGCGGTTGAAATAGAAGGGTTCATCCGAGACAAAGAAGAGCTTTTCTTTCCGGTCTGCTATGGGAGCCCCGTCCAGGCTGATGTCACCGTCATAGTCGTAGACCTGGCTGATACAGCGCATTAAGGTGGACTTGCCCGCCCCGTTGCTGCCGATCAGACCGAACACCTTGCCGTCGGGCACTTCCCAGTTCAGTGCAGATAATACCGGGTAATCAGCGAAAGCTTTACTTAAATTATTGATTTTCAGCATCTGAAAATACCTCCTCTGCCAGTGAGCGGATCTCTGCCGCGGATAAACCTAATTTACGATAAGTAGCAAAAAAGTCAGCCAGCTGAGTTTTGGCCTCAGCTTTAATCTCTTTAGTCAGGGAAATATCGGCAACAAAGGCCCCCTTCTTGGGAATGGTATTGATAACCCCCCTTTGTTCCAACTCCGCATATGCACGGGCGACAGTGTTGGGATTGATTCCCAGAGACGTAGCCAGATCACGAATGGAGGGGAGCTGTTCACCTGAATCCAGCACGCCCGTAGAAACCAGCAGGACGATCTGATCCATAATCTGCCGGTAGATGGGTTGCTTGCTGCGTGCGTCAACCGAAAACATAAACACTCCTTCCTGCAAAAAAAAGTACAGAAACAGTTCTAGCTATTTCTGTACTAAGTATACTAGTACAGTTATAACACTGTCAAGAAGTCTGACCGGCAGTTCTGCCAGCTTATCCGGAATATTCCTTAAAGGCCGTAATGATTCTTTCGCAGGCTTCCAGAACTACGGACCGGGGCGAAGAAGTGGTCATGCGCTGAAAACCGGAGCCGCCGTCGGGATCGTGCATCAGGCCATCCGTCAATCTGACCCGGGCGACATCGTGCACCAGATGATGAATCTCAGCATCGGACAGGCCGGTCGGATTGAAATCAAACCACAGTAGGTAGGTTCCCTCCGGATCCGTAATCTGAACTTCCGGCATTTTCTCGGCAAACAAGGCCCGGACCTGCCTGATCGTTTCATCAAAGTAGGCATTAAGCTGGTCCAGCCATTCGGCACCTGCTTCCGAGTAAGCAGCTATCTGTGCTGCCAGGGCAAAGGGTGAAATCAGCGTCGACGGCAGGACTGCCTTGACCTGTTCACGCAGTCTGGGATTAAAGATAAGAGCACAGGCGCTGTTGATACCGGCGCAGTTAAAGCTTTTGCTGATCGACCCTATCTGGATGACCAGGTCGTCCCGGCGGGCCAGCGAGAGCAGGGGAATGTGTTTCTGACCCGGACGAATCAGGTCGCAGTGAATTTCATCGGCGATAATCAGAACCCCATGGCGTCGGCAGATGTCCAGCACTTGTTCCAGCTCATCCTGGCGCCAGACGCGGCCCACCGGATTATGCGGCGAACAGAGCACAAAAATCTTGTTTCGCGGATTGGCGCAGGCTGCTTCCAGGGCTGTAAAATCCATGGAATATTCAAAATTATCATGGCGAATCAGCCGGGCACTGGCTATCCTGCGATGGCACTGGCCCTCAAAGGCCTTGGTGAAGGTCCCGTAGACGGGCCGCTGCAAAATGATGCCGTCCGCCACATTGGAAAAACCTTCGACGATAGAGTTCATCATGCCAATGCTGCCGGCGCCGACCACGATCTCTTCCGCAGCGACATCCAGATCAAAACGCCGCTGCAGCCACCAGCGCAGGCTGTCGCGGAAGCGGGGGTCCGCCCTCTCCGTGGTATAGCCGTAAATCCGCCTGGCCAAAACCTGTTCCAAAGCATCACTGATCACAGGCGGAACAGCAAAATCCATATCCGCAGTGCTTAAAGCTATATAGGCCGGCTCACCCGCCCCGGTCGGCGGCAAAGTATCCCACTTGGCAGAAGCCGTGCCCCGGCGGTCAATCACCTGGTCAAAATCAAATTTAGTCATCTTCACACCCCCATATAAACTAACTTAAGCAGTATTCTACCACGCAGTGCATGGATTGGTGCCAGTGATAAGCTCCCCATAAAGTTGACAGGTGAAATATCAAAAGACCTGAAGACAAT